>ERZ836877.29-NODE-29-length-195426-cov-17.146214_pt1 | contig 195426 bp, 204 predicted proteins | sample MGYA00519469_ERZ836877 | MGnify/ENA primary metagenome ERZ836877 (study PRJEB31850, sample SAMEA3708809) | human gut metagenome | biome: human gut; feature: human-associated habitat; material: faeces | place: China | collected 2014 ... | reverse complement strand
GGAGTTGTAGGTCAGCTCCACCTGTATCTTGTGGTAGATACCGCCTTTGCGGCCGCTCTGCATTTCGTCCGCGAGTATCTCAGAGAGGGTGGAGGGCGCTTTTTTTGCCGTCGCAGTGCGCGTGGGCCTGGTCGCGTTCTCCGGGATATTCCATGTCTTCCCGGTCAGAAACGCGCCATCTATGCGCCCATGTGCGCAGTAATTCCGGACGCTGCGTTCGGACAGGCTCCACAGCTCCGCGGCTTGCTTTACGGATATGTATTTCATGACTTCAACTCCTTATGGATATTACATACCATTATCATTATATACCGTTATCGGCAAAAAATCAAGAGGATTTACGGGGAATAATTTGCTGAAATTGCCGATAGCGGCAGCCGTATTTTATTTTCAAAAATTATTGATATGCTGTTGATTTTTTCGTAAAATTGTGCTACAATATATACAGCAGGAAGGAGCTGATAAATATGCCGAGCATAAAACCAGTATCGGATTTAAGAAACTACAACGAGGTGCTCTGCGACGTCGAGGGCGGCGAGCCTGTGTTCCTCACAAAGAACGGCAGAGGACGTTATGTTATCCTCGACATGGAGGAATACGAAAAAATCACCGCGACCATGAAGCTGATGAGCGAGCTTGAAAAGGGCGAGCGTTCCGCGCGGGAAAAGGGCTGGATAGACTTCTCAGAAATCGAGAAGGAGTTTGCTAATGACATACAGGATTGAAGTAACAAACGACGCGCGGAATGATTTAAGGCAGATACGCGAATATATTTCTGTGGAGCTTGGGAACGAAAATTCCGCGTCCCGAACCGTCGGGAGTATCGTAAAGAGCATAGGCTCGCTGAGAGCGATGCCCGAGATCGGCGCGCCGCTTTCCGCAAGGGTGAGCATAAAGACCGACTACCGCTATCTCGTCTGCGGGAATTACAACGTATTCTACCGCATTGAAACGGATTCGGTGAAGATCGTCCGGGTGCTGAACGCACGGAGGAACTTCATGGCGGTGCTTTTCGGGACAGATGATACCGAAGCATAAATAGCACGTCGGCGGTGCAGGGTCATTTCCTGCACCGCTTTTGTATCAGCTCAGTTTCGAGCGTGAACACATTCGCGGTTCATTGTTCACCTGTCCTCTGGCAAGTCAAAGATATTGCTGTTTTTATGAAATTAATTCAATTAATTTCCACTGCGTTGATAATTTTTGTGAAATATCACCTAATATGTGTTGCCTTTTAAAATTGAAGTGCTATAATAATATTATAGTAACCCCAAAAATTTCCATAGTAAAGGAGAATGTGAAATGCAGATCAAAGCAGCAGTAGTACATGAAAAGAACGGTCCGTTCATGATGGAGAATGTTGACCTTGTGGAGCCAGGCGCAGACGAGCTTCTGGTAAGAGTCGTTGCAAGCGGAATCTGCCACACTGACGAATTCGGACGCGCACAGGGAATGCCCATTCCGCTGCCGCTGGTCCTCGGACACGAGGGCGCAGGCGTCGTTGAGAAAGTCGGCGAGAACGTCAGGGACATCAAGCCCGGCGACCATGTAGGATTCTCCTATGCGTTCTGCGACCACTGCCACAACTGTATGTCCGGTCACCCCAATTAATGCGACCACTTCAATCAGATAAACTTCGGCGGAGTTGCCGGCGACTGCAAGACCAAGCTGTTCCAGAACGGAAAGCCGGTTTCCATGTCCTTCGGACAGTCCTCGTTCGCAACGCATTCCGTTATCAATCAGAAGAGCGCCGTAAAGGTTGACGCCGACGTTGACCTCGCGCTCGTCGCTCCGATGGGCTGCGGTATCCAGACCGGCGCCGGCGCCGTACTCAATACGCTGCGCCCGGCAATGAACTCCTCCATCGCCGTTTTCGGCTGCGGCGCAGTCGGAATGAGTGCGATCATGGCGTCTAAGGTCGCGCACTGCGACAAGATAATCGCTGTCGGCGGCAATCCCAAGAGCCTTGAGCTCGCTAAGGAGCTTGGCGCTACCCACACCATCAACCGCAAGGAAGTCGCTGACGTCCCCGCCGCAATAGCTGAGATCACCGGAAACGGCGGCGCTGACTACGCTATCGACACTTCCGGCTACGACCCGATGATACAGACCGCTATCCATTCCACGAAGTTCCACGGAACTATACTGCCGCTTGCTCCGAGCGGAGTTATCGACAAGTTCGATATGGGTACCGACGTGCTGATGAATATGCGTACCATCATGGGCACCTGCGAGGGCGATTCGATCCCGCAGACGTTTATCCCCGAGCTTGTCCGCCTGTACAAGGAGGGCGAATTCCCGGTCGACAAGATCATCACCACTTATCCTTTCGAGGATATCAACCGTGCGTTCGAGGAATCCCATGGCAGCTATGTCATCAAGGCAGTCCTCAGAATGGAATAACTTACATAGCCTATACGACGATTCCCGCAGAGCGCTCTGCGGGGATTTTATTGTATTCAATTACAGGGCGCTGACAAAGGGATTCCATAAGCTGACCGTGCAGTAATACGCCTTGCGCTTTGGATATAAATGTGGTATACTATAACTAAAAAATAATGTCGAGGTCATGTCATGATTACTGCCGCTTTAGCCATTCTTCAAACCGACGAGCAACGGGATATACTTTCTGAATTTTATGAAGAGAACAAAAACAGATTTTATATGCTGGCTTACTCCAAGTTACATAATTCCGAAGCCTCCGAGGACGCGGTGCAGGAAGCGTTCCTGCGCATTGTCAGATATCCCGACAGATTTTTTTCGATCGAACCTCACAAAAGGCTTCCCTATTCGATTATTATAATTAAGAACGTTGTTCTGCAAATGCTTGAAAAACAGGGGAAGTACGTATTTGAGGAGCTGTCCGAGGATATCCCCGACTGCAATCTGTCCGTTGAGGATATATCGATCGGTAACGTTGCCCGAAGTGAACTGGTGGAATTCATCAAAACCCTGTCAGAAGCCAAAAAGCAGGCGGTTATCCTGAAGGGCGTGTACGGTCTGGATAACCGCGAGATCGCAGATGTTCTTGGTATAACCGAATCAGCCGTGCGCAGGAGAATAGCCGACGCATACGGCAGGATAATCTATTTTGTCAGAAAGGGCGACCGATGAACAATATTGAATTTTCGCAGATACTCGAGCAGGTGTGTCTGGAAGAGTACACCGCTCCGGATAATGCACCGGTTCATCATTTTTCATTCCGGCACAGAAGAAACATGCGGCGTATCCTTGCTATGCCGTTTTCCTGCCCCGAACCCGCCAGGAAGTTGAAACTCAACCGCAGGACGCTGTGTATACTCATCGCGGCAATTTTTCTTGCACTGCTCACGGTATCGGGCGCGGCGTATTATATCAGCACGTTTATCATGAAAGAGCACAGGGACAACACACAGCTGTTCGCTTTTGATATCGCCGGAGCGCCGGAAACTATTGAGCAGGAGTACTATCTTTCGGTATTGCCGGAGGGGTATAAAGAAGTCGGACATATAGTAAATGACTGCATATCATATATAAAGTACCAGAATTCTGATGAAACAGATGAAATAATTCTGTATCAAAATGTCAAGAAATATTTTAACGGTCACTATAACACAGAAGGCTGCTTTTTTGAAGAAGTTAAAATTGGTGAATACAGCGGAGTGTATATAGATTGGGGAAAGGAAGGCGTTGATTATGGAAGTGTTATCTGGGCGGACGATGACTATGTGCTTGAATTATATGGCAATTTAACCAAAGATGAATTGCTATATTTGGCTAATGGTACAAAATCGCTCGGGAAATAATTTTTTTCCTCACAAAAGAGTGTTTTTTAGATTATAATAATTAGAGATGGGAAATCTCTGCAAAAAAAGGTGGAAAGGAGGATAAAACCATGACTAAAAAAATAGTATCGTTAATACTGTCAGCAGTGCTGGCTTTTTCAGCGGTAAGCGTTGCAGCTTCAGCTAAGGAAATTGCTGAGCATAGTGCTGAAATAATTGCGCCCTGCTACATATATGCCAATAACCCGGCATCTACGCTGGCAATCAGGGGCACGACTGCAACCTGCACAAGCAGAACAACAGGCAGAACGGTAAAATCTATAAAGGCTGAACAGTCTCTTGAAAAGTTCTGGGGGCTGTGGGTATGGAATGAAGTAGATTACTGGTCAGAAAGCGTTAATACCACCAGTATTTTCATGTCTAACCACAAGTACAATCTTGAAAGTGGTACATACCGGCTCAAAACAGTTTTCACACTGACAGCAACCAACGGCGAAACTGAAACCATTACGGTTTACAGTGAAGAAGTAACCATCTGATTTATGGAGGACGTAAGAATGATAAAGGTAGCGAAAACAATATCCACATCGGCGATTGCTATAGCAACTGCGCTTGTCATGGCTGTCTCTGCAAGTGCGGCATGCGCGCACGGCAAGTATGGCACCAGAACCGGCGAACCTAAATATGGTGGAACGTATACCCATATGCACAATGGAGTGCAGTGCACAGTAACGAATTATGTTGCTGTCATCACTACATACTGCGGCTACTGCGGTGCGACCATCAATCAAACAACAGGCACTGTTAGCCAGCATCATTCGTATAACGGATAATCTATAAGGATCTCTGCGCATGGCAGATATGAATTGCCATGCGCAGATATACTATAAGGAGATAAAAATGAAAGCTTTCAAATATGCCGTTCCCGTTTGTATCGCCCTGTCAATGGCAATGACAGGGTGTTCCGATGGAGCTTCTGAAAATCTTTTATCAGAAGCGTCTGAAAGTCATGCCACCACTGAAAACAGCACCCCAGAAACTGACGGCGCTACGGCAGAAAGCACCGATAACGGCACTGAGTTATATGAAGCGGAATACGCCGAAGCCAGGCGGCAGCAGGATATTTCCCAGCCAGTAGAATACCTCCCGGTGGCTAAGACAAAGGACGTCCGGTACGGCAACCTGCCGCAGAATCTCACCAGCGATATCCTGCCGGGGCTTGTCTGCCCGGACGCTGAAACAGGTACGCTTTATTTTACGAACCTGTCCGACGGAGAAACTCTCTGCAAGCTGGAAAACGGCGTAATAACCGAGATCCTTCCGGTCACGGCAAAGTCGATAAACCTCTGGGACGGCTCGCTTTATTATATCTGCGACACTGAAAATCCCGTCGGTATCCCCAAGTTCAATGGAGAATTCAGAACTGCGTACACCGGGGATATTTACCGCTACGACCTCGCGACCGGAGAGACCACACTGCTCATCGAAACGGACGCATATCGTCTTGTGGTATCTGAATACGGTCTGGACTGGTCGGCGGGAGTAAATTACTCCTGCGAAAAATATACATTCGGCACAAGCGAGCACTATTACCACGCCGACATCGACGGCGGCAACATCACCGAAAACGCGGAGTTCCCGATAATAGACGACTGGCTGGGTCTGTATTACGGGGACTACCAGACGGAAACCGCGGACGGCGCGATAGTCCTGCGCGATATGCAGAGCGGAGAAACAGTTCCGGTGCTGTCCCGTGCGGAAACGCTTGATTATTCCGCGATAGTCGGGGATATCCTGTATTACTGCCCGAATTTCAGAAACTACCGCATGAACGAGTCGGGGAATATAGTTTCCAAAAACACGCTCTGCGGAATCGACCTTTCCACCGGGGAAAGCTTCACGGTCGCAAAGACAGCATATATGACGGATTACGCGATAGTCGGCGATACTGCATACATCTGCGGCGGTCTGAATTTCAGCGTTTACCGTGACGGGAATCAGCTTTCCGGCAGACTGGAGCTTCACGGCTTCAACGACAGCAAGCACGAGTTCATCGCGCTTTACACGGACGGAGAAAATTTGTACGCGGCGGACGACCGCAAGGGAATCTACATCGTTGAACCGAACGACACACAGACCGGACTGAGATACTACGACATCGGAGGAGAGCCATGGGGAACGGAAGAATAAAAAAGACAGCGATTTTACTGAGTACAGCGTTGTTGGTGACCGGCTGTTCGGGCGGAAATACAGCCGTTGAGGAGCTTTCGGCGGATACTGCGTTTTACACTTATCCCGTGGGAAACGCGGTTACATTCGATGTTTCCGGGGACGGTACGGTCTACACGATAGAAAGCGAAAACGGCGACCTGCTGTGCAGCTACACGCTTTCCGGCGAGCGCTCTGAAATAGCGGAGCTGCCGCAGAAAACTGACAGCATTGCGTTCTCGGACGGAAGAATATACTACACCCAGACCGTTGATGACGGAACGGAGATATGCTATATCGATGTTTCAACGGCTGATTCCGAAAAGCTGTGCGTGCTTTCCGGATTGTGGCAGATAAAGAACCTCGACATAGCCGGGGGTAATGCGTATATCATCGGCTCGGACGACACGCGCAGCGGCGTTCAGGGCGAGTTTTCCGACCAGTTCGGGACATACAGCTACAACGGCGAAATGCTGTACCGTGTAAGCCTTGAAAACGGTGAAGCGACCGCAAGCCCCGTTGAGTTTCCGCAGGCGTTCTGCGCCGACGAGCAGGGAGTGACCGTGTACGCCGCAGATGCGGACGGCTACTATTTCACCGACTTCGACGGCTCGCGCAAGCAGTACAACGACATCGGAAATCTGACCGCGCTCGAGAAATGCGGCGACAAGCTCATGTTCTATTCCGACACGAAGATATTCAAGCTGTGCTCCGGCTCCGAGAATTCAGAGGACGGAATCGCAGAGGCTCTTGAGAACGTGATAATGCTCTCCGGCAACGACCTGCGCTACTGCGGCGGATACGGGTTTGTCCTTAACCGCTACGGGGAGTTCAACGGCTCGCGGCTGGAGCGTTTCCACGCCTCCGATTACATAAAGCAGAACAGCCGAATACGCTTTATTTCCGCGGAATATTCGTTCGACGAGCCATTCGGCTGCGGCTATGTGATAGAGTCGAAAAAGCTTTCCGCAGAGGAATTCTCGCTGACCGTCATGTCGCAGGACAAGAATTACGACGTATGCATGATAAATTCCTCGCAGGACTATTCCGCGAACATCAAGAGCAAGGGTTCGTTCTATCCGCTGAACGACGTCCCGGGAGTTGCGGAGTACCTCGACAAGTGCTTCCCATACGTTAAGGAAGCCGCGTACACCGAGAGCGGGGAAATATGGATGCTGCCCGTCGTGCTGGACGCCGGCGTTGTCTATTACTACCCGGAGAACTGTTCTGCGGCGGGCGTTGAGCTGTCTGACGGAATGTCGTACAGCAGCTTCATTGAGCAGTGCAAAACCGCATACAACAGCGATTACAAGGACGGATTTTCAACGCACTGCTACCAGCTTACGCAGCAGCTCATTTTTGACTACATGACGAAATACGACAGTTTCGACACTACGGTTTTCAGAAGCTTCGCAGAGTTTGCAAAGGATAACATGAACATAGCCTCGTTCCCGGAATATCTGCCCGTTTCGAACACCGCCGAGGACAACCTGTTCTACGGCGCCGGAAACGGCTGGGATCACTTCCTGTTCGGGTTCAGCCGTGAATCCAGATGGCAGAAGAACTACGCGGCGTCCGATAATATGAGAGCGGTTGCAGCGCCGTCCGTGGAGCCGGGCGGAAAAACTCCCGTCACCTGCGCGTTCATTACGGTAAATCCCGCGTCGGACAGACTTGATTCTGCGCTGGATTACATCAGCTCCCTTGCCGACTATCTGTCGGAGAAGGAGAATTCGCTCATGCTGGCGGATAAATCCACATACACCGACGGATTTATGTCCGACCTCTACGGAATTTACGAAAACGGAGAGCTGTGCTTCAACGTTTCCTCCGAAATCGTGTTCGATGATTACATAAGCTACTGCTCCGGTAATATCGCGCTTGACGAGCTTGTCAGCGAATCCGACCGCAAGCTCTCGGCTTATCTGAACGAGTGACGCCATGAAAAAACTGCTTCAGAAATGGAACGCCAGATGCCTGCTGTGCATGCTTCCCAGCCTTGTAGGAACCGCGGTGTTCTTTGTGATCCCATACCTGCGGGTGCTGTATTATTCGCTCATCGACAACCAGTTCCGGCGCAATTTCGTGTGGTTCGATAACTACGTGAAAACGCTCACGAACGAGTATTTCCTGCTTGCGCTGAGGAACTCCCTGCTGATAATAGTCATCTGCGTGCCGGTGCTGGTGGCGCTGGCGCTGGTGATATCGCTGGGGCTTTCCTTCGGTATCCGCGCCGTGCGGAAAACGAGGTTCGCGTTTGTTCTGCCGATGGTCATTCCGACCGCTTCCGCAGTTCTCATCTGGCAGAGCGTATTCACCGATACGTCAACTCCGCTGCCGGTGTATCTCCTGTTCATCTGGAAGAACATCGGGATATGCATAGTGCTGCTGACCGCCGCTTTCACCGCTATTGACGGCAGCATATTCGAAGCCGCGCGGCTGGACGGCGCCGGGAAATTTACGCTCCACACGAAAATCACTGTCCCGATGATAATGCCGACGATTTTCTTCACGGTGCTGCTTTCTATCGTCAACAGCTTCAGGATATTCAAGGAAAGCTACCTGTTCTTCGGCACGAATTATCCCCCGGACCACAGCTACACCCTGCAATATTACATGAACAACAACTTCCTCAAGCTGGATTACCAGAGCCTGGCTTCGGCAGCGGTGCTGACGTCAGTCCTGGTGTTCCTTATCGTCATGGGCGGGCTTGCGGTGCAGAGGAGGTATCGTCAGTGAAACGCCTGAATGCTGTGCTTTTTACGGCGCTGGCTGTGATATTCCTGCTGCCTGTCGCGGCTACCGTCGTGTTGTCGTTTTCCGTGGACGGAGCGGCTTCGCTCCAGGGCTGGGGCGACCTGCTCTTCGACTGTTTCGTGTTCTATCCGCAGTTCTGGAACAGCGTCATTTACGCCGTAGTTATCACGCTCGTTCAGCTCGTGGTGATAATTCCCTGCGCCTTCGGATTTTCGCAGGCTAAGTTCCGGGGAAAGGGCGCGCTGTTCGTGTTCTACATAATCCTCATGATGATGCCGTTACAGGTGACTATCCTGCCGAACTATATCGGACTGCGGGATATGGGACTGATAAACACGCCGTTTGCGATAATCCTGCCGGCGATATTCAGCCCGTTCGGCGTGGTCGTGATGAACCAGTATATGAAGAATATCGACGGCTCCGTGATTGAAGCCGCGCGGCTGGAAACCAATTCGGTGGTGAGAATAATGCTGGTTTCGGTGGTTCCGCAGCTGCGGGTGTGCATATTCGCGGTGGCGCTGTTCGTGTTCGCGGATTGCTGGAACATGCTGGAGCAGCCCATGCTGTTCCTCAGGGATACGTCGCTGCAGACGGTGCCGGTGTTCATTTCGAATGCGGCGGAATATGCCGGAAGCGTGATGTTCCCGGCGGCGGTGATATTCATGGTTCCGGTGCTGCTTATTTACCTGTTTTTCAGCGAAAACCTTGAAAAAGGTCTGACTTTTGGTGACTTGTCATGAAAACTAAAATCCTTATAATTATTACCGCTGTGTTCTTCGCAGTTATGCTCGTTCTGACGTTCTCGTCACGGAGTATTCACGAAGCCGGGCTTCCGCACGTTAAGGCGGGCAGGCTGTCAGAAGCGGAGTTCCCGATTGAATTCACGGACGAAAACGGCGAACTCATGACCGGAACACGGCAGGCTCCTGCGGTGACAAAAGAACAGCTGGAGCAGGGCGTGTACGTCCTCTACACTGCCGGGAAAAACGGCGAGGTGCGCGATTTCGTGCGGCGCGCGGAAATCGTACCCGGCGCGGAATGCGACGGATATATTGAAGTGCTGGGGGGCGTGTCCTCGTTTGACAAGATCGTTGTGGGTTCCGACCGTGACATTGCCGACGGGGAAGTCGTTGTGGAAAAGTGAGTACTTGCTTGTATTCGATTTTTATAGGTCGTTTTATAGCTGTAGATTTTTGGAGCGATGTTTGTTCCGTCTGGCGTATTCAATAGCTGTCGGTTTCGAAGCTGTCCCGATTAAGTAACGCAGTAATAGACTGTATCTGCCTAAACGCTATTTCAGCATAAAATACAAAAAGGAATGCAGTGGATAATTGCATTCCTTTTTTTAGTTCTGAAGAATTGAAAAAAGAAAATTTCTGCCTCTAAAAATTAAGAAATGCGTATATTAAATCTTGACATCTTACAAGCTTTATGATATAAAGGACATAAAGCTTAAAAGTGGTAATTATACATCAGAAATACGCACTTGTGTTGCAAAGTATAATTTCACGTGCATCATAAATTGTGATATGCAATGATGGTTAATACTGCTTCCGATGATATTGGTTGGATCATATGAAAAACAATGCCGAAATAAGTCTGGTTATAAACCAGGCCGAGCATAGTTGTTTCGGAAAGGAATAAGAATTATGGATGATTCTGGCGGATGCCTGGGCGCCCTTCTTGCTTTAGGGGCGATCGGTGGAATAATTTATGTGATAGTAGTATATGTCGTACCTATCATTTTGGCGGCAGGAGCTATTGTTATTGGAGTTTTTGCCCTTATCGGTTCCTGTATCGGCATAGTTAAATCAATAAAGAATTTTGTCCTTGCTATAAAAGAATTATCTGGACGTCCTAAGTCAATAAGAAAGTACAAAAATGATTATGCCATCGCTGCTGTTCATGACAGAAATACATAATCCTATAGCATGGGCGGATTTGACCCTTCTTTTGTTGACAGAAGCAGCGTAAAATATAAAGCAATCCCACGCGACTATTGTTTCGAGGATATAGCGGCAAGATCATATTTTCTTGGTCCTTGCTTCAAAGATGTATTTTCTATAATAAGGGAGGCTCTTGCTGAAAATTATAATGATCTTCCTGAATTCGGACGCGGAGATCACTGGTACAGCCGTGTGCTGTTTTTTATTCTATCGTTGTTTCAGCTGGTGGTCACGGTCGTTCTTGGAACAGTTTTCACTCTTGCTATTTCTGCAATTCTTCTTTCGGTTTTCCTGGTGATAGAGCTTGTCGTGCTTTCGGTTTCCGGTATTGCTCTTTCCTTTGAAAATTTGTTTTACCTTTCCAGAAGAATATCATATCGCTGCCCCATGTGCAAGGAAGAGTATAACATTGCGATATATAAGTGCCCATGCTGCGGTATTCCGCACAGCAGGCTCAGACCAGGCGCATACGGCATCTTCAGAAGAAAATGCATCTGCGGCGCGTTGCTTCCGCTTACGGCCAGGGGGAAAGGCTATATTGATCCGGCTACAGCCTCTTCTGGCATAGGCTCTGTTTCCGGAAAATATAAGCTTACGGATATGAAGAGTTTCTGTCCGCACTGCGGCGCCGGGTATAATGCCGGGCTGTCAAAGCCGACGAGCATTGCGCTTATTGGAGGATCTTCTGCCGGAAAAACTACATTTAAAGTTGCGTTCAGCTATCTGTTCCTTGATGAAGAAACTGTAAAATCCGGCATGGACGTGTCGTTTCCGGATAAGCAGTCTGAAGATGAATACCAACACTCGGTGAGATATTTCAAGGGACTGGATATAATCCCCGGAACGAACAGAGGCGTGGTTACAGACATCACTACTTTCAGCTTTGCGCTCGAGCACGCAAAGTTTGACGCTTCACGCATGATTCAGATTTATGATATGCCGGGAGAAGTTTTCAGTACCGGAGAAGCAAGGGAAGGCTGGAAAAACTACAGATTTACGGAGGGCATGGTATTTTTGATAGATCCCTTTTCCCTGCCTACCATAAAGCGGGAGTGCGAAGAGGAAATAAAGGCGAGCAGCATGGGCATCTGTCAGACTGACATGGGCAAAATGGTCGAATCGCTGATCGATACTCTCCAGAATGAAAAGGTGAAAAAGGTAAGGAACAAATTCAGTATCCCTGTCGCTCTTACGATAAACAAGGTCGATTCGCCGCTTTTAAGAAAACTCTGTGGGCCAGAAGCAGTGGCGATTTTGATGAAAGAGCTTCCGGATATCTTTGATGATTACTTTGATACGATAGACTATGTATGCAGGTGCTTCCTTGAAAAGAATGGGTGCATAGGGTTTATTTCAAATCTGGATTCAAATTTTGAGACCATCCACTTTTTCTTCAGTTCTCCGATGGGGTATATTCCGCAGGCTTCAAGGGTGCGTTTCCGGCCAGTAAATGTTCTTCCCGTGATGCAGTGGATGATGCTGCGTGCTGACAGCCAGTTGGCCCGTGCGTGGAAACCAGAATTAAAGGTAACGGATATACCTGAAGAAAAAAGGCGTCTGTATCAGACGCACCCGGAGTACTATGAAAGATATGTACTTGGCGCAGTGGCCAGAGAGGAGGTAAAGAATGGATAACGGATTTGACGACGTGGTGGGTTTAGTCATCATTATTGCCGCAGTGATAGGCATCGTCTTTGTTATATGGGCAGCAATCATGTGCGTTGCCGTTGTTGGGCAGATAGTAGGCATGGGCTATGCGATCGGCAACTTTGTGCTCGCTGTTCGTTCCGTCAGTGCTGAACGCAGAAGCATATGGCATTACAAAAGCGCAGAAGCAAAGAGCGACTTGGGCACAACACCACCATATAAGGGGGCAGTGTTTGAAGAATACGCTGCAAAGATGTACATAATGGGCCCTGTTTTTGCGGATATCTTTTCTGTGATAAAAACGGCGATCAAACTGAATTTCAGACATCGCATGGACTTTTCCGACAGCGATAAGGGCAATTGGTTTCTTACTGCGGTCGTGCGTATTTTTATTATCGGCAGAGGGATAAGCATTTATGTTTTCGGTTTGCTATTCTCGATAGCTATTTCACTTGTCATCATGATCGTGAGTGCATGCTGCGCTTCGCTGTTGTTTCCGGTTATTGGCGTGTTCCTTTTGTCTGAGAGTATCTATTTTAAAAGCAAACAGATCAATTTCCGCTGTGCATCATGTAAAAAGGAATATTCGCTTCCGAAGTATATCTGCCCGAGTTGCGGGATATATCATAATTGGCTGAAACCTGGCAGGTTCGGAATAGTGCATAGAAAATGCCTGTGCGGGACTATCCTTCCGCTTACGGTGAAAACAAAAGGCAAGGTGTTCAGCACTGATCCGCTGACCGGTGCCATAGTCACATATCCTCTTATGCTGAGTGAAATTGACTGCGTGTGCCCGTTCTGCGGAGAAGAAAACAACGCTGGTCTTTCGCATAACATAAGTATAGCCCTTGTTGGAGGGGCGTCTGCCGGAAAGACAACATTTAAGGTGGCGTTCCAGCAGCAGTTTCTGACAGACGAGGCGATAAAACAGGATCTGGAAGTAGATTTTCCGGATAAGGAGAGCGAAGATGAATACGAAATGGCTGGCCAATATTTTTCGGGCCGTGCCGTGATCCCTGCCACGAACAGCGGCGTCAAATCGGATATTTCGACATTCAGCTTTATATTACGGAACAGTGCTTTCCAGGCGGATCGTACAGTACAGATCTATGATCTGCCCGGTGAGCGTTTCGAATCCGGCACGGCCAGGGAGCACTGGGAACATTTTTCGTTTACGGACGGCATAGTTTTTCTGATCGATCCTTTTTCAATAGATAAGGTCAGGAGGGACAATAGCTGCGATATCAAGGACAGCGTCATGGGAATATGCGCAGCGGACATGAATGTCCTTATCGAGTCGATGCAATCTACCTTTGATAATCTGAGACTCAAAAAGAATAAGAATGGAAAATTTGAACTTCCCGTTGCCCTTGCGATAAGCAAGGTAGATTCACCACTGTTAAAGCAGCAGTGCGGCAGCAAAGCGGTCGATCGTCTGGTCAAGGGCGCTCCCGGCGTTTTTAAGGACAGATTTGCTGCGATGGATTATGCATGCAGATGCTTCCTGGATATGAACGGAGGTTCAAACTTCATACAGACTCTTGACAACAGCTTTCAGACCGTGCATTTTTTCTCATGCTCAGCGGTGGGCAGCATTCCTAAAACATCGTTTACCAGGTTTGCTCCGCAGAATGTTATGTCGATCATGCAGTGGCTGATGATAAGAGCAGACCGTAAGAATCTTGGTGCTGTATGGCACCCTGAAGAGCAGGTCGATGATCTGTCTGATGATCAGAAGCAGCTTTACAGAACTGCGCGTAATTATTACGATGACCTTGTTTTAAAACCAATATTGGTAACATAAGAAGGAGGCGGTGACCAATGTTAACAGAACAGGATGAGTATTTTGCTTTATTTCCAGGCAAGACCTTAGGTGAAACGGACAGCGGCGCAAAGTCGGAACAGGAGTCGATATCTGCTGGAAAAACAGAGACTGAGGAAAAAGAAACAACCCCGGTCAGTGAGCCAACAGCCGAGCCTTTTGCGGACAGCGGTGATATTCATGAAAGTGGTGTGAGCACCTTTGATGATGACGTTGCTTCAACCGTATCGCAACCTGAAGAAGTAACGGCTAATGAGCCTGAGCTACTGGCTTCTGTCGGTGAAAAGCTGACAGAACTGTCAGCGGAAATAAGCACTATAAAATCTCAGATATCACGTCTGGCGTCGTATGATACTGCTGTCGATACGCTGAAACGTTCTCTGGCAGCCAATCAGGCCACAGAAAAGAAGCTGTATCAGGAGGTCGAGGAATACAAGAGAGGGACATATTTCAACAATATCCGTCCATTGCTTAGCTACATAATCGAGATGCATTGCGAGATGAAAGCCACGATGCAGGAATACCTTGACAACAAGGAGGCGATTATCAGGGATAACAATGAGAACGTATTCAGCGAGATCTGCAAGCTTCTTGAATTTTATATATGTTCATTTGAAAACCAGTTGAAATACAACAGCGTGTCGATAATCGATTATGAGCCAGGTACGGAATATATTGCAATATATCAGCGTATTTCCAAGACAATTAAAACTACGGACGCAGCGCAGAATGGCAGGCTTGCAAAGGTGGTATCCGGCTGTTATATGTATGACAGCACGGTCCTGAGACCTGCAAGGGTGCATGTTTATAAGCTGTGATGAAATATTGTCACATGGAAAGTCTGAGAGCAGAATAATGCTTGACAGATCTATAATTTTTTGAAAATAACGGAGGTTTACCATGAGCCAGGAAACTACAACATTTGGCATTGATTTAGGCACAACATATTCATGCATCAGCTATCTTAAAGACGGTCATCCGACAGTATGCCTTAATCTGGAGGGAGACCGGACCACCCCGTCAGTGGTGAGAATGATGATCGAGGATACTGTACCTGTTGTCGGAAAGACAGCTAAGGATACATCTGTGATCTATCCGGACGACACTATCCAGTTTGTCAAGAGCAAGATAGGCAAGGTCGAAAGCTTTGAGATCGGTCAGCCGGACGCAAGACGCACTGTTACTCCTGAACAGGTTTCTTCCGAGATCCTTAAAAAGCTGGCATCAGATGCCGAAAAATACACAAATATGCCTGTAAAGGACGTCGTGATAACCGTGCCTGCTTATTTTGGCTATAATGAGCGTGAAGCAACAAAAAGAGCAGGAATCGAAGCAGGGTTGAATGTTATAAGCATAGTTGAGGAACCTACGGCTGCTGCATTTTACTATCTCTGCGAGCAGGACGATACGGACGCAACGGTTTGTGTATATGACCTCGGCGGCGGTACATTTGATGTAACTGCCATCAAAAAGGAAGGCACCGCGATCACTTGCCTTACCACTGATGGAGATCATGACCTTGGAGGCAAGAACTGGGATCAGGAGCTTATCGAACATGTCCTTTTAAGATTCAGAGAGGAGACTGGTCTTGAAGATGAGGAACTGGACACTGATTTCCTTCAGGAATTGCAGATAAAGTGCGAGGAAGCCAAGAAACAGCTTTCTTCAGCCGAGACCGCTTCTATTACATTAAAGTATGACCGTCAGCACATGGCAAATATTACTGTAAGTCGTTCTGAATTCAACGACATAACCTCTGCACTGCTCCAGACAACGGTTGAGCTTACCAGAAGAGTATTTGACGAGGTCGAAGGAAGAGGCGAGAAGATAGATAAGCTGCTCCTTGTTGGCGGCTCCAGCAAGATGCCTCAGGTCATGGAGGCACTTAATGCCGAGTTTGGCAGCAGAGTAGACGATATACTTATCAATGAGCCTGATGAGTCTGTTTCCAAGGGCGCATGCATATTCTGCGCATGGACGCTGACGCATGCACAGGTCGATGACGCATTCAGTAGTCAGCCGAACGGCGGCGATGGGGCTTCTGGTGATGTTATCACCGATATAAACGTTAATGAAGAGAACGGCGAAAAAATAATCACGATCGCCAGCGCAGACACAGGCGAAAGCAGAAAGGTCGTTATCCCGTCCATTGCCGGGCACATTTCAGAAATAAACATCATTGCTACTAAAAGCTTTGGCATCAAGTCTATCGTAGACGAAAAAGAAGTCATCACAAATCTGATCAGAAAGGATCAGGTGCTTCCTGCCATTTTTGAGCACCCCTTTGGCACAAACACCGATAACATGACCAATGTTGAGATCGTGCTTTATCAGTCTGAAATCAAGGACGAAATTTACGATCTTGAATACGGTATTGAGATAGGTCGCTCCGTGCTTGATGGCCTGCCCGCTGGTCTCCCTGCCGGGTCGCCTGTAGATATAAAGATAGAGCTGAACACCGAGGGTATTATTGTTATTACCGGTTCATACCGTGGAACTCCTCTCAAGGGTTCGCTCAATACCAACTATGCTGAAGGCGTAGGAAATCAGTAAATATATGCCGTATCATAGCACCTTAACTTTTGATCGCTTGTGTTAAGGTACTATATGATTAGCATTTTCGGATATTTCGTTGACTGTTCATGTCTGGAGGAAATATGGCACTTATTGTAGGAATTGATCTCGGTACAACTTATACGGTCATCTCATATATAGATCAGGTAACAAAGGAACCCAGGATTATCAAGAATAAGAAAGGAAACAATACCACACCGTCAGTAATAGGGTTTACATCGGAAAACGAGTATGTGATCGGTGAGGAAGCCAAATCTATGGAGGAAGTAGGAAATGTAAACACTGCTTCCTTCTATAAGCTCCATATGGGTGATCATGGGTATAAGGTCACTCTTTATGGAAAAGAATATACTGCCAGGGAACTTTCCGGTCTGTTTTTAAAAAGGCTTATCGAAGATGCTGAGCAAACCATGAGAGAAAAAATAAGCAGGGCGGTAATAACTGTTCCGGCTTATTTTGAGGAAGCGGCGAAGAACGACACGATAGCAGCAGGACAAGCTGCCGGATTAGAGGTCATGAACATCATCAATGAGCCGACGGCAGCGTGTGTTGCATATGGGCTGAAGGAAGATGGCTCCGACAAAAAAATACTGATCTATGATCTGGGCGGCGGTACATTTGACGTTACTGTCGCAGAGGTGAAAAAGGATTCTATTTCTGTAAAGGGCACTATCGGTCATCACAGCCTGGGCGGACGCGACTGGGACGGCGCTATTGCCGACTGGCTGGCTGAGAGATATCTTGACGAAACGGGAATAGATATCAGCGAAGATTCTGAAGCGTCTGCTGAAAACATGATAAAGGCTGAAATTGCCAAACGCCAGCTAACTTCATCGATTTATGCTGACATTAGTGTGGGCAGTGGCAAAGATAAGCGAAAATTCAGGCTGACGCGTCATGATTTTGAAGAACTGACGTCATATCTTCTTAATATTACTACCGATCTTATCGACCAGCTTTTTGATAATATCCACATAACATGGCACGACATTGATGGGGCAGTGCTTGTTGGCGGCTCTACAAAAATGCCGATGGTAAGGAACTTTATTGCTGAAAATAATATCAGGGTGCTTGATGGAGTACACCCTGACGAGGCTGTCGCTATCGGCGCAGCGATACAGGCGAATATCAGTTCATTCTGTGCTACCCTTACTTCCCGTAAGGAGATAAAGAGTTCACTTGCAATGAAAAAGGACGAGCTTGATCTTGCACGGCTTCCCGGAGCAAAGCTCATTGTCGATGTTATCCCGCATTCGCTCGGCATGATCGTTGAAAGTGCTGATCGCAGCAGTTTTGTGAACGATATCATGATACCGCGGAATACTCCCTGTCAATCTGCGAAAGAGACCAAAAGGCGCGAACTGCGTGTTTCAAGGAAGAAAGAAAACAACCATCTTGATATTTATCTTCTTCAGGGAGAGAGTACTGACCCGGTAAACTGTTCAGTTGCCAAAAAATACTGCTTTTATGATATAGACTATGTAGGCGGCGGAAAAACCCTTCTTGATATTACATTCATGCACACTATCAATGGCACTATAGACATCAGCGCAACACAGACTGAAAATGGAAAACAGCTCAAGTTCAGAGAGGAACCGATCCCCGATGATATGAGCTGGATAGAACAGAAGCCGACCGAGGTTTATGGTGGTTCTGAGACATCTGTTTCCGGCGCGCTTGTAATGGCTCTTGACCTGTCGGGAAGTATGTCTCTGGAGGTAAGGCCGGGGGTCACGGCACTTGATTCTGCAAAGCAGGCAATGATGAATTTTGTGGATCAATTCAGTGATCACGATATAGATATCGGCATTATAGGTTTTTCTGATAAGTCCAAGGTGTACTGCCACCCGTCGTCCGATCATAAAAAAGCAAAGTCGGCGATAGGTCATCTTAAAAGTTGTGATACAGGTATCTGCAACGACGCTGATCCTCTTCCGCTTATTTATTCCGAGCTGGAAAAGTATCGTAATGAACCGTTTGTTTATGCTTTGGTGCTTACAGACGGTGTGTGGGACCCGAATGCATGTGCCGACGCGGTGAACATGAAGAAAAAATACGAGAAATCTGATATGGAGATAATTGGAATGGGATTTGGACAAGCAGATTGCAAATTCCTGAAACGCATATCAACAAGAGATGAGCTTGCGAACGTAGATGATATCGCTAATCTGAACAGTAACCTGTCCTCTATCGCGCGTATCATTCTTGAGTGATAGCAGCCTGGAACCTTCGGTTCCGGTAATATAGAGAGCAAGGAGCATAATTATATGGCAAATACGAATTATTATAGCTGGCTGGAACTGCCTGTCGATCAGTTCGTGAATAATCCTGTCGTACTCAAATCAGTTGTTGAGCAGAAAATGAAGGAGTGGCAGTCGAGCAAGAGCCTTGATGTTCAAAACAGGGCAAATATTCACGGATCTCTTATAAGAAAAGCGATTCAGGATCCTGTGGAGTGGGAAAAGATATATAATGACTATAAGGCGTCTGTTGAAGAAAAAATAGATAACAGGCTCATGTTCCTTGTCGTTGATGACAAGGTCAAGCCGAGTGATATAGCCAACCTTGCAAGCAGCATAAAGGTCAGCGAGGAATATATCAGAAATTTCTGCATTTCAAAAAAGATACGGATATCCGATGAAAAGGCGCCGGTCAAGGTGGAGTTTACGCTTGATGACATGAAGCCCGCATCGCATCTGAAGATCCAGACTATCCAGCGCACGATCCGTCAGCTTGGCGAGGAAAATATAATGACCCTGCTTGCCAATCCGATGTTCCTTGGCGTCAACATATCCGAGTTCTCACCCGAGGATAAGGTCATGGAAGCGCTGGAACATATGAAATCAAAGTGGAGTCATGTTCCGGCGACAGGTCCAAAAGGCACCCAGAAATCTCATCTTGACAAGGTATATTCCGGTCTGATGCCTATGCTCAGGGCGTCAACATATGGTGAGTATCTGCAGTATCTTAAATATGAGGGCGCCCAGAAGTGCCTTGAGGTCATAACGAGCACCAAGATAACAGAACTGAGCGAGAAAGCCTTTAACAGCTGTGTAAGTCAGCTTGTCGAGTTTACCCTTGATGCCAGAAAGGCAAAGTCCGTCCTTACAGGCTTTTGCATTGAAAAGAAAATAGCATATCCTGTGGAGCGTGCCAGGATAGCTGTATGCCCGTTCTGCAATATGGGCTTTGAAAGGGAAGAGCCTATCCAGAGAGCCTGCCCGGTGTGTGGAAAATCATTAATGGTGGCCTGCCCTAAATGCGGAAATCTGAAGCATCTTATTACTGACCAGGAATGCGATGGCGTGCATATCGGAGAATATCCTCTTCTGAAGCGGGAATTTGAAAAAGCAAAGAACCTTTTTGAAAACTTCAATTTTGAAGAGGCCGGTGACAGGCTGAAAGCCATATGCGCTGTATGGCCGGACTTCCCTGGGTCAGCTGGGCTTGCTTCCGATATCAGCAGTATGAAGAAAAAGCTTTTGCCGTCGCTGGACATGATAAGTGAATACTGCGCGAAGAAGAAATATTTCAGCGCTGCCGAGACAATTGAACTGGTGGACGCTAAACGTCCGGGATTTAAAAAAAATTACGGTGTTGTTTATTCAAAAATAAACAGCGCCATAGAAGACCTGAACAACGCAAAAAGGGAAACAGACTCCGATAAGCAGAGAAGCCGTTTGCTTTCGATATATGACATCGTGATCGATTATCCGGAGCTTAACGCAATGCTTCAGAGATATACGGTGATGCCTGTTACAGAGCTCAGGGCAGATGTTGATTCCCGGGCGGGCGTTATAAAGCTTTCGTGGAGTTCTGCCAATAAAACCAACAGCGTTAATTACTCCGTGCGCAGAAAACGTGATACGGTCATTTATGCGATACAGGACGGTGAAGAAATATGCAATACTCAGGGGACGTTCTGCGAGGATAAGTCTGCTGAGGAGGGCGTTGTCTATTATTATGCGGTATATGCTTATCTTGGCCCGTCTCAGTCTCAGCTCAAGGCTCTTAACGAACCGCAGATGATTCTGAGAAAGCCCAGGGTCAGCTGCACACCATTGGACGGAGCTATAGGGTTACAGTGGGAAAAGATGGATATCAACGTCGGCGTTATCTGTTCGCGCAGTCAGCTCACGGGTTCTGAGTATGATGCGCATGTAAAAGATCGGTCAGCTTCGGGAGCCGTGGTAGGTGGTCTGATGAATGGCGTTTCATATAACGTGGCTGTCTATAAATTCGTTAAATTTGATGGCAGAAAATTCAGATCAGAACTCAGTAATGTTCAGAATATCACTCCGGTAAGACCGATGGAACCGCCGAATTTCACTTTTTCTGTCGGAAGCAGGGATGGAGAATATATTCTGAAAAATGCCGAAACCTCAAACCGGTCTGAAGTTGTGTTCTACTGCTCAAACGAGCCAGTAAGTATACCAAATGGAACAATACTCAGCAGGGAAGAAATGGAGAAAAAGGCTTTGATACTGACCTGTGAAAAGCTGCCGGATGGTACATATAAGATCAATATATCAGCCCGGAAGAATCTTTGTGTTTATCCGGCATATGTGTCCAGCAGTTCTCTTACTGTTGGAAATAGGCTGGAACTGGTTTATTTTGAATCCGTAAAAGCCACGATCAATCTTTCCGGAACAACTCTGTCTATTTCCATTGATAAGTGGCCTGATGGCTTCGAAGAGATCATCACATGCTATAATTTTGATTCGTTCCCACAGGATATCACGGACTGCCCGAATGCAAATAAACTCAAAAAGTCAAGAGCAGATTTTGCAAGGCGCCCGATCATCGATATCCCCGATGTCCGAAAAGAGGACTATTACATCACGCTGTTTGCACGAAGCGGCACCAATGTTGTTCCTCTGACAAGGATAAAATACGCCCTTAAAGATAATATAGATGTGGTTTATACCGTCACTAAGACATTCGGTGGTGGGTTAAAGCTCACCTTTAAAAACCCACGCAGCTATAGACCGGCAGTAACATTTGCAATCGGAGACAACTGCGTACCCCTTGAAAAGAGAAATGCTGTATTTACCTGTGATATACCTGAAAACAACTCGGCACCGGAAAACGAAGTGGTGCAGGTGCGTGTAACGGGCTGTCGGGTCGATCATAATAGTAAATCCCGCATTTTCTGTGAACAGAGCAGCTATCGTTTCATAAAGAGCGGCTCAAGCAAGATCTGACCAACACGTACCAGTAAAGGAGTTTTTTATTTTGAAGACTATTTGCCCATATTGCTTTAAGACCATTGATTTAAATAAAACTGACTTTCGCTGTGCATCGAAGCTGTGCCTTGAGAGCGGCACAACGCAAAGGCATATTATCCCAAGAAAACTGGCCAAGGTAGACCGGAAGGGATTTGCCACATGTGATGTGGAAAATTGCCAAAAAACTACCCATACAATGGTGTGCAATTATTGCAAGCATGATCTTCCCGACACCATAAGTAAAAGCCAGACCCGGATAATTTCTATCGTGGGAGCTAAGAGCAGCGGAAAGAGTTATTATGTCGCCACGCTTCTTCGTCAGTTCATGGAGGAGGGTTTGTTCACAAAAGTTACAAAAACCGGATCGACCAGGTTTATACAGAATAGCCGGGAAATTTATAAGACCAGATATAAAGATAAAATGGACAATAAAATCGCTCTTGGCGGAACAAATTATGTCAGCGATATCGTTAAGGACAACCCTCCGGTCCTTGTTCAGTTTACATACTCAACGTCCAGAAACAAGAGGGTCGATAATACTTATTCCTTCTTTGACGCGGCAGGCGAATCGTTTAATGACGCCGCTGATCTTGCTGCCATCACGCCGTATATCTCTCATTCAAGCGCGATAATCATAATCCTCGATCCCAGACAGATGGACGACGTAAACAGGAGCATCGTTGCACATATGCCCAAGTTGGGAACCGTTCCTGTGGCTGACGATCGTTATGAAGATACCATAAGAAATGTGGCAACTGTACTTCGCGACCAGCTTAGACTGCGCTCTGATGAAAAAATAAAAATACCGCTCTGTGTTGCTTTTTCTAAGTGGGATCTGCTTATTAAAACGCAGGATCTGCTGCCCGCGGATTTCATAGTAAGCACCCCGAATCTGGCGGGAATAACCGGATTCGACGCGGATATGGTAAAAAACGCAAGCGACGAGATCGAATCCCTGCTGAATAAGTGGGCGCCCGGATTTGTTTCAGCCGTTAATATGGATTTTAAGAACATATGCTATTTCGGATTTTCGGCATGGGGTCTTGGAAGCGTAGACGGTACAGATGTACCTGCCATTGCGTCATTCAGGGTAGAGGATCCGATGCTGTGGATAATGAAGCAGAATGGTCTGCTGTAACTACAGGAGGTGAGACGATATGTCTTTATTCAGCAACTGGGGGAACCACGATAAACGTGATGGTTCTGAGCCGGACGAAAACAGTGAAACATCTGAGGTCAAAGCTTCTTCTAAATCTTCCCGGGAGGAGTTTATGGAAAGGATCAGGGTAGATATCAACTCCGATAAGGATATTGAAAACAAGGAACTAGAAAAGTCGGAATCCACAGACACGGAGGATACTGACGATATTGACAACGAAGCGGGAGACAGGGAGATAGGAGACCGATCTCCGGAGAAGTCGAATGACGATGATGATACGGTTCGTTGAGCTATAATATGTGAAAGGGGGTAATATTTTGTCGTTACTCAGAGATTATGACAGCAGGAAGTCGATGGACGGTTCTGCGCCCGACGCTCCGGAAGTTAGTGCGGATATTGATTCCCCGGAAAAGCCGGAAAGCGTTTCTGGTGCAGGTGGATTTGAAACCGACAGAACCAGGCGCCGCACGCCCAAGGAAAGTGAAGATGAGCTTACCGCCCCGTATAAAAAGGCAGGTTATAAGACCCAGTACTCCACAAAGCTTGACGAGGATGGAAACATTGTCGAGGCAAAATGGGGTGAGAAAGGCAGCCGCCGTCCCGACGCTTATGATGTGGAAAATAATCGCGTTGTAGAGGTCAAGAATTATAAGGTCGAAACAGAAAGCGGACGGAACAACCTTGTCAATAATGTGCGCAGGCAGACTGATGCTTCAAAACGCAATTATGGCGATGATGTTGAAATCGTTGATGTCATAGACCTTCGCGGTCACAATATGACTGTAGGCGATATGGAAGAACTGACTGATAAGATCGAGAAAAAATGCCCGGAGGTCGGACTGGATTACCGATTTTAGTTCATCGATGGAGGTTTGGCATGGAAAAATATGAGTCTGCGGTTTCAGAAAAAATAGAAACCATGTGGTATAAAGCGATGGAAACGGCTGATTCATTTGTGTCCAGAAGCTATCTGGACAAGCTGAATTTGTGCAGAGCCGCTGAACCCGCAGAAGAAATGCTGGTTTCCTTTCCGATAGAATTATTCAGGCTTACAAGACTTGCCTATATTCCCAGCGAGGGGATCGTCGATAAACTTGTCAATGTTTATTCATCGCTGAACAGCATAGGTACTACGGTTTTTACAATAATACACGGTGAACCAGGTAAAACAGAGTTCTATATCGGCTGCCTTAACAGAAGCTCTTCAGACGCGTCGCGCCTTTTGCTGGAAAGCAGCTTTGAGGGCAATTTTCCTGGAATTGAACTCAGCCTGAGGAACGCCAGGGAAAAAGACGAACTGCTGGATTGTTTCTTTCCGTTGGAGTATAGATCACAGAGCATTGCTTCAGTGTCTGTATCGGCAGATTTCCGCAAGAATAAAACAGAGGACGGGATAAAGTATATCCAGGGCATTGAGAAGTTCATCGATACCATGAAGGGTAAAGAATATACAGCGCTGTTTCTCGCTGAGCCTGTCAGCCATGATGACTGCATGGATAAGAAACGCGCATGTGAAAACATGATAACCGAGCTGTCAAAGTATAATAAGATCGCCGTGAACTATGGTCAGAATGACGCTGTCGCTGTTAATACCTCATTGTCAGAGGGAACCAATGAGAGTATTTCAAGCAGCATAAACAGCAGCGTCAGCAAAAGCACTTCTGTTTCCATCGGGAAAAATAAGGGCAGCAGCTTCAGCAGAAGCTTCAGCTTTTTCGGAACGACTTACAGCAGCGGCAAAAACCGTGGGACGACCGAAAATTCCACTACCGGATATGCTGATACAACCGGAAGCACTAAAACCAATATGACAGGTTCAAACTTCAATAAGACCACCGGAGAGTCCAGAAACTCCGGTTCAAGCGTCGGAATGACGCTGAATATAGAAAACAAGGCTGTCAGCAACATCATTTCCAAACTGGAATATGAGTTGAAGAAGCTTGAAAACTCCGATTCGTTCGGCTTGTGGGATACGGCGGTATATATCGTGTCACAAGACTCCAGCACGCCAATAGTTGCCGCAAACAGCATAAGGTCGCTGGTGATAGGCGATGAATCGGGCAAGGCAGAAAGCTTCATCAATTATTGGGACAGAACCTCAAAAGCGTTTTCTCATGGCTCTGTGGGTAATATCATGAAGTTCCTGCACTATGGAATGCACCCCGTATTTGAGAAGAATAACGGCATTTCCGGGAAAAGCTTCTTTTTTACTCCCGCGGTCGCTGTGGGCGGCAATGTCCTGCCCTCGATCATCGGGTTGCCGATGAGATCCGTGCCAGGGGTGACCGTTATTGAGACCGCAGAATTTGGCAGGAATGTCGTGACTGACGACCATTCCTCGCCCGGTAACCGTACTGTCAGACTTGGTGAAATAATGTACATGGGGAAAAAGGACAGCTCGATCGTTAAGCTTCATGTCAATTCCCTCGCCATGCATACATTTATTTGCGGTGCCCCCGGCTCCGGTAAGAGCAACACCGTCTATAAGCTTATATACGAGCTTTGCCGACTCCAGGCAAAGCCCGAGCGCGACGACGGATACGGAAATGTCAGCTTCCTTGTTATAGAGCCGGCAAAGGGAGAATATAAATACGAATTCGGCAGAATGCCTAATGTTAACATCTATACAACAAAATCCGGACTTTGCGGAATGCTTTGCATAAATCCATTTGCATTTCCCTATGAGCGCATGGACGTCACTGAACATATCGAACGGCTGAAAAACATAATGTCAGCCTGCTGGCCGCTAACAGCAGCTATGCCGTCGTTCCTTTCGGCAGCATTGGAGCAGTCCTATGTGAACTGCGGGTGGGACATCGTGAATTCGCTTTACGTTATGCCTGGAGAAGTCAGGTTTCCCGGATTTGAGGACGTGTTGGCTGCTCTGGTGAATATCATTGAGAAGTCGGATTACTCAAATCAGGCAAAAGGAGACTATAAGGGCGCCCTGCTGACAAGAGTGGAAGCGTTGACAAGAGGTGTTGCAGGCGCAGTGTTCAGCAATATCGGCACGATACCTGACAGTAAGCTCTTTGATGAGAACACCATAATTGACCTCAGCATGGTCGGGTCATCGGAAATGCGTTCGCTTATCATGGGCATTCTTGTAATGAAGCTGGAAAACTATCGGAGATCCACAGCTACACGTTCAAATTATCCGCTGCGTCATGTGACGATACTTGAGGAGGCTCATAATCTTCTCCCGCGGTGTTCGACTGCTCAGAGCGATGATTCATCGAATGTTCAAGGAAAATCGGTAGAAGCTGTCAGCAATGCCATTTCTGAAATGCGCACATATGGAGAGGGCTTTAAATAGTGGATCAGTCGCCGTCGGCAGTTGCTGATGTTGCAGTATCCAATACAAGCACCAAGATCGTAATGCGGCTCCCGGGTCAGGATGACGTTAAAGCGGCGGGTGCTTCTATCGGACTTACGGAAGATCAGATGCGGCAGATACCTATGCTCCCGCAGGGGCAGGCTATAGTCAAGCAGGGCAACTGGATAGCTCCCGTTATGGCACTGATCGACAAGGCTCCCGCGTCATACAGTACTAAAAAGCTCAGAGAATATGAATATGATGATCTGAAGCTGTTCAGGGCAGCGTTTATTGAAAAGATATACCAAGTGGTGTCAAGAAACCGCAACAGACCTGTATTTGCGGCGGCCGACAGGGCAAATGTTGTAAAATACCTTGAGAAGCAGACAAATATATCCCCCGACCACATTGCAAAATATACGGCATATTGGAATAAATTCTGTATGCTGTCCAATTATCAGCGGTCAAGACAGCTGAATCGGCTGATCGTACAGATACTTTCGTTCGAGCAGGCGTTATCAATGCTGGTTCCTCCGATACCGACGGGGGATAACTATTCGTTTCAGGAAGCAGAGCAGTGGTGTGATATTATCGAAGAGGTCCTTGATTCATACATCACTGCTGACGACGACATCAAAGCAGATGTCCTGTGTGCCGTTATGAAGTACTGCCGCTCATACTCTGGGAGCGCCAGGACACGCAGATGTGCACAACTGGTCATAGATCATTACGGGTTAGATAATTGAGAGATGAACATAATAGAATTTGAGGATATCTGTCTTAAAATCGGCAGCAGTGAAATACTTAGCAATGTAACATTTGATGTACAAAAGGGCGATATTTTCTGTCTGGTAGGAAACAATGGGGCCGGGAAAAGCAGTCTGATACGTATATTGCTCGGGCTCACCACGTCATATACTGGAAAAGTGCGGATATCATTAAGCAGCGATCTTTGTAAGAGCCGTGAAAGAATAGGCTCGGTCATTGATTCGCTCAAGGTAAACACACACATCAGTGCAGAAAGATATCTTCATGATATTTGCAGGATACATGGCATACCTACAGGATCGTGCAGTGAAATACTCGATAAGGTCGGGCTGGCAGACGTCGGCAGAAAACATATCGTGCATTATTCACTGGGAATGAAACGTCGGCTGATGATCGCAGGCGCTTTAGTCGGACGACCGGATATACTCGTGCTTGACGAGCCGTTTAACGGCATAGATCCAAAGGGCATGGCAGAACTTCGGCTTTTACTGTATGAGCTTTCCAAAGAGGGAATAACGATCTTTCTGACCAGTCACAACATACCGGAGCTTATCAAGCTGGCGACAAAATTCGGCGTTATGAACAGTGGTCATTTTGTGGATATCGTTACGCAAAATTTGCAGGGTGTTTCTGTGCATAAGACTGTTATCGGTACTGATGCCCCCAAGCAGCTTATATCAGCCTTAAAAAAAAATTTCCCAGATGTGTATGCCTTCCCCGCAGAAGCAGACGCGGTTTATGTGTTGGGTGGTGTTGATATGACCGGGCTTTCTAAGATAATTGACAGCGCCGATTTACATGGCAGGATTTTTTATACCGATGATAGGCCGATGAATATGGAGGAGCTTCTGCTATGGAAAATGAACGTCCGACCCGATTAATGACCTTCCGCCCTGCATGGAATAGGATATTACATTCGCCGGGGTTCTGGATAAATGTTATATCTGTTATGCTCTTTTCGTTTATCAGTCCATATATTCTTGAATTTCTGATTCAGAATCTTGGACGTCTTCCCGTGGAAATAATCGAAGCTTTACGCCAGGGCAGCGGCTATAACATAGGGCTGTTTACTGTGTCATCATTGGAAAATATCGACTTGGCGTACTGCGATGGAATTATCTGCGGCGTGTTTTCGGGAAGCGCCACACAATGTATGCTCATGCTTATTCCTGTCAGATTCCTGGCGCGTGAATTTTCGAATGGATATCTGACATATGCGCTGATACATGGTCAGAAACGCTCCGCGCTGTATTTAAAGTATATGGCGTTTAACGTGACTGTTTTCTGTGCGGCAGCTGTTCTTTGCATGATCTGCGTCTGGATTTCGTTGACGGTAGCATTTGGCGCAGTGATACATGAGCCTGGGAAAGTGTTCACAGTGCTGCTTGTTCAGCTTATTATGATGACTGCATTAGTCATTTGTTTTTCTTCGGTTACTTTTGCAATGGACGGCAAAGGCGGAACGATCATAGAAATAGTCTCTTTGTTTTCGTTCCCATTAGTTCCGGTTTATTTCAATATGCTATGTCGGTATGCTGTTAATATGGATATTGATATCGGCAGGTTCAGTCTGATATCCCGGCTGATCGAATCGTTCAGCATGAATGCCGGAAGCTTCGGCACAGATATCCTGATTGCCCTTATAACAGCCGCTGTTTTTTACATATCGGGGTGGATCATTTTTTCTATGAAGAACTTTTCTTAATTTTGAAAGGAGTCAATCATGTCTATCGAGCGTGCTATCTATGCTTCCTTACCCATTGGAATTGAAAACTCTGTAAATGGATTTCAGTTTTTTTCTTATACCAGGGATTTCATAAAACTTCTTGACGAGGATACTACCGGCAGACTCAAGGGCATGGCGAGAGCCGGCTACAGATCTGTGTGCGATTTTGAGTGGCAGAGCGACGCACCGCTGAATGTTGACCTGTCCGCCAAAAACATAAGTGATTATAGAATAACCGTTTGTGACTCTGACGAGGAACGAAATCGGGCAGAGCTTCGTTCAACTTATTTTAGTCCATATTCTTTTTCATACAGTACTGTTACTGTTGGCGGAAATGAAAAAGCTCTCTTCATTTTCGGCAAGAACATGGGTTACGACTGGACCGGCAACCGTCCGGGCAACAATTATATTTACTCTGTGATTTGTGATACCAGCGATGTTTGCAGGGCTCCGGTCTTTTACTGTAGTTCGCCGGCAGTTGTGTGCAATATTCCGAGAAGTGAATTTTTCCATAACGACGGTACTTGCGCGGAGAAACCAGGTCTGTTATCAAATCCTCTTACGCTTGAACAAACCACTGACATTTCTCCGCTGAAAACCATCGGCGTCTTTGGCAGAATAACGGAATCTGATATACAGGATTTTCTTGATCAGGGCAGCAATACAGAGGTGTTTCTGTCCATGGTAGATGCATTGCTTAAGCTTAAAGATGGAGATGTGGGCAAACGACTGATCATATCTGATAAGAAAGAAAACGCACTCATGTGGATCGCGGCATTGACTAATATCTTTCCGCTTGAGCTGGCGAAGAACATCAGTTTTTCAAGCTACACATTTTCTCCTTCGGATTATGATATAAATTGTGTTTTCGACCCTTCGTACAATGGCTGCTTCAGTTCATCATTGTCCGGATACGATTATAACAGCGTCCGCAATGCGTATGCGGTGTTTGATTTCAAGCAGGGTTCGTTTTACTCAGGCAAAGATGATGATATGAACGGGTTATTCCGCGCTATGCTGGAATCAATTTGCTCATCGGGGTTTTCCGTGATCAATCAATATAAGGAGTTTATAATAAACGACACCACCCTGCGTAATTCCGGGTCAGATTATGCCAAAGGAATAGATCTTTTCGCGTACATGAAAGGTCTTCGCAAGTTTGATCTCAGCCAAGCTGTTGAATTTGCGATGGAATATGCCTCTGTGCATGAGAAAAAGGCTCTTTTGGACAGAATGCTGAATGAAAAGAACATATTCATTTCAGAACCTAATATGATACCTGTCCTGAAAGAATACATCAAGCACTGTGTCTGCATTGGCGAAATATCTGATCAGGCAGTACGCGATTCATATATGAAGCAGTTTACTGACGGCTTTTTCGGAAGCGTGAATATGCAGGAGCTTTTTGATCTGATAAAAATATGCTCCGAGGTATGCGGTATTAAATATGACACATTCTACGAATTGTTTGTTCAGAGCGTCCAGAGCAATAAGCTTGTTGAGTTCGCAAAAAACACAAACGATCGGTGGAAGCTCCTTTTTATAAATCGTGCAGTAATGATCTCGGCAAATAAAACCAGAAGCAGGATCACACCGTCATCAGCCTCAGGAATGATAATATCACTTACAATAGACCGACTGATCTTCTCTGACAATATGCAAGAGGCCGCTCAGATGGAGGATTATATCAGAAGTAATCTGAGCATGTTAGGTTCGTTGGAATCACAGTATGGCATGTGTGAATGTGTGCTTAAAGCCGTTTATGACAAATCGTTCAAGAACTGTGTTAACAGTGTGATTTCGGTGCTGGCGGATATGTATATGAATGGCGATGAGAAATCTAGTAAGTGGTGTATAGCGTCTATGAAAATGACACCGTATTATGACATGGTCATTGACATGATCCTTCAGAAAATAAAGAAAGAGAACAATATGCTTCGCCTGATAGGTGCGTTAAACGATCTTTCGCTATATACCGGAAATAGTCTGGGAGAAAAAAACGACAGCATTAAGGCGTTCGTTATGAATTCCCTGAAGAAGTCCATATCCAATGATCCCACGGAAAATATCAATATGGCTTATGAAGTGTTCAAGTTCCTGATGCGCACGGATAAGGAACGGATAAAGGCCGAAGATCTGGAATACGTGTTGAAACAGTGCATTGACGGGGCACTGGCTCTTTATCCGGATATGGTCATTGAAAGCAAGGCTCTTGATGAGATCAATGAGATCAATAAGCATGTCGAATACCTGGGAGACCATACGTACTCGCTTCTTGTCAGCATGCTTAATTCACTGGCAAGGATCTATATGGATATCGGCTTGCACAAACCTAATACATGCTTTAATATCAAAGACAGGGCGCCGTATGAGCTGATAGATATTTCAGATGTCTCACAACAGATCAGTAATCAGTATCTCGACGCAATAGGAAACCTTTGTGGAATTCACTGGGCAAAGACTGGTGTTATGCCGGTCTATTCCAAAATGTACATTGCGGACAGGAGGATCGCGGATCTTGCCGACGAAAGGGTGTTCAACCGTATGTTCCGTGTAGCGCTGAATAAAACCAGAAATAATTCGCGTATGGCTGCCGATATAATCATTTATTCAATTAGCTGTGACTATAAAACGGTGATAGATAAAATGGAAACCTGGCTTAGTGAATGCGGCGTTAAAAGGAATGTTGCAGATATCCTTCAAAAGGATTATGAGAAGAAGGTCACGCTTAAAAAGGGTGCAAATGAGGGCGTTATAGACAATGTTTCTCCTGCGGAGCTGAAAGCGGTCATAGACAGACTCCAGAATTATAAAAAGTCTGACAATGGGCTTTTTGGTGGACTTATGTCCATTTTTAAACACAAGTGAAATGGTGCTGCTATGGATTTCTCGTTGATAAAAAGCTGCGATCAGCATACTGCAATGGAAATATACGACGCGTCAATGCACGGAAAAATCGGAGTAAATGTCGGACACGTATCCGGAATAAGCAATATGCTTTTGACGATACTGCATCAGAATCCTGAGCTGCTGAATGTTCACGCGTATAATTACAGGGAAGGCATTCTTTCTTCCATGGTCGTTCCGCAATACTGCTATACGCAGGAAAAGGCCGCCGGGCTGCTGGCTGAATGTAACGAAGAAGCTGATAGTATAGCCGAAAAAATCAGAAACAGCAGACTAAGTACTTACGACAGTGTGATAAGGGTACATGATATTCTCGCAAGAAAGGTGAAATATGAATACGATCTGAGCTATGAGGATCATTCTATCGTCGGAGCGCTGCTTACACAGACCGGGTGCTGTGAAAGTATTTCCAAAGCATTTAAGTTTATTCTGGATAAGCTGGAGATCCCCTGTCTGTGTGTATCAGGTGACGCATACGACGCCGGCCGCGGAAAGCGGGACGCTCACATGTGGAACATGGTGTGTATCAGCGGGAACTGGTGTCATGTCGATGTTACCTTTGATCTTGCGGTCAAAGGCTTCACCTCAATACCGCATTTTTATTTCGGGCTGGACGATCTGTCGATAAAAAGGGATCACACGATAGATCAGACTTACAATTATCCAAAGGCGGTCAGTGCGGAAATGGATTACTTTAAAAAGAACAACCGTGAGTTCGGGAGTCTTGACGTTTTTAAGAAATACATATCAGACATGCTTCGTTTGGGAAAGGACCAATTTGAAATGCGCATGTCGTACAGCTTTTCCGGAGGAGAAGTGCATCAGATGATCGACAGATCAGTTTCAGAGGCGCTTTCAATGTCTGGAGTTCCTGTGAGCTTAGAATGGTATTATTCTGAGTCAAGAATGGCTCTTATGCTGAAAGCTGTTAAAAAATGATTCCCGTATGCATATAACCCTGCGATTCTTGCAGTATATCTACGACTTTCTGAAAGGATAAAAAATGAGTGATATGGAAAAGTATCTGAAGCTGACTCCTAATGCTGGAATAGACATAAGCAGCTATGACGAGGCATTCAACTATGTTTTTCAAAACAGCGACATAAGGAATATTGCGATCACCGGGTCATATGGCTCTGGAAAAAGCAGTCTTATAGAATCATATAAGAAAAAACACGGTGAAAAGCATAGCTTCATGCAGATCTCACTTGCCCGTTTTCATGGTAATGACGAAGAGAGCACGCAGGACTCGGAGAAAGAAAGCTCCGGAACTAAGCTGAGCGTTGAAGCCATTCTCGAAGGAAAGGTAATAAATCAGCTCATACATCAGGTGCCTCCCCGGAAAATCGAACAGACCAGCTTTAAGGTCAAGCATACGATCAGAAAGAGGGATATAATACTGCCAACAGCCGCAATAGTTCTGTTTATACTGTGCATGGGACCTATATTTTATTCGGAGCAGCTTGTTGACTGGATAGCTTCGTTTTCCAATAAGGCGATAAATACGGCGCTGCTTGGTCATGGGCTGTGGCAGTGGATCCAGCTGATCTCAGGAGTAACTGCAATTGCATTATTGTCGTATTTGGTTTATAAGCTTGTTAAGATGCAGAAATACAAGAATCTGTTCAAGAAAATCAATGTCAACGGCAATGAGATAGAAATATTTGAAAACCAGGACGATTCATATTTTGACAAATACCTTAACGAGATACTGTACCTGTTTGAGAATATTGAGCAGGATGTGGTCGTGTTTGAGGATCTTGACAGACATGATTCGGTGGAAATATTTGAACGGCTTCATGAGATAAATAATCTGATAAACATAAAAAAAGAAAATAAACCGATCAGATTTTTTTATCTCGTTCGTGATGATATATTCTTGTCCAAGGACAGAACAAAATTTTTTGATTTCATTATACCTGTCGTTCCCGTTGTTGACAGCTCCAATTCCTATACCCGTCTTAGTTCATTTCTGAAAGCGGGCAATTCTGCCAATGGGCTTGATGAAAAATTTCTGCAAAGCCTGTCGTTATATATCGACGATATGCGTATTCTGAAAAATATATGTAACGAGTATTCTATATATCTGGTCACGATCAATACCACGGAATTGAATAAAGACAAGCTGCTTGCCATGATCACATATAAGAATATGTTTCCGGGGGATTTTTCTGAATTGCAGTTTGGAAGAGGATTTGTGCACGAGGTGATTTCAAATAAAAACAAAATCAGAGAATCCCTGGTGGCAGAGTGTGATGCAAAGATACAGAAATTGCAGGAAACGCTTGCTGATATTCAGAAACAAACACTAAAATCAATCGAAGAGCTGGACATTGTATTAAAATATCGCTTAGAAACGTCTGACCCACTCAATAAAGAACAGATCGAACAGGAATTTATTGAAAGAAAAAAGGCGCTTGATCAAAATATGCATGTTAATACCAAACAGCTGGAAACAGATATTCGTGAATTGTCAGATAAAAAAGCGGAATATGCGAAATCTCTATTAAAGGATCTGATCACCAGTGATAATGTCGACCAGGTGTTTTCTGCCACGTCAGAAAATCTATTGGGAGAATTAACGGAATACAATGATATTAAGAGAAGCGATTACTTTGATATGCTCAGATTTCTTATCCGCGAGGGTTATATTGATGAAAGCTACTGTGATTATATGTCGTATTTCTACGAGGGTGGGATCTGCACGAACGATAAAATTTATCTGCGCCGTATTACCGACCGCAGAGGTAGGGTGTTTGACTATCATATCACAAATCCTGACGCTATTCTAAGCAGCCCGCTGATCGCACAGGAGAGATTTATGCAGGAAGAAATGCTTAATTTTGACCTGCTTGAGTATTTGCTTGACAATAAGGATAAGAATCTGGATTATAGTAATTACATAGATGTCCTGATACAGCAGATAAAGCAAAATCATGAATTTGAATTCTTGTCTCAGTTTTATGATAATTATCTGAACCATGCTGCCTTTGTCAATGAATTCAACGAAAGATGGAGTGGGTTCTTTCAGGATATTATGAATGACAGTCACTTTGATAAGCAGATCAGAAGCATTTCGCTGGAAACAATGTATTATTGTCCGGATAATGTAATTAAGTTTGTGAACACCGATGATTGCCTTACAAGGTATATTTCGGATAATAGCGCATATCTGGATATTTATGAGCCTGACATTGAAGCCCTTAAGAGAGCTTTTCATGTATTGAATGTTTCGTTTGCTTCGATCGACTATGAGCGGTCAAACAAAAAACTGTTTGAAATGGTCTATAGTTGTGGTTATTATGACATCACCTTTGATAATATCAGAATGATGCTCATTAACAAATATAATATATATAAAGATTATGACATCAAGCACAGAATGGCTACCATAATCCTTTCGAATGCAGATACGCCGTTGGCAAAGAGAATGACTGAAAAATTGACTGAATTTGTCGAGGTGATCATTGCAAACTGCGAAGGTGTTATCGAAGACGATCAGAATGCTGCAATAACTATACTGAACTCAACTGAAGTAAGAATCGCTCTCCGAAGAGAGTATATCAATTATCTGACAAAAAAAATATCAGATTTGCGTTTGATCAGAGACGCCTATATATTCAATAGTTTGCTTAGGGAAAAGAAAATCGAATATTCGGTTTATAATATAGTTCTATGCCATAAGTTCTTGGGAATGGACAGTGCTTTGATAAGTTTTTTCAACTCACCTGGTGAGTCGGTGGATTTCTCCGATGTATCAAATTCTTTTCAACCCAATATTGTTGATAACTTTTTTTATGCAGTGGTGAGGTGTAATAAGCTATCTAACGAAAAGTATGAATCCACTTTGCTTCAGCTTGGTAATAAAATCAGCTATTTCAGAGAACCAGGCATTAATCAGGATAAAATGCGTGTGCTGATTGACAACAATATTATTCTTTTTAATGTCGACAACATGATATTTATAAGGGATTGTTATAGGAATTTTCGTTATGATTTCATTTTGAAAAATCTGAACCAATACGCTGAACTCCATGACCAGGTTTATGATTACGAAGAAACGGAACATCTGCTTTCGTTGAATATTGACGATGAAATAAAACTTAAGCTCCTTGATAATAAGAACGGGTCATACTCAGTTATTGAAAAGGGCTACTCTGATAGGGTAATGGCGGCAATAATCAATGATCATTTCTGTGAAGTTGATGCACGACCGCTGTTCACAGAGTATAGCAATTATTCCTATATCGTTCAGGAGGCGATTTTTAATGCTGCTTTGGGCAGAGTTAATGCGATAGTGGATTACGATGGCCTAATTGATTTAGCTCTGCTGTTAAGGCTGTTATCTGTAGATGTGGATTTCAGTTCCAAAATTGCCTTGTTTGACTATTCGCTTGAATTCATACATGAAAATCAATATAAAAGTCTCTTAAACGCTATGGGCTTCGGAGAGCTGTCGGAGATTTTTAAATCACGCTCAGTTAAAGAATATGAAAGCTCTGATGAGATCATACAAATTCTTGAAGTGCTGAAGCGGCATTCCCTCATTAAGGGTTATCATAAAACAGACGATGATCCTCCAACACTGAGGATTATCAAAGCACGATCGGATTCACAGAATAACGAATTGAACACTATATGACCGATCGTCAATTTAAGTAATTATGACGAGGTGCTTCGCGATGTACGGGCAAATTCAGCGGAAACGGCCACGTGATAACTCAGGCAGATAACAGCGCGTATGGACTGTTTGGCACGAACACAGCAAAGCTTTAGCTGAACTGCGTCGGTGATGAAGCGCCTGTTTATGGCGATGATATTTCGTTCACGACAAAGGCGATGATAATCTTTTCCATGAACGGCGAAACCACAGTCCCCGCGGAGGTCATCAAGGCAATCGCGGACAGGAAGATAAAGGTCGAACTTGTTTACAACAGTACAAAAAGCTGGCTTGTTGACGGCGTGAAGATAACGTGTGTATCCGCAGTAGATCTCTCGCTGCTTTCCGGTTCTGTTGGCACCAGCTCGCTGGTCGGGCTGAGCGCATAATCCATTGACGAAAACTGAACAAAATGACGGGTGCGCGGTAACGTGCGCCCGTTTGTCTGTCGATAAACGCTATCACGTGAGCAAGCCAAACGGATCGGTTACAAGGCGCTGCCAGAAGAGCTTTCCAGGCAGTAATAGGTATGAGTGCATCAATGTTTTGTTTGGGTGAAGTAGCGGTGGGTTTTCGTGCGTTGACTGCGCTGATTATGGCGGGAATGTGCGGTAAGTAATCGGAACTGAAAAATATGATAGGGAATGCAATTTTACTGTTGCATTCATTTTTGTTTTGCCTGTTTTCGGAGCATTACTGTGGGCAAAAGTGTGGGCAGGGTGGGCGTTTTAGTTGATTTCAGCGAAACGCAATAGCTGTGAATGGCTTTGTTATGCGGAAAATCAGATGTGGCTTTGCGGGATAGTCGGGTTCTCATCTGCCCCAAGTCAGCCCCCATCGCAGTCTCCAAGACGGACAATGTAAAGATCATAACCCCTGAGGCGAACCAGTTTGCCGACGCGTGGGATATCGACTACCGCAAGTATCACGATCTTTTCGTTCCCGAAAACAAGAAGGCTGTTATCGCAGTGTCACTCGGCGTGTGATGTGAGATTTACAGGGCGGCGGCAGGGGCTGCCGCCCTTTTCTGTGAAAGGAGGAGCTATGCTTATTACAGCAAGTGAATACAGCAGTATGGGATTTCCGGCGGTCAGCGGCGGAGATGTCGAGAGCTGCATCAAGAGAAGCGACTACATTATCTCCGCGCTCACGGAGGGCAGAGCCGAAAAGTCGGTAGAAGCAGGCGGGAAGCCCGCCGAGCTCGTCAAGCAGGCGGCGGGTTTTCAGACCTACATTCTGCTGAGGGAAAACGAACGTTACGAGAAAAGCTCACACTCCGGTTCGGAGAAGGTCTCTATCGGTGATTATTCCTACAGCACGCAGTCAAGCGAGAGCAGCGACAGCGGAAGTATGGCTTCGGACGATGAGAACAGCCTCAACGTGATCAGGCTGCTGCGCGCCGCCGGCTGCCTGTACGCCGGAGTGGAGGTGCTGGAATGAACGGAGTTAAGCCGATTCCCGCTGAGCTGCTAACCGACGGCGCTGTGCTGCTTACTCCGACCGGCTCCGGGTACTTGAGGGATAACCTGGACAGCGTGCGTATCGTGAGAGTAAGCGCGATCACCGACTACACCACCGGGCGCACGCGCGACTGCACCGAGCTTGTAATGTACTTCGACTGTGTGAACTCCTCGCCTTCGGGTACGGAATTCGCGGCGGGTCAGTCGCTGGAATACTGCGGCGAGACCTACGAGGTAGTTTCCGCGGAGCTTTTCGCCGGAGAGGATCCCCACCACTGGCGCGTAAAGGCGCGCAAGACCGGCGGGGAACATATCTGAAAGGAGGGGCGGTATGGCAGAGTCCACAACAAAGAAGAACTCAGCGCCCGACAGCTCGCGCGAGGAAAGCTACCGCATGGCGAAGCTGCTCAGGGCTGGAAACCGCGAGCTTGCGCGGCAGCTCAATCTCAAGAAGGCGCGCAGATAAAGCTAGGAGGTCAGATGACAGAATGACGATCTGGATAAACAACATCGGATTCAACAGCGTGACGGAGCTTTCCGCCAAGCGGGAGCTTCGCCGCACCGATATCCGTTACAATACACAGGGCGATATGCTGATAGACCTTGTGAACCGGAAATACAGGCTTACTGTGAGGTTCGGGCTGGTGACTTCCAAGGAACTGGAGCAGCTCCGCAGCCTTACTAAGGAAATATTCGTGACCGTTAAGTTCCCAGCGCCTGAGGGAGAGTCAGCCGACGGCGGGCTTGTTACCGGGGAGTTCCACATTTCCGACGAGCCTGCCCCGACTGTTACGACGGTAAACGGCGTGACGATGTACGGCGGCGTGGAGCTCGTCATGCTTCAGAAGTGAGGTGAGTACGCATGATCACGGTTTCTGAAAAGTTCAGGAAGCTGGCTCAGGATAACGGCCGCGAGGTCTGGTGCAGAATCACCGTCGGGAGCGAGGAGTTCCTCGACGACCGCATCACCGATATGACGTTCGACGACGTGATACACCCCGACTGGTTCACGGTCGGCACTACCTGCTCGAACCGCCTGCATTTTACCGCTAGATATTCAGGGGAGCTTTCCTCGGGCGCAGAGGTCAGGGCTTACATCAGCTTCGACGGCAAGGAGTGGTGTCCGCTTGGCGTGTTCTACATAAGCCGAAGGTACGTCCGCGGAAAATATGTCAGCGTGACCGCCTATGATAAGATGTACAGCCTTGATGTAAACTACGGCTGGAAGGGGGAGCTTCCGGTCACTTCCGACGTGCTTCTCCGGGACATATGCAGCAGCGTTGGCGTTGAATGCGCGGAAGCAGGTCAGCCGATAAAGCTTGAGAAGCTACCTGAGAACAGCACTGCGCAGGACCTCATCGGCTACATCGCTGGAATAAACCGCGCCTGCGCCAAAATCGACCGCACCGGCAGGCTCACGATGAAATACCATTCCCCGATAGATTTTGAACTCCAGGACAAGAACTGCTGGGAGATCCAGCGAAACATGGGAAGCTCGGTGGTTACCTGCGTGAAGGCGCACACCGGGGACGAGGATTTCACTGCGGGCGGCGGGGCGGATATCTCCACGATAGAGATCTATAACCCGTTCATGACTCAGAAGCTTACCGAGGATATGTACGTTATGTACAAGCCGTTTTCGTTCTACGGCGCGGAACTTCACATGCAGGGAATGCCGTTTCTGGAGTCCGGCGATTCGCTGTACTTCCTTGACGGAAGCCTGCTGTACCGTATCGTGATAAGCGAGATAGAATACACCTACGAAGGCGGGCTGTCGGCGGTGCTTTATTCGAAGAACAAGGTCTATGAGGAGGAAAGCAGCGACCTTGAGAAGCTCCTGGAAGAACTGCTTCACAAGAAAAATGCGGTATACTACAAGCGCGAGAATTCCGGGCAGATAAACGTCAAGCCGCTGGCGCAGATAATCGCGGATTTCGAGTTTGAATCCGAGGAGAACATGTTTGCGCAGCTCGACGTGAATTTCACCGTTAAGAACAGCACGGCGGATCAGCTTATCATCAGCGTGAACGTCAACGGGAAGGATATCCCGCGCAGTATAGTGCAGACGCTTTCCGGAACGGATTTCGAGCTGCTGCATGTGTACCATCTCGCAGAGAAGCTCCCGGCGGGCAAGAACCGCGTTTACGTCACGGCGCAGACCAAATCCGGCGAAGCGTATATTCCCGCCGGGGATATGCTCGCAACGCTTGTGGGGCATGGGATCTACGGTAACATGGGAAGCTCCAGGGATAAGATAACCCTTTACGAGAGGCTGCCGCACCTCAGCATGGTGGAGCCGAAGCTGACACTGAAGAACGCAGCGGCACATATGGATAAGGAGGTCACATAATGGAAGGAAAGGCGACCCTGACCCTGACCGACGCAAAGAGCGGCAGGGTCGTGAAGAAGGTCACGGAGCACAATCTCGTCACTGACGCGGTAAAGAGGATACTCAACCCGCCGGTGTACGCAATGCTCTACAGTTTTAATTTCCCCAATTTTATAAATAACGTCATGCCGGCGTCGAAGCTGTTTTCCGGGATAATGCTCCTGGGGAACACCCTCAGCGAGAGCCGCGAAAACGTAATGCTCAGCGGAGACTATATTCCCGTGGCGACCGCCGGGGGAGAGTACGCCGGAGCCAACGTCCGCCGAGGAACGCTCAACACTAACGAGAGCTACGCGACGGCGAACGGGTACCATTTCACGTGGGATTTCGGAACGGACAAGGCGAACGGAGTTATAAAGTCCGTGGCGCTTACAAGCCAGTATTTCGGCAACTCGGCGTTTGAGAACATGGGCAACGAAGGCAAGCTGTTCGCGGATCCGTCAAATATTACGGCGCAGTTCAGCGAGACTACTCAGTTTTTCCACGCGAGGGGGCAGTATATCGGTACTTTTCAGGACAGGCTCCATCTGTATATCACATACAATGGAAATACGGTCACGTTCCTGAAATACAGGTCGCCGAATCCCGCCGACCTTGGAATAAACGACCCTGGGAATCTCTCTGGATGGCCTGCGGCTGAATCCTCGGTTTCAGTTGAGCTTCCCATCACGCTGAATTACATACTCAAAGCATTCGTCGATACGTCGAAGAAGCTGATGTACTTTTTCACCAACACGCGCATAGAGCAGGGCAGCGGCGACCGCCTGATCGACTACGCCGCGGTGGATCTTAACACGCTTACTGTCGTGAAAACCGGTACCCAGAACATAAAGGACTGCGCGACCGTATACTCGTGCGCGGTCGTCGGAGACAGATTCTACGTGATGTGCTATACCAACATACAGGTGTTCACGCTCGGAGGCGGCTGGCTGAAGACCTACAACATCTACAGCCAGAATTCCAGCTTCTTTTCAATGTGGGAGGACATGCTGGTCGCCTCGGTCGGCGTGAGAAAGATAGCGGTTTTCGACAGCTCGGATAATATGTATGTGTACTACAATCCCGAGGACTACCTCCCGGCGTACTCCTGCGATATCAAGCCGCCGTTCTATCCTATGAGCTACTTCAACATGTCAAATGCGGACAGCAACAACAGCTCGTGGAATCCGTATCTGGGTCTTTCAATGGGCTATCTCGCGACGATAAACAATCTCACCGAGCCGCTTGAAAAGACTTCGGAACACAATCTCAAGATATCCTACGACATAACGAATCCATAAAAATCAGAGCCTCCGGAACAGCTTCGGAGGCTCTGTTTCTATTACGTCAGCCGATATTCCGGGTTCCGGCTTCCGCGCTGTTTCCGCATGGCTGGATATCCGTTTTCTCGAAGTATCGGCACTCTGACCCGGCGGAGTTTGCCGGGCGGGTGAGGTCTTTCAGCGTACACATTCCGTCGCTCTGCCAGCGGCAGTTTTCGCTGCATGGAACTAGATTCATACTGCACCTCCGCAACTTGAATGAAAATAGCTTGCGCAGGTCAGCCGGAAATATTCGCGGGCAGGAAGGACGAAAGGTCGGTTTCAGAAAGCTGTTCCAGGGTCTCGCGCCTGCCGAGCTCTATGCGCAGAGCTGCGTTCTCGCCGTCGAAATCCAGCGTCCCCGGCGCTATCACGCCGTTTTCGCGTTTCCCGAGGAATATTTCGTCCGACGGGAACAGCTCGATGAACTCCGCACCTGGGAAATTCGAGAGGTCAGCGCCGCCGCTCCCGAGGTAGGAAACGATGAACCGCCGTATTCCGATATCGTAGAGCGGCTTCACCGGAGTATTGTCGGAGACGCCGCCGTCGCGGTACACGGTGCCGTCGATATCCACCGCCGGGAACACCGCGGGGAGCGCGCAGGAAGCCGCGAGGTACTGCGTTATTTTCCCGGCGGGGTAGGCGCTCAGGTCGAAATATTCCGGGTAGTTTCCCTCTGTGTTGTGGCAGCATGCGAAGCAGGGAGTCCCGCATCCGGAAACGCAGTCGTTCACGCCGTTCTCAGCTATCACGTTCACCAGGCCTTCCAGCGAGAATATCCCTCCCCTTGACAGCCTGTCGGGGTCTATTGTTATAGTGCGGTCGTCGGAGCCGAGGAAGTTCAGCACCGAGTTTATCACGCGCCCGGCGGTCTCGGCGGGGTCGGTGATGTCGCCGCGCTTCAGGGAGGTCCACACTCTTTCGGCGAGCGAGAGGTCTCCGCAGGCGAACAGCGCGGCGTTGAGCGCTCCCACCGAAGCTCCGGACACGGCGGCTGTGTACTTATCCAGCCCGCGCTCCCTCAGCGCCTGCCAGACCCCTATCTGATACGCGCCCCTGCCGCCTCCGCCGCAGAAAACAAGACCAGTCACGGGAAACATAAGCTGTCACCTCCAGAAAAACAGGGCGGAATGTCTGCCGCCCTGAATCATTATATGCGGAGCCTTGCCGCAGGTTACTCATTCTTGAAACGCTCCGGCAGGAAAACGTACACTGCCGCTGCGGCTATCGCGGCTCCGAGCAGCACGAACCTCACCGGCTCGGCGAGGAAGTACTCCCCGATGAGCGCGAAACGTTCCGCGTCCCAGAACAGTACGATTCCGATGATTACTGCGAATATCGCGCAGACTAGCACGGCTCCGGCGGCGCAGTCCTTGCAGAGTTTGATAAGCTCGTCCTTTTTAAGGCAGACCTTGTCGCAGAGGCGCTCCACAGCGGTGTTGAAAAGCTCCGCTGATATCACCGCCGCGAAGGTCAGAAGCAGCACCGCCCATTCCGCCCGGGAAAGCTCGTAGAACTTCAGTGCGAACCAGGTCACGAACAGCACGGCGCAAATATGCACCCGGAAATTCCGTTCATTGAATCCGTGGTAGATACCCGCCGCGGCGTACCTGAAGCCTTTCAGAAATTTTATCATGATTCGCGGGTGATGCCAAGCTTATCCAGCACCTTGTCCTGCTTGCCGAACATCTCCTTTTCCTCTTCCTCGCTGTTAACGTGGTCGTAGCCCAGCAGGTGGAACAGAGAATGGGTCAGCAGAAAGGCGACTTCGCGGCGGTAGGAATGACCGTACTCCTCGGCCTGCTGCTTCGCCTTTTCAAGGGATATCACGATATCGCCGAGCATTATCGCGTCGGTGTCCGGGTCTACCTCGTAGCCGTTCTCGTCATCGCCGAGGGGGAATGACAGCACGTCGGTCTCGCGGTCGATGTCGCGGTGCTCCTTGTTCAGCTCGCGGATACCCTCGTTGTCCACGAAGGTGACGGATACCTCGGCGGAATCGTCGATGCCTTCTTCCTCGAGCGCTGCGGCGGTGCAGTCCTCAATGAGCTTTTCAATGTCCTCGGGGGGCGCGAGCTTATCCTGCTCGTCACTTATAAATGTTACGATTTTCATGCGTTCCTCCTGCCGTTCTGGTACGGCTTTTTATTCTGCTCGGCGGGCTTGTTCGCCTGGCTGTACTTCTCGTACGCCCTTACGATGTCCTGAACCAGTCTGTGGCGCACGACGTCCTTTTCGCTGAATCGGTTCTGGGCGATGTCCTCAACGCCGTTCAGGACGCGCAGCGCTTCGATAAGTCCGGATTTAGAGGTCTCCGGGAGGTCTATCTGCGTGATGTCGCCGGTTATTACCATCTTGCTGTTGAAACCCAGTCGGGTCAGGAACATTTTCATCTGCTCCCTGGTGGTGTTCTGGGCTTCGTCGAGGATAATAAAGCTGTCGTCGAGGGTGCGTCCGCGCATGTACGCGAGCGGCGCGACTTCGATTACGCCGCGTTCCTGGAGCTTCGCGAACGCTTCCTGCCCGAACATCTCGAAAAGTGCGTCGTAAAGCGGGCGCAGGTAGGGGTCGACCTTGTTCTGGAGGTCGCCGGGGAGGAACCCCAGCTTCTCGCCTGCCTCGACCGCTGGCCTGGTGAGGATTATCCTCTGCACCTCGTGCGCCTTGAACGCGCTTACTGCGAGGGCTACCGCGAGGTAGGTCTTGCCGGTGCCGGCGGGGCCTACTCCGAAGGTGATGGTGTTCTTGCGTATCATCTCGCAGTATTTCTTCTGACCGAGGGTCTTGGGGCGTATCGGCTTGCCCGCGTAGCTTACGCACACGCAGTCCGAGGAGATGGTGTCAGCCTGGGATTCCGTGCCGTCGTTCACGAGGGATATCACGTAGCGCACGTTCTGGTCGTTTATCGGGTCGCCCTTGAAATACATCTTCGAGAGGGACTCCAGACAGCGCTTTGCGGCGTTCACGGAATTTTCGTCCGCACCGGTTATTTTCACGTCGCTTCCGCGGCTGAAAACCGTCACGCCGAACGCCTTCTGTATTGTGTTCACATTGCAGTCAAGATCGCCGAACAGCGCGTGGAGCTGCTCAATGCTTTCCATTGTGAGTGATGCTTCTGACATATTGCGCCTTTCCTGAGTTGAGATTAGGCATAGTGCCTGAAATTATTATACACCGTTGCGGGCGGCTTGTCAATTACTTTCTCCAAGAAGCCGCAGCGCGTTTCGACACAGTATGTCCTCCTGCTCTTCGGCGGTCAGCGGGAGCTTCCGGAAGCGCCCCAGCTCGTCGTCCGCGCCCCACATTGGGTAGTCGGTGCCGAACATAACGCGCTTTGCGCCGATTTTCCTGATAAGCTCCGCCGCGTGCTCCGGGGCGAGGGCGTACAGGCTGCTGGAGAGGTCGGCGTAGATGACGCCTCCGGAGAACAGCTCGGCGGCTTCGTCCCACTTAGTCCAGCCGGCGAGGTGAGCGCCGATTATCGTGAGCTTCGGGAAGCGCTTCATGACGCTGTACAGCCGCTTCGGCGAGGAATAATCGTAACGCGCGTCCCCGCAGTGGAACAGTATCGGAAGCCTGCCCTCGGCGGCTTCGTAGATCGGGAACGCCTTCGGGTCGTCGATGTTGAACCGCTGGAAGTCGGAGTGCAGCTTTATTCCGCGCAGCCCGAGGGAGATTATTCGCTCAGTCTCACCGGCGATGTCGGGGAAATCTGGGTGGAGCGCTCCGAATCCGATGAGCTGCTCCGGGTGGAGGCGTACCTGCTCCGAGATGAAATTGTTGATGTTGCGGACCTGCTCGGGTACAGTCGCCACCGACTGCACTATCGCCCTGTCGACGCCGGCTTTGCGGTTTATCTCGAGAAGCTGCCCGACCGAGCCGTCGAACCTCACCGGGATATCGTAGAAGCTGCTGATGCCGTCGGCGGCGCGGGAAGCTATCTTGTCCGGGAATATGTGTGCGTGTGCGTCTATTATCATTTTTGTGTGCTCCTTACATTATGAACTTGCAAATCATATTATATCACCGGAAAGCCGAAAAGTCCAGACTTATGCTTGACAACTGCGGAAAAATGTGCTATATTAATGTTGATATCTTCCGCACCGGAAGCCGCTTTGCGCCTGACGGGACGGACAATGCTGACTTCTGCTGCCGAAATCCCGCAGGGCTTGAGGCAAAAGGCTGGATTCCCCGGTTTCCGGGGGAGTTTTTCATGCGCCTTTCCCGCAGAGGGAGAGGTCTTTTTTGTATGGAGGGATACTATGCAGGACGAAACGCGCGTGGCGGTGATCTCGATGATAATCGACAACGAGGAAAGCGCCGCGTCAATAAACGCGCTGCTCCACGACTGCCGGGAGTATATCATCGGCAGAATGGGAATCCCCTACCGTGAAAAGGGTCTGAATATAATCAACGTTGTCCTTGACGCCCCGATGGACGCCGTATCGGCGCTGTCCGGAAAGCTGGGTAGGCTCCCGGGAGTGACTGCGAAGGCGGTCTACTCGAAGCTGCCCGCCGCGGAAACAAAGAAAGGATAGGAATCATGAGTATCACAAGAAAAATCAGATCGGCGCTTGCTGCATTCCTTTGCATGGGAATGCTGACCGCCTGCCAGAGCGCTCCCCAGGTCAGCGCGCCTGAAAGCGCTTCTTCCGCGGCAGAGAGCGTCTCTGCGGCTGACAGCTCCGCTGACGCGCAGCCGACCGCCGAGCCTGAAAATTCCACAGCGCCCTCCGCAGGGGCTGAGGAGGAAACTCCCGATGTAGTCCGCATTGCGGCGCTGAAGGGACCCACCGCGATGGGAATGATCAAGCTGATGGACGACGAGAGCGAAAACAGCGCCTGCGAATTCACCATCGCCGGAGCCGCAGACGAGCTTACCCCCGCAATAATACAGGGTAACGTTGACATCGCGTGCGTACCTGCAAACCTGGCTTCCGTGCTTTACAACAAGACGGAGGGCGGCGTGAAGGTGCTTGCCGTCAACACGCTGGGAGTGCTCTACATAGTTGAGAACGGCGAGCCGACCATCGCGGAAATTTCCGACCTGAAGGGCAGGACTATCTACGCAAGCGGCAAGGGTGCGACCCCGGAGTACGCGCTGAACTACCTGCTGACCCAGAATGGCATAGACCCGGAGAAGGACGTCACGATAGAGTGGAAAACCGAACACGCCGAGTGCCTGACCGCGCTGATGAACGACCCGGGAAGTGCCGCAATGCTCCCGCAGCCGTTCGTTACCACTGCGCAGGCCAAGAACGAAAACGTGAACGTAGTGGTCGACATGAACCAGGCATGGGCGGAGCTTAACAACGGAAGCGCGCTTATAACCGGCGTAGTCATCGCGCGCAGCGAGTTCGCGGAGCAGTATCCCGGCGCTGTGGACGGATTCCTTGACGGCTACGGCGAGTCAGTGAAGTACGTCAACGCGAACGTTTCAGCTGCTGCGGAGCTTATCGGGAAATACGACATAGTTCCGGCGGCGGTCGCTGAGAAGGCTCTGCCGAAGTGCAACATCGTGTTCATTACCGGCGGCGAGATGAAGGAGAAGCTTTCCGGCTACCTCGGCGTGCTGTTTGACAGCGCTCCCGCCGCGGTCGGAGGCGCGCTCCCAGGGGACGATTTCTATTACGGCGCGTAAATAATTATGAGCCTGCCGCACCCGACAGGCTCTTTTACTAAGGAGGGGACAGCATGAAAAAACGGCTTATTACTGCGGTTTGCGTGCTTTTCTGGCTTGCAGTCTGGCAGGCCGGCGCAATGCTTCTCGGGCAGGAATTGCTTCTTGTGTCCCCGGTGCGCGCGGTGGGCAGGCTTCTGGAGCTTATCCCGACGGAGGGCTTCCTGCGGAGCGTGGCGTTTTCCTCCGGACGGATACTCGGCGGCTTCGGGCTGGGGCTGACCTGTGGTACTCTGCTGGCGCTCCTCGCGGGGAAATTCCGCTTTGTGCGGACGCTCCTCGCGCCGCTTGTCGCCGCCGTGAAAGCCGTTCCGGTGGCGAGTATCACGGTGCTTGCGCTTGTGTGGGTCAGCTCCCGGAATCTTTCGGTGCTGGTGACGTTCCTCATCGCGCTTCCGGTGGTGTATTCAAACATGCTGGAGAGCCTCGGCGGCATGGACCCGAAACTCACTGAAATGGCGGAGCTGTACCACATTTCCGGGTGGAAGCGGTTCGCCGGAGTGTATCTCTCGCAGCTCCTGCCGGGATTCCGCTCGGCGGCGAAGCTTGCCATCGGTCTGAGCTGGAAGAGCGGCGCGGCCGCGGAGGTCATCGGGATACCATCCGGCTCCATCGGCGAGAAGCTCTACGAAGCGAAAGTGTACCTCGAGACCGCCGACCTCTTTGCGTGGACCATCGCCGTGATACTCCTGAGCTGGCTCAGCGAGAAGCTGTTTCTGTTCCTCGTGGGGCTTGCGGTGCGGGCGGTTTCCGGGAAGAACGCGTTCCGCTGCAGCAAGCTGCGGGAGCCTGACAACTCCCCGGCGCGGCTCCGTGCGGAGGGCGTAACAAAGCGGTTCGGCGGGATTTCGGCGCTTGATGGGTTCAGCGCGGAATTCCAGCCGGGGAGTACTACGGCGGTGATGGGAGCCTCCGGCTGCGGAAAGACCACGCTGCTGCGGATAATTTCCGGGCTGCTCCCGCCGGACTGCGGAACGGTGTACGGTCAGGAGGGAACGCGGTTCTCGGCGGTATTCCAGGAGGACAGGCTGTGCGGGAATCTCACCGCTGCGGCGAACGTCCGGCTGGTATGCGGGGAGTTCCGCAGCGCCGGGGAGATATCGGAGGCGTTCGCGGCGGTGGGGCTTTCCGGCTGCGAAAACAGACTCGCGGGGGAGCTTTCCGGCGGAATGAAGCGCAGGGTCGCGCTAGTGAGGGCGCTGCTCGCAGAGGGCGGAGCGGTCCTGCTGGACGAGCCGTTCAAGGGGTTGGACGAATCCACGAAGCGGCAGGCCGTGGAGTTCAGCCGGGAAATGCTGCGCGGCAGGACGGCAGTGCTGGTGACTCACGACCGTACCGAGGCGGAGGCGCTCGCAGATGAAATGATCGAACTATAGAATAAACAGCCGGTCAGACGACCGGCTGTTCTGTTATACGGGGATTGCGATATTGAGCGCTCCGGGAATGACTTCAATCTCGGCGGTGGTGTACTGACCGCCGTCCTCGCCGTCAAGCGTCCAGCGGAACGGCTTCTGGCAGGAGACCCTGAGCCGTGCGGATTTGAACGAAACTATCATGTCTGTGTCAGTGTCGTGGGTCAGCATGAAGCGGTTCAGCTCGTCGAGGTCGGCGAGGTTCTTCGGGGATTTCACGAACATGCAGTCGAGCATGCCGTCAGTGAGCGAGGCTCCGTCCGGGACGAGGTTTTTCATGCCGCCGACGGAGTGCGTGTTTCCAATCATGCAGTAGATGAAATCGTCCTCGATAACGCCGTGCTCCCAGGTGATCCTGACCCTGCCGGAGTTCTCCTTGAGATAGCGCGGCTCGAAGGACTTCAGCCCCTGGAGGAAGTACGCGAACGAGCCTAGCACGTTCTTGGTTTTCTGCGGGGTCGCGTAGCTTACGTCGGTGAACCACCCGAACGCGGAGATGTACGCGAAATAGCCGCCGTTGAAGCGCCCGAGGTCCACCGGCTGGAAGTGCTCCTGCATTATCATGGCGGCGCATTTCTGCATGTCCTTCGGGATATTCAGCGAGGACGCGAAGTCGTTGACCGTTCCCGACGGTATGTACCCGCAGGGGCAGTCGACCTTTCCGGCGGACATTCCGTAGGCAAGCTCGTGGAGCATTCCGTCGCCGCCGCTGCTTACGATAAGGTCGAAATCACGGCCGCGCTGTGATATGAAATCAATGGCGTCCCCGGCGCAGCAGGTCGGGTGCACCATAACGTCGTAGCCGCCTGTGGTGAACGTGCTGATTATATCCGAAAGCGCCGCCTTGACCGCGCCTTTCCCCGAGTTGGGATTGTATGTAAAAAGTAGTTTCTTCATGTATGCTCCGCCTTTCGCGTGTGTTCCAGTATTTGTATTATAACAGATTCCCGGGCGGCTGTCAATATGGCTGCGCTGGAGTTCAACAAATTTCCGAAAATCGCGGCGCAAATGGCTGCAACTTTATTAAAATACTATCTTGCAATTTGTGCTGCCTTGTGATAGAATAGTATAGGTCACCTCTAAAAACCTTGTTTGAGTGAAAATGTGTATAGCACACCGACTGCTTCTTCAAACCTCCTCGTAAGGCATACAGCCTTACTTCGTCGGCTTTCATCGCATTCGGCGCACTCTACCCATTTTCCCTTTTCAAACCGGTTTTTAGAGGTTCCCTATAGTAAAAAACTGCGCCGTCCGGGCGCATGGGAACGGAGAAAACAATGGAACCACACGATTATAAAGTCACAAAGATTGAGGGCGAATACGCGACCCTTACCGACATAAACACCGGCGACGAGCTTTTCATCGCACTCTTCCTGCTGCCCGACGGGATTGATATCGGAACGCAGCTCCACTATGAGAACCTATGCTATGAGATAACGGAGGAATGACATGCTTCTTATGCTCGCCGTTGTCGCGTGCTACACGATATGCTCGCTGAGCGATAAGTACGCGGTCTCTAAGCTGAAAATGAACGGCAGTACGCTGACGTTCATAATGGCGGCCGCCACCGCGTTTTTCATGCTCGCATACCTGCCGTTCGACAGTCGGTATTTCGACGGGAGCCTCACGGCGTACCTCGCGATACTTCTGATGGCGGCGTCGAAATTTCTGGAATTCCAGCTTGCGGCGGTGGTGCTGAAGGAAATGTCCGCGTTCGAGCTGAAAGCGTGGCTGGGGCTGACCGTGTTCCTTTCCTACGGAACTGACCTGATACTTGGAAGCGCGGCGCTCGGCGCAGTCACTGCCTGGAAGTTCGGGTTCATCGCCGTGACTGCGGCGGGACTGTTCATGATAGCCCGCTCCGACAAGTCCGGAGGGAGAATAAATTACGCGAAGATAGCGCTTCCGCTGGCGGGGTACCTGCTGTGCAAGTTCGGATACGGGCTGATAGTCACGTTTACTAAGAACAGCATTTCGCCGAGCTTCTCGCTGTTTTTCGCGCTGGTTATCCTCGCCGCCGGACTTGCTCCGGCGGTTCACCCGATACGCCTTTGCAGGGAGCAGCCTAAAGGCGTCCTCGTCGTGGGGCTTACCAAAATTCCAAACGTGATAGGGCTGGTTCTTGAAAACATCGTAGCGCAGCAGAGCATGGCGAATTATTCGTTCATACAGCCGATGATACTTGCGGTGCTGTTTTTCATCGGTGTTATCAGGAAAGAGGACTGCACAAAGCTGAACATAATAGGCGGTATAATATGTATCGCCGGAGTGTTGGGATTCCAGCTCATAGGAAATATTATACAGACATAAAACAGGTGATAGAATGAAAGAACTTACTTCGGGAAAACCTATAAAGCTGATAATCGGCTTTGCGCTTCCGGTGCTCCTGGGACTTGCGTTCCAGCAGGCGTACACTCTTACGGATACCATAATCATCGGCAGACAGCTCGGCAAGAACTCACTTGCCGCCGTCGGCTCTACCGCTTCGGTGGTGTCGCTGATGTTCAACATTATTAACGGACTCGTTACCGGCTTCGCGATAGTCATTGCGAAGAATTTCGGCGCCGGAGACCACGACGAAATGCGCCGTTCCATCGCCCGCACGATCACATTTTCGGCGGCGGCGACTGCGCTCATAATCGCGGGAATCTCGATTTTTATTGACCCGCTTCTTCATGCGCTGGACACCCCGGCGGGTATTTTCGACGAAGCCCGGACTTACCTCATGATAGTCTGCTTCGGGCTGGTCGCCACGCTGTTTTACAACCTTGAATCCGCGATACTCCGCGCAGTCGGCGACAGCGTTATCCCGCTTGTTATCCTGATCATTTCTACGATCCTCAACATCGTGCTGGATATCGTGATGGTAGTGGTATTTCCGCTCGGAGTTGCCGGAGCGGCTCTCGCTACGGTCATCGCGCAGTTTATCTCCGCTGTCGTGTGCCTTATCTACCTGATAAAGAAGCGCGCGTTCCTGATGGTAAAGCCCCGGGATTTCAAGTTCACGGCTTCCTCTACTGCGGAGCTTCTTAGCGCGGGCTGCGGCATGGCGCTGATGTACTCCATCGTGGACATCGGCTCTATTGTGCTCCAGAACGGCATAAACGGCTTCGGCGAGGATATTATCGCGGCTCACACGGCGGCGCGTAAGATATTCAGCCTGACTATCATGCCGTTCTCCGCGCTGAGTGCGACCCTCGTGACCTACGCCAGCCAGAACCGCGGCGCCGGGAAGTACTCCCGAATAGGAAAGGGCGTACGCGCCGGGCTGCTGCTGGGATTCGCCTGCGCGGCGTTCGACGTGCTGCTCGTGTACACTCTCGGCCACGCAATGGTGGGAATTATCCTGCCCGACGTAGCTTCCTACGTTGAGGATACGGCGGTGCTGTACCTCCGGGTGAACGTTCCGTTTTACTTCTTCCTGACCGTCCTGCTGGAGCTGCGGAGTACGCTCCAGGGACTCGGTCACAGCGTTATACCGATAGTTGCGAGTATCATCGAGCTTGTGTGGAAGATATGCACCGTCGCATTCATGATACCCTGGCTTGAATACATGGGCGTTATCGTATCCGAGCCTATAATCTGGACTTTATGCGCAATAGTGATAGGCATTATCGCGCTGATGACCCTGCGCCGCCTTCCGAAGGACGACGCCGTGCAAATGAAAGGAGCAGCAGATGATAAACGAGCTGGCTGACCGAATAGTCGACAATGTGTCCTTGGCGGTGAAGGGCAAGCGCCGGGAGCTGCGCTTGATATGCGCGGCGATGCTCGCGGGAGGACACGTCCTGCTTGAGGACGTCCCCGGCACCGGAAAGACCCTGCTTGCAAGGACGCTTGCAAAGTCAGTCGACGCGGGATTCCGCAGGATACAGTTCACCCCTGACCTGCTGCCGTCCGACATCACCGGGATAAACTTTTTCAACATGAAGCAGCAGGAGTTCCAGCTTCGCAAGGGACCCGTGTTCTCAAATATAATCCTGGCTGACGAGATAAACCGCGCAACTCCGCGTACGCAGTCCGCGATGCTGGAATGCATGGAGGAACGCCAGACCACAATAGACGGCGAGACATACCCGATGGAGCGTCCGTTTTTCGTTATCGCAACGCAGAATCCCGTGGAGATACAGGGAACCTACCCCCTGCCGGAAGCGCAGCTAGACCGTTTCATGATACGCCTGGCGCTGGGCTATCCCGAGCGCTCCGAGGAAATCGCGGTAATAGGCGGAGCGGCGGCGCATGAGATAAGCGCAGTCTGCACGGCGGAGGAAATCGTTAAGGCACAGCAGGAGATAGATTCCTGCAAGGCGGGGGAGGCCGTCTGCACCTACATCGCGGACATCGCCGCGGCGACCCGCAGGCACGGCAGCGTAAAGCTGGGGCTTTCCACCCGCGGAGCTGTCGCGCTGAAACGTATGGCGTGCGCGCTCGCGATGGCGTCCGGGCGGGACTACGCGATGCCGCAGGACGTTATCGAGGCGGCTCCGTACGTAGTCAAGCACCGCCTCATCTGCCGCGGATATTCCGGAGCGGCAGGAGGCGCCGAGACCACCGCTGACGAGGTACTGCGACAGGTACTGGACAGCGTTCCTGTTCCCACCGAAGGCTGATGGAACTTGCTGCAATGGCGCTGATACTGACCGCCGTGCTGGTGGGGCAGTATTTCATCTACAAGCGCTTCGGACTTAAAGACCTCAGCTACACTCTTACGATACGCCGCCGCAGCGACGGGAAATCCGACAGCGGCATTGTGGAAGCGTTCGAGGGCGAGGAGCTGGAGTTCATCGAGGAGATAGACAACGCGAAGCCGCTTCCGCTCCCCTGGGTGCGCTCGGAAATAAGCTGCTCCAGGTGGCTCAGCTTCTACGGCGGGGACGCCGCGTCAAAGGACGGCGCGCAGAAGGGGCTGATCTCCGGAATATTCACGCTGCGCGGTCGGCAGAAGTGCCGCAGGACATGGCGGGTACGCTGCGAGAAACGCGGAATGTTCACGGTGGAGGATATCTCGCTGACGGTCAGCGACCTTTTCGGGCTGGTGAGGTCGGCGAGGGTAATAAAGCTGAACCAGCAGGTGCGGGTGCTCCCCGTGCCGGCCGACATCGAAGCCGGGGGAATGTCCAGCGATGTTTTCATCGGCGATATCCCTGTGCGGAGGTTCGTCCTGCCCGACCCATTCGTGATAAGCGGCGCACGGGAGTACACCGGCAGGGAGCCGATGAACCGCATACACTGGGCGCAGAGCGCGCGCACCGGTTCGCTGATGGTCTACAACAACGAGTACACCACCGAGAGGAGGGTGCTCATTCTGCTGAACGTCCAGCGGAGCTTCCACGGCGAGCGTCAGGAAATAAGCGTTCCTACGCTGGAGGCTCTGATAAAGGGCGCGGCGTTCATGCTCGACTGGTGCATGAAAACCCACACGCAGTGCGCGCTGACGGCGAACTCCCCGCAGCCGCTGAAACCGGAATGCGGCGAGGGCTACGGCCATACGATAAAGCAGCTCCGCAGCCTTGCAGAGCTTGAGACCTCATGCGGCGAGCACATCGACGACTTCATTACCGGGCTGCGGTTCGATGGGTACACGGACGTGGTGTTCATCAGCAGTTTCCTTGATGAAAAGTGCTACGAGACGCTTCACGCGCTGTCTGAAAACGGCAGGAGCGTTTCGGTATTCTCAACTGACATTGAACAGACGGATCTGTGCGAAGTCTGGCATATTCCCAGACCGCATATCAGATAATGGACTAATGGGCGAAAGGCGGTGCGGCGTTGCATAAGAAGCTGCTTATGGTGCTGGCGGTGTTGTGCCAGTTCCTGGTGCTGTTCCCGTTTCTCGTGATGAGCGAGGGGATAGGCTTCGGCGAGTTCGTCTGGTGGCACTACGCCGCGATGTACGCCGCGGCGGCGGGATTCTGGGCGGTCGGGAGGCTGCTGCGCGGCTGGGCTTCCGGTGCCGGACTCTCCAAGCGCGGACGCGGCTGGGCGGTTTTCCTTTCGAGGGTCGGATTTGTTGTCCCGGGCGCGGCGTTCTGCGTAGTCTGCGGGCTGATGGGGCTGCATTCCGGGCTTTATCTGTACCTGCTTCCGGGCTGCATTGCCGCGTATTACGGCGGCTCGCTTTCGGTCGGCAGGGACTACAGCGAGGTGTTCTCCCGCGGGTGGTTCGGGGTGTATTTCGTCGCGGCGGTTATCGCGGCGGTGCTTCTGAGCTTCACGCATAACGACTTCATCTGCTCGGCGGGAATGAACCAGCTCTGCGTTTCTTTCGGAGCGCTTATAATCGGCGCGGCGGTGCTCACTAACCAGACCAACATTGACGTCCAGACCCGGCAACGTGCTGGCGGGCGCGCCGTCCTTCCGGCGGGAGTCCGTAGGAGCAACGCGCTGATGATAGCCGTGGTCGGCGCTGTGATACTTGCGCTGTTCCTTTTCGCGAAGCCGTTCGGGAACGCCATGCTGGAGTGTATAAAGGCAGTGGTGAGGTTCCTGCTTTCACTGCTGAACCGCGGCAGGGCGGACGTCGACGACGACAACGAGCTTGCCGAGAATACCTCCGACGTGATAGACTACACCACCAACGAGAACCCCTACGCCGACCTGCTGATGTTCCTTCTGGCGGCGGGTATCGTGTTCCTTGTCGTGAAGTTCCGCAGGCAGATATGGGGCTTTATCCGGGAGATATTCGCGCCGCTGTTCAAGGAGCCGGTCAGGGAGGAACCCGCGCCGTTTTTCGACGAGGTGTCGTCATCAGGGGACGCGAAGTACGCTTCCAGAAGCTCCGCCAGAACCGAGCGCGAGCTGCTGAAAAAATACCGCCGCGAAACCGACCCTGCGATGAAGTACCGCGAGGGCTACGAGCTGTTTCTTATGCGGCTGGGGAGGTCTGCGTTCCCGCAGCTCCCGACGGACACGACAACGCTTCACACCGACAAGGGCGGAAAGGCGTTCGGCGGGCGGGTGCCAGAGGAGGAGATCTCCAGAATGGTGCGCACCTACGACCGCGTGAGGTACGGCGGGGAGATCCCGGATAACAATGAGCTTGAGCAGCTCGACAGGCTGCTTGACGATATACGCTGAAATAAATACAGGAGATTTCAAAATGACATTCAGAGAACTTCTTTCAGACGATGGACATATACTTTTGGACGGAGCGATGGGCTCCGTGCTTCAGCAGCACGGGCTGAAGCTGGGCGGGCTTCCCGAGGAGCTAAACTTCACCGAGCCTGACCTTATCCGTTCAATACACCGTTCCTACATCGAAGCTGGCGCGCAGGGAATCTACGCGAACACCTTCGGCGCGAACCGCCATAAGCTGCAAAGCAGCAAGTACACCGTCGAGCAGATAGTAAAGCAGGGAATAAAGCTCGCGCGGGAAGCCGCAGAAGGTACCGACGTGCTCGTCGGGCTTGATATAGGCTCGCTGGGAAGAATGCTCCGCCCGACCGGAGACATGCCGGTCGATGAAGCGTACGATATGTTCCGCGAAGTAATGACGGCGGGCAGGGAAGCGGACTTCATCGCCATTGAAACCATGACCGACCTTATGGAGATAAAGACCGCGCTCCTCGCCGCGAAGGAAAACACCGACCTTCCGGTTATCTGCACCATGTCGTTTGAGCAGAACATGCGTACCTTCACCGGGTGCAGCGCGGCGGCAATGGCGCTGACCCTTTCGGGGCTTGGCGCGGACGTCATCGGCATGAACTGCTCCCTCGGCCCGAAGGACGCGCTGCCCATCGTTGACGAGATACTGAAATGGAGCAGCGTTCCGGTGCTGATACGTCCGAATGCGGGACTCCCCGACCCGTCCACGAATCTGTACAACACCACGCCGGAGGAATACGCCGAGGTGATGGAGCAGATTGCGGCAAAGGGCGTAAAGGTGCTCGGCGGCTGCTGCGGAACCACCCCGGATTATATCCGGGAGGTAGCGAAGCGAATCAGGGGGAAGACCTGCGTAATGCCGCAGCCGGAGATCCCCGCAGCAGTGTGCAGCGCTTCCAGCGTTGTTACGATAGACACGGTGCGCATAATCGGCGAGAGAATCAACCCCACTGGAAAGAAGCTTTTCAAGGAGGCGCTCAAGAAGCACGACCTTGACTACATCATGCGACAGGCTCTGGAGCAGACCGGCGCGGGCGCTGAGATACTCGACGTCAACGTAGGTCTGCCGGATATCGACGAGAAGGAAATGATGCTCGCCGCAGTTAATGCGATACAGTCCGTGACGGACGCTCCGCTGCAAATCGACACCACGGAGCTTCCGGTGCTTGAAGCCGCGCTGCGTATCGTTTCCGGCAAGCCCATCGTGAACTCCGTCAACGGCGAGGACGAGAAGCTTGACACGGTGCTCCCGCTTGTGAAGAAGTACGGAGCCGCAGTAGTCGGTCTGACGCTTGATGAAAACGGCATTCCCAGGACCGCCGAGGAGCGCTTTGCGATAGCCGAGAAGATACTCCGCCGCGCGCAGGAGTACGGTATCCCCAAGCGCGACGTCTACATCGACTGCCTGACCCTGACCGCCTCCGCAGAACAGGACGGCGTAAAGGAAACTCTGAAAGCGCTCCGCATGGTAACTGAAAAGCTGGGGCTGAAAACGGTGCTCGGCGTGTCGAATATATCGTTCGGTCTGCCGAATCGCGAGCTTGTAAACTCGACCTTTATTTCGCTTGCAATGCAGTGCGGACTAACCCTCCCTATAATGAACCCGAACATAGCTTCAATGACCGGCGCGGTAAGAGCCTTCCGTCTGCTGAGCGGCTACGACCGACACGGCGCGGAGTTCATCGAGAGCTACGGCGCGGAGGTGAAGAAGCCCACGGCGGCGGTCCCCACTTCAGAAATGGACATCTCAGACGCGGTTGCCGCAGGCCTCAAGGCTGAGTGCGCGGCGGCGGCGGAGCGCATGCTGTCCTCCGGCATTGATCCGATGGAGATAATCAACGGCAAGCTGATACCGGCGCTGGACGCGGTAGGCTCAAAGTTTGAGAAGGGGACGATATTCCTGCCGCAGCTCATTCAGTCTGCGGGAGCGGCGCAGGCAGCGTTCGACGTCATCAAAAAGGCGATATCCGAGCGCGGCGGCAGCGGAGTATCCGCAGGCAGAGTGGTACTCTGCACGGTAAAGGGCGATATCCACGACATCGGAAAGAACATCGTAAAGACCCTGCTCGAGAACTACGGCTTCGATGTTATCGACCTCGGAAAGGACGTTGACTACCAGGACGTTGTTGACGCTGCGATAAAGTACGATGTGCGCCTTGTAGGTCTGTCAGCGCTGATGACAACCACGCTCAAGAGCATGGAGAACACGATAAAGCTGCTGCACGAAAACAACGTGAACTGCAAGATAGTAGTCGGCGGCGCGGTGCTGACTCCGGATTACGCCGAAAAGATAGGCGCGGATTTCTACGCCCGCGACGCAAAGGAGACCGTAGATATTGCAAGAAAGGTCTACGGAGCGCAGGATTGATTCCCGAAATACAAGAAACCCCCGGGCGGAATGCCCGGGGGTTATTTGCATTGTGTCAGTATCAGCCGAGGATATCTGCCGCCTTTGTGTTGTCGGCGGTCACAGCGTAGTAAACAGTGTTGCCGTCCTGCTTTACGAAGCAGTCGTCGAACTTGTACATTTCATCGGGGGTGTAGTCCTTGTAAGTGGACTTCTGATTGTCAACGCGCTTTTCAAGGGCGGTCTTGATCTCGTCCGCTTTTTCTGCGGAGTCAGCGGTGAACACGCCGAACTCGTCAGGGTAAGCGCCGGAGCCGCAGATGTAAGCCGCGTAGTCGGAGATCCCGTCAGCGCTGAATCCAAAACGAACGTCGATGGTGTCGGTGTCAACAGCGACCATCTCGCCGCTGAAGGTGATGTTTGCAAGAACCGCGTCTGCCTTTTCAGCGGCAGTCTTGAGCTCAGCCTCGGCGGTGGAGGCGCTTTCAGAAGCGCTGGAGCTGGACTGCTCGGAAGCGGAGCTGTTTCCGTTGGAGCACCCGGTCAGGAGGAGCGCAGCCGCAAGAGCTGCAATTGCGATATTCTTTTTCATTGTGTTGTCCTTTCTATCAGATGATGTCCTCTATATATTTCAGAACGACTTTATAAGTCGCACCCTTGAAGTGCAGACCGTCGTTTTCTGCGTATTCATGCAGGAAGTAGCCGTTGTCGTCGGAAAGCAGCGCGTACAGGTCGATGTAGGTTACGCCCTTTTCGGAGGCAAGATCCCTGAGGTATTTGTTGAAGTCGCGTATCATCGAGTTGTCGATACCCGCGTTAGCGGCGGAGGAGCTGTCAGTTGTCACCGGAGTAACAGACAAGATGTAAACGGTGCTGTCCGGGCAGTTTGCCTGGAGCTTCTCAACGAGAGTGCGGTAGCTTTCCTCCATTGAAGCGGCGGCAGTGATTCCGTTGGAGCCGAGCATTATGAAGATATGCTTGGGCTGCATTGTCACTGCGTAGTTGTAGGCGGTGTCGGTCACGCCGTTGCCGAGGTCGATGGCGTTGTTAAGCGCCTTGTAGGGGGTGTACCCGACTGCGGCGGCAACGTTCTTAGGATCAAGCACGCCGTAGAGCGAGAATCCGGTGGAGATACTGTCGCCGATGAACAGGTCGTCAGCGAAGAAGGTCTTGTCGTAGTCTTCCGACAGGGAACTGGTGGAATCAGGCTCGGAATCGGCGGGGGCAGAGGACTCGTCAGGTGTGGAGTTTTCCTCGGGCGCGGAGGTCGTGGTGGCCGCCGGAGATGAAACCGGAGCGTGCTTTGAGGAAGCCTCAGGCTCTGGAGTTTCCTGAATATAGCGCTGAGTGTAGCTCAGAATTATATCGTAGGTCGGAGCGGAGATGTGCATGCCGTCGTATTCGTTGTAGTCGGAGCGGAGCGCGCCGGCGTTGTCTGTCATCTTTGAGAAGATGTCAAGATATACAGCGCCAAGTTCGCCGCACATACCCCTGAGATACTCGTTGAAGGATATAACGTTTGAATTATCGACGCCAATGCTTGCCGCCGCGGAGCTGTTCGCAGTGAGCGGCGTGATGGAGTAGAGATAGATCACGGCGTTCGGGCAGGCGGATTCCAGCTTCTCAACCAGAGTGCGGAAGCTTCCCTCCATTGCGATCGGAGAGTTCAGCCCGTTGAAGCCCATCATCAGGAATATGCGCTCCGGCTGCATTTTTTCAGCGTAGGAAAGCGCGGAGCCGGTGCTTCCGTCAGCGAGAGCGATATCTTCCGCATGAGCCTTGTACGGGGTCATGCTGACGCTTGCTGCGACGTTCTCGGCGTTCAGCTTGGAATAGTCGTTGAATCCTGTCGCGATACTGTCGCCGATGAAAAGATCCTTTGCGAAGAATTCGCGGCTGTAGTCGGAGGAGCCGAAATCAACATCGCTGACCTGTGGTTCCTCGGTGGGTTCTTCCGTAGGCTCGGGCGCAGGCGTCGTCACCGCCGGAGTGGTTTCCTCGGGCTTGCTTTCTTCGCCGCCGCGTACGTTCAGCAGGATAATCAGCGCCGTAACCACCGCAATAAGAGCCACGGACAGCACGATCAGCATTATCCCGCTGCGTGAGAGACCGCCTTTTTTCATGGGGCGGCCGGGAATTTTCTTGTTTTTCTGCATTTTATTTTCTCCAATTATTATCTGTATTTATTCTGTCAGACCCGCCAGCAGGAAAACCGCCGGGGAGTTCCAGTATATTGTAACTTCGTTGAGGGAGTAGCACTCCATATTGTCCGAGAAGCACTTCATCGGGGGAGTTCCCTTCGGAATAAGCGCCCTGGCGAACTTGTCGTCGAGGTGGCTGTTCGCGCCGCCGCTGACCAGTCCGGGAATGCACTCCTCTACCTTGTCGGCGTGGGCGGGGCGGTGGTGCGGGTAATTCACGCACAGGCTGCCGGTTCCGGTGATGTAGCTGTATCCGGTGGCGTTAACGCCGAGAATGTAGTCGAGCTGCATTGCGGCGTACTTCCGGAAATGCGGGTCGCCGTTGATGGAGCGTTTTTCGAGGTAGTCCGCGATGAGGAACGTCATGCCGTTTGTGAGCACGGTCATGTTGCTTCCCCAGTTGTACTGGTCGGGTTTCAGCGAAACTCCCCAGCCGTTTGAATCGCAGACCTTGGCAAGTTCCTCGGCTTTCGCAAGGAACGCGGATCTCAGCTTTGACAGCACTGCGGCGTTCCCACGGTTGTGGAGCAGCAGAGCCAGCGAGCCGAATCCTCCGACCGAAGCGAATCCCAGCGAAGTAAGGCTGAAATTTTCGTTCAGCAGGTTCAGCAGTCTGGCATAGTACATTTCGTTGTCGAAAATCGCGAACAGCTCCGCGGCCGCCCAGAAGCGGTTGTCGCGGTCGTTGCGCTCGCCGTAAACGCCGGTCTCGCAGCCCTCGGGGTTGTCAAATCCGATGAATCCCGGGTACTTTTCAAGCCATTCGTAGGCGGCGCAGGAGCTTTTCAGCAGCCTGCCGGAGAACGCCTTGTCGAACTCGCGGTAGATCCCGGAAGCCAGCGCGGTGACAGCCGCAAAGTCGGCGGTAGCGCTGGAGGAGACCGGAAGCACGTACATTTGTTCGCGGTCGTCCTCGGGCATTACGAAGGCGGCGTGCTTCGCGGTGGTAGCCTTGTGCCAGACCGCGCCGTCGAATCGCTGCATTTTCAGGAGCCACTCAAGCTCCCAGCGGCACTCTATAAGTATGTCCGGCATATTTGAGGGCTTGCCGGGAATATTCAGATCCTGCCTGCGGAACGCTTCCGGGAACATCTTCCACGCATAGAGAAGGTGAGCCAGTGCGGCGGCGGCAGCGGTGACGTACTTGCCGTAGTCCCCGGCGTCGTGCCAACCTCCGGTAACGTCGAGCTTAACGGAGTGATCCTCCCAAAGCACCGCCGACGCGGAGTGACACTTTTCGTGCGTCCACATTCCGGCGTATTTCTCCTCGAGGGCGCAGCCGCAGCGCTGGAAGTAGAACGCTTTCATGCAGTCGTCGAAGCAATTCTTGTAGACGTCCTCGCCGATACGGAATACCGGCGAGAAATCAGTCCCGCTTATAATGCGGTAAGTCCCGGGGGCGGTCAGGCGGCTGAAATCCGCCTTGAACAGCGTTTCGCCGGAGGCTTCGTCAGCCCCCGCCGGGACAGGAACTCCCGAGAAGCAGATGCTCCCTGTTTCGTTGATCACCGAGTAATAACCCGCAGAGAATGTGAAAACCGCAGTCTTTTCCGCGTTGGGAAGGTAGCCCGCCTGGTCGATGAATATCCGGAAGGAGGTTTCCAGCCTTTCAGGACGGGGGCTTTCTATATCAGCATTGTTCATTTGCAATACCTCATGTGTTGTTCTTTGCCCGGATCTGGGGTGATTTTTATGTGCCGAGCGTATGTCAATACACAATTATTCTACCACAATGCCCGGAATAAGTCAATAGAAAATTACTTATTTATATGTAAATTCTGGTATAGACGCATTCCAGAAAAAATATAGCAAAAAAGGGCTGCAACTTAATGCAGCCCTCAGTGAATTTGTTATAGCTCAAATCTCAACGAATGCAGCGGTGCAGCCGTCGACCTTAACGGTACCGCCGGCGACTTCAGCCTTGCCGCCGACCGTGTAAACCAGCTTTCCGGGAAGTCCGCCGACCTCAGCCTTTTCAGCGGAGGGGTTGATTATCACGGCAATCGTCTGGGAGCCGTCGGAGCGCTTGTAAACCATCGGGTAGCCGTCGGAGATAAACTCTATGGAGCCGCGGCTTTGCAGCGCGGGGTTAGCCTGGCGGAACTCAATGAGTTTCTTGACCTCGCTGCGCAGGGAAGCCGGATCGTTGCTCTGGGTCTCGGCGTCGGGACGATCAGCGGCGGGATCCTGCGGAATGTACAGCATTTCAGTTGGAGCGGTGGAGAATCCTGCGTTCAGTCCCTTATTCCACTGCATGGGGGAGCGGGAACCGGTTCTCCCGTAGCCGCCCTCTACGGAGGTCAGGTTCTCAACGTAGCGCATGCCGATCTCATCGCCGTAGTAGATGAACGGAGCGCCGGGCATCGAAAGCAGGAACGCGAAGGCAACGCGGAGCTCGTCAACCTCAAGGGTGCGGGCAAGTCTGTCCATGTCGTGGTTGCCGGAGGGAATGCAGATCAGACCCTTGCCGTCGGTCTTGGCGCAGTTCGCCTTGTAAGCCTCGATGAACTCCTTGGCGGAACCCTTTGCACGCTTGGAGAAATACGGCTCGTCGCAGCGGAACAGGTCGTTGTAGTGGGAGGGCCCGAAGTGCAGCAGGAAGTCCATGTGGAAGCCGCCGATGAGAGATTTGTCCGGTTCGCCCCATTCGCTGACCATAGCGGCGTCCGGGAACTCTTTATTAAGGAACTCGCGGATATTCTGCCACAGCGCGATGGTACCCTTGCCGTCCTCGTCGTGCTTAACAAGGGAGCCAGCCATGTCAACGCGGAATCCGTCGCAGCCCATTGCAAGCCAGAATCTCATTATGTCCTTGAGAGCCTCGCGGGTGGCTATCGGACCGGGAGCGTCCATCGGCTGCTGCCAGTCGCGGTCAGGCTTGTAGAAGCCGTAGTTCAGCGCTGGCTGGTGGGAGAAGAAGTTGACAGCGCAGGAGCCGTCGCGGTCGGAGATACCGCGGATACAGCCCATTCCCTCGGGTGATTCCCAGATGCTGTTAGTCCAGACGTAGCGGTCGGTGAACTCGTTGCGCTCTGCCTTCATGGATTCCTTAAACCATTTGTGGGTAACTGCGGTGTGACCCGGCACGAGGTCTAGCAGCACGTGAATTCCGTGTGCGTGCGCCTCGGAGAATACCCGGGCGAGATCTTCGTTCGTGCCGTAGCGCGGAGCGGCGGTGTAGTAGTCCTCCACGTCGTAGCCTGCGTCGCCGAAGGGGGACTTGAAGCAGGGATTGATCCAGATGGCGTTGCAGCCGAGTTCCCTGATGTAGTCCAGCTTTTCGATTATACCGTTGAAATCGCCTATGCCGTCTGCGTTGGTGTCGTTGAAGGACTGGGGATATATTTCGTAAAATACTGCATTATTGAGCCATTCGGGCTGCTTTGTAATACTCATGATCGTTCTCCTTTGATTGTTTTATTACGGTGAAACCGTTTACACCTATAGTATAGCAGAAATTTCTAAAAAGTAAAGCGTCAAACCGTACAATAAAAAAGCGGGATTTTTGCGAAATTTCCGGTGATATAATTAAAGACGATAGATTTGTACGATTTTTCGTGCTGTTTTTACTATCCTGTGCAAATCAGAACCCACGCATCTTGAGCTTGTTTACGAGCTGCACGTAAAATTCCCGGACATCGAACCCCGGTATATTCTCGCGGTTGAGGTCGATCACATCCGCGTGGGTGATACCGCGCTTTCCCGTTGGGTGGAGCACCGTGAAATCCTCGCCCCAGGGCGCGGAGGTCAGCGCTACCAGACCGTCGTTGTCGCCGTCGTATTTTTTCACGATGGGGTAGGAGAGGTTCAGCGGAAACCGCCCGCTCTTTGAGCACCGCGCATGGGAGCCTACGCTCTGGTACATCACGCCGGGCGCATCAGGCGTGTCCTGATCGAACTGCTCGCAGCGGCAGTTCGTGAGGTCGGTAACTGCCGCGAGGAAGTCCGGATTTGGGTCGCCGAGGCGCTTGAACGCGGAGTTGTAGATCTTTTCAACGCTTTTAACGAATTTCTCCGGCGCGGTGTTCAGAAGGTACTCCGCGAAAAGGCAGCCGTGGTGCGGTGTGTTTATCGTGGTCAGGGAAGCGACGTATTTATCCGAGCCGAGCTTCGAAATAGCGTATCTTGAGTCCAGACCGCCCTTGGAGTGCGCGATGATGTTCACCTTGCCGCAGCCGGTTTTTTGCACGAGCTGCTCGATACGCTCGGCGAGTTCAGCGGCGCTGTCCTCCACGGAAGCCGCCGACTGCTGCTCGCCGTAGAATATCACGGCTCCGTTGGCTTCAAGCTCCGCCGGGATACGCCCCCAGTAGTTCATCAGCTTGCTGTCCCGGAAGAACACCCCGTGCACGAGCAGCAGCGGGTATTTCGTGCGGCATAGCTGGTCGTCGCGGCGTGACTTGTTGAGCAGCGCCTTTTCGGTCTCGAATGCGCATTCCCGGCGGGTTATGCGGTATATCAGCGCGAGCATTACAAGGTCGGCGGGTATCACCATTCCCAGCACTATACCCCACACGCGGTATTTCAGCCCGAGCTGTACCGACGTGCAGTAGACCTTTATTATACCGTTCCAGAAAATCACGAGTTCGGCGCAGAACAGCACGATTCCCTCCGAGACCGCCGTCAGCGTCGGAATAACGCTGCATACCGCCGCCCAAATCGTGTACGCTGCGATTCCAAGGCAGGCTATGCCGGTCACGAAAAACGCGAGTATCTGTTCGGTGCCGTCGGCGAGTATCCTGAGCCGGAAGGTGGGATATTTTTTCAGCTCCGGGAAAATGCAGTACACTATAAGATAGGTGAAAAACGCGGTGTAGACCAGAATGTGCACCGGCAGCGGCGCTCCCGCAAAATACATCAGCAGTGGGCTTGAGATACCTGCGGTGATAAGCAGGAAATGAACTATCCTGACAACCATGTCTGTGTGACCTCCCAGTTTTGCACGAAGCCAGTCAGCGGCGGCTTCGGCTATGCGGTCGGAGTTTTCCGCCAGTGTTATGAGCCATGCGATAAATCTCATGCTTCCTCCTCCGGAATGCCGAAAACCGTTTGCAGCAGAGCCTTTCCGCTTTCCGTGCGGAATATCCTTTCGCAGGCGTTCCGGACTGCGTCCATTGAAGCGCCGTCCTCGAACAGGTTTACTACGAAATCCGCTTCAATGAGTATCTGAAGATCCCTGCCGTCGATTCCGGTATAGGTGTGGTGATGGCCTACCATGTAGCATATCCGCGCAATGTCGCCGGCGGGGAAGTCCAGCTCTTTCAGCATTTTTTCCGCCTCCGGAGGTCCCAGCCGCTCCTGGAGCTTTCCTCCGCACTCTCCGAACTGTGCTTCCGCGGGCTTGATGCCGATATCGTGGACGAGCGCGGCGCATTCCAGCAGGAACTGCTCTTGCTCCGGAAGCTGCTCTCTCAGCCCGATGTACCGTGAGAACGCGTGGACCTTTATAAAGTGCTGAATGCGCTTGGGGTCGCCTGTGTAGTACTCTATCATTTTTTCGGTGAGCTTCTGTATCATATAATTACCTCATAATCTGAACTCGCAGCCTGATTCTTTTGACAGTATTGTACCATAAATCCCTGAATAAATCAACCATAAAAGGATAAAATAACACGAGAAAACGGCAGAAAGGGGATACAGATTTGTCTGAAAAAGTACACACATCAATACCGTCGGACACTCCGCTTGCGAAATCGCTCGACCGCAATCTAGTGATGCTGAAGGGAATAACCGGCGGCTCAAGCGATGTGATAATAAAGACCGGTACTCTGTGCGGGGCGCGCATTGCGGTGATAACCTGCGAGGGAATGGCAGACACGGACACGCTCGCGCAGCTCATCTACAAAAAGCTGAACGACGCCGGAAATTCCGAAAAGCTACCGCCGGAGGAGATAATGTCGCGGCTGTTCGACGACTGGCTGATAGCCGCAGAGCAGCTTGACGTACTGAACATCGGCGACCTGGTTCTGAAAATGCAGAGCGGCTTCGCGATAGTCCTTGTGGACGGCACTTCCCGGGGTATCGCCATCGGTATCCAGGGGTACCCCTCGCGCGGGGTGGACGAGCCTTCCGGGGAGCTGAACGTCCGGGGCAGCCGCGAGGGCTTCGTGGAGGTGATACGCCGCAACATGGCGCTGATACGCCGCCGCATAAAGTCTCCTACTCTGGTGTTCGAGATGATGGTGATAGGTGAGCGCAGCAACACGGATATCTGCCTGTGCTACCTAAGCGACAAGGCGTCGCCGAAGCTGCTTGAGGACGTAAAGAAGCGGCTCAAAGCCGTGAAGCTCAACACGATACTTGAGAGCGGCTATTTGCAGCCGTTTTTCGAGGGAAGCGGCGGCTGGTTCTTCTCGGAGTGCGGGACCTGCGAGCGCCCGGATTCCTTCGCGGCGAAGCTCTACGAAGGACGGATCGGGATACTCGTAGACGGCACTCCGTTCGCGCTGACCGTTCCGTACCTCTTTATAGAGAATTTCCAGACCCTTGACGACTACACCCAGAAGCCGTTCTACGCGCTTTTCATCAGGATAGTGCGGCTGGCGGCGTACTTCATTACGCTGTTTCTTCCGGGAGCCTACGTTGCGATAGCTTCCTACAGCCCGGAACTGCTGCCGTCGTCGCTGCTGCTGAACCTCGCAGCCTCGGAGCAGGCGGCGCCTTTCTCGCTTATGGCAGAATGTCTGCTTATCCACTTTATGTACGAGATACTCCGCGAGGCAGGGATACGCCTTCCGCGCCCGATAGGCCACGCTATAGGCGTTGTCGGCGGTATAGTTATCGGCGATATCACGGTCAACGCCGGGCTGGTCGGTGCTCCGATGGTGCTGGTGGTGGCGCTGAGCGGACTTTGCAGCTTCGTTGTGCCAGCGCTTTACGAGCGCACCGTGATCCTGAGGTTCATCTATATCCTTGCCGGCGGCATTTTCGGGCTTTTCGGACTGCTGCTCGCGGCGGGCGTAATTATAATCAAGATGTGTTCGCTGAACACCTACGGCGTGCCATATATGGCGCCGATATCCCCGTATAACCCGAGAAGCTCCCGGGACATGCTGTTCCGCGCGGGCTGGAAGCGCCTCCAGAAGGGCGACGTCACGGTGCAGGGTCTGAACGGCAGCGAACTTAGCGGAGGTCAGAATGCCTGAGATAAGTGAAAATTCGCATAAGATCAGCGCGGCGCAGCTATTCTGCATACTCCTGCTGATGAGAGTTTCCTCCGAGCTGGCGTATCCCTCAAAGGGCGGCTTCGGCGGGAGCGGTCTGGCGGCGGCTCTTACCGCCGAGGCGGTGCGCTTCCTGATAGCCCTGCCGGTGCTTATCTACGCCTGCAAGGGCGGCGGATTCTACGCGGCGGTATGGCGTAAAAACCGCTTCCTTGGCTGGGTCGCGGCGGTCGGAGCCGCGCTGCTCCTGGCGGGGTTTGTTGTGCGCACTGCGGTGTACGCCTCCGGGTTTGTGCGCAGGAATATGCTGCTGAAAACTCCGCAGCTCCTGATAGCGCTGCTGATGGCTGCGTTTGCGGTGTACGCCGCGTTGAAGGGAGGCGAGGCTCTCGCCCGGGCGGGAGTGCTGTTCCTGTGGGCGGCCGGGATCGTGACTGTACTGCTGATACTCGCGGATATCCCCTATATGGATTTCGGCAGGGAACTCCCGGAATGGAGCACTGCGCTGTTCCTGACCGACGTTGTCGAGCGTTTCTGCCGCAGCGGCGAGTACCTCGTATTCGCGGCGCTGCTGCCGTATGTCCGCAGCAGCAATAGCGCAGACCGGAAAAAGCTCGGAGCCGCAGGGTTCTGCTTTGCGGCGGCGGGGGCGGTCTGCTCCGCGCTGTTCTGCGTATTCTTCGGGGCGGTGCTCGGCGAGTACTACAGCATGACTGATTACCCGATAGCCGCCGCCGGCTCACTTGCGGACGTCGTTCTGTTCAAGAGGCTTGACGGAGCTGCATGCGCGGTGTGGTCGATGGCTTCGGCGTTCAGAATGGGCGTGATGCTGTTTGCGGCGTGGTCGGTGATAGGAGAGGTGCTGAAATGCTCCCGCGGAGCTTCACAGCCCGCGCCCGGAAAGGAGAGCTGCGCATGAGAAAATTCCTGCTGCTGTTTGCCGGAGCGCTCATGCTGCTGAGCGGCTGCTCCACGTCGGAAATCGGGGAACGCGCGATAATCCAGGCAGCCGCCGTAGACTACGACGGGGAATATATCGTGAGCGCGCTGCTGTTCAGCTCCGGCGGCGGGAGCGGCGAGCTTGTGAACGCCGCCGATGAGAACGTAATTAAAGTCACCGGGCGGGGAAGTACGTTTTCGGAGGCGGTCGACGACATCTCGCTTGTTGACGGCAAGGAGATATTCATGAGCGAGAACCGCCTGCTGATACTCGGAGCGGGGTTCGTGGAAACCGACTTCACTCCGGCGCTGGAAACGCTCTCCCGGGACATGCGCTGTTCGCTGAACATGCTGGTGTGCACCGCCGACGATCCCGAGATACTGACCGACCTTCATTTCAAGGAGGGTCTGACCGCCGCCGAAAAACCGGTCAGCATGATAGAGAATGCGTACAGCTCCGGCTCGTCGCCTCGGGCGTACCTGCTCGACCTGCTGAACGACGCGGCGGCGGGTCGAGAGACTCTGCTCCCGAGGTTCCGCGGAACGCAGAACGGCTACGGCATGACCGACGGCGACAGCGGCGAGACCGCAGAGCTGTACGGCTCGAGGTTTCTGAGCGGCGGAAGGCTCTCGGCTCCGCTGGATCCTGAGGAGACCGCCGGAGCGCTCCTGGTGACCGGGGAAAGCGGCCGCACTCTGCTGAACTTCACGCATGCGGGCAGAGAGCTGGGCTGCGAGGCGTACTCCGTGAAGCTGACGGAGGAGGACGGCGGCTACGTGCTTTCCGCGAAGCTGCGCCGCCGTGACGGCTCCCGGCTGCCGGAGGAACTCAAGGACGCCGCTATGTCGGAACTATACAGTATCGTACGGGCGGGGCTTGACGCGCTCGGGTGACTTTTCAGGCACGGCGGACTCCGCGAGGGGCTGCCGTGCTTTTTGCAGTGCGGGTTCGTAGGGCTCAATGTGCAAAATGCACAATTTAAACTTGAAAAAATATATGTTATTTGTTGAAAATTTTGTTGAAAAACTCTTGACTTTTTTGCAAATCCGTGTTAAATTATATTTAGCACTCAGAGAGCTAGAGTGCTAAAGGCTTAGGAAGGTGGTCAGATTGGATACCAGATCAATGAAAATACTCGCGGCGATAGTCGATGAGTATATCAGAACAGGCGAGCCGGTAGGTTCAAAGGCGCTTGCCGAAAAACCGGACATCTCGGTTTCCTCTGCCACGATAAGAAATACGATGGCGGCGCTCGAGCAGGAGGGTTATCTCGATCACCCTCACACATCTGCCGGAAGGGTTCCGACATACAAGGGCTACAGGTTCTACATCGACAACCTTATGGATCCGATACCGCTGGATCAGGCGGATAAGGAGCAGATCGACGGGCTGCTTGAAAAAGCGGTTCACGACAGCAGCTCCTCGCCGGAGGAAGCAATAGTTGAAAGCGCTTCCGCAGCGCTCGCCGAGATCACGAAATGCGCGACGTACTCAACGAATCACGTTTCGCAGTTCTCGGTCATCACTAAGGTGGACGTTATCCCGACGGGACGCCGCATGTACGTGCTGCTGATGATAACCAGCACCGGCGCGATAAAGAACCGGGTCTGCCGAATGCAGTTCGACCTGACGAACGAGCAGATGGAGTTCTTCACGAACTTCGTCAGCAAGAATCTCCAGGGCGTGAACCTCGCGGAAATGACCGACGAGTACATCAACAAGCTCACCCAGGCGCTCGGCGCGTATATGATAACGCTCTCGCCGCTGCTGACAGCGGTGTGCGAGCTTTCGAACGACCTCGTGCAGGGCAACGTCGACGTACAGGGACAGAGCAACCTGATAGAATGTCAGGAGTTCCCGGTGATGGACGTTATGAAGTTCCTGGAGAACAAGAAAGAGCTTTCAGCGCTGCTGGACAGCACGTTCTCGGGCATCAGCATAAAGTTCGGCGGCGAGGACAGCGCGGATACGTTCGCAATAAGCAATTCAAGCTTTGTCAGCGGAACGTATTACAAGGACGGCAAGCCCGCGGGAACCCTCGGAGTCATCGGCCCGATGAGACTGGACTACCGCAGGGTTATCCCCTACATCGAGTATTTCAGCAACAAAATTACAAGGCTGCTTTCTGAAGAAACGGATAAGCCGCCTCAGATAGAAAGTGAGGTCAAGAAAAATGGAGAATAGCGAAAGCAAGGATCTGGAGCAGAACGCACAGACCGAAGAAGCCCCCGCAGAAGCAGAGGCGGTCGACGAACAGCCCGCAGATGACAAGCTCGCCGCAGAGCTGGCACAGGTAAAGGATCAGCTCCTCCGGACGATGGCTGAATACGACAACCACAGAAAGCGCACCGCAAAGGAAAAGCTGGAGCTTCGCGCGGACATCATCTCAAACGTTGTTTCAGACTTCCTGCCGGTCATGGACAATCTCGAAAGAGCGCTCCAGGCGGATTGCACTGACGAGAAGTACAAGCAGGGCGTTCAGATGATCTACGACAGCTTCATGGAGACGCTCAAGAAACTCGGCGTTACCGAGATAGAGAGCGACGGCGCGGATTTCGACCCGCAGCTTCACCAGGCTGTGCAGAGGGTCGACGAGGACGGCGTTGAGAGCGGCAAGGTCGCAAAGACCTTTGCAAAGGGCTACAAGATAAACGACAAGGTGATCAGATTCGCCATGGTCGCAGTAGCCAACTGAACACAGTAAATCAAGTATATTTTCATAGCATGACATCATGCGAACAGAAGAATGGAGGAAATCACTATGGGAAAGATCATTGGTATTGACTTAGGTACAACAAATTCCTGCGTATCCGTTATTGAAGGCGGCGAGCCGGTAGTTATCACCAACTCCGAAGGCTCCAGAACAACACCTTCCGTTGTAGCGTTCACTAAGGACGGCGAGCGTCTGGTAGGCCAGCTTGCGAAGAACCAGGCTGTTACTAACCCTGAAAAGACCGTTATCTCCATCAAGAGACACATGGGCAGCGATTACAAGGTTGACATCGACGGTAAGAAGTACACTCCTCAGGAGATCTCCGCGATGATCCTTCAGAAGCTGAAGGGCGACGCAGAAGCATATCTCGGCGAGAAGGTCAACGACGCAGTCATCACTGTACCGGCATACTTCACCGACAGCCAGCGCCAGGCTACCAAGGACGCAGGTCAGATCGCAGGTCTGAAGGTACACAGAATCATCAACGAGCCGACAGCGGCAGCGCTCGCTTACGGCATTGATAAGGAAGAAGAGCAGAAGATCGTTGTATACGACCTCGGCGGCGGTACGTTCGATGTATCCGTAATCGAGATCGGCGACGGCGTTCAGGAGGTTCTTGCGACCGCCGGCAACAACCACCTCGGCGGCGACGACTTCGACCAGAGAGTAATTGATTACCTCAAGGGCGAGTTCAAGAAGTCCGACGGAATCGACCTCAGCAATGATAAGTTCGCGATGCAGAGACTGAAGGACGAGGCTGAGAAGGCAAAGATCGCACTCTCCAACTCCACATCCGTAAACGTAAATATCCCGTATATCACCGCAGACGCTACAGGTCCTAAGCACCTGAACGTGACACTCACAAGAGCAAAGTTCAACGAGCTGACCGCAGACCTCGTTGAGTCTACAATGGGTCCGCTGAAGCAGGCAATTTCCGATTCCGGCCTTGACAAGAACGAGATCGACAAGATCCTTCTGGTCGGCGGTTCCACAAGAATCCCCGCAGTTCAGGACGCAGTAAAGAACTTCCTTGGCAAGGAGCCGTTCAAGGGCATCAACCCTGATGAGTGCGTTGCTATCGGCGCTTCTATCCAGGGCGGCGTACTGAACAAGGAAGTTACCGGTCTGCTTCTGCTTGATGTAACTCCTCTGTCCCTCGGTATCGAGACCGCAGGCGGCGTATGCACAAGAATGATCGAGCGCAACACCACCATTCCTACCAAGAAGAGCCAGATATTCTCCACCTACTCCGACAACCAGCCGAGCGTTGATATCAACGTCCTCCAGGGCGAGCGTGAGTTTGCAAAGGATAACAAGTCCATCGGTACCTTCCGTCTGGACGGCATCGCTCCGGCTCCCCGTGGAATCCCGCAGATCGAAGTTACATTCGATATCGACGCTAACGGTATCGTTAACGTAACAGCAAAGGATCTCGGCACCGGCAAGGAGCAGCATATCTCCATCACCGCTTCCACCAACATGAGCAAGGACGATATCGACAAGGCTGTAAAGGAAGCTGAGCAGTTCGCAGCCGAGGATAAGAAGCGTAAGGAAGAGGTAGACGTACGCAACGAGGCAGACCAGATGGTTTACCAGATCGAGAAGTCCATGACAGACTTCGGCGACAAGGTAACAGAGGACGACAAGGCAAAGGTTCAGCCCAAGCTCGACGCCCTCAAGGAAGCCCTCAAGGGTACTGACATTGAGGCTATCAAGACTGCCAAGGACGAACTCCAGAAGGAATTCTACGAGGTAGCAGGCAAGATCTACCAGGCTCAGGGCGCGGCAGCCGGTGCGGCTGAAGGCGCAGCTCCTCAGCAGGACAACGGTCCTGTTGACGGCGAAGTCATCGACGAATAATCATTAAGGTAGCACAGCGCCTTGAGGGTAATCCGCAGGGCGTTGTGTTTTCGTACCCTATACAAAATACAAACCTCATACAAAGGATTGATTACTTATGGATAAAAAAGACTATTACGAGGTGCTGGGTCTGAAAAAGGGCGCTACCGACGCTGAGATCAAGAAGGCGTACCGTCAGATGGCAAAGAAATACCACCCCGACCTTAATCCTGATGATCCCGAGGCAGAGGCTAAATTCAAGGAGGTCAACGAAGCTAACGATGTGCTTTCCGACCCTGAGAAGAAGGCCAGATACGATCAGTTCGGCTTCGCGGGAGTCGATCCGAGCTACGGCGCGGGTCAGGGCACAGGCGGCGGTGGAGGATTCGGCGGTTTCGGCGGATTCACAGGCGGCTTCAGCGGCGGCGACGGCATAGACCTCGGCGATATATTCGACAACATTTTCGGCGGCGGCTTCAGCGGAGGTTCGCGCTCCAATCCGAACGCGCCGCGCAGAGGCTCTGATATCGTCGTATCGCTTAATATCAAGTTCATGGAGGCCTGCAAGGGCATAGTCCGCGACATCGAGATCAACCGCGTTGAGACCTGCCCGGACTGCAACGGCTCCGGCGCAAAGGCTGGCACCCAGGCAAAGACCTGCCCGGACTGCCACGGTTCCGGTAAGATAAACGTACGCCAGCAGACCGTGTTCGGCCCGATGCAGTCTACAAGGGTCTGCACGAAGTGCGGCGGCAAGGGCAAGGTCATCGACACTCCGTGTCCGACCTGCTCCGGCAACGGCGTGACACAGAAGAAGGTCAAGATCTCGGTAAATATCCCGGCTGGTATCGCTGACGGTCAGACCATCAGACTCACAGGCAAGGGCAACGCAGGCGCTAACGGCGGCCCCCGCGGCGACCTCAAGGTGCGCATTTCCGTGCTTTCCGACAAGGTGTTCGAGCGTGACGGCGACAACATCATAATTGAAGTTCCGCTGACCTATACGCAGGCGACGCTTGGCGCGGAAGTAGACATCCCGACCATCGACGGCCCGATGAAGTACACTATCCCGGCGGGAACTCAGCCCGGAAAGGTATTCACCATCAAGGGTAAGGGCGTTCAGCACGTACAGCGCGGCGGTCGCGGAGACCAGCTCGTCAAGGTGTCCATCGAGGTTCCGACCAACCTCAGCAAGAAGCAGAAAGACGCTCTTCAGGCGTTCGAAAGCACCCTTGAGGATAAGAACTACTCAAGGCGCGCGAGCTTCTTCGACAAGCTGAAAGATTTGTTCAAGTAAATAATGGCTTCAAGAGCCGCTCCGGACGCCGGGGCGGTTCTTTTTTCTTCGTTTTTCTCAATTTTTCGCCGGAATGCGCAGATTTTTCGTCAGAATTATGGGGTTTACCTCTTGAAATGCGCGTGAGTTTGTGGTAAAATATAATCTGAGTTATTATGTACAGGTAGTCTTGAGTAAACTGTACTCAGAAAGGACGCACTTTACTGTGCGCATGGTGGAAAATATGGCTAAAATGAAGATAGCGGTACTGTTCGGCGGAGCTTCAAGCGAGCACGAGGTCTCCCTGGTGTCGGCGTATTCCGTGCTGACGAATATTCCCAAGGATAAGTACGACGTGATGTGCATAGGCATCACGAAGAAGGGTCACTGGCTCTGCTACCCCGGCGAGTACGAGGATATCAGGACCGGCGAGTGGGAGAACAACCCCGATAACTGCACCGCTGTGATAAGCCCGGATACAGTCAGCAAGGGAGTTATCCTCCTCGGCGCGGACGACAAGTGCTACATACGCCGCCTTGACGCGGTGTTCCCGGTGCTGCACGGAAGATTCGGCGAGGACGGCACCGTGCAGGCTCTGTGCGCTCTCGCTGGGCTTCCCTGCGTAGGCTGCGACATGACCAGCAGCGCCGACTGCATGGATAAGGCTATTACTCACACTATCCTCGACGCGGCTGGTATCCGCACCGCTCCCTACTGCTACATCACCAGGGATTCCCTGCATGATATGGACGGCGCATGCGATACTATAGAAAAGAAGCTCGGCGGCTATCCGATGTTCGTAAAGCCCGCCTGCGCAGGCTCTTCCGTTGGAGTGAGCCGCGCCGCTGACCGCGAGGCGCTCAAGAACGGCATCAAGATAGCGTTCGCACACGGTGAAAAAGTGGTGATCGAAGCTGAGATAATCGGCAAGGAAGTCGAGTGCGCGGTACTCGGCAACGGAACCGACCTCATCGCGTCCATTCCGGGGCAGATAACCCCCGCCGAGGAGTTCTATGACTACGACGCAAAATACAAGCTGGGAACCTCCGTTCTGGATATTCCGGCGAAGATATCCCCGGAAATGACCGAGGAGCTCCGTGAGACCGCAAAGAAGGCGTTCATCGCGATGGGGTGCAGCGGATTCTCCCGCGTGGATTTTTTCGCGACAGAGAACGGTCTGGTGCTCAACGAGATAAACACTATCCCCGGATTCACGCCGATAAGCATGTACCCCAAGCTGATGGCGAACATGGGCATTGAATACGGAGAACTGCTCGACAGGCTCATTGAGCTTGCAGTGGAGAGAAATTCTGAAAACTAAGGCTGGAGTGATAAAATTGGCAGATAATGCAAAGATAAAGCTCATATTAAAGCAGACCGCGGACGGCAGCACGGACAGCTCCGAGCTGTTCACACGCGGGGAATTCCGGGAGCACGGCGGCAGCTTCTTCATCGACTACGACGAGAGTGAAGCCACCGGCTACGCAGGAAGCCACGTGCAGCTCCGCATAGGCCAGCAGGACGACACCGTCACCATGACCCGCACCGGCAAGGCGTTTTCGAGCCTTGTGTTCGAGAACGGAAAGCGCCATTTCTGCCAGTACGGCACGGAGTACGGCGACTGCATGATAGGCATTTCCACGGTAGATATGAGGAACGGCATGACCTCCGACGGCGGCGAGCTTTACGTCCGCTATACGATAGACGTCAACGCGGGACTTATGCTCGAAAATGAGATAACGATACACGTAAAACCCCACAACAACTAAGAGGAGAACAACAGAATGTACAACGCAGTAGAAGAAGCAAAGGCACAGGTCAAGGAAATAATCATGGGCGCGCTCGGCAGGCTCGTCGGCGAGGGAAAGCTCCCCGCAGAGCCGCTGCCGCCTTTTCAGGTGACTATCCCGGCTGACAACAGCCACGGCGATTTCTCCGCGAACACCGCGCTGGTGTCCGCGAAGGCGCTGAAAAGCAATCCCCGCGCTGTCGCGCAGATGATAGTTGAAGCCGCTGTGCTGGACGGCACCGATTTCAGCAAGATCGAGGTCGCAGGACCGGGCTTCCTGAATTTCTTCATCGGCGGCAAGTGGTTCGCAGACGTTGTTAAGAACGCTGCCGCGCTCGGCGGGGATTACGGCAAGACAGACCTCGGCAAGGGCAAGCGAGTGCTGGTAGAGTTCGTTTCCGCGAACCCCACCGGACCCATGCACATAGGCAACGCCCGCGGCGGCGCTATCGGCGACAGCCTTTCTTCGCTGCTCCAGGAGGCTGGCTACGAGGTCAGCCGTGAGTTCTACATCAACGACGCCGGAAACCAGGTCGCAAAGTTTGGTAAGTCCCTCGACCTGCGTTACCTCCAGCTTTGCAGCGAGGCAGGTCAGAAGGTCGTCGCGGAGTGCGGCTCCGACATGGAGAAGCTCACCAAGACCATCTACGACCAGACCTCCACGCCGGACGAAAACGGCAATATCCCCGAGGAGCAGAAGGACTTCCCGTTTACAATGCCCTCCGACGTATACCTCGGCATGGATATCATCGAGCACGCCAAGAATTACTACGACCTCCACGGCGGCAGGGAGCTTTCCGCGAAGCCCGAGGAGGAGCGCCGCAAGGCTCTGGTAGACTATGCTCTGCCGCTCAACGAGAAGCGCCTCGAGGAGGATCTGCTGAAGTACCGCATAAAGTACGACAACTGGTTCAAGGAGAGCACTCTGCACAACAACGGCGCTGTAAAGGCGGTTATTGAGAAGCTGAAAGAGGGCGGCCACACCTACGAGCAGGACGGCGCGCTCTGGCTGAAGGCTACCGATTTCGGCGGCGACCAGGACTTCGTTCTGGTGCGCTCCAACGGCTTCCCGACCTACATCGTGCCGGATATCGCGTATCACTACGACAAGCTCATCACCAGAGCCTACGATAAGGCGATAAACGTCCTGGGCGCAGACCATCACGGATATGTTCAGCGCATGCGCATCGCGCTTTCCGCGCTGGGTATCGACGACAAGCGCCTTGACGTAGTTATAATGCAGATGGTAATGCTTATCCGCGACGGCAAGCCCTGCAAGCTCAGCAAGCGCTCCGGCAAGGCGATCACGCTGACGACGCTGCTCGACGAAGTCCCGATAGACGCAGCGAGATTCGTATTCAACCAGCGCAACGCCGACACTCACCTTGAGTTCGACCTCGACCTCGCGGTAGAGGAATCCAGCAAGAACCCGGTATTCTACGTTCAGTACGCGCACGCGCGCATTTGCAGCGTTATCCGCAAGCAGGCTGACGAGGGCGTGAAGTACGAGGGCGGAGCCGTATCCTACACCGAGCCGGCTGAGTTCGCGCTTATCCGCAAGATCGCTGAAATGCCTGAGATGATCAACACTGCCGCGAAGGACTACGACCCCTCCGCGCTGACCAGATACTCATATGAGCTTGCGCAGGCGTTCCACAAGTTCTACGACAGCTGCCCGATAAAGGACGCTGACGCCGACGTCAAGCAGTCTCGCCTTGCGCTCTGCGAGGCTGCGCGCACCACGCTCAGGAATGTGCTTTCGCTGCTGAAGGTGGAAGCTCCGGAGAGAATGTAAAACTAACGGCGCCGCGCAGTGAACGGCTTTCGGCTCTGCGCGGGCGCTGCCATATAGAAACGGGAAAATATGTTCAGACAAGAAAAAAAGTATTACGCCAGGGCGTTCCTGTACGCGCTGGCGATGGCGGCGGTGCTTCTGGCGCCGTTCGTGCTGCTTGACGGCGGGTACTTCGTGTACTACGGCGACTACAACGCGCAGCAGATACCATTCTATAAGACCTGCATAGAGGCGGTGCAGAGCGGAAATCTGGGCTGGAACTGGCGAACCGACCTTGGCGCGAACTTCGTAGGCTCCTACAGCTTCTACACGCTTGGAAGCCCGTTCTTCTGGTTCGCGGCGCTGTTTCCGGTGGAGATATCGCAGTACCTGATGGCTCCGCTGCTGGCGCTGAAAATCGCGTGCTCGTCGTTCTTTGCGTTCGTGTATATACGGCGGTTCGTGACGAATCCGCAGCACGCGCTCATCGGCGGACTGCTGTACGCATTTTCCGGCTACTCGATGTACAACATATTCTTCAACCATTTCCACGAGGCGATAGTTTTCTTCCCGCTTCTGCTGATAGGGCTTGAGGAATCCGTTGTAAACAAGCGGCGGGGCGCGCTGGCGGTCGCAGTCGCGATAAACGCGTTTGTGAACTACTTCTTCTTCATCGGAGAGTGCGTGTTCCTGGTGCTGTATTTCGTGATACGCCTGATAGGCGACAGCCGCTTCCGCATTGGCGTAAGGGACTTTTTCTGCCTGGCGTTCGAGGCGGTCTGCGGCGTTCTCATTGCGGGCGTGCTTTTCGTTCCGTCGATATTCCAGGTGCTGGACGTTCCGCGTTCAACTTCAATGCTGAACGGCTGGGATTTCCTGTTCTACAATAAAAACCAGCGCTACGGGCTTATCCTTGAGGCTATGTTCTTCCCCGGGGAAGTCCCCGCGCGCACCATCATGTTCGAAAAGGCGGACTCCAAATGGAGCAGTGTGGCGCTGTTCCTGCCGCTGTTCTCAATGTCCGGCGTAATCGCGATGGTCAAGGGCGCAGCCACGGAGGCTTCCCGCCGCATGAAGTGGCTGAGGATACTCATTCCGGCATGCCTTATCATTGCAATGATCCCGGGACTTAATTCCTCCTTCGTGCTATTCAATTACAGCTTCTACACGAGGTGGTTCTATATGCCGGAGCTTCTCTGCGCGATGGCGACGGTCTACGTCCTTGAACACGAGGAATTCGACCTCGGATTTGGCGCGAAGTTCAGCGCGGCGGCGGCGGGGCTGATGATCGTGCTGACTCTGCTGTTCCCGATAAAGTCGGATACCACCGACGAAGCCGGGGAGACAGTTTCGCAGACTCTGCCGAGGCTGTTCACCGGCATAAACCCCGGAATTTTCGCAAATATAGCAGTTTGCCTGGCAACTCTGGCAGTGCTTTTCAACGTGCTCTACTGGCGCAGGCGCATGACCTCCGCGGCGTTCACAAATCGCGTGACGACGGTGACGGTGGTATGCTGTATGCTGCTTGGATACTACTATGTAGGCTACGGAAGGATACTTGGTCCGTACATCGGGGAGTACAACAAGAAGGTATCAGCCCAGATACACATTGACGATCCCGAATTCTACCGCATGGAGTCCACCGACAGCCAGAACAACATAAACATGCTGTGGGGAATGAGCTCCCTGAAGAGCTTCACCAGCATAATCCCCAGCTCGACCTTCGAGCTCTACGACCTGCTGGATATCAAGCGAGACGTGAATTCCAAGCCGGAAACGGAGCACTACGCGCTGCGTGCGCTAACCCGCGTGAAGTACCTCATGATAAGCGACGGCACGTCCGAGGAGGACGTCGAAAAGACCCTCTCGGAGCTTCGCACGTTTGAGTACCGCGAGGAGCAGGACGGCTGGAAAATTTACGAAAACACCGCCGCCCTGCCGATGGGCTACGCATACGACACGTATCTGTCCGTGGACGACGCAAAGGGCGGCAGCCACGTTGACAACCTTATGACCGGCAGCGTTATCCTCACCGACGAGCAGATCGGGAAGTATTCCGATATACTCACCGCCGGTGAAAACGAGGGTCTGAACGGAAGCAATCTGTATCGGAAGTTCCTCATCGACGTCGAGGACAGAAAGTCGCTTGGCGCGAAGCAGTTCAGCGTGAACGGGAGCGGATTCACAGCCGTGACCGACTACGACCGCGAACGGCTGGTAGTGTTCAGCGTTCCCTACGACAGCGGCTGGAGCGGCACCGTTTCGGCGCAGGGCGGGGAGAGAGTCCCGCTGGAGATCGAGAAGGTCAACGGCGGATTCATCGGCGTGAAGGTGCCCGCCGGAGTATGCGAGCTGAGCTTCACATACAAGACCCCCGGAGCTTCCCTTGGAGTTATCTGCACCATTGTCGGAGTTGTGCTGTTCGGCGGATATATCCTGCTTTGCTTCGTGATACTCAGGCGCAGACCGCGCCGTTATGTCCACCTTTACACGCAGGATCAGGTGGACGGCGTGAAGGCGCATAAGTCCTACATCTCGCAGCTTTCGAAGCAGATATTTGAGTCCCCGGAGAAGGGCGCGCTGAAGCTGGATTCCGAGGAGGAAAAGCTGTCCTGGCCGGACGTTGAGGAAAGCTTCATGGACAGGGAGATATACGATTTCAAGAACCGCGGTCCGAAGCCGCGCACCTCGCACATCACCGAGGACGACGAGGCGTATAATGTGCTCAAGGAGCTTGACGAGCAGAAGAACAACAGCGACGACATAGAGTAAAGGAGAAAACAATGGCACATCTTGAGGAAAAGACCATCTCCAGCGAGCAGAAGTTTGACGGCAGGATAGTGAAGCTTTACGTTGACAAGGCGGAACTGGAGGACGGAAAGATAGTCACCCGGGAGGTTATCCGCCACCCGGGCGGAGTATGCGTGCTTCCGCTGACCGACAAGAACGAGGTGATGTTCGTGAAGCAGTTCCGTTACCCGCACCAGACCGTACTGCTGGAGATACCGGCAGGCAAGCTGGAGTACGGCGAGAACCACAGCGAGTGCGGCCTGCGCGAGCTTAAGGAGGAGACCGGCTGCACCTGCGACGACTACACCTATCTTGGCAGCCTTATTCCGACCCCGGCGTACTGCGGCGAGGTTATCCATATGTACCTGGCGCGCGGACTTCATTCCGGCAGCCAGAAGCTCGACGAGGGAGAGTTCCTCGATGTTGTGAAGATACCCCTCGACGAAGCCGTAGCAATGGTCATGCGCAACGAGATACAGGATTCCAAGACCCAGATAGCGCTGCTCAAGACCAAGCTGCTGCTTGAAAAGAACGCTCACTGAATGTAGTCGCGGTAGGCTTGCAGAATGCGTTCCTCGAGGCTTTCGCGCGCAGAGGTCGAGATAGGGTGGATTATATCCCGGTAATCTCCGGTGGATTCACGGTGGCTCGGCATTGCCACGAACAGGCGTTCGTCCCCCTGGACTATTTTGATCTCATGGACTGCTATAGCGTTGTCGATGGTGATCGAGACCAGGGCGCGGAGCCTTCCCTCGTGCATGGTTTTTCTTATTTTGATGTCGCTTATTTCCATAACTGACCTCCATTGTTTTTGGTGTTATTGTGGGAATTTCTGCGCGGATTATTCATAAAATAATAGTATTATTGCTCTGGAAGGAGTCCTTGCTTTGGAAGATTTTCTCACTGGTAAAAAGCACATTCACTTTATAGGAATCGGCGGTTCGGGAATGTATCCGCTGGCTCAGATACTGCATTCCCAGGGGTATTACCTGACCGGCTCAGACAATAACGAAACGGCGACCCTAGACGCGGTTCGGAAAATGGGTATCCCGGTACATCTGGGGCATTCCCCGGCGAATATCGAGGGCGCCGACCTCATCGTGCACACCGCCGCGATAATGGCTGATAATCCCGAGCTGATCGCGGCAAAACAGAGCGGAGTTCTCACCGTAGAGCGCAGCGAGCTGCTCGGATTAGTCACGAGCTGGTACAGCAAGGCGTTCTGCGTGAGCGGCACCCACGGCAAGACCACCACGACCTCCATGCTGACGCATATCCTGCTTGCGGCGGGCATCGACCTTTCCGCAGTAATCGGCGGTAAGCTCAAAGCGATAGGCGGCAGCGGCAGAGCCGGCAGGAGCGAGTATATGGTCTGCGAGGCGTGCGAGTTCGTGGATACGTTCCTGAAGCTGTTCCCGAATATCTCGATAGTGCTGAACATCGACCGCGATCACCTCGACTACTTCAAGACGATGGAGAATCTGAAGCTCAGCTTCTCGAAGTTCTGCAAAAAGACCACCGATATGGTCATCGCGAACGGAAGCGACGCCAACACGATGGAAGCGGTGAACGCAAGCGGCACGGCGGCTAAGGTGATTACCTTCGGCAAGGCTTCCGACTGCGATTTCTACCCCGAAAACATCGACCACAAGGCGGATTTCCTGACGGAATTCGACTTCATGCACCACGGCGAAAAGCTGGAGCACATTGCGATACACGTACCGGGACTGCACAACGTTTACAACGCAGTCGCAGCGTGCGCGGCGGCTTATTCAGCGGGGATCCCCGCTGAGGCGCTCCGGGAGGGGCTTGACAAGTTCGGCGGAGCAATGCGCAGATTCGAGCGGCTTGCGGAGATAAACGGCGTTACCATCGTCGACGACTACGCGCACCACCCGGCTGAGATAGCGGCAACGCTGAAAACCGCCAAGGAAATGAGCTTCAAGCGGGTCTGGGCGGTACACCAGCCGTTCACTTATTCGAGGACTGCAATGCTGCTCGACGAGTTCGCGAAAGCGCTTTCCATCGCGGATAGGGTCGTGCTGACCGAGATAATGGGCAGCCGCGAGAAGAACACCTACAACATCTATTCCAGGGACCTCGCAGCGAAGATAGACGGCTGCGTGTGGTACACCGGCATGGAGGAGGTCGCACAGTACGTTGCGGCGAACGTCCAGCCAGGCGATCTGGTGATAACGCTGGGCTGCGGCGACATCTACAAGGCAGCCGACAGGATAATTGAAATTTTAAGGGATAAATAAGGAGCAGACATGTTTGAACTGAAAAAGACCGAGGGACGCGCGCGCCGGGGCGTATTCAACACCCCGCACGGCGCGATAGAAACGCCGTTCTTCATGAACGTAGGCACCGCCGCAGCGATAAAGGGCGGCATTTCCTCCATCGACCTGAAGGGGCTGAAAACCCAGGTGGAGCTGTGCAACACCTATCACCTCCACCTGCGCCCCGGCGATGACATAATCTACAAGCTGGGCGGACTCCACAAGTTCATGAACTGGGACAAGCCCATACTTACCGACAGCGGCGGATTTCAGGTCTTTTCGCTGTCGAAGCTCCGCAAAATAAAGGAGGAGGGCGTATATTTCGCCAGCCACATCGACGGAAAGCGCCTGTTCATCGGTCCGGAGGAGAGCATGCAGATACAGTCGCACCTTGCCTCCACCATTGCGATGGCGTTCGACGAGTGCATAGAGAACCCTGCTCCGAGGGACTACGTAAAGCGCTCCGTTGAGCGCACCACAAGATGGCTCCAGCGCTGCAAGGACGAAATGGCAAGGCTGAATTCCCTGCCGGAGACCATCAACAAGCAGCAGCTTCTTTTCGGAATAAACCAGGGCGGCACCTACGATGATATCCGCGTTGAGCACATGCAGACCATCTCCGAGATGGACATGGACGGCTACGCGATAGGCGGTCTCGCAGTCGGCGAGCCTACCGAGGAGATGTACCACATTCTGGACGTGGTTCTGCCGCATGCGCCGGTCAACAAGCCGCGCTACCTGATGGGCGTGGGAACTCCGTCGAATATAATCGAAGGCGTTTACCGCGGCGTGGACATGTTCGACTGCGTAATGCCCAGCCGCAACGCACGTCACGCGACTATCTTCACTTGGGACGGCATAATGCACGCAACCAACAAGTGCTACGAGCTGGACGAGCGTCCCCTCGACCCGAAGTGCGACTGCCCGACATGCCGCAATTTCAGCCGCGCGTATATCCGCCATCTTTTCAAGGCAGGGGAGCAGCTTGGCGGACGTCTGGCGGTGCAGCATAATCTCTACTTCTACAACACGCTGATGGAAAAGATCCGCGAAGCGCTCGACGAGGGCAGATTCGAGGAGTTCCGCAATGAATATTCGCAGAGACTTGCAGCTCTGGTCGACAAGGCAGACAAGGGGAAGTAACATGAAACTTATCAGCATAGGCTTCGGAAACTCGGTGAACGCCGACCGCATCGTCGCGGTGGTAAGCCCCGAGGCGGCTCCGGTCAAGCGCATAGTCCAGCTTGCGAAGGACAGCGGCACGGCTATCGACGCCACCTGCGGACGCCGCACGCGCTCCGTTATAATCTGCGACAGCGGGCATGTAGTCATGTCGGCGCAGACCCCGGAGACCCTCGCCGGAAAGACGGCTAAGCCCGGCGCGGACGAAGAACCGGAAGATTAAATCAACAGGAGATTTCAACATGGAAAAGGGTTTGCTTTTTGTAGTATCAGCCCCGGCAGGCTGCGGTAAGGACACAATACTTGAACAGCTTTTCAAGGTCACGGAAAATGTCGGATATTCGGTATCCGCGACGAGCCGCGCTCCGAGGGAGGGCGAGGTGGACGGAGTTCACTATCACTTCCGCACCCGTGAGCAATTCGAGCAGATGATAAAGAACGAGGAGGTACTGGAGTACACCGAGTACTGCGGCAACTACTACGGAACTCCCCGAAAGGCCGTCGAGGACATGCTGAACGCCGGCAAGGACGTTATCCTCAAGATTGAGGTAGAGGGCGCAATGAATATCAAGCGCCTGTTCCCGGAGTGCTGCCTGGTGTTCATTCTGCCGCCCTCAATGCAGGAGCTTGAGCGCCGCCTAAGAAAGCGCGGCACCGAGACCGAGGAGAAGATAATCGAGCGTACCGCGCAGGCGCGCGAGGAGCTGAAATTCGCTGAGAATTACGATTATCTCATCGTCAACGGAGCGCTCGAGAAGGCAGTGGACGACCTCAGGGCGGTCATCAGCGCGGAGAAGCTCCGCAAGGTGCGCCAGATGACGCTGCTGAACCAGCTCCGCGCTGAATGACAGAGGCAGTCCAGGCGGCGGTCGAGGGAACCGCGTACAGCTTCGACGCGCTGTTTACTTACCTCGTTCCCGAGGAGCTATGCGGCAGGATATCCGCAGGAATGCGCGTAGTCGTGCCGTTCGGAAGGGGCAACAGGAGCCGCATAGCGCTGGTTTTCGCGGTAGAGCCTGCCCCGGCTGACCGCTCGAAGCTGAAATACGTAAGCTCCATCGCGGACAGCGAGCCGGTTATTTCCCCGGAAATGGTGAGGCTATGCAAATGGATACGCGACAACACGTTCTGCACGTATTTTGACGCGTTCCGCGCGATACTCCCGCCGGGGCTGAGCTACACGCTCCAGACCCGTTACGAGCCGGTGAACGGATTTACGGGGTCGCTGACCTCCGGGGAGCAGTCGCTGCTGACCCGCATCTCGGAGCTTCGCGAGAAGTACAGCCCCCAGCCCGAGGACAAGCCGCTGCTGAAAGCGCTGAAAGACTCCGGCGCGATAAAGGAATCCGAGCTGCTGAAGCGCCGCGTCGGCGACGAAACTACGCTGATGGTGAAGCTCGCGGAGCTGCCCGAAGGCTCGGAGCCGCCAAAGCTCACCCCGAAGCAGAAGCAGGTGCTGGAGTTCCTGGAGGAAAACAGCGCGGCTTCGGTGCACGAGGTGTGCTACGCGCTGAACATCACCGCCGCGGTAGTTAAGCGGCTGGTCGGGAAGGGGCTGCTTGAGGAGTACGAGTACCAGGTGTTCCGCCTGGAGAATACCGAGGGGAAGTCCGAAAGCCCGTCGGATATCGTGTTTTCGCCGAAGCAGCAGCGCGTGTTCAGCGGTCTGCTGAAGCTGATGAACGACGACGCGCCGAAATGCGCGCTCCTCCGGGGAGTTACCGGAAGCGGCAAAACCTCGGTGTTCATACGGCTCATAGACGAAGCCGTGAAGCAGGGAAAGACCGCGATAATGCTTGTCCCTGAGATATCCCTCACGCCGCAGATGGTGGGAAAGTTCCGGCGGCTGTTCGGCGACGACGTGGCGATACTCCACAGCAGTCTTTCGCTGGGCGAGCGCGCGGACGAATACACGCGCATAAAGACCGGCAGGGCGCACATAGTGGTCGGGACACGGAGCGCGGTTTTCGCCCCGGTAAAGAACCTCGGTATAATCGTCATCGACGAGGAAGGCGAGGGGACGTACAAGTCCGAGAGCGCTCCGCGGTATCACGCCCGGGACGTCGCGAAGCAGAGGTGCTTTTACCATAACGCGTTCCTGCTTCTGGCTTCGGCAACGCCGTCGCTGGAGAGCTACTATAACGCAAAAATAGGGCGCTACAGCCTGTTCGAGCTGGACGAGCGCTACAACAACGCGGTACTTCCGGATGTCTACATCGTTGACATGCGCGTCGAACAGCAGAACGGGAACCACTCCGCGTTCAGCATGCCGCTCATCGACGAAATGCGGAAGAACCTCGAAAACGGCGAGCAGTCGATACTGCTGCTGAACCGCCGGGGATATCACACGAGCGTCCGCTGCGCGACCTGCGGCAAGGCGATAGAGTGCCCGAACTGTGCGCTCCCGCTGACCTACCACAAGGCGAACGGCACGGTGGTATGCCACTACTGCGGATACAGCCACACGCTGACGGCGGTCTGCCCGTCCTGCGGGGGGAAGTTCCTGACGATGAAGGGAACCGGTACACAGCGCATAGAGGACGAGATATCCGAGATATTCCCGAAGGCGCGGATACTACGCATGGACGCGGACACGACTGCGGCAAAGAACGCATTCGAGAGCAAATTCAAGGCGTTCGCGGCGGGGGAGTACGACATAATCGTCGGAACACAGATGATAGCCAAGGGGCTGGATTTCCCGAACGTGACGCTAGTCGGAGTGCTGAAAACGGATAACAGCCTGTACGCCGGTGATTTCCGTGCATACGAGCGGACATTCTCGCTGATAACCCAGGTAGTCGGCCGCGGAGGCCGCGGAGGCAAGCGGGGAAGGGCGCTGATACAGACCTTTACTCCGGATCACTACGTGCTGAACCTCGCGGCAGGCCAGAATTACCCGGATTTCTACAAAGAAGAAATAGAGCTGCGGGAGGCTATGCTCTACCCGCCGTTCTGCGATATAATCGTAGTGGGCTTCACTTCGCTCATCGACAATGAATGCAGCGTGGCAGCGCTGAAGTTCCGCGACATGCTGGAAAAGCGCTGGGAAGCGGAGTACACGGATATTCCGCTGCGGGTGCTGGGGCCGGCGAGGTACGTAATAAGCAAGGTGAACGGGCGGTTCCGGTGGCGGCTGATACTGAAATGCCGCAATTCGCCGCGGCTCCGGGAGCTTATGGAGCTTACACTGAAAGAAGCCGGCGCCGACAAGGCGTTCGGGAGAGTTATATTTTTCGCGGACATGAACGGTGATCCGTGACACGAAAGGACGAACAGAAATGGCATTAAGGCAGATCGTAAAATTCGGCGATGATATTCTGCGCAAAAAAAGCAGACCCGTGACAAGTTTTGACGAGCGTCTGTGGACGCTCCTAGACGACATGACGGAGACTATGCACTCAAAGGACGGCGCGGGTCTTGCAGCCGTGCAGGTCGGGGTGCTCCGCAGAGTGGTCGTTATCGACGTGCACGACGAGCACGGGGTCATCGAGCTGATAAATCCCGAGATAGTTTCCACAGAGGGGACGCAGACTGGGAACGAGGGCTGCCTTTCCGCGCCGAACCTCTGGGAGGAGGTCGAGCGCCCGAACGTTGTCACCGTGAAGGCTCAGGACCGCAGCGGCAAGGAGTTCACGATAACCGGAAGCGCTCTGCTTGCAAGGGCTTTCTGCCACGAAACGGATCACCTCGACGGGATCCTGTTCATCGACCACGTGAAACAGGCTCCGGAGCACCTGGACGTCACAAGGAAGTAACAGGAGGTAAAAATGGCTGTTCTTGATATACTGCAATTTGGCGATGATATTCTCCGCGAGAAAAGCACTGAAGTCGCCGATTTCAACGAGGAGCTGTGGGAGCTTCTGGACGACATGGCTGAAACGATGTACGAAGCCGGCGGAGTAGGCCTCGCGGCGCCGCAGGTGGGCGTATTGAAGCGCGTGGTGGTCATCGACACCGACGACGACCACGGCCTGCTGGAGCTTATAAATCCCGTGATAGTTGCAATAAAGGGAAAGCAGCGCGAGCTTGAGGGCTGTCTGTCCTATCCGGGCAGGAGCGGCTACGTGGAGCGCCCCGCAAAGGTGAAGATAAAGGCGCAGGACCGCTACGGCAGACGTAAGACCTATGTAGGCTCCGGGTTGCTGGCGCGTGCATTCTGCCACGAAACTGACCATCTCAACGGCATTCTGTATTCCGACAAGGTGGACGAATGGGAGGACGAAGAATGAAGCTGGTATTTATGGGAACCCCGGTCTACGCGCTTTCCTGCCTGGAGGCGCTCATCGGCGCAGGTCATGAGATCGCGGCGGTGTTCACACAGCCCGACAAGCCGAAGAACCGCGGCAAGCAGATACAGATGACCCCGGTGAAGGAGCTTGCGCTGAAGCACGAAATCCCGGTCTATCAGCCGCTTAGCCTCCGAAAGGGCGAGGACGCTGAAAAGTCCCTGGAGGTGCTCAAGGAGATCGCTCCGGAGTGCATAGTGGTCGTGGCATACGGTCAGTTACTGCCGGAGAGCATACTGGAGCTTCCGAAGTACGGCTGCATAAACGTACACGCGTCGCTGCTGCCGATGTACCGCGGAGCGGCTCCGATACAGCGCTGTATTCAGTTCGGCGAGAAAAAATCCGGAGTTACCACGATGTACATGGCGAAGGGGCTTGACACCGGCGACATGATACTCAGGGACGAGGTAGAGATACCGGAGACCATGACCGGCTCGGAACTTCACGATAAGCTCGCCGAGATGGGCGGAAAGCTCATCGTGCGCACCCTTGAGGAGCTCCAGGCGGGTACAGCTCCGCGCATTCCGCAGGAGGGCGAGACCTGCTACGCCAGCATGATAAGCAAGGAGGAGCTGAAGCTCGACTTCACCAAGCCCGCAGTCCAGGTTCGGGACTTTATCCGTGCGATGTCCGCGGCGCCCTGCGCTTACACTATGCTCGACGGAAAGCGGCTGAAGGTCTACAACGCAGTGCTTGCGGAGAAGAACGCTGCGGGGCAGCCCGGGGAAGTCACCGACCCGGATACCTTCACGGTAGCCTGCGGCGAAGGCGCGGTGAGATTCACAGAGGTTCAGCCCGAGGGCGGCAAGCATATGGACGTCCAGGCGTTCCTGCGCGGCAAAAAGCCGGCAAAGGGAACCGTTCTGGGATAATTCCCGCCGCATTACACACCATAACCACACGACCTTTTTTTCAAAACAGGAGGTAAATTATGGTACAGTTATTGATAACAACAGCAGGCCACGCGACCCGCGCGAACCTGTTCAGCATGAGCTACACAACGGCGTATCTGCTGTGTATCGCGGCGTTTATTTTCGCTGTGATATGCTCGATAAACGTTAAATCCACATTCAACAAATACGACCGCATTGCCAGCCGGAGAGGCGTCACGGCGGCTCAGGCGGCGCGGCAGATACTCGACCGCAACGGGCTTTACTATGTGCAGGTTCAGCGTATCGCCGGAAATCTCACGGATAATTACAATCCGAAAACTAACATCGTTTCCCTGTCCGACAGCGTTTACGACAGCACCTCGCTTGCCGCCATCGGAGTCGCGGCGCATGAGTGCGGCCACGCTGTCCAGCATGCCACCGGGTATGTCCCGAACGAGATACGCTCGGCGGTGTTCCCGATCGCGCGGCTAGGCTCCACGCTGTATTTCTACGTGTTCCTGCTGGGTATTATTTTCAGCTTTGAGCCGCTTGTGGACATCGGTATAATCATGTTCGCGTTCGTTGTGCTGTTTCAGCTCGTTACTCTCCCGGTGGAGTTCAACGCGAGCCGCCGCGCCATGCTGACGCTGAGCAGCGAGGGTCTGCTTGAACAGGACGAGCTTTACGGTGCGCGCAGGACTCTTACTGCGGCAGCGATGACCTACGTAGCAAGCCTTGCCGTGTCGGTAACTCAGCTTCTGAGAATGCTGGCTTCGCGCAACAGGCGATAATCTGATTAAGGAGGGCTGGCTATGGCTGACCCACGGCTCACAGTCGTAAAAATGCTGATGAAAATGGACAGCAGCGAGGCGTATTCCAACCTGCTGCTGGATCACGTCTTTTCTGAAACCGACCTCAGCGAGAGGGACAAGGCTTTCGCGGCGGCGCTGTTCTACGGCGTCCTTGAGCGGAGGCTCACACTGGACTACATCATTGAGAAAAACTCGAAGATCCCGTTTGCAAAGCTGGATCCGGCGGCGGTTGAGATACTCCGCACCGGGCTGTACCAGCTCCTTTACATGGATTCCGTGCCGGAGAGCGCCGCAGTCAACGAAAGCGTCAAGCTTTGCAAGAAGCTGAAATGCTTCTCGGCGCAGGGGTTCGTCAACGGAATGCTCCGCAGCTTCATACGCAGCGGGAAAAAAATAAGCTACCTCGGTCTGGAGCCTGAAAAGCGGCTGTCCGTTGAGTACTCCTGCCCGGAGTGGCTCACCGAAAAGCTGATACGCGAATACGGTACAGATTTCGCCGTGAAAGCGCTGAAAGCTTCGGTCGGAAGGCCGCCGGTGTACGCGAGGGTCAACACGCTGAAAACCACAACTGAAAAGCTTCTCGCGGAGCTTTCAAAGCACAGGATAAAAGCGGAAGCCTATCCCGGGCTTGAGAACTGCATTCGCCTGGAGAAGCCCGGCGACATCGAGAAATGCGCGCCGTTCCGGCAGGGATTGTTCCATGTTCAGGATATCTCGTCGCAGCTCTGCTGCCTGACCCTCCGACCGGTGGTCAACGAGACCGTGCTTGACGTCTGCGCGGCTCCCGGCGGGAAGAGCTTCACCCTCGCGGAGCTGATGGGCAACAACGGAAAGCTGTACAGCATGGACCTCCACGATATGCGCGTAGGCCTCATCGAGGACGGAGCGTCCCGGCTCGGGATAAGGATAATCACCGCAATGCAGAACGACGCGTCGAAATTCAACGCAGAGCTTCCGCAGGCGGACAGGGTGCTTTGCGACGTACCGTGCTCCGGGCTTGGAGTTATCCGCCGCAAGCCGGAGATCAAGTTCAAATCGCCTTCGGATTTCGACGGCCTGCCGGAGATACAGTACCAGATACTGGAGACGTCGGCGCGGTACGTCAAGCCGGGCGGAACGCTGGTGTATTCCACCTGCACGCTCTCCCGGGCGGAGAACGACGAGGTCGCGAAGCGCTTCGCGGCGGCTCACCAGGAATTCCTGCCGATAGTGCAGCCGGTGCCATACGCCGGAGCGGCAGGCGATCCGACGCGCACCTACTGCCCGGACGAAAACGGCGGCGACGGATTCTTCACGGCTTCCTTCCGCCGGGTGAAGTAACAGGTTTCAACAGAAAGGCTGAATAAATTGGAAGAGCTTGAAAAGATAGATATACTTTCACTGACTAAAGAGGAGCTCACCGGGCAGATCACCGCCATGGGTGAGAAAGCATTCCGCGCGAAGCAGATTTATGATTGGCTGCATGTCAAGAAAGTCTCTGATTTTTCGCAGATGAGCAATATTTCTGCACAATTTCGCGAGGAATTATCAAGAAAATTTTGTCTAAAACACCTAATTATCAAAAAAAAGCTTGTATCTGCACTGGATAATACGGTAAAATATCTTTATGGGCTGCCCGACGGCGAGGCGGTCGAAACAGTACTTATGGAATACAAGCACGGCAACAGCCTGTGTATTTCCACGCAGGTCGGCTGCCGAATGGGTTGCCGCTTCTGCGCAAGCACCATCGCGGGATTCGTGAGACACCTGCTGCCGAGCGAAATGCTCCTTCAGGTCTACGAAACCGAGCGCGACAGCGGGCGCCATGTTGACAGCATAGTGCTAATGGGGATCGGCGAGCCGCTGGACAATTACGACAACGTTATGAGGTTCCTGACGCTGATGAACAGCGAGGGCGACGGAATGAGCCTGCGGCACATTTCGCTTTCGACCTGCGGCGTAGTCCCGAGGATATACGACCTCGCGGAGCTTAAGACCGGACTCACGCTGTCGATATCGCTTCATGCGGCGACCGATGAGCGCCGGAGCGAGATAATGCCGATCAACAGAAAATACCACCTCGACGAGCTGATGAAGGCGTGCCGCCACTACTTTGCAGTGACCGGCCGCCGTATAAGCTTCGAGTATTCGCTCATCGAGGGCGTTAACGATACCGAGCAGGCGGCGCAGGAGCTTATAAACCTCCTGGGCGGAATGACCTGCCATGTGAATCTGATACCGATAAACGAGATACGCGAGCGCGACTTCCGCAAGAGCCGCTCGGTGGAGCGCTTCCAGAAGCGGCTCTGCGACGCGGGGATAAACGCGACGGTGCGCCGCACCCTCGGCGCGGACATCAGCGCGGCGTGCGGTCAGCTCAGGCGCGACGGCGGAATGAACGGTCAGCCGGGCGTATCTCAGCAGAAAACAGGCGGTGAGACATGAAAATTTTCAGCAAGACAGACATAGGTCTGCTAAGGGACGAAAACCAGGACTGCGTGTGGAGCGCTTCGCTCTCTGACGGAGCCTGCGCGGCCGTGCTGTGCGACGGAATGGGCGGCGAGGCTCACGGAGGGCTTGCAAGCCGGATAGCCGTCGACGTAATCTCAAAGCGCATTCTTGGGACTTTTTCCGAGATGATGAACCGCAATTCCGTGCGGAATCTCCTGATAACCGCGGTCTCGGCGGCGAACAGTTCCGTGGTAGACGCGGCGCGTAAGCAGCCGGAGGGCGCCGTAATGGGCACAACCTGCGTAGCCGCGATAGTTTCCGGCGGCAGGGCGTACATCGTGAACGTCGGCGACAGCAGGGGATACCACCTGTTTACCAGCGAGGACAGCGAGTGCATTCAGCAGGTGACGAAGGATCATTCCCACGTGCGCGACCTCATCGACCGCGGCGAGATCACCGAGGAGCAGGCGAAGCTCCACCCCGACCGCAACAAGATAACCCGTGCAATAGGCGCTGAGGAAATGGTCACTCCTGATTATTTCGAGCTTGACCTTGCGGACGGCGACATGCTTCTGCTGTGTTCCGACGGGCTTTCGTCCTATGGCGACGACATGGACATTCTAGACATCTGCTTCGAGTATCCAACGGAGGAGATCTGCGATAAACTCGTTGATTACGCCAACGGGAACGGCGGTCATGATAATATTTCCGTCGCGCTCATCGCGGTGTGAATATTACAGTTTGATTACAAATTTTACAATTCGGTTGACATTTTCAGGGCTTATATGTTATTATATATAAGAACTGTTGGATAGTTATTATCAGCGTCCGCCGCTTCCATACGGCGCGGGGGCTTTAAACATAATGTATGGAGAAATGGCGGAGCAAATATGGACAGTAATATCGGAAAGAAGCTTGATGGCAGATATGAGCTGCTGGAGCTTATCGGCGTCGGAGGAATGGCGGATATCTACCGCGCCCGCGACATTGTTGAGGACCGCATTGTTGCTGTAAAGATACTTAAAACCGAGTTCGCGGGCAGCGATGAGTTCCTGCGCCGCTTCCGGAACGAATCTAAGGCGATCGCGCTTCTCTCTCACCCGAACATCGTGAAAATTTACGACGTAGGCTTCACCGACAAGGTGCAGTTTATCGTCATGGAGTATGTCGACGGCATCACGCTCACCGACTACATCGAGCAGCAGGGCGTGCTCAAATGGCGCGACGCGGTGCATTTCACCGTGCAGATACTTAAAGCGCTTCAGCACGCGCACGACCGCGGGATAGTACACCGCGACATAAAGTCCAGCAATGTTATGCTGCTCAGCGACGGCACCATCAAGGTCATGGATTTCGGCATTGCGAGATTCAACCGCGAGAACAACAAAACCGTGTCTGAAAAGACCATCGGTTCGGTGCACTACATCAGCCCGGAGCAGGCGCGCGGCGACATCACCGACGAGCGCAGCGACATCTATTCCGTCGGCGTAGCGCTTTACGAAATGCTGACCGGCAGGAAGCCGTTCGACGGCGATACGCCGGTTTCCATCGCGCTCATGCACATGCAGAGCACCCCGAAGAAGCCCACCGAGATCAACAGCACTATCCCGGAGGGGCTTGAGCAGATCGTGCTCCGCGCTATGCAGAAGGATCCCGCGCAGCGTTACCAGACTGCTGGCGAGATGATAAAGGACCTTGAGGAATTCAAGGCGAATCCGAGCATTATTTTCGAATATAAGTACAACTCCACGGACGGCACCACAAAGTATTTTGACCGTCCCATTCCGGCTGCCGAGCAGGAGCGCAACCGCCGCAAGCAGGCAGTACGCACCGAGCCGGAGGAGGACTACGAAGAGGACGACTACGATGAAGACGACGAGGACGAGTACGAGGAGCGCCGCTCCCCGCTTATCCCGATACTCTTTGCAGTGGGAACCGCGTTCGTTATCGCGACAGTGTTCCTTGTAATGACCATCGTATTCAAGAACCTGAACGTGACACCCGAGCAGGTCGGCTCCGTTGCAGGCATTTCCAGCGGCTCCACGGTGAGCGTGAACGACAGCAACGAGTACCTCATGCCGAACCTTATCGGAATGTCCTGGGATGAGGCCAAGTCCAAGTATTCCCAGTACATGACGCTGGTTCCCGAGCAGGAGTGGAGCGAGGTAACGAAGGATCAGATATTCGATCAGGAGTACCCCGAGGGACGTAAGGTCAAGATAGGCACCGAGGTCACCGTAAAGGTCAGCATGGGTATCCGCCAGATAGAGGTGCAGGATCTTGAGAACCTCAGCGCAGCTATCGCAGAGAGCAAGCTCCAGAAGGACGGCTTCAAGGTCAAAAAGACCTTCGAGGAATCCGACGATATCGCGAAGGATTACGTTATCCGCACCGAGCCTGGCGCTCACGAGATGGCGGATCAGGGAAGCACCGTTGTGCTGGTTATCAGCATGGGTCCCGAGGACACCTCTGTAAACGTTCCGAAGTTCGTTAACCTCCCGCTTTCCGTTGCGCTTGAGCGCGCGGCTGAGTACCACCTCGACCCGCAGGTGCGCTACGAGGACAGCGAGGACGTCGAGAAGGACGTTGTAATGGAGCAGAGCATTGATCCGGGAAGCATGGTAGACCGCGATACGCCTATCGAGCTTGTCGTAAGCACCGGCGAGATCAGCGAAAAGACCAGAAAGTTCACATATTCGCTGCCGAAGAAGGCTTCCGGCGAATTTGAGTTCAGATACTATGTTGACGGCGTTCTTGACGAGGAATCCAAGGTAACGCTCGATATCGGCCTTGCGTCCAGCAAGTCGATGACCTACACCGTGACCGGTAAGGCTGGTGAGACCAGGACCGTAACCATCAAGGTAACGTCCCTTGACACCGGAAAGACGGGCAGCTACGGCGAAATAATCGTAAACTTCCCCGAGGACGGCAGCAAGGCAACGCTTGAGGACAGCTTCGACGGCTCCATCTTTGCAGAGCTCCAGAAGGCTGACGCCGGCTCCGAGCCTACGGTAGACACCACCGAGCCGGAGAACCCGGGCGATACTTCTGATGCCGGACACTCCGAGCCTGAGAATACGACTTCTTCATCTCACACGGAAACAACTCCGGTTGAGCCTGATCCTGGAATTTCAGTCGACTGATCAAGGGGGTAATGGTATTTCTGCTGAATATCATCACGGAATAATTACAAAAGCAGTCGGGGGCATCTATTATGTAGATGCCCTTTCGGGCTTTGAAAAAGACGGAAGGGGAGTACCGGACGGGACGACCTTCAAATGCGCGGCAAGGGGACTTTTCAGGAAGAACGAGATAAGCCCCAGCGCCGGGGATAACGTCATTGTGGAGTGTCAGGAGAATCACGAGCCGCTTATCTCAAAGATACTGGAGCGCCGGAATTACCTTGTGCGCCCGCCGCTCGCGAACCTGGACGGAATCGTGTTCGTGATAAGCTGCGCCGACCCGGCTCCGAACCGCTTTGTGCTGGACAAGCTCATCGCGATAGCCGACAGCAAGCAGATCGAGCCAATGATAGCGTTCACAAAGCCGGATCTTCAGCAGGCGGAGGAGCTTGCCGGGATATACCGCAGCATAGGAATCAGGGTCTGCATGGTGAATAACCTGACCGGCGAGGGCGCGGAACCAGTCCGGGAGTTCATAAATGGCAGAGTGACCGCGTTTATCGGCAATTCCGGCGTGGGGAAGTCCAGCCTGATGAATTCGCTGTTCCCGCAGCTAGGGCTTGAGACCGGGATAATCAGCAAGAAACTCGGAAGGGGAAAGCACACCACCCGCCAGGCGCAGCTATACCGCCTGTCCGAGCTTGACCCTGCCATGACCGGCTACGCCGCGGATACCCCGGGATTTTCCACGGTTGATACGGAGCGATACTGCCGTATTCCCGCCGGGGAGCTTGACAACAGCTTCCGCGAGTTTGCGAAGTTTGCCGAGAAATGCCGCTTTGCCGACTGCGCCCACATCAAGGAAAAGGACTGCGCCGTCCGCGCCGCCGCCGAAAGCGGGGAGATCGCAAAGTCGCGCTATGAAAGCTACCTCAGAATGCACGAGGAAGCAAGAAAGATAAACGACTGGGAGTGACAACATGTCAAAGATATGCTCAATAATCTGCGGAGCGCCGGACGGGAGCCTTCCCGAGAAGCCGGAGGGGCTGATAATCTGCGCAGACAAGGGGCTTGACCACGCGCTTGCCGCAGGATTGACCCCGGATATGATCGTAGGGGATTTCGACAGTGCAAACAGCAAGCCGCCGGAGGGTATACCAGTGGTCCGCACTATACCCGAGAAGGACGATACGGATACGATACTTGCCTGCGAGGCCGCGATAGAGGAAGGCTGCGATGAGATCCGGCTGTACTGTGCGCTTGGCGGCAGAACCGACCACACCATCGCGAATATCCAGACGATGGAGATGATGCGCCAGCGCGGCGTGAATGTCACGATAGTTGGTAACGGCGAGCGGATTTACCTTGTCCACGAGCGCGAAGCTGAAATTCCGCGCTTCAGGGGCTACGTTTCGGTGTTTTCCTACGGTGAGACCTGCATTGTCAGCGAATACGGAATGAAATACGGTCTGGTGCGCTACCGCCTGGACAACGCCTATCCGCTGGGCGTAAGCAACGAGGTCGCCGACGAGGTCGGAAGGGTTATCGTACACGGCGGAACGGCGCTTGTAATCGAACATCACGAATAAAAAATCCCCGGTACATCGTACCGGGGATTTTTTCTGTTGCGATTTGTTAAGCTACCGGTTCAGAGGTCGCTGAAATATCAGCGGGTCTGTCCGGGTGGGTGAAATCCTTGTTGCTGCCGAAGCCTGAATCGCTGCGCACCCACGAGCCGCCGTCCTGATTCCACGTGCCGGAGCCGCTTCCACTGGCTCCGCCGCCGCTTACTCCGTCGGTCGCCGTGACGGTGGTGAGCAGAGTGTCATCCGCATAGATGGAGTAGCTCGAACCCGGGAGGAAATCCTTGGTGGAGAATATCAGGGATTCACAGTCCTTAGGTGTGACCGTGCTGATAATGTCCGCGCCGTCCGCGTTGCGTACTTCAATGGTGCTTCCCGCGCCGACCTTGTTGTAGACCGACAGGCAGGGCTGCGAGAGCGTACTCGGTGCCTGAGCCATTCCGCGGGAGCCGAGCGCGATGAGCGTTCCGCCGCACATTGCAAACGAGATATCGTAATCAAGCGCACCGTCGCGGTTGCTAGTGGGACCGAACACAACGAGAGTACCTCCGCTCATAGAAACGGTTCCGTTGGAGTCGATGCCGTCGCCGTCCGCGTTGGAGGTAATGCTGCCGTCTGAGATAGAAATATACGGAGTAGTTCCGGTGGCGGAGTTATCGCAGGCGTTTATGCCGTCGTTGTAGGCACGAAGGCTTATCACTCCGCCGTTTATCTCAACGCCGTTCGCCTCCAGACCCTCGACGCTTGTTGTAATGTTGATCTCGCCGTTGTTGATTGTCAGTATCGTGTCGGCGTGGATACCGTCGTCTCCACTGGAGAGGCTGAAGGTTCCGCCGCCTATCGTGATGTTTCCGTTGGAGTGCACCGCGTCGTCGGCGCAGTCGGCGGTTATTCTGCCGTCGGTTATCGTGATGGCGTTCCCCGCCTTGAGTCCCTTCATGCTTTCCGCAGAGTTCCCCTCGGAGTCAGTCATGCTGCTGAAATCAAATCCGCCGTTCCCGTTGTGTGAGAATCCGCCCCATCTGCCGCCGAACTGGTCGTCCGAGGTGTATTCGACTGTGGAGCTTCCGCCTCCGGTCTGTACGTATATCGTGCCTCCGGAAATATTGAGGTTGTTTTCCGCCTGAATGCCGTCGCGGCCGCAGTTCAGCGTGTAGCTGCCGTCGGTAATGCTGATGTAGCCCTTCTGCTGGTCAGTGGAGTTTGTGGATTTAAGCCCGTCGCAGCCGCTGTTGACAGTCACGGTGCCGGAAGCCCCGAGCAGGTAATCCTTGCCTATGATACCGTCCTCAGCGGCGTTCACGTTGATGATACCGCCGCAGAGCTTCAGACCGTCGCGGCTGTTTATGCCGTCCTTGTAGTTTCCGGTGACATTCAGCGTGCCGCTTCCGTTTATCACGAGGGTTTCGCGGGAATAGAGCGCAGCCGCGTTGTTCTCGGCGTTTTCAGCGGAATATCCGGTGCCGTCGGAGAGCGAGTTCACTGAATTCCCCGTGAGAGTCAAAGTGACCTTGTCCGCCTTGTTGCAGAGTATCGCGGGACCGTCCGAGCAGGAGAGGTCAACGCCGTTCATTATGAGATACACCGCATCGTCCTTGCCGCAGTCTATAACGAGCTGACCGTCCGGGGTTTTTCCCGAAACGGAGTAATATCCCGCCTTGCTGATGGTGACAACCTTACCGCTGACTGAAACACCGCTGCCGTGGAGATCAGCGCCGCCGTCGGTAAATGCAATGCTGCTTCCCGAGCCGGTAGCCGGGGTCAGATCCTTTTCGCTTACGGTGTGCATGTGCGAAACCGCCGAAGCGTCCGCAGTTTCCGCCCGGACGGCGGAGTCGTTTTCCTGTGTGACCTCGTTTGAGCGAAGCGGGTCTTTCGTGCAGCCCGTATTTACGGATAAAGCAATAGAACAGAGCGCAGCCAGCGCTCTTAATCCTGATCTCATAGTTTGCTCCTTATAAATTAGATGCCTAAAAAAGCGTGGTGAATTCAAAGCTGTTCCGCCGATTCCGGCAGGGCAGCGATGGAAATAGTCAGATTTCCGTTGCGTTCGCGAAGGCGGTCTATCATTTCCTTTTCGCGGGAGGGGTCTTTCTCGGTTATCTGGTAGCGCAGGTCGAAAAGCGTACCCATAGCGGTGGTCTTGACCTGCACCAACTCGTGCTCTGAAAGATACTCGTCGAAGATATCGTCAAAAATGCCGGTGTAGTCGAGGTTCTCCGGAATAAGCACGCGCAGCAGTTTCCGGCGCGTAACGTTCCGGAACCACGGCGTAGAGCTTACCACAGCGAGAACCAGTCCAATGACGACCGCGATGACGACGGAGAACGCTATGTACCCCATTCCGGTTGCTAGGCCTATGCAGACTGCGTAGAAAATAAAGCAGATATCGCGTGAACTGCCTGGCGCCGATCGGAACCTGACCAGGCTGAACGCGCCCATAACGGCAACGCCGGCTCCGATAGAACCGTTGACCAGCATGATGACCGCCTGAATCAGCACGGGAAGCACCAACATGGTCACGAACATATTCCGCGAAGGCTGCCGCGTCGTGAGCCTGTAGACCGCAGCCGCGCCAAGTCCCAGCAGCAGGGAAGCCGCGGTGCAGATGAGCATTGAGGTTATCGACAGACCCTCGGAACTAATTATTGTGTCGAAGATATTATTCAAAACTGTCACTCCAAAGTAGAATTATGTGGTGCAAAGATCCTGAAAGCGCTGTTTGTAAACCGAGCCGTACTTTGAAAACGAGCCGTGGTGTATCCCGAGTTCGGAAAGCGTACCGGCGAGCCACAGCGGAATCGACGAAGCCGACTTTATTTCCATTATCCGGAACGGCTGCCCGGGGATGGTATCGCCGTCGGTGCCGTTCCGGAGGTCGAGGTCGCCGAGCCGGTACCTTATGTTTCCGTCGAGCGTGAGCCGGAGCTCCGGGTCGTCAGCGCCGTGGAAGGCTCTGCGGTCGTAGAATACGGCGGCTCTGGGTATCAGGCCGTCGCGGCGTATCATGTGGGTCATTTCAGCCGTGACCTGCCGTGCTACGTAGTCGCCGGATTCCGGCGGTATGCCTTCCGTCAGGAATCGCATAGCCTGCGCAAAGTCCGTGGAAACACGGCGCTTGTAGACTACTCCGTCGTATTTCTTTTTTATCTCAAGGAACACCGGGGAGCTGTCCGTCGGAGTACCGTAGACGCGCAGCCGGAGCTTTTCCTTGTAGACGGGCTTGTCAAGGGAGATCCGGGCGAGTATGTCGTCCGGAGAATCGCAGTAGAGCGAGCAGATTGTCTGGCGGGAATATCCGTCCTCGATCATGAAGCCGGAAATTTTCTGAAGAACTGCCTCGGTCTGCTGACTGGTAAGCAGGTATTTTATCTCCATACGCTGAAAAGTATTCGCATATGCCATACCGCTCACCCCGCTTTTCGTATACATGCATTATACATTATTTCTGTGACAGTTTTATGATAGATGGCAAATTATTTCCCGTGCCAGTGAGAAATGTGTGTTAATAAATTGTGCAATTCGACCGAATGAATGATGTATTTCTCCTGAAATGGAAAAAATAGCGCCCTCCGCAGCCGGAGAGCGTAAATTTGTAATTTACCTGATGTCACCAATGTACATAGCGTCGCCGAACGAGAAGAACCTGTAGCGCTCCTTCACGGCTACTTCATAGGCGTGGAGCGTCTTTTCGCGCCCGAGGAACGCGCTGACGAGCATTATCAGCGTGCTTTCAGGCAGGTGGAAGTTGGTTATCAGCCCGTCGATGACCTTGAATTCGTAGCCGGGATAGATGAAAATTCCGGTGTCCTGTGTGAGTATCGGGGAGTTCGCGCCGGTCAGCGGGGAGTTTCCCTTATCTGCTTCAGTCGGTGAGAAAAGCTCCGGCTGAACGCCCGCGGCGGATTCCAGCGTTCGGCAGGAGGTAGTGCCGACGGAGATCACGCGGCCGCCGTTTGCTTTGCAGCGGCGTATTTTTTCAGCGGTTATCTCCGGAACGGAGTAGTGCTCCACGTGCATTTTGTGGTCGAGAATGTTGTCCTCCTTCACCGGGCGGAATGTTCCAAGACCAACATGAAGCGTGACGTAGGCGGTGTCAACGCCCTTGTCAGCGAGCTTTCTGAACACGTTCTCCGTGAAGTGCAGACCCGCGGTGGGAGCGGCGGCGGAGCCGGTCTCGCGGCAGTAGATAGTGTTGTAGCGGTCCTTGTCCTGGAGCTTCTCGGTGATGTAGGGCGGGAGCGGCATCTGACCTATGCGGTCGAGGATATCAAAGAAATCCCCCTCGAACGAGAAGCGGACAAGGCGGTTTCCCTCGTTCACGATGTCGAGTATCTCAGCGGAAAGCCCCTCCGGGAAATCGACGATCGTGCCGGGTTTCAGACGCTTTCCGGGGTGTACCAGGGTCTCCCATTCGGTGAGGCTCAGACGCTTGAGCAGCAGGAACTCAACGTGGGCGCCGGTGCCGCGCTTGACGCCGTATATACGCGCCGGGAAAACCTTGCTGTCGTTCATTACAAGCAGGTCGCCGGGGTTCAGGTAGTCAGCGATGTCGTAGAAGTGCCTGTGGCTTATCTCACCGGTGGAGCGGTCGATTGCCATCAGCCGGGAGCTGTCCCGCGGCTCGACCGGAGTCTGCGCGATGAGTTCCTCGGGAAGTTCATAGTTAAAATCAGATTTTAGCATCGTCATAATTTACATTCCTTTTTCATAGATTAGCGTATACTCTATTGTACCATAAACCGACGGATAAATCAATTTTTAATCGTTGTTGAAATTTAACAAAATCCTCGCCGTAATTGAAGAATATTTATACGAATGGGGGTTGACAACAATGCGGTTATGTGCTAAAATAATATGGTAATGAGTAATTAACTCATGGGACTTATCGTCCCGCTGATAGAGGTGCGGAACAGATCAGTAGCGCGTCCATAACGGTCTGCGGAGACCGGCTGCGCGAAAGGCTTACCGCCGAAGAATGCACGATCCGTGGTGTGCATATCTGGCTGCACGTTGAACAGGCGTCCGGCTGTCATCGGTCTGATGGAGAGCTATCGCATATATACGATATCAAACCAGCCGATGAACTATACTCCATCGGCTTTATTTATTGCAAAAAGAGAAAGGAAACATTCCCATGAAAGAAAAGTATAATGTCGGTATAATCGGCGCAACAGGTATGGTAGGTCAGCGTTTTGCTACCCTGCTTGAAAACCACCCCTGGTTCCATGTAGTTGCACTCGCAGCTTCTCCCCGCTCCGCTGGCAAGACCTACAAAGAGGCCGTAGGCTCCCGCTGGCTGATGGATACTCCCATGCCCAAGAGCATGGAGGACATCGTTATCATGGACGCTACCGCAGATGTTGACAAGATCGCTTCCATGGTAGATTTCGTTTTCTGCGCTGTTGATATGAAGAAGGACGAGATCAAGGCTCTCGAGGAGAGATACGCAAAGGCAGAGTGCCCGGTAATGTCCAATAACTCCGCTAACCGCTTCACTCCCGACGTTCCGATGATCATTCCGGAGGTCAACGCAGACCACGCTGCCATCATCGACGCTCAGAAGAAGCGCCTCGGCACAAAGCGCGGCTTTATCTCCGTAAAGTCCAACTGCTCCATTCAGAGCTATGTTCCGGCTCTCTCCCCGCTGAGAAAGTTCGGCATCAAGAATATCCTCGCTTGCACATACCAGGCGATCTCCGGCGCAGGCAAGACCTTCGAAACCTGGCCTGAGATGGTGGATAACCTTATCCCGTACATCGGCGGCGAGGAAGAGAAGTCCGAGCAGGAGCCGCTGAAGGTATGGGGTCACATCGAGGGCAGCGAGATCGTAAAGGCTCAGTCCCCGCTGATCACCACACAGTGCCTGAGAGTTCCGGTTTCCAACGGCCACTTCGCAGCAGTATTCGTAAACTTCGAGAACAAGCCTTCTATGGACGAGATCAAGAAGATCTGGGCTGAGTACGCAGGCGAGCCGCAGGCGCTGAAGCTGCCGTCCGCTCCGAAGCAGTTCATTCACTACTTCGAGGAAGACAACATGCCGCAGGCTAAGCTGCACCGCAACCTTGAGGGCGGTATGGCTGTATCCGTCGGCAGACTGCGCCCTGATACAATGTTCGATTACAAGTTCGTGTGCCTTTCTCACAACACACTGAGAGGCGCCGCAGGCGGAGCTGTTGAAATGGCTGAGCTGCTTGCTGCAAAGGGCTACCTGGACTGATATCTCCGTGAAAGGATAACCCATGAAAAAGACTATATTTACCGGCGTAGGCACCGCCATCGTCACCCCGATGAACGCCGACGGCTCCATCAATTACGATGAGTTCGGCAAGCTCATCGAGTTCCAGATAGCCAACGGCGCTGACGCTCTCGTAGTATGCGGCACCACCGGCGAGGCTTCCACCATGCCCGACGAGGAGCACCTTGAGTGCGTCGGCTACGCCGTTAAGAAGGTCGCTCACCGAGTTCCTGTAATTGCAGGAACCGGCGCGAACGATACCGCCCACGGCATCAGACTTTCCGCTGCCGCTGAAAAGCTCGGCGCGGACGCCCTGCTTCAGGTAACGCCATACTACAACAAGGCTTCCCAGCGCGGACTGGTAAAGCATTTCACCGCTATCGCAAACAGCGTGAAGATACCGATAATCCTTTACAACGTTCCCAGCCGCACCGGCTGCAACATCTCCATTGACACCTACAAGGAGCTTGCAAAGGTTCCGAACATCGTTGCAACTAAGGAAGCAAGCGGCAATATGTCCCTCGCTGCCGAGATCGCAGCTTATACTGATCTCGACATCTATTCCGGCAACGACGACCAGGTGATGCCGATTCTTTCCCTCGGCGGAAAGGGCGTTATCTCCGTGACCTCCAACCTCATGCCGAAGGAGAAGCACGACGAAGTCGCTCTGTTCAACGCAGGCAAGCAGGCAGAGGCGCTCGCGATCCAGGCTAAGATCCTGACGTTCGAGAAGGCTCTGTTCATGGACGTCAACCCTATCCCTGTCAAGGAGGCTCTGAACATCATGGGCTTCAAGGCGGGCGAGTGCAGACTTCCGCTGTGTTCCATGTCCGACGAGCAGATCGCTAAGCTCAGAAGCACGATGGAGCCCCTCGGGTTAGTAGGTGCAATAAAGTAAATAATGCGGGCGGAATCAAATGCTTCCGCCCGATATGCTAACTGGCATTTCTGCAAAAATCTGAAAGGAATTACAAATGACTAGAATCGCAATAACAGGCGCATGCGGAAGAATGGGCAGAGTGATCGCGGGTCTTGTTAAGGAGCGCGCGGACTGCACCATCATCGCCGGAATCGACAAGCTCGGCGAGCAGTACGACGAATTCCCGGTGTACACCAAGGTGTTCGACATGCCCGAAAAGCCCGATGTTATCATCGATTTCTCGCACCCCTCCGCGCTTCCTGACCTGCTCAGCTATGGCAAAATGAACAACGTTCCGCTGGTGCTCGCCACGACAGGCTACACCGATGAGGAGCGCGCGCAGATAACCGCGGCTTCGGCTCAGGTCCCGGTGTTTTTCACATTCAATATGTCGCTCGGTATAAACCTGCTTGTGGAGCTTGCGCGCAAGGCTACTCAGATACTCGGCGGTCAGTTCGATATTGAAATCGTTGAGAAGCACCACAATCAGAAGAAGGACGCGCCTTCCGGCACTGCAATAATGATAGCCGAGGCAATCAACGAGGAGCTTGGCGGCAAGGATCATTTCGTATACGACCGCCACACCGTTAGAAAGCCCCGCGACAAGGACGAGATAGGAATGCACGCTATCCGCGGCGGCACAATCGTCGGCGAGCACGACATAATTTTCGCCGGACACGACGAGGTGATCACGCTGTCGCATTCGGCGCAGTCGAGAGAGGTTTTCGCAAACGGAGCGGTCAACGCCGCAGTATTCCTTGCGGGCAAGCCTGCTGGAATGTACGCAATGTCTGATCTTATCAAGGAGGGCTGACAATGAATATCACAGTAACAGAAAACGTATCAGCAGTAACCTTTAATAATGTACCGCTGTACAAGACCATTATGGAGGACACCCTGACCGCTGTCGCAGAGGCGGGTATCAACATTGACATGATCTCCATGACCGCGCCGACATCGGAGCGTTTCGGCTTCGGTTTCACGCTGGACGACGACGATATGCCGAAGCTGCTGACCGTGGTTAAACGCCTGAAGGAGAAGCACGACATCACTCCGATGATCAACAGCAGCAACCGCAAGATTGTTATTAAGACCGGAGAGATGGAAGCGCAGGCTGGTTTTGCGGCTAAGGTATTCAACCTGCTGAACAAGATAGACGCGATGATTCTTCTGATAACCACCGGTGTTGACGAAATTTCCGTACTTATCCGCGAGAGCGACGGCGAGGCGGCTGAGGCAGGTCTGAGGGAACTGTTCAAGTGAGCGTGCTGAATTTGATTTCGACCGCCGCGGCGACTGCCGAGGCTGCAACGCACGAAGCGACGATAAACGACGCAGTTCACGACCTCGTTGAACACCCGGAGGAAACGGTGAGCAAGTTCAGCGAGTTTTTCCATAACATGTGGGACGCGATAGTGCGCGCAGTTCCGACGATAATTCTCGCGATCATCGTGCTGATAGTGGGTCTGATAGTCTGCAAGCTGGTGCTGAAGCTCATCAGCAAGGGACTCGACCGCACGCGTCTCGACCTGACCGTCACGAACTTTACAAAGCAGTGCTGCAAGATCGTGCTGTATGTTCTGCTGATAACCGTGGTTCTGAGCACGCTGGGAATTCCCGCGACCTCGATCGTTACCGTTATTGGCACCGCCGGCGTTGCGATAGGCCTTGCATTGCAGAACAGCCTTTCGAACGTTGCGGGCGGCATTATGCTGATGATTAACAAGCCGTTCAAAATAGGCGATTACATCTCAGTTGCGGGTGTGAGCGGCACCGTAAGGCAGATCACGATACTGTACACCAGGCTGGATTCCGACTCCAATCAGGCGATATTCATACCGAACGGGCAGGTTTCCGGCGCGACTGTTACGAACAACAACAGCAACGGTATCCGCCGCGTGGATATGGTGTTCTCAATAAGCTACGACGACGATTTCGAGAAGGCGCAGCAGGTTATTTTCGAGGTGCTGAACCGCAACGAAAAGATACTGAAGGATCCCGCTCCTATCGTCAGAATGCTGGAGCATGCGGCAAGCTCGATAAACATCGCGGTACGTCCGTGGTGCAATTGCGCCGATTACTGGAGCGTGTACTTCCAGACTATGGAGGATATCCGCGCAGCGTTTACAGCGGCGGGAATTTCGATCCCGTTCGACCAGCTAGACGTGCACGTTGTCAAGGAATGATCACAGGGGAGCAGATGCTATACGTCTGCTCCTTTTTGTATATTTTTTGACTGTTGCTGCAAATAGTCTGTATAATTATTCAAAAAATACTTGAACAAATCTTAAAAGTGTGGTATACTAAAATAGATTAAATATGTTCGCCTGAAACTCAGGAGGTAAATATGGATAAGAAATCAAACAAGCCGGTCGGCACCATCAAGGTGTCCGAGAGCGTTATAGTCAAGATGGCAGAGCTTGCGGCTGCCGAGATCGACGGAGTTTACTGCCGCGGTCAGGCTCCAGCTCCGTCGAATACCAAGTCAAAGGTGCTGGGTCCTGTTCGTGCAAGGCTGGGCGAGGATACTGCGGAGATACGCGTTGATATCGTCGTGATGGAAGGCTTCAACGCTGTGAATGTCGCGGAAGCAGTCCAGAAGAGCATAAAGTCAGCTATACAGAGCATGACGAACTTCACGGTTACAAAGGTAGACGTTAACGTTGCCGGAATAAAATTCAAGGAGAGCGCGGAATAAGCGCAACAACGAAAATGGAAGAAAAACTTAGCAGAAGAGAAGTGCGCGAGGGCGCATTCATAATACTTTATCAGACCCTTTTCGGTCAGACCCCCCAGGAGATAACAGAGGCTGACGAGGAGGCGTTCGGTCTTGCGCGCAGCCACGAAACCGACCTCATCGTAAACGGAGTTCTCTCCCACGACGAGGAGATCACCGGGATCATCGCGAAGTACAGCACCACCAGGTCGGTAGCGCGTATTTCAAAGGTGAACCTCATTATCATGAAGATCGCGATTTATGAGATCAAGTACGACGACAAGGTGCCCGGAGCCGCCGCCATCAACGAGGCGGTCGAGCTTGGCAAGAAGTACGCGTACAAGCAGGACTGCAACTTTATAAACGGCGTTCTGAACTCATATCTTGAGGAATTCGAGAATGCCAGGGATTGATTTCGGCCTTGACAGGTTCGGAAGGCGTGACCCAGACCCGGTGATGACTGTAACTCAACTCACCGCCGCGGTAAAGTCTGCGATAACCTCCATGCCGGAGCTGTCGCACGTTGCGGTCGCGGGAGAGATATCGTCCTGCACACGCTCGGCGAAGGGGCATATTTACATAACCCTCAAGGACGGTGCAAGCGTTGTGAGCGCGGTGGTCTTTGCAGGCTCTGCACGGACTCTCACTCACCAGCCGCAGGTGAACGAGCAGGTAGTCTGCTACGGCTCTGTGGACGTTTACGGCGGTCAGGGCAGATATCAGCTCTACTGCACTGACATCACGCTCCAGGGCGCAGGAACCCAGGCGGCAGAGCTGGAGGCGCTCCGGCGCAGGCTGGAGCAGGAGGGGCTGTTCAGCCAGCACCGTCCGATACCTGCTATGCCCAGGATCATCGCGGTGGTCACTTCCGCAGGCGGAGCCGCGCTGACCGACATCAAGAACGTACTTGCAAGGCGCTGTCCGATGGTGAAGCTGCTGCTTATTCCTGCCCTGGTGCAGGGCGCGGAGGCTCCCGAGTCGGTGGCTGCGGGAATACGCCGCGCACAGGACACCGACGCTGACGTTATCATATTCGGCAGAGGCGGAGGCTCCGTGGAGGATCTTTCCTGCTTCAATTCCGAGGTGATAGCCCGGGCGGTCTACGCCAGCCGTATCCCAACGATATCCGCAGTAGGCCACGAGCGCGACTACAGTATCTGCGACTATGCCGCAGATCTCCGCGCGCCGACTCCTTCCGCGGCGGCGGAGCTTGCTGCGTCAGTGACCGCCGATATGATGATCGACGACCTCAGCGGCGCACTGAGCCAGATAAGCAGCCGAATGTCGCACTACATTGCGGAACGCGGCAGCATGCTGGATTCCCGAATGGCGCTTATCACTGCGCTTTCGCCCGCGTCCAGGCTCCGGACTGCTTCGCAGCGGCTGGATTCTATCGAGCAGCAGATACGCCAGAGCATACACAGCCGGCTTGACAGGCTCGACCGCGCTGTTATGGCAAGCGCCGGAGTTATATCCGCGCTGAATCCGCTTGCGGTGCTGTCGAGGGGATATTCCGTCACCAGCAGCGGCGAAAGGATAGTCACGGAAGCGGGACAGCTTTCTCCGGGCGACGATATCAGCATCAGGCTCGGGAAAGGCTCCGTCACCGCCAGAGTGACTTCAGTCAGCGAGGACTGAACTAACGGAGGTACACAATGGATTTTGAACAGGCAATGAAGCGCCTTACAGAGATATCGGAACTAATGGGCAAGAGCGACCTCAAGCTTGAGGACTCGATGAAGCTTTACACCGAAGCGGTGGAGCTGACTAAAAAGTGCAAGGAATATATCAAAAATGCGGAGCTCCAGGTTCAGACCCTGGAAGCTTCCAACTGATCCGGAGGTCAGAATTTGGATAAGGAAACAGTCAGGGAACAGCTCCGCGATTACGCGGAAATGACCGAGCGGGCGATAGATTCCTACCTGCCCGAGACCGAGTGTCTCCAGAAGAACGTGATTTTAGCGGCAAGGCACAGCCTGACCGCAGGCGGAAAGCGCCTCAGACCCGCGCTCGTGATGGAGTTCTGCCGGGTCAGCGGCGGGGAAGCGGCGTCGGCGCTTCCGGTGGCGTGCGCCATTGAGATGATGCACACGTTTTCGCTGATACACGACGACCTTCCGTGCATGGATAACGACGACATGCGCCGCGGCAGGCCGAGCTGTCACAAGGCATTCGGGGAAGCCAACGCGCTTCTTGCCGGGGACGCGCTTGCGATTCTCCCGGGGGAGATAATCGCGAAGGCGGGGCTGAAGGGCACGATATCCCAGGGCGCCGCGCTGAAGATCATCTCGCTGCTCGGGGAGCAGGCGGGCATTTTCGGAATGATCGGCGGTCAGGTGATCGACACTGAAAACGAGGGGAAGCAGCTCCCGGAAAACGTGCTGCTTGAGATGTACCGCATGAAAACCGGCGCTCTGCTGGAATTCTGCTGCCGCGCGGGAGTTATCGCAGCGGGCGGCGGAGCCGACCTTCAGCTTGCGGCGGGAACATACGCAAGGAAGCTGGGACTGGCATTCCAGATAATCGACGATATCCTGGACGTCACCGCTGACGAGAAGCTGCTCGGCAAGCCGGTAGGCAGCGATAAGGAGAGCGGGAAGTACACATACGCCGCCGTTGTGGGGCTTGATAAGGCACGCAGCGAAGCGGCAAAACTCACCGAAGAGGCAGTCCGGGCGCTGTCTGCGTTCGGGGACAGAGAGTTTCTGGAGGGGCTGACGCGCCTTCTGCTCGAGCGGAACTACTGATCGTCCGGAGGAAGTAATTTATATGAATATTTTTATGGCGAACCCGACTGTGACGGTCGGGCTGATATCGTTTATTTCAGCGCAGATAATCAAGACAGCGCTGTTCGCGATAAAGCAGAAGACCTTCAACCCCGAGCGCATCACGGGCGCGGGCGGCATGCCGTCGTCGCACTCAGCGCTGGTGGTATCCGTTGCGCTGTATCTGCTGCGGCTGGAGGGATTTTCAAGCTCCACGTTTGCGCTTTCGATAATCATAATGGGCATAGTTATCTATGACGCGCTCAGCGTGCGCTATAACGCCGGGCTCCACGGCAAGGAGCTGAACCGCCTGCGCAAGGTGATAGACGAGATGGACGACGAAATCTCCAGGCTCAGCGGCGAGGAGCGCGACGAGAAAATGGAGGAACTTTCCGACCGCAAGGATTTCAAGGAGTTCCTTGGTCATAAGCCGATAGAGGTGCTTGCAGGAGCGCTTCTGGGAATACTTATTGCAATGCTGTTCCCGCTGCCGGCGTAAATTTGCGAGGAGATCATGATACTAGACGATTCAATAAATCACGAAAAGATATCAAACATGACCCTGCCCAAGCTGAAAGAATTATGCCGTGAACTGCGGCGCTGCATTCTGAACACCGTATCCGAAAACGGAGGCCATCTTGCCTCCAACCTCGGAACAGTGGAGCTGACGGCGGCGCTGCACTTTGTTTTTGACGTAAAAGAGGACAGGATCGTGTGGGACGTAGGCCACCAGGCGTACGCTCACAAGCTGCTCACCGGGCGCTATTCTGAGTTCAGCACGCTGAGAAGCCTAAACGGAATATCCGGCTTCACACGCCGGAAGGAGTCCACAGCGGACGCTTTCATTTCCGGGCACAGCAGTACTTCAATATCGGCGGCGTTCGGGATCGCCTCCGCGATGAGATTACAGGGACGCCGCGGAAGCGTAGCTGCGGTGATCGGCGACGGAGCGCTCACCGGCGGCATGGCGTACGAGGGTCTGAACAACGCCGGAAAGAGCAAGGCTCCGCTGGTGGTGATACTTAACGACAACGCGATGTCGATATCCAAGAGCACCGGCGCGTTGGCGCTCTATCTGGCGCATATCCGCTCCACAAAGAAGTACTACTGCGCGAAGGAGCACGTAAAATCCCTGCTTTCAGCGGTCCCGGTGGTGGGAGATAAGCTGGAGCGTACGATACGCACCGCAAAGGGGCTTATCAAGGACGCGATATACGACAGCAGCAACATGTTCGAGAATTTCGGGTTCCAGTACATCGGTCCGGTCAACGGCCACGACCTTGAGGACCTGATCGAAGCGTTACAGGTCGCGAAGATAATGCGCCGACCCTGCGTTGTGCATGTGTTCACCACGAAGGGAAAGGGCTGGAAGCCTGCGGAGGAGAACCCCGGCGAGTACCATGCGGTCACAAAGAAAAGCTCTGCGCCCTCCGGCGAGACGTTCACCGAAGCCTTCGGCAGGGAGCTTGAGCGCATAGGCAAATCCGACAGCCGCGTATGCGGCATCACTGCGGCGATGAAGTATGCCACCGGCATGAACTACTTCAAGAACGCCTGCCCGGAACGCTTTTTCGATGTCGGCATAGCGGAGCAGCACGCGGTGACTTTCGCCGCAGGCCTTGCCGTGGAGGGAATGCTCCCGGTGTTCGCGGTGTACTCCACGTTTTTGCAGCGCGGTTTCGACCAGATCGTGCATGACTGTGCGATAGAAAACACGCATGTCACGTTAGCTGTCGACCGCGCGGGCTTCACCGGCGAGGACGGCGAGACCCACCAGGGAATTTTCGACGCGGCTATGCTGGCTTCAATTCCGAACACCACGGTGTTTTCCCCGGCAAGCGCCGAGGAACTCCGGCTGTGCCTGAGCGAGGCGCTCTACAACACGGACGGAATCGCGGCGGTTCGCTACCCCAAGGGCGGCGAGAGCGGCTCGGTGGAGCCGTCGGTAAGCTGGGACTGGTCGGGGAAACGAGGCGGTACGCTGGCGGTGAGCTACGGAAGGCTCTCCGCAAATATGACGGCAGCAGCCCGGGAGGCATCCCAGCGCGGCGAGCCGGTGGACTGGCTCCGGCTGGTTCGGATAAGCCCGATTCCAGAGGAAGCACTCCGGACTTCGCTTTCCTACAAGCGGGTGGTGTTCTTCGAGGAGGGAATACTCCAGGGCGGCATAGGCGAGCGTTTCGGGGCGGCTCTGCTGGAGATGGGATATTCCGGCGGTTTCGAGGTCGTCGGGGTGGACGGTCAGTTCGTTCCGGCAGGGACTGTCGCTCAGCAGCTTGAGCTGTTCGGGCTTGACAGGGCTTCCATGTCGGCAAGGCTGACTAACCTCCCGGGAGGGAACCATGCGACTTGACATCTATCTCACCGAGAATTCGCTCTGCAAGAGCCGCACAGCGGCACAGAGCCTGATAAAAAGCGGGGGAGTTTCACTAAACGGAATCCCCTGCACGAAGCCGTCTCAGGAAGTCGGCGAGGGCGATACGGTCGACATCATCGGGGAGCAGCTCCGGTATGTCGGCAGGGGCGGGCTGAAACTGGAAGCCGCTCTGGACAAGTTCGCGCTGGATATTACCGGCGCGGAGTGCATAGACATCGGTTCCTCAACGGGCGGCTTCACGGACTGCATGTTACAGCATGGCGCGGCGAAGGTCTGGGCGGTGGACGTCGGCAGAGATCAGCTCGACGAGAGCCTGCGCCGCGACCCGCGGGTAGTCTCCATGGAGCAGACGGATATCCGCACGGCGGAGCTGCCGCAGGTGGACTTTATCGGCACTGACGTGTCGTTTATCTCGCTGAAGCTGATACTTCCGCACATATACCGCCTGCTGAAAAGCGGAGGGAGGGCTGCGGTGCTAATCAAGCCGCAGTTTGAAGCCGGCAGGTCGAACCTCAGCAAGAAGGGGATAGTGCGCGATGAGAAGGTGCGGCTCAGGATACGCGATGAGATAGCCGAGTTTGCACAGGGCTGCGGATTTTCGGTCATCGGCACGGAAACCTCGCCGATAACCGGCGGCGACGGAAACACAGAATACCTGATGTGCCTTGAAAAGCGCTGAGCTTTCAGGCAGAACGGAGGCAGGCATGAACGGAAAAAGCGTCATGATAGGCTATAACCGCAGGGACACCAAGTCGGTACGTATCGCGGAGGAAATATGCGCAGAGCTGACCGCGTCGGGATTTGCTCCGCTGTCGCTGAAATACGACGACGGCGGGACGGGCGGTCTGAAGGGCGCGAAGTCCTCCGAGAGCGGCGAGGGCTGCGTATGCATGATAACCGTCGGCGGCGACGGCTCGATAATTTCGCACGGCAAGCTGGCGGCGGTCTGGGGAATTCCCCTGATGGGCGTCAACACCGGGCGGCTGGGATTCATGGCGAACCTCGAACCCGGCGATATAAAGCGCATTCCGGAAATAATTACCGGAAATTTCAGAGTGAGCCGCCGCATGATGATGTCCGTGGACGTCAGCTACGCGAACGGCGGGAAGCTCCACCAGAACTGCCTGAACGACGTCGTGGTGTCCCGGGACAGCAAGTCCAAGCTGCCGGAATTCTGCGTTTACTGCGGCGAGACCGAGGTTTCCAGGCTGCGCGCGGACGGCGTGATATTCAGCACTCCGACTGGCTCCACGGCGTACTCGCTGTCGGCGGGCGGGCCTATAATCGACCCTGCGCTCCATTGTATCGAATACACCGCGCTCTGCCCGCACTCGCTGTTTTCCAGACCCATGATCTTCTCTGCGGAGCGCGAAGTCACGCTGCGGGTGAATTCCTATCAGGACAGCCGCGTGACGATAAACTTCGACGGCGACAGCGGATATCCTTTCGATGAAGGCGACGTGCTGACGCTCCACATAGGCTCCCCGGATCTTATGCTGATTGAGACCGGCGAGGGATTTTTCGGGTCTGTGAACCGCAAGCTGATGCAGCCGCTGAGATGACGAGGTACTCATGATACAGAATTACGACGAATTCATAACAGAGCTGCACCGCGCTGGGTTTTCCCTGGGCGGCGGGAGCAGCAAGGGAATATACGCGGCGGTGCCTTTCGACTGGACGGAGCAGCCCGCAGGTACTCAGGTGCGCTGGCACACCGGCGAGCCTGACACCGACCCCTGGGAGTGGCGCATGCGCGTCCTTGAGGAATGCAGCGACATCGCCTACGCGAAGGTGTTTTTCCGTGGAAGCGGCTACATAACCCGGGAGTGGTACCCATTCTTCATGTCAGTCCGCCGCCGGGGCATGACCTTTGAAGAAATGTGGGAATCCGGCAGGGTAACGGAGCTTTCACGCAGGATATACGAGGCGGTCAGGGATAACGGCAGGGTCGCAATGCACGATATAAAGCGGCTTGCAGGTCTGTCTGGCGAGACCTCCGCGCACATTGAGAAGGCTATGACCGATCTACAGATGAGCATGCTTCTGACGATATGCGGCAGGCAGCAGAAGCGCAATGCGTTCGGGGAACTTTACGGCTGGAGCAGCACGGTATTCTGCACGCCGGAGGAATTCTGGCACACCGAAGATACCGGAGATATCCCGCCGGAGGAAGCGGCAGAGAGGATACGCGCAAGGGTGCTTGAACTCAACCCTGACGCACAGGAGCGTAAAATAAGGAAGTTCATTTACGGCTGAGAGGTACACTATGGATAAGAAGCAGCGGCAGCGTGCTATACTCAAGATAATATCCTCGCAGGAGGTCGAAACCCAGGAGCAGCTTGGCGAGCTTCTTGCCGAGGCGGGCTACCCGACCACGCAGGCGACGGTCTCAAGGGATATGCGCGAGCTGAAAATACGCAAGGGAATGGCGGAAAACGGCGTGAACTGCTACTATTCCCCGGAGTGCGAGAATCCACCGGAGTACAGCAGCGTGTTTGCTCAGGCGGTGCTGTCCATAGATTACGCGATGAACATCGTGGTGATAAAATGCCGCCCGGGTCTTGCGAATGCCGCCTGCGTAGTCCTGGACGACGAGGCGTTCGGCTTTGTGGTCGGGACCATCGCCGGAGACGACACGATATTCGTGCTCACCAGAACTGAAAACCACGCCGTGCAGCTTATAGAGCTGCTCAAAAAGATGATGACGAGATAAGGAGAATGCCGCTTGTTAAGAGAACTTTCTATTGAAAACCTTGCAGTTATAGAAAAAGCCTCCGTGGAATTCGGCGGCGCGTTCAACGTTTTCACCGGCGAGACCGGCGCGGGCAAGAGCGTCATCATCGGCGGTATCAACGCGGTGCTCGGCGGCAGGACTAACAAGGATATCGTCCGCAGCGGGGCGCCGAAGGCGGTTATTTCCGCGCTGTTTGACGATATTTCCGACCGCGTGAAGGCGAAGCTGTCGGAGCTTGGTTTTTCCTCCGAGGACGGCGAACTTGTTCTCATGCGCGAGATAACATCCGAGGGAAAAAGCTCCGCCCGGATAAACGGCAGAGCGGCGACGGCGGCAATGCTCCGGGAGGTCGGTGAGCTGCTCGTGGATATCCACGGCCAGCATGAGAACCGCATTCTCATGAACAACGACAATCAGCGCCAGATTCTCGACAGCTACGGGGAGCTTGACGGGCTGCTTGAGGCGTACCGCGGGGAATTCCGCAGGTTCTCGAAGCTCTCGAGGAAGCTCCGAGAAATGCAGGAGGAGAACAAGACACGGGAACTCCGCACGGCGCAGCTAACCGCCATCATCGAGGAACTTACCGAGCTTGACCTCGACTACGGCGACGGTGAGCGCATGGAGGAGGAACTGCAGAAGATACGCAGCACAGCGAAGATACAGGGCGCGCTGTTCACCGCGAATAACCTGCTCAACGGCGAGGAAAATCCAGGCGCGGTTGAACTTGTCCGACAGTCGATGAACTCGTTTGCGGCGGCGGGGGCGGTGCTTCCGGAGGCCGACGCGCTCTACCGCAGGCTCGAGGAGCTTCTCCCGGAGCTTGAGGACATCAGCAGCGAAGCGGCTTCAATGGCGTTCGGAGCCGACGACAACGAGGAGCGCGAAGCCGACCTCGAGGACAGGGTTTCCGCGATGAAGCACTCCTGCCGTAAGTACAACATGGATTCCGACCAGCTTGTCGACTACCTCGGGGAGTGCCGGCAGGAGCTGTCGCAGCTCTCCGGGCTGGACGGCGAGATAGAGCGGCTCTCCGAGGAGAAGCACGAGCTTGCGGGTCAGGTGAAGCGCATGGCGGAGGACATCAGCGCAAAGCGCCGGGAGGCCTCCGAGAAGCTCTCAGCGGAGATATGCGAGGTGCTGAGGTTCCTGAACATGCCGAACGTAACGCTGACATTCGATGTGCGTCCGGATAAGATCACGATAAACGGCATGGACGAGGTGGAGATACTCATTTCCGCGAACGCCGGCGAGGAGCCGAAGCCGCTCAACAAGACGGCGAGCGGCGGCGAGCTTTCCCGTGTAATGCTCGCAGTAAAGAGCGTAATGGCGGAGGGCGACGATATTCCGACGATGATTTTCGACGAGGTAGACGCGGGTATAAGCGGCAGAACTGCGGCGAAGGTCGGCATAAAGCTTGCGGAGACCGCCCGGAAGCGTCAGGTGCTGTGCATAACTCATCTGGCGCAGATAGCGGCGCTTGCGCAGACCCATATGCTCATTGAAAAGCAGACCGACGACAAGCGTACCTACACGCGTATAGTTCCGCTAGACCACGAGGGCAGGAAGCAGGAGCTCGCCCGCATAATGGACGGCGGACTGACCGAAAGCGGTCTGAAAGCCGCGGAGGAAATGCTCAGCAGGCAGGTGGAATAATGAATGCATGGTACATGCTGGCGGCTTATGTCGGCGCAATTCTGATTTGTCTGGCGCTTTGCGCGGCTTCGCTTGCAGTCATGATGCATGGTATAGTGAAGCAGAGAAGGCTCGGGGGAAGGCTGGCTTTTCTCATTGCGGCGGGCGCGGTAACTGCGGCGGTTCTGCTGTTCACTAATTCGCACGAGACCTACTACAGATTCAACGATTGGGCTGTTTCCGGAAGCACCGTGCAGGATATCGTAAAGCGCTACGGCGAGCCGGATATCAACATGTATACCCCGGGCAGGGGCGGCAGTCTGTGGTACTATATCTACACCGATGAAGGTCCGATAATGCCAGATCATCTTGAACATTTTTACCGTATTGGTATCGACGAAAACGGCAGAGCGGCTGAAATCAGTGATACTGTAAGAAAAGGCGGCTGAACGTGCATAAAAATGCAGTTCCCGGCGAAAATACAGTCAGCATTATATATGGAGGAAGAGCATGAAGGAGAAAATATCAGAATTCGTATATTCTCACCGTGAGGAAATGGTGGATATCATAAGGCAGCTTGTGGAGATACCGAGCGTAAAGGGAAAGCCGGAGCAGTCCGCTCCCTTCGGAGCTGAACCCCGCCGCGCCCTCGACAAAATGCTTGAAATATGCCGCGAACACGGCTTTGTGACCGGCTGTCATGACAACGTGATGGGTACCGCAGATTACGCTCCCTCCGGGAAGGTGGGACTCGGCATACTGTGCCACCTCGACGTTGTTCCGGCGGAGCCGCTCAACTGGAGCTGCCCGCCGTTCCAGCTCACCCGCCGCGATGGAAAGCTGTTCGGCAGGGGAGTTATCGACGACAAGGGACCCTGCGCTGCTTCGCTGATGGCGCTGTACTGCATAAAGGAGCTCGAAATCCCGCTAAAAAAGGGAGTGCGCCTGCTGTTCGGCACGGACGAGGAGAACGGCTCCGAGGATCTGGAGATCTACCGCAGCACCCACGAGCTGCCGCCGATGGTGTTCACGCCGGACGGAAGCTTCCCGGTGATAAACATTGAAAAAGGAATGATACGCGCCGATATCCTCGGAAAGTACGAGCCGGAGATGGTTCGTTCGTTCGAGGGCGGAAGCATTCCGAATGCGGTCCCCGATAAGGCGGCAGCGGTGCTGCACGGGGTTTCATACGACGAGGTTCTCACGGCCGTTCAGGCGAACTCCACCGGGGCGGTGATCAGGGCGGAAGCCGCCGAAAACGGTGATATCACGCTGTACAGCTCCGGAAGATCGGCGCATGCGTCTACGCCTCAGACTGGTATCAACGCTGTGACCGCGCTTATTGCACTGCTGAACAGACTCCCGCTTTCAGGCGGAGAGCGTGAGATATTCCACGGTCTGGAGCTGATGTTCCCGTTCGGCGAGACCGACGGAAAGTCGGCAGGGCTAAAGATAGAGGACACGGAATCCGGCGCGCTGACCCTGACTTTCAGTAAGTTTGCAATGCAGAACGGAAACATCACTGGCTGTATCGACATACGCTACCCGGTGTCGGCGGATCTCCCGGACGTTGTGGCGAAGCTTTCGGCGGCGCTTGAGAACTGCGGACTACACTACGGGAAGAACATTGAGGAGCAGCCGCACTTCGTTCCTGAGGACAGTGAATTCGTGCAGAAGCTGCTGAAGGTTTACAGCGAGGTCGAGGGCGAGCCGGGTCACTGCATTGCCATCGGCGGCGGGACTTACGTCCACACGGTGGAAGGCGGCGTTGCGTTCGGCGTAGAGCGCGGCGACACCGACTATCACATGCACGGCAACGACGAGTTCATCACCGAGGACGAACTTCTGAAGGACGCTGTGCTGTTCGCCTGCGCGATAGCGGACATCTGCGGATAAAACAGCAAAAGAGCGGCTCAGCGCCGCTCTTTTGTTTACTCCGCAGGCATTTTCTTGATTCCGAACACCGCGCGAAGCAGTCCTGCGAACAGCTTCGGACTTTTTAGTACTACGATCTTCATATGTACTCCTTTCCAGTATCAGCACCTAAGCAGAAAAATGCCTATGACGATCAGCAGGAATGCGACCGCAAAGAGCAGCACCTTCAGTGAGAAGAACGATATGCACATCACCGCCCCGAAAAAAGCCGCGACTGCAAGCGCAGCGCCTATCCCGCAGCGGCGTTTCCGCTTTCTGGGTCGTCTCAACAGCCTCACCCCGCTTTCCTTACTGCCTTATAGTATTCCAAAGCCGGGAAAATGGTTACAGTATTTTCGCTGAACAGCCATTGCGACAATTTGTACAAAAATTTGCACTAAATTTTGTTGAATCAGCTTATTTACAAATCGGACAAAATTACTTAAAATATTAGTATATACTTAATTTGTTCTACATGCCTGAAAGGATATAAAATGACTAAAAAATCTGTTACGATGAGCGATATCGCTAAGGTTATGAACGTCAGCACCGTGACCGTCTCAAAGGCGCTGGGCGACCGCGACGGCGTAAGCGTGGAGCTTCGCGAGAGGATAAAGCAGAAGGCTACTGAAATGGGCTACCGTGTACATGCAGGTTCCCACGGTGCGAAGGACGGCCTGACCTACAACATAGGGATAATCGTAGCGAAGCACTTCATCAGCGACGCAAGCTCGTTCTACTGGATAGTTTACCGCAACATCGTGGAGCTGCTCCAGAATCAGAACTACTACGGAATGCTCGAGGTGGTCGACAACAAGAGCATGACCGACCCCAACGCCGTCGAGGAAGTCCCCAACACCGTTCTTGACCACAAGGTCGACGGACTCATCGTGCTGGGTCAGCTCTCTGAGGACTACATCGACCGCCTGATGCAGCACAACCTTCCGACTGTATTCCTGGATTTCTACGGCAGCCGCGATGACGTTGACTCGGTGCTCTCCGACAGCTTCTACGGAGCCTACATGCTCACAAGCCACCTCATCGAAAACGGACACCGCCGCATAGGCTTCCTTGGGAGCATAAGCTCCACAAGCTCCATTCAGGACAGATACCTCGGGTATTATAAGGCGCTGCTTGAAAACCGCATTCCGCTGCGCCAGGACTGGGTAATAGCCGACCGCAGCAACGAAAGCGATATTTTCCCGGAGTTCACCCTGCCGAACGATATGCCGACCGCATTCGTCTGCAACTGCGACGAGACAGCATATAAGCTTGTCAATCAGCTCAAGGCGGCGGGCTATTCCATTCCCGACGATATCTCGGTTGTGGGCTATGATAACCACATTTACTCCACGATATGCAACCCGCGCCTGACCACGATAGACGTAAACAGCCGCGTAATGAGCACCGAGGCAGTGGACATCATACTGCACAAGATACGCGACGGAAACTACCGCCGCGGAAGAACCCTCGTCACCGGAAAGCTGGTACGCCGCGGAAGCGTCAAGAACCTCAACGAAGCATAAAAAAATCCCCCGGAACCGAAATCCGGGGGATTTTACTGTTAATCCAGGAACATTCTGAGATTCTTGCTGCGTGACTGCTGACGCAGCTTCCTGAGCGCCTTCGCTTCGATCTGGCGGATACGCTCGCGGGTAACGTTGAACTGCTTCCCGACCTCCTCAAGGGTGTGCGAGCGGTCGCTTCCCACGCCGTAGCGGAATTTCAGCACGTCGCGCTCTCGGGCGGGGAGGGTATCCAGCGCCTTGTTGAGCTCATCTTTGAATACCGACTGCATAGCGCTGTCGATAGGAGCCGGAGCGTCGTCGTCAGGAATGAAGTCGCCGAGAAAGCTGTCCTCTTCCTCGCCAACCGGAGCCTCAAGCGAAACCGGATCCTGCGCGATACGCACTATCTCACGTACGCGCTCGGGGGTCATGTTGAGCTCCTGCGCGACCTCTTCAATCGTAGGCTCGTGTCCGTTCTTGTGGAGCAGCATATTCTGCGCCTTCTTTACCTTCGTGATGGTCTCCACCATGTGAACGGGAATGCGGATCGTGCGCGCCTGGTCAGCAATGGCGCGGGAAATCGACTGCCTTATCCACCATGTGGCGTAGGTCGAGAACTTGTAGCCCTTGGTGTGGTCGAACTTCTCGACTGCCTTTATCAGACCGATGTAGCCTTCCTGAATCAGGTCGAGGAACGGCATGCCTCTGCCGACGAAATGCTTTGCAATGCTGACAACAAGCCGGAGGTTTGCTTCAATAAGGCGGTCACGGGCGTACTCGTCACCAGCGCTGATCTTTTCTGCGAGCTGTATTTCCTCCTCGGCGGAAAGCAGCGGGATCCTGCCTATTTCCTTGAGGTGAACCTTGACCGGGTCGTCCACCGCAATGCCGTCAGACGAAAAATCCGCGTCCTCCTCGCTGTTGAAGTCGAGGGCGTTGTTGAGGTCGTCAGGCGCGATGTCGTCTACTATCTCAATGTTGTTCGCTTCGAGGTCGTCGTAAAGCTTGTTTATCTGCTCGGCGTCGATGTCCATTTCTTCAATGGCGTCGGTTATCTCCTTGGTAGAGAGCTTACCGCTCTGTTTTCCGCGTTCGAGAAGTTCGCTGATAACTTTTGCGTTGCTCATTGTTTTTCCTTTCCAGTTCTGAACGGATCTCGTGTTTCGAATATGTATATCATTCGAGGAAGTCCTTCAGCTTCTTGCTGCGGGTGGGGTGGCGGAGCTTGCGGAGCGCCTTGGTTTCGATCTGCCTGATACGCTCGCGCGTTACCTGGAACTCCTGACCTACTTCCTCAAGCGTTCTCTGTCTGCCGTCGATAAGACCGAATCTCAGTATGATCACGCGCTTCTCGCGCTCGGTCAGTGTGTCGAGTACTTCGCCGATGGTCTGCTTGAGCACGCTGTTGCATGCCTCGTCAGCAGGCGCGGGAGCGTCCTCGTCGGGAATGAAGTCGCCGAGGTGGCTGTCCTCCTCCTCGCCGATAGGGGTCTCAAGTGAAACGGGATCCTGCGCTATGCGGATAATCTCGCGAACCTTGTCAAGCGGCATGTTGAGCTTTTCCGCGATCTCATCCTCGGTAGGCTCGTAGCCGTTAGCGTGGAGGAGCTGGCTTTGCATTTTCTTGACCTTCGTGATAGTTTCGACCATGTGCACCGGAATACGGATAGTACGCGCCTGGTCTGCGATAGCACGGGTGATTGACTGTCTTATCCACCATGTAGCGTAGGTGGAGAACTTGAAGCCCTTTGTGTAGTCGAACTTGTCGACCGCCTTGATAAGTCCGAGGTTGCCTTCCTGAATAAGGTCTAGGAACTGCATGCCTCGTCTTACGTACTTCTTTGCTATACTTACTACCAGACGGAGGTTTGCCTCGCTCAGGCGCTTCTTTGCGGCGGGGTCGCCGTTTGCCATGCGCTCTGCGAGCTTTATCTCCTCCTCGGTGGTGAGCAGCGGGATACGTCCTATCTCCTTGAGGTAGAGCTTTACAGAGTCGTCGGCGAGCATGCCGTCGGCGTCGTAGCTCTCGTCTGCGCTCTCGGTCTCGGCGAGGTCAATGAGGTTGTCAATGTCGAGATCCGCGGTGTAGTCGTCTACTATTTTAATGTTGAGGTTCTCAAGCTCCTCGTAGATGCCGTTGATCTGCTCTGCGTCAAAGTTGAGTTCCTCCAGTACGTCGGTTATCTCCTTTGTGGTGAGGCTGCCCTTCTGCTTGCCCTGCGCCAGCAGCTCGCGAAGAGTTGTTGCGCCGCCGTTGTTCTCTGTCATTTGTTTTTCTTCTCCTTTTGCTTCTGTGCGAACTCCAGCAGCTCGTCAACTGACATGCTGCCGGGGTCTTTATTATTTATATTCTCATGATACTCGTTGAGCACCGTGATGTAATCGTTCATAACGTCCTCGGAATGAGCGAACTGCGCGAAGTCGTTCAGAATGCCGTATATCCGCCCGACCTCCTGGGTCGTGAACGCTTCGTTGAAGAGCCCTCCGGTGAGGACTTGTCCGGCGTTGTGCTTCTGCTCCATGAACTCGAACACCCTGCGGTTGAACTCGGTGGCAAAGCCGCCCGTGAGCTTCCTGCGGATATATTCGAGCTTGTCCTGATTGTGGAACGCAAAGCAGATAAGCCCGCGCTCCGCTTTTTCCTCCCGGGGGAGCTTCGCGGATTCGGGATTTATCCGGTCTACATTGCGGGGATTTATCAGCTCGCGCTGTTCTTCCCGCGCAGATTTCTTCCTTTGTCGCGTAATTTCGCTCTCGACTGCAAAACGAACGGTCTCCGCGGGGATACGCGCAGTTTCGGCAGCCTTCGAGACATACACCGCCCGCTCAAGCGGGTTATGTATCGTCGCGAGGAATACTACGGCCTTCTTGAGGTACGCCGCGCGGTCCTCCTCCTTGTTGAGGTCGAGACCTGCGGACTGCTTGCCAAGCTCGTAGTCTATTGCGCCGCCGGAGGATTCGATAAGGTGGGCGAACGCCTCCGCGCCGAATTTCTTGATGTATTCGTCGGGGTCCTTAGCGCCGGACATCTGAAGCACCCGCGCCTTGACTCCCGCCTCGCTGAGCAGGTTGATGCCGCGGGAAGCGGCTTTCTGCCCTGGACCGTCCGCGTCGTAGGAAAGAATGACCTCGGATTTGCCCATGCGCCCGATGAGCCGCGCCTGGGTCGCGGTTATAGCGGTTCCCAGCGTAGCGACAGCGCTGTCAAACCCCGCCTGGTGCATGGAAATCACGTCCATGTAGCCCTCGCAGAGTATGAAGTAGTCCGCCTTGGAGTTCTTTGCGTAGTTGAGCGCGAAAAGGTTGTCGCGCTTTTGGAAAACGTAGGTTTCCGAGCTGTTGAGGTACTTTGCCGGGGCGTTAGGGTCGAGCGCCCTTCCACCGTAGGCGATGATATTGCCGCGGGTGTCGAAAATCGGGAACATCACGCGGTTCACGAACTTGTCGTAGACGCGGTTGTTGTTCCGAACCAGCAGGGAACCCTCCACCAGCTCGTCCTCTGAGAAACCGAGGTTCCTCATATAATAGTGTAGCTTGTGGTAGTCGTTGACTGCATAGCCGATTCCGAAGTGACGTATCGTGTGCTCTGTGAGCTGCCGCCCGGTGATGTAGTTCCAGCCGTCCGCGCCCTCCGGGGAGAAAAGCTGGCGGTGGAAGAACTTCCCGGCCTCGCGGTTCATTTCATAGAGCCGCTGGCGGCGCCTTGCGGAATCGTCGTTCCTGTCCTCCGGCATGGGAAGCCCGGCGCGCTGCGCAAGGAACCTGACGGCTTCGATGTAGTCGAGGTTCTCAATAGTGCGGATAAATGTTATCGCGTCCCCGCCCGCGCCGCAGCCGAAGCAGTAGTAGCTCTGGGTGTTCGGGTAGACGTGGAACGACGGAGTACGCTCCGAGTGGAACGGGCAGCGGCAGGAATAGGTCGCCCCTGAGCGCTTCAGCTCGACATAATTTTCAATTAGCGAAACGATCTCGTTTGCGTCTCGCACTTCCTGGAGGAAGCTTTCCGGGACTGCCATGTTCTCACCCCTGTCTGATATGTGAAATAACGCCGTTCCAGCCCTTGGGGATCGTGATCTCCTTAAAGAGGTCAACGGCGTAGTCGTCGGTCATGCCGCTGATGAAGTCCCCGACTGCGACCGGAAGCCCGAACCGCTCCGCGAGGGTAAGATACAGCTCCGGCATTTTTTCCGGCGTGTCTATAAAGTATTTGTAAAGGAACCGGACAATATACTGTGCCTTGTCCTTTTCGGCGATGGTAGGTTCTGCGCGGTAGACTTTCTCAAACATGAACGCACGCAGCTCGTCGTGAGCCTTTTTGGTAATATCGTCCATATGAATATTTTCCGCGCCGTTGTCGATGATGGAGCGCACCATCGTGGTTATCCTGGCGGATTTGGTAGCGCCGAGGACCTTCACCGGGAATTCCGGAAGGTCGTTCTGGCTTAACACGCCGCCGCGGATAGCGTCCTCAATGTCGTGATTGATGTATGCGATCTTGTCGCAGAGCCTTACGACCATGCCTTCCCGCGTGAAGGGCAGGGAAGCGCCTCCGGAAGTGGAGTGCCCCTGGATCCCGTCGACGACCTCGGCGGTGAGGTTCAGCCCTCTGCCGTCCTTCTCGATGACCTGCACGACGCGCTTTCCCTGCATGTTGTGAGAGAATCCGCCGGGCATGATCTCATTCAAAGCGCGTTCGCCATCGTGCCCGAAAGGAGTATGCCCGAGGTCGTGCCCGAGCGCGATAGCCTCGGTGAGATCCTCGTTCAGCCCGAGCGCGCGTGCAACAGTGCGGGAGATCTGGCTGACCTCCAGCGTGTGCGTGAGCCGCGTGCGGTAGTGGTCGGAGTGCGGGATAAGGAACACCTGCGTCTTGTGCTTCAGCCTGCGGAACGCCCGGCAGTGGATTATCCTGTCCCTGTCGCGCTGGAAGTCCGTGCGGATATCGTCCGGAGCCTCCGGAAGCTCGCGGCCGCGGGTGTCGGCTGCCTTGCAGGCAAATTCGCTGAGGATAAGAGCCTCGTTCTGCATGATACGTTCTCTCGGAAGCATAGCGGTTCCTTTCGCAGAATGCCAAAACGTAAAAAGGGCATAACTACCCTCATTAATATATACAGATTAAAGCTTCCTGTTCCTTTAAAAAAAACGTCAATTTGTGACATCTGCACAATAAAAAGAAAAACAATTGTGCAGAATTACTTTAAGCAAAATCAAAGTTGAGCTTCTCAATCTCCTCGACAGAAACCGCGCCATTGCACACGTCAACGAGCTTGTCAGTGAGTTTCTGCGAGTTTTCAGCTCGTATATGGAGAACGATCCGCACGTTATCCGCGAACCGCTCGTCCTCGACGCGGGCGTCGAAATCGGCGAACACCTGGGCAAGTCTGCCGTACAGCCCGTAATCCACAGTAACGGCTAGCTTGACTGCCTCGGCCATGCACTTTATCTGCGCTGCGTCAACGGCGTCCTTGGCGCCCTTGGTGTAGGCGCGGACGAGGCCCCCGGCTCCGAGAAGCACGCCGCCGAAGTACCTCGTGACAACGCAGCATACGTCGGTCAGCCCCTCCTTGCGAAGCACTTCGTAAATCGGGACTCCTGCCGTGCCGCCGGGTTCGCCGTCGTCGGAGTGGCGCGCGGCGTTGTTCTCACGCAGAATATAGGCGTAGCAGTTGTGCGTAGCCTTTCGGTGCATCGCGCGTATCTCCTCAATGAACGCAACCGCCTGTTCCTCGGTCTGGACAGGGCAGAGGTAGCCGATGAATTCGGACTTCTTTTCAATGAATCTGGCTTCGCAGCGGCGCGCGATGGTCTTATATTCCATGAGTCCTCCATAAACGCAAAAACACACGCAGGAAAATCGAGCGTGTGTTTTTTACTACATTAGTACTACCTGTTACTGTGCAATTACTTGCCCATGTTGTAGCGCTTCTTGAATCTGTCAACACGTCCGCCGGAGTCAACCAGCTTCTGCTTACCTGTGAAGAACGGATGGCACTTGGAGCAGATTTCTACTCTGATGTCCTTCTTGGTAGAACGTGTCGGGATCTCATTACCGCAAGCGCATCTGATAACAGTAGCTTCGTATGCGGGATGAATACCTTCCTTCATTGATTTTCACCTCAATCCGTATATGCCAAACCCTGGTTTGCTTACCATCAGCGGTTCAGACTATGGCATAGTCATTAACAATTATATAGTATATCACAACTCTTCCGAAATTGCAATAGGTTTTTCAAAATTTTTTTAAAAAATTTCGGAATTTGTGAAACTACATCAGAAATCAGAAGCCGAGGATCTTTGTGAAGTCAGCGGAGAGCTTCTCCTGGAGAGCCACAGCGTCAGCCTTCTTAGCGCCGGTGGTGGTGTAGTAAACCTTGATCTTGGGCTCGGTGCCGGAGGGTCTGATAACAACGCTTGCGTTATCCTGGAGGAAGAAAGTGATAACATTGGACTTCGGCAGGGTGATCTGTTCGGTCTTGCCGTCAGCGGAGGTCTTTACGGAAGCCTCGTAGTCAGCGGTTGCAACTACGCTCAGACCGCCGATAGTCTTCGGACCGTTCTTTCTGAGGTCGGACATGATCTCGCTCATGCGCTCCATGCCGCTCTCGCCCTCGCAGGTGAAGGTGTCGAGCTTGTTGAAGTATACGCCGTACTCGTCGTACATTCTCTTTCTCGCCTCGATGAGGGAGATACCCTTTGTGCGGTAGAAAGCAGCCATTTCGCAGATGAGCATGGAAGCCACAACGGCGTCCTTGTCGCGTACATAGCCGCCTGCGAGGTAGCCGTAGCTCTCCTCGAAGCCGAAAATGTAGCGGTTCTCCTCGCCCTTAGCCTCGAGGAAGCCGATCTGCTCGCCGATGAACTTGAAGCCAGTGAGTACTTCGCGGAGCTCAACGCCGTACTTCTTGCAGATTGCCTTGGTGATGTCAGTGGTAACGATGGTCTTTACTGCAACGGGGTTCTTGGGCATGGTGCCGAGAGCGATACGCTCCTTGCAGATGTATTCGAGGAGCAGCGCGCCGACTTCGTTGCCGGTGAACAGCTCGTAGTGGTCGCCGTCGGGAACTGCGATACCTACACGGTCGCAGTCGGGGTCGGTAGCGAGCAGCAGGTCAGGCTTCTCAGTCTCGCAGAGCTTCAGACCGCAGGCGAGAGCCTCCTTGATTTCGGGGTTCGGATAGGGGCAGGTGGGGAAGTTTCCGTCGGGGTTCTCCTGCTCGGGAACTACAACCACGTCCTTGACGCCGATCTCTCTGAGAATGCGGCGTACGGGCTTGTTGCCGGTGCCGTTCAGAGGAGTGTAAACTACCTTCAGACCGCTGGAAGCAACAAGGTCGGTATGCAGACCCTGCTCCTTGACCTTGGCCATGTAAGCGTCGATAACGTCGTCGCCGATGAAGCTGATCATGCCGTCGGCCACAGCCTTGTCGAAATCGGTGGACTTAACGCCGTCGAAGATGTCGATAGCGTTGATCTTGGCGAGAACAGCCTCGGCAGCCTCGAGAGTGAGCTGGCAGCCGTCGTTGCCGTATACCTTGTAGCCGTTGTACTTAGCGGGGTTGTGGCTGGCTGTTACCATTACGCCTGCGCCGCAGTCCAGCGCTCTTACCGCCCAGGAAAGCATAGGAGTAGGCATGAGCTCCTTGTAGATATGTACCTTGATGCCGTTTGCTGCGAGAACTTCGGCAGCGCTCTTGGAGAAGTAGTCGGACTTGATGCGGCTGTCGCAGGAGATAGCTACGGACTTCTTCTCGCCGCTTGCGAGGATATACTCAGCAAGACCCTGAGTAGCCTTCTTAACGGTGTAAACGTTCATTCTGTTGGTGCCTGCGCCGATAACTCCGCGCAGACCGCCTGTGCCGAACTCGAGGTCGCGGTAAAAACGGTCGTTCTTGCCGTCCTCGTCGTCCTTTATGCTCTCAAGCTCAGCCTTGAGATCGGGGTCAGCAGTTGCCTTTGCGAGCCACTGTTCATAGAGCTTCTGTATGTCTGCCATTGATAAATCCTCCTGTTATTCTGTTCAAATCAGGCGAGTAATAGTACACTACTCCCTGAACAATCACAAATATTATAACACACTCTTGGCAAAATTTCAAGAGGTCTGCCGGAAAATATTTAGTTAAAAACGGATTTTTTTCTTACTTAAAAACTTTGATTTCATTAGCGCGAAAATTTTATCAACGGCACTTGACAAATCGGAGAATTTATGATATGATATATCTGGTTAGAAAACACTAATCCGAATGCAGAGTCTATTCTGCATTATATTTTGAAGTTTGGGTTAGTGCGGACTAATATCAAGAATAAAACTCCACGAAATGAACAGGATAAGGTGAGAGCTATGTCAAAGGAAGAATGCAGGCGTTTTGAGAAGAAGCTTGCGTTTCATACGGCGCCGTCTCTGCTTGGGATAAAGTGCGCGAGTCTTTTTACGCTGTTGCGCAGCGAGTTCGACATAGGCGGAAACGCGCGCAGATTCAACCGCCGCGCCGCCGCGAGGGGACTGAAGATAAAGGTGCTCCGCGAGGAGTGCTCCTGCGCGGGACGTTCGCTGATACTTGTCTACAGCCCGAAGCTGCTTGCGGCGAGGCTCAGCGCGCCGGAAAACCGCGAACTCCTGAGAGAGTACGGCTACACGGACGACCTGCCGCTTGACGAGTGCCTTGAGCGGCTCTCGGAGCGCACGAAGTGCGACGATTTCCCACACGAAATCGGAATTTTCCTTGGCTATCCTGCGGAGGACGTCCGGGGATTCGTGGAGAATGGCGGCTGCAATTACAAGCTGTGCGGCTGCTGGAAAGTATATGGCAGCGTGGAGAGTGCCCGCCGGAAGTTCGCAGCCTACGACCGATGCAGGGAATACCTCTGCGGCAGGCTGGAGCAGGGCGAGGACCTCTACCAGGCGCTGAAGATATCATAAGGAGGACAACTACTATGAAAATTGCAGTTATTTATTGGAGCGGAACAGGCAACACAGAGGCTATGGCTTCCGCAGTCGCAGAGGGTGCTGGCGCTGAGCTTTACTCGGTTTCCCAGTTCTCCGGCGATGTTACCGAATATGACAGACTGGCGTTCGGCTGCCCGGCTATGGGCGCCGAGAACCTTGAAGAAGGCGAGTTCGAGCCGTTCTTTGAAGGAATCGAAAGCAAGCTCTCCGGCAAGAAGGTAGCGCTGTTCGGTTCCTATGGCTGGGGCGACGGCGAATGGATGCGCGAGTGGGCTGAGCGCGTCAGGAATGACGGCGCAGTTCTCGTTAATGACGAGGGTCTGATAGCCAACGAGACTCCCGACGACGCAGCCCTTGCCGACTGCAAGGCTCTCGGAGCCAAGCTTGCCGAATAAGCACAAAGTTTTGACCGTTCCCGAAGGATCAAAGTATTTCCAAGCGTTTTCTAATTTTGCCATGCGCAGTAAAATGCGCATGGCTTTTTTTCGCAAGTTTCACGGAACTGTCGATAATTGACGCACGAAATTTTCCTATTGCTTGACAAATCTCCCGCGCGGGGTTATACTATATTAATAAAGCAAATGGAGGCGGTTCGATGACGGATATTCAGAAGGGGCTTTCCCAGAGCGAAGCCGATGAAAAGATACGCCGCGGGGAATGCAACGGCAGTTTCTCGGTGAAGTCAAAGAGCGTCGGCAGGATCTTCGCGGACAATATTTTCACGCTGTTCAACCTGATAAATGTGATAATAGCTGTGCTGGTGGCTCTTGTCGGAGCCTACCGCAACATGCTTTTCATGGGGGTTATCCTCTGCAATATAGCGATAGGAATATTCCAGGAGATACGCTCAAAGCGCATTATAGACAGGCTTTCCGTGATTTCGGCTCCGAAGGCTCACCTGCTGCGCGATGGGGAGGAAACGATCCTCCCGGTTTCGGACATTGTCCCGGGGGACATCATGCTGCTTTCCGCGGGACGGCAGATATGCGCCGACGGAACCCTCGTTCAGGGGGCGCTTGACGTTGACGAGAGCCTTCTCACCGGCGAGAGCGAAACGGTGACGAAGCGCCCGGGTGACGTGCTGTATTCGGGTAGCTTTGTTGTGAGCGGCTCGGCACGGGCGGAGGTGACGAAGGTAGGCGCGGAGGCTTACGCGAACAGCATATCGGCAAGCGCGAAGAAGCCGAAGAAGCGGCATTCCGAGATGATGAGCGCAATCAACAGCATAATTTCGGTGATCTCGGTGTGCATACTTCCGTTTGCGCTGATACTGTTCACCAAAGCGCTTTTCGTTGCCCGGGAGGAGCTTCAGTACTGCGTGACGAGCACGGCGGCAGCGGTTATCGGAATGATACCGGAGGGTCTTGTGCTGCTCACCAGTATAGCGCTTGCGGTAAGTTCGATAAGGCTTGCAAAGCGGCAGACGCTGTGCCAGGATCTGTACTGCGTTGAGAGTCTCGCCCGCGTGGACGTCCTATGCCTTGACAAGACCGGAACGATAACCACGGGAAAAATGCAGGTCAGCGGCGTAAAGCTGCTTGATGAAGCGTATCCTGCGGAGTCGGCGCTTGCGGCGCTCGCCGGAGCGATGGGACCCGAAAACCAGACGATGGCGGCTATCGCGGAGCGTTTCCCGGACGGCTCGGGCGCGTGTCTAAAAAAGGAGCCGTTCTCCTCGGCGAGGAAGTGGAGCGGCGCCCAGGTCGAGGGCTTCGGGACGCTGATACTTGGCGCGCCGAGCTTTGTTCTGTCCCCCGAGGAATACGCGGAGCTGAGCGGCGAGTGCAGTGAATATTCCGGGAAGGGTCAGCGGGTGCTGCTTCTGGCGCATTCTGAGGAGCCGCTGCCAGGGAAGGCGCTTCCGGGAGGGCTGTCTCCGAAGGCGCTGGTGATACTCTCGGACGAGATACGCGATAGCGCACCGGAAACGCTGCATTATTTCCGCGAACAGGGGGTAACGCTGAAGGTCATCTCCGGCGACGATCCGGTGACGGTTTCAAATGTGGCGCTGAAAGCGGGGCTTCCGGACGCAGGAAAATACGTGGACGCTTCGCTGCTTTCCGACGAGGATATCCCGCAGGCGGCGAGTGAGTACGCGGTATTCGGCAGGGTTACTCCCGCCCGGAAGCTGGCGCTTGTTCAGGCGCTGAGAGCCGCAGGACATAAGGTCGCGATGACCGGCGACGGCGTAAACGATGTGCTCGCGCTCCGTGAGGCGGACTGCTCGGTCGCCATGCAGTCAGGAAGCGACGCGGCGCGCTGCGTTTCGCAGCTTGTCCTGCTGGATTCGGACTTTTCCTCGATGCCGCTCGCAGTGCAGGAGGGAAGGCGCTGTATTAACAATATCCAGAGGTCGGCGGCGCTTTTCCTTGTCAAGACGATATTCTCGTTCCTGCTGGCGTTTATGTTCATGTTTGCGGCGTCCGCGTATCCTTTCCAGCCGATACAGCTGACGCTGATAAGCGCGCTGTTTATCGGTGCGCCGTCGTTTCTGCTGGCGCTTGAGCCGAACCACGACCGCGTGCAGGGAAGCTTCATTGCGAATGTGATGAAACGCGCTCTCCCCGGCGGACTTACCGTAGTGCTTGGAATAGGCGCGCTTCTGGTGCTCCAGAATGTGTTTTCTATCCCGCAGGAGCGGCTGTCCGTGATGGCTGTTTTCAATACGGCGGCGGTGTGCTTCGGTGTGCTTATCGGCGTGTGCCGGCCGTTCAGAAAGTGGCATACGGCTATGATCGCCGCGGTGGCTGCGGCTTTCTGCGCGGCTTCCTGGCTGTTTGGAGGGCTGTTCTACATTACTCCGCTCAACTGGCGGGAGTGGCTCTGCCTGGCAGTGATGATCCCGGCTTCGCTTGTGATTCTTTACGGACTCCGCCTGCTTCTCGGGAAGCTTCTTTCGAGGTGGTCGGGAGGATTCCCGGCGGCTTCGAGGCTGAAAAAAGCGGCGGCCGTGGCGGTGCTGTCGCTTTCGGCGGTGTACGCTCTCTGGTTCGGAACGGTTTTCACCGACCACATGTGCGTTGCATCCGGAGCCGAACCGATGTTCGCGCGCCAGCAGCCCGACGGCTCCTGGCAGGGCGTGCTCTATAGAATAAATAACGGCACTGTCCTGATTTTCGGGCAGAAGGGCGAATAAAAAAATACCGGAGCGAATAACTCCGGTATTTCTGTTTATTTTGCTGATTGTTCCTTGATCTTATCAAGGATCTCGTTTGTCTTGAAATCCTTCGGGTTGTTTCCGGGAACGGGATTCGGCGTAGTCGTGTACATGTTGCCGCTCTTGATAAGCGAGGTTATCGCGAGGAACTCGGTTCCGATGCGGGACGTGATGTCCTTTTCGGGGAACATACACATGTGAGTAGCACAAAGCGCGCTGATACCGTATGTATAAGTCCACATGTGCTGGAAAAGCACCTTGGATTCTTCCGTATTAAGACCGTAGTCGCGGCTGATAACCGATGTGCAGAGATCCTCGTATTCGCCGAGGTTTCCGAAGAAAGAGCCGGGATTTACAGGCTCATGGTTTTCGGTCATGAAAATGAGCTGGAACAGTTTCGGCTCATTGATCGCGAACCGCACCATGCGTACTCCGGCTTCCTTGAAAGCAGGAGTGAAGTTGACGATTTCGCGGATATAGCTGTTGAACTTTTCAGTGGCAGCCTTACGAACCTCGCGGATAACCTCGTCCATGCTGTTGAAAACAGTGAAGATAGGACGCGCTGAGCTTCCCATCCACTCTCCGAGATTGCGTGTTGTTAAGTAATCTATGCCCTTTTTACTGACGAGATCGACTGCGGAGGCAACGATCTCCTCACGGGTGAATTTTGGCTTTGGCGGCATTTTTTGACCTCCTTAACTGCATAGCAGTTATAATCCAGGTGATATAATCATCGCTGTGAGCGCTTCACAATTCATTATATCACAACTAGTATTTTTTGTCAACTTAAATTTAAGGTAACTGTAAAATAAATTAACACCGTGTGCCGTAAGCACGGAATTTGCAGGTTTCCTTGAGGTTGCAGTCCTCGCAGCTCCGGCGCTTCTTGTCCAGTTCGCCGCGGAACAGACCTATAACGCCGATGATGGTTTTCCTGGGTGTGAGCATATGAGTTGCCGTGCAGCATACGCCGATCTTTCTCACCGCGTCCACGGAAGCGATGAGCAGAGGAGCGCACTCAATTGGGAAATCGCCGTAGCCTGCGCCGTAGCACCATGTCGTAGCGTACCCGGGCATGTTGTTGATGATGTCCTGACGCGCCTCCTCGTTGACCTGCTCGACCATTGCATTTGCGAGTGCGTCGGTGATGAGCGCCTTCATCGAGTCGGAAACGTCCAGCTTCTTCAGGAATCTGTCAGCCGAGGACGACAGCGTCGAGCAGACCACAGCCGCCTTGTCGCAGCCGCGGAGGTGCTCCGCGATGTCGTGACCCTCAAGCTCGAAATCGCAGTCGGAGAGGAAAATCTCCCTGCCGCTTCGCTGGATATTGAACACACGCCAAACAAACTGCGGGCGCGCTTCTTTTAAAAGCTCCTGCTCGCACTGGTCGATGACCGCGCTGATCCTTTCGTCAGGCTCATGGGTGTAGCCCATGTAGCGGAGCGCTTCAGCACGGTTGATCTGTGTAATTTCACTTGTCACAGCGTATCACCTTTTCTATGCTTTCAGTAATTTTTCTTGCAACGTAGGGGTTGTTCATTGTGTAGAGATGAATGCCGTCCACGCCGTGGGCAACAAGGTCGATTATCTGGTCGACTGCGTAGGCGATGCCTGCGTCGCGCATTGCTTCGGGGTTGTCGCCGTAGCGGTTTATCATCTTCGTGAACTTCACCGGAAGGCTCGCGCCGCACATTGAGACCATTCTCTGCACCGACTTTGCGTTAACGCAGGGCATGATACCCGCTTCAATAGGAACGTCGATCCCGGCAATACGCGCCTTCTCGAGGAACTCGATAAAGCTCGAGTTATCGAAGAAAAGCTGCGAAATAAGATGGGAAGCGCCTGCGTCCACCTTTTTCTTCAGATGGAGGATATCTTCGACCATCGACGAAGCCTCCGGGTGGACTTCCGGGTAGCAGCCGCCGGAGAAGGACAGATTAGAACGCGGCTTCATGTATTCGATGAGGTCGCTTGCGTGGAGGAATTCGTTCTTCGGGGGAAAATTCGGATTGATGTCGCCGCGGAGCGCGAGGACGTTTTCAATGCCGTTCGCCTCGAATTCCTTGATCTTCTCGTCAATGTCGGCATGCGTGGAGTTCACGCAGGTAAGGTGCGCGATGGACTCGGTGCCGAGATTCTCCTTGATGTGGCGGACAAGCTCGGTGGTGGTAGCTCCCGCAGCGGAACCGCCCGCGCCGTAGGTCACGCTGATGAAATCGGGGTGAAGGTCTCCAAGCTGATCAAGCGTGTCATAAATAACGGATACATCGGCGTCCTTCTTTGGGGGAAATACCTCAAAGGAGAACACGGTATGGCCGTTTTTGAACAGTTCAGGTATTTTCATAGATGTCTTGATGTCTCCGTTTATTTGTTTTCTTCCAGGAACTTTTTCAGCCCGGACGCTATCTGGTCGGGGCAGGAGGTCGGCTTGTTTCCGCAGGGGATGCCGTTGAGACGCTCGATTACGTCCTCCAGCTTCATTCCCTTGACGAGGGAGGCGATACCCTTGAGGTTGCCGTTGCAGCCGCCTACAACTTCGAGGTCTTTTACAACGCCGTTTTCGATCTCAAATACCATTTTACGCGAACATACGCCGCGGGGATAGAATTCGTAAGTCATGTTTTTTACACCGCCTGTATTTAATTATTTGCCGCTCTTGAGCCATTCTGCCGCAACCGCGTCTGCGACTGCGCTGGCAACGGACTTGTCGAGCGCGCTGGGGATAATGTAGTCAACCGAGAGCTTGTCGTCGGTCACGAGATCGGCGATGGCGTGAGCCGCAGCCAGCTTCATGTCCTCGGTGATAGCCTTTGCGCGTACCTTGAGCGCTCCCTTGAACACGCCCGGGAATACCAGTACATTGTTTATCTGGTTGGGGTAGTCGCTTCTGCCGGTGCCCACGATGTAGGCTCCGCTCTGCTTTGCGAGGTCATAGGTGATCTCAGGCTCGGGGTTAGCCATCGGGAAGAGAATGGGCTTCTCCGCCATGGACTTCACCATCTCGGGAGTTACGAGGTTCGGCTTGGAAACGCCGACGAATACGTCCGCACCCCTGAGTGCGTCCGCGAGACCGCCCTTGATGTTCTTCTTGTTGCTCATCTGAGCCATCTCGGCGTGCGCGGGATTGTCGTAATGATCGTCGCGGTTGAGGATACCGCAGAGGTCTACCATAACGAGATTTCCAACGCCCAGCTTGAGCAGGAACTTGCCGATAGCGATACCCGCAGAGCCTGCGCCGTTGATAACTACAGTGACGTCCTCAAGTTTCTTTCCTGCGAGCTTTACGGCGTTGAGCATAGCCGCGCCGACAACTATCGCGGTACCGTGCTGGTCGTCGTGGAATACCGGAATATCCAGCTTTTCCTTGAGCTTTGCTTCGATCTCAAAGCAGCGGGGAGCGGAGATATCCTCAAGATTGATGCCGCCGAAGCTGTCGGAGATAAGCTCGATGGTGCGTACGATTTCATCGGGATCCTTGCTTTTTATGCAGAGAGGGAACGCGTCCACTCCGCCGAATTCCTTGAACAGACAGCACTTGCCTTCCATAACGGGCATGCCTGCGAGTCCGCCGATGTCGCCGAGACCGAGCACGGCGGTGCCGTCGGTGATGACTGCAACGAGGTTGCTGCGGCGGGTGAGTTTGTAGGAAAGCTCCGGATCCTTTGCGATCTCAAGGCAGGGCTGTGCAACGCCGGGAGTGTACGCAAGGGAGAGATCCTCTCGGGTGTTGATGGGAGCGCGGGAGATGACCTCCAGCTTTCCGCCCCATTCGTAGTGCTTCTGTAGTGCTTTTTCTTTGATGTCCATGTTGTTTCCCTCTTAAATATGTATTATGCTTTACCCTTATGGGTGATTATCCTGTTGAGCGACTCTTCGGGAGTCGTGTTTGAACCTATCTGGATAGCGTAGTGATTGTAGAATCCGTGGAAGTCTGACCCGCCGGTCACCAGCAGACCGTTTGCGGCGGCGATGTCCTGGAGCTGCGCTCGGTACTGCTCGTCGGCGCTCTGGTGCCAGACCTCTACGCCGTCTATCTCGTGCTTTGAGGCAAGCTCCTCAAGCAGGGCGGTGCTGTCGTAGACCTTCGGGTGCGCCATTACCGAGATACCGCCGGAAGCGCGTATCAGCGTGGTAACGAAATGCACGTCCGGGTAGAAATTCGCCTCGGAAGCGACTTCATCAGCGCAGATGCCATCGTTTACGTCGAAGATGGAGTCGTAAATGTCGCCGTAAAGCTCGGTGGTGTATCCGTAGTCCATAAGCGCGTGCATGATGTGGCATTTGTAGATCGCCTTGCTTCCTGCGGAGTAGCGCAGAATGCTCTCGAGCGTTATCGGGTATTTGTCGAGCACCTTGACCGCCATACGCTTTCCAAGCTCCATTCTGCCGGTGGAGGTACGCAGGCACAGACCCTCGAGACGGTCGGGCTTTGCGGGCATGTAGCACAGGATATGTACTTTCTTTTTTCGCTCGCTGTCGAACGCGGAGAATTCAACCGCCGGGATAACGTTCACGTTGTAGCGCTTTCCGAGCACTGCGGAGCGTGAAAGGGACGCAAGGCTGTCGTGATCGGTTATCGCAAGGCACCGGACGTCGTTCCTGTCAGCCTGGCGGATAACGTCGGATATACCGAGCGAGCCGTCGGAGATCGTTGTGTGGCAATGCAGATCTGCTTTCATTAAGTCACCTCGTATTAACATCTCCCGGGGGATTCCGGGATCGGGATACGCTTTAGCCGAGTACATACGCTATTAAATATTATACCACTTTCCGCGTTTTAATGCAAGTGTTTTTTATGATAATTCAGCAAATTATCGTACAAAAGCGCGGAAAAGCTGCGGCAAGTTGACTTATCGTTCGATGTGTGGTATACTTTTTATTACTAAAGGAGGTGCGGGCATGGAGCGGACAGAGCTTGAGCGGGACGGGTTCCTCGGGTGTTTTTTCAGTGGGACGCGCCGTCCTGATATGGCGGTGATACGCGCGGGAGATCTGAATGAAAGCATGGAGCAGGCGTTGGAGAGCAGTCAGTTTCTTATTGACGCGGGATTTACTGTGCTCGTGCTGTGCCTGTGCCCGGAGGGTCGGCGGAGCGCCGTCCCCGCTGAATACGCCGAGCACGCTGTAAAGTGGCTCCGGGAGCGGCTCGGAGAGAATATCCGAACTGCGATGACCGGTACTTCCGGGGGCGCGCTGTATACGCTCACCTGCGCATGCTTCATTCCGGAGATAGTCTGCGCGGCGGTGTGCTCGCCGTTCGATCACATGATGGAAGGGACGGCGGGACGCAGACCTGCGGGCAGTTCCGTGATATCCCGGGGCGGCGGGGATATGCCGTTCACGCCATGGGACGTCCTGCGGAAGGGAAGCGCCGGAGCGTTCGTAAAGGGGCTGTTTTCAAAAGGTTACGGGCCGCACCGTCTGCCGAGGTACATATTTGACATCAATGGAACAGTTCCGGAGTCGGCTCTGCCGCTTGAAAAGATGAACTGCGACATACTGATACTGGCGTCTGAAAACGACGATATACTCCCCGCCGAGGAAGCCGCCCGGCGCATTGAGGAAGCGATACGCACGCCGGATTACCCGCACCTTGTGGTAACGCGCATTTATGAGCACGGGAGCCACATTCTGGGCTGTACCGTCAGCGAGAAGCGCATGAATAAGGTCAGCCGCAGCCTTAAAGCCTGGAGGCTCCGGTCAAAGGAGTGCGCAGAGGCGCTGGCGGACAGTCAGCGGCTGATAATCGAGTTTTTCGACAGGGCAAGTATGATATGAATTAGCCGGAGCGATTCGTGGCGCGCTCCGGCTAATTTCGCGCTGCTATGCGGATTGACGGGAGTCCGGATTCATGCCTCCGGAAGCGCCGGTTAGCCTTGCTTGGCGTACTGCTGAGCCAAGTAAGAGATGGTTAACAAACTTTTTTGAAGTTAGTAGCTTCTAACCTATTGCAAAATGACGAGAAATGTTGTATAATACAGTTGTATGTCCGGGCAGACTTCTCCGGACAAAATGTTGAAAGGAGTTCAAACAACAATGACTTATTCTCATGAAGTTGAAAACATGTGTCCCGTAGCACAGGGCGTTGCACACGGCGCTGCGCCTATCCCCGAAGAAGCAAAGTGGGTAAAGGCTAAGGAGATCACCGACATCAACGGCTTCACACACGGTATCGGCTGGTGCGCACCCCAGCAGGGTACCTGCAAGCTGTCCCTCAACGTAAAGGGCGGCGTTATCCAGGAGGCTCTCGTTGAGACCATCGGCTGCTCCGGTATGACTCACTCTGCTGCTATGGCAGCTGAGATCCTCCCCGGCAGAACCATTCTTGAGGCTCTCAACACCGACCTCGTTTGCGACGCTATCAACACAGCAATGAGAGAGCTGTTCCTCCAGATCGTTTACGGCAGAACCCAGTCCGCTTTCTCTGAGGACGGTCTTGCAATCGGCGCAGGCCTTGAGGACCTCGGTAAGGGTCTCCGTTCCCAGATCGGTACAATGTACGGTACTCTGAAGAAGGGTCCCCGCTACCTCGAGATGACCGACGGCTATGTTACTGAGCTTGCTCTGAACGAAGATGACGAGATCATCGGCTACAAGTTCGTAAACTTCGGCAAGATGATGGAATTCATCAAGAACGGCGATGACGCTAACACAGCATTCGAGAAGGCTCACGGTCAGTACGGCCGCGTTGCTGACGCTGTTAAGTTCATCGACCCGAGAAAGCAGTAATAGGAGGTAGAAAACAATGGCTTTATTTGAATCCTACGACAGACGCGAACCCCAGATCCTTGCTGTTCTGAAGAACTACGGCATCAACTCCATCGAGGAATGTGCTGACATCTGCAAGGCAAAGGGTCTTGACATCTATCATGAAGTTGAGAAGATCCAGCCCATCTGCTTCGAGAACGCTAAGTGGGCTTACACAGTAGGCTGCGCTATCGCTATCAAGAAGAACTGCACTAGAGCTGCCGACGCTGCCGCTGCAATCGGCGAAGGCCTCCAGGCATTCTGCATTCCTGGCTCTGTTGCTGATCAGCGTAAGGTTGGTCTCGGTCACGGCAACCTCGGCAAGATGCTGCTCGAGGAAGAGACAAAGTGCTTCTGCTTCCTGGCAGGTCACGAGTCCTTTGCGGCTGCTGAGGGCGCTATCGGTATCGCAGAGAAGGCAAACAAGGTTCGTAAGGAGCCGCTCCGCGTTATCCTGAACGGTCTTGGCAAGGACGCTGCACAGATCATCTCCAGAATCAACGGCTTTACATATGTTGAGACCGAGATGGATTACTACACCGGCGAGGTTAAGGAAGTATTCCGCAAGGCATACTCCACCGGTCTGCGCGCTAAGGTTAACTGCTACGGCGCAAACGACGTTACCGAGGGCGTAGCAATCATGTGGAAGGAAGGCGTTGACGTTTCCATCACTGGTAACTCCACCAACCCGACCAGATTCCAGCACCCTGTTGCAGGTACCTACAAGAAGGAGTGCGTAGAGAAGGGCAAGAAGTACTTCTCCGTAGCTTCCGGCGGTGGTACAGGCCGTACCCTGCACCCTGATAACATGGCTGCTGGTCCTGCTTCCTACGGCATGACGGATACAATGGGACGTATGCACTCCGACGCGCAGTTCGCTGGATCTTCCTCCGTTCCTGCACACGTTGAGATGATGGGTCTTATCGGTATGGGCAACAACCCCATGGTTGGCGCTACCGTTGCTTGCGCAGTTCTCGTTGAAGAGGCTCTCAAGGCTTGATTTAAAGCTAAATACAGAGATTTTGATTAGTTGAATAGCTTTACAGAATAACATTCAATAAAAGAAAAATCTCTTAGCCGTCCACATCCCGTCCACATTTGAAAAAGTTGTGGACGGGATTTTTATTGCTTGTGGACGTATAAGAGATAAAATTATATTGCTTAATTATATCTTTTTATATCTGAAGTTATAAAGGTTTTATATTGTAGGGATCGGTCAAATCATTGTCCTCATTAATTGTAAGAAACTCTACTAACGCAGAATGCCTAATTTTATATGAACCTAATTTTAAGGCGGGTAATTTTTTCGCTTTGATTAATTCGTACACATAAGTTGTGTTTGTTTGAAGAATTTTCGATACTTCTTTTACGGTGTATAAACGTATATCTTCTGAATTATTTTCCACTACTTCCTAATGCTCCATTTCCTCTTTGTGATGGGATTGCTTTCAGTTCATCATATGTATATTCTTCTATTTCAACATACGGTACAGGCATTACTATTGCTTGTGCTATTGCCTTTCCGTAAGGATATATAAAACTGTCTTTATTATTAACGTTTATATTAGAAGTATTCTTTGCAATGTATAAAGTCTTATCTGTTGTGTTTGTAATAGGAACAAACCACTCATTCCGATATCCAGAATCTATCACTCCACATCTCTGAGCAATGCCTTTACTACCAGTTGACCCTCTCTCCTTAAGAATAAAGCAATAATCTGTATCGCAAGCTGAAGCTATACCAGTGGGTATCATTTTTGTTTTGTGGGGAGGAACAATTATATAGTCTTCTTCAAAGTCAGCATAGATATCATACCCTGCATCTTCAACTCTCTTTGTGGGTATTTCTGCTGTGGGTCTTACTTTTGCAAATTTAACTGTTGTAATCATATTATATATAACCTCTAACTTTCTTTACATTATTCATAATTCTTTCAATTGTATAATTTACATCTTCATTAGTAAGTGTATCATCCCAACTTAATCTGATACTGTTGTAGATATATTCTTCTGGACAGTTGATAGCTTTTAATACATGACTAGGTTCTAATGAGCCACTATTGCAAGCTGAACCTGCTGATACACAAATACCATCCATATCAAGTAATAACATGAGAGATTCGGATTCAACACCCTTAAATCCAACATTTAGAGTTGATGATATGGAGTGTTCTATATCTGTGTTAAAATGTACATCTGTCATTTGTGAGAAAGCATTATAGAATTTATTCTGGATTTCTCTACAACACTTGTCTTTTTCAGGAGAGTAGTTGTAGAGTTCTGAAGCTTTGCCCATTGAGATGATTCCGGGAAGATTATATGTGCCACCACGCATAGAGCCTTGCTGATGTCCTCCAATAATAAAAGAATTGATGGGGCTATTACAAAGTAATGTCCCCACTCCTTGTAAGCCACCAAATTTATGGGCTGATAAAGAAGCATAATCGTATTTGAGTTTAGAAATATCAATATGTGAAAATGCTTGGGTTAAATCAGTATGTAATTTGCAATTATACTTATGACATAAATCATAAATAGCATTGATGTTTTGAATAATGCCCAATTCATTATTTACTCCGATAATGGTACACAATCCTGCTCCTTCGGATAGAGCCTTTTCAAGTTCGTCTTTTTTGATTATACCTTTATTATCAACACCAATCAATTTATAGTTAAGACAATATTCTTGAGCATAGTATTTTAATGTGTTTAATATAGAGGGGTGTTCTATTGTGCTTGAGATAATTGTACTATGGCGAAAATTGTTAATAACCCAATTATTGCTTTCTGAACTACCACTGGTATAATATACTTCTTTTGCATTTGTGGTTCTCTTTATTAAATCTGTTGCTTTATTGACTTCTGAGAGTGCTTTGTTGCCAATTGAATACAAAGATGAGGCATTACCACACATCCCGTTTAAGTAGGAGAGTATAGAAGTTAAGATGGGTTTGGGAATATTTCCATATGTTCCTGCTTTATCAAGATAAATTATTTTATTCATATCCTGTTCTCCTTTGGATTGTTCTCAGATTTTTCTTTTTTATTACGAATAACAAGCCTAAATGGCATTGGTATTACTGCTATCAAAATAACTGTTCCGAGCCAATGCCAAAAATCACTGAATATGTACTGTAAAATTTCTAACACTCTTTTTACCTCCTCTTTACTTATTTATCATCGGGCAAACTGTCATACCTCTATCTTTCATATAAGATATAAAGTCATCAGGATTAACTTGTTCCATCATTTTACTCATATTGTGGATATGCCTTGTTATAAGTTGTTTTAATAGTTACAAGAGCATTGTCTTTAATTTTGCAGACTTTCCCATTTTTATACCAAATATCTCCGTTGAATTTATTCTTAACCATATTATAAACGTCATTATTGTAATAAGGACTTTGTTTGTCTATAAGATTTTTAATCATTTCTGTTTCGATTTTATCAGGTTGGCGAAACTCATATATAGGCACATATTGATAACGTTGAAATGGAATATCATCAACATATATTGTAACTGTACGTCTCCAGAAATCTTTTAATTCGTTTGGTTGATTCATTTATTATCTCCTTTTTATAAACTTACGATGAAAGAAAGGTTTTATCGTAGTTTTTGATTTTTCTATCCCTTGTTTTACCGAGGGTAGAGGGGGGCGAATTTTAGAAAATTTATATTTATAGATAACAAATTAATATTTCGATATCTGTACCTGCAAATACTTCTTCTATAATTGCTTTTACCTTAGACCATTCAAGTTTGTCCAACCCACATCCTATCTTTGGCATTGCAATATAAAAAATATCATTTCTTACACAGCAACTTTTCAGTTCTTCCAATGTCATTTTTAATGTTTCGTAAGTGGGCTTTTGCCAATATTTTTGTTTTGTAATAAGATTAAGTTCTACTCTCCAACCTGTTGCCTTAGTTGCAACGCATTGACCAATTCTTTCACGTTCAGTATAATTGAATGAAATAATACCCTCTTTTAATTCCCGTTTCACTCCTCGCTTTGCAAATTCCCTAGCAATTCCTGCACCCATTGCAAAATCAGCACTAACACACTGAACAAGCGTATAATTCTTCGGAACTGTGAATAAGTCTTTTTGTTCTTCTTTTAGTATCATAGTGGTATCCTTTCAATTAATTATTTCTTAAATATTCTAATATTTCATTTACAATATTATCATAACCATTGATATCTCCGTTGCAAACAGTGTATGAAACATTCCAAGCGTTTAACTTTTCTAATAGTGGCGCAACAAGAGCATTGCTTTCTTCCTCAGTCTGAAGTCTGCCCTTAGGATTATACGGTTTTACTCTCTTTAATAGATACGTTTTATTATTGAATGAACAGAAACAATTATATACGGTCTTATTAAAAGCTTTGTCGAGAATTTCACTAGAATTATAAAATGAAGATAGCAATAGGGGAGAGTCAGTTATGATTACATCAACCTTGTCCTTACAACGATTCATTCTATAAAACTGTTTACCAAATATATAAACCTGATTATCGGGTTGAAATATTGTTGAGTTTTCTTCCCATACTTTATCTTTGGCAAACTCTGTAATCAATTCAGCATTTATACCAGCAAGTTTAAGTTTGCTAAAGATATAAGCTGCTCCAGTGCTTTTACCTGCACCGGGAACACCAAATAAATTTACTACTAAACAATTTGTATTCATATATACTCTCCTTATTTATAAATTTTTGATTTATCGTATTGTTAGGCTCTTGCTTTGTAATATGGCAAGAGCCTATTTTTTACGATTTTTAGTCACAATAGAGGATTACTTTACCTTGTTCCAGACTTTCTTGAACACTAATGCACCTCTGATTTGATGAGCCTCGCCAAGCGAGAGAAATATCTCTTTTATCATCTTCATATCTGCCATCAACAAGAACGTCACAATACTTAACAACATCTAATGGGGAAACCCCATTTACTTCAAGGTTTTCATATTTCTCTTCTTTGTCAAATATTTCTTCCCAAGTATAACCTGTATAAAGCCAGATTGATTTGTTGGGAAATTTCTCTTTAACCATTTTAACAATTTTATAAACAGTTTCAAGATTTTGTGGTTCAAGTGGATGCCCACCTGAAAAAGTTAATCGAGAGATATAAGATTTATCAAGTGCTTTGAGAAGCTCTTGCATTGTATTTTCTGTAAAGGGTTGTCCTGCAATAAAATTCCAAGTTTGAGGATTGTGACAACCAAAGCAGTGGCGGTTGCACCCCGAGACCCAGAGTACAACTCCTATGCCTATACCATTGGCAGTATCATATTTACTGATTTTTATGTAATTCATAATTCCAACTATCGCCTCGAATAATATATCCTATCATACTGCTATCAAGATTATACATAGTTCCTAACCGTTGGTATGTTATCTTTTCATTATTATATTTGTTTCTTATTTCATTTGCTTGTTCTAAAGTGATTTTTGCACTGGATAGATTATTAATTACTGCGTGTCTTCGATTGTATTTATTGTTGCACCACTCTAAATTATAAACAGTGTTATTATTTTTATCACCATCAATATGGTTTACTTGTGGATAATTATTAGGATTCGGTATAAAAGCTTCAGCAACAAGTCTATGCACAGAATACATATGTTTTCCAAGATGAACTCTATAATAACCTTTAGTGTTTTGATTATTAGGTTTTAAGACTCCTTTTTGCCAATAATCGTTCCATCTGTTCCAACCTGAATATACCCATAATTTTCAATCCACAAAGATTTAAAATTTTCAGATATAATCATTAATTGTCTCCTATATGTATAACTCTTTCTTTTATTTCTTGAGTTCGCCCTGCGTTCCAAAAATTACTTCCTATATAACCACAAGTTCTTCTAGCCACGTTTAGTTTCTTTTCATCTCTATTGCCACAATTGGGACATTCCCATACAAGTTTACCTGTTTCTTTATCTTCAATAATCTGTATCTCGCCATCAAATCCACATACTTGACAATAATCAGATTTTGTATTGAGTTCAGCATACATTATATGGTCATAAATAAACTTGATTACTTCAAGCACTGCTTCAATATTATTATTTAGATTAGGAACTTCTACATAGCTAATTGCTCCTCCGGTTGAAAGAGACTGAAACTCAGATTCTATAGAAAGCTTTGTGAAAGCATCAATAGGTTCTGTAACGTGTATATGATAACTATTGGTTATGTAATTCTTATCGGTTACACCCTTTATAATACCAAAACGCTTCTGTAAACACTTGGCAAACTTATATGTTGTCGATTCAAGAGGTGTACCGTAAATTGAAAATCCGAGATTAAGGTCTTTATTCCAATCGTCACACTTATCGTTCATATACTGCATTATTTTCTTGCCGATATCCCGACCTGTTTTTTCAGTAAGTTTGTGACCAGTTAAAGCATAAACACATTCCCACAGACCTGCATAGCCAAGAGAAATACTTGAATAACCACCTGTAAGGTATTTATCAATTACTTCACCCTTTTTAAGTCTTGTCAATGCTCCATATTGCCAAAGAATAGGTGCAACATCTGACGGTGTACCCTTGAGTCTTTCATATCTACAAATCAAAGCTCTATGACAAAGTTCCAGACGTTCATCAAATATCTTCCAAAATTCTGTCATTATATTATTTGGGTTATTCTTCTTTGCTGTGAGCGCAACATCAACAAGATTAATTGTTACGACACCTTTATTAAATCTACCATAGAATTTATAATTTCCGTTTTCATCTTTCCAAGGTGAAAGAAAGCTTCTGCAACCCATACTTGTAAAGCAATGACCATCTTTAAGCTGTTTCATTACTTTTTCACTAATATAATCTGGAACAAGCCTTTTTGCAGTACACTTTGCAGCAAGTTTGGTAAGATAATAATAAGGTGAGTTCTCGTGAATATTATCTTCTTCAAGGACATAAATAAGTTTCGGGAAAGCAGGTGTTATCCAAACACCAACTTCATTCTTAACTCCCTGATAACGCTGTTTAAGTACCTCTTCAATAATAAGTGCAAGGTCGTGTTTTGTTTGCTTGTTCTGTACTTCGTTAAGATACATAAATACGGTTACGAATGGGGACTGACCATTTGTTGTCATAAGTGTAACTATTTGATATTGAATAGTTTGAACACCGCGCTTAATTTCTTCTTGTACTCTTTCTTCTACAATATCATCAATAGTAGGTAAATCACCATCTTTAATCTCCCAATTAAAAGATTTAAAAAAATGTTCAACCTCTTTGCGGATTTTTTGTCGTGAAATATCGACAAATGGCGCAAGTGCCGACAAAGTTATGCTCTGACCGCCATATTGATTACTAGCCACCTGTGCAATAATTTGTGTAGCAATGGTACATGCAGTAGCAAAACTATGTGGCTTTTCAATCATTGTGCCACTGATAACTGTCCCATTTTGTAGCATATCATTGAGGTCGATTAAATCGCAGTTGTGCATATGTTGAGCAAAATAATCTGCATCATGGAAATGAATAATTCCTTCGTTATGTGCTTTAATAATATCCTCTGGGAGAAGAACTCTATTTGTTAAATCCTTTGAAACCGTCCCCGCCATATAATCTCTTTGCGTGGGGAGCAATGTTGGATTTTTATTTGAATTTTCTTCTTTTATAGCTTCATTCTCACAATCAATAAGAGATAGCATTTCATTATCAGTATTATGTAATCCTCTCACCATCTCTCTCTTGTACCGATACCTTATGTACGCTTGAGCAACCGCCTTATCATAGTCCATAAGCTCACATTCAACTATATTCTGAATTTCTTCTACTGAAATTTGATTATTATAACATTTATTAATCTTCCCAATAACAAAAGCTGTAACGTTATATGCTGAGCTTGAGGTATAGAATACATCGGCATTGGGGCGTGTTTCGGTAAATGCTTTTAATATAGCATTGTAAATCTTGCCTTTATCGAAATCTACAATATCACCATTGCGTTTAATAACTTTGATTTGATTTTCTTTTATCATCTCATATCACTTATTCCTTTCATCATCTTCTTGCATCATTATATTTTCTATCATTTCTTGATTATATGGTTCTAATTTATTACCATTATTAATATAATCTAAAACTTTTTGATGCTTAACATAAGCGTAATTCCCAAAATAATCACGTTCAGCTTCAATTCTAGCTTTTACTGCTTCTGTAAAATCACTATATTGCCCTAGCTGAATTCTTTTATTATTGGAGGATAAATAAACTGTCCATTTAGAAAAATTCCTTTTTTGAAATACTCCCACAAACCCCGATTTATTTCTTTTTGACATTGTTCTATTTTGATTATTTTGGCTTCTTGTGGCAATTCTTAAATTAACTTTTCGATTATCGCGTTCATTGTGATTTATATGGTCAATGTCTATTTGGGTGTTTTTTATATTATTAAAATCTAGTATCACAATTCTATGCATGAAAATATTAATGGATTGAGAGTCACTATTAATTTGAGTAAACACATAATTGTTATTATTTATTCTCCAATAATAGTCTTTTAGCTTGTTATAATCTTCTAAGTCAAAATAGAACTCTTCTCCTTTAGAAGTATAACCAATACCATATTCTCCTGATAAATCATATGTATTATATTTTCTTCGACATTTACTTGTTGTTTCTCTTGCTAAACAACCGCATGATTTTGTATGTCCTGTTGTTAAAGCTGATCCATTTATGGTTATTTCATTCCCACAATTGCATTTACAAATCCATTTTAAACTTTTACGTCCATTTGGATAAGTAAAATAACCATCTTGTTTAATTACCGTTAATCGTCCAAATTTTTTACCTGTTAAGTCTATACGTTTTTTTGAGAATTTTAGTTCTTGATTTAAACACCCACAGGACTTAGTATTTCCTCTCCTTAAATTATTAGAATCAACAATGGTTTCATTGCCACAATCACAAATGCATTTCCAACGTATCCTTTTTGCACCACAAGGAGTGAATTTATCATCCGCCCGTTCTAAAACAATTAATCTCCCAAATTTTTCTCCGGTTAAGTCTTGAAATTCGCTCAAAATTGTCGTCTCTTTTCTTAATAAAAATATTCTACTTAATTCCCTCTGTTTCACTTTCACACTTAATAATATACTCGTGTATCTTTTTGACTATATCATTAAGTTTTGTACTGTCTCCATTGTCAATATTGAAATCACCGAGGAAGTTCCTGAAATCAATATCAATGAGAAGCCTTTCCATTATCTTGCTAAACTTGTCACCACGCTGTTCCATACGATTGATACGAGTGTGAACAGGGGAAGTGATTGTAATGACCTTAACGGGCTTGCCATTGTAATGATTCTTTAAGAACTCAACGCCTTGTGGGTCTATTACATAAAGGTCAGCATTATTAGCTTGCTCTGCTGTCGCTCCATAACGGTAATCCCCATAAGAAGTGTAACCTATAAAGTTAGTCAACTGGTCAAAGAAAGCATCGTTTACAAACGTATGACCTGTTTCATTTTCTGTGCGCATTGGTCTTGTTGTGTAGGATTGTAACTGCTTATAACCATACTTTTCTTCAAGAGCATTTGCAACAGTTGTTTTGCCAGAACCTGAAGCTCCAACAATAAGATATAGATTTTTATACATATGTCCTCCTTTTAATTCTGAATATCAAGCATTAACTGTCTATCCATCATATCAAATACATTGTTGATAAGATTAAGGCACTGTTCAGCACATTCCTTAACCTCTGGGTTGGCAGTGCCACCAGAATTGCGCTCCTTATACACATGAGCAAATTCTGTAAGATTTACTTTGAAAATATAATTTGATGGAATGGAAAGCATATATAATCCACGCTTAACGTCTTTGTTGTCAATGTATTCCTTTAAAATATAACCATTTATAGTTTTTACATAAATTTTCCCATTATATTCAATCTCATTAGGTGATTTGATTTCAAGAATGGATAATGCTTCATCGGTGGTAAGAATCTTGTCTTTATAATAATCGGACTTTTCATTTCCAAAATCAGCGAGCCTTGTGCTGTTGCGAATTATTCGATTTTCATAACGCTTTGTGTGCGCATCCCAATCGTCTTGCCCACCTCTGTGCAACCCAACAACGGTAAATGAAAAATCTATAAAACGACCTATTGTAATATGTCGTTTAGTCATTTTACAAACAGATGTAATTAGCTTAGTCATTCTTTCCCGGTCTGCTGAGCCTACGTCTTTTCTCCATATACCATGATTGTCAAAACACTCATTATAAAGATTTGCCAAGTCATTATGCAATTCTTCTGTCCATGTTCTCTTAGTAAAGTACATTGCTTCAATAGCGTCTTGAACATTAGAAATATTATTTAATATAACGTGCAATTATCTTTTCCTCCTTTTATTCTTCTTAATATACCCACTCCAAAAATATCGTGGGTCATCTATAGTCAAAAATTCATTTCTGAATAATCTGTAAAACTCCTCATCGGTCAGAGGAACGTATGTATTTTTGTCTTCCTTTTGCTCTATATTTTGTTCAATCTTATTATTTATCTGATTATCTAAAATTTTATTTTCAATCTCTGCCATAATGTTACCTCATATAGCAATGCCTCTAGTTACGCAGAAATTAAAAAGTGTGTTGTAATCATCTTCGTTTGCGGTAGTAATCTTGGCAGGTTGAGATAAGTCAAGCCCGAATACTCCCATTAAAGACTTAGCATCACAGATGTAATTATTATGGCTGATAATAGCTATCTTGCTAGGTAATTTCTCAGCTTGTATTACAAAGTCCTTAACATCTGTAATCTTTTCAAAATGTACTGAAAATTCCTTCGTTGTATTATTGTTCTTAATTGTATTGTAATTATTATCCCAATCACGACATTGACTTCCTACTATACCCATGCAACCCATATTGTTTTTATTCCTTTCTTAAAATTAATTAATTTCCCAAATCTCAACAACTTCATAACCCACCGTGAGTTCGTCTGTGTCATTTTCATCAATAATATCGTCCCATTCTTGATTGAGGACTTTACACTTTGCTTCTTCTGGTGTATCAGCATCCACATATCCTTTCATAATCTTATATCCGTGTGCTAAGAGAAATCCGTAACTCTTCATATTGCTTTTATTCCTTTCTAAATTTAATCTTTTTCATATTCACATTAACTTATACAAAAAATCTTGTTGTATAAGTAATCCCCCAGCTATCTTCACTGTATTCAAACAAATATTCAACATCTCCACTATATTCAAACCATACAAGGCTATCGTATTCACTTAAATCTGGATTGTAGTAATATGTGGCTGAATGTGAAGTGTCTTCAGCACTAAATACTTCTTTAACTACCTCTTTGGTTTCTTCGTCAGGAATTATACCTGAATATAGCCAGTTTGATATTCCTTGAAACTGACCTTTCTGAAATAAGACCTCTGTGACTGTATTAGGGAACTCCTCTGAAACGAGCCTGTTCCTTATTAACTCTGCTACATAAGTCTTATATTCTTTTAAAAAATTACCAACTTCATGTTGAATGGTAATTTCAATCATTGTTATTTCATTTTCAGACAAGGTATCATAAAGCGTGACTGGGTTTGTTGTAGTATCATTTTTATTATCAGAGGCAGTCTGTACGATTATTGAATTTATCGGTTCTGATAATTCAGCCATGTTATTAAGATATGTACTTCTAGTAGCAGTTATGTTCCCGACTTTAATGTCGGAGACATCTAAATCAAATGAGCTTCTGATTTGAGTGTAATCATTATTAAAAGCATTACTTATTTGTGTTTGCTGTTGTTCTTGCTTTTCTTCAGTACATTTCTTATAAATCATTGCTCCGTCAGCTATACTCAAAAGAATTATTAATGCTACACGAAAAATAATATCTTTGTTGTCTCTAAATCGAATAAAATCACCTACTTTCTGCGGGAGTGCATTTACGTTTGTCATTTTTATGTCCTTCCTGAAATAAATAAGTTTAATCCTCTGTGTATGTGTCTAATTTGTCAATAAAGTCATTTATGAAATTATCGTCATTTTCTACTTCATTCGGGTAATCTCTCTTTATTTGGTCATAAACACAATCGTAACAGAGTTCCTCATTGTTGTATATGTATAGGCAATCATCACTATTGTTTTCACATCTATCGCAGACGTGAATAGGTATCGGCTTACTGTATGGGCAATAATCTCGACCACATACATCTGGAGGACAACCTACACACATATCTTCATACACAATCATCTTACATCACCTCGTTCCTTAATATTATTGTTGTTATATAAAATTTGATACACCAAACAGAATTTAATATCGTGTGTAGTGATATTGTCTAACGAATTTGGTGTATCTATATTATATATCATATATTTGATTTTGTCAAGTGGTTTAGATAGGTAAAATCAAGGGTTTATGAAAATAATGAAAATAATGAATTGATTTAATGAAAGAAAAATTACTAAAAATAAATAAATATTAATGCTGAATATTCTACTTTTTATTTATTATTCATCATCTATACTTTCATCATTTTTATTGCCTTTATTTTCTATATTATTTGGCACTGAAATTGATTTATCACAAAGTTCCCATCGGTCTTTCGGTAAAATAATATATAAACCATTGGGCAGTCCCACTTGGTAACTGCCCTTGATTTCTCTTAGTATTTTACCGACACATTTACGACCTTTCTCTGGAACAATAAGTTGTACTGTGTCGCCACGATTCATTAAGTTATATCCTTTCTTTCATTTTCGTTATTTTTAATATCAAAAGTATCGTATAGTTCCTGTTTTGCTTCAGCAAGGACTTCATCTATATAGTGTTTTCTTTTGTCTGCCACTATATCAGGAGCAAACCACTTCTTCTTAAAATCTCTTTTTGCTTTAAGGTAGTCATCTCTGCCGTTATTCCCAGACTTATACCAATCATATTCATGGAGCAGTATTAGTACGTCCCAAACTAATTCAGAAATTTCTCTATCCTCAAGAATATTCTTGTATTTATCTGTCCAACCGAAGAGAGAATATTTCAATTCTTCGTCTTTGTATTCAAAATAACCGCCACTCATTAATTATCACTTCACTTTCTAGCCACTTCTTAACATTTTCAACATTATTCCATTGTGAACCGTTGTTATTGCAAGATCTACGATTTTCAATCTCCAGTAAAAAGGTAGCTAATTCGTCAACAGACATATCTAATATATGCTTATAGTTAGTCTTAGGGGTCGAACTGATTTCGTAAACTTTATTTAACATATAATAAATCATATCCTTTACAGTGTCAAGAGTATAAACTTTATTCGGACTCCCTTGAATCTTATTTAAATACTCAATAAAAATCAATATTAATTAAATGCATTTTTATCTCCTTTACAATTCCATACATACTCAACAAACTTATCCCAATTCAGCATAATCTGTGAATAAATATCTATCTTGATAGCCTCTTTATCTCCTCCACCACACCATGGGGCAAGAACTATTTCATATTCTGCTTTAAAACCAAAATAGTAAAATAAATCAGATTCTAGTCTGTCAATAAATTCATCTTTTGTTTTATACTTCTTGAAAGCCTTTTGAATGTCCTCTCTGAACCTACTATGATTAAAAATATTGAAAGGGACTATTTTATGAGAATTCATATTGTAATAGTAAATGTTCCATACCATTATGTATCTCCTTGCACATTTGGTTCTTTTAATTCGGCGTTAAGGATATTACAGACCTGTTGAGCGTGTTCTTTTGTATCAAAATAAATTGTACTCATCTCTTTAGCTATACAATTCCAAGAAGTGATATACTTCATTTCCACTAATGAGTAAAGCACATAATAGTTACATTCATCCTGTTTAAACTGATACCCCTTACACAACACATCGTGAAGTTGCCTTATTCTATTTCTAAGACGCAGTTCATTTACACCCGAATGAGCAAGTTCTTTACAACGGTAATAGTTGCCAAATTGGAATCTACGTAAATGCACCTCGTTATAATCGTCTAAGTCTTTCACAACAATTCCATCTGAATCAATGTAGTAATACCATTCTCCCTTAGCCACCCTCCATGGCTCGGCGGTCTTTGTTTCTTTCAGCTTCCTGACTTCCTCTTGCAGACTTGCTATCTGCTTTTCAAGTTCTTCTATTGTCATTTGTTCCTCCTTACCAAAATCAAATTTGTGTTTTATTATAATTTTTTAATTTTCTTTTATTCTGTCAAAACCAATAAAATCGGCAATTCCACAGGCGAAGAATGTTTTATATCTTTGTGCTTCAAAGTTTTTATCTATACAATCATGAACAAAAGATGTTGGGATTTCAGGAAAGCCAAGTGGCTTTGGAGTGTCGGGAAATATAGTATAATAAATTGATTTAATTGCTTTATTCTTATCCTTTATTTCTTGTATTTGATTGGAGTAAAATTTTCCCCCACAATTTCTGCATTTGTATATTGCTTTGTAAATTTCAGACATAATAAATTCCTTTCCCTATCTCTATAACAAACCGTTTGCTAGGGACACCACAATCAAGCTTGCTGTTTATTACAACCTTAATTCTTATTCCATTGTTCTAATAAATCTTCATAATATGAAATCTGATCTTCTAAATAAGACTCATACTTATATTCAAATTCTTCTTTTGCTTCTTCAACAGAATCAAAATGTTCATAATCGCCCTCGGTGACATTAAGGTCATTTGACACATACCAAAAACAAGTATCATCGTCCTCAGCTTGAACAAATTTTAATATCACTTCATCTCGACCAAATTTCTCAAAATGAAGTTCATATACACCGTCAGTTTCTACCCAATGTCGATTAATCATTTATATTTCTCCTTTCATAGATGTATCATTTTTCTTTCTTCTATCGTTCCAATTATTTACTAATATACTCAATGATTGCAGCCGGGCTTCTGCAACGTTATCAGACTGTAAGTAATAGCCATTACCTTTCATTGATAATTTGCAATAATCACATTTTATTGTAGAGTATGCGTGTTTTTCATCTTCGTCTACAAAAGAAATTCTTACATTTCCTTCACAAATAGGGCAGGGGAGAGGAATTGGTATATTATCTGTATTATTTAACTTTTCTAATGAAAATACAATAGCTTGACAATAACTATATATTGTATCATTCATTTCGTTAATATCGAAACAAGCATGAGGAATATCTGTTTCATATGTCCATGAATATTTACTATAATCATTGTGCCAAATTATCTTTATTGGCTTACCATACACTGTAATTTTACTGCCATCAAAACAATCGTGTTCTTCTACAATAGCTCCACGGAGTTCACAAAGGTCATCTGAATAACCATATACAATGACGAGGTTATTTTTATCAGCGTCATTTACTATTATTTCGGGCAATTCGCCAAATGGCATTTCATTGCTATTAATTACAATATTATTTAGATTATGCTTTTTTATAAATTCTTCTGGTGTTAAGCTCATGCTCTTACCCTCACTTTCTTAATTTTACCACACTTTTCACAACATTGTACAATTATAATGCTTACGGGATTTGCTGTACAAGTACCATCATCAAAACAATCATAAACATCTATTGTTTTTACATGATTATATTTGTGTTTGCAAAATAACATAAATTATTATTTCCTTTCTCACATATTAAATCACGTTCCCGTCTTCATCACATTCATCAATATCAATACGGGCTATATCTACCTCGTTAAAAGGAAGTTCATTCTTTGCATTTTCTATTGCCTCTTGTTCGGTATTACCAATCGCACAACAATCTCCACTATAATAAACAGTAGCTAAATATTTCATTATCACGTCTCCTTGAAATAAAATCTCTCCGTATGACTTCCTACATCAACAGCAGTAGTCTTATCATCAGTTTTCCACGTTCTCACATAATAAGACTTATAATTGTGCTCATCGAGGAACTTATTTATTACTTCATATGCTTCTTTTAATGTAATTGCTTCGCCGATAGTTCTTGTTTTACCATTTGAATTTTCAAATAATACTTGAATCATTTTAATCATCTCCTTACAAGCCTAATATCTTTATCAGAAATTTATACTGACGTTCCGTACAATACCCATTCACATAAAACCGTCTCAATTTAGCAAAATAATATCTCTTAATGTCTCTGGGTTTATATATAAATATTACCTTGAATAAGAAATATGGAACGAAAATCAATCTTTCAAATTTACGTCTAAATTTATTCATTTTTTATTTTATACCTCTTTTATTTTATTCCTCCCAATTACGAGTTATAGGCTTGAGCTGTTCTGGTTTCTTGTCAAGACGAATCTTTATCAGTCTGAGGAGTTCCTTATCAGCTTTGTCACCGTATGTTTCGGTGTAGTAATATGTATCATCATGCAAACCGACTTCAACCTTTTCTGTCTTGGAATAACCAAAAGCGCTTTGAATAAGTTTATATAATTCAGCATTATCAAGGCTTATCTTTTCAGGCTTTGTTGTTATTGTCGCTTCAACAGCTCCATTTGAAATAAATATTTCCATAGTTCATTCTCCTTTTACGAAATGAAATGTAATATCGTAACCATCTTCAGTTTCTATCTTATCATAAGCATGACCTTGATTGAGGGAGTGATTATCGTCAATATCAATTGTGACATTATCACTTAGATAATCAGTAGTAGCATTATAAAAAATATATGGGGATTTCTTTTCTGAAAGGGTTTCTGTAATTCCACAAATAAAAATACCAATAGATATTCCTATAACTGTTCCCGTGATTAGACCACAAATATAACTGTTTGCTTCTTTACTCATTTCTTTTCTTGCCATTATATTGTCCTCTCTTTTATATTATGAAATGAAACTTTCATCATAGTACCATATATAGTATCTACATATATAGTATCTAATTGTAACAATCAAGTGCTATATATTGTACATTGTGACTTGAATTTTTGTTATATTTCGGGTTCTATTATTTTAGGTTCAGTATTTCCACCACAACCTATCCCGTGAAGTGTGGGCGATACACCGTCAGCAGAATATACTCTACGTCTACTTTCTCTCCATTCAGGTTTATCAATCTCACCGACTTGAATTAACTTATTTTCTGTGTTGTTCACCAGATATAAATAACTATATCCACCAGTGTTGCCTAAAGGCTGTGCTGTTAAAGCCATTGCAATATTTTCTGATGAATATACTCTATTACCTTGTCTGAACTGTTTACCGAAATTTAACCCCCCTATACCTCCAACGAGTGTTGGCTTATTAGTTACTCCGTTGGAGGTATCTGAAAATTTTCATCAGTACATTTATATGTATTATCATATTGTGCTTTATACAAATGTTCCGCAAGCAACTCTACACAGTTAGCAACTATTCCATTTCCTGCTTGTTTATAAAGCTGACTATCAGCAATACCCATCGCTTTAACTTTAGAACAATCATTTTCGGTTAGTCCCATAAGTTTCCAACATTCTGTTGGTGTTAATTTACGAATACGGAAATTCTCTCGTACTCCTGTTGCTTCATATGTTCCGGTATATTCAAAATTTGCTTTACTTGTTTTTGCATACTGTGCTTTTATTGTTCTGCACATTCCGTCTGGTTCAGGGTTAATTGGTTCAAGCACTCTCGGTTGTCTGTCACCTCCTTGCATTGTTCTTAAAGTAGGACAACAACCCTCTTTTGAATAAACCCTATTCATTTCATCATAATTGTAATGATTTAAGTCACCAACTTGAATACAATCGTTTATTGTATTATCCGTAGGTATTTGTTCCTTTGGAATGTAGCCGATATTATTTTTGCTGTCATATTTTTCAATATTCAGAACAAATTGCTCTTGAATATCTTTACTTAAATAATACTTTTCATCGACATTTCTATCTATAATGTCTTTAAGTCTGATACCAGTATCAAAAGGCTTTGAAAATTCAAACTTGCCTTTATCAATATCTTTACGAATACTGATTACAAACACACGCTCACGATTCTGGGGAACTCCACAGTCCTTTGCGTTGAGAACTTCCCAATAGGAATTAAAACCTAGTTCATCAAGAACTTCAAGCAGATTGTTAAAGTCATCGATAAATTTCTTACTTACAAGATTCTTAACATTTTCAAACATAAGATATTTTGGAAGTGTTCCATCGTCCTTTGCTCTTTTGAGAAGTCTTATATTCTCCCAAAGGAGAGAACTTCTTGTACCACTATCAGGCTTCAAACCCTTCATTTTCCCGGCGACAGAAATACTCTGGCATGGGAAAGAAATCGTCCATAAATCAGCATACGACAAAAACTCAATTTTATTTGATATTGATGTAGTAAATATTTCAGAAATCAATAAGGAAGCAGTACTTAGTTACGCAGCTATACACTGTGGTTTAACGCCAGAAATGGTTGATACATATACTGATTATCCTTCGAGAGAAGAAATGGCAAGACAGCTTACAGAAATCAACTTAGGGTGTGACCCAGAGAAGAATAAACCTTATGATTGGTATAAACTTTCTCGGCGTAAATCTAGTGATATCAACAAGTATTGGCTTGCTAATAAATTAACTCACAATCTTGGAGATATAAATAAAATTGAGTTTTTAATGCCTCTTTCTTGACACCCGATTCCGGCGAATAAAGTGTTCATAGTTAGCTTTATTTTATCCATGTATATCTCCTTTTAATTTATTATTAACTCATTATAAATGTTTTTATAAAACTCCGATAAAACATTCGTTTTATTGTAAAATAGTTGGCTTAACAGAGCCATTTGTGAGCATCGAAATTTGCAAATTCTTATATTACAATCCTATATATCCGTCATCATGTAATCTCTTACAAATCTCCGGGACTTCAATAGTTGCACACTCGTTAAGTATTATTACATCTGCTTCTCTGCATGAAGCTATATATCTTAACTGTTCACTTATCATAGTGTAAAAAGATACTCCTACAATGATAAATTTATCTCCATCTCTAAGTTCATTAACTTTGTCTATTGCAGTTCCATATTCAGGGGCGCTGTCACCATAAAGAACAGGCAATCCGGTTAATTCATTAAAATTGTCAGCATACAACTCGTGTGGCTCGGGCATTCTTCCATGTATAGGAATTACATTCTTTGAACCGGCTTTCTGATGTAGCCCATCTATATTCATTGTAATAACAGGGAAACCATATTTTGCAATAGCAAGATGAGCATCATTAGGCTTTGCCTTGTTGACTACATCACACATTTGCTTTATAGTTTTTTCTGTATTCTTCTTTGTGATTTAATGCGAAAGAACGTGTCAACTTATCTCTAAGTCCGTCTTGTTCACTAAAAGTCGGTATACCTGATTCGGCACTTATTCCTGCCCCAGTAAAAAATAAAACCTTTTTCATTTGATTATACTCCCCAAAAATTAAAGCCTAAAGCCTGTGCGTCTCCAAGTTTCTTCATCATATTGGCATCTGAATTTTATTGCTTCAGAAAAATCCTGTAATATCTTAATAAGAATCTCTATTTCTTGTGAATCGTTAAAGTCAATTCTTAATACATTTTCGTGGTCGTTAAAAACATCTATTTGTTGAATTAAACGGTTATATATTACATCTAATCCATGATGTGTTAAACTAATATTTGTAATTTCAGATGTCTTTTCATTTTTGTTAGTAATGCTAGATTTCATTATTTGCCCTCCTTAAAATCCTTAATAAAAATCTCTAGTAAATGAAACACACCCGCATTTCGGGCAACCTAAAAGTAAAATTTTTTCATAAACAGGAGAACCCCAATCAGCTTTTCTTTCTGTATCAGTTCTAAAAGCATAAGTGTCAGGCTCACAGCTTTTAATAATTATGAATGATTCATCACCTTGAATAGTCACTGTTTCAAATTCACCCTTATCATTCTTCCTCCAACAGTCAAATTCTGTTGTATATCCACAGCAAGGGCATTTATGATTTATTGTATTATCACTTGTATTGTTCATTTTTATACCTCCTTTTTAATTACTATTATTGCAATTATATCTCCATCAAAGGACAATTATGCGGTTTTATATAACACTAATTATTCTTTTCCTTTACATATCCATATGGTATTTTTTTTATTTGTAAAAATACACTTTTTCACACGATATGTAAAATTTCCATGTGAAACTTTTGTATAACCACAACCATAAGCAAATTTACAGTTTGTACAGGTTTTAGGGTATTTCTTCATATTTGTTTGAGCTACAATCAAAATTACATCTCCTCTTACGATAAAAAATCTATTTTATTGTAATTTCTTATTTTAAGAATGGCTCTACAAAGCCATTTATTAGGGCATTCAATAAACGCCAATTTGCTTATTCAGAACAAATTACACCCTCAAAAACACAATAAAATCAAGTTTCTATTCTAATGTTATTTTTATCAAAATTCTGACGAAATAAGATCAGAAAGTTCCGGTTTAAAACTGGGCATTAACTGAAGCTTAAATAAATTCTTTGCGTGCATAATATCAATTTTATTCTTGATTACTTCATTATCAATCATACCAGTACGAATATATTCGTCAAGCATATCATAAGTGAAGCCAAAATTTGCTTCATCAGGCTTCCCACACAGCCCATCAGTAGGGGTCTTATTAACTAGCTCCTCGGGGAGACCAAGAACTTTACCTATTTCTCTAACCTCGGTCTTTGTAAGATTAGCCAACGGAGAAAAGTCACCGGCAGAATCACCATAACGAGTAGAATACCCAATCCAATCTTCAGATAGATTGCAAGTATTAGCTACTCTACCATTCATACTCTGAGAAATTGCATAAAGTGTAGACATACGAATACGAGCTGGAAGATTAATTATTGTCTGGTTGCTGATATTAATATCCTTGGGGAACTTATTCTTGATTGCATTAACCGCATTGAGAATATTTACCGTGCAATGTTTAATTTCAAGGTGATTGATGAGCTGTGTTGCGAAATTAATATCAGGCTGTACTCCACAAGGTAACTTTACTCCAAACACTCTATCCTTACCAAGAGCTTCAACGCACAAGGAAGCAACGACTGAACTGTCTACGCCACCAGAAACACCAATTACTGCGTTACACTCTCGCCCATTGATATCAAACCAATCACGAATCCATGTTACAACTTCGTCCTTTGTCTTTTCTGCATTAAACTTATACATAAAATTCTCCTTTACATTCGGTTCATTACATCATAAAACCGAAATAAATATTCATATACATTTTCAGGAACTAATTCTTTTACTTGATTAAATTTTCCTTGCCCACATAGATTTCTCACTAAACTTGATGAGGTATGATTTTCTGGAATTGTAATCTCTGTAAAATGATCTTTATATTTCATTAATCCAGCATCTTCTAATGCCTCAGTTAATTCTTGCCCCTCTCTGACACAGGCTACGAAATGATATTCCTCAACAAACGGTTTCCAATTATACCATGTTGTTAAAGTTTCAATGTTATCCATGCCTAAGCAAATATAATATTCGTTGAACTTATAATTTTTCTCTGCTTCATCACGAATTTGTGTTATTGTATTATAGGTTCTCTGGGGGAAGAAACTTGTTGTTTCAATATCCAATGCCCACATATTATTTTGCTTACAATTTGGCATAGAGTTGATTAACGAAACCCTACAATAGCCGGGAATTAACGTCTTTTTCTTGGCTACATAAGTATCATGAGCAGGAATGAAATATATAGTATCAGCATTGACTACCTTTTTAGCAGTCAATGCCATATCTATATGAGCATTTGTGATTGGATTAAAACTTCCGGGAATAAGCAAAATCTTATTCATGGGTCATTCTCCAATTGATACATCTTTTTAGATAATCTACATGTTCAGGGTTCCTACACATTCCCTTACCCTCTACATCTGAAACCTTCGCTACGTCCATACCATTGCATTTTGTGGTTTTCATAACAATATTTAACGCAGGAACATCAGTATCATTACTCAAATAAGTACCAATACCAAACGCAACGTTTATTCTATCATGGAAATGTCTAAACAACTTATCAGCAGTTTCAAAATTAAGACTATCACTGAAAAGAAGCGTCTTTGTCTTAGGATTAATACCTAAAAATTCATAATGAGAAATCATCTTTTCACCCCATGCAATTGGGTCTCCGCTATCGTGACGTACACCATTAAACAAGGTAGCATAAGTCAACTGAAAATCTTTCAAGAAACAATCTGTCGTAATTGTGTCTGTCAAGGCGATACCGTTTAATACACCATATTCCTTAACCCAAGCATCAAGAGCATACCAGTTTGAATATGCTGGATTATGTTTATGATTGCCTTGACCAGAACACATAATCCACTCATGAGCCATAGTGCCAACGGGAGTGAGATTATATTTCTTTGCAAGATATACGTTAGATGTACCGATAAATCTCGAAGCACAATGAAAGGTATCGTTCAAATGAGAGAACTTCTTAACTACTAATTCCTGTGCTTCAGAAGACAACCTACGTCTAAGTCCAAACTCTGAAAATGTTCCGGCATACCAGTGACCATTTTTTAGATTTTCATACTTAGCATTAAGTCTTTTCTTAAAACTATCAAGCAGTTCATCATAATTGTACAACCTTCTGAAATATACTTCATTTACGATCGCAAGAGTTGGTATTTCATACATTGATGTGTTGAGCCATGTCCCCTTAGTTTCAATAGAAAGCCCACACTCAGAGTTAGTTGTAATCTCAAAATCTTCATATCTCGGTTGCCATAGTCTTAGAAAATCAACATATGAACCTTTTATCCATTTGATCCTGTCAATATAGGCAAGCTCATCTTCTGTAAATCTAAGCCCGCAATACGACTTAATCTGCCTACGAATTTCTTCTACCATTTCGGGTGTAAAATGAACGTCCTTATTTCTACACTTAAACGTCCAAGTAGTTTTATAATCACTAAACTGATGATAAATTGCTTGACCCATTGAAAATTTATATAAGTCGTTCTGGAGTAAGCTAGTGATAATCTGTTCCATGATTAACATTCTCCTTTAATCAAATTAAATATTGTGTCGATATAATATCCCTTTTCCTCATATTCATAAAATAGAGTAAGATATTTATCAATAAATACTATGTCATTTGGGTGCATTGTAATAGGCTTATTCTTTTTGATTTTCCACCAATTGTATTCCTTTTCAAAAGTGAAACTATCACCATAATATGCTTGCCCTGCGCCAAGATAGTCACAAAGCATTTCTTTTTTATATTTCATTGGCATTTCAATAGGGCTACCACCATTATCAAAGTTATCCATCCAAAATTCATAATGATGCTTGTTTCTTCCCTTATGATGTAGCCAAGCTCCTGACCAACCTTTATCTTTCTTACAAGCATCTATTGGGCTAGACATTCCTTGATAATACTTTACACCCTCCCAAAATTCTATCAGTGAGAACTTTGATAAATCGTGTACCAGACCTTGCAGTGGAATACCTGCTTTTCGGCAATAATAAAATACCCAATGTTTATGAGTACAGATTTTCTTAAAATGCTTAAAAGCATTTACGATATATTTACTACATTTCATTCTTTGCTCCTATCAAACGATACTCTGTATATACTTTATTTTCGCAATAATACAGGTTATAATCATTCTGTTCAATATACCACCACAATTTCTTGTGCCCGGTTCGAAGATAATCTTGGCAATAGTTTGTTTTACGATAATGATTATCTACCATTTGTCTGAAACTTAATTCATCAATCTGATTAGACTTATTACAATACTCTGCAATTTTGTCAATCAAATTTTCTGTGAAATTTTCCGATACTACAAAAACTACTCTCACAGTTTCATTCCAAGCTTTTTTTATATTTTTGAGCTGTTCAAAATCATGCAAATGATATACGACTCTATCAAATAGTGCATATGGAGCTTCGGAAACATTTATCATACTTGTATGTAATTCGGTTTTAATATTTCCTGTCTTTTTGATAATATCAAAAAATCTGTTATACCAATCCATATGTCGGCTATATTCCCATAAAGGGTCTCCACCACCAGATATCGAAACCCAGTTGCAATGGTTATCTTCAATTTCTGTTTGTAATTTATTTAGCCCATATATTGTACTCTTGGGAATATGAAGATTATTATTTTTTACAATACAATAAGGACAAGAGTAATGGCAACCAAAATTTGAAATGATACTTAAATATTTATCCATTTTATTCTCCGATTATATCAATCTGGCACATTTTCATAACCTCAATCGCGGACTTATGCGTTTTTGGCGTTACACCCGCACAGCATGAAGCATCTACTGTAATTTTAATATTAGGAAACATGGCTTTAAGAATTAAAGCATTAGAAATTACACAAATATCTGTACAAAGTCCAATAATTTCAATTCCATCGTCCCGTTGAGATATAAGCTTTGACCAATAAAGATTTCCAAATATGCTTTTATAAATTATAATGTCTTCATCATTAGATAATTCATCAACAATTTTCCATCCATCTGTTCCTGCAATACAATGTGGAACGGGCAAGTGTTTACCTTCGTTTGTTTCAAGATAATTTGAGTCATGTGTATCTTGTGTAAAAATTATCTTATCATTTCGTTCACGATATTCAGCAATCTTCTTTCTGACATTTGGAATAATTGCTTGTGCTTCAGGTGTTCCTAAAGAACCTGTGACAAAATCATTCTGCACGTCTACAACTATAAGCGTTTTCATAATAATCTCCTTCAAATCGTTAAATTTATTATAAGTTCTTCAAGTTCATATTCTGCATATTTTTCACAATAGTCTTTACAATACGGAAAATTATAACATGTAAAATATAAACAATATTTACATGGGTATATATCCATTTTTATCACCACCTTTGACACCCTGATATCTAATTTTACTTTAACTTTCTATTCATTACACAGCCGATAATAATAAAAATTAAAGCTATTATTAAAATTATTCCAACAGGCAACCAAAGAGGAGCTAAAACCCACCACCAACTCCAATTGATTATATTGAGAAGTTTAAGAACAATAAACACTATAGTAAGTAATCCAGTAAAACCAATTCCACAGGAAACAGTAGTATTTTTTGAATTATTATCTATCATTATTTATTCCTTTCATTATCTCTAATTACATTAAACATTTCATCAACTGAATCAAGCAAGTCATATCTTTCATTCATCGAAGCAGTTGAACTCTTAGCAAATTTTTGTTCAACCATATCCACATAAAATGTTGACGTTCCGTCATCACCCATATAGAATTGTTCCCATTCCTCATCAGACATTAACCTCTTAACATCTAACTGCTCTATAGCGAGATTGTCAAAGCTAATAGTGTTAAATCTGTCAATTATGTCTGGAAGAATATTCTTTAGCCAACGCTTACGATTATTTACAATAGTGTGATTTTTGCCAAAATAATCATTGCCTCTACGAAGCTCCTTATATCCGAGAATAAGAATTTTCAAATTATTATTCTGTAAATTCATTAAATCATCTATAGAGAACACTCCATTGATAACATGAATAACTGCATTTGGATACTGCTTAATGGCTTCGATGAATTTTTGAGTAGGAGAGACCAGACTAACACCCAAACCATAAATCAATTTTTCTTCAACCAACTTTTTGATTAAGTCTTGATTAACTTCAAAATGTATCTGATTAACGGTCATATTTGCAATGATTTTCTTTTCTTTGAGTTTCTGAAGAAATGGAATTAAATCTGGATGACTAAGAGCATTTCCTCCACCGATAGCAAGTTCCTGATAAGGATGTAAAGTATCAATGAACTTCTGATTCATTATATCACCATGTTTGCCGCTTGTAGAACTGCCTTCGTGGCAGTACGGGCAATTCATATCACAGTAATTTGAAATCTTTACGTCCATATTTTCAGCATATGCTGGGACAAATTCATCGTCATTTGTTTTGCGAATTTTTGTACCGTCTGTTATCAGATAAGTCGTGTAATTGCCGTTCTTATATGCTCCAAGTAATTCCATTTCTTCTCTCCTTATGTATTAATCATGCCCATAATAGCCAAAAGCAACAATTTCTTCACCTTTTGGAGTAGTATAATTTTCAACAAATGTTTCAAAATATTCATTGTATTTGTCAAAATATTCATCAGATGTAAGTATATCTTCTTCTGCAAACAAATCATTAACAGATTTTTCATTATCCCAATCTATATCTGAATATACAGGGGTGCCGTTACTCCATGTCTGTGATTTTAACAACTCAATCATTTGTTCTCTTGTTCCTATGACATAAGGTTCACCATAAGGAAGATAAAAATAATAGTCCGAGTTTTTCCATTTTTCAAAATCATCTTTTGAACACATTGTAATTGAGTGAACCGATGATGAATTAGTCTCGAATACATTTCTTCTGATTTGAATTTTCATGTTATTTTATACTCCTCACAGTGTGCCACACATTGTCCCGTAATCAGGATAATTAGGATATTCTTTTTCAATATTGTCTGTGTTAATCATACCACATCTTTTCATGGATTCATAAATGCAATACTCATCACCGTCAACAATGACAATATATTTTTTATTAGAGAGAAATTCCTTCAGCGTGATATTCTCTTTTGCAAGAAAACTACTTAAAATATCTTCATCAACGTAACCGTAATAAGTTGTATTACTATCATCTTCATATGAATATTCTGTAGGCAATACAATATCTGTGCAAGCAGGACAAATTTCATGTACTAACTTGACAATATTGTCAAACGTCTCTTTTGCATTGTCATTATACCCACACAAAGAAGCAATGGCGTATTTTACCTTTTTACTGAAATCGCCTAAGCATTGAAAGGGTTCTCTCCCAAAATGCAAATCGTCATCGCTCCAAATTTTCCATACACCATTATCATCAAGATACATTCTTCCAGTCATTTCTTCCTGAGTATAATATTCATTTTCTTTCTTAACGACTAAACTATGCATACTTGACGAATTGGTTTCAAAAACACCTTTGCGAATTTTAATCCTCATAACTGCTTAACTCCTTACAAATTTCATCAATTTTATCAGAAGAAATATGTAATGCTTTAAAAATATCTTCTACTGTACTTTTGTATTCTCCAATTATACTGCCACCACCCCACGGTTTATTTCCTGCAACTCGGCGATTGTTAATAACAACACAATTTCCTTCAACACCATGAAGTATTTCAATTTCTACTCTATCTTCTCTATTCATAATATGCTCCTTCATTCAATCATTCTTATATGTAAATTCCATCGGAATGCCATACTTTTCATTAGCAAGCTTAGCAGCATCATAAGCTTCCTTACGTCTGATTGCTTCCATTCTTACTCTCTTCTTTTCTCTACGCTTCTTATCACGCTCTTCAATCTTCTTTTCTTCAGCAAGAGTCTTTTCTTCAGCAAGACGTTCCTTTTCAAGTTTCTTTGGCAGAGTTTCAATCCAATATTCAGCTTCATCATTTATCTTATTCCCACCGGCAATGTGCTTAGCATAACAAGCGTAAAAACCATAATACTTATCAGCCTTATCAACAGGGCAGAGAACTGAAGTTTCAGTGTTATCTCTGAACGAGAGAGTTGTCTTCATATATGTGGTCTTGTTGCCCCTATCATCGTACTTATCAACAGGAGTGTATGTATAATCCACAATATCCATGTGGGGGTTAGCATTATTCATCTTATTATCCTTTCTGTTAAGAATTGACTTTAATGATTCTGAATTATAATTCTTGATACCGTTGATTTCTGCTATAAGATCAGCCACATCTTTAGTTAGTTCTCTTGTTGCGGTCAGGGTTACTGTAGGAGAAACACCGGGAGAAAAATCAACTGATACATCATTTCTATCACCTGTGTTGTGACTACCTGTGTTCCAGAAATCAAATAAAAAATCGTTCATAAAAATTTATCCTTTCAAAAATTATATTCCATTATACTATATACTTTATACAGCATAATGATTATTATTATCACAGAAAATCAGGGTGATAACACCCATCATAATTGTCCCAACTGCTACTAACATAATTACCATCCTTTCTTTTCATTGATTTGGAAATTGCCGATTATATCAGCAATAATTCCGTTGGAAATTCCAGACTATGCCCTTATGTACCATTTTGCCTTTGGGGATTGTAAATGTGTCCCCATTGTCATTTGCCCAGATTTCATGAGAGCCTTTTCCATCTCGGAGACGCTTAAAACCATGCACCTTGACTAACGCTAAGAACTTTTTATAATTCGTAAATATCACCTCATTTCTAGTAATTCGATATTGTCTAAAGAATTTACTATCCATAGTATAACACTTACAAATGCGTTTGTCAAGGGGTTAAGTAAATTATTTATTGAAAAATATTTAATTTTTATTATTTTTCAAATATTTATTTTATAATTGCGTTTTATTTATATGTTTGGCTCTGATTTATCAAATCTGACTGCTTGGAAGACAGGGAACTGCAAAGAATAGCTACCGTCCTTATTTTGAGTTTCTTCCTTATACTTAACTGTAACTATCTTACCAATAATTTCATTAGGATTATTCCAATAATAATTTCTCATTTCATCGGTAAAGCCAGAGCCGACCTTTACGAAATTATTTTTATACTCACAAAGGATTGAACCAAGAGTATTTGCGTTCTTGCCTGTGCCTTGCTCAATATCAACACACTTTATATCACAATCATAAAAACACTTTACTTTGATTAATTCTTTTGTTCTCTTGCATTTGTATGTAGTGTTTAAGTTCAGAATAACGCCTTCCTTGTCTGTTTCTTCTGCATAATCAAGCCATTTCTGTATCTTCGAATGGTCTGTACCCTCGTACCACATTGGCACAATTCTAAGATTCTTAATATTATTATCTTTAATCTTCTTTGCAATTATATCAGTAAGATACTTCTTGCGCCAACCGTATTTGAATAAACTCTCACCAGCCATAAACTCATTCTTTGGGAGACAATCAAAAATTATATATTCAAGACAAGTTTTGTCTGTATCTTTACTATTAGCAATTCCCGTACCGATTTGAAAATTTTCACTGTCTGATTTACCGTCTGTATTCTTACGGATAAGCTCTCCGTCAAACACAAGGTCAGGAAGATTAAACTTTTGAATGTCGGTAATTATATGGTCAAGACCTGTATATTCTTTCCCGGAACGTGTAAAAAGTTTATTATTAAAGCTGACACAACGACAACCATTTAGCTTCTGACTTATGTAAATATATTCATTGCCTTTGAGTTTAACCTTGTCAAGAGGTGTTCCAAGCTGTACATCAAAAACAGGTACAAATCCTTTGCCATAAACCGAATTTACAGTTTTAGCATCTATGCCAAGTTTCAGCGATTTTGTTATAAGCTGTCTGTAATATTCTCTGTATTCTTCAGGCTGATTTACCAAAAATGCTTGAGCATATGCTATATCTTTATCCGTACCAGTATTATGATTTTCAAGATAAGATTTAATAGTAGTCCATGAGAAACGTTCTGGGTCAAAGTCGTCTGTAACAACCATTGGCGAAACTTTCTTGTCTATCTTTTTAGAACTTATTCCTGTTATCACAAACGGATTTAAGAGCCATTTAAGAGTATCTTGAAATAGAATATTTCTTTCATTGTCCTTCAAAATTTTAACTTTTTCAGTCTTTTTGCTTGTTGATTGCAATTCCTTAAAAATTGCAAAAACTTCTGTCATATCACTCATTATTGTTTACCTTGTCTTCATTGTCTAAAATATCAAGCAAAGAACGCAACATTGTTTTTCTGTCATCAAAAAGAATTTTACGTTCTGTAAGCCTTATGATTTCCTCACGAGCTTTTCTTATCTCTGCATCACAAATAAATATTTCTTTAGAAATTTCTTCTTTAATGTTATTCATATTAGCCTTACTTAATTCCTCCATCAAGCTCGTCCATCTCATGGTCATATACATCAAAATCGAAAATAAGATGCTTTCTGCTTGCAATATAATCACACAAATGAACACACTTTTGAATATCAGTCTTAGGACGGGGAAGCACAGTATCAGAATACTTCGATGTAGTCCACTTGCCCATATGAGAAGCTACTGCACCAGCAATAGTACGGATATTTTCACCAAAAATCAAATCGGTAATATTATTAATATTTTCAAGATGATTTATCTTGATATATTCTTCGTACATTTCATAAATGAAATTTTCCATAAGAAGAGGGTGGTCAAAAGCAGTATGGTCTTCGTACATACCACGCTTCAGACCGTCATGCAGAATAAGAGCCGAGGTTACTATATCTCTATCGTTCTGGATAAAGTCATATATTTCTGCCGTAAAGAGGTCTTGAGCTATTGCGACGGCAAACTTGGTGTGTCTCATTAGCCCTCCTTCACCAAGACACTGCTTACTATGATACTTTTCTGATGAACTTGCACCAATGTGTCTGAAGTAATCAGGCAACTTATCAAGAACATAACCTGTAAAGTTCCTAAGTCTTTCATTCTTGATATAATTAAGTTCTCTTGCAAAAGTTACGGAATTTGCTACATTAGTTGTGTTTGTTGTGTTAGTCATAATTATTATTCTCCTTTAATAAATCTTTAAGCCATGTTTGTCTTGTAAAATTTTCTTTCTTCTTTATTGCCCTGCTAAAAGTCAAAATATCACTTATTATATAGCATTTTTCTTTTGCTCTTGTAACAGCAACATAAAGAAGATTAGAATTAAGCATAAAAGTATGAGTATTTGGTACGAATGCGATAACATATTTTGCTTGTCCACCTTGAGATTTGTGTATGGAAATAGCATAAGCCAATTTGATATTGATAAATTTTTCTCTGGGGATATAAATTCTAAAAACATCAAAATCAACTACCATGCCATTGTTCATTATCTTTGAAACAATACCGATATCACCATTAGAAATAAATGCCACTTTATCATCACTCATTTCTTCTTCATCTGAATAAATTTGTGAATTATAGTCATTTGTGCATTGAATAACCGGATCTCCAATTCTATATTCCGTATCTCCACTTATTATCTTTTGTTCAGCATTTGGATTTATTGCCTTTTGGATTTGATTATTAATGATTTGTGTTCCATATTTACCCTTATTTTGAGCAACCACAAACATGATATCTTTCAAAGGAACGCCATTATTTAATAACTTTTGATATGCTTTAATAATATAATCTACAGCTCTTTCAGGTGGCATTTGTGCAAAAACACAACCATTATCATCACCTATTGCTTGAACATTGGTTTTATTTTCAAAAGTCATTTTACCTTGCCTTATATCCGTTGCAACTGTACTTAATCCGCCTTCACCATATCGGAATACCCTTGTAAGATAAACTGTCGGTATTACGTTACTATTTAAAAGGTCATGCAATACATTGCCACACGATACAGAGGGTATCTGAGCATTATCACCGATTATCAACAATTTTGTCCTATTAAAGTCTATTGCATCAAGTAAATGCTTGAATAAATAAACATCAACCATTGAGGACTCATCAAGAATAACGATATCATAAGGTAATTTATTCTTTTCATCAAATCCCCATTCATTATGAGGTATAAAATGCAGTCCACGATGAATTGTACTAGCTGGGTGATTGGTGTATTTTTGTAACACCTTTGAAGCTCTGCCTGTAGGGGCAAGAAGTAAAGCTGATTTTTTCAAATCATTTAACAGATTGATTAAAGCCAGCACAGACATTGACTTACCTGTCCCGGCGAAACCCTGTAAAATAGTGATAGGATTTTTACAAACACTATATATCGTTTGCATTTGTTCATCTGTCAAAGAAGTGTTTTCGTTTATCTGGCGATATTTTTCTATATCTGAATGAGAAATATTCCATTTATTATTTACTTTTAAGCCATTTTTTAATATCTCGGCAATTTCGTTTTCAACACTATAAGTTTTAGTCTTTGAAACACGAGAGTGTTTAACATCACAAAAGATATCATTACTTAAATCAAAAGCAAAGGACTTTTTCATAATTTCTTTTAAGTGATGTTTTGCTTCGGGGACGTATTCACTACAAGTCTTGATAAATTCCTTGCTATCCATATATGTATTGCCACTGGTTTCATTCTCATCAAGAATATATAAGGCACAGGCTTCCATACGCTGATAAGATGATACCAGGTCAAAACCAAAATCAATAATTGGTTTCTCGCCATTTTTGATACGTTCCTTTGATACTGCATCGACTTTCAATAGCAATTCATCAGCAGTCTTGAAACCAATTCCACCTAACTTACACAAGCATTTATATGGCTGTTTATGCAGATTTTCTCTGATTTTTTCGATAGATGGATATGCTTGATAAAGTTTCTTAATAACTGAAAAACTGAATACACCAGAAAATTCTTCTACCAATTCAGCTAATTTGAAATTTTCAATTACTTTTATCTTAATTTTTGCAAATGTGGTTTCTTTAATTCCCTTTGTCTTGTTTAAATCTACATCTTGAAGCCTGTTGTTGATTATTCTATCAATGATATCTGGATAAACTGACAACAAAGTTGTAGCCTGCTGATATGTAAGAATTTCATTAAGAAAAGCACGACTGCTTTCTATTGAAGCAGGTTTTTCACTTTTGATATTTATGATTTTATAACTTATTCCATATTTATCCTGTGTTTCTTCGGCTTTAACCCAATATTCACAATCAAGATTTAATTCTTGAATATCACCTTTAATTGTGGCATTATTGAAAGAATTTATTTTAACATTGGGATATTTGAAGCTGTCAACCGTGCAACCATAAATCTTGAAATTTTCAGAATTAAACAAGCATCTCACAGGAGTAGCTATGAACTCGATTATTTTAGCTAGTTCTTTACTATTTCCCAATGGGACATCACCTTCTCTTTCTCATTTGTTTTTACCCATTTGCCATTTACAAGTTTACTCTTACATTTATCATCAAGCCAAATGTTCAATATACTATTTTCTTTGAATGGAGATATTGCATATTCATCGGCTTTATACACCTTTGATTTAATTATTTTGCCTGTTTTCAATTGATATAACGTAACATATGGCTTACATTTATCCTTGTAAATTTTCATCTCTGAAACGTAATACAAACTATCTGGGGCTTTAGGATTAATATAACTGATATAACCGAGGTATTGTTTTTGATATTGAATAGTTTTTATAAGAGAACTTTTTATGTTAGCCAAAGAATCCCAACACTCATATAATGCTGTATCATAATCAAATTCTCTATATTGCTTTTCCGTTTCCTTAGAATGATTTCTTATTATTTCAGTTATTTCAGGGGAGACACAATTTTTATCAAACTGTGTTCTTTCATATAAATTATCAGTCATTTCAATAAACTTGAGTATTTTTTCATTGTTGCCAAAATCAGAGAAATAATTGATTTTTGCCAAGATTTCAATATGACCTTTATTTATAACAGATGATTTTTTTAATGCTTTCCATATATCATAGAAATTATCAAATTTCATCTGACTTATTGTATATAGTTCATCTGCTACCTTTTGGCTTAATCCTTTAATTGATAACAATGAGGGATAGATACAATGACTGTTCTGATCTGCTTTAAATCGTCTATTATCCTCTCCAAACTTATATTTCCCCTCTTCAATCTTAAATCCTTCACGCATTTCTTGTTTCAGCAACATTACTTTATCTTTATTCCCTTTATCGGAATAATGTTGCAAAAGAACTTCATAAAATTCATAAGGATAATGTGCTTTAAGATAAGCACAATAAAGAGAATCTAATGCCATACAATAAGCATGAGCTGAATTAAATCCATATCCGCAAGAATCTGAAATGATTTGCCATACTTTATTGCTCATTTCTATAGCAGTGTTTTCATCAACCTTATCATCTGCAATAATTCTTGCCTTAAATCCATCTATAAACCTGCTTTTTAAAGGTTTAACCTTTTCAGGATGCTTTTTTGCGATAGCTTTGATAATTCCATAACATTCATCAAGAGGAAATCCTGCATAGTTTAATGTATTCATTGTCTGTTCCTGATAAAGAATAAACGATTGTGGAAATTCAGGTGTCTGCAAAATATTATCAAATGCTTTAATTCCATATTCAAAATGCTCTCTTGTTTCAAATTTTGAATACATTGATTTAAAAGCTGGACGTATCGCTGCAATAAAAGCTGCTAACTCAGAAATATTCTGAGGCTTAAATTTCATTGCTTTTTTAGTAGTAGATTGTTTTTCACACTGATTTATTCCAATCGTCAAGCCCGATGAATAAATATTCCATACCTTTTCATCATTTTTTACAAGCTCGGTAAGTTCATTCACAGTATGATGTTTAATATCTATTCTTTTGTAAAGATTATTTATTAATAAAACTACATCTACTTTAAGCAGGTCATTTTTGAGAAATTTATATTTTTCAGCTATTGCACCATCAATTACAGTAGTTATATATTCTTTCTTTGTAGTATCACTTTTACATTTTATAAGTCCTACTTCAGAACGAATATCTCCTTGATATAATAAATATGCGCAAGGTGCTTTCTTTTTATCTGAAATAATTCCCCAATATTTTTTACTTTGGTCAAGATAGTTATGATAATTTTTATCTACATAATCATAAATATCAATCATATCCTTATCTTCATCGTCAGCATTTTTGTATGCTTCCTCATAATCTCCAATTTGCTTGGAAATGTTATTTGCTAATTCAGCTTCCATATTCATTGCTCTTGAATACATCTTAAAAGCAGCTTTCTTTTTCAAAGTCCCAAAAGCAATCATAGGGTATGCATGACCTTTACCGAGAATTTCTTCTTGTGCTTCCGCAAATATTTCAGGATTGCCACAATTTAGGTCAAGATCGGGGAGTGACCGCGTTTCAAGAATACGACTTTCAGAAATAAATCTTTCAGGATAAAGTTTTATAGGGGACTTAAATCTATCTACTTTACTAAATCCACAAAGAGTATTTGTAAAATAGCCAACTCCAGAACCTCTTCCTGTATCTGTAATAAGCCCACCTTTTTCAATAGCTCTTTTTACTATCTGATAATCTATCAAAGGATAGTCCACCATTTTTGTTTTTTTATAAACATCAACTTCTTGCTGAACGCTTGTGATATACTTTTTCTTTTCTTCAACTGAAAAATCTTTTATATATTCTTTAAGTTTTGAAGCAATAAGTTTTGTATAAAGTTTGTTGCGTTCTTCCTGTGTTTTATCTGGATATATTGTAGGCAATTTTATATCATCAGTCAAAATTATATCATCAAAAGTTAGACAAATATCGGTATTATCCATAGCAGTTTGAATCTCTTCTTTTGTAAAAACACCTTGTCCAAGAAATCTCTGCATTATTGTATTGTCATCAGGATAATCCATATACCAGCCTTCTTCATCCTCATAAAAGACTTTATTAGCTTCAAGCAGATTTTGTCTATCTCCCGACTGTTCAGGATAGATATAATGGCTATCAAGTCCCACAATCATTTGAATATCATTATTATAAGCAATTTTCTTTATCTTTTTATTTAAGGCAATTTGTTGCGGTGTATTGTGATACTGGATTTCAAGCATTAAATTATTCTGAAAGTGTTCTTTTAATTTTAATACAATTTCTTCAATGTCATCATACTTCCAAAAGGCTATACAAGCTGTTGTGACAAATACATCTTTAGGCGGTAAAGACAGAAGTAAGTCTAAATCAAGGCGAGGTCTAAAATAATATCCTGTTTCGTTAGCTTCAGATAGAACTTCGTTAATTGCTCTTCTGCCATTTTCATTTTTTGCAAGAATAATTATATGGCAATTTGTCTTATCTTTTTCAGCCCTATCTTTTACCCAATAGGCTTCTGCACCAAAGACAAACTTTAAATTGTATTTTTTAGCAAGTTCAAATGTCTGATAATAATATCCCTGCCAACCGTGTTCAACACTTGATATTATTTTATGACCTACCTCTACTGCTCTTTTTGCATAATCTTCATTCATTACTGCACTATCTGCAATATAGATATTACTATGAGAAGAATGTCTATGATAGTTCTGCATTTATATCACCTTATATCAATCCCAAATCTTTTAATTCCTGTGTTAATTCATCTTCATTATCTTTATTCTGAAACATTTCTTTATTTTCAAGGTATTCGTTATATGGCTTATGCAATGCTCTTGAATATCCGGAAAGAACAGCATAATAATACTCATTCTTTTCATTGATATCGCTCCAGAATATATGATCGTCATTTGCTTCCTTGTATTCCTTTGTCTTAGAATTAATTTCATTAACAGTATCAATAATATCAGATTTTAAGTTATCAATATTTTCTTGCACCAAAGGGAGATAGACATAGCAATCACTTATTATCATTTTATCCTTTACATCATCAGGAAGATTATCAATAGAATTAAGCATGAGCATTTCATCAAGATAATTATCTTTGATGTATTCTCCTTCGCCATACCCGAGCTTACCCAACCACATTTTTGCTGTAGTATATAACTTATTACCTATCTGATTTCTTTCTATCTGACGTTCCTTCCAAGTGCCGTTTGCTTGTAAACATTTTACATTAACATACTTCAAGAAAAGATACCTGATTGAAATATGGTCTAATGGAAGATTAGTCCTCTGTCTTATGCCCTCTGCATACAGATATAACTGTCCGCTTTCTTTTTCAAGTTTTTCACCTTTATAAATTGTAGATGTCTTATAATCGGTTATTACGATTCTTTTCTCGCCATTTTCATCTTTATACATCCCACAATTGTCTATATAACCTTGAAAAATAATATCGTCCGTTACTTTGATAACGCAGAACATTTCAAGTAACATTTTAAGATTATCCGGCTTGATATGATTCCTGAAGAAATGCTTAATGCAACTTTCATACTTTTCAGCAATAGCAGAGTTTTTATCTTCATCACTACGATCGTATTTATATTCTGCTAAATTCATTGTGAAAAGGCTGTCCTCATATTCATTTATCATATCAGACTGCTGAATTTCTCCATTATAATATTTTTCAAGGATATCATGGCAATACCCACCTGATACGCAATAAATAGAGTCTCGTCTATCTTCCTTTTCTCCCTTGATATACTTTAGAAAGTATGAATAAGGGTCTGTCTTAAATATGTTATATCTTGACCATGACCATAATATGTTCGTATGAAATTTTTTACATATTTCATTTATTTCTTTAGGAGTTTTTCTCATTTCGTTAATCCTCCATTTCTATTTGATAATTATACAATGCGAGATATAATTTTTTTGGTATTACGTTTTTATACAAATCTGCAACTTGTTTTATATATTCTTCTTTAAATTTTTTATATTTTTCAAAAGCTTCAATTTCTGTATTAAAATGTCCCAAATATATACTTCCATTCAATGTCATACATCTTGCTCTAAACTTTTTATTATGAAAATCTACACCAATAGAATATTTACCTCTAACTTTATCGTTTTTAATAAGCAAACTATTTATCCTTCTTGGAACAAAGACACAAGTATCTGGACTATAGATTTTATTATTTTTAACAAGTATATCTTTATCTATTTCCATTCTTTCTTGAGCAATTTCATAATAATTTTTGCAAAACCATTCAGCAAAATTTTGATAATTATGCCATTCTTCGCATACACTACATTTTTCATAAGTGCTATATTTTGTTTTATATTCTTTTGAATAGCCACGACAAATAATATTATCCCATGTTGTATAACATTTTTTATTATCTTTTTGTCTGTATTTCCCAATTCCAATATAACCAACATTATATAGAGATTTATCTAACGGAGATATTATATGTCCTTTTACTAAATTTCCCACACCAACATTTTTAAGTATTATGTTATGTGTAATGTCTAAACAATCCACATTTTGATAATTTGTGTATGAAACAATCTTGAATAAAGTTCCATATTTATTTTCATAAATCTTTCCTATATATTCTTTTTCTGTTTTTCTTCTACCCATTTTATCAACTCCTTATGTTCATTTTCATCATACTTGATTTTATATTTAAGCATGAACTCATATTGTTTATTAGGTCTGTCGGCAGGGCTTTCTTTTTCTCCGAGGATATCCCACTTATCATAAATATAATAAATATTCCTTATGCCATAGAATTTTTCACACTCTTTTCTTACTTCATTCTGACTTACATCTTTGTCAAGGGCTATAACAATATCTACATTCAGACCAATAAGAATTTTGACTTGTTCATCTGATAGAGTATGTGAGCCTATTGACACTCCCGTTCCATCTTTTCGGCTATATCGTTTTAAGGTTGATTTCTCACTCTCAAATAAGACTGCATAACCTTTTTCTTGAATTGTTTTATAATTTTCATAAAGTCCATAAACGTCCATGCCTTTTGCAAAAGGCTTAATTCCAAAATATTTTGGGATATCAAAGTCTTGATAATTTGGAACTGTAGTCCTACCGACTACACCTACATACTGATTATCACTTCCACACCAGTATCTCCATGGAATAATAATCCTTTTTTTATCGTAAGAATATCCAATATTAAACCTCTTACAGGCAAAAGGCATTATACCCTCTCTTACCCATGAAATATAGGGCAGGGGAGTGTATTCTTTTAAGATATTGTCATCATAGATTTCAACATCTTTATTTACAATACACGATGTTCTTTTAATTTTCTTAAACACATCAAGAACATCAGGAGTGTTGGTTTCTTTTTTATTTACCTTAAACGAGTAATTTAACCCAAGATATTCATGGACTAATTTATTTGTTTTACCGAAAGTTATTTTGTTTAGTTCCATTACTAAAACAAAAATATCTCCAGTAAAGTTCAAATCAGAAGAATTAACTGCTGTAAAAAGATTTTCCTTTTTTACCGTTACAGCAGTCGGATTCTTCTTTCCTGGAAGAGCTGCTCGATATTCAGATTTATATTCCTTAACACTATGACAGCCCACTTTTTCTAAGATGAGCGAAATTTTGTTATTATTGATTATGTATTCTTTTAATTCATTTGCATTCACAAAATCTCACCCCTTATCAGAAATCTTGTGTTACATAAGTAATACCGACTTCTTTCATAATGTTTCTTGACATATCATGCTCAACGACAATCTGAAATTGATTTGCTGAACCCTCACGGTTTTTTACAATAAAAATTATCTGATAATGTTTATCTGGACTTAACTGAACGGGAATTTTACTCTTGCCATGCTTCCCTTCAAGGCGAAAAACCTTTAGTGTATTTTTACCACCGGCTTTTTCATCATCAAATAAATCTCTTATCATAATATTTGTGCTTGCAACATCGGTTATATTTTTTGCTATACCTGTATTATCCTGTGTGTAATATCTCTGCTTTGCCGATCCTTTTGCAAGCTGAAACGTAATCAATATATGAACGTCTTTGTTTGCTTCCTTAACTGTATCCTGAATATCAACCATTGCCTGCGACATTGCCATTGCATTAGCCGAGCTTTCAAAGACTTTATTTCCAGCGTCAGCCTTGAATGTATCAAGCATAAAATACTTAACGCCCATTCCGGCATATTTCTTGATTATCTTGATTGCTGAATCAGTTTTGTATCTCTGGAACGGAATTATCGTAATTGTATGATTTTGGGATATTTCTTTTATCCATGCTGAACATTTTTTTAGCAATACCCATACGTCATCAGTATATTTGCCGTTTCTTAAAACAAACTTCTGCAAATCCTCCTTAAAGATATTGTTGGCACACCAGACAATCATTTCTCTCTGCCACTTGCTCAATCCGTCCTCATTGACCATAATGACGATTTTTTCTTTATTTTCAATGATACTGGGGAGAGTAGAGCTTCTTGCAAAGGTTGATTTTCCTACATTGGAAAGACCGCCTACAAGAGTGATATTCCCATGCAACTGACCGCCTGTTTCAGCAGTAAGCATTGGCATATTATAATAGGGAAGACCTATTGCCTGACCTTCATTCAGATTTTCTAACAATTCATCTATTTTATAGTCAAGAGAGTATGTGCTGATATCACCATCAATATTTACAAAAGTGTGATTAAGAAGTGTTTCAAGTTCGGAATATATCTCATCAGCAGACATATCCGAATAATCAGATAATTTATCCGCAACAGGGAAGCCATACTTAATTAGTTTTAAGACTACGTTCCACTTATTCAAATCCTTAACATACCCTGATATATTATTAGGATTGACATAAGCAGTAGCGTCAATTATTTTTTGCCAGCCACCATATTCATCATATTTTTCTTTGAGTTTGCTATGTTTTTCAAGATAAAATCCGACTGTCAATTCATCAAGTGACGGCTTTCTTTCCTTTACAACTACGTCATATGCAATTTGGAAATATACTCGCCAAGCATTCTCTGAAATATCTTCCAGTTTTAACTCATAATCAAACAATAAATCGGGCTGTTTATAAAAAATTGAGACAACATTAGCTTCGCAGGATAATTTATATTCCTTTACCTTTTTTGCTACCTTTAACTGTTCTTCCTGAAAAGGTGTCAGCTTTGTCTTATCAGATTTCCCTCTATTCACCATAACTCATCAAATTTATCCTTTACATTTGTTGTTTCTGTTTTATAATCAGCCTTGTCTTCTGTATGATTTTCAAATGACATTCTTAAAATTTCTGTATCAATCTGTTCTTTTTGCTGTATTTTTAACACGACATCATTTATTTCCTGTTCAAGGAATTTCATTATAAGATTGATTTTATGGGTCTCTCCATTTATTTTCGCAGAATTTTTTGAAAAGTAATCCTTGATCTTGGGCTTGCATACTTTACAAGTAATTAAAATCTGCTCATATGTATAAGAAGCATTTGGTTTGATATATTTATTCGCCATAAAATTTCCTTGCGCTAAACCTTTAAGCCTGAGTGCCAAAGTTTGTGGGATTTTCATTTCTGGCGAGTATTCAAGAATTTCATATTTGATATAATCACATAAATCATACCAATCATGCTTTTCTTTTTCAGTCATTTTTATCATGTATCCACCGCCTTAATATCCTTAATACCATAAAAGGGCAGAACATATTTATTCTGCCCTTATTACTACATTGATATCTTGATTATGAAAGTGACTTTGTAAGGTCAAGAAGTTCAGCGAGTATTTCCGGACTTTCTGCTGTCATATTCTTAATATTAAGACCCTTTTCCTTTATAAATGCGTTTATCTGCTTTACAGCTGAGGTGTTGCCACTAGCCGTAAGTTCCTTCATTAAAGGCTTCCACTCCTCGACAATATCTTCGGCATTATCAGCTTCTGTTGTCATAGCCTTAACGTCCTTTTCAACACTATCATTGAGGTTTGAAACTGCCTTAATACCATACTTCTTAGTATCTTCCCAATTCTTTCTCCAAATCTCAAAAGTGATATTTTCAAGAATGTCCCCACGCTTTGTTACGCCTGTTCTGTCCTTAAGTATCTTAGCCTTATAAACAGTTTCTCCATCATCAGTTTCTTCTGTAAAAGTCTGAATAACAATATCAAAGTCGTGTTCTGCCTTCTTTGCAAGGTCGGGAATTTCGCCTATCTTTATTTTATCCACATTAAGAGCCTTTTTTTCTGCTTTGGTTGCGTCCCTTGTTTCGTCCTTCTGATGAGCAGTCACAACACACCATTTGCCCATTTCAGAAAAAAGAATATAAGATGTTGCAAGCTGTTGATTCCATCTCTTGATATGCCCCCAGTCACGCTGAGAAATATTTATATCATTAAGGTCAATATCTGTATTACCCTTGTTTCTCTGCTTTCTTGCACGGCTTTCAGCTACCTCATATGCTGCACTCTGCATATTCTCATACAGTTTTGTACCAGAGTCAATAACTATCGTATCAAACGTCTTGAGCATATCCTCATCATTAAGCTCATCAAGGGTTTCCTGCACCTCCTTTTCGGAAACAGTTCTCATAACACCCTTGATATTCTTATTCTTTCCGAGATAATATGTCTGACCATCTTCCGTATCAACAAGGTTAATGTTAGGGAACGTGCCAACGAAAGTTGATTTGCCAGTACCCTGCTTACCAAACACAAGAACCTTTCCTCCAACATGAGAGAGAATTTCTTCTACCTTTTGAAATCCCATATTTAATTACCTCTCTTTCTTATTACAGGTCTTCAAGCATCTTCATAAACTCGTCTTCATCATCGCTGGAAGAATCCATTTCGTTATCTGCACTATCATCAGTATTATCACCAGGATTATCAAGGTCGAGTGCCGCAAGGTAAGCACTAAAGAACTGAAGGTCGGTGGGCTTGTACTTCTTATCATCGCGAGATACAGTAGGCTTTCTATCATCACCTTCACCAATATAGGTAATAGAAGGCTTTGTAATGACCATTCTTTTTTCTTTACTTGTGTTTCCAACTGCACACTTAGCAAGAGCCTCTTCCTCGGTATAAAGACCTAACTCAATAAGCTCTTTAATATCATTGGGGATATCATCAGCAGTAATATTAACGATTGAACCACCCTCAACAAGATTACCGTCTACAGTCATTTCAATAATCTCATTCTTCTTAGCCTTGAAGAACTTTGCCAACTGCTTAGACACAAGTTCAGGATTATCACCGATATTAAACTCCATATTTACAGGGATTGCAAAATTCTGCTTAACCTCAATCTTCTGCCCATTAATCTTAGGCTTGCCTACATAGTCAACCACATATACAGACATAGGAATTGTATTCTTCTCCTTATCAGGCTTACCGATACTGCCGTCATCGAGAAGAATAGTCTGTGTGAATGTTGCCTTAAACTTATCCGGTTCTGCCTTGGAAAGTGCAATATTAGTTATCTTCTTCTTCTTATAAACCTTTTCGCCATCAGTTTCGTATGTAATATTACCCTTAACATTGATAAGAGTATCATCTGTAAGATGTTCACTAAGGTACTCAACGGCATCATACTCTGTCAGAAAATCCTTATAGAATGTGTTACCCTTTTCGTCCTTTTCAATGCCTACGGTCACAAAACAACCCTTACCGATGGTTTCAAGAATAGCCGGGTCGTTACGGTCATCCCAATCAATAGTGAATGTATTATCCCAATCATCTACTGTCTTGTCGTTTTCATCCTGCTTTACACCGTGAACATAAATCTTATTATCCTTCTTATATTCATTAGGGAAATAGCCACCAGACATTTCGGCATAAACGACATTACCATCTCCACAGTCAACACCAATATTCATGATGTTGGAAGTCCAGCCACTGTCATACTTGTGGTCAATATCAAACGTATAATCATTGACCTTTGCCTTGCCTACGAGGTTAAAAGTTGCCTTGCCCTTCTTCAGCGGGGTTGCTTCATTCTTATCCTTTGCCATACATTAATTCCTTTCAAAAATATTTATTCTTTTTTCTGTTTTTAATCATACATTGTATTAATCCCGTAATCAGCAGCACACATCTGCTCAATTCTACAACCTCTGGCTGTGTCCCAACCGTCACAGAAATAAACAATATCTGCTGTAGCTAAAAGCTTAATGCTTTCGCCAAGATACCAAAGTGGGGAAGTGTCTGTTGGAACGTCATTAAAGAATGAATCTATAACTTCGACATCATCTCCGAGTATCTTCTTTGCTCGACTGATAGCATAATTTCTTTCATCAAGAATCTGTTCATCAGTCTTTCCTCTCATTGGCTGAGAAATAAATAATCTCATTGCCATTTTTGCACAAAAATCCTCCTTTTCTACGAAAAACATTCAACTAATGCCCTTGCAAATGGCTCTATTAAGCCATTTATTGAACTGATTTTTACAATAAAATCCAAATTTCATTGTAAATTGAATTTTTCGTTATTTTTGACCTTTATCATGTACTTTTTATGTAAATGTCAAGTGGTTATTGCAATTTATACAATAACCACTCAACAGGGAATAGGGTAAAATCTATATAAACAGCTTTTACTGCTGATTGCTTGTTGTTTCTCCTAACTGGGCGATTACATTCTTGACTTCTTCAAGAATTTCTTCGGTTGTCCATTTCTTATCGCATCGAAATATTCTGTCGGCTTTAGCAGGGTCAATATTATAAGCATGATAATCATTATAATGGTTGTAATCCCAGCCAATCCAATAACCATCTCTATGATGCTTATGTTCCAAAGGGAAGAGACCGTCTTCGCCTGATGAATAAGTTATGCCACCATGACACTCAATAGGAAAATCATCAAACTTATAAACATCCCTGCCATAAAATTTATGCTCCTTTGGCAATTCAACATAAGCACAAGGATGTGTACCATAGGATACAATTATATAATGATAACTATTATATCTACTCTCATCAAGTATTTGACAAGAATCATATAGGGTTTCCAATTCTCTTAACGGACGATATACCATTTCTTTCATTGTAATATTCCTTTCTGCTAAATATTTAGCGAATATTAGTGTGTTTTATGTAAGTAGCTGTGTGCCATTCTGAAAAATATCAATTATCTTTGCAATGATGTTGTTCTTCCTTGCAATAGCATACACATTCCCGGTATAACCCTTGTTTGAGCTTGTATATCGAAGCGTAAACTTTGCTCCATTCTTATTCAAGGGAGAAACTTTTAAAGTGGCAGGTATATTAGGATTAAATGCTTTATGTATTTCTGCTACATACCCTTGAACTTGTCCACATAATTCTCGATTATTCATCATGTGCTTATCAGAGAAGTAGCTATCCTCGGTATCTGCTAAAGGTGGAATTGTAGTCAAGCTATAATAGAGCATTGAAAGTTCTTGAGAATTCATACTAAACCTCCTGTACATTGCTAACGATTTGTTTATTCCTGAAAATATTTCTCAACTTTTCGATAAAATAAATCTGTCCCTTGCCAGTGACATAAGTTTTTAATCCTGCTTGTTCACCATAAGGCGTTGTATATGTATATTCTCTTAGCTTGAATAGCCCTTGTTCTATGTACTTCTGATAAGGTTGATTCTTATGTCCGGTTGAACTCATCAGATAATCATTATCCCTCAGCCACTCAAACAATCGTGTTCTGCCAATGTTGACATTTTCTTTCTTTGCTAACTTCGCAAGCTCACCAATATCAAGCAGATTAGTTGTATTTGAAACATGATCGGCAAATTCCACAAGAGGTTTGTCTTGCTCGATCTTTTCAGACTGCTTCTGAATTAGTTCATTCTGTTGTCTTACCGTTTCAAGAGTTAATCTGAAAAGCGACTTTGTATTTTCATCAGCAAAGGGGAGATATGTTTCTATGAAATTATTTTCATTTGCAACATAACCACCTGTTTTGCGGATTGTGGGGAGAACTTCCGATGTTATCCAATGCTTGAACTGTTTTGCTGTCGGGAGCTTACTGGAAAGGATAAGACTATAAAGACCAGATTCATTTATAAGCCAACCTCCACGTTGTCCCAAGTTAATCTCTAAACTCGATAGCGTTTTGCTATTGAGTTTATCATCGATGTCAACATGGTCTTGAAGTGCTTCATTAGGATTGGAATATCCAAGAATTGTTGCAGCATCCTTGCCTACAAACCACGGTTCATCCTCAATTTTTAACGTTCTAATCTCTCCAAATTCTTCATTATTAAAGATTTGAACACTTGTGCTAGTATCGGTCATTTTTCAACCACCTTTCTTTAATTAATATTTATAACCATTGTAATTATCTGAAAATTATTCCTTTGGTGATTTCAAGGTTTTTCTTTACAATGAAAATTCAGACCAAAGGAATAAAGTATTAACAGATTTTGTTTTACAGAACCACTACCCAACTGTAAAACCGTCATACCCGATGTATAACTTCCAAGCATATGAAAGGAGCGAAACGGAGGTATATGAATGGCAAGATTCATATATTCAATATGTAGTCAACAAATACCCTATGCTCACTCAGATATTCGCTTTTGTTTGGTGATGGGTAGGGAAGTTGAATCCCTGTCTTCGCCGTGAAAGGGCGATGTCTTAACCACTTGACTAACCCACCATGTATAGCAGGGAATAGGTATTTCACCTATTCGAGATGTTCCTCTATGGCTGTACAACCATATCAGATAAACGGGATTTCTCACCCTAATTGACCATCTTTTTAATATTGTCTGACACCCTTATAGTGGGTTTAGCTTTTCCGGTCGCTTAGTCTTACAATATTCCTTTTACTTGGATACCTGCTATTTGGTGGCACACATCAGATTCGAACTGAACTGCAACGATTTTAAGTCGTTTGTCTCTGCCTATTGGACTAGTGTGCCAAAAGTGAATTGATATTGTGGTAGCTATGACCCATTTCAGGGTATTTTACATTAGTGTTCAATGGTCGTTATCCACTAATCACTTAAACAACCATGTAATTTTTATTACTGGATTCACAATGGGTATCATTCAGTTTTCCTGACTTATTTCCCACTACGGATTTCTTACCTACCGTTGTACTACCTGTGAGCCTTTCTATACTCGCCCCGACCCGTCTTGATGTCATCGCAACTGCCGTTAGCCAATATCAATTTTCTGTCTTTGCCTTCTTACTGTTACCGAGAAGCATTCTCGTGGCACTGCTCAACTTAATTTCAGGCATTATTAAGTTGAATGTGAAATTCCTCAAAAGAAATCTCGCGCGTCGGCGTATAAAAATAAATAAATAAATAAGATGGAATTGTTATGATGCCACTTAGCAAGCCTGTGTGAAAACATTAAGGCATTATTCACAGGTTATTCCAATTACTAAGCTTTATGGTGTCACAGATGGGACTTGAACCCATACGCTATTTCTAGCAACAGTTTTTGAGACTGCCTTGTCTGCCTATTCCAACACTGTGACATATATAATCGCCATTATACTAGCCCTGAGGTTCATTCAGTGCCACATTACATACGCACAAACCTTTTGCCAAGGATTTTATACTAGATAAACATTATTGATCATACTGAAATATTCTTTGAACAAGATACTGTTTAACGATTATTCGTTATTATTTACTGATTAAGCATTACTATTTCCATCAAATTAAACTCAAACAATTCTAAATTTTAAGATTTCAAGTCTCAAAATCAGCTATAATCATCTTTAACATTTGACGATAATATGTAATTTGCTTTTCAGCATTTTCTATACTATTACTCTGTATAGGGGAGATGTAATCTTTAGAATTTTCAGTATAATGGCGATTTATTTTTTTAACTTTCAAGTCTTAATACTCGATTTCGATGAGTGTATTTGCGTTTGAAACTGCAAGAACACTATCTACTTCCGAAGTAAATGCCGAAATCATTTCCTCAAGTTCCTTGATTTTATCAAAAAGTTTAAGAGGGTCAACAATTTCAGTCTTGTGGCTGTCGTAATAAGACTTGCGAAGATTTTCCATTTCCTTTAACGCTTCTGCTGTCAGGGTGGTCTTATCAGAATTAGTACCATTCTTAGCGTAATCGGTAGCAGCCATATCAGCCTTTGCATTTTCAGTTTCCATCTTGTTTACTGCATTTGCATACTGGCTACGAAGATTTCTAAGCAAATCCTTATAGTAATCCATTCCCCAGTTCTTCATTTCAATGGCTTCAGCAACGACATAATCCTTACCGTTGATTGTAACTGAAGTAGAGGAATTAGACTTGCTTACTGCTCTCTTGATGGCATTTCTGCGATTGATAAGTGTATTGACACTATCATAATCACTCTGAACATTAGTCTTAAACTCATCAACAGTCTTTCCGAGAATCGTCTTACTGCCAGACTTCATTGTTCCACAAAAAGTGCAATTAGAAATCTTGTCTGAAATTCTATCATTGAGAATTTTCAGTTCTGATAACGCCTTATGTAAATTCATTGTTTCCTTAATCATATAACTGCCTTTCTACTATGTAATAATTATTGTGTCCTTTGTTCCAATCAGCTATCTGTGTTTTACTTCACATCAGATATTCCCAGCAAACACCACAAGGAGGTTTGAAACTTGTTTGCCACTTTCCTCGCCACTATCTCCCGACAGGAGCGAGGTTTACACCATAAACACTAAACAGAAAGGAGTGCGCTAACTAGAACTTATGGAATGGTTATTGGATTGGGTGACTGGATTTGAACCAGTGGAATGAGGGAGTCAAAGTCCCTTGCCTTACCGCTTGGCGACACCCAAATATATAAAGAGCTTAACGCACTCTTTGTGTTGAAGTTATCTCTGCGTTGTTCTTAGTAATCTTTTATTCCAAACAAAAAGGTACGCACCGAGGGTGTTAGTACGAGCCAGTACTTGTACAAGTTTGAAAGCAGTATCTTTACTAGCAGACAACTGAAGAACACTAAGAACCACTGGAGCAGACTGTACGAATCGAACATACAACATCAATCTACGATTGTGTAACCCTTTGTCTGCATATTAGCTAGGTGTGGAGTGCCAAGTTACCTTGTAGCTCACCTAGCTTTTGGTGTACCCGGTGGAACTCGAATCCACGACACCGTGATTAAAGGTCACGTGCTCTACCAACTGAGCTACGGGTACATATCTTGCTTTATCATTCGTTAATATTTTGATTTTGTACTGTTTTTATATTGTGTAACGAACGATAAAATCTTAAAATTCAAACGGTCGAAACCGTCCGAATTTTTTGTGTAGGCTCATTCCAAAGCTGTTTGATTGATTTCGGAATTAACCTTGTGTATATATAATACACTATTTTTTAGAATTTGTCAATAGGGTTTTTCAAATTATTTTATTTTTTTGTTTTTCTTAATTTTCTTCCACCATTGACATTGCCATTATTCAAAAAATCTTCCTGCTGTAAACAATAACGTTCCCAATCATATTTTAAGGTCAAAGCCTGCAATAAAGTTGTAACAGCATAAGAACTACCAAAATCGAAAAATAACCCTATGCTTTCGTAATTATTCCAATCCAATGCCTTAGAACCTAAAACATTAAACCTTTCCCAAGCATTATATAGTTTGCCTGACCGCCATAAATGGGCAATAGAAAAACCAGCGTTATTTATCAATCGGATAAGAGACTCTTCCTTATAAGAACCTCTCCTTTGACACAAAAACACATTGCCCTCTCGATTGTATTCTACCCATTGCAGATGGTCTGAACGTCCATTCTCCCACCAATAACCAGAGGCATCATAATATTTCTCAAAATATTCTTTGACCACTTCAGGAATTTTAGCAGTCTTATCATTAAATAAAACAATTCCTTTAGAAATATTAATATCAGACCGTTTAATCTGTATAATTTCTGATGGATTAAACCCCATCCAGATTAAATATACGCCCAATTCGACAGGAGTTAAGACATCGTATCCATAAAGAGTGAGTATGGAAGTTCCTATTTTAGATTTTCGATAATCATTAAATGCGTTTCTGACTTGCTCAACATTAAGGAAATAATTAGTCCCCCCACATTGTTTAGCGTTTTCCAGATTATGAACAACGTTTTCTGGGTAATTATTGCCTAATAAAAACTGCTTAATTCTTCTTTTAACAGGAGAGATATTATTTGTAGCAACATTCATCTTTTGGAAACAAGACTCCCAATCAGGGACTGTATATCGGCACAAAGGCAAATCAAAATCCATTAAATAATCTTCAAAGGGATATAAAAAGGATTCAAGGGATTTGTTTGCTTCAATCCATGATTTATAATTGCTTATGTCTTGCTCATGAGAATATTCACTTAATAGCACGGAGATACCTCCTTATCACAACCACCTTTGAACATATCAAGGATTTTGCCCAGTCCGATAGAAACAGCCAAGGCTATATCTACTTTATGCATTTCAGCTTCAGTAGTACTAGTAACATATTCCTTTAATCGACTTTTGTCAATCGTTGTCTGCTGTTCGCAAAGGCAAACACTTTTGGTTCTCGCTGTGATTACAGTATGAGTGGGGAGAGGCTTCTTTTCTTTTGTAGTTAAAGGAGCTACTATTACAGTAGGACTATATTTGTTCCCAATATCATTCTGGATTACAAGAACCGGACGAATGCCACCCTGAACGTGACCGTCATCATAAGGCAGGTCTGCATAATAAATGTCACCTCTCTTGATTTCACGAGTAAAAGTATCACACTTCTTAAACATATAAATTCCTCCTTGCTTGTGTGTTACCTTAGTTTGCAACGCAATATTGTATAACGAATTTCTAATTTTGATTATAACACACTACAGTTATTTTGTCAAGAGGGGAGACACTATTTTTTTTAAATTTATTTTCTATCCGGTAAAGGACACCCCTCTTCAATGTCCCATACTCCGACCTCATACTCTCCCGGATTGTCAGTCTTGCGAATAAACATAGTCTTTGTGATTTCTGAATACTTGTCCATACGCAAAGCATATCTGATTGTATCAATCAATCCCGATTTATGTTTCTTGGCTCTGAAAAAATCTATAACGAAATATTCTTTACCATCAATATTTTTTGACCATATCTCGTCTATAAATTCTTTCCGACCATATCCAAGAATATCTTTAGGAACGATATCCACAGTTTGAAAAGTTTTTGCTCTGTGTTCATTCCACAACCCTTTTATGTAGATTTCGCCATCTTCCCGGATTATCTTTACTACATCTGGTTCAGGATATTCTAGGTCTTTTAAGACATGCACCGTCCCACCTGGTATTCGGTTATGAGTTAATGACGGATATTCTGTAAAAAAGTCACGGTATATCCGCACATTATCGCCTGAATCAAGAACCTTTCCTATACACAAATCCTCGTATTCATCATCACTGTCATTGAACTTGGTCACGATATCATAGCCGTTATACTGCTTGAGAAAATTGCTTAGTTCTAACGTCATGTCATGCATATCCCACATCTTGATTTGCTCCGGAGACAAATTCGTTCCGTAAATCTTGGTAAACCTTGGGTCATTCAACCTCTCTGCGATTTTGCTTTGAAACCTTTTAACCATTGGAATCGTCCTTTCTGTTGATATAATTACCTATTGTGTCATGACCGTTATGGTATATTCCAATCCGATGACCACAATATATAGTGCTTGAAATTCCTTGTGTTCATAGTATATCACTTATTAGAACGTTTGTCAAGAGGCAAATTCATAAAAATAATATTTATGAACAAATCTATATATTGTGTATCACTTTTGGAGCAGATTTCTACCTCCGATAATGTAATGCTTCTAAAAGCTGTATCTCATCGGCGATAGAGTTATTACTTGCAACAAAGCAGTTAATTAATGTATCTTTCGGCATTCTGTTCTTAAAATTAGATAACTTCCGAATAAGCCTGACTGTAATAACTACCATAACGCATAGAGCAACGTTCAGCAAATCCATTCCGTTAATGGTATAGTCATATCCCTTGCAAGTCATAATAACTGTCCTGAATGTAATTCCAATATAGATGGCTGCCACATAAGGGAGTATTCCTGTCAGAGTAATCCATAAATCACTTATAACAGGGTGAGCAGTTGCAAAATTCACGTCCTTTCTACCAACTCTCTGGACATTACGTCTTATCTGTGTCTGTGCTGTTGTCATTTCTATTATCCTTTCTGTTTTTACATTATGAATTAGTCTTTACCACCGTAAACGGTAGCATGGTTATTCCAAGTTCCTTTGCAACCAGATAGCGTATGTATCCGTCTGTAATCTTCACAACGCCATTCTTATCAATCTTGATACCAACAGGACTGTCAATGGTGTGTCCTCCAAGGAGATTGCACTGTTTCTTAACCCATTCTATCTTTGCAGAATTAGGCTTTGTGTAATGTTCTGACGGTGGAGTAATAACGTTAAAGTCAATCACTCCAACAGGCTTCTTACTAAGATAATAATTGAACTTACTGCGAGTATATGGCACTACAATAGCTTTGATTTCTGAAATGCCCTTGTTTTTGGCTATCATGTATGTTTTCCAACCAGTTACAAGCGTATATTCTGCGCCATCTTCTCTTAGAACAGTCAAACGCTTTACCAGAATCATAGAGTTCTCATCAATTTTTCCAGTAATAGTCTTACCCTTCTCAATATCCTTGACATGGGTGTTTGATCTAAGAGCAATCTTACTCATAGGAATAGTTATAGCTGTGCTACGATTGAGATTTATGAATGTGTCAAGTTTCATTGTATGTCCTCCATATGTTATTGTGCTTCTATTCCATTGGCATAATATTCATTTAGAAGATATAATAATTTTACTTCGTCTTCATAAGATGTGAGATCAATAGAAAAACATTTAACCTTACCTGCATATCCTATTTCCTTTAAGGCTTCGTATTTAACTACTCCATCAATAACATAATAGTTATTATCTCTATGAGCAACTATTAATGGTGCGCTAAGGCAAAAATCTTTTTTGTTCTTAATAAAATCAACCATGCGCGAATCAGGCTTACGTTGATATGCATAGTTTACAATTAAATCAGGCAACGGAATTTCCTTAATGAGATTGTTATCTTGTGTAAATTTATTACAAGTCATAATATATTCCTCCATTAATTAAAAATTAAACTTATATTCCAGCGGTGTTGCACCCTTACCCTTATTATAATAGTTATTCACCATGATACGGGCAATTTTAGCTTCCGTCTTTGCTGTTGTAATACGATCAGACTTAGCCATTCTGATAAGGTCGGCGGGGTTTACCTTGGATAACTTCTTGATGAACTTATTATCATCAAGTTCTCTGCTGTACAGATTAAGAATATATCCAACTGCCTTAATCATTTCCTGCCTGAATGCTGCGTATGCGCCGTCCCATGTATCATTAAGAAGTCTGATAAGACGGTCAGTCTTTTCTTCACCGATCTTATTGTATGTAACCACAAGAGCCTTAATAGCGGTTATTCTGCTGTCGGCAGTTGTTCTCTTATCTTCGGTAATGCCAAGTTCAACGCCATTCTTCTTGCACAGATTAGCAAGAGTTGTCATGGTTTCATCTTCTGCGTAGAAAAGCCCCTTTGCTTTATCAGCATACTGTAACGGAATTGAGCTGTCATTCAGCTTGACAAAGTACATGGATTCTTCCTGCTGAGTAAGCCCTCTGATGACCTGACACTCCATAAGGTAATTGTCCCCGAAACGTTTCTTCGCACCGTAAAGTCTGTGCTGACCATCAATAACATACCACTTACCGTCACGGTATGATACCACGATAGGCTGAAACAAGTTCTTGTCAAAATTAGAAGCTATATTCTCCGCTAACCTTCTGTTCCTTAATGTCCTCTGCGATGTGTATGTAGTGTTCAACTTATATATCGGGATAGATATAATTTCAGTCTTCTCACCACTTACATTAGTTGTCTGCCCGGTTTCTGCCATCTTCCTTTTGTTTTCAAGATAAAGCATTGCCTGTGTTTTGTTGGCTTCCTTTGACATTGCGTTCATAGTGTTCATAATATTTTCTCCTGTCGTTGTATTTTTTGTCAAATCAAAGATGAAATGACATTATGGATTTGGTCGAGCCTTTCAAGGCAGTCAGCTATTTTATGTTTAGATTTTTCGTCCTCTTCATCAAAGGTATCAATATATTCCGGAGATAGTATGCGTTGCATAACCTCCTCAATATAATCCACACCTCTGTTAAAAAGGTCGGCTGTATTATTAAGATGTGTTTCGTGAGAAGAATTAATATCTTTTATTTCAGCGTATATTTCCTCAAAGGATTGGGGAACGTTTTGTGAAACTTCTACCCGTGATATAAACTGATTATTGCTTATTTTCCCTTCGATAAGGGTATTGATAGTTTCCATATCAGCGGTTTTGGAAACTCTGACAGTATCACGATATCGTCTGATGCTTAATGATGTATGATTGATATACTCAACCATTTTATCAAAGACATCATTCTTCCCCATCTCCAAAAGACTGTTCAAATGATTCGAGGTCGTCACTGTCGCTTCGATATCCGCTACACTGACTATTTTCTCCACATTCAGTGACCGCAGGAGCTTCAGATAATACGCATTCGGGGTTCTCGCTTTCGCTCTCTCCATCTGATCGGTAGCTTTCTGTGCTATCTCCAGTATCATCTGAACTGTCAATGGTTTCAACTTCTTCATCGGTATTCACCTCAACCTTTTCGATATTATAGTCTGCTATGTAATCCGTCATGGCATTAAGAATAACGCCACGGCGAGAACTTACGCTTTCATAGGAATACTGCTTTGCCCCAGAGCCGGACTTTGTGGCAGCATACTCGTTATATTCTATCCTTGCGCTTGAATGCAGGAAATGTACAAGGAAGTCTGTGAACTGCTCATCTGTTCCTTCCCATTGGTCAAGAGCGTCAATGATATGAGGAATATTGCAGGCATTAAAGAACTCAATATCTTCCTCAACAAACTTTGAACTGCCTGTGATGTCGTTCAGACGGTCAAATAACTGACCAATCCTCTTAACGCTATACTCGTTTGCCTTGATATCAAATTCTTCTGCAAAATTGTTCATTTCAGTTGCGGAAAGGTCACAGTCACAACCCATCATAATCATCATGGTTCTGGTAATGCAACCGAGGATACTATCATTCTTAGCATTACAGCCGTCTATATTATTCCAAATAGCATTCTCGCAGATAGGCTGGAGATACTTCATTGTGTTTGTTCCGAATGCAAGTCTTAACTTCTGATTGGGCTTGAAAGATACTCCGTTGTTAATATTATAGATAATACCATCAAGTTCATCATCAGTGAAGCCTACATACTCGTAAAGGGTAATATCATAGTCGAGAATTTTTCTCTGGAGGGCAGGGGGGAGCTGTTTGAATTTCTTTCCGGCAAGTTCAACCTCATAAGCAATCGTTTCTCCGCTTTCAGAACGGCACACGCACTTTAACGGCTTTGTGTTCTTGCTTAACGAATATTCATTATTTACATATCCACACATAGCTGTTGTTCTCTGCAAACCGTCAAGGAGAGATTTTGTCAAATACATTGCTTCGTGTATTCTTTCGCCTGTATAAAGGATAGCACCGATAGGACGGTTTTGAAGAATGGATACGATAAGCTCACTTTTCTTCTTTGTTGTCCACTGATTGTCGAGTCTCTGAACAAGAGCATCACGGCAAAACTCTCCCTTTAACACCTTGTCCACATACACTTCGAGAGGCATTGCCTTATGATTGACTCTACCGTCTGATACATCAGTATCAAGAATAACATAGGTCTTACCGCACACCTCAACAAGATTATCCGGTTCTTTCTTCTTTCTAGCCATAATCGTATTCCTTTCTGTGAATTATCCGTTAAACTGAAACTTGCCGTTATAATAATCTTCAATGAACATTTCAAGGACTTCAAGTCCAAGATTGAGATTGAGCCATTGAGCTTTTAGCTTGCGAGAATCAATCGTCAAATAATACTCAACTGTTGTTCTCACATCAGAATGATTTAAGGCTTTACTAGCTACGATCGGATTTCTATTATCGACCCAATCACGAGAAATGAACTCTGCAAAAGTTTTTCTCATACAATGAGAAGAGAAATGTCCTTCAAGCCCAAGTTTCTTTGCTTCTTGAATAATAATTCTACTTAATGAACTAACACAATAAGGAGCAACTTCACGAGCCACACCATTATCATCATATTTTTCGCCAGTGGTAACAGTCTTTATTACTTTACCACATTCATCATACTCTATATGATGAATGTACGCTGTTCTGTTGCCCTCTCCGGCAAAAAGATAATTGTTGAGAGTAAGATGATTCACTTCAATTAAAAATTGAATAGCCATTTTTACAGCTTTATTGAAATAAACCTTCCTAGATTTACCTGTTTTACTTTCATTTAAGAAAATATAGTCTTTAATGTTCCCATTGTCATCAAGGACATCTCTTACCCTTATGATAAGTCCATCCCCAGCCCTATAGCCAGTATTAATAACAAAGAGGAAAGCTAATGCTTTTGTGAACTTCCGTTTACTTGATGATTTACAATTCATCAATAAAGAAAGCAAAATGTTATCTATATCATTTTTATTTGTAAACGCATCAGCACTATGATTTTCAGAATTTATTGAAACTCTTGCAACCAGATTACGACCTTCTCTTTTTTTCTTCAAAACAACCTTAATCTCTGGCTTAGCAGCAGGGAGGGGAAGTGTCTTCGGAATTTCTTCTGCGAGATTTGTGTTGTTAGCTCTCGGTACAAACCTTATAGATGAACGCATGAGTTTCAGTCCTTTCTATATTCATTACTATTTGCTAATAATTATTCCAGTGATTTCATAAAATATATTACTATCAAAGTTGGGCAGTTTCATTACTTCCTGTCTCTCATTCTCAGATAGATTTTCCCACATCATTTTACAAGCTGTTTTAAAATCTACAGTTTTCAAATATCCACCTGTTGTTTCATATTTCGGATTAGACTTTTTCTCGTCATCCGACATATTGACTGAATATATCCACCACGAGTTTTCAAAATTCCAATTAAGAATCTGAATGCCCTTTAATGAATGTATTTCATCTCTTGACATTGATGTTGGTTTATTGAATAAAAAAATATTCTGTTCAACACTGTTAAAAAAACCTGTGCTATAATTGGTGCTGTTCCAGTCACCTGTGTTCCAGTCACCTGTGTTACGGCTACCTGTGTTCCAGTCACCTGTGTTACGGCTACCTGTGTTACGGCTACCTGTGTTACGGCTACCTGTGTTCCAGTCACCTGTGTTCCAGTCACCTGTGTTA
>ERZ836877.26-NODE-26-length-196095-cov-7.343792_pt1 | contig 196095 bp, 175 predicted proteins | sample MGYA00519469_ERZ836877 | MGnify/ENA primary metagenome ERZ836877 (study PRJEB31850, sample SAMEA3708809) | human gut metagenome | biome: human gut; feature: human-associated habitat; material: faeces | place: China | collected 2014 ... | reverse complement strand
AAAGTAGAAAACTGCGCCACAGCCTTGGCAGGCCATCGCGCAGCGATTTTGTTCACTTTGAATTTTATGTTGTGAAAAAGATGTCTATTAACTTAGACATTGTATTTGTTGCCGCAAGAAGGGCAGAAACGGCTCTTGCAGCGGAAAGGAACGAATTTAAGATTTCCGCAATGAGAACAGGCATACATGGCGCTGCCGTGAGAAGGGTCACCACAATGAATCATCTTGTCGACATTTTTCAATGACAGCAGGACGAGGATGTAGTTCATAAACGATATGTTCGTAATAGTCGATAAAAATGGATTGTAAAATATTCATGATAGAAGTTTACAATAAAGTAAGGCAAAGAAAAGAACTTCCCCTCATGAATGAGGGGGTAGGGGAGTTGAGAGTGCCGTAGGCACTTGTTTACTATATTGAAATTTTAAGTTATATTTTGTGCATGTCAACATATGTGAAAGGAGTCTGCCGATGAAAGTAAATCAATCTACTTTAGCGGATGATGTATTTATATCAGTAGAAACGTTGTTGCCGACATGTAGTTTTCCAACCTATCATGCGCATAATGTTTATGAGATTTACATTTTAAATTCAGGGGAACGTAACATTTTCATCGGTAGTAAGCTATATCATACATCACCCGGAGTTGTGGCAATGATCCGCCCTCATATTCCTCATAGAAGTTTCGGAAATACACCCTATAGCGGTATCTGTGTAGAGTTTTCCAAGGGATATTTGGATGAGCAGTTAAGTAGCCGGGAACGGACGGAAGTGTTGCAGTGCTTTATTCAGCCGGTTATATCGCTGCCGGAAATGTATCTGAAGGAACTTTGGTGCAACGCGGAGAAAGTAATAAAAGGAAAGATTCAAAAGAAAGAGTATCTTTTGAGCCTGGCAAAAATTTTAGAAGAGTTTCAAAGTGCAACTGACATGGCGAGAAAGACATCTGCTGAATCAGATGCTTCTCCTATTAGCAATTATTTGCAGGAACATTATAAGGAGATTCATAGTCTGGAGGAGCTGACGACATATTTTAGAGTCAGTAAAAGCTACCTGTGTAGGATTTTTAGGAAGCAGACAGGGCTAACTATTGTAGAATATATTAATCGTCTAAAGGTTGAGGAAGCCTATAAGTTATTGCAGGAAACGGAACTTTCGATTCATGAAGTCAGTATGCGGTGTGGATTTGATACAGTAATTTATTTTAATCGCGTGTTTAGGCGAATTATGGGTGTTACACCAAAGGATGCTCGGAAAATAGCCAGAGATCAATGGACATATATATAGAATTGATAAACCGGTTTTTGAACTTTGTTCAATATCGGTTTATTTTTTGTTGTGTTGTTTTTTTTTATTTCTATAATGAAATTGGATAGTATATAGAATAGCGGATAAGTAACCGGTAATAGCATGATTGCGGAAGGGAGCATAATAAATGAAATCATTGATTTTAGAGAATGACAAGTATCAAATGAACTGGGTGGAAGGTACTGTGGAATGGGGAACAGTTCGTGTTCCGAAGGGAATTGAGGTTGCGGTGCAGTCTGAAAAAGTAGACGGAGATATATATGAAACTTATACATTTACTAATGTGACGGCGCACGATATTTTTACTTCCCTAAAAGATATTGGGATTTATACGACTTTCAATGATGATTACAAGGATTCTGAGACCTGTATGACCAATAGATGCCATGCGCATATCTGGTGCGGAGAAGAGATAACCTATGTGATGGCCCTTCGTATGGGTGGGGATGCGCCCCACTTGGGTATGGTGGTAACTGAGGGAAGTATCGGTGGATACAGTGTGGAACGTGATTTTGCAAAGATGAGCAATGATAGAGGTGATTTTTTGCTTCATCCGGTACCGATTACACTGACGCCCGGAGAGAGCTTTCAAATCAGCTGGGTATTGTTTACGCACAACGGAAAGGAAGATTTTTATAGACAATTGCCTGTATATAATCCGAAATATATCCGAGTGTCTGCAAATCAGTTTACTGTATTTGCAGATGAACAGATTTCTTTAGAAATTGAGCCGGCCTTTGTATTTCATCCCAATGATGTGGAAATTATGAGAGGTGGAATGGCAGTAGATTTTAGTTGTGACAATGGTTTAATTAAGGTTAATGAAACACCTGTCGAACCGGGCGAGTACTGTTATCAAATTTGTGTAAAAGGTGTCAAGACCCACTGTAATATTTTAGTACAGCCTACCATGATGGAATTGATAAAGGCAAGATGTTACTATTTGGCAGAAAAACAGCAGTATCATAATTCTCTCAGCCGTTTGGATGGTGCTTATTTGATTTATGATACGGAAGAAGGACATATTTATTACGAATCGAAAAATGATTATAATGGCGGGCGAGAGCGTGTCGGTATGGGTATTTTAATGACAAAATATCTTCAGCAGAAAGAGGATGTCTATTTAGAGGAAAGCCTGAAAAGGTATATTACTTATGTGGAGAGGGAACTTTTGGAGAAAGAGACCGGAAGGGTATTCAATGATTATCAAAGAGATGACTCTTACAAGCGTTTGTATAATTATCCATGGATGAGTCTTTTCTATCTGGAGCAGTACACGCTTTGGGGAAAGCAGGATATGCTGGAATGTGCATACAGGATTATGAAATCCTTCTATGAACAGGGTGGAGCACATTTCTATGCTATTGAAATTCCTTTGGAGCGCATCTGCTGTGAATTGGATCGGGCAGGAATGGAAGAGGAGTACCAAGAACTACTTACATATTTTAGAACTCATTGTGATTTTGTGGCAGAAACAGGAACCAATTACCCTGCTCATGAAGTGAACTATGAGCAGAGTATTGTGGCACCTGCAACAAATTTGTTGTTACAGATGTACAAAGTGACAGGGGAGAAAAAGTATCTGGAAGCAGGCAAAAAGCAGATGGCAGTATTAGAACTGTTTAATGGTACCCAGCCGGATTACCATATGTATGAGGTCGCGTTGCGTCATTGGGATGGTTATTGGTTTGGGAAAAAGCGTCTCTACGGTGATACCTATCCTCATTACTGGAGTGATTTGACAGCTCATGCATACAGAGAATGTGCAGAGCTTTTTGGCAGTGAGGAGTATGTTTATAAGGCAGAGGCGGCTTACAGAGGTGTGCTCAGCATGTTTAGAGCGGATGGCAGTGCAGCTTGCGCTTATGTGTATCCGGTTACGGTAAATGGTGTAGAAGGTGGTTACTATGATGTGTATGCAAATGATCAGGATTGGGGATTGTATTTTTATTTGCGTTCCCATTCTTAGTGGATAAAGATATTCATTCTACGAAAGAATCGAAAAGAGAGGAGTTACATAGCTATGAAATTATGGGAAATAGGAAAACTGTTACATGGCGGTGATTATAATGTGGATCAATGGTTGGATCGTCCGGACATTTTAGCGGAAGATATCCGCTTGATGAAACTTGCCGGAGTGAATGTGGTTTCACTGTGTATTTTTTCCTGGAGCAGTCTAGAACCGGAAGAGGGAGTGTATACCTTTGAGTGGTTAGACGAGGTTATGGATTCGATGTATAAAAACGGAATCTATGTAATCTTGGCAACACCCAGTGCAGGAAAACCACCATGGTTGATAAAGAAATATCCTGATATTATGAGAACCAGAGAACACCGCCAACGTCTGCTATACGGAGAACGTGAGAACCATTGTAACAGTAATAAGATTTTTCGTGAAAAGGTATGTCGGATAGATGAAAAACTTGCAGAGCGCTATGCGAATCACCCTGCTTTGATACTATGGCATATATCTAATGAAATGTATGGTATTTGTCACTGTGAAACTTGTCAGGCAAGCTTTCGAAAGTGGCTACAAGGCAAATATAAAACCATTGATTGTCTAAATGAGCAGTATTGGAGCAATTTTTGGAGTCATCGTTACACAGATTGGGAGGAGTTGGAGTCTCCGTCTTCTGTTGGTGAAACAGCGGTACATGGTTTGGCTTTGGATTATAAGCGTTTTTATTCGGATTTATCCATTGATTTTTTGCAGATGGAAATTGATGCGGTAAAAAAGTATAATCCGTCTATACCTGTAACTACGAATTTGTTTCACTTTAATTGTGGTATTGATTGCTGGAAAGTGTCGGAAATATTGGATGTGATTTCTTTTGATAAATATCCTCATTGGCACAATGGTGCAGATAAAACCTCTGAATGGGCAGTTGGGGTAGAGTCAGCTTTTGCATACGATTATTGCCGCTCTATGCAAAATAAACCGTTTCTTTTGATGGAGTCTTCCCCCAGCAGCACAAACTGGATGCCGGTTGCCAAACTGAAGCGTCCCGGCATTCACATGCTTGGTTCCATGCAGGCAATCGCCGGAGGAGCAGACTCGGTTCAGTATTTTCAGTGGAGACAGAGCCGGGGTGCTTTTGAAAAATTTCACGGTGCAGTGGTGACCCACAATGGAAGTGAACATACCAGAGTATTTCAGGATGTGACACAGGTTGGGGCCCGCTTGGCAGATTTGGCTCACATAAAAAATACGGAAACCAAGGCGCGGGTTGCAATCATTTTCGACTGGGATAACCTAAGAGGATTGGACGAACAAAAGTCACTTCGAAATATAAACCGGGATTTTGAGCAGGTAATTATGGAGCACTATGAGGCGGTAATACAGAATTATGTTTCTGTGGACGTGATTGCACAGACAGCGGATTTTTCCCGCTATAAGGTAATTATTGCGCCGATGTTGTATATGTTTTTGCCTGGGACGGCTGATAAAATACGTATTTTCATCAAAAATGGAGGTACTTTTATCATCACATTTTATAGTGGAATGGTAAACGAAAATGACTTAGCCTTTGAATGCTTTCCTCCTTTTGCATTAAATGATGTCTTTGGCATAAAAGCAGAAGAAACTGATAGTCTGGAAGATAGTGACGAAAATAGCTTCAACTGGGAAGGAAAGACTTACAAAGTGAAGCGTTATTGTGATTTGGTACAGTTGTATGGCGCGGAAGTTATGGCTGTTTATGAGCAAGATTTCTATGCGGGATTACCGGTGTTAACAAAGAATGAATATGGTTCAGGTATGGCATATTATATGGCAGCCAGAAGCGATGTGGATTTTTTGAGAGACTTTTATGCACGAGTTCTTTGTGACACAGAGATTTCTCAAATTGTTAAGAGTGAGTATGTGAAGGATGTTATGGTAAAGGAGCGCTGCGATAAGGAAAAACAGTATGTCTTTCTGATGAATTTTTCAAGGGATTCCAGAGAAATATGTGGCGAGACTTTGAAGGGTTATGAAGTGAAAATTTTAGAGAAATACTTATAGTATTGTACTGGTTACAGATGGCAGAGGAAAGAGGGTAAGAAGTGTTTTGACCCTCTTTTCTTGTATGCTCAGAGTTTTCAATTCTATATATTAATACATAAAAATACCGTATTGGTTATTGTAACTATAATGAAATTGGTGTAGGAAAGTTCTAAATAGAACAAAGAAGCACTAAACCTTGGAGGATATTTGGACATTGGTCTTATAGATACAATGCATGACCTGTTTGTTAATTTGATAGGTGCAGTTATATTTTCAATTATTGGATATTTTTATATAAAGCGTAAGGGCACAGGAAAAGTAGCATCAAGATTTATTCCGAAAAATAAAAAGTAAAACAGTTTTTAGCAATGAAGAAAGAGGATTAAATCTTATAGCTTGATGGAGAGAAAAATTTCAGTTTAAGTAAGAAATTCTGGGTACGCCGCTGGTCTAGCAGTTCGGTTCTTTTACCACGTACGTGATGTAAGAGTTTCTAAGAACTGCATCTCAAATGCTTAGAGTACAAGCCGAGCGCAAAACTCGCCCTACGGGCTCAAACAGTTGCGCCAGGCTTGTAATAAAAGCATTTCTGCCGCAGGTGCTTAGAAGTCCTTACAGCTATTACGTGTTCACAAAATCAATTGACAGAAACGGTGCGTGACTAGAACTAATTCATTAAACTGCAATTTAAAATGGCTGATCCAGCATCTGCTGGACGAAGATTTTGCAATTTACAATGAGATTTTTTCCTGAAAATTCAGACGTTTGTCTGTATGTCTGTCTTTTTCAGATAAAGAACACTGAGTCTGTAAAAGAGCAAGGTAAAAAAGACATTTAATAATACGAAAACAATCAGGTTCAATTCTCTCTTTGGGTTATTTGCCCGCATGCCGATAGCGAACAGAGCGTATGGAACCAGATACCATAAATTCATGGCAGTGGCAACAAGACCTGCGATTCCACCGGCAAGTGCAATCCCAATAGGAATAGCGAAGCTTCTGATTATAAGAGAGAGAAAGCATTGTAAAGCACTGACGGTAATGCCGCCAAGGAATCCGCAGATGTTCCATTCAAGCAGACTGACTGGAATTGTGCCTGGCAATTTGCACAGGAATCCACAGGCAAGATACAGACCTGTCGTCCATATAATCGTAATCAGAGTCATAACGGAACAGGTGGCAATTTTATCAAACACAAGTCTGGGAGCAGAGGTATTTACCATCAGCATGTTCCAGTTAGTACCGGTATGCTCCAGACGCCACAAGTAACTTGCATACACGCCGATGAGAGCGGGCATAAAGAAGTAGCACAGGAATAAGGAATGCTGTGTCCAGAGGGAGTACCAGCCGTCTTTTAGTATTCCAAGATTCCCTAAATAGTTGAACGTACCCACAAATGCAGAAATAGCAGGTAAGATGAAAAAGGCAATCCAGACAGGAGAACGCTTTATTTTCAGGACTTCAACAGGAAGTCGGGGAATACGAATTGGGCTTGCCTTTCTGCTTTTGCTGTGCTTATGGATGATTCTGTCCCAATGATAACCTTCAGTGTCCATGTTCAAGAACAATTTCCAGCCTGTATACAAAAGAAGAATAATCCATACAAGGATAACCAAAACCATATGATTGTGTCTGCTTGAATAATAGTAAGTACAGTCCCTTGTAGCAGCATCCCAGTCCATGCCTACGAACATGGCAGCTCCAAAATGTCCCCAGGGCAGAAGCTGTTGCAGGAGAGTCCAGGGCACGAACATTAAGAATAACCCTGCCATGCTGCCACAAATGCCGACACTTATAGATACTGCCTGATTGGTAAACAGGATAGAGAGAGTCATTTGCAATAAAAATAGAAGAAAGCTGATTGCAAGTGTCTGAATAAAATACAGCGCACATGCCCATAAATCAGGATTTCCGTAATATCCAAAGTTACGTCCAAGCAGAAGGATCATAATAAGCTGCAAAAGGCAAAAACAAAGTAAAAAGCAGAAGCCATATATAACTTTACCAAAGAAAATATTTGTTTTTGACTGTAGAGTCTCCAATAATTTCCATGTAGTGCCTTTGTGTTCGATATCAATCAGACGGCTTGCCATAATGGCAATAAAGGTAGGAGCCATAATGCTGTTCAGCAAAGGAAAATCATAGAACAGAATAAACCAGCCCTGTACCAGATCTTTATTTTTCCCTTCCGCATAGAGAGTCCATAGATATTGAATCAGTAATAATGCCAATGAGATAAGATACATTTTATGGTGTTTTGTCTTTTTCAATTCTAATAGCAATGATTTCATAAGGTTTCCAACCCTCCCGTCAACTCTAAAAAGACCTCTTCCAGATCGTTTCCCTGAGATTTCAAAGATTCCATCGTTCCCTGATAAATCAGGCTGCCATGATGGATAATGCCAACCATATCTGCCATTTGCTCTACTTCATTTAACAGATGACTTGAGACAATGACTGTCATTTGATGAGTGATGGGAAGATTCCTGATTAATTCACGTATTTCCTGTATTCCAGCAGGATCAAGCCCATTCGTAGGCTCATCCAGAAATAATACCTTCGGATTGCCAAGAAGAGCCATGGCAATGCCCAGTCTTTGCTTCATTCCCAGGGAATACTGCTTTACCTGTTTATTCCGCTGGTCATATAGACGAACAGTGTGCAATACCTTTTCAATCTCAGAAGCCGATACTTTTTTCAGCTTCGCCACAATCTGTAAGTTTTCCAGACCAGTCAGATGCCCGTAGAAGCTGGGACTTTCTATCAGGCTTCCAGTGTTGCGCAGAATAGATAACCGATTCTTTTCGTTCATCTTTTGACCAAAGAAATAGATTTCTCCTGAGGTTGGTCGCAGCAGTCCCAGTAAGAGCTTGATAGTTGTGGATTTGCCCGCACCGTTAGGACCCAGAAAACCATATACGCAATTCTGCGGAACCCGAAGTTCCAGATCCCTTACTCTATATTGTGAGCCATGCTTTTTCGTCAACATTTTCGTTTCAATTACATTTTGATTCATGATGATACCTCCCTTTGATATTTTGATTGTAGGGAAAACACCTTACAGAGAAATGACACCTACCTTACATTTACCTTAAAAAAGCCAAAATAAGTTTCACTTTCGCATAAAAATTTCTATAATGAGAAGAAAAGGGCTATTGGGGAGACGGATATGAATTTATATGACAGCAGAATTTTGATCGTGGATGATGAGAAAGCATTATCAAGAATGGTAGAAGGCGTTTTACAGAAAGAAGGCTTTTTTCGTATTTATACGGCAGCAGATTGTAAAAGCGCAGAACTGCTTACAGCGGAAAATGAATTTCAAATGATTCTTCTGGATGTGATGCTTCCTGATGGGGATGGCTTTTCATTATATAAAGTCATGCGAGAGACCGAAAAAAACAGAAATACTCCTGTGATTTTCCTGTCTGCAAGGGATGAAGATTATGCGCGTTTAAAAGGACTGGGACTTGGGGCAGATGATTATATTACGAAGCCCTTTCTGCCAGAGGAGCTGATACTTCGTGTGAAAGCTGTACTGAAGCGTACCTATCATATGGAAGAAACAATGAAAAATGAGCAGATCGGGGCAGCACAGGTGGACTGGAATGCAGGAGTGATACGAAACGGAGCGGAGGAGTACGCACTAACTGCCAAGGAGTACACCCTGTTAAGGAAGCTTAGCGAAAACAGGGGCAGGATTCTGTCTATGAACGTATTATGTGATACTTTATGGCCGGATGGTAGCTATGGATATGAGAATTCCCTGATGGTGCATATTCGGCGATTAAGAGAAAAAATAGAAGAAAACCCATCTAAACCTGAGCATATACTTACGGTGCGTGGACTTGGGTACAAGCTGATATAAAAGGAGAGCAGAAACAGTGAGAAGAATAGAAAAAGTGATACAGTATTTTGTGCTTTTCTTCTGCATGATGATTTTGCTGTTGGTATTAAATGTTGTCTTTATCGGTGTGGTAGAGGTACAGACCAGTGATGAGCAATCCTATCCAAAGGCTGAGAAAATGGCAGAATATCTGCAATGGGATGAAAATGGAAAGTGTGCCATGGCAAAAGAGGGAACAGACATTGTTGACCTTTATCAGGGTTTTGCCATGGTCATTGACAATACAGGGAAAATTATTTGGGAATACAAGCTGCCGGAGGAATTAGAGCAGACATATACGCTTCAGGAGGTTGCGGTATTTGCAAAGTGGTATTTAAAAGATTACCCGGTGGATATTCATGTTGTTCCCAATGGTATTTTGGTACTGGGGAGACCTAAGGACACGATATGGAAATATAATATCAGTCATTCGCTAGGTACGATGGAAGCGCTTTTAAAATATATTCCATACCTTTTGCTGATAGATATTCTATTGTTGATCGTGATACCGTTCATCATATTGCGGCATCAGAACAGACAGAAGGAGAAGGAGCGTACGACCTGGATTGCAGGGGTATCGCATGACATTCGGACACCACTTTCTCTGGTGCTTGGCTATGCGGATGAGATTGGAAGAGAGGGCTTTGATCAGGAGACAGTGCAAAAGGCACAGGTCATAGAGGAACAGGCGATTCGTATCCGTTCTTTGATTACCAACCTGAATACAGAGAACAAACTTGCCTATGGAATGGGTAATTGGGAAAAAGAAAGGATTTTACTGCCGGCGTTGATTCGGGAGATAAGCTGTGACTGGCTCAACAGGAATATCGGGGAACAGTACGAACTGAATGTAGATATTTCACAGAAGCTGGAGCAATTCTATGTAACAGGCAATAGGGAATTACTTAGACGTATGTTGGACAATCTCATAAATAATGCTATTGTCCACAACCCCGAAGGCTGCAAGATTATGATATCCTTGCAGGAAAAGAAGGTGGGATGGCAAACAAAATGTGAACTGACAGTTTCCGATAATGGACAGGGTGCTTCCAAAGAGCAGCTTAGAAAATTACAGGCGCCTTTAAAACTGGAAAAGCTGTCAGAACATGGTCTGGGGCTAAGATTGGTAAAGCGTATTGCCAAAATGCAGCATTGGAGAGTCAGGTTTTGCAATCATGCAGAAGGAGGCTTTTGCTGCCGAATAGAAATGTGACATATTTTCTTTTCCCTGTATATGTGATATACTTTGGTTAGATGCAACTAATTATAATGGTATTAGGGAATTGAGAAACCTGTATAATTCGTACCATTCTTTAAACATTGCAAGAAACAGAAAATGGTCTGTGGGCAGAATCAGCGGAATATATAGCTGATAGATATTATGAAGAACAAGGGAAAAGCGATTTAAGTACTAATGGTGAAGATATAAGCATATAAACATGACAAAAAGGAGAATTAAGGGATAATATGTTTTATATATTTACTGGTTTACTTGGATTTTTACTTAGTGGAATATGGTATGCAACTAATATTTTCCTATTAAATATATTTGCAAATAAGGGGTGGAAGGTGGCAGGACATTTTTCACCTTTGCTTGCATCATTGTTGCCACTTGCAGCGATATCATTATACAGAGGATATCTGCCACTTAATCTTCATATGCTCTTCAATTATCAATTATGGGCTATTGTAGTTGCAACACTCATAATTACGTGTCTGGTGATACGGTTAAAAAAGACATGTCACCATAATAAATATAAGCTATTGGGACTTTGCATGGAGGCGGCATCTATTGAGATCGCACAACGACTGATGATGCAGACATTTGTAATGTTGCTCCTTGATCATTGGAAATGTCTTACAATCTGGTGTGTTTTGATCAATGCATTAATATGGTGTCTGGATATTCTTGTTCAGCCTGTATTATTAAGACAGCCTGTAAAAAAAGGAATTCTTATTGAACTTATCGCTTCATTTATTTTTTCAATGGGTATAGGATATGTATTCTATTCTTCAGAATGTTTTCTTTTTGGAGTGCTGGCACATATAGCAGAGAGAATGATATCAAATCTGAGTAAAAATGGGACTCAGGAATATGCTGTAAGACACAAAAAGAACCAGAATGATTGATCAGTGTACCAATCATTCTGGTCTTTGATTTTACATTAATTTGCGGAACATTGCTTCGAAATCAGCAATAGTAGCAGGTCTTGGATTACCTGGTGCACAGGCATCTGCTGCAGCAGATTCGCACAGGAATGGCAAATCAGCTTCCTGAAGTTTCTCAAGCTTGGTAGGGATTCCGACATCAATGGATAACTGCTGAACAGCATCAATAGCAGCCTGGCGATAAGTTGCCTGATCCATGCCGGTTGTATCTACACCGAAAGCCTCTGCAATAGCCTTGTACTTTTCGCCTGTGTATTCCTTGTTGAAGTCCATAACGATTGGGAGCATCATAGCACAGGCAACACCATGTGGTGTATCATATACAGCACCAAGAGTATGTGCCATAGAGTGTGCGATTCCAAGTCCTACATTGGAGTAAGCCATAGCTGTTACATACTGTGCAAGAGCCATGCCTTCACGACCATCAGGATCATTTTCAACTGCCTTTCTGAGATTCTTGGCAATTAATTTGATAGCTTCAAGGTCGAGGCAGTCTGATAATTCCCACGCAGCAGCAGTAGTATAACCTTCAATAGCGTGTGTCAAGGCATCCATACCGGTAGAAGCTGTTAAGCCCTTAGGCATAGAAGACATCATATCAGGATCGACAACAGCAATATCAGGAATGTCATTAGGGTCAACACATACGAATTTACGTTTCTTCTCTACATCGGTAATAACGTAATTGATGGTTGATTCAGCACCTGTACCACCTGTTGTTGGAACGGCAATTGTGAATACAGTACGTTTCTTGGTAGGAGCTACACCTTCAAGTGAACGTACATCAGCATATTCCGGATTATTGATAATGATACCGATGGCTTTGCCTGTATCCATGGAAGAACCGCCGCCAATAGTGATCATACAGTCAGCACCGGACTCCTGAAAAGCTTTTACACCATGCTGTACATTTTCAATAGTCGGGTTTGGTTTGATATCAGAATATAAATAGAATGCAATACCGTTTTTCTCTAACAAATCAGTTACTTTTGAAGTTACTCCAAATTTTACAAGATCAGGGTCAGATGCAACAAAAGCTTTCTGGTATCCTCTTGATGTGATAAGTCCTGGAATTTCATTGATCGCACCATGTCCATGATAAGAAATTCCGTTTAAGACGAAACGATTTACTGCCATAAAACATACCTCCAAATTTAATAGTAATATACCTTCTCTGTTATTTACATAACACATATAGTATACAATTCTGAAAAATATTGGACAATGGGAATAATAGACAAAATAATGAAACCAAATTAAATAAAATGACGAAAAAAAAAAGACGCGTGTATGAAGTGAAAATTGTTTTTCTATGAAAAATATATTATACTTTAGATGATACTATTTTGTAGAACAGAGTTCTGTTTCCTGAATGAAAGGACAACATGATGAGAAAAATATTAATTACAGGCGGAACGACTTTTGTCAGCAAATACGCGGCTGAATATTTTGTGAAGGCTGGATATGATGTATATGTACTCAATAGAAATTCCAAACCACAGGTTGAGGGTGTGAATCTGATTGAAGGAGACAGGCACAATTTAGGCAGTGTTTTGAAAGATACATATTTTGATGTTGTGGCAGATATAACGGCATATGATGCACAGGACATTGTTGATTTATATAATGCATTGGGGACTTTTGGACAATATATTATGATCAGCTCAAGTGCTGTATATCCCGAATATGGAGTTCAGCCATTTCTTGAGGATTCCAAGACTGCAGAGAATAAGTTTTGGGGCAAGTACGGTATAGATAAGCTGGAAGCTGAAAAGGCTTTGTTAGAGAGAGTTAAGGATGCGTACATATTAAGACCGCCATATTTATATGGTCCTATGAATAATGTTTACAGAGAGGCTTTTGTATTTGACTGTGCCAAAGCAGACAGAAAATTCTACTTGCCAAAGGATGGCAGCATGAAATTACAATTTTTTCATGTCAGAGATTTATGTAGATTGATGGAAGTCATTATAAATGATAATCCCTCAGATCATATTTTCAATGTGGGTAATAAGGACACCATATCTATAAAGGACTGGGCAAGTATGTGCTATGCCTGTCTGGGTAAAGTTCCAACATTTGTAAATGTATATAATGATATAGAACAAAGGAAGTATTTCAGCTTCTATCAATACGAATACTGTTTAGATGTACAGCGTCAAAACAAAATATATCCGTATACGATTCCTTTGGATACTGGATTAAAAGAAGCAGCGGTATGGTATCTTGAAAACGAAGCAGAAGTAAAGAAAAAGCCGTACTTTGATTATATTGATACCAATTTGGCATGATGGTAAATTAAAAGATTGTTTGGAATACAGGTTACTCAGAAAAGAGTGGGAACGATTGTAAAGCTACAGGAGAAAGTATATGAAAAATAAGTGTAAATCTTCCGTTTCCATCATAGGTGGTGCAGATGGACCAACGAGCATATTCATAGCTGGAAAATCAGACAAAAAACCGCTGAAGGTGAGAATAAAAAATGCCATATATAAATGTAAACGTAAAAGAGTAGAGAAGAGAATCGTTGCGAATTCCCATACACTAAATGAAGTAGTAGAATATGCAAAGAATCGTTATGGATTAGTAGAGATGAACACGGATAAGAGGCAATACCGTGAGCAGAGAGACTGCTTAAAAGCAAGCCTGGTCATACAGCATAAACCGGAGTTACTGGGACAAATGGCAGACATTAGCAAGCCGGATATATCGAATGAAAAGTCGCTACGAGAGTACATTCATAAAATGGAAGAACGAAGTAAAAAGGCTGCGCAGATTCCAGACCATGAGATTCCCATGGATTATCACATATATGAGAGAAGGACAGGCGATGCCCGCCTTGAAGTCGAAGTAGATTATGTCTGGAATATTTTTGCAATGTCATACTCAGGCAATAAGAAAGTAATGAAGCATTTTCAGAAGATTTCCAGAGATTTGTACAGTTACTATGGGGTAAGCGAAGCTGATATCAGGGATAAAACTCAAAGATATTCTGAGCTGGTGACGGCATTATGTACATAAAAATGCTGTTTCCTGAATTTTCCCGGAGTCTCGCCGTAGTACTTTTTAAATGATTTTGTAAAGCTGTATTGATCGGAAAAATGCAATCGACTGGCTATTTCGGATATGGAATTATCAGGATCTGATAAGAGCTGGATAGCATGCGTCATACGGCACTTGGTCAGATATTGTTTGGGACTCATTCCTATATGAAAATGAAAATAGCCGGAAAAATATTTTTCACTCATGGACATAAACTCAGCCATTTCTCTGACAGTCAGATTGCTTTCCACATGTTTAGAAATAAAGTCTAACAGGGAGTGCAGGCGTTGGTCAGATACAGAGTCAGAAGAGGTGTGGAATGGAAGCTGCTCTCCAAATTGACTGGATATATCTGCAAAAAAATTCAGAAAAGCCGCGTACAATTTAAGATTGTGAGCATCCTCATTATCACAGCAGGCAGTATATTCATCACAGAATCTGGTTGATATTTCTTTAACAAAATCGTTCGTATATAGACCTGCGGTAGACTCCTGCGTCAAAATATCTATGACATTACCGGAGGATATTGAGAAAAAAGTAACAAGAAAATAACAATGGTCATCATCATGACACCATGCTTTGTAGGTATCCCCAGGATGGAATAAAAGCACATCTCCTTCTTTTGCATACAGAGTCTGATCATTTATTTGCAGGGCCAGTCCCCCGGAAATAATATTCCATACAGTGTAGTCACACTTTGTCTTTCTTTCCACCCAGTCTTTTTCATGATAAGAAATACGGCAGAACTTTATATTGATTGTCAGATTGATAATATCCATGTTCACCTGCTCCTTTTCTTTGATTATAGAAAATATTTGCATAATGTCAATAATCCCATTACCTTTTGACAAAAATCCATACCTGACAACATTGCCCAAACTGTATCTTTGGATTAGCATAAATACATAGACCATCCATGCAGGAGGAGAAGGAAATGATACGATTATTTGAGCAACACAACATCAGGAAGCAGAGGGAACTGGACGGCATATGGAGTTTTAGAACAAAGGAAGGTGCAGAATACAGGATTCCCGTACCGGGGTGCTGGGAGCAGAATCCAGAACTCTTGAATTACAGAGGCAAGGGAACTTATACCAGAAAAGTTTATATTCAGGAAAAGACCAATATCAGACTGGAATTTAAAGGGGTAAGCCATACGGCAGATGTATATTTTGATGATGAATTTATTGTGCACCATTATAATGCATTTACTGCCTTTTTCGGTATCATTATGAACGTAGAGCCAGGAGAGCATGTGATTCGGGTGGAGGTAGACAACAGCTTCAGTGAAGAATCTTCCCTTCATGTTCCCAATGATTATTATACCTATGGAGGCTTTAACAGGACGGTAGTTCTGGAGGAGATTAAGGATGTTTATTTGAAAAATATCCATTTTGAACCGCATAAGGATAAAGATGGATGGAAAGCTAAAATCAGCATTGATGTGGAAAATCTTTCGGATGAAGAGAAAAACGCAGAGGTTACAATAACACTGGCAGATAAAACCTTCCATGTGAACGGACTTTTGGAGGGGAAGAGCATAGCCATATTAGAGTTGGTGGAAAGCTTTGAAAATGTCAGGGAATGGTTCGTATTAAAGCCGGAATTATATCTTTTGAAAGCCGAACTTAAATGTGATGGTGTAGTAATGGATGATTTGACTGATAGAGTAGGTTTCAGGGAAGTGGAAGTAAAAGGAAGAAGACTCTTGTTAAATGGCAAAAGTGTTTTCCTGAAAGGTTTTAACAGACATGAGGATTATGGGACTTTAGGAAGTGCGGTTCCTTTTCAGGTTATGATGCAGGATCTGGATATGATGAGAGAAATGGGAGCAAATGCCGTTAGAACCTGTCATTATCCAAATGATGAGCGATTCCTGGATTTGTGTGATGAGAAGGGTATGTTAGTCTGGGAGGAGAATCACGCAAGGGGATTTAATCTGGAAAAGATGATGAATCCACACTTTGATGAACAATGCAGGGATTGTATTGATGAAATGATCTATCAGCATTTTAATCATCCGTCTATTGTGATTTGGGGCATTTTGAATGAGTGTGCCAGTGAAACAGAAGAAGGGCGTCAAAAGTACAAGATGCAATATGAGCAGATCAAATCCCTTGATACATCAAGACCGACAACTTCGGCAACCTGCAGGCACTTTAAAGATATCTGTCTGGATCTGCCGGATATTGTTTCTTTTAATATGTATTCAGGGTGGTATGAAGACATTTCTGTAAAAGAAAAGCATGAAAAGGAAATGGCATGGATTGATGCTGCAGTTGAGAAAGAAAAGCCTGTAATTGTCAGTGAATTTGGGGCGGCTGCAATATATGGCTTCAGGGATAGAGGACACTGCAAATGGAGTGAAGAGAGACAGGCTGATGTAATAAGGGAAAATCTGGAAGTATATAAGGAGGATAACAGACTTACCGGAACCTTTATCTGGCAGTTTGCAGACTGTAAGGTTACAGAAGAAGAGTGGTTCTCTACGCGGGCAAGATGTCATAATAATAAGGGTGTCGTAGATGAGTATCGAAGACCCAAAGAGGCATATGATGTGGTGAAAGAATATTTTAATCAGATGCCGGAAGGGTATGACGAATTATGATAAAACTTAATTATGCAGAATACGATAGCTGCAGTCCTGACGATAAGAAAAATACATACAGAGAATGGTTGATAAATGCTCAGCTCTGGGTGAGGACAAAGTAGTTGTCCCCAAAGGAAACATAAAATAGGAGAAAATGATTGTTTACCACGTGACATAATTATGCTATAATAATAGCACAATATAAGAAAAGTGAGGTGTCTATTATGCCAACAATTATGCCAATTAGAGATTTAAGAAATACCAGTGAAATTTCAGAATTAGCACATAGAAAGCAGGAACCAATCTTTATTACAAAAAATGGATATAGTGATTTGGTGGTAATGAGTGCTGAATTATATGAACGTTTTGCAAAGATAAATAGAATTGACCAGGCTATACTCGAAGCAGAGACAGAGGTTGAAGAGGGAGTCGAACCAATATCCTTAGATAGTGCAATGGAGGGATTGAACAAGAAACATGAAAGCAGTTAATAGCGATATTGACTGCTTTTCTGCTATAACATTTCAGGAGGTTTTATGATCTTAACTTCCGCTATCTTTCCAGACAGGTAGGTGTGGACAGAATGAGCTGGCGCTATGATCCGATATTTATTTCACAGAAATATTCAGTTTCGTATCACATAGAGCGGTTTGAGCAAATGGCAGAGGATTTGCAGGGCTATACGAGACAATGCGTCGTCAGCTTTATTGACCTGTATGAGAAAACGAAGCGTAACTTTCCACAGGCAAGAAGCGTGACGGCGGCTCAACAGGAGCAGCTTATAGAGACTTTTTCCAAAATAGCGGCAGCAAAAGGCATGCAGATACATCTGTGCTGCGAGGATAGAGCATTGACCAGAGCAAATGTGGATGCTGACGGATGCCTTTCGCAGACGGTGCTGGAGCGTGCGATAGGCTCTGCTTTGCATGTCCCGAAGAAGAAAATGGCGAGAGATGCCTGCTCCTGCTTGTTGGGAGCTGATATTGGGATGTATAATACATGTGGACATGGTTGTCTGTATTGTTATGCCAATTATGATAATGAAAGTGTCAGGGCAAACAGAAAACTGCATGATCCGGCTTCTCCGCTTCTGATTGGGCATCTGCATGAGACAGATATCATAAAGGAAGCAGAGCAGAAGCTGTGGCAGGATGGACAGCTTAGTTTTTTTCAAATGGGATTTTAAAAAGCTAATACAGAAAGGTATGGTTACAATTATGACGAAACAGGAGAAAATTGAGCGTTTTCGCAAGATGAATGAAACAATAGAGAAAGGACAGATCGTGTGTGCGGGTTCTTCCCTGATGGAAATGTTTCCAGTAGAGAAGTTCGTGCAGGAGGACAAGCTGGATATTGTGATCTATAATCGTGGAATCGGTGGCTTTGTGACACAGGAGCTGCTTGACAACATAGATGTCTGCATATTGGATCTGGAGCCAAGGAGGCTTTTCATCAATATTGGAACCAATGATCTGAGTGATCCTGCAATTTCAATAGAGGATATGATTGCAAACTATGATAAGATTCTGACAATCGTGCAAGACAAATTGCCGGATATTGACATATATATGATGGCATATTATCCGATTAATTATGATGCTGCCACAGAAGAGATGAAGCCCTGTCTTCTGATTCGCACCAATGACAAGATCGCCCAGGCAAATGAGGCAGTGCGTACGCTGGCAAAGGCACATCATGCCCACTATATAGATATCAATGCGCCGCTCAAGGATGAGCAGGGCAATCTGAAAGCAGAGTATACAATAGAGGGCATGCATATAAAGGAGCAGGGATATCGTGCAATCTTTGATTCCTTTATAAAATATGCATTAGAGGACTGATGGCTGATTCATAGTCATCGTCGATCAGTGTGTAATCCAGATGATTCTGTATACAGCCATTTAAGAACATCTGGTTATCATTTCTGATATTTTGTAAAGTACAATAGTCATCATCAAGTCTGTTTTCGATACAGGAAGCGAAACTGCGAATATGATCAAAATGATTATCGATATATCTGTCGCTCATGCACAGGCAGATATATCGAATGTTTCGCAGATATTCCTCATCAAAATCTTTCTGCCAGTCAAAAGGGATGTAACATCCTTCAATTATCATATTCTGTTTATTTTCAATAGCAGTTTTTGCCATTTCCCTGATTACAGGCCACAGATAGTCTGTCAATTCCTGGTCATTGTCAGGTGTCAGATCGGTATAATGACTTCTGATCAGTCCCATTTTGAGATGATTCTGACAAAAGTAAGGGATTTTGTATTTTTCCATTAATTTCTGCGCCAGTCTCGTCTTGCCGGTATGAGTTGCACCGGTAATAAAAAGTATCACACTATTCACCTCTTGTTAAATCTGTACAATTCTGTATTCATAATATTGAGTTTCGTAAATGTTTACATATAATTCTATCTTAAATAATATGCTTCATAGAATCAAGATGTATGTTTTTCATGAAGCTGGTAATTCTATAAAGAAGTATGAAAACGAAGATTAGAATGACCGAGTATGAATGACTTTTTCTAAAACAGTCAGAGCAAAATAGCAAAAGCAGAATAAAAATAGACCATAAACGTTCATAAAACGTCATAATACACAAAAAATAAAAGAAAATTTGTGAATTAGTACGATTGAATATGACTGAATTTGATTGTAGAATAAAATCAACAAATGCAGAGAGGAGGACAGGCAAATGATTTATACAGTAACGTTCAATCCGTCATTGGATTATATCGTGGCAGTAGATGATCTGAAACTGGGAGCCACGAACAGAACATCTTATGAACAGATGCTGGCAGGAGGCAAAGGAATTAACGTATCCTATGTGCTGAAGAATCTGGGAGTGGACAGTACAGCACTTGGATTCATGGCTGGTTTCGTTGGAGAAGAGATCAGGAGACGGATTCAGGAGGAAGGAATCCATGCTGATTTCCTGATGCTGGATGAGGGTGTATCCAGAATTAATGTAAAGATCAGAAATATCGACGGAACCGAAATTAATGGTATGGGTCCGGATATTCCAAAGGATAAAGTGGATGAGCTGATGCAGAAGATCCACACATTAAAACAGGGGGATATGCTGATACTTGCAGGCAGCATCCCAAAGTCCATGCCGGATACCATTTATATGGATATCATGGCGCAGCTGCAGGATAAGGGTATTGATATTGTAGTGGATGCTACAGGGGATCTTCTGATGAAGGTTCTGCCATATCATCCATTCCTGGTGAAACCGAATAACCATGAGTTAGGAGAGCTATTCGGTGTAGAGTTAAAGACAAGGGAAGAGGTCGTGCCCTATGCGAGAAAGCTGCAGGAGCAGGGAGCACGTAACGTACTGGTATCCATGGCAGGAGAAGGCGCAGTTCTGCTGGATGAGAAGGGAACAGAGCATATGAGCGAAGCACCCAAGGGCAAGGTCGTGAATGCAGTAGGTGCAGGTGATTCCATGGTAGCAGGCTTCGTAGCAGGCTATCAGGAATCGGGTGATTATGAGTACGCATTTCATATGGGATTGTCTGCCGGAAGTGCCAGTGCCTTTTCAGAGAATCTGGCAACAGCAGAAGAAGTAAAGAATTTATTTAACACCATTCATAAAAAATAACGTTCCACGCAAAAGGCGAAAATGGGGGTCTTGAATATGAGAATTACAGATTTATTGGATAAGAGAAGTATACAGCTGGCAGCAGCGCCAACAGATAAAGAGCATGCTCTGAAACAGGCAGTTGCCTTGATGGAAGCAAGTGGTAAGCTGAGTGATGTGGCAGCCTATCAGAAACAGGTATTTGCCAGAGAAGAAGAATCAACAACAGGCATCGGAGAAGGGATTGCAATTCCTCATGGTAAATGCGATGCGGTAAAGAAACCGGGACTGGCAGCCATGGTCATTCCAAATGGTGTGGATTTTGACTCACTGGATGGAGAGCCTGTTACACTGCTTTTCCTGATTGCAGCACCGAATACCAAAGACAATGTACATCTGGATGTATTGAGCAAACTGTCAGTTATGCTGATGGATGAAGAGTTCACAGCAAAACTTCGTAATGCACAGAGTGTAGAAGAATTCTTACAGATCATTGACGAGGCGGATTCTGAGAAGGCAGGCATTGATGAGAGACTTCATACAGAAACTACAGTTCAGAGCAGGATTCTCGCAGTTACTTCTTGCCCGACAGGTATTGCACATACTTATATGGCAGCAGAAGGACTGGAAAAGGCAGCACAGAAAGCAGGATGCGCCATTAAGATAGAAACCAGAGGTTCCGGTGGAGCCAAGAATGTGCTGACACAGCAGGAGATAGATGAAGCTGATTGTATCATCGTGGCAGCAGATGCCAAGGTTCCTATGGAAAGATTTGATGGCAAGCATGTGATCGAATGTCAGGTTTCCGATGGTATCAGCAAGGCAGATGAGCTGATCGCAAGAGCCTTAAAGAAGGATGCTCCTGTCTATAAGGCAGATACCAGGGTAGAAAATACACAGCGTAAAGGTAATTCAGACAGTGTAGCACATCGTATCTATATGCAGTTGATGAACGGTGTATCTCATATGCTTCCTTTCGTTGTTGGTGGTGGTATTCTGATTGCAATTGCATTCCTGATTGATGGTCAGTGCGTTGATATCAATGCTTTGACAGCAGAGGAGCGCAGCAATTTCGGTACAATCACACAGGCAGCAGCCTTTTTCAAAGGAATCGGTGGTGTTGCATTTGGACTGATGCTTCCGGTATTGGCAGGATTTATAGCGGAAGCCATTGCTGACAGACCTGGTCTTGCACTTGGTTTTGTAGGTGGTATGATCGCCGCAAATGGGAAGTCCGGTTTTCTTGGAGCTTTGGCAGCTGGTTTCCTTGCAGGATATGTGATTCTCTTATTAAAGAAGGTATGTGACAAGTTGCCTGAGAGTCTGGAGAAACTTGCACCAGTGCTTTTTTACCCGGTATTTGGTATACTGATTATGGGTATTGGAATGAACTTCGTTGTAGAGCCTGTCATGGGTGCAATTAATACAGCCTTGAACTCAGGACTTGCAAGTATGAGCGGCACCAGCAAGATTTTACTTGGATTTATCCTTGGTGCAATGATGTCTATTGATATGGGTGGCCCATTCAACAAGGCAGCTTATGTATTCGGTACAGCATCTATCGCAGCAGGTAACTATGAAATCATGGCTTCTGTTATGATCGGTGGTATGGTTCCTCCTTGTGCAATCGCACTTGCAACTTTACTTTTCAAAGACAAGTTTACAAAGGAAGAGAGACAGTCAGGACCGACTAACTTCATCATGGGACTTGCATTTATTACAGAAGGTGCAATTCCTTATGCAGCATCCGATCCATTACATGTTCTTCCGGCATGTATCATCGGCGCAGGTATTGCAGGGGCATTATCACAGGTATTTGGATGTACACTGATGGCTCCTCATGGTGGAATCTTCGTATTCCCTGTAGTTGGCAATGCATTACTATATCTGCTTGCACTTGTAATCGGAACAGTGGTTTCCACATTTTTACTTGGACTCTTTAAGAAGAAGGTAGCATAGGAGAGGTTGCGAAACGGGAGTGGAGAAAGGCACGAATTGTGTGGATTTAGCAATGCAACACAGGCCCACTCTCGTTACGTGAAAAACGCAGCGGATACGTAGGTGTGCATAAGCCTTACGGCTATGCGCACCAAGTACCGGCGTTTTTCAAGTGCCTGCTTATGCATATGCTAAGTCCACGCAATTCTGGTTTCAGAGAGGGCGTTTCGCAGTGTCTAAGCGGGAGATATAATAGAAAAAGATAAGCATGTATTAATTGATTATTATAAAAATATAAATAAAAAAGGAAAGGTGATTATTATGAAGACATTATCATATACAATTAAGGATGAGCAGGGGATTCATGCAAGACCGGCAGGAGAGCTGGTTAAGGCTGCAAAGGGATTTGCAAGTGAGATTAAGATTGGCAAGGGCGGTAATATGGTAGATGCCAAGAAGATCTTCGGTATCATGGGACTTGGTGCTAAGAAGGGTGATACAGTAGAATTTACTTTCTCTGGCGAGGATGAAGAACAGGCATACACTGCAATCAGTGACTTCATGAGCGCAAACCTGTAATGATTCCAACGTAAAACAGTATAACAGCGAAACGCGCGGCAATTCCCCTCCACCCACGATGCGTTTCGCGTCCCACCTTTATATAGAAAAGAGGAATGAATATGCAAGTATGTCATGGAAAGAGCGTTTTTGGCGGTATTGCGATAGGTAAGCTTTGGGTATTTGCCAAGAAAGAGCATCAGATCGTAAGAGTTAAAGTGCAGAATCCCGAAGAGGAACTTGCACGTTTCGAGAAGGCAAAAGAAGAAGCAGTGAAACAACTGCAGAAACTGTATGATAAGGCATGCAAAGAAGTCGGTGAAGCCAATGCAGCTATTTTTGAGATTCATCAGATGATGCTGGATGATGAGGACTATACAGATTCTGTTCACAATATCATTACTTCACAGCAGGTTAATGCAGAATATGCAGTTGGTGTTACCGCTGATAATTTTGCCAATATGTTCGCTGCAATGGATGATGAGTATATGAAAGCCAGGGCAGCAGATGTAAGGGATATTTCAGAACGCCTCGTTTCTATATTAAAGGGCAGTGGCAGTGGAGAACTGAACACAGATGAACCGGTTATTGTTATTGCAGAAGACCTGGCTCCATCAGAGACAGTACAGCTCGATAAGGATAAGATTCTTTCTTTTGTTACCGTACATGGCTCCGTAAATTCCCACACAGCGATTCTTGCCAGAACTATGAGCATTCCTGCACTTGTCAGTACACAGGAACTTAAATTGAGTGAAGAACTCAACGGTAAAGAAGCTATCGTGGATGGCTTCGAGGGTGTCATCTATATTGAACCGGATGAGCAGACCAGAGCTGCTTTGGAGAAGAAAAAGGCAGAAGAAGATGAGAAGAAGAAGCTGCTTCTGGATCTGAAGGGTAAGGAAGATATTACACTGGACGGACACAAGATTATGCTGTATGCTAATATCGGTAATACGGGTGACTTGGCTATGGTGTTAAAAAATGATGCCAGTGGTATCGGTCTGTTCCGTAGTGAATTTATTTATCTTGGCAGTGAGAATTTCCCGACAGAGAATGAACAGTTCCAAATCTATAAGTCAGTAGCAGAGACAATGGCGGGGAAGCGTGTCATTATCAGAACTCTGGACATTGGAGCTGATAAGAAAGTAGATTATTTCAATCTGGATCAGGAAGAGAATCCTGCAATGGGATATCGTGCGATCCGTATCTGTCTGTCACAGCCTGAGATATTCAAGACACAGCTTCGTGCAATCCTTCGTGCCAGCGTATATGGCAATATCGCTGTAATGTACCCTATGATCACATCTGTAGGTGAGGTTCATCGCATCAAGGAGATTATGGAAGAGGTCAAGCAGGAACTTGACAGTCAGCAGATTGCATATGGTGATGTGATGCAGGGTGTCATGATTGAGACTCCGGCAGCAGTCATGATCAGTGAGGAACTGGCGAAAGAAGTAGATTTCTTCAGTATTGGTACGAATGATCTGACCCAGTACACACTTGCAATAGACAGGCAAAATCCTAAGCTGGATGCCTTTTATGATGCACATCATCCCGCTGTACTGCGTATGATTCGGATGACGGTTGAGAATGCACACAAGGCTGGTATCTGGTGTGGCATCTGTGGCGAACTTGGCGCAGATACGACGCTGACAGAACAATTCCTGCGCATGGGTGTAGATGAACTGTCAGTTTCACCGGGGCGTGTATTACCAATCAGAAAGATTATCAGGGAATCCAATTTGCAGAACGCATAAGGATATGTACGGAAAGGCATGGTTGTGATATGTTGACAGAGAAAAGGCAGGAAGAAATCGTACGATTGGTCCAGGAAAGAGAGAGCATTACCGTAGCAGAGTTAAAAGACATTCTGCAGACTTCGGAATCCACCATTCGCAGAGATATTACTTCTTTGGATAAAGAGGGGCGTCTGACCAAGGTGTTTGGAGGGGCGATTGCCCTTCGCACGGCGCAGATTGTGAATCAGGAGTTGTCTGTGGTACAGAAACAGGAATTACAGACAACAGAGAAACAGGCGATTGCACAGTATGCAGCTTCTCTGATCGAGCCGGATGACTGTGTATATCTGGATGCAGGAACGACGACAGGCTGGATGCTGGAATATATCAGAGAACCCAGAGCTACTTATATTACAAATGCTTTTTCCCACGCGAAGCGCCTCTCAGAGAAAGGCTTCCATGTCATTCTGATCGGCGGAGAATTAAAAGGCTCAACAGAAGCTATTGTTGGAGCAGAGGCAGTACTGAACATACAGAAATATCATTTTAGTAAAGGCTTCTTTGGAACCAACGGCATAGATCAGAAGATGGCTTTTACAACACCGGATATTAATGAAGCCTTGGTGAAGCAGGTTGCAATGCGCAACACACAGGCAGAGAACCGCTATGTACTGACTACTTCAGATAAATTTGACAAGATATATGCAGTTACCTTCTCAGGATTCGAAGGTTCCGTAATCCTGACGGAGAAAATGCCAGGCGAAAGTTTCTGGAAAAATGTCAATATCCGGTGCGTGTAACTATTCAGGACCACATTTGCAAATTGCATTTTTATAAAAAACTCTTGCATATTCATTCATAATGTGATAAATTAAGTAAAAAGACGAAGTTGTCCTAAACAGGACTACTTCGTCTTTTGCTATTTACGGATAAAATCAATGTATGAAAATAAGAGGAGGAATCATTATGAAAAAGAAAACAGTAGGAATCATATTATCACTTAGTATGGCTATGTCACTTATGGCATGTGGCAGCAGTACACAACCGGCAGCAGCGCCTGCAGATACAGCAGAACCGGCGGCAACAACCCAGGCAGCTTCTACGGCAGAAACAACTGCTCCCTCTACAGAAGCGGCAGCTGATACCGCAGCTTCCACCGCAGATGTCACAACAATCAAGGACGGAACTCTCATGGTAGGTGTAGAGATTGGTTATCCCCCGATGGAATATTTTGATACAGATGGAGCTACTCCGATCGGATTTGACGTAGAGGTTGCCAATGCACTGGCAGATTATCTGGGACTGGAGCTGGAGTTGGTAGATACTTCCTGGGATGGTATTTTTGCAGGGGTAGACACTGGCAAATATGACTGTATCATTTCCTGTGTCAGCATCACAGATGAAAGAAAAGAGCAGTTCAATCTGACCAAACCTTATGTATCAAACCACACTGTGCTGATTGTGCCGAATGACTCGGAAATTGACTCCATGGAAGCTTTGAACGGACATTCTACCGCAGTACAGGCAGAGACAACAGCAGATGATTATATGAAGGAACACAGCGCAGAGCTTGGGGCAGAGCTGTTCCAGTATGATAAAGTCATCAACTGCTTCGATGACCTGAAAGCAGGACGTACAGATTCTGTATTCACTGACAGTGTAGTTGCAGCCTACTACCTTGGGGACGAGGCATCTAACTATAAGACTGTATGGGAAAATGATGAATTAGAGCCAATTGGCATCTGCTTAAAGAAGGGTAATGATGGTCTGACCCAGGCAATTGATGATGCGTTGGATGCACTGTCAGCAGACGGTACACTGGGTACAATCGCAGAAAAGTATTTTGGCACAGACTTAACAGCAGGTCTTAGATAAATACAGACAGAAGGGACTGGATTGCGTATGATACAGCAAATGATAAGCTGGCTGCCGCAGCTTCTAAACGGCGCGAAGATCACGATACTGCTTACTTTGTGTGCAGTATCCATGGGATTGTTACTGAGTATTTTTCTGGCTCTTGGTAAAATGTCCAAAAACAAAATATTGAGCGGGATATGCAGTGTCTACATATTTTTCTTCCGTGGAACACCACTGTTGATGCAGTTGTATTTTATTTACTTTGGACTGCCACAGATTAATATGGCACTCACGATCAACAGCCGCTTCTTTGCTGCTTTTCTGGCTTTTTCATTAAACAGTGCGGCATATTGTTCAGAGTTTATCAGAGCGGCAATCCAGTCTATAGACAAAGGACAGTTCGAAGCTTCCAAGGCGTTGGGATTGTCCAAAGCACAGACTATGCAGCTAGTCATTTTCCCACAGTCTATCAGACGTCTGGTGCCATCCGTTGCAAATGAATTCATTATGGTGCTCAAGGATGCGTCACTGGTGTCCATTATTGCACTTGCAGACCTGACCAAAGTAACCAGAGCGATTTCATCCTCCACAGGCACGGCTATGGTCTATATTCCTGCAATGATTATTTATCTGGTTATGACCGCATTCTTTGAATTTATCTTCCGGCGCATGGAAACGAAATTCTCAAGATATGAGTAAATAAAGGGAAGAGGGAAAGACTATGTCAATGATTAGAACTGAACATCTTGCCAAGAGCTTTGGCGAGCTGGTTGTATTAAAAGATATCAATCTTACCGTGGAATCTGGAGAGGTAGTAGTTATTATCGGTCCGTCAGGAGCCGGTAAATCTACTTTTTTACGCTCCTTAAATAATCTGGAAAAGATTACCAGTGGTAAGATTTTTATAGAAGATAAGCTTTTTTATCACAGGGAAAATGACAGAACAGTGGACAAAATGGAAGCGAAACAGCATAAGGACTTATTGCTGGAAATGGGAATGGTATTTCAGCGTTTCAATCTGTTCCCACATAAAACCGTATTGGAAAATGTCATGCTGGCGCCGATGCATGTGAAAAAAGTAAGCAGGGAAAAGGCAGAGAAGACAGCTAAGGATTTGATTGCCAAGGTAGGGTTGGCAGATAAGCTGGATGAGTATCCAGCAAGACTATCAGGGGGGCAGCAACAGCGTGTGGCGATAGCCAGAGCTCTTGCCATGGAGCCGAAGATGATGCTTTTTGATGAGCCGACCTCGGCACTTGACCCGGAACTGGTTGGCGAAGTGCTGAATGTTATGAAAGACCTTGCCAATCAGGGAATGACGATGATATGCGTCACGCATGAGATGGGATTTGCCAGAGAAGTAGCAGACAAAGTAGTATTCATGGCAAAAGGCATGATCCTGGAAGAAGGAACCCCGGAAGAAATCTTTACCAATCCTAAGACTCCTGAAGCAAGACAATTCCTGAAAAGTGTGCTATAATACAATAAAATACAACAGAGGGGTATGATTATGAACAAGCTTGTATTACGGCAGTCGCTGATTTTGTTTTTGACAGCAGTTATTTGGGGTGTTGCTTTTGTGGCACAGAGCGTAGGAATGGATTACGTTGGACCGTTTACTTTTAGTGCAGTAAGAAATGTGATAGGTGGTCTTGTGCTGCTGCCTTGTATCGGACTTCTGAATAAACTGAATGGCAAAGAAACACATCAGGAAGATAAGGAAGACAAGAGGACACTGCTCATAGGTGGGGTCTGCTGCGGTATCTTATTGTGCATTGCATGCAATCTGCAGCAGTTCGGCATCATGTATACAACAACCGGCAAAGCCGGCTTCATTACGGCAATGTACATAGTAATTGTCCCTTTACTGGGTGTTTTCATGCATAAAAAGATAGGTATGCGTATCTGGATTGGAGTAGGTATTGCAGTCGTTGGTATGTATCTGTTGTGTGGACTTGGTGAAAATGCAGCCTTACAGAAGGGCGACTGGCTGCTGATTGGCTGTGCAGTCTGCTTTTCTTTTCATATTTTAACGATTGATTATTTCTCACCAAAAGTCGATGGTGTGAAGCTATCCTGTATTCAGTTCTTCACCTGTGCCATTCTGTCAGCAGTATGTATGCTGATATGGGAAGAACCGAGCATCAGCGCAATTCTGACGGCGTGGATGCCGATTCTGTATGCTGGTGTCCTTTCCTGTGGTGTGGCATATACTTTGCAGATTATTGGACAAAAAGGTATGGACCCTACTGTGGCATCGCTGATCCTGAGTCTGGAATCTGTCGTGTCCCTGATTGCCGGCTGGCTGATACTGGGACAGAGATTATCGAACCGTGAATTATTAGGATGTGCGCTGGCATTTGCAGCAATCATACTGGTACAGATTCCGGCGAAAAGTAAATAATAATTTTATAATGTATAAACAGAAAGATTTGATAATGAGCAATATGCACAGGTGATACCAGAAAGTTTAGCCAGGGAAATTATCAGGGATATGTAATTTTTGTATTAAAAATATTGCATACATATTGCCGATAAGATTATAACAGACAAAAAGATAATAAATGGTGAGTGATATATTGTATGATTTGAAGGGAGAAATTGTCAATGGGAGCAACAGTAAGCAAGGCAGAACTTATGGATGCAATGGAAGAAAATCAGAAGGATGTTCGGAGAATGGTAATGGACAGTTATCATGATATTGAGAGTGGAAAAGGCAGGGATTACAAAGAATTCTTTGCAGAATTAGAAAGCAGGTATAGAAAAGTAAATGTATAAAGTTATGATGCTTCCTTTGGCAGAGAATGATATCGAGGACAATACAGATTATACTGCATATGAGAAAAAAACCTGAAACAGCGTTGAAACTGGCAATGGGGTTTCGTAATACAATTGCTAAACTTGAATTTATGCCTAAACAGCATGAGCTTGATGAAGATGAAGAATTGGCGGCATTGGAAATTCGAAAGTGTTATTATAAAAGTTATAAGATATATTTCTATATAGATGAAAGAAATAGTATAGTGTAGGTATTGAGAGTTTTACATATGTTGGTAAACGCAAAACCAATATTGCTGAATATGAGATTTTGATTTTGGAAAATGAGTAAGAAATAATTTTGAAGGGCGATGGAATTACCATTGCTCTTTTTGTATGCATTGTATGCAAATAAATAAATTCTATTGACACTATGCAATACATAGTATACAATACATAGTATACATTACACAGTATTAAAACAGGAGGTGATAGGCATGGACATACAGAGGAAGAAAGGTGTATTGGAGGTATGTGTCCTTTCGGTTCTGAAGAGAGGTCCTTCGTATGGTTACCAGATCATACAGGATGTTTCAGATTGCATCGAGGTAACAGATTCAACAATGTATCCTATTCTGCGGCGACTGGAGTCGGGGGGATATGTGACGACGTATTCCATGGAGCATAATGGACGAACCAGAAAATATTTCCAGATCACAGATACGGGAGTGCAGAAGATACAGGATTTCTTGGATGAATGGGATGAGATGAAGCAGATCTACGCATTTGTCGGAAGGAATTTTAACAGTGAGGGACAGGATACAGAAAGGTAGGAGCAGAATGAAAAGAGAAGAGTTTCTGAATACATTATTTGAGAATATTCCTGATTATACGAAAGAGGAACAGGAAGAGATCAGACAGTATTATGAGGAACTGATTTGTGATGGTGTAGAAGCAGGACTGGATGAAGAGGAAGTAATCTCCAGACTGGAATCCCCTGAGAATATAGCATTCAGCCTGAAGAAGGAATATAAGGAAGAAAGGAATGCAGAGGTCAGCGTTGTCTGCGATTCACCGGATGACTATACATCCAGTCAGCCTGTTGCCCATGCTGTGATATCAGCCAGAGATAGAGGAATTGCACTGGAACCATCAGAAGATGGACGGGTGCATGTCCATTGTGAAAAAGATGAAATAGATGAAATTGTCTGCTATGAGAAGGAGGGCATGTTCTTCTTTTCACACAGAAGTAAAAGACGGATGCATTTCTTTGGCGGTTTTTCAAGAGTGGATTCTACAATCAAAGTCCAGATACCGGAATCTGTTATGCAGGCAGAATTATCTACGACAAATGGTGGTATCCGTATTTCAGAAATATCAAAGCCGGAGATGGTCAAAGCACATACGGCAAATGGTGGAATTACCTGTAATGATGTAAGAGCCAGCCACGTAGAGCTGATCAGCAGCAATGCTTCAGTGAAATGCGAAGATACAAAAGTGCAGACGATATGTATGGAATCTACCAATGGAGCTTTAAGATTGAAGGATGTACAGGCAGATGAAAAGCTTGTTGCACATACAACAAATGGTTCTATCCATTTTGAAGAGATTGATGCGAAAGACATTCAGCTAAAGACAAGCAATGCATCTATCAAGGGTACTTTACGTGGCAAGGGTACAGAGTATGCAATTGAAAGTGGAACCAGCAATGGTAAGAATTCTCTGCCAGCCAAATGGAATCAGAGTGATTCGGCTGCGAAACGCCTGTCAGTTCATACCAGCAATGCCAACATTAAGGTAGCATTTGAAGAAATGTAAACACCTTACTTTTCGACACCTTTTCAATCGAATATAGCTTTACATATAAATGTTGTATGGTAAAATTACTTTGAAAGATAGGTTACAAAACGACACCGAATATAGATGATTCGTTAGAAAGGGGTATTTAGACAAATGAATGAGAGGTATTTCAGCAGACCGGTAGACTTAAAGAATATGAAGGTAACGGATGCATTCTGGCATCGGGAGCAGGAGCTGGTCAGAACCGAAGTTATCCCATATCAGTGGGAGGCACTTAATGACCGTGTAGAAGGAGCTGCCCCCAGCTATTGTATGCATAACTTCCGCGTGGCTGGCAATATGATGAAGGAGAAAAAGGTAAAGGGAAGTGCTTATATAGCACCGACTTATACATATAGAGGTTTTGAATCACTGCCGGATGATCCGAAACACCCGGATGATGACAAATTCTATGGCTTCGTTTTTCAGGATACGGATTTCTCCAAATGGATCGAAGCAGTTGCTTATTCTCTGACACAGCATCCAGATGAGAAGCTGGAGGCAACAGCAGATGAAGCTATTGATATTGTGTGTGCGGCGCAGCTTGAGAATGGGTATCTGGACACTTACTATATTATCAATGGTATGGATCAGTCCTTTACCAATCTGAAGGATCACCATGAGCTGTATTGTCTGGGACATCTTGTAGAGGGAGCAGTGGCTTATTATGAAGCTACCGGCAAGGATAAGCTTTTGAAGGCAGCCTGCCGTTTCGCTGATTATGTAGACAGTTATTTTGGACCGGAAGAGGGCAAATGTAAGGGCTATCCGGGACATGAGATCGCAGAGATGGCACTTGTCCGTCTGTATCAGGTAACAGGCGAGGAGAAATATCTGAAACTGAGCAGCTTTTTCCTGAATCAGAGAGGTACAGAGCCGAAATACTTCCGTTTAGAGGATGAAGCCAGAGCAAAGGCAGAGGGGACGTCTTTTAAGCCGGATATGAGTCCACTCAGTTATTCTTATTATCAGGCACATGCAAGAGTTCAGTCACAGGATGAAGCTTTAGGACATTCAGTTCGTGCTGCATATCTTTATTCCGGCATGGCAGATGTGGCGAGACTGACCAATGATGAAGAGATGTATGCGGCTTGCAAGCGCCTGTGGAAGAGCGTTACCAGAGACAAGATGTATGTGACAGGTGGTATTGGTGCGACTCATATGGGCGAGGCATTCTCCTTCCCGTTTGATCTGCCAAATGACACTGCTTATTCAGAGACTTGTGCTGCAATCGGTCTGGCTTTCTTTGCAAGAAGAATGCTGGAGATAGAGGCTGACAGTCATTATGGAGATGTGCTGGAGCAGTCCCTGTACAATACAGTACTGAGCGGTATGGCGCTGGATGGTAAGAGCTTCTTCTATGTCAATCCGCTGGAGGTTCTGCCGGAGGCATGCCATAAGGATCAGCGCAAGATGCATGTAAAATCAGTGCGCCAGAAGTGGTTTGGCTGTGCATGCTGCCCTCCTAATATTGCAAGAATTGTAAGCTCTGTGGCAAGCTATGCCTATACAGAGAACGAGGATACCCTGTGGACACATTTATATATGGGCAGTGAAGTGAAAAAGACTGTAAACGGGAATGCTTTTACATTGAACATGACAAGCAAAATGCCCTGGTCTGGTGAAGCACAGGCAACAATCAAAACTGACACACATGTCACATGTACACTGGCGTTCCGTATTCCTGGCTGGAGTAATGCTGCAAAAGCAGAGATCACTACGACAGCAGAGGTAGAGAGAACACAGGAGAAGGGCTATGTATATCTGACAGGTACTTGGAAGGATGGGGACAGCGTAACATTCAACTTCCCAATGCCGGTACATATGGTCATGGCAGACAGCAGAGTACGCGAGGATATCGGCAAGGTAGCCTTTACAAGAGGACCTGTTACCTACTGTATGGAAGAGATTGATAATGGCAAAGACCTGCATCTGTTACATGTAGACATGGACAGATTGCAGGGCAGGGATGGATGGAACGTGGAATTGGCAGTCAATGAAGAAATGGGACATCCAATGACAATCCTGAAAGTGCCGGCTCTCCGTGAGGAGGCATACGGACAGGAAGAGGATAGTCTCTATACAGAGTATCATCCTGTCAAAGATACACCGGTGCAGGCTGTATTTGTACCTTATTATGCATGGAATAATCGTGGCGAAGGTGAAATGAGCGTGTGGATCAGGCTCTGATCAGCCATTACGTCTGCGGTATTCCTCAGGAGTACACTGCATATATTTGCGAAAGACTTTTGCAAAGTAGTTGCCATTCTGAAAACCACAGTTCATAGCGATTTGTTCTATGGAATCAGAGGTATTTAATAAAAGGGACAGGGCATGCTCAATGCGCAGTTTCGTCAGATACTGCAAAGGAGTCTGCCCTGTTTCTTTGCGAAAGCAGCGGGTCAGATGTTCGTGTGAAATATTGCAGGCATCAGCAACCTGACTGATGCTTTCCAGAGTGGCGAAATGTTGCCTGATGTATTGCATTGCCTGTACGATCAGGTGGGATTCATTTAAGTGTGGAGTCTCTAATTCCCGAAGAAGCTGCGCCAGAAAACGATATAAAAATTCACTGCTTTCATATAAGGCAAGACTTCCATTCCTTCTGTAATTTTCAAAGAACTGAAAATACAGCAGAATAGGGGAGCTGTCCAGGGGAAGGGTAAAGACGGAGCCAGCCTGTGTCTGACAGGTGTTCCAGAATGCTCTGGCGGCACTGCCATTAAAATGCAGATAGAAGAATTCCCATTCCTGATTTTCGGGCGACTGTGGAAGATAGTAGCTGCTGTTTTGTGGCATTTGTGTGAAAAAGCCCATACCAGGCTGTAATAATGTCTTTTGCCTGTCTTCTTCATAGATACCGCAGCCTTTCAGGGTATACTGGATCAGATAGCCACCGTAAGATAGACGGTGGCTGTTATCGTAATGGTAAGAAATATCTGTTCTTTTCTCAATCCCCGTGTCTAACAGAATAAGCGGCAGCTCTTCCATTTGTTCATGTTTGATAAAACCAAAATTCCCGTAATGATATTGCATCAAAAAATTACCCTCCATATCAAAGAAGTATTCTTGAAACCTTATATCTATCATATTACAATTAGAATGAGAAGGAAAGAAAAGAATCAAAAAAGATTTAAGGAGGTTATATATGAACAAGAACAATTTTGCAGTGACACCACCTATGGGGTGGAACAGTTATGATTATTATGACACGACTGTCAATGAAGCACAGATTCGTGCCAATGCCGAGTATATGGCGAAGCATCTGAAGAAATATGGCTGGGAGTATGTGGTCATTGATATTGAATGGTATTCCAATGACGCAGGCACACAGAGAGATAAGTACCAGTATATTCCTTTTGGGGATGATGAAATGGATGAGTATTCCAGATTCCAGCCAAGCCCTAAGAGATTCCCGTCATCTGCTGATGGAACAGGCTTTACCAAGCTGGCAGAATATATCCACAGCCTGGGACTTAAATTTGGTATTCACATCATGAGAGGTATTCCAAGAAAGGCAGCAGAGCAGCATTGTGCAGTATTGGGTACAACAGCGACTGCAAACGAGATCGCAGATGCAAACTCTATCTGTATCTGGAATCCAGATATGTATGGTGTGAAAAATACGCCACAAGGACAGGCATATTATGATTCATTGATTGCCATGTATGCGCAGTGGGGCGTAGACTTCATCAAATGTGATGATATCTGTGACAGCAGATTATACCGTGAAGAATATTTTAATGGCTGGCATGAGACAAGAATGTTACATGAAGCTATCTTAAAGAGTGGAAGAGATATTGTACTTAGTTTATCTCCGGGCCCGGCTCATATTGACCTTGCATGGCAGTACTGCGAATATGCGAATATGTGGCGTATCACAGATGATCTGTGGGACGACTGGAAGCTGTTAAAGAATATGTTCTGGCGCTGTGAGATGTGGCAGGATCATGTAAGACAGGGCTGCTTCCCTGACTGCGATATGCTGCCAATCGGTACTTTAGGTGGTGGCTTCGGAAATGGTGAATGGCAGACGCGCTTCACTAAGGATGAGCAAAAGACATTGATGACCTTATGGTGTATGTTCCGTTCTCCACTGATGATCGGCGCAGAGTTGACAAAGATGGATGACTGGACATTGTCTTTGCTTACAAATGAAGAACTGCTGGCATTGATGGGCGAGCATTGCAGAGGCAAACAGCTCAGACGTACAGAGACTGAAGCTGTATGGATCAATGTAAACAGTGAAAATAATGACACACATGTCGCTTTGTTTAACTTAGGTGATGAAGAGCAGACCATGACTGTATCATTGGAGGAATTAGAAGCAGATAAGACCTATACCCTGCATGAATTGTGGGATAAGACGGATGCACAGATTACAGGAAATGAAGTGAAGGCAGCCGTACCGGCACATGGAGTGAAGGTATACAAGATAAAATAACAGGCAAAGCACGGGAAGCCAGGATTTATAATGGCTTCCCGTTTCTGTGTTTGCATTGCTATGGCAGAAGATCAACTGTTTTCCGGTGAATCAAAAAATATGAATGAGCGCCTTAATGCAATCTTAATACAGCACACCAGATCATTACACCGTTTTTCTATATTTCATAATATACTCTTTGTAAACAAACAAAAACAGGAGAAGTATATATGCCTGAAATTACACATAAAAAAAAGCGACTGTCATCCTTTAAGCTGATTGTTTTGGGCTTTGCCGGGGTTATTCTGCTCGGAGCACTGATATTGATGTTGCCGTTGTCATCGACTGCCGAAGTTGTTACGCCGTTTCACGAGGCACTGTTCACATCGACCTCGGCCGTTTGCGTTACGGGGCTGGTCGTGCAGGATACGGGCAGTTATTGGTCCGCTTTCGGGCAGACGGTAATACTGCTGATGATCCAGATAGGCGGGCTCGGTGTTGTGACAGTTGCGGCATTTTTCGCTATGCTGTCCGGCAGAAAAATATCGCTGATGCAGCGCAGTACCATGCAGGACGCCATCTCTGCCCCGAAGGTCGGCGGGATCGTCCGCCTGACCCGCTTTATTGTACGGGGAACTTTTTTGATCGAGCTTATCGGAATGATCGTCATGCTGCCGACATTTTGCGGAAACTTCGGTATCAAGGGAATTTGGATGGCGGCATTTCATTCGATTTCCGCCTTTTGCAACGCCGGCTTTGACATACTCGGCACCGCAGAAAACAAATACCCGTCTCTTACGGGATACATCGGAGAGCCTACAATAAACATTGCAATTATGCTTTTAATTATTGTGGGCGGTATTGGATTTTTGACCTGGGACGATATTTACACAAACAAGCGGCATTTCAAAAAATACCGTATGCAAAGTAAGGTCATATTGGTAACAACGGCAATCCTCATTATCGCTCCCGCAGTATTCTTTTTCTTCTGCGATTTTACGGGGCTGCCGCTCGCCGAAAGGATTCTTGCGTCGCTTTTTCAGTCTGTCACACCGAGAACCGCCGGTTTCAATACCGCTGATCTTCCCGCTATGACCGGTTCTTCCAAGGCAATTATGATCCTACTCATGCTCGTCGGCGGATCGCCCGGCTCCACGGCAGGCGGTATGAAAACGACCACGCTTGCCGTTCTGATTCTGAGTGCATTCTCCGTCTGTCGCAAAAAGGATGATGCTGAAGTCTGCGGCAGGCGCATTGACGGTTCGGCAGTGAAAAACGCCGCAGCCGTTGCCGTAATGTATTTCCTGCTGTTTTTTGTCGGCGGAATTGTTATCAGCACGGCAGAAGATCTGCCGCTTAGCACCTGCCTTTACGAAACGGCGTCCGCTGTCGGAACGGTCGGGCTTACCCTTGGAATCACACCGCAGCTCGGTGTTCTTTCTCAGCTTATTTTGATCGTCTTGATGTATCTCGGCAGAGTCGGCGGACTTACCCTGATTTACGCGGCGATTTCCAACAAAAATCAGAGCGGAGCAAAGCTGCCGCTCGAAAAAATCACAGTCGGATAAAGGAGTTACTATATTATGAAAAACATATTGTTAATAGGTCTCGGCAGATTCGGTAGGCATATCGCTTTGCAGCTGAATAGGCTCGGGCATGAGGTGATGGCGGTAGACAGCAACGAAGAAAGGGTCAATGAAATTCTGCCGATCGTTACTAACGCACAGATAGGTGACAGCACAAACACGGAATTTTTAAAGTCGCTCGGCATCGGAAACTTTGATGTGTGCATAGTCACCATAGGAGGAAATTTTCAAAATTCGCTGGAGACTACTTCTTTACTGAAGGAACTCGGCGCAAAATTAGTTGTGTCACGCGCCGAGCGTGATGTTCAGGAGAAATTTCTTCTGCGTAACGGAGCGGACGAAGTAATTTACCCTGAAAAGCAAGTAGCAAATTGGGCTGCTATTCGCTATACCGCCGATCACATACGGGATTACATCGAGGTCGATGAGGCTCATGCCATTTTTGAGGTAGAGGTTCCGGAGGGTTGGATCGGAAAAACCGTCGGAGAACTTGATATCCGCAGAAAATACAGCATCAATATCATGGCGACCAAGGAGAACGGAAAGATAAATATGGCAATTTCACCGGAAACCGTTCTTACGGACAATATCACTCTTTTGGTTCTCGGTGCTTACAAAGAACTGCAAAAGTGTTTTCGCATTTAACAGAGGTGAATGAGGATGGCTGAGCTATTGCTGATCGTCAGCCTGCTTGGCATATTTGCTTTCGGATTTTATCTTATGAGCAGGCTGGATCGATTTCTTGAAGAAAACAGAAAAGCACTGTTAAAGGAAAACGAATCCCGTGAGCCTTCCGAAATTCTGCTGCCGCAGGGACTGTCCGAAAGTGAAATATTATGTGAGATCCGCCGTTTTCGTGAAACGCACGGAAATGTCGATATTATTCTTTCCGATGGGCAGAAGAATGATTTTTAGGTTGCGGTAGTTTTTTTACAGTTTTACTGTATAATAATAAAATAAAAAGGGCGGTGAAACCGATGAAAGTACAAACCGAACAGTCAAAATTCGATACAGACGAGCATATCCTTGTCTGCCTATCCTCTTCGCCGTCCAATGCAAGGATCATACACACCGCCGCAAAGATGACTAAGGCCCTTCATGCAAGATTTACCGCCATCTATGTGCAGACGGATACGGTCATAAATGATGAGGATCAGTCCCGACTTTCGCAGAACATACAGCTCGCGCAAAGGCTCGGCGCCGAGATCGTTATGACGCATGGCGAGGATGTACCGTTGCAGATCTCGGAATATGTCAGGCTTTCCGATGTCACAAAAATCGTGATCGGGCAAAGCAGTGCCAGACGCAGAGGGCTGTTCGGAAGACCGACTCTCACCGAAAAGCTGCTCTCCTCCGCCCCCGATGTTGACATTCATATTATTCCCGACGCACTGAACTACACAAAGCCGCACAGACGCCGTCTGTTCTTAGGTGCAGAGATACCGTCGCTGAGGGATATTGCCGTGACCGTCCTGGCGCTTGCCGTATGTACGGCGATCGGGTTTCTGTTCGACCATCTCGGCTTTCCCGATACCAATATCGTTACGGTATACATCCTAGGTGTGCTGATGATCTCCGTTTTGACCAAAGGATACCTTTGCAGTATGGCAGGCTCACTTCTAAGTGTTGTATTGTTCGGATTTTTCCTTACCGAACCAAGGTTGTCCTTTCAGACCTATGCCGTAGGCTATCCCGTTACCTTTGCAGTCATGCTGGCGTCTTCCGTTCTCACCGGCACGCTTGCCTCGAAGCTGAAAGATCATGCAAGGCTCTCGGCTCGCTCCGCGTTCCGTGTGCAGGTGCTGTTTGACACTGACCGTCTGCTGCAAAAAGCAAAAAGCAACGATGATGTTTTAAGCGTGACCTGTATGCAGCTCTCGCAGCTGCTTGACCGCAGTATTGTTGCCTATACGAAAGGCGAAAACGGAATGTTGTCCGGGCGGCTGTATGCCGAAAAAAAGGATACACACGCTGAAAAGCTGCTAAGCGATGCAGAGCGGCAGACCGCAGAATGGGTGCTTCAAAACGGTCGCCGTGCAGGAGCAGCGACAGCACAGTTTGGAAAATCCGAATGTCTTTATCTTGCGATCCGTGCAGGCGGCAGAGTCTACGGTGTAATCGGGATACCGATGAAACCCGAAAAGCCCGATTCATTTGAGAGCAGCATCGTACTGTCGGTTGTGAACGAATGTGCGCTGGCAATGGATAATGCTCACAACGCCGCCGAAAAGGAACGGGCGGCAGATCTTGCAAAAAGCGAGCAGCTGCGCGCCGACCTTTTGCGGTCGATCTCACACGATCTGCGCACGCCGCTTTGCTCCGTTTCAGGTAATGCAGACACGCTTTTGCATAACGGAAACTGCCTGGACGAAGCAACCAAGCAGCAAATCTATAAAGATATTTATGACGATTCCGAATGGCTGATCGGCGTGGTGGAAAATCTGCTGTATGTTACACGGCTGAATGACGGACGCCTGAAGCTGGAGCTTACCGACCAGCTTGTGGACGAAGTGGTCAACGAAGCCGTTTCGCATTTGAAGAAAAAATCCGTCGGACACAAGGTGACGGTAAGGTGCGACGATCTGATCCTTGCCCGTATGGACGCACAGCTTATCGTGCAGGTCATTGTCAACCTTATTGATAATGCTTTGAAATATACCGAACAAGGCTCCGAGATCTGCGTAAGTGCCGAAAAACAGGGTGGGTACGCCATGATCCGTGTCGCCGATGTCGGAAACGGAATTGCAGACGATATGAAACCGCATATTTTTGAGATGTTTTACACCGGAAAAAATACCGTTGCAGACAGCCGCAGAAGCTTCGGGATCGGGCTTACCCTGTGTAAATCTATCGTAGAGCTGCACGGCGGAACGCTGACACTTACGGATAATGTACCGCACGGCTGCATATTTACCTTTACTTTACCGCTCAGCGAGGTGACTCTGAATGAATAAACCCCTTGTACTCGTCGTGGAGGATGACCGTCCCGTCCGCAATCTGATCGTAACAACATTAAAGGCGCACGATTACCGATATCTGACTGCAGAGAACGGACACAGCGCTATTATAGAAGCGACTTCCCATAATCCGGATATCGTTCTGTTGGATCTGGGTCTGCCGGATATCGACGGCACGCAGGTAATCGAAAATATTCGCTCATGGTCAAATATGCCCATTATTGTGATCAGTGCGCGCAGCGAGGATAAAGACAAAATCACGGCGCTGGATGCCGGGGCGGACGACTATCTGACAAAGCCCTTTTCCGTAGAGGAGCTTTTGGCACGCCTTCGGGTCACGCAAAGACGGCTGCTGCTTCTTCAGGCAAGCGGCGACGCCGACTCACCCGTTTTCCAAAACGGCAAGCTTAAAATTGATTATGCCGCCGGCTGCGCTTATCTAAATGGGGAGGAATTACACCTGACCCCGATTGAATACAAGCTTTTGTGTCTGCTTTCCCATAATGTCGGAAAGGTTCTGACGCACACCTATATCACGCAGCAGATTTGGGGCAGCAGCTGGGAAAACGATATAGCTTCCCTGAGAGTATTTATGGCGACACTGCGCAAAAAGCTGGAGCCGCAAAAGGACAGTCCGCAATACATTCAGACGCATATCGGCGTCGGTTACCGTATGCTGCGGGTAGACTGAGAAAAGCTCAGAGTGAATATGTATCGAAGAAAAGATACTAACACAGAAAATCTAACACTGACACAGAAACTAATATTAAAACTAACACAGAAATGCTGTACACAGATACAGAAACAGCAGATAGAATAATGGCAATTATGAAAGAACACCCTGCTATTACAGTAAAGAAAATTGCGCAACAGTTGAATTTGTCCGTTGGTGGCGTTCGCTATCATGTAAATAAAATGAAGAAAGACGGTTTGGTGGAACATATTGGTTCATCAAAAAAAGGAACATGGCTTATAAAAAACTAGAACATGATTTTATTCATGATACAGCATTCTTCCTGCAAAGGCATTGCGGTACTCCGTAGGGGTCAACCCGGTAAAATTACGGTAAGCTCTGGAGAAGTTATGATTATCGGAGAATCCTAACTCTCTGGCGATTTCTGTGATCGGTTTGTTAGAGTCTGTAAGCATGAAATTGGCGGCATCCATTTTGCGGCTCAGGATGAACTGCTTTAAGGGAATGCCGGTAATCTCAGCGAACAGATGCGACAGATATTTCTCGTTATAACCGAAGTGTGCTGCAATATCCGATATTTTCAGGTTAGTTGTGATATTACGCTGGATATAGTCGATAATATCTGAGTGGATTTGCTTTTGAACAGGAGTCTTGGAGCCGGCAGGGGCATTCAGACAGAGCTGTCCATACAGTTCCATGAGTACACTTGTAGACATGGAATCGAGAGTGAGCGCAGGGTATTTATTTTTTACCTCATCCTGCAGCTGTTTCATAAGCACGGCAACCTTTTCAGGCTTAGGAATCTTTCCGGTCTGCGGTATGGTAAAGAAAGCTTCAGGATCTGTTACCATATCCGGGGACTGCTCAATCGGATAGTCCCCGGATACAGAGAAATGAAGCCAATAAAAAGAGGAGTAGGCACTTTTAAATCCCTGTCTCCAAGAATTACAGGGAGGAAGAAGCAGATATTCACCCTGTTTCACTGTAAAGTCGTCACCATGATAACTTAGATACAGTGTCCCTTCAGTCATGACGAATAATTCATATTCGCCGAGATAGAAATGTTCATGCTTCCAGTCAGCATTGGGCGCCTTGAATTTTCCTGTTAATACATAATGAAATAATTGTCTTGCCGGTAAATTAAGAATTCTCATATTAATCTCCATACAACCCTTGGCTTTTCATACTTAGTCCCCTACTCCAAAATCTGTTTTCTCATATAATACTTCAACGGTCGGATCATCCAGCAGAGCAGCATATTTGTCCATGAACCATGCGACTAACTGTTCATCCCGTTTCACATCGGTGCTGTTATTTGTGAAGATATTAACAGTTCCAAGTTTGAAGTATTTCTTTAACATAGCGATATCGTAATCAATCATTTCTTTTGTCTGTCCCTGCATACCGACCAGCAGACAGGGGGAGTCAAAATAGCGGCTGACTTCCTCAGGAGAGGTGAAGTTGGCATGCTTGTTCAGATAATTCTCACGAAAATCATTGTCAAAAGTCTCTACGCCAATCTTATAAGTAATGGGAATGCCCATAAAATCACGCATTTCCTGCAAGCGGCTGCGGTAGCACCAGTGTGCTTCAAAGAACAGGCGCCTGATACCCTTTGCATATATAATATCACGAATGAGTTCCAATGTCTCCTTTGGAATTTCAAAACAGCTCCCAGAGTTGATGACTTCGAGAACGCCGAATTCTCCTGTTACATGGGACAGGATTTCGGCGTTAAGCGCTGTCATTTCTTCTTCATTCCTGGAGTTGTCCAGCGTATAGTCACAGAAGCGGCATTTGCCCCAGAAGCAGGGAAAACCCTGCAACAGGACAATTTCACGCTGGTTTTTATTTGTAATTCGATTATACCGTTCCATTGGTTGTCTGTCCTTTCCAGATAGAGTTCTTCACAGAAGAAGGGATAGCAGCCATGACAGCAACAGTCAGCATAAGAGACAGAACACGGTCTGCATAATCAGTAAGAGCCTGAACGACACATACGCTGGCAGTCATACTAAGCCCTGTGTGGGAGAGAAGCTGTACCAGAATCGTAGAACCGGAGGAAGTAATACCTCCAAAGACAACAGCAGTAATGGTGGAGCTGACAACTGTTCCAGGTATGGAGATCAGTGCGGCAGCAGGAATCAACTGCAACTTGCGAGGCTGCATCTTACGAAATACGATACCTGTAAGAATGCCGGTAATAAGCTGTACGGGGATATAATAAAGTGCATAGATATCACTGGTAAAGCCACTGACAAGTCCACTGACCAGTCCGGGAAGCATGCCGCAGATGGGACCTAGCAGGGTAGCTGCAAGCATCGTTCCGATGCTGTCCAGGTAGATAGGCAGTCGCAGGGAAAGGGCGATAAAGCCTCCCACCAGATTCAGTGCAGCGGCCAGAGCCAGGAAGCAGACAGCAGTAGTAGTAAGTTTTATTTTATTATTTTTCATGATGTTCATACCTTTCAAATTGTTTTTAATATTCGTTCTATTTCAGATTCGGGTGCATTTATAACTCTCTGTAAGAAGAACTTCATGAAACCATAAGCATCTGTCTGTGTCAGAATATAGCTGTTATCAGGTTTATTCCAGAAGTGGTAAGTATCCACTAACGTTTGTCCGATGGAAATACCCTGTGTTTCTACAGTAGCGTAGGAAGCAAAGCCCTGACACAGATTGCGGTCGATAAAATAGGCAACAGCCAGAGGATCATTGATGACACAGCCAATGATGCCTTCCTGTTTCCAGTGAAAATCCAGATAGAATTTCGTGATATTGGTAATGCGTTCACCCATGACTGGATTGGTATAACGCATATATTGCAGAATATTTGGTGTCAGAACGATCTGACGGGTAACGTCCAGACCTATCATGTGCAACAGTTTTCCTTCCATGGAGCCAAAAGCTTCGTATACAATATGGGCTGCATCGGGGTCGCACCAGTAATTATACTCGGCAACAGGTGAGCAGTTGCCATGACTCTTGTAATTACCGCCCATGCTGACCATTTCCTCAATCTGTGCAAAAGCATCCGGTGATGTCTGATAGAGGCGTGCCAGATTGGTCAGAGGACCAAGGGCAATAACAGATACATGTGGTGTGTGCAGCAGAGTGTCACGTAGAAAGCCTACTGCATCTGTATGTGGTCTGATATCTGTAATGGTGGGATAGTTGGATTCACCCAGTCCGTCATCACCATGGGTATCCATGGCATCCACATAGTTGCGGACAAGCGGCAAGGGCTCACCAAGATACACGGGAATGTCCTTACGGTTCATCCAGTCCAGAACCTTCAGCGCATTTTCAGCGCCTTTTTCTACAGGGACATTTCCAGAGACAACTGTGATTCCAAGAACATCCAGTTCAGGGGATGATAACGCCAGCATGAGCGCCAGGGTATCATCAATGCCCGGATCACAGTCAATAATGACTTTTTTCGCATTCATTCTCCAATCTCCTTTAAATTGATTTGATGTGTAATAGAGATACTTGGTTTTTTATACTGGGAAGTTCACGAACCAGTCCGGATGTGGTACATCCGATTTTGATAAATGCACGAATTGCAGTATATCACTTGAGACCGGAGAATGCAAGACCTGCTATGTACTTGGTTTTCCAGCATGAAGGGAGGGGAATCCGTTCTTTTCTTTGAATTTCTTGACTTATATTTTCTTATATTCTACAATATCCTACATAAGAAAGAAAGGCATGGTTATAATTATGAAAGAAGACAAAGATTTTCTGGCGAAAGAGCCAATTGGCAAGTTATTGCTGCGTCTTGCGATTCCAACAGTCGCAGCGCAGATGATCAATATGCTTTATAATATTGTAGACCGCATTTATATCGGGCATATTCCGGACAGTGGTGCACTGGCATTGACAGGTGTTGGTGTATGTATGCCCCTTATTATGATCATTTCCGCTTTTGCAGCGCTGGTCGGGAATGGTGGAGCACCAAGAGCGTCCATTATGATGGGAAAAGGGGAACAGGAGACAGCAGAGAAGATTCTGGGTAACTGTTTTGCGTTGCAGATTTTGATTTCCATTATACTGACCATAGTCATGTATTTTGGTAACAGAACATTTCTGATGGCATTTGGAGCCAGCGAGAATACCATTGAATATGCAGTAAGCTATATGAGTATCTATGCACTGGGAACCATTTTCGTTCAGCTGACACTGGGAATGAATACTTTTATTACAGCACAGGGCTTTGCAAAAGTTGGTATGTATTCTGTTCTCATTGGCGCAGTAGTCAATATCGTACTTGATCCTATCTTCATCTTTGCATGTCATATGGGAGTGCAGGGGGCAGCTCTTGCAACCGTCATTTCACAGGCATGCTCCTGCATATGGGTGCTGAGTTTCCTGTTTGGACATAAGACAATCCTCAGAATCAGAAAAGAAAACCTCAAATTGCAGGGGGCGATTATTCTGCCCTGCGTGGCACTGGGAATATCCCTGTTTATCATGCAGGCAAGTGAGAGTGTCATTTCAGTCTGCTTTAATTCTTCCTTATTAAAATACGGTGGAGATGTTGCAGTAGGAGCTATGACGATTCTGACCAGTGTTATGCAGTTTGCCATGCTGCCTCTACAGGGACTTGGACAGGGTGCACAGCCTATTATGAGCTATAATTATGGGGCAAGGAACGCAGAACGTGTGAGGAGTGCCTTTTTCCTGTTGTTGAAGGCAAGCCTTGGCTATTCTGTGCTTCTATGGCTTCTTGTCATGCTGTTTCCACAGATTTTTGCAGGTATGTTTACTTCAGATGCGGTACTGCTTGATTATACGAAGACGGCACTGCGTATTTATATGGCAGTGATGTTTATGTTCGGCATTCAGATATCCTGTCAGATGGCATTTAATTCTCTTGGAAAAGCCATCTCTTCTATTATAGTTGCGGTCATGAGGAAATTTGTGCTCCTGATTCCTTTGATCTATATTATGCCGGCTGTTTTTACCGCAGATAAAGCCAGGGCAGTATACATGGCAGAGCCTGCGGCTGATTTTATTGCAGTTACTTTTACAGCGATTCTGTTTACATTCCAGTTTAGAAAAGCATTGAACCAGATAGGCGCTAATTCATAAAAACATGTAGTATCAGAATAAAGTTGCTAAATAATAGTCAGTATTATAAAATCCTGTCTTTGGCAGTTGTTAGAAGAAAAAATCGCTGTATCCATTGTGTTTACTTGGTTGCAGCGATTTTTGCCGTTGTTTTGAAGTATAGTAATTTATTCCTTCCCTTTACTTTTTTTCTGTATTGTTTTCATTTTGCTCTTTGTTATAAATTGATAGTCTGTCCGAAAACCACAGCTTTCATGAAGAGCATCCGTAATCTTTTCGCGTTTATACAGCGGGATAAATCCCTGTTCCTGTATTTTGGCAAAATTCATTGCCTTTAGAGTACCTAATAATTCTTCGCAGGTATATTGCAAATTCAACTTTTTCTCAAGATAACGGTAGATTGTTAAAGAGAGAAAACAGATTAGAAAATGAGCTTTAATCCTGTTCTCGTCCTGTAAATAAACTGGTCTTGCAGAAAAATCAGTTTTCATAATACGAAAACATTCTTCAATCTGCCATCTTCCTTCGCTTACTTTTAAAATATCATTGATATCATCATCCAAAAGATCTGTACAGACTGCATAAAGACCATCATACTGTGCTTCTTCCGCAATCTTATCCTCATCCAGGTATTGTTCCATATCTGCAGCCTCCCCATCCTTGGTGACAGCTATCTTCCCTATGAAACGTGCCGGGTCGTTTGGGTTCCTGCGATTCTTTTTCGTACTTCCGGATTCCAACATTTTTTGTGCCCGCTCTACCTGTCTGCCACGGATTGCCTTCTGATAAAGGGCATATTTTGGGGAATAAGTGATGATTAAACGCTGGTGCAGTTTTTTTGTGGTGTATGGTTCATCTTTATAATAAAGTCCTCTGTCATCTTCTGGTAGTTTCGTGATATCGACTGGGAGATCATCGGAAACACGTTTGAAGCCCTGCGGATCCAGTGACCATTCTTTTTCCTCTTTTTTCAGCTTTTTGATTGACTGGGTTACGATATAAGCACGTTCACCCATATGATTGTATTCGCGGATGGATTCTGACCCCAGCCCGGCATCACTGCAATAAATAAATTTCTGGCAGCCAAAATCACCAAGGACTTTCTTTTCCAGTGGTTTCAGCGATGCCTGCTCATTAGCATTTCCTGGAAAAAGAGAAAAGGCAAGGGGAATCCCATCTCCGTCCATGAACAGTCCCATCTGGATGATTGGATCAGGTCTGTGTTCTTTGCTTTTCCCATATTTTTTGATGCCGTCTTCCTGTTCAATTTCGAAATAATAATTCGAGCAATCATAATAAAGGACCTTATCATTTCTTTTTCCCATTAAATGACTGTTTTTATAAACTTCAGCCTGAATCAGGTCACACTCTGCACCAAGGATATCTAATGCACGATACACATCATGAAGTTCATAGGAAGGCTTCTCCAAAAACTCTGATGCAGCCTTATAGGAAGAACGTTTACTGCAAGGCTCAAGGATTCTTGTATAGACCAGATCGGAAAGAATTTCATTAATGTCATATTTAAAGTTGTATTTCTGTTTTAATTTTCTGCAGACTTTATTGATCTGCATCTGGTAATAAATGGATTGCAGAAAGAGGTATCCGCCACGGAAAAAAATTTGTTTATCATAATCTAACTGTCTGTCAGCATGAAAGGGAATCAATACTGTTTTTTCTTCTTTTTCTTTTTTGTATTTTTCAGTTTCTATTTTCACTTCATTTTTTGCCCATGTAAGGACATCATCCCTTGTTGGGCCATGTTCAATCAAAAGTTGTTCCAACGTTCCGAGTTTGCGGACAATCATGGAAGATGTGCTGCCGTTAGCTTTTACATAAGATTTGCAGATATAAAAGGACTCTGCATTTTTGGATTTTGATATATGAAGATTCATATGCAACACCTCCTTACCCTTATTATATCATACAATAACAGAAAATAACATATATAAAAACAGAAAAATTGACACAAAAAAAGCAGGTTTTATGTAGCCTGCAAGTACTTTTCTTATTATTCAACTGTCAAACTCCCGGCTGATTTTATTGCAGTTACTTTTACAGCGATTCTGTTTACATTCCAGTTTAGAAAAGCATTGAACCAGATAGGCGCTAATTCATAAAAACATGGTAACTATTCAGAACCACCCTTATTCAAAGATGAAATCAGGGTGACCTGAGATTGCATTTTTGATTGCTTGGTAAGCATTATGTCCCTGCTTGTGTGCCGTGCCAACGTAGGACATGATTTTTAGATAATCTCTGGCACCTTCCTCAGTTCGGAAGCATTCGGATACTTTGGTCTTGACCTTTATCATCCGAAGATCACGTTCTGCCTGGTTGTTATCAAACGGGACATTGAAGTTATGGATAAAAAGGCAGACTGAGGCCTTGTAATTCGCAAGGCGGTCTACAAGGGCAAGGATTTTTCCTTTTTTCTTCCGACCACGTTTTTTCTCCGTGGTTTCGGGGAGCGGATTTTCCTTTCGAGCCTGTTCGATAAGTTCATCATACTTTTTATCGAAATTATGATACTGATAATAGCTCAGAAAGTCCTTACCTTTCTCTACAGCTTTGTCTTTGACCTTTTTCATTTCCAGTAAAAGGTCTATAAATGCAGATGCCCACTTCTGCTCAGGATGATTTTCATCAATCCCCGTTAATTCACGGAGAAGATGGGCACAGCAGACTGCATGCTGAATATCCGGATAATTCCAGTAGGAAGCCCAGCAGTCATGCATGGCAATCCCTTTGAATTCCGGGAGAACACCGCATTGTTCCATGCCTGCATTTCCACGTTTGGGACTGATATCAAGATAGGTGTATTCACCGTTTGAGGCATCATGAACCCACCAGAGTTTTTTATCCACTCTGGTTCCGGTTTCATCGAAGTGTCCAAGCGCAGAACCGATCATCTTATCCTTGATCTTACCTACTGTTTCACTCAGACTGTCAGCGCATCTTTTTACCATACTGCTGATCGTTCCTGTTGCAATCGGAATGTTAAATACTCCGGAAAGAATCTCATGGGTGCGTTTGATGCTGACTGCACCTACGGTATTTAGTGCAACAGCTAATGCCTGAAGGTTTTCGCCATACTGTACGGTTGCTTTTACATCAGACGGGAAAGCACCTCTGCGAGTATCTCCATACAGCATACAGATTGGAAGTTCCAGTGCCTGATGCTCCGTTACATTGACTGTAACAACTGCATCGATAACATGGCGTTTCTCCGCAATGCATGCAGTGCCCTTGCATATCTGATAATGTGGGCATCCTTCACATGCGGAAGGCATATGTTTGACTATTTTATCCGGAGCTGTTATTACCGCTAAATGTGTCCCCTGATGTCCGTTCTGTCCACCAGCCTTTTTACCGGATGGTTTTCGCAGACTCTTTGGGGCGGGCTTTTTGAAACCATCACTTGAAGGTGGTTTGGAGCTGTTTTTGGAGTTCTTATTAAGCTGTTCCTTTAGTTCCTGTATCGTCTGATTGAGTTGAGCGATCAATTGTGTTTGCACATTGATTGTAGCATTCAGGGAATCTACAGTTGATGTTAATGAATTAACCTGCTGTAATAACTTCTTAATCATTTCATCTTTTGTCAATCAGACCACCTTCTTCCGTTAAAATTTGATACTTCTATTTTAACGGAAAATGGGGTAAAAAGCGAATCGTAAGATTTTGGCATACTGTCAAAATGACGGTGGATAACCAGAAAAAATCAGAGATTAAATGCTGATAACACCCGGATAAAATCCACAAAAATGCTGTTATCTGGATAAAACTAAGGAGTTATGTTTCAGTAATCCACAAACCCGAAGCACTTGGCAGCCAAACTGAAAAATTATCCACACTTTGCACTAAAATGATGACGAAACAGAAATTTTATTTTCTCTGTTTTGCCGAAAAATCAAGATGTACATAATGGGGTACTGAATAGTTACAAAACATGTAGTATCAGAATAAAGTTGCTAAATAATAGTCAGTATTATAAAATATATGTAACTATTGTAAGCCGGACAGAGGATTGGAGAAGAGGACAACTTATGTCAGTCAGAATATTTGCTATGACTCATAAAAAATTTGATGTGCCACCAGAACAGCTCTATATACCTATGCATGTGGGTCATGCCAATGCAGAACAGGAATATGGTTATCTGGGAGATGATACGGGAGATAACATATCGAAACAGAATTGTTATTACGCCGAGTTGTCTGGTGTGTACTGGGTGTGGAAGAATTATACAGAGTCTGATTATGTGGGAATCTGCCATTATCGCAGATTCCTGACTAATGAAGATAACAAGGCATTTACAGAAGAACAGTATGAGGAACTTCTACAGCAGTATGATATCATTACGACCAAAGAATTAGAGCTGCCTAATTCTTATCATTATGGTTTTGGCGCACATCATAAGATAGAGACACTGGATGAGACAGGAGAGATCATCAAAGAACTATATCCGGATTATTATGATAATTTCATCAGGCTGGTACATGACAATAAGACATACTTTGGGAATATTATGGTCACTTCCAAGCCATTATATGATGAATATTGTGAATGGCTTTTTACGGTACTCTTTGAACTTCAGAAGCGGATAGACCTTACCTTTGAGGATGATTATCATAGGAGAGTATTTGGATTTATTTCTGAATTTCTGCTTCTGGTATGGGTCAGGACAAGGGGGCTTCGGGCATTGGAGTGCAGGGTTGCCATTATCGGGGATAAGACTGAGACCAGAGAAATCAAAGAGCAGATGGCAGTGTATTTTAGAAAGCGGGATGCAGCAGGTGCAAAAGAATATTTTGCGCAATGTCTCAAGAACAGACCGGATGTACTGATGGAAGCTTCAGATGTAACGGGAGAGTGTAAACTATGCTTACAGGCAGTCTCTACAGCAAATTTGGAGACACAAGCCTATGGGCACTGCTTTCTGGAACAGATCAGTGAATATGATGAGATCATAAGCTATTTCAGACGTATCAATGATATTGTCGTCAGAAGAGGCAGGAATGAGAGAACTGCCGAGGATGATAAATGGCTTGGGAAATATGCTGTAACAGAGATTGCACTGTATGCAGCAGCAAGAATTTACGGCATTTCCCGCGAAGATGTGTTGTAAATCCTTACGTAAGAGAAGCATAATGGAATCCGTTATGTAGAAAAGAGGAGAATCATGGATTTAATGTACGCAATTATAAATATGGATGGCATGTATATATGTTTTGCCTGCTGTATGATTGTTGCGGCACAGAGACCATCATATGGACAGAAATATCTGTTGATGACGAATGTATGTGCTTTTATCATAACGGTGGGAGATGCGCTTGAATTTTTTGCTAAAACACAGGAGGCTGCATTAGTTGCAACTAAAATGGCATATGTGGGCAAAATGCACATTATGCTGTTTGCACTTCTTTTCGTTACCGGTTTTACCCAGGTGGGCATGAATAAAAAAATAGCCTGGGCACTGGAATTGTATAATACAATCTTACTGGCGGCGGTAATGACCTGTGAGAATCATTCTCTTTTCTATGCATCTATTTCCTATAAACTGCTTCCGGGTGGCAGATATATACTGGAATTGGAAAAAGGAATCCTTTTCTATGCATGGGCAGCGGAAATGCTGGTGGGAATCTGCGGCTATTGTTTCATTGCCTTGAAGGGCGGAGTGTTAAAAGGCAGTAAAGAGTCCAAACTGCGAGGCACATTGATCTTTATGGCAGCTCTGCTGCCAATCGTATTGCTTCTGATCTACATGGCAGGATTTTTCCCTGATTTTGACCCGACAACGTTAGCTACTACTATAATGTCTGTCTGTTTCCTGGTTGCAATAAAGCGGTATGGGCTTCTGGATGCTGTACAGCTTGCACAGGAGAGAGTTCTGGAGGACACCAAGGATGGTCTGATCATTGTAGATGATAAGCAGGATAAGATATTATATATGAATCCGGTGGCAATGACTCTGCTGCCACAGTTGAAAGACGATAGAAAAGATGAAGTCATAGAGAAGCTGTTCAGCAGACAGGAGAATGTACTGGATCAGAATGACAGGTATTATGAGATACGTATTTCCAAGGTAACAGGAAGAGCGCATGGCAGGGAAAATGTGCAGGCATATATTGCCTGGATATTTGATATGACATTTATCAATCAATATACCAGTGAAATGATTAAGCTAAAGGAAGCGTCTGAACAGGCAAGCATAGCCAAAACCAATTTTCTGGCACATGTGTCACATGAAATCAGAACACCAATGAATGCGATCGTAGGTTATTCCAATATGGCGCTTCGTACCCAAGATACAAAGGATGTGAATTATTATCTCCGGAATATCAAAGAAGCATCCAATACATTGCTGGACCTGATCAATGAGATACTGGATATATCCAAGATAGAAAGCGGTAAGATGGAGCTTGTAGATGTGAATTATTCCTTTGAGAATATGATACATGAGATTAGTTCCATGATGGGTGCACAGGCGGGAAAAGCCGGACTTGCCCTGATTATCGAGATAGAACCGGATATACCCAAGTGGCTGTGTGGAGACCGGGTGAAGCTCCAGGAGATTCTTACTAATCTGATCAGCAATGGTATCAAATATACAAAGGCAGGCAGCGTGTCCTTGCGGATTCATATGCGTGAGAGAACAGAAGAACATGTAATGCTGCATATTGAAGTAGAGGATACGGGAATTGGAATTGAGAGAAAGAACTTCCCTTTGGTCTTTGGCAAATTTGAACAGTTCGATAACAAGAAGAACTACCAGATAGAAGGAAGTGGTTTAGGTCTGTCCATTGTTAAGAGCTTTGTCGAAATGATGGGTGGTCATATTACCTTTGAGAGTGAATATGGACGCGGTACGAAGTTCATAGCGGATATCTGGCAGGGAATCGGACACAGAGAGAAAACAGATGATAAGGACATTGTTCCGGATGATGAGAATATACAGATACAGCCTGGCAGAATACTGGTCGTAGATGATAATGACCTGAACTGTGATGTGGCAAAAGGTATTCTGTGCTGTCTTGGAATGCAGGCAGAAGCGGTTCGCTCTGCCAGGGAATGTATCACTCTTCTGGAAGAAGGACAAAGATATGATATCATTTTCATGGATCATATGATGCCGGAGATGGATGGTGTGGAAGCACTGCATGAGATACGTTCAAAAGGCGGAGAGATTGCAGCAACCCCGATTGTACTGCTTACAGCCAATGCAGTAAGTGGAGTGAAAGAACAAATGATAGAAGAAGGCTTTGACGATTTCCTGTCAAAGCCTATAGATATCAGTGAATTACGTGGAGTCCTGATTCGGTATCTGGGAGTATATCAGTCGTGACATTCATCGACAGAATCATAGGTCTCACAGAAGCGCGCCGAGAAGGACGGCTCTTCGTTGTTGGCATATAGGTGGGATATATCACCGAAGCTGCTGATACGGAAGATTGCAGTCCCTTCCCGGCGTTCTTCAGTATAGATCGTAGTAACAGAAGTCGGGGCAGCGGCTGTATGATGCCATAACAGCATAGGGGATACATTCATCAGATGGCTTAACAATACGCACTCCAATCCAAAATGGCAGAAGAATACGATGGTATCCCGGTTAGCTTTCTCTACGCGGTAGATGTCATTTTCACGGACATAGCCATATTGGGCAAGTAACTTGTCAAAATTATCAGTGACCCATTTATATTCTATGTCTACCCTGCCTTCCTTCATGACAGGATGCTGCATCCACAGATCACGACGGTAGAATTCCTCTTCCTTTGTCCAGTCCTGTGGCAGCCAGTCCCAGGAAATCATGCGTTTATCGGTTACATCAGGTCTTTGAATCGTGGGGGCAAATTCACGAAGCCAGTCACATTCTGTTGCAGTACGGTTCATTTTATGCAATGTGCAGGAAGCGGTTGCCTTGGCACGACCTAACGGAGAGACATAGAAGTCCTTGATGTTCATTTTGGAGATTCTTTCGGACAGGAGTTCTGCCTCACACCAGCCCTTGGGAGTCAGTGAGTCCTGCTCATAGTCCGGATCACCATGACGAATAATTAGTAATCTCATAAGTGTTGTCCTCTTTTCTTTCACGTGGATTTTTATATAGTATAACATAGATTTTGACGATATAAAAGTATGTAACTATTTATATTTTATATAGACATCAATAGGAAAAAAGTGTTATATTTTATGCGAAACAGGTAGGAATTTGTAAAAAGAAAGTAAAATAATTATGGAAATATTAGTAACAGGAAATATAAAATGGCTGGAAGAAGAATTCTTCACCGTACTGGCAGAACAGAATAAAGTTATCGTCTGTGGTAAGGATGCAGAGAGAATCAGAGAGAAACATATATCTCCTTATCAGTTCTCCATAGAGCAGAAAGAATTTGAAAAACTGTTTTTTACCTATCATTTTCAATATGTGATTTATTTCTCACAGTGCATGGAAAAAGACGCTTTTCAGGAGATAGAATATCTTCATGCGATATTTGAACTATGTCAGAGAAGACAGGGGACGAAGCTGGTCTATATCAGAAATCAGGAAGTGATTTCTGCTTCTTATGGAGAAACTCAGCAGATTATAGAGAGCGCATGTACACAGATGTGTGAGCAGCATATCAGACAGGGAAGCACTCTGGTGGATCTGAGAATCCCTTTTCTGGCGGCAGCGGACAAGCCGGGAGGATTGCCGGCAGATATTATGAAAGCGCTTTTATACGATCAGAAGATAAGCTTGCCTTTTGCAGCTGAACAGACGGTTGATTTTCTATTTGAAAGTGATCTGGCAGCATTATTAAATGCCATGATGGAAGAGGATGAGACAGGGTATCTGCAATATGAATTATATGGTGGAAACCAGATGCAGTTAGGGCAGGTGATTTTCGAGCTGGAGAAAGCCATGGGAATATCAGATGCAGATGTTACATATGGAACGCTGTGTATGCAGCCACAGAAGCAGACAGATCAGTTCAGATATCATTATGGGTGGTATCCTAAGGAAAATGTGAAGAATGCTTTCACAGACTGGTATATAAAGTATCAGTCCCAGACACAGAAGCAAAGCAGACGTAAGACATTAAGAAATATAAAAATGGATAAGAAATGGAAAGAGAGGATGCTTTATATCGTAGAATGTGTCCTTTTGTTTGCGCTTTGTGAATTTCTGACCTATGATACGCGGGATATGCAGCTTTTGGATTTTGCCGATTTCAGACTGTTTTTTGTAACGATTGTTGGTATGATGTATGGACTTCGGTTTGGCGTGGCAGCATCTGTGGCAGCCTGTGTCATGTATTTTGCAAGTTCAGGGAATCAGACCAACTGGCAGATACAGTTCTATAATATTGTAAACTGGCTCCCCGTTGCTGTATATATGCTGGTGGGCTCTATAGCAGGTTATACCAGGGATCGTTATCAGGATAAGCTTGCGAATGCGGATAAAAGCCAGCAGGTACTGGAAACGAAATATATATATCTGAATGAACTGTATACGAAAGCTCTGGAGAATAAAGAAAGCTACAGCAGCCAGATCATGAATTATAAGAACAGCTATGGTCGTATTTATGCAGCGGTAAGACAGCTCAATTCTGTACATCCAAGTGAAATCTTCTATCATGCCATAGCAGTGCTTGAGGATATGATGGATACGCAGAGTGTGGCAATCTACTCCCTGGATGGAGGACGCTACGCCAGGTTAAATGCCTGTTCAAGAGACCAGATGAACAGGCTGACCAAATCTCTGTGCCTGGATGATATGCCTCAATGTGCATCGACTCTGGAAACAGGGGAAACCTGGGTGAACCGGGAACATATAGAAGGCGCTCCCATGTATGCTTATGGTATTATGAAGAATGGCAGTCTGGTTGGTATCATTGCACTTCAGGAAGTTGCCTATGAGCAGATGAGCATGGAATATATGAACCGCTTCAATATCATATCGGGACTGATATCAGATTCCCTGATTCGAGCAACCAATTATCAGGAGATTGCTGAAAAAGACAGAATGCTGCCTGGAACAAGGATTCTGCGTACAGAGGCATTTCAGGAAGAAGTGGAGGCACAGAGACTGCTCAAGGAGAATAGTCGTGCCGATTTTGTACTGCTGCGCGTTGTGATGCAGGAGACGGATTATGGGAAAATCAGCGATGCACTGCTTCATGTGACGAGAAAGAATGACATCCTTGGACTTGGAGAAGATGGTAAGGTATATATCCTGCTGTCACAGGCAGACAGGAATAATCTGGAAGCAATCGAAAACCGTATGAAGAAGAATGGTGTAGAAGTAGAAATTGCAGAGAAATATTAAACCGGTATGAATATGAAAAATCAAATGATACTTGTAATGATCTTAATATTGCTTCACATTGTGGTATGTATCGTAGTGACATTTCATAGAAAGCATGTCGCGACAGTCAGACGGGAAAATGTGATGCCGCTTGTTTATGCAGTGCCTTTCTTTGGAGCTGTATGCTATGGAGTACGTCTGTATGAAGACCGTAGACACAGGCTGGGTGGACGCGATACGGACATGAAGCCCAAGGATATTATGAAGGGCAGATATCAGAGAATCCAGGTTGAGGAGAATGAACAGGAGCAGGTGGTCCCGCTGGAGGAAGCATTGCTGGTGAATGATGCCAAAGTACGTCATTCTCTGATGCTGGACATCCTTCACAAGAATCCGAATGAATATATTGCGATTCTGCAAAAGGCAAGAAACAGTGATGATACAGAAGTCACCCATTATGCAACGACAATGATGATGGAGATACAGACGGAGTATGAGAAGAAGCTGCAGCAATATGAGAAAACCTATAAAGAACATAAGGACGAAGCATTTTTGCGAGAATTTATCCTGTTTTTGCAGGAATTTATTGACAGTGGACTGTTATCCGGCAATATCGTAACTGTGTATAGAAAGAGACTTGGAAGCCTTCTGACAGATTATTTTGCACTGAGGGGCAGTAATAAGAAGGGCAGGCTTATTTTCACTGCAATTGAAAATGATCTGATTCTTGAGAATAATGAGGAAGCGGGAGAACTGCTGCAACAGGCAGCCTTGGAATATCCGGCAGATGAGAGACTCTATATGCTGTATGGACACTATTACGATAATATAAGAGATTATATATCATTTCAGAATATGCTGGATACGATCAGGAAGAATGGTATTTATCTAAGTCATGAAGGCAAGGAATGGCTTTCATTCTGGAACTGAGAGTGAGGGATACAGATCATGTTTAAGAGAGTAAAAAAGAATTGGAATATGTTATGGCCTCTGTTGGCATTGACTGTTGTAGCTGTCATAATTTTTCTGGAAAGAATGGGAGTAGCGGAGAATTTTCTGAAAGGAGATCAGGAAATTGCCCAAAATGAAAGAACCAGACCAACAATAGAGATACCGGATACTGTACTGTTTGTATCCAGACGGGAAAGCAATTCTGCTGACTTTGCATCAGAAATGGAACAGATTCTTAGTGATATGCGTCGATCCTATGAAATAGTATACGTAGAAGATGTAGAGAAAGAAGAGTTCAGAGAACAGATTGCACAGTACCATAAGGCGGTAATCTGTTTTACAGATCTGGATATGATGGGAGAGCAGATATCCGTATTGTCTGACTGGGTGAAGCAGGGTGGCTGTATGATGAATATGGCTACTTTTGACGTATGCTCCAATTTGCAGGTAATTGCAGGTAAAATGGGAATACTTGAGGGAGCAGACAGTTATGGTTCAGTCGGTGGCTTCTATGTGGATGGGGAATTCATGATAGGGGCAAAGAATCGCCAGTTCGCTTATGATGATGTCTATCAGTCAAGTCTGAATGTGCTGCTGGATCAGGATTGTCAGACATATGTTTATGCCATGGATAGCGACTTGCCTCTTTTATGGGAATATGATTATGGAAAAGGCAGATTTGTAATCATGAATCAGACAATGACCGGTAAATCAGCAAGAGGTATATTGTCAGCAGCATATAGTCTGCTGGATGATATCAGTGTATATCCGGTTATCAATGCGTCGGCATTTTATCTGGATGATTTCCCGGCTCCGGTTCCATCAGGCAATGGCAAATATATCAAACAGGAATATGGAATGGATATCAGTAATTTCTATACGAATGTATGGTGGGAAGACATACTGGACTGGGAAGATAAATATGGAATTGTGCATACCGGTATGATTATTGAAGATTACTCTGATATCGTAGAAGAGCCGTTCACAAGGACAGAATCTACAGAGCGTTTCCGTTTTTTTGGCAATATGCTTCTCAATCATGGTGGTGAACTGGGCTTCCATGGTTATAATCATATGCCGTTATGTCTGGAGAATTTTGACTATAAGGGACTCTATGATGGCTATACATTATGGAAGTCTACGGAAGATATGGAGAAATCGATTACCGAACTGGGAGAGTTCTCCAGTGAGATATTTCCGGAACAGAAATTTACAGTCTATGTACCACCCTCTAATATTCTGTCACAGGAAGGAAGAAAGGCATTAAAGGAATCCATGCCGGGCATTCGTGCGATTGCGTCTACCTATTTACCGGGTGACTGCGTATATGAACAGGAATATGGAATTGGAGAGGATGGACTGATTGAGACACCACGTATTACATCCGGGGCGATTATGGATGATTATACCTATCTGATCGCGTTCTCGGAGTTGAACTATCATTATGTGCAGTCACATTTTATGCATCCCGATGATGTTCTGGATGAAGACAGAGGAGCTGCGCTTGGATGGAAGAAAATGCATGAGAATCTGGATCAGTATCTGTCCTATATCTATACTGCGGCACCGGATATCCAGAACGTAACCGGAAGCGGTATGGCAGATGCAGTAGAGAATTATGCGGGATTGTCCATTCACAGAACCGAAGTGGAAAATGGCATTCGTTTTGATCTGGGTGGCTTTTATGAGAAAGCATATCTGATGGTAAGGATAGCGCAGCCACAGGAAGGCAGGACGTTAACTGTTGTAGGAGGAACCTGCGAACCTTTGACAGGAAGTCTGTATCTTCTGACTGCCACACAATCCCATGTAGAGATCACATATGAGTAGAAGAGGTTAGAAAAGTGAGAATCTGTATGATATTAGAAGGAAGCTACCCCTATGTGTTTGGTGGCGTTTCCTCTTGGACACATCAATATATACAGGCTATGAAAGAGCATGAATTTGTCCTATGGTGCATAGGTGCACAGAGCAAGGATAAAGATAAATTCAAGTATAAGTTACCTGACAATGTGGTTGAAGTACATCAGGTATTTCTGGATGATGCACTGCGTATGGACAGTCAGGGCAGGATGCACCACAGAAATCTGAAAGAAGAAGAACTGCATGCATTGCAGACTTTAATCTCAGGGGAAAATACGGACTGGAGCATTTTATTTGAAATGTTTCAGAATAACAGGATTAATCCTTTGTCCATGCTGATGGGCTATCAGTTTCTGGAAGTGGTGAAGAATGCATGTCATGAGAAATATCCTTATATTGCATTTGCGGATTATTTCCATACAGTGCGTTCCATGATGCTTCCTGAGCTGTATCTGCTGACACAGCAGGTTCCACAGGCTGACATCTATCATGCGACAGCGACCGGATACAGTGGTATTCTGGGAAGTCTTGGCAAATGGAAGTATAATAAGCCTTTTATCCTGACAGAACATGGTATTTATACCAGAGAGAGAGAAGAAGAATTGCTGCGTGCCAAGTGGGTACTGCCAAGCCTGCGCAAGCAGTGGATCAACCTGTTCTATAATTTCTCCAACTGTGCCTATACCTATGCAGATTATGTGACTTCTCTGTTTGAGAGAGCAAGTCAGATACAAAGGGGGTTGGGCTGTGATGAGAATAAGCTTCGTGTAATTGGTAACGGTGTCCATTATGAGCGATTTGTCAATATTCCGGCACCACAGACACAGGACTGGGTCAACATTGGTGCAGTAGTCCGAATAGCCAAGATCAAAGATATCAAGACAATGATTTATGCATTCACAGAATTGAAGATGCGTATTGATAAGGTAAGATTATATATACTGGGAGATGTAGACGACCCTGAGTATAAGGAAGAATGCGTGCAGCTGATAGAAATGCTGGGAGTAAAAGACATCATTTTCACAGGACCTGTCAACGTTGTAGAATATATGGAGAAATTTGATTTTACGATATTGACCAGTATTTCAGAAGGTCAGCCACTGTCGGTATTAGAGTCCTTTGCAGCGGCAAGACCGGCAGTTACGACAGATGTAGGATGCTGTAGAGAGCTGATCTATGGAAGGACACAGGATGAACTGGGACAGGCAGGCTTTCTTGTTCCACCGATGCATCGTGAAGAACTTGCCAATGCAATGGAGAGAATGTGTCTGGATACGGAGATGAGAAATAAGATGGGCGCTATCGCACAGAAACGTGTGGAGCGCTACTATACACATGAGATCAGTATGAACCAGTACAGAGAACTGTATAAGGAAGTGATAATGTAAGATGGCAGGAATCGGGTTTGAATTAAAGAAGCTTTTTTCTAAAAAAGGTCTGTTTGCGCTGATCAGGGCGTATGGTTACGCAGGAATCGTGTGTACAGGTCCCATGCTGCTGGGTATGGTGCTGCTGGCAGGAGTGCGTATGATTGCGACCTTTGCAGGGACTGCCAAAGATATGCAGGAGCTGCTGATCTGTATGATTACATATAGTCTGCTGGCTTCGTTGCTGGTGACTAACTTATTATCCATGGTTACGACACGCTATACGGCAGACATGTTGTATATGAACAAGGATGACAGGATTATGCCATCCTTCTATGGAAGTACAGCACTGATGTATGTAATCGGAGGATTAGGATATGGGATTTTCCTGTTATTCTCAGGTATAGAGCCGGTGCATCAGCTATGTTGTTTTATTCTGTTCATGGAGCTGATTGTTGTATGGCAGGAGATCAATTATCTGACAGCAGTAAAAGATTATAAAGGGATTCTGCTTACTTTTCTGATGGCGGTAGTCGCAGGGCTGGCAGCAGGATATCTACTTGTGAGAGCAGGCGCAGATCCCGTGTTATCATTGTTTGGCTGTGTTATCATTGCATATGGAATTATGCTGGTATGGTATTACAGACTGTTAATTCAGTATTTCCCTCAGGGATGGGGAACTTCACTGGCTTTTATGGAATGGATCGACAGATATCCACAGCTTATGGGCGTAGGAACCTGTATCGGGATTGGTCTGTATATTCATCTGATTCTGATGTGGGCAAGTCCTATCGGAGTACAGATCAAGGGACTGTTCTATTCAGCACCGGGGTATGATGTTCCAGCACTTTTTGCCTTTTTATCCATATTGATCACAACCATCAATTTCGTAACGTCAGTAGAAGTGAATTTCTATCCGAAATATCAGATATACTTTGGGCTTTTTAATCATGGCGGTACATTGATTGATATAGAGAATGCCAGAGATGATATGATAGAGACTCTGTTAAAGGAATTAAGCTACGCTTTCGCAAAGCAGTTCTTTGCAACGGTTGTATTTATCGTAGGCGGAACGCTGCTGATACCGCGTCTGCCATTTGGCTTTACAGAGGAAATGCTTGGTATATACAGAGTATTGTGTGTGGGCTATGCGTTCTATGCCACTGGCAACTGTATTATGCTTATGTCTTTGTATTTCGCAGACAATGTGGGAGCCTTATTAAGTTCCGTGGCATATGCAGTGTGCAGTGTACTGGGAACCTGGTTTACGATGAATGGAGATTCCAGATATTACGGATTTGGCTTTCTGATAGCAGGAATCATATTTACGGCGACGGCACTTATGAGGTTAATCAGCTATCTGAAGAAGCTGGATTACCATGTAATCAGTAAACAGCCATTAATACAGAGTAAAAAGACTGGTCCGGCAACGAGATTAAGCAGGAAGCTGGAGGAGAGATATTGTGAAAAAGAGAAGATTTAATATAAAATGTATGGTGATTCCCTTACTTGTAATGGCACTGTTGACAGCCTGTGGTTCCAGTAAAGAGAGTACACAGCAGGACATGACAGAGGTCGTGGAAGAAACACAGGAGCAGACAGGACTTGGTGAGGATAACAGATACACACAGACGGGCAATCTGCCCATTACAGATAATGATGCCCTTTATGAACAGATGAAGGACAATCAGGTTGTGACCATGTATCTGACTGTACAGTCAGGGAATGCATCAGAGGGAACGAATCACACATGGACAGAGATCAATCAGTATTCTGTATATGATTATGAGTATATGGGAGTGGACAGATATAAGGTAGAGGGTACTCTGAAAGTAGGAAATGAATCAGGACCTGTTCTGGGTGAATTTGGATACGAGGCGGCAACACCTAATGTAACAGTGTCTATCAGAGGACAGTCTTCCAGCAGTAACGCACAGAAGAATTATAAGATTAGGATCAGGGATGGCAAGGGCAGCTATCAGAATCAGAAAATCATTAATCTGAATAAGCATATGAGTGAAGGACTCCGCTTTCGTAATAAACTGTGCTATGACCTGATGAAGGATTTACCGGGAATGATGAGCGCAAGAACACAGTTTGTCCATCTGTATGTGAAGGATATGACAAAAGGTGGAAGCGGTGAATACGAAGATTATGGTATGTATACACAGGTAGAGCAGATTAATAAGACATATCTGAAGATGCATGGACTGGATAAGAACGGACAACTGTATAAGGTTAATTTCTTTGAATTCCAGAGATATGAAGATATTATCAGACTTTCCAGTGATGCTGGGTATGATGCGGATTCCTTTGAAGAATATCTGGAGATCAAGGGAGATAACGATCATAGTAAGCTGATAGAAATGCTGGATGATGTGAACGATACCTCCAAGCCAATTGAAGAGACCTTTGCCAAATGGTTTGATGAGGAAAATGTTTTATCTTGGCTTGCGTTTCATATATTGGTAGGGAATAAAGATACACAGTCCAGAAACGTGTTCTTATACAGTCCGCTAAATGTGGATAAGTGGTATTTTATATCCTGGGATAATGATGGTTCCTTTGCTACGTTGGAAAGCACTTTTACAGGAAGCAGAAGTGGTCTGGAATGGGAGAATGGAATCAGTAATTACTGGGGAAATACTTTATTCAGAAGAATTTTCAAGTCTCAGGAGCTGCGTGCCAAGCTGGATGAAAGAATCCTGCTGTACAGAAATTTACTGACAGAAGATAAACTGACGCAGCTGGCACAAAAGTATAATAAGTTGATTGAACCGTATTTGTGGAGACTGCCGGATGTTTTGTATATGCGGCTTACTTATGAAGAGAGACAGCAGGTTCTGGAAGAATTTCCAAAAGAAATAGAAATTAATTACCAGAAATATTTGGAAAGCTATGAGAAACCACAGCCCTTTTATATAGGAGTCCCGCAGGAGAATGCGGACGGACTGCATCTGGAGTGGGATATTTCTTATGATTTCCAGGGAGAAGACATTACCTATACTGTGCAATTGTCTGATACTTACACATTTACTACTGTTTTGTATGAGGAAAGTAATCTGCATTCACCAATGATTACCATGCCGGTGCAGCTGGAACCGGGTAAATATTATATTCGTGTAAAGGCAACCAATGAATCAGGAAGAGAACAGTACGCATTCGATACTTACATGACAGAAGAAGGGAAGCAATACGGCATCAAATGCTTCTACTATCTGGAAGATGGCAGTATTGTGGAGGATGGTGCCAATGATGAATAAGCAGAATTTCCGGCATGAACTCAAGTACAGGATCACACAGGCGCATAAGGATATTATGATGGCACGCCTTGATATGTTTCTGGACAGGGATAACAATACCGAGAATGGAATTTACCAGATACGCAGTCTGTATTTTGATGATTACTGGAACAGTGCGTATGAAGAGAAGCAGATGGGTACTGCAGTCAGAAAGAAGTACAGAATACGATTCTATAATTACAGTGATGAGTTGATCAAGCTGGAATGCAAGCATAAGCAGGGAGCCTACATTTACAAACAGTCAGCCAGGCTGACCACAGAAGAAGTAAGGAATATTCTTGCAGGAAATTATGAGATACTCAGGGAAAGAAAGGAAGAGGTATGTCAGACTTTTTACTATGAATGTGTGACAAACTTTCTACGCCCCAGAGTAATTGTTGATTATGAGAGAGTTCCTTATGTATTTGAACCGGGAAATGTGCGGATCACTTTTGACTATCATTTGCAGGAAACGGCTCTTATGGGAGATCTGTTTGATCCAGAGCTGCCATCCTGGTCAGTCATGAAGCCGAATGAGCTGATTATGGAAGTAAAGTATACACAGCTGCTTCCAGATTTTATTAAGGATCTGCTGACAACAAGTGAGGCAGAGTATACGGCAGCATCCAAGTATGTGATGTGCTGTGATCACAAGATAGAGAGAAAAGGCATTCTAATATAACGAGAGGTTAGGTTATTACAATGAGCGTAAAAGATATGATCAAAAAGTCAGTACTGGAATCAGATAATTTCGTCCAGTCAGTATCATGGGATACCATGAGCGGTATTATCATTAACATGCTTCTGGCAGTATTGCTTGGGGTTTGCATATACCTTGTATACAAGAAGTTCTATAACGGAGTCATCTACAGCCGGTCTTACGCATTGACACTGGTGGGAATGACATGCCTTACCTGTATGGTAACATTGGCAATTTCCACGAATATCGTGATCTCACTTGGTATGGTAGGTGCTCTTTCTATTGTACGTTATCGTACTGCTATCAAAGAGCCGCTGGATCTTCTGTATATGTTCTGGGCAATCACATCAGGCATTACACTGGGTGCCAGCATGTACATACTGGTACTGGTCGGTTTTGTAGTTATGACGGTATTTATCGCAGTATGTTTCAGTAAGAAGTCAAGAACACAGACATATATTCTGATGGTACAGTATGTCGGAGCTGAGACAGGGGATGAGATTCTGCGTGAGCTTAACAAGACCAGATATCAGGTAAAATCCAAGATTCTCCGTAATGAACTGACAGAGATGACGATTCAGGTGGAGTGCAGAGACACACAGATGGTAATTGCAGAGAAGATACAGCAGAATCCAAATGTCAAGAATACATCCTTTGTTCAGTTTAATGGGGAATACCATGGTTAATAAAAATATAGGAAAAGGCATCTTATTTTTGATTTTAACAGTACTTATCCTGATTATTGTATATAACAAAATTATCATACAAACATCCATATACACAGATGAGAATGAACAGGAAATACTGTATAATCCTTTGATTGGATATGCGGTGAGTGCAGACTATCCTGACGCTGTGGGTGAGAATACGCTGGTGTACATTGGTATGACATGGAGCGATATCGAACCGCAGGAGGGGGTGTATGATTTTACAACATTAATAAATGAGAATCAGGCACAGGAGTATGCAAGTCAGGGGAAGCATGCAGTGTTCCGGCTGTTATGTGATGTACCTGGGCAGGAAGAACATATGGATATCCCACAGTGGCTGTATGAGAAGACCAGGGATGGGACTTTTTATGATACTTCGTATGGTAAGGGATATTCCCCTAACTATGCCAATCCAGACATGATAGAGGCACATGGCAAGGTATTGCAGAAGATTGCAGAGGCATTTGAGGAAGTAAGACCGGGATTTTTAAGCTATGTACAGCTTGGCAGTCTAGGGCACTGGGGCGAGTGGCATGTGAAATCTGGTGAAGGCATTGTTCCCATTCCAGAGGAATCTGTCTGTATGCAGTATGTAGACCAGTATGTAGAGGCTTTTCCGGATGTACAGCTTATGATGCGAAGACCTTTCCTTGGAGTAAAGGAATATGGCCTGGGTGTCTATAATGATATGACAGGAGAAACAGAGGATACCAATGAATGGCTGGAATGGTTAAATGATGGAGGCGTATATACAGAGCCTGCCAAGGCGCATACCTTATATGCCATACCTGATTTCTATAAAAAGGCAGCAGTAGGTGGAGAGTTTACCAGTGCAAGAAGCTGGGAAGAACTGCTGGTAACAGATATGGATACGACCAAAAGCCTGATCCGTCAGTCTCATATGAGCTTCATAGGACCTAAGGTTCCCCATGCATTAGAAGCGCCACAGTACCAGCAGGAAGCAGCAGTCATCCGTGAATTGCTTGGATATAAGCTTGGTATCAGTAAGGCAGCTGTGAAGAGAAACAGATTATCGGGAGTATGGAATATAGCCGTTACCTGGAATAATCAGGGAATCGCCCCCATGTATGAGGATTGGGCTGTGTACCTGTACTTCTATGATGAAGAGGGCAGATTCATGGAGAAACACTTGCTGGATATGAATCTTTCAGATATAATGCCCGATATGAACCTGAAAGTACAGTGGAGTGGCCAACTGTCTGATGATGTGGCGAAGATCCGTGTAGGAATCGAAGATCCAATGACAGGGGAAGCTGCGGTAACATTGAATAATGCAGGACAGGATAAGTATGTGACAATCTATTCCTCAAATTATTAGTGGTATATAAAATTTATACAGTGGTAATCAGTTAAATATCTGTTATAATGAATAAGTATTGGATAAAAGAAAGAAGGATACAGGCATGCGGATTCATACAGAACAGATACAGCCACTGAAAATAAATACAAATATGGGTGGCAAAGATAAACAGGGAAATGTTTATGGGGTCAATAACCGTTATTTAACGAAGAATGGCAGGGCAATTCTGCCTGTTATGGGAGAATTTCATTTCTCCAGATGGATGCCTGCGGAGTGGGAAGAAGCGATTCTGAAAATGAAGGCAGGCGGGGTAGATATTCTGGCGACCTATGTATTCTGGAATCACCATGAAGAACACAAGGGAGAATGGGATTTTGGTGGAAGCAGAAATATCAGGGCATTTCTGGAGCTTTGTAAGAAGCTGGATATGCCGGTATGGCTGCGTATCGGACCCTGGGCACATGGTGAGGCGAGAAACGGCGGTTTCCCGGACTGGCTGGTAGCAGAGCTTGGACATAATGGTCTGGGCTATATAGAGGGAGCATCAAGGGAACATGAGACAAGAACAAATGATTCCTTATATATGCAGTATGTAGAGCAGTTCTGGACAAGGCTTGCACAGGAGATTAAAGGTGAAATGTGCAAGGATGGAGGTCCTATTATTGGCATTCAGCTGGAGAACGAATATTGCCATGCAGGAGGACCTTCTGATAAAAGCCGTGGTGTAGAGCATATGAAGAGTCTCAAGAGGCTTGCTTTGAAGCTTGGATATGAAGTGCCATATTATACAGCGACTGGCTGGGGTGGCGCAATTGTTCTGGAGGGAGAGACTCTGCCTGTACTGGGTGGATATGTGGATGCACCCTGGGCAGGGCATACCCATGAGATGCCGGCGTGTGAGAACTTTCTGATGATGCCATTCAGACAGGATGAGAACATTGGAGCGGATCTTGCAATTGATCAGGGCGCGGACTGTACATTCTCCAAGGAAGACAATCCCTATCTTACAGCAGAGCTGGGTGGAGGACTTCAGGTGACAGCACTTAGAAGAACCTATCCATATCCTGAGGATATCCAGGCACAGGCATGGTGTATGCTGGGGGCAGGAGCAAATCTGCTGGGATATTACATGTATCATGGTGGTGTGAATCCTGATGGAAAAGACACCACATTACAGGAAGCCAGAGAGACTGGATATTTCAATGATCTTCCGGCGAAGAGCTACGATTTCCAGACATGCATTCGTGAATCGGGACAGATTCATGACAGTTATCACAAGCTGAAAATGCTGCATTTGATGATTCATGCCTTTGAAGAAGAACTGGCATCGGCAGCAGCCTTTTTCCCAGAGGAGCAGCCACAGGATGCAGAAGATATGACAACGCCGAGAGTAAGTGTGCGTTATTGTGAGGAGACTAAGGGTGGATTTCTCTTTATTAACAATCATCAGAGACTGCGCCATATGCAGCCAATCCAGGGGCTGGATGTAGAGATTACAGGAATTGGTCAGGAGCCGCTTGTACTGCATGATCTGTGCTGCGAGGCGGATCAGTGTGCCGTAATTCCTTTTGGCTTGCAGATGGGAGAGAGCAGACTGATAAGCACCAATGCATCACTTCTCACCAGAATCGGCAGCAGATATTTCTTTTATAATAATGATAATGGTCAGAAGCCGTATTTTGACTATGAGGGCAAACCTTATGACAATATTGTAGTTCTGAGCAGGGAAGATGCAGAGCATGCTTATGTATTTGGCAATAGACTGTATATTACGGAACATTCTTTGTACGAACAGGATGGCGTATTATATCTGATAGCCGGTGAGGAAGAGGAGCGTGTGAGAATCTATGAAGAGGCAGGAGAGCCTGCGGATATGTATGTCCTGCCGCCAGAGATTATGACACGGGTGTCAGTTGCAACCAGGGAGACATCACAGACACAACCTCCTGCATATGCAATACAGAGTATACTGGAGCAGGAAAAGGCACATAACGTCTGCAAAGTCTATGAATTACAGCTTACTTATGATAAAGTGCGGGATGAATATGCAGATGATACTTCAGAAGATTATCTGCAGGATGTATATCTGACAATGAATTATGGCGGCAACAGGGCGCAGCTGTATCAGGATGGTAAATTGCTGACAGACTGGTTCTCAAATGGAGAGGACTGGACTGTGGCATTGAAGCGTTACGGATATCCTAAGAATCTGACACTGGTTGTTTATCCATATGAAGAAGAGGTATATTATGATCTGCAGCCAAGGAAAGGCTGTGAACTGCATGAGGCATCAGCCCATGCGGTATATAAATTGGAAGTATAGAAACGAGGTCTAAGATGAGCGATACATTACAGAATTTAAAAGAGTATATCACAAAGATGAATCAGTATGAACATGTAGTTACGTTACTGAATTGGGATATGGAGACCGTGATGCCTAAGCTTGGATTTGAAGGGCATGCACAGGCTATGACATATTTTTCAACAGAAATGTTCAAGCTTTCCACAGCAAAAGAACTGGGCGATATGCTGGAAGAGTTATCAAGACCGGAAGAGTTTGATAAGCTGGATGATATGTGGCAGTTTATTGTGAAGAGAATGAAACGTGATTATGATGAGAATCAGAGAATCCCGGCAGATTTCTATGAAGAATTCGTTCAGGAGAAATCTGAGTCAGGTAATGCCTGGAAAGAAGCAAAGAGAAGCTGTGATTTCTCTATTTTTGCACCGCATTTACAGAAGATCATTGAAATGACAAAGAAGATGGCAGGATATACGAATCCCGGAGAAGAAGTATATGATGTACTTCTGAATCAGTTCGAGGAAGGTATGGACTCCGCTACAATTGATAAGCTTTTTGATGACTTGAAGCGGGAGCTGGTGCCTTTTGTACAGAAGGTTCTGGCGGCTAAACAGCCGGATGATTCCAGGTTTTCAGGTAAATATGAAGTAGAAGAGCAGAAGAAGGTACAGAAGCTTCTTCTGGATTATATAGGCTTCAACTGGGAAGCGGGTACTGTAGGGGAGACAGAGCATCCATTTACGCTTAATTTCTCATCCAGAGATGTACGTGTAACGAACCATTATTATGAGAATGATGCGCTCAGTTCCATGTATTCAGCGATTCATGAGGGTGGACATGCAATCTTTGAGCAGAACGTGAATCCTGCCTATGATGGTACGATAGCAGGAAGCTGCCGCTATTGTGGTATTCATGAGAGCCAGTCAAGATTCTATGAGAATGTACTGGGGAGAAATAAGAATTTCTGGGTACCGATTTATGAGAGGCTTGGTGCATTGCTTCCCAAGTTCAAGGAAATCAGCCTGGATGAGTTCTATCATGAGATTAATCATGTCAGAAACAGTCTGATCCGTACAGAAGCAGATGAGCTTACTTACTGTTTCCATATCATTATCCGTTATGAGCTGGAGAAGGCAATTTTCCGTGATGGCGTGTCTGTAGAGGAATTGCCGAAGCTTTGGAATGAGAAAATGCAGGAATACCTGCAGATTACACCTGCAAATGATGCAGAAGGTATTTTACAGGATATGCACTGGTCAGATGGATCTTTTGGATATTTCCCATCTTACCTTCTGGGCAATATCTATGATGGTATGTATCTGGAAGAAATCACCAAAGAGATCGGCGATGTAGACACCATCCTGCGTGAGGGCAGAATTGGTGAGATTACCAAATGGCTCAATGAGAAGATTCACCAGTATGGAAGCACCCGCTTACCGAAAGAAGTCATAGAGAAGGTATGCGGTAAGGAAGTCAGCGCACAGCCGATTATTGATTATTTCAAGAAGAAATATACGGAAGTATATAATTTGTGATACCACATGAGCTTGCTCATAAGTGGTTGAAAGCCCTTGGAATACGCCCGATATGAGTATAAAAAGGCGCGATATATCTGTAAAGTGGATATATCGTGCCTTTTTCGGGGAAAAGGGGAGAAATTATGCCTCTGTATAGGAGTCTACCGTAATTGTGTAATTGCTTGTGCCGTCTACGAGGACATTGCCGTTTGCATCCTTGATTGTGACGGTCTTGCCGTCAGCATCTTCGATCAGTCCATGATTGGTCAGACTGCTAAGCGTACTGTCACCGGTTACAATCCACGTAGATATCTTGTCAATAGTGAGGTTAGCGTAGCCATTGCCACCATTGCCGGCATTGCTTTCATCCTGAACGAAAGCACCAATCAGTGTACTTCCATTTACCATGTCGAAGTCAAGGTCACTGATGCTGTCCCAGATTACATCACCTGTCATATCCTGATTATCTGCTGTGAATATACAGTCAGCACCGTTGGCACCGCTTTGTCCCCAGCCTCTTGCATTGGAATTACCTGTGCATTTCAGGAAGAAATCATTGCTGTCAGAATAGGTAATATCTACATCAGACAGATAGAAAGTACTTTCTGTATTGGTTGTATAGAACAGACCGCCATTTTTGGAAGTGAGGGAGCCGCCTGTCATACTGAAAGTACTGTTACCTACTTCGGAGTCACCAGACATGCTCTGGTAGAGGATAACAGTCCAGGTACAGTCATTCTGTTCATTTTCCGGCATATCACCAGTCAGATCACAGTCTGTAAGCTTCAGAGAATTAAGACCTTCAATACATACTGCTTCTGAACCGGTAGCTGTCAGTGTAGCATTCTGAATGTCAATATCTGCAGTACAGTATACAGCAGGGGAGCCGGAGCCATTAGAAGTATAACTGCCATCATTTACAGTCATTGTTCCGCCACCTCTGTCAGAACGGATTGCAGCAGCAGAGCCACCATTGGTCTCTACAGTCAGATTTGTAGCGTGCAGAGTACCACCGCCTGCTACGTGAATACCGCCGGAAGTATCCTGCGTTGTATTGATCGTTGTATCAGATACATTGGCTACGCCATCTCCATAAGCGAATACACCTGCGCCGCCGGAAGCATTGGTTGTAATCGTACTGTTGGAAATATTAACAGTTCCGGCAGTAGCAAGAACGGCGGCACCTACTCCGTAGAAACTGGAGGAATCCCCGCCTGTGCTGTCTGATGAAGTTCTGTCAATTGTTACATTGTCGAGGGATACATTAGCCTGATTTGTTACCAGGATGGCATTCTCATCTGTACCTGTAGAGGAGATGCTTTCATTGGAGATAGAGGTATCTTCGCTGTATGTGTTCACTGCTTCATAAGAGGAAGGGGCGGATTGACCGCCTCCCATACCTCCGCCCATAGCTGAAAGAGTAGTGATTGTTACAGAGATTGCATTACCATCTGCATCTGTTGCAACAGTTACTGTAGTACCTTCAGTTAAGGAATCTATAGTGATCGCAGAGCCTGATTCATCATAGAAGAGTGTGTTGTCTGTCAAAGTGATTGTTACAGACTCAGCGTTATTATCAGGCGCTTGTGGGGCACCGTTACCATCGCCGCTTGGAGCTTCACCGCTTGGTTTATCACCACCGCCGTTACCATCGGGGGCTTCACCGCTTGGTTTGTCGCCGCCGCCATTGCCATCAGGAGCTGCGCCGCCTGGCATGTTCATAACAGCGAGTGTAATGGATGTTTCATCTATACTTTCAATCCGTCCTGTAACGGAATCATTTTCTTCCTCAGAGGCAGATTCACTCTGAGTTGCTTCAGTAGAGGCGTTTGCCTGTGAATCTGAAATCACTTCTTCTTTTGTTTCTGTTGTATTGGTGTTACTGCCACAGCCTGTCAGCAGTACACAGCCAATCAGCAGGGCATAAACAAATTGATTCATTCTTTTCATATTGATGTCTCCTTATTATGTTTGGTTCACATATGTGTTGTTTGATTTTATGAGCTTAGTATAGTTGGAAAATGTGATGGAAATTTGTGCTATATGTGTAAGTTCTGTGAAAAACGACATGAAGAATGGAATTGACAAGAAGCATGAAAAAGTAGAGAATAGTAACGATAACAAGTACGAAAGGTGTGTTAAAGGATATGAGTGAAATAACAAGAGAACAGATGGAGAAGTTGGAGAATTTACGTGAATATCTGAGGGGATTGCATTCTGTAGCAGTTGCCTTTTCCAGTGGAGTAGATTCTACTTTCCTATTAAAAGTAGCCCATGATACGTTGGGAGATAAAGCAATTGCAGTAACTGCACAGTCATGTTCTTTTCCAAAGAGAGAATTAAATGAAGCAATTGATTTCTGTAAAAAGGAAGGTATTGCTCATTTCATCTGTGAATCAGAAGAATTAAATATAGATGGATTTGCACAGAATCCAAAGAATCGTTGTTATCTGTGTAAGAAGGAATTATTTGAGAAAATCCGTGCCATTGCAGAGGAAAATCATATTGAGAATATCGTAGAAGGTTCTAATCTGGATGATAATGGAGATTATCGTCCAGGCTTACAGGCTGTAGCAGAGCTTGAGATTAAGAGTCCGCTGCGTGCATGTCAGTTTACCAAGGCAGATATCCGTGCTGTTTCCAGATATCTGGATCTGCCGACCTGGGAGAAGCAGTCCTTTGCCTGTCTTTCTTCCCGTTTCGTATATGGAGAGACTATTACAGAAGAGAAGCTTGGCATGGTAGATAAGGCAGAACAGCTCCTGCTGGACATGGGATTTCATCAGGTCAGAGTCAGAATCCACGGCATGATGGCAAGAATTGAGATTGAACCATCTGAATTTTCCAAGCTGATGGAAGAAGAGAACCGTAAGTTTATAGCTGAGAAGTTCAAAGAATATGGATTTACCTATGTGACACTGGATCTTCTGGGCTATCGGATGGGAAGCATGAACGAGACGCTTGGTCTGAATAAGGAGACAAAATAATGGAATTATATAAGGGCAGACCGGAGAATATACAGGGCAGATTGGACAAAGAGATCAGAGTATATGATCTGCTGGATTCACTGGGTATAGAATATGTAAGAACAGACCATGAACAGACAGATACTATGGAAGCATGTAATGAGATTGATGCAATCTTACAGGTTACGATATGCAAGAATCTTTTCCTGTGCAACCGGCAAAAGACAAACTTCTATCTGCTTATGATGCCAGGGGATAAACCATTCAAGACGAAGGAGCTGTCCAGCCAGATTAACAGTGCAAGACTGTCTTTTGCATCACCGGAGGATATGGAGAGACTTCTGGATATTACACCGGGTTCAGTGAGTATTATGGGACTTATGAATGATAAAGAGAATGCAGTGCAGCTGCTGGTAGATGAGGATGTATTGCAGGGAGAATATCTCGGATGTCATCCATGCATTAATACATCCAGCCTGAAGATGCGGACGAAGGATGTATTTGAACGGTTTCTTCCGGCAGTACACCATGACATGATAACAGTTCATTTAACGGGAGAATAATGTTTCACAGTTGGCTGGAAAGGGAAGGTAAGCAGTAAATGAGAGCAGCAGATGCAAAAATCAAATATATTGGTCGTACGATCGCGGATGATAATGGCACGATATGGTGTGCTTTATCAGGAAGTGGAGTAGAGTTCACGTACAGAGGAGCTTCTCTGGATGTGGTATTGGCAGGGGATGACCTGACGAAGCTGGAAACGCAGCAATACGAGAAGATTAAGACTCAGCAGGATGTCGATTATGCAAGAATCGCTGTCTATGTGAATAATGAACGTATCATAGATGAGCGGCTTGAAGTTCCGCAGAAAACGTACTGTGTCTGGAGAAGTGACAAGCCACAGGAGATTACGGTTCGTATTGTGAAACTGTCAGAAGCTCCGCATTCCATTGTCGGGATACAGGAATTTGTAATGGCTGATACAGATGTTATCAGTCCGACACCGGACAAGCCGTTAAAGCTTGAGTTTATCGGCGATTCCATTACCTGCGGATATGGTGTGGATGATAACGATCCGGAGCATCATTTCTCTACGGCAACGGAGGATGAGACTGCTTCCTATGCATATTTGACGGCACAGAGCCTTGATGCAGATTACAGTATGGTGTCCTATAGCGGTTATGGCATCATTTCAGGGTATACAGAGTCAGATGAGAAGCTGCTGACAGAGCTTGTGCCTGATAAATACGAGGATACCGGGTATTCAAGAGGCAAGGTGGATGGAGTGGCTGTAACACTGCAGAAATGGGATTTTGACAGATTCCGTCCGGATTTCGTGGTGATCAATCTGGGTACCAACGATGACAGCTACTGTAAAGACATTGCACAGAGGCAGGAGGAGTATGCGGCCTGCTATGCACAGTTCATACAGCAGGTGCGCAGTCACAATCCTGGGGCATATATACTTTGCGTCTATGGTATCATGACAGACAGATTATATCCGTATGTGCAAAAGGCAGTAGAATTATATCGCCAAAAGACAGGGGATGAGCGCATTACTGCACTGCATATTGAACCTCATACCGCTGAAGCAGGCTACGGCGCAGACTGGCATCCAAGTAAACTGACACATATAAGGGCAGCCAAAGAAGTGACTGCTAAAATCAATTCGCTGAATAAGAAGTGCTAAAGCGTAATATGGCACTTCTTTTTTTGAATTGACGGTTTTAGATAAAATTTATATAATTTTCAGTTTTTTCAATAAAAATGTGCTAAACTAATATGGGTTAAGTTTACAAATTTTGTAAAAAGGGAGAGATGTACGTGTCTAAAAAAGAAAAGGAAAGCCTAGAGCAGGACAGTAATTTTATGATAAAGGTAGCAACCTTTATCGTAGACAGAAGAAACCTGTTCTTCTTATTGTTCGGAATATTAATCATATTCTCGGTTGTTGCAATGGGCTGGGTCAAGGTAGAGAACTCTTTGTCAGCATATTTGCCTGATACGACAGAGACCAGTCAGGGTCTGGACCTAATGGAAGAGCAGTTTATTACCTACGGCTCTGCCAAGGTAATGGTAGCGAACATCACATATGATGAAGCACAGGATATTGCAGATGATATCGAGGCAAGAGATGATGTCATTATGCTGGATTTTGACAGTACGGAGAATTATTTCAACAATTTCTCGGCGCTGTATTCTATTACATTCAAATATGAAGAAACAGATGACAGGGCGCTTCAGGGTCTGGAAGAGATAGAAGAGAGTCTGGATGGATATGATATCTATGTATCTACATCCATGGGTGATGCATCGGCAGAGCAGATTGAATCTGAGATGAATACGATCAGTGTACTGGTTGCGATTATCGTAGTAACGGTACTGATCTTCACATCACAGACTTACGCTGAAGTTCCTGTATTACTGTTGACTTTCGTTGCAGCCGCAGCTTTGTCAATGGGCACGAACTTCCTGCTTGGTACAATTTCATTCGTATCTAATTCGGTAACGGTTGTACTGCAGCTGGCATTGTCCATTGACTATGCTGTTATCTTCTGTAACAGATATAAAGAGGAGCATGAGACATTGCCTATCAGGGAAGCTGATATTGTCGCACTGAGTAAGGCGATTCCTGAGATCTGCTCCAGTTCTTTGACAACGATTGGTGGTCTGATCGCCATGATGTTCATGCAGTATGGTATTGGGCGTGATATGGCGATCTGTTTGATCAAGGCAGTCATTTTGAGCTTGATCGCGGTATTCCTGCTGATGCCGGGACTTCTGATGTTATTTGGTAAGGCAATGGATAAGACGAAACATAAGAATTTCGTACCAAAGATTCCTTTCGTAGGTAAATTTGCATATCATACCAGACTAATCGTGCCTCCTTTATTTGTGGCATTGATCATTGTAGCATACATATTCCAGTCCAAGTGTCCTTTCGTATATGGTTATTCACAGATTGAGACACCTGTACAGAATGACCAGCAGCTTGCAGATGAATTGATTGCTGAGAGTTTCGGTGATACCAATATGGTAGCATTGGTCATCCCTGCCGGTGATTATGAGAAAGAGCGCAAGCTGATTAATGACCTGGAAGCAAGGACAGAGGTTGATTACTGTCAGGGACTTGCCAACACAGAGGCAATGGATGGTTACATGCTGACAGATAAGCTGACGGCAAGAGATTTCTCAGAGCTTCTGGAACTGGACTATGAAGTTTCAGAGCTGCTTTATATGGCATATGCGGTAAATGATGAGAATTATGCAAAGATTGTGAATGGTATCTCCTCTTATAGTGTGCCTCTGATTGATATGTTCATGTTCCTGTATGATGAAGTAGATGAAGGTTACGTGACATTGGATGATGATATGCATGATACATTAGAGGATGCCCATGAGAAGATGCAGATTGCGCTGGATCAGCTGCAGGGTGCGGATTACAGCCGTATCCTTGTGTATCTGACACTGCCTGAAGAGGGCGATGAGACATTTGCATTCCTGGATGAAATGCATACCATGGCTCAGAAATATTATGATGGAACAATTCTGATTCCCGGTGAATCAACCAGCCAGTATGACTTATATAAGACATTCCAGATTGATAATAAGGTCGTTAATGTAGTATCTATTCTGGCGGTATTGGTCGTATTGCTGTTTACCTTCCAGTCAGCAGGTATGCCTGTACTTCTGATCCTGGTTATTCAGGGTGCTATCTGGATTAACTTCGCATTCCCGGCATTACAGCATAACAACCTGTTCTTCATGAGCTACCTGATTGTAAGTTCTATTCAGATGGGTGCCAATATCGACTATGCAATCGTTATCTCAGGAAGATATATGGAATTAAAGGATAAGATGTCCAAAAAGGATGCAATCATAGAAACCATGAACTTTGCTTTCCCGACTATCATCACATCAGGTTCCATGATGGTACTTGCCGGTGTATTGATCGGTCAAATGTCATCAGATGGTGCTATCTGCGGTATCGGACAGTGTCTTGGCCGGGGAACGATTATTTCTATTTTACTTGTTATGTTCGTTCTGCCGCAGATCCTGTTATTAGGTGAAAAAGTCATTGACCATACATCCTTTAAGGTATCTGTTCCGGTTAAAATGGAGAAAACCTCAGGGCTTGTCAGGGTGGATGGTTATGTACAGGGTCAGATTAATGGTATTGTTTCCTGTGAAATCCATGGTGTTATCAAAGGTGATGTAAATGCCCTTGTCAAGATTGGCAAGATTGAGCAGTTAGATGGTCAGGAACTGGCGGATGCTGCCCATATAGAAGAAGGAGAGGAGGCACTGATTGATGAAAAAGAAGATAATCAGTAAATTGTTTTTCACAAGGATATGTGCCTATTCCCTGGCACTTGTGATGGCGGGTACTCTGATACCTGTATATCCTGTCATGGCTAAGACCACACAGGAGGAACAGACGCAGGATGATGCAGATACGCAGATGGAAACAATACAGATATCATCTGCTAAAGATCTGGAAGAACTGGCAGAGAACTGCCATATAGATGAATGGTCGAGAAATAAGATCATTGAGCTTACACAGGATATTGATCTTGCAGGTTCTGATTTTTTAAATATACCGGTATTCAGAGGTGTATTCAAAGGTAATGGACATAAGATAACCAACTACCGCTATAATGGCAATGGTTATGTAACGGGCTTCTTCCGTTATGTAGAAGAGGGCGGTATTGTTGAGAATCTGTATCTGTCCGGTAATGTGACCTCAGAAGATGAGAAACAATGCATTGGTGCGGTATGTGGCATTAACAGGGGTACGATCCGTGACTGTACTTTTCAGGGTTTGGTAGAAGGCAAGTATGAGACAGCTGGAATCGTAGGCATTAATGAAGGAACAGGTACGGTTCAGCGTTGTACAACCAAAGGAACGGTGACTGGCTATTATTATACTGGTGGTATCGTAGGTAAGAATTTTGGTACGGTAGATAACTGTTCTAACTATGCGAATATCAATAATAATTCCCAGTGGGTAGAAGAGGATGACGAGATCAGTGTCGATATCCTGCAGAATATCCGTGAGAATGAGACAGATGTGAAGGTTGCCAGTGGTGTGGATACTGGTGGTATTGTCGGCTTTTCCAAGGGTGTGATCATGAGGTGTACCAATGTAGGTAAGGTTGGTTATGAACACACGGGTTACAATATAGGCGGTATCGTAGGCAGACAGTCCGGTGTTGTAGCATTATGTACCAACCATGGTACTGTATATGGAAGAAAAGACATAGGTGGTATCGTTGGACAGATGGAGCCATATATTGAGGTTGATGCAGCAGAATCCATCCGTGATGCTGTGAACAAGCTGCATGATCTGGTACAGCAGACACTGGATGACATGGAAGAAGGAACCAATGTAATCCGGAATGATGTAGATGTATTGAAGAATTATTCAGATGCAGTGATTGACCAGAGTGATACATTATCCGACAGACTGTCCAGCTTTGCAGACAATAATATTGATCAGGTCAACAGTCTGACAGACCGTATGGAAAGTGTTCTGGATATGCTGCCTGGCATTATGGATAATACAGATGCAGCAGGCAATTCTCTGACTGATCTGAATAATGCACTCAAGAAGCTCAATGAAGATCTGAATATATCGGATAAAATGTCTTCTTCAACTTATAATGAGACAGATTACCGCAGATTGTCAGTAACCTCCAGTGTAGGTGGAAGCGTAAGTTCAGATAATGTGAATCCGAATGAAGGAACACTGGTTACACTTACGGTAAAGCCGGATAACGGATATGAATTAAATGGGCTGTCTGTAACAGATGCAAATGGCAAGAGCATCACTACGAATCAGACAGCTTCTGATACCTATACTTTTACAATGCCGGAAGAAAATGTGCTTGTATCTGCTGTTTACACTTATACAGGAGCATTTCTGGAGAAGTCCAATGCAGGTGGTAACATTACTGTAACAGAGAAGGACAATGGACAGGTAGAGATTCAGGCAGAAGCATATAATGGCTATGAATTGGTTGGAAACAGTGTAAGTATAGGTGGTACTTCTGTTGCACTGGACAGTAATAACAAAGCAACGGTGAGCCGTTCTGCTTACATATCCGGGAATAAGCCGGTCATTGTCGAAGGACAGTTCATTAAAAAGTCCAACACTCATAAAGTGACACCAGTGTCAGGAACTGGCGGTATAGTGACCGTGGAAAGCCAGCAGGCGGCAGCAGGAGATACCGTTACAGTGCATACGGTAGCAGCCTATAATTATAAGGTAAAAGCAGTTACTTATAATGGATCAACAGCTACAGCATCCTCAGCCAATGCCGGCGAATATACATTTACTATGCCTAATGCAGACGTATCAGTAGAAGTGACATTTGAATATTCTGGTGATACTACGGATACTTCTCTTGTGTATGCAGAATCTACAGTAGGCGGTACAGTGACAGTGACCAGAAGTGCAGCCAGTGGAGAACAGTATAATGTTGTTATGACACCGAACTCAGGATATGAAATTCCTGATAGTGGTTGTTTAACAATCAGTCAAGTAATTTCAGGTGGATACAGCCAGCTTTCGTCTGTTTCAAAAGCTGATATGACACAGGAAGGAGACAGTTACCGATATCTTTTAACAAAGAGTTCAAGTGTAGCTTTACGTGTATACGGCAGCTTCACGAAGTCTGCTAATACAAAGGACATTACCTGTACATCAGGAACTGGTGGCGTGATCACAGCCAGCTCATCCAGTGCAGAACCGGGAGATGAGATATATCTGGTCAGTGCCACAGGAAATGGTTACAGACTGAAATCACTTTCTGTTAAGACGGTATCCGGCACAGCGGTATCTTATCAGACAGAGTCCAAGAGATATACATTTACCATGCCGGCAGAGGATGTGGAAGTTACGGCAGAATATGAACCGATACAGCTGATGGTGACTTCCAATGCAGGAGGAGACGCAACATACACAGGTGGTAATGATACGAAGGTAACACTGAAAGTAACACCCGACTCCGGTTATACAGTATCTTCAACCCCTATTGTGAAGGACAAAAATGGAAATACCATTTCCATGGGTAAGGCATCTGCCGGTACATGGACTTATGAATTCTATTTAAAGAGTGATGCAGAACCTGCATCTGCACAGATTACATTCCAGAAGCAGAATCAGAATGATGCAACACAGGATGCTCTGGACAGAATCAATGCCAATGCAGGAACTTTGAATGGTAAATCTAATGATATCAGCATGTCAGTAGATAAGATCCGGCAGATTATTACAGATGATGATGGCACTGTAAAGGACTGGAACAGCCTGAACTCTGATGAGAAGAAAGACCTGATGAACGAGGTATCCAATCTGATGGATTATACATCAGAGGCAGGAACAGCAGCATCAGAGATTTTAAGTGATCTTGCATTGATTGCAAGTATTGAAGCTCCATATATCAAAGATGCAGCCAGTGCAGCCCATGATGACTTGGATACGGCTTCCAAGCATGTACAGAGCATCATTGACAGCTTAAAGAGTGCATCATCCGGAGCAAGGGGAATCGTAAATTACCTGAATGGTCAGTCTGATCTGAATTTCTCCAAGCTGGGTGATGAGTTTGATGATAATATGGATACTCTGCATACACAGCTGAGAGGTATGTCTGACAGTATCAAGGCAATCAGCGATCATGCAGCGAATTATTCAGACAAGGTAAATCATGACCTGGAAGCAGTGAATGACCAGTTGAACGTAGTCTTTAACCTGTTTATAGATAAGATTGACAACCTGGATAATATCAATGATGAGAAGAACTTCTACTCAGATGTCTCAGATGAAGAGATTGAGACTGCAACGACCGGCCGTGTAGATAACAGTACCAATAAGGGTATTGTACAGGGCGATATTAATGTAGGTGGTATAGCAGGATCAATGGCAATTGATGAAGAAGATCCTGAGGATAATGCGGCAGGCAGCACAGATTTCTCACTGGGTGACAGCTATACTACAATGTGTATCATTAATGGCAGCACGAATCAGGGCTATGTAACATCCAAGAAAGATGGTGCAGGCGGTATTGCCGGATATATGAAGTATGGTGTTATTACAGATTGTAAGGGATATGGTGCTGTAGAGAGTACGGAAGGTGATTATGTAGGTGGTATATGTGGACAGTCACTTTCACTGATCAGTAACAGTTATGCATTGTCTAACCTGACTGGCGGTAATAATGTAGGTGGTATCGCCGGATACGGTACGAATATCAAGGACTGCTATTCTATGGTAAACATCACAGACGCCAAGGCACGGTATGGAGCAATTGCCGGACAGATCGCACTGAATGATGAAGATGAGCAGGACAGCACCACTACAGTAACGAATAACTATTATGTAGGTGATGACATCTATGGTATTGATAATATCAGCTATATTGGAATCGCAGAGCCGATAACCTATGAGGAATTGCTTGCTGTAGAAGGTATGCCTACTGATTTCTGGCATCTGAAGGTTACTTTCAAGATTGATGATATGTATCTGGGAACACAGGAGCTGGCTTACGGTGACAGTCTGTCGAAGCTGACATTCCCACAGGCACCTGCAAAAGACAATTGCTATGGAGTATGGCCGGATGTATCTGACCGGGTTATGACGGGCAACCTTGTAATCGAAGGCGAATATAAGGATAATGTAACAGTTGTACAAAGCGATAGCACAAGTAACATGCTGGCATCTGATGAAGGAGATAACAAGAAAGCACTTGTTCTGGTAGAAGGTGTCTTCACGGAAGATGCAGTATTGCATACTACCATTTCAGATGAGGTAGTGCCACAGGAAGTTACCGGTAAGAACGACTATACCGTATATCAGGTATCTCTGGAAAATACAACAGTAACAGGAGCTGACACACTTGCTGTACGTCTTCTGAATCCATATAAAAAAGCAGCCGTATGGAGCTATCTGGATGGTGAATGGCAGCAGGTTGACAGTAAAGTGCGTGGACAGTATTTACAGACGGCCATGAAGGGTGCAATCGGTACATTCTGCATTGTAGAGGAAAGCTCCAATACAATGAAGATCATTATCATCATAGCTGTATGCGCAGCCGTTGTTGTTCTTTTACTCCTGCTGATCAGGAAGCTTGCAGGCAGACACAGGAATAAGGAGAAAAAGCCTAAGAAACCTAAAGCCGTAAAAAAGACAAAGAAGATAAAGAAAACAGAAGATAAGTAATGAAAATGCTCCTTTCCATACAGCAGGATAAAGCTGCTATGGAAGGGGCATTTTTTAGTTGAAAGTTATATCATCGGGTAAAATAGAGCTTGACATATATAGATTATCTACATATAATTATATATAGATAATCTATATATAATTATGAGAAAGAGAGGAATTGAAAATGGCAATTGATAAGAGCCTGGTATCAGGGAGTACTTCGATGTTATTGCTTCGGCTTCTTGAAGAGAAGGATATGTATGGATATGAGATGATAGACACGCTTGAGAGTCGTTCCAATCATGTATTCAGCCTAAAGGCGGGTACTTTGTACCCTCTGCTTCATTCACTGGAGGAGAAGGGATATCTTACCTCCTATGAGAATGAGGTGAATGGCAAAACCCGTAAATATTACAGTATTACGAAGAATGGGAGAAATTATCTCAAGGATAAGAAGAAGGAATGGCAGGAATATCAGACAGCAGTTACCAATGTGCTGTGCATGGAGGGCTAAGAAATGGATGAATTTATCAGAGCTTTGCTTGAACAGGTAAGGTGTAAGAAAGCCAGAGCCGGGATAGCCAGAGAGATAACAGATCATATTGAAGATGCGACTGCTGCACTGGAACAGGAAGGCATGACACATGAACAGGCACTTGCAGCTGCAGTGCAAAGTATGGGCGATCCTGTTGCTATCGGTGTAGAACTGGACAGAATTCACAGACCAAGAATGGACTGGAGAACTTTTATTATGATTGTCATACTAAATCTGGGTGGACTTATGGTTCAATATGCAGCAATGGGCATTTCAAGAAAGCAATGCCTGTATACCATGATTGGATTGGCAGTGATGATTGGAATCTGTTATCTGGATTACAGTTTCCTGGCACGTTATGCGAAAGCCTGCTACTGGATAATGACTGCGGCATTTCTATTCGTGTACTGGGGAGCACAATCAGGCGTGCTGGATGGCATGTCTCTTTGGGTAAATGGTAGCAGCTTACGTGGCTTTGCTATCCTGACGATGCTGTATATACCGGTATACGCAGGCATATTATATACATGTAGAGGAAGCAGAATGAAAGGTCTGCTGCGTGCGATAGCATATATGATTCCGCCACTCTTTTTCTCTTTGCATAGCAGCATATCTTCCAGCATGTGTATCTGGATTGTATTCTATGGGATGATTCTATATGCACTCTGGAAGGGCTGGTTTGGATTAGAACGAAAGATTGCAGTGCCTGTGTGCGCTTTTGCAGCTTTCATATTGCCCATACTGAGTGCTGTATTTTTCTATTTCTTTGGTGCAGCAGATTATCAGAAGATGCGTATGATTGCATTCCTTGATCCACAATCAGATAGTCAGGGTGCAGGTTATTTCTATAATATACTTAGAACGGTACTTTCTGAATGCAGATGGCTTGGCAGCTCCGGAGGAGAAGGACCTGTACAGAGTTTCTTTGCATTTGGAAGAGAATGGATGATTCTGCAGCTTGTCATATCCTATGGCTGGATATGTGGACTGGCAGTGATTGCAGCGCTGGCAACATTCATTATCAAGGTCTTTGGAATTACAGCCAAAGCAGGTAATCAGCTGGGCAGGATGATCGGTTTTGGATGTGGTATGCTGCTACTGACAGAGAGTACACTTGGAATCGGCATGAACCTTGGCGCATTCCCCTCCACAACAGTATGCATGCCCTTCCTCACCTACGGCTTCTACAACTCCATTGTATATGCTGCCCTGTGCGGCTTTATCCTCAGTATCTGCCGCTACCGCAACGTATTAACAGAGCATAACATGCTGCGCAGCCCGGAAAAAATAGCCATCTATAAAAACTGAGATAACAGCCCAAAATGTAAAGTGTATAAATTCACTTTGCAAATCAGCCAACATGCTTTATAATATTTCCAGATGAATAATCAGGTATTGAAAGTATATATTAGAGAATTCAGAATTGTACAATTCGTGACTTTGAATTTATTTTGTAAGAGCCTGAAGAAGTGAGGTTTTGTATGGGAATAGTTGTTTTTGGTGCGGTATTTGTTGATATTAAGGGATTTCCGGATGATATCTATATACCCGATGGAAGAAATGTTGGACATGTAGAATATATTCATGGCGGAGTAAGCCGCAATGTTGTGGAAGATATAGCCAATATAGAATTAAGACCCACATTTGTCAGCATAGTGGATGACAGTGCCCTGGGTCAGGACGTAGTCAGAAAGCTGAACAATCATAAAGTAAACACGGATTACGTACTTACAATACCCGGTGGAATGGGAACCTGGCTTGCAGTATTTGACCACAGTGGCAATCTTGCAGGGTCTATCTCACAAAGACCCAATCTTATGCCGATACTTGACCTCCTTGAGGAAAAAGGCGATGAAATCTTTGCCAATGCGGATTCTGTTATTGTTGAAGTAGATATGGACAGAGATATTATCAAAAAAGTTGTGGCACTTTCCAAAAAACATAATAAAAAACTTTTTGGTGTTGTAAGCAATATGAGCATAGCAGTAGAAAGAAGAGACTTCCTGCAGAACTTTGACTGCTTTATCTGTAATCAGCTTGAAGCAGGCATGTTCTTTATGGAAGATTATGCAGATAAGACTCCGGAAGAACTCTGTGAGATTCTTGCTAAACGTGTCACCTTAGGCAAAATCCCAGCCATGATCGTAACTATGGGAGACCATGGTGCTGTATATGCCGACCTGACAGGAGATAAAGGAATCTGCCCACCCCAGAAGGTGCGTGTAAAAGATACCACAGGCGCCGGAGATGCATTCTGTGCAGGCGTATCCAGCGGTCTTACCTATGGGAAAACCCTGAGAGAAGCTGTCGAGATAGGAAGCCGGCTCGCAGCATCTGTAATTACATCATTAGAGAATGTATGCCCCAGATTCCTGCCGGAAGAATTTGGAATACAGTTATAATTGTAACTATTCAGAGCCATGCAAATTGAGTCAGAATATGCTTATTTATAAGCATATTTGACACAATTTATATGGCGAAGTAACCACATAAGCAAAAGATAAGCATCGAAGATGCGGTTTTGCGCATGGGGTTCTGAATAGTTACTTATAATTTTTAGTTGAAATAGAAGATACAAAATGATATACTTGTCACGTCAAAATTATATTTAAGAAAGCAGAGGTGAATTTGCATGGACAGTTGCGATAGTACAGGACGAAGTACAATGTACGGTGCGATAAATGTAATAGCGAAAGTGTGGCTGTCTATGGAGATTGACTAGCTGCATTTCTTGTTGTTGTGTCTTTTATAACACCGTATCAGAAGAGTCCTTACATCACAGCAGGTAACTTGTTGGTCTGCTTTGGAATTCTGAAGCGGTGTTTTTTTGCGCCCTTTTGTGGGCTGCATAGAGATTTGGAGGCAGCAATGACAGAAAGAATGATGAAAAGACCGGAATATGTAGATGAACTGATCAGAATTATCAGAAGTAATTTACCTAAGGAAGAATTACTGGATAAATTATCCGATTATCATGATAATGATATTGCAGAGGCTTTGGACAGCCTGACAGCATCAGAAAGAAAAAGACTGTATTCAGTACTGGGAGTACAGAGAATCGCACAGATTTTTGCTTATCTGGATGATGCAGAGCCTTATTTCAAAGAGATTTCTCTGGAGAATGCGGCTAAAGTAGTATCAGAGATGGATTCTGATGATGCAGTAGATGCTCTGGAGGATATGGATGACAGAACGAAGCATCAGATCGTGAACATGCTGGATCAGGATGCAGTGAAGGATGTGAAGCTTCTTCTTTCCTATGAAGATGTGGAAATCGGTAGCTGCATGACCACGAACTTTATCGTGATTCATAACAATCTGACCATTCGTCAGGCTATGCGTGAGCTGGTCAATCAGGCAGGAGAAAATGACAATATTTCTACCATATATGTTATAGATGATGAAGATAAATTCTACGGTGCTATCGAATTGCAGAAGCTGATTGTTGCCAGGGAACATGAGGATCTGGAAGATATCATCAGCCGTTCTTACCCTTATGTACTTGACCATGAGAAGATCAGTGACTGTATCGAGAAGATCAAGGATTATGCAGAGGACTCCATTCCTGTATTACTGGAAGATGGTACAATTGCCGGTATTATTACCGCACAGGATATTGTAGAAGTAGTAGATGACGAAATGGGCGATGATTATGCAAAGCTCGGTGGTCTGACCGCAGAGGAAGATCTGGAGGAAAAGACTACAGAAAGTGTGAAGAAGCGTCTGCCCTGGCTGATTATTCTGCTGTTCCTTGGAATGGGAGTATCTACAGTAGTAGGTATGTTTGAATCAGTAGTAGCAGTACTTCCGATTGTCATGTGCTTCCAGTCTTTGATCCTTGATATGGCAGGTAACGTAGGAACACAGTCATTGGCAGTTACAATCCGTGTTCTGATGGATGAGAACCTGACGGGCACACAGAAGTTTAAGCTGGTAGCCAAGGAAATGAAAGTAGGATTCTTTAATGGCTTTATTCTGGGCGTTATGGCATTTCTGTTCCTTGGAATGTACATCCATTTCCTGAAGCAGTATACACTGGGATATTCCCTTCTGGTATCAGGATGTGTTGGCGTTGCACTGCTGGGAGCCATGGTTGTATCAAGCATGGTAGGAACCCTGATTCCCATGTTCTTCAAGAAGATTAAAGTAGATCCTGCAGTAGCATCCGGTCCATTGATTACAACAGTCAATGACCTGGTAGCCATTGTTGTATACTATGGACTGGCAATGGTTGTTCTGATTGATATGATTCATTTAGCCTAGTACTTGCTTTTGCATAATGCATGGTGTAACATATTTCTAAAAGAATGGAAAGGCATGGTAATCACATGAAACTCGACAGAGATAAAGCCGGTAAAGCTTTTAGAAACTATGTTGCACAATATAATGCTCAGGATGAGAAGGTCAAGTTGAAGATTGACCATACTTATCGTGTCGCAGCTCTGTGTGAACAGATCGCACAGAGCATTTCTTTATCCTCAGATGATGTGGATATTGCATGGTTTAGCGGATTGCTTCATGATGTGGGGCGTTTTGAGCAGCTGCGCCGGTTTGGAACATTTAATGATGCACAGTCTATAGACCATGCAATGTATGGCGCAGAGATACTTTTTGACCAAGAGAAGATATGGGACTATATTGACCGGGATGCCATTACGAAGGATGAGCTGCTTTTTTTGAGAAAAGTCATTTCATGCCACAGCGCATATCGTGTACCGCAGGATTATACTGACAGAGAGAAGCAGTTTGCAGATATCCTGAGAGATGCAGATAAGATAGATATTTTAAAGGTCAATGTGGATGTTCCTCTGGAGGAAATCTATAATGTGACAAGTAAAGATCTGGCGAATGCGGAGGTCACACAGGCTGTAATGGACAGCTTTGCCCAGAAGCACGCGACACTTCGTGCCTTGAAGCGAACTTCCGTAGATCATGTTGTAGGGCATATCTCTCTTGTATATGAGCTGGTATATCCATACAGCGTGAAAGTAGTGGTACAGCAGGGATATCTGGACAAGCTGATGCATTTTCAATCACAGAATCCACATACGATGGAGCAGTTCGCACAGCTTCGTCAGATGATGGACAGTTATATAGCGGACAGATTACAGAGTTAAAAAACAGAGGAGAAGAAGAAATGAGCGATAAAATGAGCGATAAAAGAGTAATCAAGGCAGCATTGCTTGGAGCAGGCGTAGTAGGCAGTGGCGTATATGAGCTGGCGCAAATTCTGGCAGAAGATATAGAGTACAAGACGGGCGCTGCATTAGAGATCAAGAAAGTACTGGTCAGAAACCTGAATAAGAAGCGTGAAGGGATTGCAGAGGAGATTCTGACTGATAACTGGAAGGATATTGTGGAAGACCCTGAAATAGACATTGTAATTGAGTTAATGGGTGGAATAGAGCCGGCAAGAACCTACATATTAGAAGCGATTGCTGCCGGTAAGCAGGTAGTTACAGCTAACAAGGATTTACTTGCAGAAGACGGAAGAGAGCTGCTGGAAGCATCGGATGCAGCAGGAACGGATCTGCTCTTTGAGGCAAGTGTAGGTGGTGCAATCCCCATTATCCGTCCTTTGAAACAAAGCATGGCAGGGGACAATATCACAGAGATTATGGGTATTGTGAATGGTACGACTAACTATATCCTGACAAAGATGTCTGAAAAAGGCATGAGCTACGAAGATGCCCTCAGACAGGCAACAGAGCTTGGTTACGCAGAATCTGACCCGACAGCGGATGTAGAAGGCTATGATGCAGGCAGAAAGATTGCCATTATGGCATCCCTGGCTTTTCATTCCAGAGTGACTTTTTCACAGGTATATACAGAAGGTATTACGAAGATCACAGCAGAAGATATCCGTTATGCGAAAGAATTCGGCTATGTGATTAAGCTTCTTGGCGTAGCCAGACATGGAGAAGATGGAATAGAGGTAAAAGTACATCCCATGCTGATCAATGAGAATCATCCGCTGGCAACAGTCAGAGATTCCTTCAATGCAGTATTTGTACATGGACAGGCAATGGATGATGCCATGTTCATGGGACGTGGTGCAGGTAAGATGCCAACAGCAAGCGCTGTTATGGGGGATGTGATTGATTCCATGCGCAATATCATGCATCACTCCTCAGGAAGAATCGGCTGTGGATGTTACAGACAGATTCCAGTAAAACATATTAAAGATACCTGTTCCAAATTCTTTATGCGTATCCAGGCTGCTGACCGTACAGGAGCACTTGCCAATATCGCCAGTGTATTGGGTAACAATAACGTAAGTATTGCTCAGGTAGTGCAGAAGAGCCGTAAAGATGGCGTGGCAGAGCTGGTAATCATCACAGATGAAGTAGAAGAGAGACATTTCAATGATGCATTGGTAGTATTTCAGGGTATGTCTGATGTGAAAGAGGTATCAGGCGTGATTCGTGTGTATTAATCATATAAAGTATGAAAATACGAAGGGGGATATAGAATATGGGGCAGTCCAAAATAACTGTCAGACCTGACCGGGTTACAGGACAATTAGGTGATTTATATGGAATTTTCTTTGAAGATCTGAATCATGCAGCAGATGGTGGATTATATGCAGAGATGGTGCAGAACAGAAGCTTTGAGTTCTGCGCTGTAGATAACCCGTCCTACCATCCGCTTATGGCATGGGAGAAGATCGAGAAGAAATACAGCAGAATGCAGTGGTGGATACAGGATTCCCATCCTTACAGCAGACGTAATCCTCACTATCTTGTGTGTGAAATATTTGAGACAGGAATGGGAGCCGGTGTCAGAAATACGGGCTTTACCCCTGGAATGTATCTGCAAAAAGGAGAAAAATACCGCTTTTCCTGTCTGGCTGCTACAGACGGAAGAGGAGAGCTGCCACTTAGGATCGTCTTGGAAAATGATGAGGGCAGGAATCTTGGACAGGCAGATATTGTGGTATCTAATGGAACTGTGTGGAATCATTATGAAGCAGAGATTACAGCGCAGGAGACTACTACGGCTGGCAATCTGTCAATCTATATAGAAGCAGTGGGCAGATTGTATCTGGATATGGTCTCCTTATTCCCTCAAAAGACATTCATGCAGCAAAGAAATGGATTAAGAGCTGATATTGCCACTTTGCTGGCAGATTTAAAGCCGCGGTTTATGAGATTCCCCGGTGGCTGTCTTGTACATGACGGTTCTATTAATGTAGAGGACAGGGATTCACTTTATCGCTGGAAGAATACAATCGGTGTCTTGGAAGAGCGCCCGGCAAGAAGGAATAACTGGGGCTATAACCAGACTCTTGGATTGGGATATTATGAGTATTTCTGTTTCTGTGAAGAGATAGGAGCGAAGCCCTTACCAGTACTTCCGGCAGGATATGATCCACATCACCAGCGAAAAGTGCCTTTTGACCAGTTGGATGAATGGATTCAGGAAGCACTGGATCTGATTTCTTTTGCCAATGATGATGCATCTGCACAATGGGGCAGGATACGTTGTGAATTAGGGCATCCTGAACCCTTTGGACTGGAATATATAGGAATTGGCAATGAAGAAGTCGGAGAAGGCTTCTTTGAAAGATATCCCTATTTCCATAAGGCAATCAAGGAGAAATATCCTGATATTCAGATCATTGCCAGCAGTGGGCCTTTTGCGGCAGGCGGAGAGTATGAGAAGGGCTGGAATTGTGCCAGAAGAAATCATGCAGATCTGGTAGACGAGCATTATTATATGGCGCCGGAGTGGTTCCTTGCCAATCATCACCGTTATGATTCTTTTGATGAGAAAGATCCCAGGGTATTTCTTGGCGAATATGCAAGCTGGGGTAACACCTGGTATAATGCGCTCATAGAGGCATCTTATATGACCGGTATGGAACGCAACAGTGAGAAAGTTGGACTGGCGTGCTATGCACCATTATTGTGTAATGTGAACTATATCAACTGGAAACCGGATATGATCTGGTTTGATAACCACCAGGCATACGGAACAGCCAACTATTATGTACAGAAGCTTTTCATAAATCATCAGGGAGATGACAGGATTGAGCTGGAAATGACAGGGATAGACGACAGTGTAACGATACAGGATGATCCCAAAGGCGGTTTTGGACTTAGAACAGAACCTGACACGGTTGTCAGATATTCTCAGATCATGATTGAAGATATACAGAATGGTACAATCTGGAAGGACTCTGAGGTATATTTCGTAGGAGATAACGTAGAACAGTACATATCGGCTGATCCTGATGCCAGAGTGGTGACAGAGGATATTTTGCTGCATACAGTAGAATCTGACCATTATATCATTACAGTAAAAGGTGAAATGCTGTATGGCAGACGGGGCTTTATGCTTCAATATGGGAACCGGGATGAGAAGAACCGTTATCAGTGGGAGATTGGCGGCTGGCAGAACATGGACAGTGCATTGACACAGGATATTGCCGGACGTAATTCCTGTCTTACCCAGTCTTCCTTTACTGTAGCAGCTGACAGGGAATATGAACTGAAGCTGGAGATAGAGGGCAGACATTTAAGGGCATATATTGACGGCGAACTCATTCATGAGATACATCATGCCCCTGTAAAGATAGAACCTCTCTATACAGCTGCATCTATTGACCGCCAGTCAGGAGATGTGATTGTAAAGCTGGTTAATGTGCAGAAGAGACCGATAGATACAGTGCTTCATATGGAAGGCATCGAACAGGCAAAAGGAACTGCCTATATTATGTCAGGATTTGCCCTGAAAGATGAGAACTCCTTTGCAGAACCATTGAAAGTATCTCCAAGGGAGGAAGAAATTCAGCTTACGCAAGGCTGCTGTTCCTGTCATATTGATGGAGAGTCTGTGCAGGTTCTGAGATTTCAAAAATCATAATTTCCGATAAGAAGAAAAACCAAATAAAGTAATATCGCTTGCCGCCTTGGCAAGCTCCTCAAGAGAGACACTGTTGTCAGAATGAAACCATTCAATGTACATGGATACAATGCCGGATGCTACGTATTCGGCATAAAGTCCCAGCAGATTATTCTGTGCATTGATTTTTGGAGCATATCTTTCCAACAGTGTCTTTTTGATTGTATTTTTCACCTTTATAAGCAGAAAATCATAATTATTAGAGAATATGAGACTTCGATATAATTCAAAATCATCATTGATGATCTGGTTTAGACTGCAAAAAAGCGCATAAGCATCAAAATCAGAGGAACGAAAGTCATAATCACGGATAATGGCAAGCAGCTTCTCTACAATTTCATCCTCGATTTTATCCAGAATGTCATCAATTCCAGAGTAATAGCTATAGAAGGTTTTACGGTTAATATCTGCCTTATCGGACAGCTCTTTTACCGTAATCTGAGATAGTTCTTTCTCAGAGAGCAGAGAAATGAGGGCATTACGTATATTTTTCTGTGTGCGCTGTACGCGGCGGTCTGTGGGGTTGGAAATCATGTAAAGTCTCCTTTTTTAATACATAACACGGTATAGATAAGTAACACATGTGTATAAAATGTATATTATGTAACATTGCCATGCATTTTGACCGTTGTCAGTAGAAATAATAGAAATTATAATACAGACAGAAACAAAAAGCAACAAGTGTTACATTTTACAGGAAGGTTTGGTATAGGAAATGAAAGAGTTTGTTATTTCAACGGATTCAACAGCCAGTTTGCCAGAGGATTATCTGAAGGAAAACAATATTGCGATACATCCATTACATTATTATATAGATGAAGAGGAATTCGGTAAGGACATTGGAAAAGAATTAACGGATAAGGAATTCTACCAGAAGATCCGAGAGGGCAAGATGCCTACCACAAGTGCGACCAATCCCGAATATATTATGAAGGTTATGAAGGAACAGTTGGATGCAGGGTTCGATATTCTTCATATTGGATTTTCTTCAGGAATCAGCAGCAGTTATAATAATGCAGCAATGTGTGGCAGAGAATTACAGGAAGAGTATCCGGATCGTAAGATTATTGTAATAGATTCCCTGAGTGCAGAGTGTGGACAGGCACTGCTGGTCTACCATGCAGTAGAAATGAAGAAGCAGGGCAAGACAATGGAAGAGATTGCAGAGTGGATTGAGGCGAACAAGCTTCATGTTGTACATCATTTTACAGTAGAAGATCTGTTCCACCTCGTAAGAGGCGGCAGACTTGCCAAATCAACTGCGATTATTGGTACAGCATTAAATATCCAGCCGGTTCTGCATATGGATGATGAAGGCAAGTTATCTAACATAGCCAAGACCAGAGGCAGGAAAAAGGCAATGAAGATGCTGGTTGATACGATCGCACAGAATACAGACGGATGGGAAGTCAATGAAGTATTCATTTCACATTCTGATACACAGGATGAAGCAGCAGAACTGGAGAGTATGGTCAAAGAGAAATACCCGGATGCCAAGACCATGATTCTTTCAATCAGCCCCACAGTCGGAGCGCATACAGGCGTAGGTACACTGGTGGTATCCTATTTTGGAAATAAAAGATAGCAATAAAAAAGTCACGCGAAAAACGTGACTTTTTTGTTGCTCATTTGTCTATTCTTTATAATTCTTAGCGACATATGCTGCAATATCTTCATTATCAGCATCCAGACGGCATCCAATGATATAAGTACCTTCATCATTTGTGCACCGTATGATCGTAGCGGACTGTTCGCTTTGACCTTCCAGAGGAAATGCTTTCAGATGAAGTGTAATATGTTTACCCTTAGATTCCATAAAGATTCTTTCCGGGGATTTGAAAGCAAATCCACCACCACTGATATTGAGCATCTGTGCGTCAATAGTCTGATTGCTGTCAGTAAATGTTACAGTACACAGATTATGGATTGGCATTCTGGCATATTTACATCTGTTCATAACAGAAGGGGTGGTATTTACGGTAATCTGGTATGTACCGGCTGGGCTGTTCTTTGGAATAGAAACCTGTGCCTGTTCCCAGTAGTATACTTCATTTGCCACAGAAATCTGCATGCAATAGGTAATTGTTTTATCCTTTAAGTTAAGAGAAGAGGTATTCATGGAAGCAAGAATACCATTATCTATAGCACCACTGACAATACCGTTATATTCACTGGTATGGCCGGCTGCATCCTTTACGAACAGTGCAATGCGCATGCCTTTTGTAACATCCTGGATTCCCATGAAACCGCCGGAACCGAGCTCTTTGACCAAATTATCAACGACTTTTTCAATATTCTCCACATTGACAGAGGTTTCTTCATACTTGCTGAGCATTGTTTTGGTAGTATCTTCTGCATCAGATACACAGTCTGTCATAACACCCATGACTTCTGTGATCAGGGACATATTATCGACCAGATTCTGATTGGAGGATTCTACCTCTTTCATAGCATGGTCGATTGTCTGTATGTTACCGTTAAGCTGTGTAGAATCTGTTGCAATTTGAGTAACATTTTCATTAATTCCAGCCATACTGGTCAGCAGCTCCTGAATCAGGGTCAGCGTCTGGGTAATGGAAGAAGTCATCTTCTCAGAAGTCTCCTGTAAGTTGCCAAGAGCGCCCATAATGCGTTCAGAGGAAGATTTGGTATCTGTGCTCAACTGCCTGATCTGTTCTGCTACAACGGCGAAGCCTCGTCCTGCATCACCGGCTCTTGCAGCTTCAATAGAGGCATTCAGCGCCAGCAGATTCGTCTGTGATGTGATACCGGAAATGGTACTTGTTTCATCCTTTACCATTTGGAATTCATTACTGAAGATTCCAAGAATCTGCTCCACCTGGGAAGAAAGGTCTGCAATGACATTTGTGGTGTCCATGACTTTTACAAGTTCGTGGCTGCTTTCGTCTGCATGCTGTCCCGATTCATTAATCAGTTTGACCATTTCATCAATGAGGGTTACAACGCTTTGTACCTGTGTATTGATGTCAGTTGTCATATCAACAGAAGACATTGTCTTGTCATGCAGTGTATTGTTGTTATCAGACAGCTTGTTCATGCTTTCTACAACAGAGTTGGCACCCTGACGGTTCTCGTCTGCAAGTTCCCTGACAACAGTGACACCATCTACGATGGAATTGCTGGCACCTTTTACCTTATTTACAGTATTCACGACACGTTCAAGATTACCCTGGATAGAACCGGTCAGTGCATCATTGGAGGAAGTAATGTGTTTTACAGACAAAATACAGCCTATATAACAGAGGGTGATCGTACTGATTTCCAGAGGCAGGTCATTGACATAACCTTCGGGTATTGTTCCCTGAATGTAGAGTATAAGAGCACTCAGAAGCAGCACAGCATCATTTAGAACACATATTTTAATGAGAAAAATATAATCATTGAAGAGTACCATCATTGTGATAAGCGGGAAAATATAGATAAATGAAAGACTAAAAGGTGATACGCAGATAATATAGGCATAGAAAATACCATATCCTATCGCTACGACCTCTTTGTATTTGTCCCAGTCATCACCGTTGAGTTTACACATGATACGTCCAAATAAATAGGGAAGCCATCCGAGAGCAATCATTATGATGAAATTACCTACTGAGATTCCCTTTCCAATCTGTGGAGCATGGCCTAATGTGATTAGGACAAGCAGGATGATCCATATAATACGGGCCTTTTTGTTGGCGCTTGCTTTAAAATATTTTTCATTGTATTCCATTTCTTTTTTCCTTTCTGCCAATAAATAATATATTTTTATCTTAAGCACTTATTTTTATTTTAAAATACAAAATAAAAAAAGTCTATATAGTTAAGAGAAAATAAGTAAAATAAACTGCCAATAAATTTCCTATTTACTATATAGGAATTGTATGATAATATGTATTTGTTTTTAATAATGAATTTGACATAATAATATAAGTGCTTTACAATATTGCATGGTTTCATGTATCTATACTGGAATATTCAGTGACAATAAAATAAAGAAGAAAGGTTTGGTAAAGTGATGATTACTTTAAAAAATGTATCCAAAACCTACGAGACCAAGGATGGTACAGTGCATGCATTACAGGATGTAAGCCTTACAATCAATAAAGGCGATATTTTTGGTATCATTGGTATGAGTGGTGCCGGTAAGAGTACGTTAGTCAGATGCTTGAATTTTCTGGAACGTCCAACCTCCGGTACTGTAGAGATAGAGGGTAAGGATCTGTCGACTTTGAGCGAGAAGGAACTGCGTATGGAGCGCAGAGGCATTGCAATGATTTTTCAGCATTTTAATCTGTTGATGCAGAAGAATGTTATGGATAATGTCTGCTTCCCCTTGAGAATCGCGGGAGTTTCCAAGGCTGATGCAAGGAAGAGAGCCAAAGAGCTTTTGGAGATCGTAGGACTCTCCGATAAAGCCAAGGCTTATCCGATACAGCTTTCCGGTGGACAGAAGCAGAGAGTGGCAATCGCAAGAGCGCTGGCTTCCAATCCCAAGATTCTGCTGTGTGATGAGGCTACCAGTGCCTTGGATCCACAGACGACCAAGTCTATCCTGGCATTATTAAAAGAAATTAATGAGAAATATGGAATTACCATTGTAATTATTACCCATGAAATGGCAGTTGTTAGAGAAATCTGTAACAGAGTAGGCATTGTTGGCGGTGGACATCTGGTAGAGACAGGAGAAGTTCTGGAAGTATTCAGTCATCCACAGTCTAAGGAAGCCAAGGAGCTTGTAATCAGAAGTGCATCCGAAAATGCAGAGCTGGTTGATGAATTACAGACAAAGAACTGTGTGAGAATCGTATTTTCAGCGAACTCATCCTTTGAACCGGTGATTGCCAATATGGTACTTCGATTCCAGACACCGGTGAATATCCTCAGAGCAGATACAAAAAATGTCAGTGGTATTGCTCATGGTGAGATGATTCTGGGCTTATCGGAAGATAAGAAGATCAGCCATGAAATGATACAGTATCTGAAAGACAGAAATCTTGCAGTAGAGGAGGTAACTGATTATGTGGGATAAAGCAGTAATCAATATGATTCTGGTAGGAATCGGCGAAACATTATATATGACTCTGGCATCCACGATTATGGGATATGTGTTTGGAATGCCTCTTGGAATTGCACTGGCAGTTACAGACAAGACAGGCATCAGACCCAATGCAGTAGTTTATAAGATTCTGGATTTTATTTCCAATATTATCAGAAGTATTCCATTCCTGATTCTTCTGATCGTATTGATTCCTTTTACAAGACTGGTCGTAGGTAAGAGCTATGGCTCTACAGCGACAATAGTGCCGCTGGTTGTAGCAGCAACACCTTTTATCGGTCGAATGGTAGAGTCTTCCCTGAAAGAAGTGGATGGTGGTGTCATTGAGGCAGCACAGTCCATGGGAGCAAGTACTTTTACAATTATCTTCAAAGTATTGCTGGTAGAGGCAAGAACATCCATTCTTGTAGGTGCTACTATCGCAATCGGTACAATACTTGGTTATTCTGCCATGGCTGGCACTGTAGGCGGAGGCGGTCTTGGAGATATCGCTATTCGTTACGGATATCACCGTTATCAGGTAGATATCATGGTTGTAACAGTGATTCTGTTGATCGTTCTGGTGCAGATATTCCAGACAATAGGCATGCATATTGCCAATAAGATCGACAGGCGTAAGAGATAACAATCCGCACAGCGGAGGTTATAGATATTTATTATTAATATTTATTATTAATGGAGGAGAAATTATGAAAAAAAGAGTAACAGCAGTCATTTTGACAGCAGCATTAGCTGTAGCATCTTTAGCAGGATGCGGCAACACAGCAACATCTGAACCTGCAGCAGAAGCAACAGGAAGCACAGACACAGCAGCAACAGAAGCAGCAGAGAGCACATCTACAGAGGATAAGACAATTACAGTAGCAGCAAGTGCTACACCTCATGCAGAGATTCTGGAACAGGCAAAGTCTATTCTTGCAGAGCAGGGATGGGATCTTCAGGTAACAGTATTTGATGATTATGTACAGCCGAACAATGTTGTTGAGAGTGGTGAATTTGATGCCAATTATTTCCAGCACATTCCTTATCTTGACAGCTTCAATGAAGAACATGGTACACACCTTGTAAATGCAGGAGGCATCCATTATGAGCCATTTGGTATCTATCCTGGAACAAAATCCAGCCTGGATGATCTGGAAAGTGGTGATGTTATCGCAGTTCCTAATGATACAACAAACGAAGCAAGAGCATTGCTCTTATTGCAGGATAATGGTATACTGACACTTAAAGACGGTGTTGGTCTGGAAGCAACTGTAAATGATATCGTAGAGAATCCTAAGGATGTTAAGATTCAGGAGCTGGCAGCTGAGCAGGTAGCAAGAGTAAGAGAAGAAGTTGCTTTCGTTGTATTAAACGGTAACTATGCATTACAGGCTGGTCTTTCTGTAGCTAAGGATGCAATCAAATATGAGACTGCTGATTCAGAAGCAGCTAAGACATATGTGAATGTAATTGCAGTAAAAGAAGGCAATGAAAACAGTGAAAAGACAAAGGCTTTAGTAGATGTCCTGAAGTCTGATGCTATCAAGCAGTATATTAACGATACATATGACGGAGCAGTTATTCCATTTAACTAATCAGATATAATATGTATAATCTATACAAAAACCGCAGACACTGATCTTATATTAATGTACTCTCAGAATGCTTCATTTAGAAGACTCCGAGAGTACATATTATAAACGTGGAGGAATCAGCAATGAAAAGAAGAAAACTGACGACTACGCTTGCAGCAGTGCTTGCAGCAGCAATGCTCGTTACCGGATGTGGAGCAGATACAGATCGTAATCCGGATGAAGTAACAACACAGGAACATGATGAAGATACCATGGTTCATCTGGAGAGTCTGGATGAGGTATCGGCTTTGTTTGATGATGTATATGCACAGGTATCAGAGGATATCCTGCCTGCATATCTGGAAACCAGTGAGGTGGATCTGCAGGATATGAATTCTGTGACTTATCAGACAGGCCTGACAGATATTACGGGAATAGAGGGCATTTATATGTCAGAGTCAGGAATTGGCTCAATCGCATATTCTGCGATGTACATCAGGACAAATGATGATGCAGATGTAGACCAGATAAAGAAACGGGTATTTGACAGTGTAGATCCGGCTAAGTGGATCTGTGTAACAGCAGAGAAGGAGATTGCCAATTCCTTTGGAAAAGACATTTTCTTTGTAATGGGAGATTCTGATACGGCAGACAGTGTCTATGAAGCAGCAGTTAAGGCTGCAAAGCAAAGAAATATGACAGTTTCTGATCAGATATTGGAGAAAGAAAATCCTATCTAATTAAAGGAGCAGTTCCTATGCTATTTTCCAGTATTACGTTTCTCTACTTTTTTCTGCCACTGGCGCTTTTGATTTACAAAGTAGTGCCATCCGGAGCGAAGAATTTATGTCTATGTATGATATCTTGTCTTTTTTATGCATGGGGAGAGCCGGCAGGGCTCTTCCTTATGCTGGGACAGGTTGTATTTGCTTATATTCTGACAGGAATAGCAGACAATAGAAAAGGTACAGTAATAGGCAGAATATCTTATATTCTGTCTGTTTTTGTACCTTTTGTTTTTTTGTTTTATTATAAATACAGTACATTTTTCCTGCATGGAATTATGCCTGATATGCCGGAGATAACATTGCCAATAGGAATTTCATTTTATACATTTCAGCTTGTAAGTTACTGCATTGATGTACATTATGGCAGAGCTGCAAGGCAGAAGAAGCTTGTGAATCTTATTGCGTATGTAACGCTTTTTCCACAATTGATTGCAGGACCTATTGTGCGATATACGCAGATAGAACAGGAGCTGGCAGACAGATATATTTCAGAAGAAGATTTTGCACAGGGTAGTATCAGATTTGTCATTGGTCTTGCCAAGAAGGTCCTTCTGGCTAACGTGCTGGGAGAGTTTACACAGGAGATAGCAGGAATGACAGGAGAATCTGTTATACTGGCATGGCTCTATGCAGCAACAGCAGCCATGCAGATATATTATGATTTCTCAGGATATTCGGATATGGCAATTGGACTTGGACAAATGTTTGGATTCCATTTTCCAGAGAATTTCAGATATCCCTTTATCGCAGAAAGTGCGACTGTATTCTGGCGGCGGTGGCATATTACATTAGGTTCGTGGTTTCGGGACTACGTATATATTCCCCTGGGAGGCAACAGGGCAGGCAAAGCCAGATGGCTCTTAAATATTATGATAGTCTGGCTATTGACTGGGCTGTGGCATGGAGCAGGCTGGAATTATATCATCTGGGGTGCCGGTTTTGGAATCCTGCTGATTTTGGAGAAATCCATTCACATTACAGTACCTGATACTCCTGTGGCACAGACTATATGGAAGATTGTAAAGCATATGTATATGCTGATTGTTATTGCTGTCAGCTTTCTTATTTTCAAAACAGAAGATATGCATATATTACAGCAGAATCTGATATCCCTGATTCATAGTTCGTCTGTAACAGTCAATACAGAGCTGCATCGGTATGTAATCAGGAACAGGGCGGTATTATTAATCGTTAGCGTTATTGGAACGACTCCATTACCTAAGATGCTGTGGAATTGTTATGTGCAAAGGGCAAAGAAAAGGATTCTTGCGGATATTACCAGTATTATCGGAGTAGTACTGCTTTTGCTATTATGTACTGCATATCTGATAGATGGTTCTTTTAATCCGTTTTTGTATTTCAGATTCTGATATAATTGCTGGAAAAGGAGATGGCATAATGAGAAAATTACAGAAATTATGGATTATTCTGTTCCTTGGAATATTGTTTACAGCTCCTGTTTTGTTTCTGACTATGCCCAGGCATCAGTATTCCACCTCGGAACGCCGTAAATTAAAAACCATGCCGGCCATTACAATGGAGGGCATTCTGGATAAATCCTGCATGCAATCCATAGAAGAATATCTGCTGGATCATTTTCCTTTTAGGGAACAGCTGCGGCGTATGAAGGCATATTATGCATATGATATTTTACAGCAGAAGGAAAATAATGGAATCTATGTGGCAGGAGGTTATGCGGGTAAGCTGGAATATCCGCTAAGAGAGTCAGAGATTGCCAAGGCAGCAGACAGGATGCTTAGTCTGAAACAACAGTATTTTCCTGATGCCAGAACGTACTATGCAATCGTAACTGATAAGAACTATTATCAGGCGTCAGCATATGGATACCCGGTTATGGACTATGAGAAGCTGGATAACATACTACAGAAAAAACTGACAGATATGTCACAAATTTCACTGTGGGATACACTGACAATAGAAGATTATTACTGTACAGATACACATTGGAGACAGGAGAGACTACAGCCCGTAGTGGACAGGATCGGGGAGCAGCTTGATTTTTCCATAGATTTATCAACACTCAGGAAAGAGTCGATCTATCCTTTTTATGGCGTATACTATGGACAATCTGCATTGCCACTACAACCGGATACGATATGTTACTATACAGATGAGATCATAGAGAATGTACAGGTGTGGAACTTGGAGGACGATCAGATAGAATCGGTATACAGACCACAGATTACAGAGAAAGAGGGACAGGTAGATCTCTATGACTTTTATCTTGGGGGAGCGTCGCCGGTTCAGGTATTGACATCACCACAGGCACAGACTGACAGAAAGCTGATTATTTTTCGAGATTCTTTTGGAAGTAGTCTTGCACCCTTGCTCTCAGAGGTATACCATGAGATTATATTAATTGATACTCGTTATATTTCAGCATCACGATTGGGAGAGTATGTGGATTTTACAGATGCAGATGTTTTGTTTCTGTACAATACATTATTGCTGAATCATGCAAGTATGTTAAAGGAATAAATAAAAGAATTCAATAAAAGAAATCAATATAAGAAGTGAAAGGATTGAATGATATGAGATACGGAGCATTAGAAGCTGGTGGCACGAAGATGGTAATGGCAGTAGGAGATGAGACAGGAAGAATCCTGGAGCAGCGATCGATTCCTACAACAACGCCACAAGAAACCATGCCGCAGATTATAGAATACTTTGCAGATAAAGATATTGCAGCGCTGGGAGTGGGGGCTTTTGGACCTGTAGATGTTGTAAAGGGTTCTCCGACTTATGGTCATATTCTGAACACACCAAAGATTCCCTGGCGTCATTATGATATTGCAGGAACTTTGGAGAATGCATTACATATTCCTGTAGGGCTGGATACAGATGTAAATGGTTCCTGTCTGGGTGAAATGACCTATGGCTGTGCCAAAGGACTGGATACCGTTGCGTATTTTACCATAGGAACAGGAATAGGTGCAGGTATTGCAGTAGGTGGCAGGCTTTTGCATGGTATGATGCATCCAGAAGCAGGGCATATTCTGATTGCAAAGAATCCACATGATCCTGGTAAGAGCGTATGCCCCTGCCATGACAGCTGTCTGGAAGGACTGGCTTCTGGCCCCTCTATTGAGGCAAGGTGGGGCAAGAAGGCATATGAACTGGTAGATAATCAGGTAGTATGGGAGCTGGAAAGCGAGTATCTTGCCAAAGCAATGACCAATATCATACTTACACTGAGTCCTCAGAAGATCATTCTTGGTGGTGGTGTCATGCATCAGGAACAGTTATTTCCTATGATACGCGCAAAAGTTCTGGAATATCTGAATCATTATTATGAAACGCCATACCTGGAAAATATGGACGAATACATAGTACCGGCAAGTCTGCATGACGATCAGGGTATTATGGGAGCTGTCAGACTCGCACAACTGGCATATGAAGCCGTATGATAAAAGAGTAGTGTAAATGCATAAATATATGCATGAAAGCGGGGATTATGATGAAAGTAAAAGAAATGATAGGAGCATTACAGCTGCATAAGAAAAATACAGACAGCCATCAGCTTATGACAGTCTGGGGAGAGCATCTGGACTGTACCAAAGTACTGGAAGAATATCCAAGACCACAGATGGTACGCAGTAATTATACGATATTGAATGGTATGTGGAATTATGCTTTTACTTCCAGCAGCAGAATGCCGGAGAAGTACGACGGTGAGATTCTGGTGCCTTTTTCACCTGAATCTTATTTATCCGGTGTTCACAGGCAACTCCAGCCCAAAGAGTTCTTATGGTATCAGAGAACCTTTCATTTACAGGAGATACCGGATAAACAACGGCTTATTCTGCATTTTGGGGCATGTGACGAGCGATGCAGGGTGTATATCAATGGTGCACAGGCAGGATTTCATTCGGGCGGATATCAGGCATTTTCCATGGATATCACTTCCTATATTATGCAGGGGGAGAACTGTATACAGGTGTGCGTAAGGGATAGGAGCGACACATCATACCATGGAAAAGGCAAACAGAAGCTGCAAAACGGTGGTATGTTCTATACGGCGCAGAGCGGCATCTGGCAGACTGTATGGTATGAATGGGTGCCGGATATTTATATAGAGAGGCTGCATATTACGCCGTTATATGATGAAAGCAATGTAGAGGTAGAACTTTTTACCAATGAGAAAGAAGACGAATATCAGCAGTGCAAGGTGGTAATCTATGAGAATGAAGTGCCGGTAAGCGAATTGGCAGTAACAGGTATGCGTAAAGTGGTTCTGCCTGTCCCGGATATGCACAGCTGGTCGCCGGTAGATCCTTTCCTGTATCAGATGATTATTACGTATGGTGAAGATCAGATTGCAGGCTATTTTGGTATGCGTTGTTTCAGTGTGGAGAAGGATGAGAACAATATTCCAAGGCTTTGTCTGAATCATGTTCCTTATTTTCAAAATGGCATACTTGACCAGGGATATTATCCAGAGAGTCTGCTGACACCTGTCAGTGATGAGGCGATGATCCAGGACATTCAGATGGCAAAGAAGCATGGTTTTAATATGATCCGCAAGCATTGCAAGATTGAACCAATGAGATGGTATTATCACTGTGACCGGCTTGGAATGCTGGTGTGGCAGGATATGATCAATGGTGGAGAAGAGTATCATATGTTGTATACCAGTTATATCCCCACTGTATTCAAGGGACTGCGCAAGCTTAAAGATAATCATTATGGACTGATGTCCAGGAAGAATCCCAAGGGCAGGAGAGAATGGAAAAAGGAATGCCTTGAGACAGTAGAACAACTGTATAATTGTACCTGTATCTGTACCTGGGTATTATTCAATGAAGGCTGGGGACAGTTTGATGCCGTTGAGAATACAGAAATGGTACGTTCCCATGACCGAACCCGTCTGATTGACGCACACAGTGGCTGGTTTGACCAGAATGCAGGTGATATGAGAAGCGTGCATATCTATTTCTTTGACCTGGCTGCAGAGTCGGGGAAACGTCCTTATGCCATTTCAGAGTATGGAGGAATTGCCTGTGGTATATCAGGGCATACATATTCTGATGAGATATTTGGATATGGCAATTGCAGTGTAAGGGAATTTAAGAAACAGTATAAAGAAATGCAGAATAAAATTCAGAAGCTATATATGCAGGGAATGAGTGCTGCGGTGTATACACAACTGACTGATATTGAAGAAGAAGTAAATGGGCTGCTCACCTATGATCGCAGAGTATCCAAGCTGGATATGCAATCGTAGGGGGCAGCCCCTGCTTTTAAGTTAAGAGAAGAGATTGAGAAATCCTGTGGACATAAGGAACAGAACCAGCATGACAACAGGAACAACATAGCGGATCATGAACCGGTACAGCCCGGCCCTAGGGAATTTCTCGCCATTCTTCATCACTTCATCTGTAATCCACTTAGGACCGATGACCCACCCGATCAGGATACTAGTCAGCAATGAAATGAAAGGCATCAGGAAACTGTTGCTGATATAATCCATTACATCTAACAGCTGGCCAATGGAGCCATTTGGTAGTGGCAGTTCGAAATAAAGAACATTATATCCAAGGCAGATCAGTACAGCAGTTACCAGTGAATATCCGCCAATCAAGCCACACATTTTCTGCCTGGACTGATGGAAGATCTCCATACAGTTGGCTACCAGTGTTTCCATAACTGATACACAGGAAGTCAGCGCAGCAAAAGCCATCATAATGAAAAAGGTGATACCGACAATTCTGCCAAAGAATCCCATGGATTCAAATACTTTGGGCAAAGTAATAAATATCAGACTTGGACCGGAGGACATTCCATCGGTTCCAAGAAAGACGAAGACAGCAGGAATAATCATCATACCAGCCAGAAAAGCAATTGCGGTATCGAAGATTTCAATCTGATTCGTAGCTTTGCACAGATTTACATCATCTTTTACATAGGAACCATATGTGATCATAATACCCATGGATACGCTCAAAGAGAAGAAGAGCTGACTCATGGCATCCAGCAGTATCTCCAGAAATCGCTTAAAGGTCAGACCTGTGAAATCAGGACGCAGATAAATAGCGAGTCCCTGTAGTCCGGTACGAACAGTGCCATCACTTCCTTCATGGGAAAGAGTGAGGGAGAAAATGGCAATAAAGATGATAAGCAGGGTCAATCCGGGCATAATAATCTTTGAGAATTTCTCAATGCCGTGTTCTACACCACGGTATACAATCCAGGCAGTGAAAGCCAGGAAGACCAGCATGAATACGATAGGAGATACCTTTGAGGTAATAAAAGATGTAAAGTAATTATCCTGGGCTGCCTCATGACCGTTTGATACTACATAGACCGAAAGATATTTTAAAATCCATCCACCGATAACAGAATAATAAGTCATGATCAGCGTTGGGACTAAAAAGGTCAGATAACCCAGAAAACGCCACTTTTCATGCAGAGTAGCATATGCATTGAGAGCATTCTGCTTGGTCTTGCGTCCAATTGCCACATCTGTTGTCAGCAGAGTGAAACCAAAAGTCAGGACAAGGATCAGATAGATTAACAGAAACAATCCACCGCCATCTTTGGCACACAGATAGGGAAAACGCCATATATTACCGACACCGACAGCACTTCCGGCAGCGGCAAGGACGAATCCGATAGAACCACTAAATTTACTTTTTTTACTTTTCATAACATTCTCTTTCCTTATATATATTTAAAGTACACATATGGCCATTATATCAAATTGCATAAAATGTGCAACATATACAAATAAAAACACCCTCTTGCAAAGCAGGAGGGTGTAATGTGCTGTAAGCATAAAGGATTAAACAGTCTTTAAATCAAAACCGAAATATTTAACGGCATTGTTGTAGGAGATACCCTTAACAATTTCTTCAAGAGTTTCCATATCAGCAGGGAACTCACCGTTCTCTACCCATCCACCTACTAAGTTGCACATGATTCTTCTGAAATATTCATGTCTTGTGTAGGAAAGGAAGCTTCTGGAGTCTGTCAACATACCAACGAAACCGGATAAGTTACCAAGGTTAGCAAGAGAAATCATCTGATCCTGCATGCCAGTCTTGTGATCGTTGAACCACCATGCACTGCCTTGCTGGATCTTAGCACATGCGGAAGAATCCTGGAAGCAGCCAAGGATTGTACCGATTGCCTGGTTATCATTAGGATTCAGGCTGTAGATGATTGTCTTGGGAAGCTCATCTGTTGTAATCAGTGCATTCAGGAAGTCTGCAAGCTGAGCAGATGGAGCATAGTTGTTGATACAGTCATAACCGGTATCAGGACCTAACTGGTCGTAACGAAGTGTGTTGTTATCACGTTTACAACCATAATGAAGCTGCATTACCCAGTTTAATCTATGATACTGCTTGCCAACAAAGAGCATAAACGCAGTCTTGAACTGTAATTCTTCTTCTCTTGTAATAGAAGCGCCGCTCATTCTCTTAGCAAAGATTGCTTCAATTTCAGCGTCTGTAGCAGGCTGATACATTACGTATTCCAGAGCGTGATCAGATACAGAACAGCCCATAGATTTGAAGAAGTCAAGTCTGTTAAGCAGGGCTTCCTTTAAATCTGCGAAAGTATGGATAGATACACCACTTACAGCAGATAATTTCTCAAGGTATTCAGTATAATCAGGTTTCTCAATATTCATAGCCTTATCAGGACGCCATGCAGGAAGAACCTGAACATCGAAAGTATCATCAGCAGCAATCTGCTTATGATATTCCAGAGAATCAACAGGATCATCAGTAGTACAGATCAGAGTAACGTTGGACTGCTTGATCAGACCACGTACGCTCATGCTGTCTTCTTTTAATTTGGCATTGCACAGTTCCCATACTTCCTCAGCAGTATTCTTGTTGAGAATGCCTGTGTAACCGAAGTAACGCTGTAATTCCAGATGAGTCCAGTGATACAGAGGGTTGCCGATTGCCTTACCGACACATTCAGCCCATTTCAGGAATTTCTCTTTATCAGAAGCGTCTCCTGTAATGAACTTCTCATCTACACCGCAGGAACGCATGAAGCGCCATTTGTAATGATCGCCGCCAAGCCATACCTGGGTAATATTGTCGAATTTGCGGTCATTTGCTATTTCTGCCGGATTGATGTGGCAGTGATAGTCAAGAATAGGTGTTTTTTCAGCATAGTTGTGAAAAAGGCTGCTTGCAGTTTCTGTCTGAAGCAGGAAATCCTTATCCATAAAATTTTTCATGGGTTTTGCCTCCTAGTATAAATTCATTAGAATAGTTATATAAGAAAAGGTATTACTTCTGAAGGGTAGTACCTCTTTTTATCAGTTCACCGGAGAAAATGACTTTCTGCGGCATGTCGCGGTTGTCCAGAATACCGATCAGGGTAGATACGATATGATGACACAGCGTCTCCAGCTTGTTATCAACGCTGGTAAGCTCCGGTTCACAGCAGGTACTGAGAATGGAGTTATTATATCCTACAACTGATAGGTCATCAGGAATGGACAATCCTTTCTTATGTGCATATTTAATTGCTCCGATTGCCAGATTATCATCAGCGGCAATGACAGCCCGATATTTGATCTGCGGATCAAGATTAGCCAGAAAATCTGCTATTGCAGGAAGATTGGCATGGCTGCCCGGGAAAAACTGCATATATTCCATGCGAAGGGCAATACCGTGCTGGGTGAGAGCACTCTGATAGCCGGATAATTTGCGCATGGCAGAATAGGACTTTGAGTTATACAGATACAGGATATCTTCAATGCCTGTATCCAGAATATAAGAAGTAGCCTGCATTGTGGATTTGAAATCATCGCACAGGCTGCAGTACACATTTTCACAGTCAAAATCTGCGTTCAGAAGTAGAATAGGAACATCTCTGGCAGCGTCACGTATGTAATCATTTTCTTCATCTTTATCAGAAATAAAGTTGGAACCGACCAGAACCACGCTGTCTACTTTTTTGTTGACCAGCAGATTCAGATATTTCTTTTTGTCCTCCAGCTTATATCCGGTACAGCAGAGAATACAGTTATAATTGCTGGCTCTTAATTCCTGTTCGATATGATATACCGCATTGGCAAGGTACAGGTCAGAAGAGTCTGCACATAAAATACCGATAGTGTTCATGGAATTCAGACCAAGTCCTCTGGCAAAAGCATTAGGTGTATAGTCACAGGCCTCAATTACTGCAAGAACCTTCTTGCGGGTCTCCGCACTGACATTTTCAGATCCATTCAGAACACGGGATACAGTGGCAATAGATACGCCTGCTTTTTCAGAAACATCATATATTGTCATGAGTGATAATCCTTTCTGACTCATGGGCTTCCTATGTAGAAAATAAGGTACGTAATCGGTACCGTGAAAAAACAATGTAAGCACTACCATAAATCACATAAATTGTACTATGAAAGTTTGTGAAAATCAAGCGCTAAACTTATAAACTTTTATTGACTCTTTCACTGGAATAAGGTAAAATGAAAGCGTTTACAAAACGTATGCTTTTTTAAGGTATAGACGGATTATATGTGATAAAGGAAGGTAAAGACTATGGAACTTCGTACAGCAGCTTCACCCAAGGATGTGAAGTATTACACAACAGAGAGATTAAGAGAAGAGTTTTTGATTGATGACCTTTTTAAGAAGGGTGAGATTAAGTTAGTATACAGCCATATTGACCGTATCATTACAGGTTCCGCAGTTCCTGTAGAACCTATCAGGCTGACAGCCGGCGATGAACTCCGTGCAGAATATTTCTGCCAGAGAAGAGAGCTTGGTGTCATCAACATCGGACCTGCAGGTACAATTACAATTGATGGTAAGACATATGAAGTAGGTCATAAAGAAGGAATGTATATCGGTATGGGTTCCAAAGATATTACATTTGCATCAGTTGATCCATCCAACCCTGCTAAATTCTATTTAAACAGTGCACCTGCACATAAGACATATCCTACCAAGCTGATCAAGCCACAGGGTACACCTTCTGAAGATGTAGTTATCATCAAGGACGAGAATAAGGTTGAGCTTGGATGCCTTGAGGATGCAAACCACAGAGTAATTAACAAGTACATCTTACCCGGACAGGTAGAGAGCTGCCAGCTGGTTATGGGTATGACAGCATTGAAACCGGGCAGCGTATGGAACACGATGCCTTGCCATACACATGACAGACGTATGGAAGTATATCTGTATTTTGATATGCCGGAAGATGCATTCGTAATGCACTACATGGGCGAGCCTCAGGAGACAAGACATATCGTTATGCGTAACGAGCAGGCTGTTATTTCCCCAAGCTGGTCTATCCATTCAGGAAGCGGCAGCCGTGCATACACATTCATCTGGGGTATGGTTGGTGAGAACCAGGACTTCGATGATATGGATGGCGTCAGAAACCAGGACATCATGTAAACTATTCAGAATAGTTTATATATAAATTAAAAGAGTAAAAGGGTGCTCAAATTGGGCATCCTTTTATTAATTATGGTAAACCATATTGCGGCTATGGCTGATTTGAAGTAAAATAAGGATAAGTTGTGAGAGGGAGGAGTAAATGTTATGGAATATAATGATTCTTTTTTTGAAAAAAAATATTATGCGCCTACAGATGTCATAAGCGGGTATCAGGTCAGACCCGGATACTATTTGCGCAATGGTGCATCTGTTGTAGAAGGCGGTATTAATTTTACAGTGCATTCGTATGGTGCAACATCCTGTAATCTGTGTCTTTTTCACAGAATGGAGGAAGAACCGTATGCAGTGATTCCATTCCCGGAGTCATATCGTATCGGTAATACCTATTCTATGGTGGTCTTTGGGCTTAATCCCATGGAATTTGAGTATGCATATCAGTTTGATGGAGAATATAACCCTAAGAAGGGCTTATTATTTGATAAAGACAATTATATACTGGACCCATATGCCAGGGCTGTTACAGGACAGAGTAAGTGGGGAGAGAAGATCACCAGAAAAGATCATTTCTATAAAGCGCGGGTAGTAGAAGATACTTATGACTGGGGCGAATATGTGCAGCCCAGCCGTGAACCCAAGGATCTGATTATCTATGAAATGCATGTCAGAGGATTTACAAGGCATGAGTCCTCAGGAGTCGAGCATAAGGGAACCTTTGAGGGAATCCGTGAGAAAATCCCTTATCTGGTAGAACTGGGTGTGAATGCCGTAGAACTGATGCCTATTTTTGAATTTGATGAAATGGAAGATGTCAGAGAATATGAGGGCAGAAAGCTGCTCAACTACTGGGGATATAATCCGGTTTGTTTTTTTGCGCCCAATACCAGTTATGCGTCTGCACTGGAATTTAACAGAGAAGGTAATGAGCTGCGTAATCTGGTTCGGGAATTACACAGAAATGGAATAGAGGTTATTCTTGACGTTGTATTCAATCATACGGCAGAAGGCAATGAAATGGGACCAACATTCTGTTTCAAAGGTATCGACAATAATATTTACTACATGCTGACACCAGATGGACAATATTATAATTTCAGCGGCTGTGGTAATGTTATGAACTGCAATCATCCGATCGTTCAGCAGTTTATACTGGACTGTCTGCGTTACTGGGTCATTTCCTATAGAATAGATGGGTTCCGTTTTGATCTGGCTTCCATTATGGGACGTAATGAGGATGGCTCTCCGATGAGTAAGCCTCCTATTCTGCAAAGCCTTGCCTTTGACCCGATCCTTGGCAGAGTGAAGCTGATTGCAGAGGCATGGGATGCAGGTGGACTCTATCAGGTGGGAAGCTTCCCTGCGTGGAATCGCTGGTCTGAATGGAATGGTCGTTTCAGGGATGATTTAAGATGCTTTCTGAAGGGCGATTATGGCATGGCACAGGCGGCGATTGAAAGAATACTTGGTTCTGCGGATCTGTACAGTCCTGAAAATCGTGGAGAGAATGCTACGGTAAATTTCCTGAACTGTCATGATGGATTTACTTTATATGATATGTATGCTTACAACTGGAAGCATAATGAGAAGAACGGCTGGAACAATACCGACGGGGATAACAACAATAACAGCTGGAACTGTGGCGAAGAGGGCGAAAGTATGAATCCGGAAGTACTGGCGCTGCGTAACCGTATGCGTAAGAATTCTTTTGCAGTGCTGATGTGCAGCCGTGGAGCAGCCATGTTCCTTGCAGGAGACGAATTCTGCAATACGCAGTTTGGCAACAATAATGCATATTGTCAGGATAACGAGATATCTTGGATTGACTGGAGCAGAAAGGAGCAGTATTCAGAAATGTTTGAATTCTGCAAATTTATGATTCAGCTCAGAAAAGAACATCCGATTCTGAGAGGACGTTCTGGACCGAGTGGATGTGGCTTCCCGGAAGTCAGTGTTCACAACAGCAAAGCCTGGAACGCTGAATGCAATCAGGATACCCATACGATTGGTGTTATGTTTGCCGGACGAAATGCATCAAACACAGAAGATGACATTATTTATATCGGAGTCAATACCTTTTGGGAGTACTGTGATATAGAACTTCCCAAGCTGCCTTTGGGAAGAAAGTGGAAGGTACTTGTGAATACAGAATTTGAACATACGCAGGATGTGGATTATGACTTACTGACTCGAAGAAAATCAGACATTCTGCTGACTATGTGTCCAAGATCTGTATTGGTTGCCTGTGTAGAGAAATATTTTGAATAGGAGTAACTATTCAGAGCCATGCAAATTAAGGCAGAATATGCTTGTTTACAAGCATATTTGACTCAATTTATATGGCGAAGTAACCACATGAGCAAAAAACAAGCTGTGAAACAGCGATTTTGCGAATGGGGTTCTGAATAGTTACGAATAGGAATAGAAATAAAACAGGAAAGGCATGACCAGAATATGAAAACAGTAAAAAATGGACACAAACGACATATCAGACTTGATGCAATTCTGTTAATCATAGGAGTGGTCTGCCTAAGTATATTTGCAGGAATTTCCTATTATAATGCTATGGAGGAGAAGCGTTCCAGGGAGACGGTTCAACAGCTTCGCAGCATGCGGGATGTTGGAATTGCACCGAGGGTAGACAGCAGTCAGACGGATACAGAGAAGCAGGACGCGATTACCACTTCTTATGAGCGGCTGTTTGAAGCCAATGCAGATATGATAGGCTGGCTGAATATTCCAGGGACACAGATAGATTATCCTGTTATGCAGACACTGGAGGATGAAGAATATTACCTGCGGAGAAACTTCTATAAAGAAAAAGACAAAAACGGTTGTCTTTTGATGGATACAGACTCAGATATCCATATGGCTGGTGCGAATCTGATCATCCATGGACATAATATGAAGTCCGGAGACATGTTTGGAACATTGCAGGATTATCAGGATCAGGAATATGGCATGGAGCATAATAAACTGTATCTGTATACCAGAGATGAGAAAAGAGAATATGAATTGATTGCGGTCTTTTTCAGCAAAGTATATTTACAGACAGATCAGGTATTTAAGTATTATCAGTATTTTGGAGGAGAAGATCAGGATGCATTTGACAGCTTTTACAGTAATATCAAGAAGCTGAGTCTGTATGATACAGGGGCAGAAGCCGAGTATGGAGACGAATTCCTTACCTTATCTACATGCGCATATCAGACGAAAAATGGCAGATTTGTTGTAGTTGCCAAAAGAATTGAAGAATAAAGTTACGGTTATTTCAAAAATATTCAAAAAACTATGGTATATATTATAAAAGTATGTTACAATATTTTTTGATATTCTAATGAATAAATGACTAGCTGAAAGGTGGATGACGCTATGGCAAAAGTATTGATCGTAGATGATGCTGCATTTATGCGAATGACAATAAAGCAGATGTTGGAAAAAGGTGGACATGAAGCAATCGGAGAAGCCGGTAATGGTATAGAAGCTGTAAAAAAATTTATTGAACTGAAGCCGGACATAGTGCTTCTGGATATTACCATGCCTGAAATGAACGGTGTAGAAGCACTAAAGAGAATCAAGGAACTTGAACCTACAGCCAAGGTAGTAATCTGTTCCGCAATGGGACAGCAGGCAATGGTTGCCCAGTCAATTCAGTATGGCGCTAAGGATTTCATTGTAAAGCCTTTTGAAGAAGACAGACTGATTGCTTCCATAGATAAGGTTATGAGTCGTTAATTCTACATAAAAAAGACATGGCATTTTATGCAAAGTGTCGAAAATATAAAATAACGGTAGACAAACCGTTATTTTTATTGTATGATAAGGAAAACGTTTTCTGGAAAACGTTTTCTAATACAGCAAGAGCAGAAGGCGGGGATGAAGTGGTATCAATCAGAGATGTTGCAAAACAGGCAGGCGTGGCTATATCCACGGTTTCCAAAGTATTGAACCATTATCCCAACGTAAGTGAGGATACGAAAGCGAAAGTGAATGCGGCAATCGAAGAACTGGGATTTGTTCCTAATTCCATTGCTTCGGCCCTTTCTTCCAAGAAGACCGACCGTGTAGCGCTTTTGTTGGATGTGAACAGACATGTGCAGACAGTAGACGAGATTCCAATGCAATACATTGTGGGAGCAATCAACCGTGCCAAAGAACTGGAAATGGATGTAATTACAGTCTTCTTTACGATGATCCAGGAGATGTCTGTAGAAGAGATGACGAGATATTTTCTCTCCCAGAGTATTGAGGGGCTGATCATATGCGGATTATCCAAACAGGATACAGCACTTCACAAGCTGATTCGTACAGGTAAATTCAAAATTGTCCTCATTGACGCGCCGGGTGTGGCAGAGAACACATCCTGTATCCATATTGATCATGCCAGGGCTCAATATGAAGTTGCCAAAGAAACAATTCTGGAGAACAACTGTCATAGAATATTGTATATAGCCGGTAAGAAGAATGGGTATGTATCAGAAGAGAGACTGCAGGGAATGAAGCAGCTTGCAGAAGAGCTGAAGATTTCATTCTATACAAGAATAGGTAATTTCAGTGAACTTCAGGCAAGAGAGATAACGCTTCGCTATGGAACCAGGAAGGATGCAATCATATGTGCGTCTGATCTGATGGCGATAGGAGCTATGAAGGCACTTACGGATATGGATATTTTCAGACCGGTATGCGGATTTGATGGGATCAGTCTTATGGGATATGCGGGTAAACAGATGCATACAGTGAAACAGGATTTCAGACAGATTGCAGCAGGGGCTGTAGATGAAATGGCGAGACTTATGGCAGGGGAAAGCGGACAGGAGATTATCATGCCGCATAAGCTGATACGAATGGAATATAAGGATGTCATTTCATGAGGTAATGAAGTAAAAATAAGGCATAAAGCATGAAATACAGAGCGTGTTTCATGCATAAGCAATATAAACATGGAAACGTTACCGGCATGCAAAGCAGGTAAATGTAAGAATGGAGGATTCCTATGAGCGTTAAAGCAAACTTAGAAGCAGTAGCACAGAAAATGTATGGTAAGGGTATTAAGGATCTGGCTGACCATGATCTTTATTTTGCCATTCTGCAGATGACCAAAGAAATGATGGAGAATAAGGGAAGAATTCAGGGCAGCAAGAAAGTATATTATATTTCTGCTGAATTCCTGATTGGTAAGCTCCTTTCCAACAACCTGATCAATCTGGGTATCTATGATGAACTGGAAGAAGCTCTGAAAGAAGAAGGAAAAGAATTGAACCGTATCGAAGAGATTGAGCCTGAACCTTCACTTGGCAACGGTGGACTTGGCAGACTTGCAGCATGCTTCCTTGACTCTATTGCTACATTGGGACTTCCGGGAGACGGTATTGGACTGAATTACCATTTTGGTCTGTTCAAACAGGTATTTAAGGACAGAATGCAGACAGCTGAGAAGAATGACTGGATAGAGAGCCAGTCCTGGCTGACCAAGACAGACGTAACTTTCCCTGTATATTTTGGCAAGAAGAAAGTAATGTCCAGATTATATGATATTGATGTTATTGGCTACAACCAGGGCATTAATAAGCTGCATTTATTTGATATTGAAACAGTAGATGAAAGCATTGTAAAAGACGGCATTGATTTTGATAAGAAAGATATTGATAAGAACCTGACATTATTCCTGTATCCTGATGATTCTGATGAAGCAGGACAGCAGCTTAGAATTTATCAGCAGTATTTTATGGTATGTAACGGTGCACAGCTGATCATTAAGGAAATGAAAGAGAATGGCTATGATCTTCACAAGATGAATGAGCATGCTGTTATCCAGATCAATGATACACATCCTACTATGGTCATTCCTGAACTGATCAGAATTCTGACAGAAGAGGAAGGCTTCGAGATGGAAGAAGCAATTGACGTTGTAAGCAAGACCTGTGCATACACCAACCATACAATCCTTGCAGAAGCATTGGAAAAATGGCCTGTTAAGTATTTACAGAAGGTAGTTCCACAGTTAATGCCTATTATCTGGGAACTGGATAAGAGAGCTTCCATCAAATATGATGATCCTAAGGTTCAGATCATTGATAAAGAGATGAGAGTGCATATGGCTCATATTGATATCCACTATGGATTCTCTGTAAATGGTGTAGCAGCAATTCACACGGAGATCTTAAAGGAAACAGAACTGAATCATTTCTATAAGATTTATCCGGAAAAATTCAACAACAAGACAAATGGTATCACATTCAGAAGATGGCTTATGTCCTGCAATAAGGAACTGGCTGCATGCATTACCAGAACAATCGGTGATGGTTGGAAAACAGATGCCAATGAATTAGAGAAGCTGCTTGAACATCAGAATGATGCGGCACTTTTAAATGAAATCAAGGCTATCAAGAAAGATAAAAAGGCTGCACTGGCTGCATATATTAAGGAGAATGAAGGACAGGACATCAATCCTGAATCCATTTATGATATTCAGATCAAGAGATTACATGAGTATAAGCGTCAGCAGATGAATGCTCTGTATATCATTCACAAGTATCTGGAGATTAAGAACGGCAAGAAGCCTGCAACACCTGTCACATTTATTTTTGGTGCGAAGGCAGCTCCTGCATACATCATTGCACAGGATATCATTCATTTACTGTTAGTATTACAGGAAATTGTAAACAACGATCCTGATGTAAAGGACTACATGAAAGTAGTTATGGTTGAGAACTACAATGTAAGCTATGCAGAGAGATTGATTCCTGCCTGTGATATATCAGAACAGATTTCACTTGCATCCAAGGAAGCAAGTGGTACAGGTAACATGAAATTCATGCTCAATGGTGCTGTAACACTTGGAACCAGCGATGGTGCTAACGTAGAGATCAACGAACTGGTAGGTGATGATAACATCTATATCTTTGGTGAGAAATCAGAAGCAGTCATTGAACATTACGCAAAGGCTGATTATGTATCCAAAGACTTCTATGAGAAGAGCAGTGTGATTAAGGAAGCTGTTGACTTTATCGTAAGTGAGCAGACACTTGCAGCGGGTAATGAAGAACGTCTGACAAGACTTCACAAGGAACTGATCAACAAAGACTGGTTCATGACATTGCTTGATCTGGAAGATTACATTGCAACCAAGGACCGCATGTTTGAAGATTACCGTAAGGAAGACATGTGGAAGAAGATGATGCTGGTCAATATTGCAAAAGCCGGATTCTTCTCATCTGACAGAACAATTGCAGAATATAACAGAGATATCTGGAAATTAAAATAAGAACATAAGATTTGTAAGAATCGCTACAGATTGTGACCTGTAGCGATTCTTGCTGTACAGAGAGGCTTACGGAAAAATCTTGACTAGCAGGTCTGTTTATTCTATAATACAGAAGAGTATGCGATAAGCTGTATTCCGCTATAGTTAGGGGGATTGACATGATTAAAAGTATGACAGGCTTTGGAAGATGTGAGATTGCAGAAGGGACACGTAAAGTTACGGTAGAGTTGAAATCTGTAAATCACAGATATCTTGATGTAAATATTAAGATGCCCAAGAAGCTAAGTTTTTTTGAGAGTTCTATTCGAAATGAACTGAAGAAGTATGCACAGCGTGGTAAGATTGATATGTTCATTACTTACGAAGATTATTCTGAGAATAATGTGTGCATCAAATATAATAAGGATATTGCAGCAGAATATCTTGGATATCTTAATGAAATGTCAGAGGAATTCGGACTGGATAATGATATTCGTGTATCTACTCTGTCGAGATACCCGGAGGTATTTTCCATGGAAGAGCAGATGGCTGATGAAGACGAGATATGGAAGATACTGGCAAAGACAATAGATGGGGCATCTGAAGGCTTTGTAGAAAGCAGAATCAAAGAAGGACAGAATCTGGCACAGGATCTGATTGAGAAGTTGGACGGTATGCTGGAACATGTCTACTTTATTGAAGAAAGATCCCCTCAGATTATTGAAGAGTACCGCAGCAAATTACAGGAGCGTGTGCAGGAACTGCTTGGAGATGCTACAGTGGATGAATCACGACTTTTAACAGAAGTGACTATTTTTGCTGATAAAGTATGTGTCGATGAAGAACTTGTACGCCTTAGAAGTCACATAGAGACTATGAAGCAGGAACTGATAGACGGCGGAAGTATCGGACGTAAGCTTGATTTCATAGCACAGGAGATGAATCGTGAAGCGAATACCATTCTGTCCAAGACCAATGATCTGGCGATTTCCAATCGTGGAATAGAGCTAAAGACAGAAATCGAGAAGGTTCGTGAACAGATTCAGAATATTGAGTAGCAGTATGCCTGCTATAAATAAAGGCGGGAAGAGCATTTGGATAAGCTGATTCATATTGGATTTGGCAATATTGTTAATACAGCCAAGATTATTGCCATCGTCAGCCCTGATTCTGCACCGGTGAAGAGACTGGTACAAAAGGCGAAGGAAGATGGAACTGTGATAGATGCTACGCAGGGAAGAAAGACAAAGGCTGTACTGGTCATGGAGGGCAGCAGGATTGTTTTATCGGCATTGCTGCCGGAGACAATAGCGGCAAGAGCGCAGGCTGATATGGAAGGCGCAGAAGAGTTATGATAATATGATACCTTTCAATATAAATGTGAGAGTATCATGATAATAAAAGAAAGAGGTATAGAATATGTTACATCCATCATACACAGATTTAATGAATATCGTAAACGGAGACGTAGAGGAAGGCGAAGAACCGGTTATCAGCAGCCGTTACTCTATCGTTATGGCAACAGCCAAGAGAGCAAGACAGATCATTGGTGGTGAGGAACCATTGGTAGAAATCAAGCAGGATAAGCCACTTTCTATCGCAATTGAAGAGCTTGTTGAAGGCAAGATCAAGATCATGCCAGAGGACTAAGCGGAAGACTGAGAATGAAGATATTGTTTATTTCGCTGGGGTGTGACAAGAATCTGGTCGATTCAGAAGTAATGCTTGGCATGCTTACCGGCAAAGGATATGAAATTACAGATGATGAGAATGAAGCAGATGTGGTAGTTGTGAACACATGCTGCTTTATTGGTGATGCTAAAGAAGAAAGCATTCACAATATTCTTGAGATGGCTGAACTGCGTAAAGCAGGAGATATTAAGGCTTTGATCGTAACAGGCTGTCTGGCACAGCGTTACAAAGAAGAGGTTCAGACGGAGATTCCAGAAGTAGATGCAATTATTGGTACGACTGCAATAGATGCAATTGTAGAGACTCTGGAAGATGTGCTGGCAGGTCAGGGACATAACCATATTGAGGATATTAATCGTACCCCGGTATATGACAAGTCAAGAATTGTTACCACCGGTGGACATTATGCGTATTTAAAGATTGCAGAGGGCTGTGATAAGAGATGCTCTTATTGCATTATTCCCAAGGTACGTGGAAATTACAGAAGTATTCCCATGGAGAGCCTTCTTGCAGAAGCGCGTAAGCTTGTAGAATTCGGCGCAAAAGAACTGATTCTTGTAGCGCAGGAAACGACTTTGTATGGAAAAGACCTGTACGGAGAGAAGAGCCTTCCCAGGCTTTTGCATGAACTGTGCAAAATAGACGGGCTGTACTGGATTCGTATTTTGTATTGTTATCCCGAAGAGATTACGGATGAACTGATCGAAACAATCCGCACAGAAGAGAAAGTCTGTCATTACCTGGATATTCCAATCCAGCATGCTTCTGACAATATTCTCAAACGTATGGGAAGAAGAACAAATCAGGCAGAGCTTCGTGATATGATTGCAAGACTTCGTGAAAGAATTCCTGATATCTGTCTCAGAACGACTCTGATCACAGGTTTCCCTGGTGAGACACAGGAAGACCATGAAGAACTGATGGCTTTTGTTGATGAAATGGAATTTGACAGATTAGGTGTCTTTACATATTCTGCGGAAGAAGATACTCCCGCAGCTGAATTTGAAGATCAGATAGAGGAAGAGATCAAGAAAGACAGACAGGCAGAGATTATGGAACTGCAGCAGGAGATTGCTTTTGAAAAAGCAGAGAATGCAGTGGGGCGTACTGTGCTGGCAATGATTGAAGGCAGGCTTCCTGATGAGAATGCTTATGCAGCAAGAACCTATATGGATGCTCCTAATGTAGATGGTCTGGTATTCGTTCAGACCAGCAGAGAGCTGATGACAGGAGATTTTGTAAAGGTTAAGATAACAGGCTCCTATGAATATGATCTGATTGGTGAGATTGTAGAATAGAGTGTGTACAGACAGCAATACGCAGTAATAGCGTAGGAATGGAGATATGACATGAATTTACCTAATAAACTTACGGTGTTCCGTATGATATTGATTGTTCCTTTTGTAATTCTGTTATTGGGAGGACATGCCGGATGGGGCTGGTTCGATGCAGCGTTTGGCGGTATTGAAGCATATACGGACTATATTGCACTGGTTATTTTCGTCATTGCAAGTCTTACAGATATGCTGGATGGCAAGATTGCCAGAAAGTACAATCTTGTAACGAATTTCGGCAAGTTCATGGACCCGTTGGCAGATAAGCTTCTGGTGTGTTCAGCAATGATATGTCTGATTGACATGGATAGAATTCCTGCATGGATCGTCATCGTAATCATCAGCAGAGAATTTATTATCAGTGGATTCAGACTGGTGGCATCTGATAATCATGTAGTGATTGCAGCAAGCTACTGGGGCAAATTCAAGACCACATTCCAGATGATCATGGTGATTCTGATGATTGCCAATATACAGGCACTGAATATACTGACGCAGATCGTGATGTGGATTGCACTTGCCTTAACGATTATTTCATTGATTGATTATATCGTAAAGAATAAGAACGTATTATTTGATGGAAATATCTAAAACAGAAGAACTCATGCAGCAATGAACTGCTGTATGGGCTCTTTTTTTGTATACCCTGCTTCTGTATTGCGCCAAATGTCAAAACTCGTACTTGAATGACGAAGAGACTTTATGGTATGGTTGACAGGTACGGTTACTGAAATAAGATAAGATGGTAAAGAGTACATGGACGCGTCTGAAGAAATATGAATTAAGTATTGACAAGATAGAACAAATGTTTTAATATCAATATATAGATTGAACGTCTGTTCTAACCAGAGAAGGAGACTGAATATGGAAAGAGAAGAGAAATTAAAGGCATTAGATGCTGCGTTGACGCAGATAGAGAGACAATATGGTAAGGGAGCAGTCATGAAGTTGGGTGATCCATCAGCACAGATGAATGTAGAGACAATCCCTACAGGCTCTTTAAGCCTTGATATAGCGTTAGGATTGGGTGGTATTCCCAAGGGCAGAATCATAGAGATATATGGACCTGAATCCTCAGGTAAGACAACTGTTACCCTGCATATGATCGCAGAAGTACAGAAGAGAGGCGGTATTGCCGGATTTATAGATGCAGAGCATGCATTAGATCCTGTATATGCCAAGAATATCGGTGTAGATGTTGACAACTTATATATTTCCCAGCCGGATAATGGAGAGCAGGCTCTGGAGATTACAGAGACTATGGTACGTTCCGGTGCGATTGATATTGTAGTAGTTGACTCTGTTGCAGCTTTGGTTCCCAAGGCGGAAATTGATGGCGATATGGGAGATTCTCATGTAGGTCTGCAGGCGAGACTGATGTCACAGGCGCTTAGAAAATTAACAGCAGTTATCAGTAAATCCAACTGTACAGTTATCTTTATCAACCAGTTACGTGAGAAGGTTGGTGTTATGTTTGGTAATCCAGAGACTACGACTGGTGGACGTGCATTGAAGTTCTACTCATCCGTCAGACTGGATGTCAGAAGAATAGAGTCCTTGAAACAGAGCGGAGAAGTTACAGGTAACAGAACCAGAGTGAAGGTAGTTAAGAATAAGATTGCACCTCCATTTAAAGAAGCAGAGTTTGATATTATGTTTGGTGAAGGTATTTCACAGGAAGGTGATATTCTGGATCTGGCAGCTAATGTCAATATTGTAGTAAAGAGCGGTGCATGGTATGCCTATGAAGGTAATAAGATCGGACAGGGAAGAGAGAATGCGAAGCAGTATCTGAAAGATAACCCTGAGATATGCAAAGAGATCGAGAACAAGGTTAGAGAGCACTATGGATTACAGGGTGTAGAGAAGCCGGAAGAGAGTCCTAAGAAAGAAACCAAGACTAAAAGTGCCGCAGATACAGCACAATGATTGTGACACGTATAGAGGAAATTTCAAAGTCCAAAGTCAGAGTAACTTTGGACTCGGAATTTTCTCTTGTCATATATAAAGGGGAATTGAAGAAATATCACATCACTGAGAACGAAGAATTCCCCCAGAATCAATATGAACTTTTGCTGACTGTATTGGAGAAGCGTGCAAAGCTGCGCTGTATGAATCTGTTAAAGAGCCGGGATTATACAGTGTATCAGTTAAAGACCAAATTAAAGGAAAATGGCTATCCTGAATTCCTGATTGATACAGCAATTGAATACGTAGCTTCATATGGATATGTAGATGACGAAAGATATACGAGAGCTTATATAGAATCTGTGTCAGGTACAAAGAGCAGGAATCAGATTATGAATGACCTGGTTCGTAAAGGACTGGACAGACAGCATATAGCAGAAGCGTATGAAGAAATCATGGCAGAACACAATGAAGACCCGGAAGAAGATTTGATTCGCAGATACATTGTGAAAAAGCATTATGATGCAGCGACTGCAACTTATGAAGAGAAGCAGAAGCTGATTGCTTTCTTATACAGGAAAGGATTCGGACTGGATAAAATATATAAAATTGTAGATGAAAACAAATGATTTTACCAGCTTTTTACCATAAGACTTGACATAACAGTGTATAAAGGTTAAAATTGTTATGTTGTAGTATCAGCATCTAATTCTTGCGCAGATTGCGCATTTGAATAATATGCGGTCGGAATGTACCCACATTTCGCTAAAGATTGTACAATGAAAATTTAATAAGGAGGTGCTCCTGTACATGCTATACGTAATAGAAGCTATCGTTATGATTGTAGTATGTGCGCTGATTGGTTTTGTTGCTTTTTCCAATTATAAGAAGAATGTAGAAACTACAATTGGAAATGCAGAGGATAAGGCCAGAGAAATTATTGATGAGGCACTCAAGACTGCTGAGACAAAGAAGCGTGAAGGACTTCTTGAAATCAAGGAAGAGTCTATCAAGACTAAGAATGAACTTGATAAGGAGATCCGTGAACGCAGAGCAGAAGTTCAACGCTTTGAAAGAAGAGTTCAGCAGAAAGAAGAGAGCATTGATAAGAAGGCTGATTCTATCGAGAAGAAAGAAGCAAGCCTGAACGCGCGAGAAGAAGAACTTGCGAAGCAGAAAGAAGCTGTAGCGAAGTTAAACGAAGAGCGAGTACAGGAACTGGAACGAATTTCAGGATTAACCTCTGAACAGGCAAAGGAACATTTGCTTAAAATTGTTGAAGACGAAGTAAAACATGAAACTGCAGTAATGATTAAGGAAATGGAAAGCAGAGCAAAAGAAGAGGCTGATAAGAAGGCAAAGGAATATGTCGTAACAGCTATTCAGAAATGTGCTGCTGACCATGTATCCGAGACAACGATTTCCGTGGTACAGCTTCCTAATGATGAGATGAAAGGTAGAATTATCGGTAGAGAGGGTAGAAATATCAGAACTCTTGAAACACTTACTGGTGTGGAATTAATTATTGATGATACACCGGAAGCAGTTATCTTATCCGGTTTTGACCCAATCAGAAGAGAAGTTGCCAGAATCGCTCTTGAGAAGCTGATTGTCGATGGAAGAATTCATCCGGCAAGAATCGAAGAGATGGTTGAGAAGGCACAGAAAGAAGTCGAAGTCATGATTAAGGAGGAAGGTGAAGCCGCTACTCTTGAAGTAGGTGTACATGGTATTCACCCAGAACTCGTTAAACTGCTCGGTAAGATGAAGTTCAGAACAAGCTATGGTCAGAATGCATTGAAGCATTCTATTGAAGTAGCTCAGTTGACAGGTCTTTTGGCAGCTGAATTAGGGCTTGATGTCCGTATGGCGAAGAGAGCTGGTTTGCTTCATGATATTGGTAAGGCAGTTGATCATGAGATGGAAGGATCACATATACAGTTAGGTGCAGAACTTTGTAGAAAATACAAAGAATCACCTATTGTTATCAATGCTGTTGAATCCCATCATGGCGATGTAGAGCCACAGTCACTGATTGCCTGTTTGGTACAGGCTGCAGATACGATTTCCGCAGCTAGACCAGGTGCAAGACGTGAAACTCTGGAAACATATACAACCAGATTAAAGCAGTTAGAAGATATTACAAACAATTTTAAGGGTGTAGAGAAATCTTTTGCTATTCAGGCAGGCAGAGAAGTTCGTGTTATGGTAGTTCCTGAACAAGTTAGTGATGCAGATATGGTATTGATGGCTCGTGATATTGCAAAGCAGATTGAGGCTGAATTGGAATATCCAGGACAGATTAAAGTCAATGTCATAAGAGAATCGCGTGCTGTAGAGTATGCGAAATAAATCCGTTAACTGAATGCAAACCGCCAAGAATCTTAAAGAGATTCCTGGCGGTTTTTTGCGTCTATAGATTTATTGCAGGCTCTGTTTATAAGAAAAATTGTGTAGTATAATGAATAATATATGAATGTAAAGGAGTGGAACGAATGGAAGGTGAAATTAAGCGTCTAAAAAGAGAATTGCAGTGTGAAGGCGCAATTACAAAATATTACAAAGATACAGTACTTCTACCCAATGGAAATACGGCAGTGTGGGATTTTGTAGGGCATAATGGCGCAGCAGCGGTAGTGCCTGTGCTGGAAGATGGAAGACTGTTAATGGTTACGCAGTATCGAAATGCACTTGACCGGTTTACACTGGAGATTCCAGCAGGAGGTCTTAACCCCGGAGAACCTACAATAGATGCGGCAGCGCGGGAACTGAAAGAAGAGACAGGATATTCATGCGGTAGTATTGAACCTCTGATTACGATTCGTACAACCGTGGCTTTCTGCAATGAGAAGATAGACATATATCTGGCAAGGAATCTTCAAAAAGGACAACAGCATCTGGATGAAGATGAATTTGTAAATGTGAAAGCATATGAGCTTGCAGAGCTGGAGACTATGATCTATGATGGAACAATTCAGGATTCCAAAACAATAGCCGCTATCCTGGCATATAAGAACAAATATGTGACACCATATGGAGACAATGTGAAATAAAAGGTATAAGCCGTAATAAAAGGACATAGTATATATAAAAATTGCAAAGACAGAGAAGCATATGGATCATAGATGTATACAAGTCCCAACATTTCACGATATACGGAAAAAAGAAGAGAATACCATACCAAACAGCATGATCTGCATTTTTATGGCAGGATTTTGCCTTGGCATGGTATTTTTTTATTTGTCAGATAAAGCATATGCGAAGGAATCAGGACTCATGGACACCACCCACATTCGTCAGTTGCAGGAATTCAGGGCGAATAAAACGGGGTTATTACAATATGTGGCTGTAAGAAGAATCTGGCAATTCTTTCTGGTGGGATTATGTGCATGTAGTAAGCTGTGTAGTATTTTGTTACAGCTGCTGATTGGGGGATGCGGATTTTCACTGGGCATTTTACTTTTTACGGCAGTATACCGATATAGAGTTATGGGGTTATTTCTTGGAGTAGCACTATTTTTACCTCATTGGATTCTTTATATGGCGATGATTTGCAGAGTTATGCATATTTCACAGCAGAGTGACACAAAATATTACCATAAGATATCGCACATAAAATTACTGATTGACGTAATCTCTATTATTCTTCTCTTAATAGCAGGAATATTATGTGAAACGTATGTGAATCCATATTTGCTGCAAAAAATAGCCGCAGCCCTGTAATTATTTGCAAAGTAGATAGACTATATATAGAATAGACTAGGAAAATGGAACTATATATAGAATGTTATGACAATTATTGAAAAAAATACAAAAATATCTGAAAAAATGTTTGATTTTATGTAAAATCACATATATAATAGAAATAGGCATAAGGGGTAAATTAAATACTTTTTGAGGAGGGTTTTCAGATTTTATGGAAAGAGAAATTGATAACTTTATTTCTTATTTACATAATATAAAGAAAACTTCAAATAATACTGAATTATCATACAAGAGAGATTTAGGCAAGGTGCGCCAGTATTTAGAAGAAAATGGAATAACAGAGGTAAATGAAATTACCGAAGAAGTATTAAATTCCTATATTATGTATTTAGAGCAGAACCATTTTGCCGCCGCAACTGTATCAAGAAATGTTGCATCCATTAAAGCATTCTTTCATTATCTGTGCAAGGAAGGAATCGTGGAGAAAGATGTTTCAGAAGGTTTAAAGGCGCCCAAAATTGAGAAAAAAATGCCTGCAATAATGACACCAGAAGAAGTAGTATGGCTGTTAGAACAACCTAAGGGGGACACCCCAAAAGAAATTCGCGATAAGGCTATGCTAGAGCTTTTATATGCGACTGGAATTCGCGTGACGGAACTGATTACCCTAAAGGTTTCCGATGTAAACATGCAGATGGGATATATTATCTGCAGAGATGGTAGCAGGGAGAGAGTAATTCCATTCGGAGCTGCTGCCAGAAAAGCAATGACTAATTACTTGGAAAAAGCAAGAGATGTTATGTTATTTGACTTACATTCTGATATTCTGTTTGTAAATTGCTCTGGACAACCCATGAGCAGACAGGGATTTTGGAAATTAATCAAATATTATGCAAAGAAAGCGGGTATTACAGCTGATATTACACCCCATACCCTTCGTCATTCTTTTGCCGCACATCTCGTAGAAAATGGTGCGGACTTACGTAGTGTTCAGGAAATGCTCGGACACTCAGATATTTCAACAACTCAGGTATATGCAACATTAACTCACAATAGAATTCGTGAAGTGTATTCAAAAGCACATCCAAGAGGATAGGAATTGAAAAACAGCAAGATTCTCAGTAAAAGAGAGCTTGCTGTTTTTGTATTATATATTTTTATTCATAATCTGCAATTCTGTAGATCAGATCTTCTGTATCTTCCCAGCCAAGACATGCATCCGTGATGGACTTTCCATAGATGTGTTCGCCAATCTTCTGGTTGCCTTCTACCAGATAACTTTCCACCATGACACCCTTTACCATATTACGGATATCAGGATTGTGTTTTCTGGACATCATAACTTCCTTTACAATTCGAATCTGTTCCTTGAACTGCTTGTTGGAGTTGTTGTGATTTGCGTCAACAACGCAGGCGGGATTTAACAGGTCACGTTCATTGTATTTTTCAAGCAGAAGCATTAAATCTTCATAGTGATAGTTGGGAATGCTGTTGCCATGTTTGTTTACAGCACCACGAAGAATGGTATGAGCCAGAGGATTACCGGTTGTATTTACTTCCCAGCCACGATAAATAAATGGATGAGGATGCTGCGCTGCATAAACGGAGTTAAGCATTACATTCAGGTCTCCACTGGTTGGATTCTTCATACCTGCTGGTACATCAAAACCGCTGACAGTCAATCTGTGCTGCTGATCTTCTACAGAACGTGCGCCGATTGCCACGTAGGAGAGAATATCAGATACATAGCCCCAGTTATCAGGGTAGAGCATTTCATCAGCAGCAGTCAGCTGAGACTCGGACATGGCACGAATCTGCATCTTTCTCATGGCAATAAGACCATGAAGGAAGTCAGTGCCTTTTTCAGGATCTGGCTGATGAACGATGCCTTTGTAACCATCACCGGTCGTACGTGGCTTGTTGGTATAGATTCTTGGAATCAGGATCAGCTTGTCTTTTACCTTGTCATTGACTCTGGCAAGTCTGTTTACATATTCGCAGACAGCATCCTCATTGTCAGCTGAACAAGGTCCGATTACAACGAGAAATTTATTAGATTTGCCCGTAAATACATCGGCAATCTCTGCGTCCCGCTGTTTCTTCAATGCCTGAAGCTCTGGTGATACAGGATACTGCTCACGAATCTCGTCAGGCGTAGGTAATTTACGTATAAATTCGAAACTCATAATTTTCCTCCAAATGGTATGACATTAAGCTGCCAAGCAGCCTAATTATATATGATATTATGGCGTAAAGCAAGGATTAAAAGCAAATCAAGGCAGATTTGACTGCACAGAATTCCATAAAAATATCCTCGAAATCCAATCATTGGAATGAGGTATAATACGCAGAAAAGCCGAATGGCAAGAGATACTATGCTGCACGCAAAAGTAATACCTGTCTTACCAAGCCCATGAAGAATGCTGCTTAACATACCGGACAGATACAGGAAAGGACATACAAAAGCCAGGGAACGCAGTTGGCTGGCAGATTCTACACTTTGGAAGAGCAAAAGCCCCAAAGGTTCTGCGAACAGTAAGAAAAAGCACATACATCCAAATCCCATCAGAAGACACAGAACAATGGTAAGGATAGTGGCTTGGCGAATACGTTTTTTGTTACCCTGAGATTGCGCTTCTGCAATAGAAGGAAGAAGCAGAGTTGCAGCAGAACCGGTAATGGCGCAGGGAAACATGACAGTAGGGAAAGCCATACCTGAGAATACACCATATAGAGACAGTGCCTGTGCAGAGCTTAGACCACTTTCTACAAGTCTGACAGGAAGCTGGATCGCTTCGATCGTTGCAAACAGGCTAAGACAGATTCTGTTGAGACTAAGCGGGCATGCCATCTGTAGTAGTTCCCTGCATTTTGACAAAGACAACAGAGAAACGTCGCTGATATCGCAGCTGTGCAGGGAATGCAGATATAGCATGAAGCTGGAAAAGACAGCAGAAGCACATTCTCCTGCAAACAGTCCGATTATGGCAATTGTAAGAGGAAAAGGCTGATTGTTATTCAGAAAAAAACGATATAATATATATACGATGAATACACGGAAAAACTGTTCAATCAGGATAGACCACGAAGGAATACCGGTCTTCTGATATCCATAGAAATAGCCATTTATGCAGGTGTGCAGAGAAGCCATTGGAAATGACAGTGCCAGTATTTTGAGTAAAGAGGTAGTCCTTGGTTCATGGATCAGGCAATCAGCAATCCAGGGCGCATATTGGAAAATACAGATTGCCGTGATAATGGAAAGGGCAAGAGAGAGAAGAATTCCACAGAACAGGTAACTGAAAGCCTGAATCTTCTGCGTTTTCGAAGCAGCAACATATTTGGTGATCGCATTCTGTATACCGGCAGCACAGGCGGCATGGACTAACATGGACACCGGAGTGATGAGTCCAATGATTCCAAGACTTTCCTCCGGAAAGATCCGGGAAAGAAAAATCCGGTAGAAGAATCCAATGATTTTGGTCGCAAAACCGGCAGCAGTCAGGATGATCGTGCCTGATACTAAGGGATTACAAAGGTACTTGCGTGATAATCGCATGGGACACCGCCCTTTGTATTTTTTTATATTGTATGGCAAAGATAGATAAATATGACTTATTGATATACCAGTGAAGATGTGGCAGTTGACAGGAATAAGCGCGAATGGTATGATATGAATCGAACATTTGAACGAATTGCATGCTTGCGAAAGGAGCATATACATATGGGAAAGAAAGTAGTAGTAGGGATGTCTGGAGGAGTGGATTCTTCTGTGGCAGCCTACTTGTTGAAGCAACAGGGATATGAAGTAATAGGAGTCACGATGCAGATATGGCAGGACGAGTCCCAGGCAGCTATGGAAGAACATGGAGGATGCTGTGGACTCAGCGCAGTGGATGATGCCAGACGCGTGGCTCAGAGACTGGATATACCGTATTATGTAATGAATTTTAAACAGGAATTCAAGAAATATGTAATGGATCCTTTTGTTGAAGATTATCTTCATGGAAGAACTCCCAATCCCTGCATTCTGTGCAACCGCCATGTGAAATGGGAAGCGCTGTTGCAAAGAAGTCTGGCGCTTGGGGCAGATTATATTGCGACAGGACATTATGCAAGGATTGAGCAGCTTGCCAATGGAAGATATGTGGTACGTAATTCTGTTACGGCTCATAAGGATCAGACTTATGCATTGTATAATCTGACACAGAATCAGCTTGCGCATACACTGATGCCGGTAGGAGATTATGAGAAGCCGCAGATCAGGCAGATCGCAGAGAGCATTGGATTGCCTGTGGCATCGAAACCTGACAGTCAGGATATCTGCTTTGTACCGGATAATGATTATGCGGCAGTAATTGAACAGGAAGCACCGGACAGGATCCCGGCAGAAGGCAATTTTGTTACAGAGGATGGCAGAGTATTAGGACGTCATAAAGGCATTATTCATTACACGGTAGGACAGCGTAAAGGCTTGAATCTGGCTATGGGACATCCTGTGTTCGTAACAGAGATCAGACCAGAGACCAATGAGGTTGTTATTGGAGAAGCAGGGGACGTGTTTGGAGATACATTGTGGTGCAATGATCTGAATTTCATGGCTGTAGAGGATATTACAGAGCCTGTAGAGGTGATTGCCAAGATAAGATATTCTCACAGTGGGGCGCCATGTATTATAGAGAAAGTAGAAAAAGATAAAGTTAAATGTACATTTAAAGAACCTGTCAGGGCAATTACACCAGGACAGTCGGTAGTATTTTACCAGAATGATTATGTATTTGGAGGCGGCACTATTTTATAGGTGCCGCCTCTCATTTTACAGTCTGATAAATTCAGGAGCGCGTTTTTCAAATATTGTATAATATTGAAAACCACAGTCCTTTAAAATAGTGCAGGCTTTATCAAAGTCAGCACCGACATGTTCTGGTTTGTGGGCATCGGAGCCTACTGTAATGATTTCACCGCCCAGTTCCTTATATCTTTTCAGAATGTCTACACATGGATTAGGCTGACCAAGACCGGAACGGAAGCCGGAGGTGTTCAGTTCAATGCCTTTTCCAGATTCCACAATGGCATGAAGAATCCTGTCAATGATATCAGCGTGTTTCTGATAAGAATAGTTCTGATTTTTAGTTGGACCGTAACGTACAACATAATCCAGATGACCGTATACATCGAAGTATGGAGTCTCTTTTACACATTCCAGGATGGATTCAAAATATTCCTGGTGTGCTTCGTCTTCACTTCTTCCCTCAAAGAATTCAGGATAGTAGGGATCTTTGAGGTTACAGATATGGGAAGAACCGATAATGAAGTCAAAGTCATGATTTTCTGTATAAAATTCGAGTGCATCTCTTAAATGGGGCTGTAATCCCAACTCTACGCCGAACATGATCTGAATCTGACCATAATATTTTTCCCTGAATCTTAACAGATCGTAGAGATAGGAATCCGTATTCAATTCAAAAGTTCCGGATTCGCCGGCTGGATATACGAAGTCAGGATCATAATGTTCTGTAAAGCATATATGTGTCAGCCCAAGGCTGATGGCTTTTTTTATGATCTCCTCCATTGGAGCATCGCTGTCACCGGAGAAGCTGGAATGAAGGTGAAAGTCAGCTTTTAATGCCATGATGATAAACCTCCCTTTTTAAAATTTTATCATATGCTTTATCGTATCATAAATAACACGGATTGAACAGAGTATAGAGGAAATGGAGAAAAATGATATTGCAGAATATTTCAAGATACTATATATGATTGTTGATAAAATATGCTTATAGAAATAAGATATACATTAATTACAAAGAAAACGTTGAAAAAGACAGAACAAAATGCTAGAATACAGTAAAATAACTTACTAACAAAAGTATAAGGAGGGAGATTTTTATAAAAAGAAGAAATCTTGTAGCATTGGCAGGAATGTTGGTTATGTTGGGAAGTGTGCTTCCGGTAAGCGCGGCAGAAAGTCTGGAGACTTTTGACTATGAGACTTATGCAGATACCTATCCTGATTTGAAAGCAGCATTTGGATATGATGCAACAGCACTTTATAATCATTATATGCTTTATGGAAAGGCTGAAGGCAGAGTTGCAACCTTTACAGAAGAGACACAGGTAGCACAGCCGACACAGACAGCTGCTGCAGCAACAACCACTACAACCACAGAGACACTTGACCCGCTTCCGCCACTCAATCCGTCTAAAATGCCGGACTGGTTTGACGCACGTACACCTGTGGAGAGCATGACCAATGCACGTCTTGTAGCAGAATACAATGCACTGGTTCCTTATATGGAAGCATATGATCTGTCTTTTGAAGGTCCTCTGAGCCGTAAGGAAGAACTGCTCAGTGAAATGAACATACGCCTGACCAGATATGATTATTGTGAAGATTATAAGGATGCTTTTGGTGAAGTGGCAGCTGCAGGTATCAAGAAAGATGCGGCATATCAGAGGGCAGCAGCATCTGATATTACACCTTTAAGGGAATTCATGGGCTAAGTACTCGTAATTATAAAAGGAAAAATTTATAGTATTTTTTTAAAATATGACTTGAATTTTGAAACATAATTATGTAGAATAAACTTGCTGATAAAATTTTGTCAATCATTCATGTGTAAACGTGGATATTTTGGACAAGATAAAAATGATAAAATTTAATTTATCTATTTTAGGAGGAAATTAAAATGGCAGTAAGAGTAGCAATCAATGGTTTTGGTCGTATTGGTCGTCTTGCATTCAGACAGATGTTCGATGCAGAAGGATATGAAGTAGTAGCAATCAATGACTTAACAAGTCCTGAAATGCTTGCTCACTTATTAAAGTATGATACAGCACAGGGAACATACAAGTATGCAAAGACTGTTGAAGCTGGCGAGGATTCCATCACAGTTAACGGTAAGAAGATCACAATCTACAAAGAAGCAGACGCTTCCAAGCTTCCTTGGGGAGAATTAAAGGTAGACGTTGTTCTTGAGTGTACAGGTTTCTATACATCCAAGGAGAAGGCTTCCGCTCATATCACAGCAGGAGCTCGTAAGGTTGTTATTTCTGCACCTGCAGGAAATGATCTTCCTACAATCGTTTACAATGTAAACCATGAAACATTAAAGGCTTCTGATACAGTTATTTCAGCAGCTTCTTGTACAACAAACTGCTTAGCACCTATGGCTAAGGCTCTTAACGATTTAGCACCTATCCAGTCTGGTATCATGACAACAGTTCATGCTTACACAGGTGATCAGATGATCCTTGACGGACCTCAGAGAAAGGGTGACAAGAGAAGAAGCCGTGCAGGCGCTTGCAACATCGTTCCTAACTCAACAGGTGCAGCTAAGGCTATCGGCTTAGTTATCCCTGAATTAAACGGCAAGTTAATCGGTTCTGCTCAGCGTGTACCGACCCCTACAGGATCTACAACAATCTTAGTTGCAGTTGTTAAGGGTAAAGTAACAAAGGATCAGATCAACGAGGCTATGAAGGCTGCTCAGACAGAGTCTTATGGCTACAACACAGATGAAATCGTATCTTCTGACGTTATCGGTATGACATACGGTTCCTTATTCGATGCTACACAGACAATGGTAGCTCCTATGGAAGATGGCAATACACAGGTACAGGTTGTATCCTGGTATGATAACGAGAACAGCTACACAAGCCAGATGGTTAGAACAATTAAGTACTTCGCAGAATTAGCTTAATTAATTGTTAATACAAGACCTATCAAGGGTCCGGTCTTATGGACCGGACCCTTTTATATTTTGAGTAGGATAGTAACTGCTCTATTATCAAATGGAGGAATATGACATGGGATTAAACAAAAAATCAATTGATGATATCAACGTAAAGGGTAAGAGAGTACTTGTAAGATGTGACTTTAATGTACCTCTTAAAAATGGTGAAATTACAGATGAAACTCGTATTGTAGCAGCTCTTCCTACAATCCAGAAGCTGATCAACGATGGCGGTAAGGTTATTCTTTGCTCTCACTTAGGTAAGGTTAAGAATGGTCCTAACGAAGGCGAATCTCTTGCACCAGTTGCTAAGAGACTGGCTGAGAAGCTTGGCAAGCCTGTAAACTTCGTGGCAGATTACAATGTAACAGGCGAAGCTGCAACAGCAGCAGTAAATGCAATGAATGAAGGAGATGTTGTATTATTACAGAATACACGTTTCCGTGGCGCAGAAGAAACTAAGAACGGCGAAGAGTTCAGCAAAGAATTAGCTGATCTTGCAGATGTATATGTATGTGATGCTTTTGGTTCATCCCATAGAGCACATGCTTCTGTAGCTGGTGTAACAAAGTTCATCACAGCTAAGGGCGGTGAAAATGTAGTTGGTTATCTGATGCAGAAGGAAATCAACTTCCTTGGCAATGCAGTAGAAGATCCTGTAAGACCTTTCGTTGCAATCCTTGGTGGTGCTAAGGTAGCTGATAAGTTAAACGTTATCTCCAACCTGCTTGAGAAGTGCGATACACTGATCATTGGTGGTGGTATGGCTTATACTTTCTTAAAGGCTCAGGGATATGAAATCGGTAAGTCTCTTGTAGATGATACTAAGATTGATTACTGTAAGGAAATGATGGCTAAGGCTGAGAAGCTTGGCAAGAAGTTACTTCTTCCTGTTGACTCTGTAACAATCGCTGATTTCCCTAACCCTATTGATGCTCCTGTAGAAGTAGAAGTATATGATGTTACTAATATGCCTGCTGACAGAGAAGGCTGTGATATCGGACCTAAGACAGCTGAATTATATGCAGAAGCAGTTAAGACAGCTAAGACAGTAGTATGGAACGGACCTATGGGTGTATTCGAGAATCCTACTCTTGCAAAGGGTACTATCGCTGTAGCTAAGGCTTTAGCAGAGACAGATGCAACAACAATCATCGGTGGTGGTGATAGTGCAGCAGCTGTTAACCAGTTAGGTTTCGCTGATAAGATGTCTCATATTTCAACAGGCGGCGGCGCTTCCTTAGAGTTCCTTGAAGGCAAAGAGCTTCCTGGTGTAGTAGCAGCAGATGACAAATAGTCGCGAATAGCAGACTGAGAAAAGTAAATTACAGACTGTGACCATGCTTGCATGGGAAACAGCCTGTGATTTACTTTGTGAAGCGCAACGCGCACGAGGAAATGCGAAGCATTTTCGAGTCAGTCAGCGCAAAATTCATAAAAGTAGGAGAATACAACAATGGCAAGAAAGAAAATTGTAGCCGGCAACTGGAAGATGAATATGACTCCAAGCGAGGCTGTTAAATTAGTTGCTGAATTAAAAGATTTAGTAAAAAATGATGATGTTGATGTAGTATATTGTGTACCTGCAATTGACATTGTACCTGTTGTAGAAGCAGTAAAAGGTACAAATGTAAAAGTTGGTGCTGAGAATATGTATGTAGAGGAGAAGGGCGCTTATACAGGCGAAATCGCTCCTGCTATGTTAGTAGATGCTGGAGTATCCTATGTTATCATTGGACATTCAGAACGTCGTGACTACTTTAAGGAAGATGATGCTTTCTTAAATAAGAAAGTATTAAAGGCATTTGAGCATGGTTTAACACCTATCCTTTGCTGTGGTGAGTCCTTAGAGCAGAGAGAAACAGGCGTAACTATGGATTGGATTCGTTTACAGATCAAATCTGATTTAGTAGGTGTAACTGCAGATCAGGTTAAGTCCATGGTAATTGCATATGAACCTATCTGGGCTATCGGCACAGGTAAGACAGCTACAACAGAGCAGGCTCAGGAAGTGTGCAAGGGGATCCGTGATTGTATCGAAGAGATGTATGATACAGATACAGCAGCAGCAGTACGCATCCAGTATGGTGGCTCTGTAAATGCAGGTAATGCGGCAGAATTGTTTGCACAGCCTGACATTGATGGCGGTCTTGTAGGTGGTGCATCACTGAAGGCTGACTTTGGCAAAATTGTTTGCTATAAGTAGATATTGTAATATAATATAAAATATGTCAGCGCAGTAAAATAAAAGGAAGCTGAGAGGCTTCCTTTTATTTTTGCTATAATTTAAAAATCATATCATGGTTAATCTGTTTGGCATTCTGAATGATGTCTTTTTCCTGGCTTTTTAGATAGAGCTGCAGCTGTACCAATTCTCCATCATCAAATCCCTTTGAACTTAATACATTACGGCTTGGTAAAACGAGTTCGGCAAAGTCTCTTCCACGTTCTGTCTTTCTTTCAAAAGAAACGTGTATCAGTTTGCCTTTTTTGCCGGGGAGAAGTCCCGTGTGTGTCATTGTGATTTTATCGGGATCACGCAGGGTATTGTTCATGATCGTACCTCCATCTCTTATCTGATAAGTTTATTTTACAACAAAAGCTCTTCCTAAAAAAGTGGTAATATGCTACTATTTATATGATTGTTCCAGATTATGTGAATCAATCATCAATCTATGAGAAAATAATTGAGGGATTTATGAAAAAGATAAACTTAAAGGAAGTATTTCACTCTCGTAAAAAAGCACTGATATTACTGGCATTTGTGGCAATTATTGTTGGAGTTCTGATTTTTAACTGGCTTTATTTTGAAGAAATGTTATCGGAGAACCGGACGGCGAATAACCGTCAGGAAGAAGTGGTAAAAATAGCGCAGCAGATGCAGGAAACTTCTGATAGTCTGGCATATCTGGTAAGAAATTATGTATTTACAGGTGACATACAGTATTTTGAAGATTATTGGAGTATGGAGCTTCATGGAGAAGGCAGAGAGGATGTTGTCAAGAAACTGCGGAGTTACCATTTTGATAATGAGGAACATAAGAATCTCAATATTATTTTGGATCGTTGTGATGAGTTAAAGAAGCAGGAAGTGTATGCAATGTGGCTTGCTTTGGCCCAGTATCATGTGCATGCGATTGACTATGCTGATGAAGAGCTTCAGGGTTATATTCGATATGTGGAGAATTATGATAAGCTTCCCATGCATGAGGATAGGAATGAACCCGTGATGGGGCAGAAACAGGATGCAATAGACTACTTGTCCGGTGAAGAGTACAGCTATTGTACCCAGCAGCTTTTCAATGCAATAGATGAATTTGTCAGCCAGGAACAGAACAAGCTGGACAATATTGCACAGCAGAATCGTTCTATCTCCAACAGGGCTATTTTGTTCCAGGGAATGTGTATAATTCTGGTTATTGTATGTATTGTTCTGATTTTCCTGCAAAATCATAAAATGTACTCATTGAGAAGTCTGAATGCAAATATTGTATCGGCAGTAAGTGAAGAATATCGCCTGATTGCGCTTGTAAATCTCAAAACTCATCAGGTTACTTGTCTTAAAGATAGCATGGGTGACTGGGAAAAGGATGGTAATACCGCAGAATTGGGAGAAATATTCGACAAATATATGAATAACCAGGTGGCAGTGGCTTATCAGGATCAATATATAAGAACTGTACAGCCACAGAATATTATTCGCAAATTTGATGAGGGACAGGCTGTTGTTTCGTGCCTGTATAAGAATAATGCGGACGAATGGATCATGCTGGATATAACGAAGTCTCAGGAATATTCGAAGCAGAATCCAATCGTAGTATTTACTTACAAAAATGCAGGGGAGATTATCCAGCAGCAGAAAGAGCAGAGACAAAGAGATGAGATGCTGATGTATTTCAGCAGAGATTTCTTTGAAGTGTATGTGGTTGATCTCAAACAGGGCTCTTATGAAATTATCCGTTCGGCGGAGAGATATGGTAATTATATTAAGAATCTTACAGGTGATTTTGTGCAGTTAATGGAGCTTGCAATTGTATCCTGGACAAAACCGCCATACCGTGATATGTTTCGGCAGTTGATTGATATGGAAGATATTAAAAAACAATTTGATACCGGAACTAAGAAAATCGAGTTCATATACGAATCATATGATGAAAAATGGAAAAGTCTTCAATGCTTTCCGGTGCCGGAGTATGGACCTGGTAATGAGAAGATGATATTTGCATTGCAGGATTATACCGAAGAGATGCAGATAAGAACCAATGAAGTACTTGCTTCAGAGGCGATGAACAGTATATATACGCTGGTGGTTTTCAGAGATTATGAAGCTAATCGGTATGAGTGTATACACAGTGCGGATAAATTTCTAAGTGAGTTACCTGATAAAGGCAACTATGATGATCTGCGTCAGTATATTCTGAGCATCATCCATGATGATGACAGGGAAAAATATCTCTCGGAGATATCAGATGAGAAGTTCAATCGTGAGGGCAGAGCTGAATGTGAATTCAGGTTAAAGGATAAAGACGGCGAATATCATTATTACCATGAATATATTACCAGAGTAGAAGTGCCATCCGGTTCCAGAATGGTTATTCTTGTAAAAAATATTGATGAATCAAAAATGCATGAGATCTACAAGGCAGAGCAGTTACAGAAAGAAATCCGGACAAAAGAAAAGGAACTGGAAATGACGAAGCTGCTTGCCAAGAAAAGTAAGGATCTGGAGAAGGCATTGAAACAGGCGAAAAGTGCCAATGATGCCAAGAGCCGGTTTCTTTCCAATATGTCACATGATTTGAGAACGCCTATGAATGCAATCCTTGGTATGACCTATCTGGCAAAGAAGCATGTAACTGATGAAACAAAGGTGAATAAATGTCTGGATACCATATTGTCATCCTCTGAAAACATGCTGGCACTGATCAATGATGTCCTTGACATGAACAAAATCGAGAGTGGAGTGATCGAATTACATGAGAAGCCTGGTTCATTACGCAAACTGATAGATGATGTGGAAGTTATATTCAGAAATAAATGCGAAGCAAATCAACAGGAATTAATGATTCGATATGATGAGCTGCGTTATCCGAATGTAAAGATGGATGAGCTGCGCATGAAACAGATTCTTATGAATCTGTTGTCTAATGCAGTGAAATATACACAATCCTTTGGCAAAGTATCCATGCAGGTCTCGCAGGATGAACCGGACAGCAACCAGATATGCTGTACCAGATTTACCATTATGGATAATGGAATCGGTATGAGCGAAGAGTTTGTCAAGAAAGTATTCCAGCCTTTTGAAAGAGAAGATACGATTCTGTCAGATAAGGTGGAGGGTACTGGACTTGGAATGGCAATTGTCAAGAATCTGGTTGATATCATGAAGGGAACCATAGAAGTAGACAGCATGGTGAATGTAGGAACCAAAGTAATTGTAACACTGCCACTTGGGGTTGCTGCACAGACGCAGGAGGTTACAGTTCAGGAGAAGAATACCATGCAGTATACTTATCCTGGTAAACATATTCTTATTGTAGAAGACAAACGAATCAATATGGAGATCGTGAAAGGTTTCCTGGAAGATACAGAGCTGATTATTGACGAAGCCAGAAATGGTAAAGAGGCATTAGAAAAGGTGGAAGCATCAAGGGAAGGTACATATGATCTGATTTTTATGGACATTCGCATGCCTGTTATGAAAGGTGATGAGGCTACAATGAAGATCAGAGCACTGGATAGAGAAGACTGCAAGCGGGTGCCTATCATTGCAATGACTGCAAATGCCCTGGAAAGCGATGTGGAGAATTCGTATCAGTGCGGCATGAATGGTCATATATCCAAGCCTATTGAACCGGATGAGGTATATCGGTGTCTGAATAAATGGTTGATGGGAGACAGTAAAATTGAACAGTGATATAAGTGAATGCAGGTTATGCCCGAGAAATTGTGGAGTAGACAGAACACAGGGATTGAAAGGGTATTGTGGTATGTCCGGGGAGATCCGGCTGGCAAGAGCCGCTCTTCATATGTGGGAAGAACCATGTATTAGTGGGGTGAACGGATCGGGAGCTGTGTTCTTTTCGGGATGTCCACTTAGATGCGTCTACTGCCAGAATCACAGCATTGCATTGGGAAATATAGGAAAAGCAGTTACTTTGGACAGGCTTGTAGATATTTTCTTTGAATTAAAAGAAAAAGGAGCCCATAATATTAATCTGGTTACTCCGACACACTATGTTCTGCAGATTGCAGAGGCATTGCTCCGGGCCAGGAACAAAGGGCTGGAACTGCCGGTTGTATATAACACAAGCAGCTATGAGAATGTAGAAACTCTGAAGCTGCTGGATGGACTGATAGATATTTATCTGCCTGATTTTAAATATTACAGTCCTGAACTTGCAGCCAGATATTCCCATGCGCCGGATTATCCACAGGTTGCAACCGCAGCAATCCATGAAATGCTACGGCAGACCGGCAAGCCTGTGTTTGAAGAGAATATGCTGCGACGGGGGGTAATTGTAAGACACTTGGTATTACCAGGGCATACCAAAGATTCTATGGCAGTGGTAAGCCATTTGCTGCAGGAATATGGAAATGACGTCTATGTCAGTATTATGAATCAGTACACACCTATGGAGAGTCTGGAAGGGTATCCTGAGTTGAAAAGAAGAGTAACAGACAGAGAGTACAACAAAGTAATTGATTTTGCCCTTGATGCAGGGCTGGAGAATGGCTTCGTGCAGGAAGGAGATACTGCTAAGGAAAGCTTTATCCCTGACTTTAGCTATGAAGGTGTATGAGAAGATAAGAAAGGAACAGGTGAGATTGATGTATCAGAATTACATTTTTGATTTGTATGGAACGTTAATAGACATTCATACAGATGAGAGCAGTAAGAATTTTTACAAGAAATATGTAAAATGGCTAAGAAAACAGAGGTATTATTTTGACTGGAAACAGTTCCGCAGTTCATTCTTGCGAATCGAACAACAATATCGCAGCCAACTTAGCAAGCATCATAATCCTGAGATTCAGATAGAAGATGTTTTCCGGGATGTATTTCGTGAAAAAGGCTATGAACTGGACGCAGAGGAGATATTGTGGCTGAGTGAGAGCTTCAGGAGAATTTCACTGATTTATTTACGATTGTTCCCGGATACGTTACAGTGTCTGGATGCATTGAAAAAGGCTGGCAAACATATTTATCTTCTGTCCAATGCGCAGAGAAGCTACACTTGGCAGGAACTGGAGATAAGTGGGATCCTTCCCTTTTTTGATGGCGTATTGATATCTTCTGATGAGGGATGTATGAAACCGGATACTGATTTCTATGATATTTTATGTGAGCGTTATCATCTGGATAAAAAGGAATCTGTTATGATAGGAAATGAATTGCGCTCTGATATGGCGGGGGCAAAGGCGGCAGGCATAGATGGATTTTATTTGAACCGCCTGGCAGTATTTCATGAACCGGAACAGGCAGATTACCGTTATGTATCAAAGAACGGCTCTTTGATGGAAGTGTTAATTCAGACAGGGGTAATAGAACATGCTGGCCAGGGCTGATTTTTTATCACTTAATTTTGTGAAAAAGGAAGATTATACAGGCAGTTACCAGGGAATGCGCTATATGCTGCATCAGGCGGAGGTAGAAGAAGAGAAGAAGCTTCAGATTTATCTGTGGCCGGAACCATTTTGCTTCGATGTAACGCCAGAGGAACAGAAGATCTCAGAAATGTTTCCTTTCAGTGAAGATGGACTGGCACAGGGAATTGACTGGATGAATGAACAGTATGAGTCTGTTCGCAGACATGAAAAATAGAAATAACAGGAAAGTAACAAAAAAACAACCCACATGACGGTATGGGTTGTTTTTCATTTACTCTATATTCAAGAATTAAGCCATCTGGTTTACAGCCTTGGATAAACGAGAAACTTTTCTGGAAGCGTAGTTCTTGTGATATACGCCCTTGGAAGTAGCCTTATCAATAACGCTGGTAGCGTTTAATAAAGCAGCTGCTGCAGCTTCCTTATCGTTAGCCTCGATTGCTGTATAAACTTTCTTAATAGCAGTCTTAACACCAGACTTGATAGCCTTGTTTCTGTCAGCCTTTGTTCTGTTAACAAGAATTCTCTTCTTTGCAGATTTGATGTTTGCCATGCTTAACACCTCCATTTCGTGAATTGATATATCAATTACTGTTTCATTAAATCCGGACACGGACGTTCTAATGTAAACATACTCATTTATTGTAATTTATGGAACCTTTTCTGTCAATACATATTTCAAAAAAACTATGGGAAAAATGTAACTGAATGTTACTGTACACAGATAGAATGCCGCGAAGTGTTTTCATGCAGATTATGCATGAAAATCACGAGTTTGCATGCGCCAAAATCAATGTAATTGATTTTGTGTGCATAAATTGTTGATGGAACGAGGTACGAGTGAACAGTAACAACTGAATCGTTACGAAAAATATAAGAAAGGACAGAATATCTATGCAGCAATTTCAAGTCAGAACTGATCTGGCACTTGAGGCAACAGAAAGTGTGAGAAAACAGGAAGCAGGTAACATTCGGGGCGTTGTCATGGAGGAATATGATGTGCTGGAGGATGTCCATATTACAAAGGTGGAGATCAAAAGCCGAAACGCGCAGAAGAGTCTGGGAAAGCCTATAGGTACTTATATCACGCTGGAAGCTGCATCTTTACAGGAAAATGATGAGGATTACCACCGGGAAATCTCAGAAGAGCTGGCAAGACAATTAAGAAGTGTGCTCCCTGCTGTAGGAGAAAAAGAACAGTCCATATTGATAGTAGGACTGGGTAACAGAGATGTTACGGCAGATGCATTAGGACCATGCACGGTGGACAACCTGTTTATTACCAGACATATTATTAGAGAATATGGAAAGAAAGCATATCATGCACAACGAATGCATGAAATCAGCAGTCTTGTTCCGGGGGTTATGGCGAAAACAGGCATGGAGACTTCTGAAATCATCAAGGGAGTCATAACTCAGACAGAGCCGGACATAGTTATAGTAATAGATGCGCTGGCTGCACGCAGTACGAAAAGACTGAATCGTACGATACAGATTACAGATACTGGGATTCATCCAGGGTCAGGCGTAGGCAATTATCGAAATGCACTGACGAAGGAGAGCCTTGGTGTGCCGGTCATTGCGATTGGAATTCCAATGGTAGTAGACGCCGGAACGATCGTGTGTGATGCACTGGAGCAGATTTCCAGAGAATCCCTGGAGTATTTCAGGAATAGTGAAGATACACAACTTCATAATATGTATGTAACGGCGAAGAACATTGATGAGACTACGAAGAGACTTAGTTTCACGATATCAGAAGCCATTAATATAGCCTTGGACATGGAATATGAATGGAATGGGGAATGAGCCTTCCTATAAGGGAACAGGAGGAATCGGAATTTCGGTGAAGATCAGGAATAGAATAAGTACATTGCTGTTGATCCTGCTATGCCTGTGTCTGGGCATACAGGCATCAACAGAAATCAGGGAGGATTCGCAATGGACTGACAGACTGAATAAAGCATTGTCCTGGAAGTGCATGGATCTATGGTGCCCTTCCTTCAATTATGCAGATTATGGATGGTATCAGGACAATCTTGCAGAACAGATCCGTGGGGCAATCTGGAGGGGAATACCATTATACATTTTCCTGCAGGAGCAGGAGACTTGTATGGCGTATACGCAGTCAGAACCAGTATATGATGCTTCTATCATATTACAGCAGACCAGGGATGAAGAAGATGCACTGCAACGTTCTGTACAGGCAGAGAATGAAGAAGCTCTAAGAGATCAGCAGAATCCAGAGGTAGAACAACCCCTGCAGGAACAGGAGCCGGATCAGAAGCCAGATCAGTACAGCGCCCAGACAACAGGAGCGTTCTGGACAGAGTTTGTTCCGGTAAAAGAAAAAGCAGTAACGTATCTGCCGCAGCAATTGATAGATCCCCAATTTATCAAAAAGGAGTTTTATACAGAGGATGCCACGACCAGCATAGATATGGATAAATTGCAGGTGGATAAGCTGCTGGGGTATGATGCGGCTCTGAAGCAGGATGCCACAGCGCCTCAGATACTGATCTATCATACACATTCTCAGGAGGCATATGCGGATTCTGTACCGGGGGATGTTTCTGATACCATTATGGGTGTTGGCGAATATCTGACCACAATATTGCAGAAGCAGTATGGCTATAATGTACTGCATCATCTGGGTCAATATGATGTGGAAAGCAGGGATTATGCATATTCCAACGCAGCGCAGGGACTGGAAGAGGTGCTGGCACAGAATCCTTCCATAGAAGTGATGATTGATCTGCACAGGGATGAAATGAGAGAAGATGTAAGGCTGGTGACAGAGGTTCAGGGTAAGACTGTAGCACGCTTTATGTTTTTTAACGGGTTAAGTTATACCAAAGAGCGGGGAGAGATTACCTCGCTTCCCAATCCGTACATACAGGAGAATCTGGCTTTTGCTTTCCAGATGAAGCTGGCAGCAGAAGAATATTATCCGGGTCTTACCAGAAAAAGTTATCTCAAAGGTTACAGATATAATCTCCAATACAGACCCAAAAGCCTTTTGATCGAACTCGGGGCGCAGACCAATACTGTGGAGGAAGCCATGAATGCGTGCTTACCCATGGCGCACATACTGGACATGGTGTTGCGCGGAGAGATGCAGGAATAGTGGATAGACGTAGACAATCAGGGTTTTGATGTGTTATAATCTATTCAATTGCGACAACCAGCAGGTGTCGGACAGATAGATGTACTCTCAGAATGCTTCATTTAGAAGACTCCGAGAGTACATATAGGAAGTATGGAGGAAGATTATGTCACATATAGACCAGAGTAAAATCAGAAATTTCTGTATTGTTGCACATATTGATCATGGCAAATCGACTTTGGCAGATAGAATTATAGAGAGAACAGGTCTGCTGACCAGCAGAGAGATGCAGGAGCAGGTACTGGATAACATGGATATCGAGAGGGAGAGAGGTATCACCATTAAGGCGCAGACAGTCAGAACTGTATACAAGGCGCAGGATGGGGAAGAATATATTTTTAATCTGATTGACACACCGGGACATGTTGACTTTAACTATGAGGTCAGCAGAGCTTTGGCTGCCTGTGATGGTGCGATTCTGGTAGTAGATGCTGCCCAGGGTATCGAGGCACAGACACTGGCTAACGTATATCTGGCACTGGATCATGATCTGGATGTATTTCCGGTTATTAATAAGATTGATCTGCCCAGCGCACAGCCTGAATGGGTGAAGAATGAGATAGAAGATGTGATTGGAATTGAGGCACAGGATGCACCTTTGATTTCTGCAAAGAACGGTATAGGCATTGATGAAGTGCTGGAGGCAATTGTTCATAAGATCCCGGCACCTAAGGGGAGTGCGGATAATCCATTACAGGCTTTGATATTTGACTCTTTGTATGACTCTTATAAGGGCGTTATCATTTTCTGCCGTATCATGGAAGGTACAGTGGCTAAGGGAACGAAGATTCATATGATGGCGACCGGAGCGAATGCTGATGTAGTTGAGGTAGGCTATTTTGGTGCTGGTCAGTTTATTCCCTGTGATGAATTATCAGCCGGTATGGTAGGTTACATTACAGCATCTATTAAGAATGTAAAGGATACAGCGGTAGGTGATACGGTTACAGATGCAGAGAATCCCTGCAAAGAACCGCTTCCCGGTTATAAGAAAGTACAGTCCATGGTATATTGTGGTCTGTACCCTGCGGATGGAGCCAAATACCCGGATTTACGTGATGCATTGGAGAAATTACAGTTAAATGATGCTTCTTTGTATTATGAACCGGAGACATCAATTGCACTTGGTTTTGGATTTCGTTGCGGATTCCTAGGACTGCTGCATCTGGAGATTATTCAGGAGAGACTGGAACGGGAATATAATCTTGACTTGGTAACGACTGCGCCGGGCGTTATTTATAAAGTATATAAGACTAACGGAGATGTGATAGAACTGACCAATCCATCCAATTTACCTGACCCTTCAGAGATTGATTATATGGAAGAGCCTATTGTAAATGCTGAAGTCATGGTAACAACAGAGTATATAGGTTCTATTATGGAACTTTGTCAGGAGAGAAGAGGACGTTATCTTGGCATGGAATATGTAGAGGGAACCCGTGCGCTTCTGAAATATGAGCTGCCGTTGAATGAAATTATCTATGATTTCTTTGATGCATTGAAATCCCGCTCCCGTGGGTATGCATCTTTTGACTATGATATCAAGGGATATGAACAGGCAGAGCTTGTAAAACTGGATATTCTCATCAATCATGAAGAAGTGGATGCGCTGTCCTTTATCGTGCATAAGGATTCTGCTTATGAACGTGGCAGAAAGATGTGTGAAAAATTAAAGGATGAGATTCCAAGACACTTGTTTGAGATTCCCATTCAGGCTGCTGTTGGCGGCAAGATCATTGCACGTGAGACAGTAAAGGCTATGCGTAAGGACGTACTTGCCAAGTGCTACGGCGGTGATATTTCACGTAAGAAGAAGCTTCTGGAGAAGCAGAAAGAGGGTAAGAAGCGTATGCGCCAGGTGGGCAACGTGGAGATTCCTCAGAGTGCATTCATGGCTGTATTAAAGCTGGATGACGATAAATAAAATGAAAGTGGGAGGGATGTGTATGAAGACGCTAAGCGTATATATTCACATCCCTTTTTGCGTGCATAAATGTAATTATTGTGATTTCTTATCAGCACCTGCAACAGAAGCTGCAAGAAAGCAATATGTAGAAGCACTCAAAAGGGAAATTATGCAGGAATCCCTGCAATATAAGGAATATTCTGTAGATACTGTGTTCTTTGGAGGCGGAACGCCCTCTATTCTGAAAGGTGAAGAGATCGCAGAATGTATGGAGACATTAAGACAGTATTATCAGGTATCACCTGATGCAGAGGTAACACTGGAAATGAATCCGGGAACTGCGGACAGGAATAAACTACAGATACTGAAAAAGGCGGGAATCAACAGACTAAGTCTGGGACTACAGTCAACAGGGGATTCCCTGCTGCGGATTCTGGGAAGGATTCATACCTATGAAGAGTTCCTACAGGTTTATCAGGATGCAAGAGAACTGGGATTTGATAACATTAATATAGACCTTATGTCCTCGCTGCCTGGACAGTCAATACAGGACTGGGAAAAGACATTAAAGAAAGTGCTGGCTTTGGAACCGGAGCATATTTCAGCATACAGTCTGATTCTGGAAGAAGGCACACCTATGGGAGATCATCCTGACAGATATCCGCCGATTCCGGAAGAAGAGGCTGACAGATGTATGTATCATCTGACCAGAGAGCTGATGGCACAGAACGGATATGACAGATATGAAATATCAAATTATGCAAAAAATGGCAGATTATGCAGACACAATGCAGTGTACTGGACAAGAGGCAATTATGTGGGATTTGGTCTGGGTGCGTCTTCCATGGTAGAGAACTGCCGTTGGAAAAATACAGAGAATATGGAGCAGTATCTACAGTTCAACAGTCAGGAACAGTCGGTAAAAGAAGATTGTCATGAACTGGATATAAAAGAATGTATGGAAGAATTCATGTTTCTTGGACTTCGCATGATGCAGGGTGTGTCTGTATCTGAATTTCAGATTTTGTACGGACATACTATAGAAGAGGTCTATGGAAGTGTACTTAATAAATGGCAGAATACAGGTTATTTGATAAGACAGAATGGCTATATCAGGCTTACAGAGAAAGGAATAGACGTCAGCAATGTGATTATGGCAGATTTTCTGCTGGATTAGGCTGTAAATTTGCATTTATATTTTGTGGAAAGGCACAGAAGGGGTATTTTTCTCATAGAATAGTAGAAAGACTTGCGGGGGCGTACCTTGAAAACCTTTCAACAGCCATTATCAGCAAAGGATGAAGCCTGTTATCTTCAGATCATGCAGAGCGAAGACAGGCAGGCAGCTTTGGAGGCGCGCCGGATATTGATTGAGAGAAACCTGCGTCTGGTAGCACATGTTGCCAAGAAGTATGCAGGAGCCGGGGAAGAGATGGAGGATCTGATATCCATAGGAACGATAGGGCTGATCAAGGCGATTTCGACATTTAGACCTGAAAAAGGCAGCAGACTGGCGACATATGCTGCAAAATGCATAGATAACGAATTACTGATGATGTTCCGGGCAAGAAAGAAGACCATGAGGGAAATTTCACTGTATGAACCGATTGGGACGGATAAAGAGGGAAATGAGATCAATCTATTAGAGGTATGTGTGCAGGAACAGGTTGATGTGGTGGAAAGGCTGGATACCTCTGATAAATTAAGAGGTCTTGCCGGACTTATCAACGAAAAGTTAAATGCCAGAGAGCGACAGATCATCATGCTTCGCTATGGACTGATCAACGGTCATGAAAAAGCACAGAGAGAAATAGGTGCAATGCTTGGAATATCCAGAAGTTATGTCTCAAGGATTGAGAAGAGAGCACTTGAGAAGTTAAGAGAAGGACTGGAGGAAAAAGGAGTCCGTTAGTACGAGTTTTTACATTTCAGTACGAGTTTTTACATTTGGCTTGAGATGGAATCACGGATATGTTATAACTACCCATACTTTAATAGAGAAAGGTTATGACATATGTATAGTAAAATTTATACAGGAGCAATCAGCGGTATTGACAGTCTGATTGCTACAGTAGAAGTGGACGTGTCAACAGGCATGCCCACTTTTGAAATGGTAGGTTTATTAAATCATGAAGTGCGGGAAGCCAAAGAAAGGGTCAAGGTCGCACTTAAAAATACCGGTATTGAGATACCACCCAAAAGAATCACGGTGAGCATCTCTCCCGCAGATATGAGAAAGGAAGGTGCCGCATACGACTTGCCTGTGGCGGTAGGAATGCTGGTTTCACTGGGACACCTGCTGGCAGAACGCATACAGGATACGTTGATTGTAGGAGAGCTGGGACTGGATGGAACCGTGAAGCCTGTGAAAGGAATCCTGCCTATTGTGCGAAAGGCGAAGCAGGAAGGGCATAAAAGGTGTATTGTACCATTGGAAAATGCAAAGGAAGGTGCAATTATTAAGGATATTCAGGTGATTGGCGTGAGATCCTTACAGGAGACCATTGATTATTTGATTCTACAGGAGAAAGACAAAGCTTCCTTCCTTGTACCGGCTGAATATGACAATGATACAGACACAGAAGAAGATTCCTATGATGTGGATTTTGCAGACATTAACGGGCAGGAGACTGTGAAAAGGGCAATGGAAGTGGCGGCAGCAGGGTTTCATCATATTCTGATGATAGGACCGCCGGGAGCCGGTAAAACGATGATGGCGAAACGCCTGCCTACAATACTGCCCGACCTGACAATGGAAGAAAGTCTGGAAGTATCTACGATTTACAGCGTGGCAGGGCAGTTGGATACTCAGAAAGCTCTGATTACCAGAAGACCTTTTCTTTCTCCACATCATACGATCTCGGAACAGGCACTGGCAGGGGGCGGCAGGATACCCAAACCGGGAGTGATCTCCCTGGCGCATCGAGGTGTCTTGTTTATGGATGAACTGCCGGAATTTCGAAGGGGAGCACTTGAAATTCTGCGGCAGCCACTGGAAGATAAAGAGATACATATAGCCAGAACATATGGAAGCTTCACATATCCTGCGGATTTCATGCTGGTTGCAGCACTTAATCCATGTCCCTGCGGTTTCTTCCCGGATAGAAATAAGTGCAGTTGTTCAGATAATGAAGTGAAGAGATATTTAAACCGTATCTCTGGTCCTATTCTGGATAGAATTGATGTAGCCATAGAGACACCAAGAGTAGATATCCGCCAGCTTGCAACAACACAGAATAATGAAAGCAGTGCCGCAATCAGACAGAGGGTATTACATGCACGGGAAAAGCAGAGAATCCGTTATACAGGAACAAAATATCGGTTCAACGCAGAACTAAGTTCTGGAGATATCAAAAAGTTTTGTCCTCTGGGAGAGAAAGAACAGGAACTGATGGAGCAGGCATTTCATCAGATGAATCTGTCAGCCCGTGCCTATCATAAAATTATAAAAGTAGCCAGGACAATAGCTGATCTGGATGGCACTGACGACATCGAATATGAGCATCTTGCAGAAGCAATCTGCTACCGGACCAATGATGCCAAGTATTGGAACGGAGGAAACTGAACATATGGCATATAATATAGAAGAAACACAGGACATCCCCTATGCTGCATGGCTGGATTCCATCCCGGGATTTGGAAGAAGCAGGTGTTACCAGCTTGTAGAAACAGCAGGTTCTGCCAGAAATGCATACGAGATGCCAGATTCGGATATTGCCTTTTTACTGGGTGCAAAAGCATTGGCAGTATGGCAGCAGCACAGGAAACTGAAAGAACCGAATGCCTTATATGAGACATACCTGCATCAGGGAATCTCTTATGTATATTATAAAAGCAAGGAGTATCCACAGAAGCTGCGAAATATTCCAGATCCGCCTTTTGGTATCTATTATAAAGGAAGCCTTCCTGATCCTGCATATCCTGCGGTAGCAATGATCGGAGCCAGAAGATATAGCGACTATGGCAGGAGTATGGCAGAATTATTTGCCAGAAGATTTGGACAGGCTGGCATTACCGTAATCAGTGGCATGGCAATGGGAATTGATGGCATCAGTCAGAGGGCAGCAATCAATGCCGGGGGAATATCCTATGGAGTATTGGGATGTGGTGCAGATGTAATTTATCCGGAGTCTAACAGCAGGTTATATTATGACCTCATAGAAAAAGGTGGAATCCTGTCAGAGTATCAGCCTGCAACACCACCCAGGGCAGGACTTTTCCCACAAAGAAACCGTATCATCAGCGCCCTTGCCGATGTGGTACTTGTAGTAGAAGCCAGACACAAAAGCGGCACACTGATTACTGTTGATATGGCGCTGGAACAGGGGAAGGAAGTGTATGTGATTCCCGGAAGATGTACGGATCAACTAAGCCTGGGATGCAACCAGCTGTTAAGACAGGGAGCGCTGGCAGCAACAAGTCCGGAGGACATTATGAAAGATATGGGATGGCAGCAGGAGGTTTTGACAACAGAGCCTGTCAAAAGAAGACAGATATCAGAGCTTGCACAGCACATACTGGCTGTACTGGATGTCCTTCCCTGCACCAGTGAAGATATTGTTTCTGCCCTGGCAGGGCGGCAGTATGGATACTCTGTACCACAGATATATAAAGGAATTACAGAGCTTGAACTTGCAGGACTGGCGAAGAGGTCGTCAGGTCTGCTTAGAAAGACTGAATTGTAGTTTATTCGTGAAATTTACTAATTTTACTTGCAACACCGCATAATATGGTGTATAGTGGTTCACGATTACAAAAAATCATCAAATTGTATGTGATAAGGGGTAACTTTATGGCAAAGTATTTAGTGATAGTGGAGTCACCGGCGAAAGTTAAGACAATCAAAAAGTTCCTTGGTAGTAATTATGAAGTACTGGCAAGTAATGGACATGTACGTGATTTACCAAAGAGTCAGTTAGGTATTGATGTTGAACATGATTATGAACCCAAGTATATTACTATCAGAGGTAAAGGTGACATCCTGGCGAAACTTCGCAAAGAAGTGAAAAAGGCGGAAAAAGTCTATCTCGCAACTGACCCTGACCGTGAGGGGGAAGCAATATCCTGGCATTTGTATATAGCACTAAAGCTTGCAGACAAGAAGGTTTACCGAATTACATTTAATGAAATAACCAAGAATGCGGTAAAAGAATCTCTGAAAAATGCAAGAGAGATCAACACGAGTCTTGTAGATGCACAGCAGGCAAGAAGAGTACTGGACAGAATGGTAGGTTACAGAATTTCACCACTTTTATGGGCTAAGATCAAGAGAGGCTTGAGTGCAGGACGAGTACAGTCAGTTGCTCTTCGAATCATCTGCGACAGAGAGGACGAGATTAATGCGTTTATTCCAGAAGAGTACTGGACTCTGGATGCACTTTTCCAGATAAAGGGTGAGAAGAAACCGCTTGTGGCGAAATATTATGGAACCACAGAAGGCAAAGCTGCCATTTCTTCAGAAGAGGAATTAAACAAAATTCTCAAGGATCTGAAGGACGCTGATTTCAAGGTAACAGATGTTAAAAAGGGTGAAAGAATCAAGAAAGCACCGCTTCCTTTTACAACGTCTACTTTACAGCAGGAGGCAAGCAAGGTATTGAACTTCTCTACACAGAAGACAATGAGACTGGCACAGCAGCTGTATGAAGGCGTTGAACTGAAAGATGCGGGAACAGTAGGTATTATTACCTATTTACGTACTGACTCTACCAGAGTGGCAGAAGAAGCTGTAGCTATGGCAAGAGATTATATCACTGAGACTTATGGCAGTGAGTATGCGGCACAGGATACAACGGAGAAAAAGAATGGACAGAAGATTCAGGATGCACATGAAGCAATCCGTCCTACCAATATCCGTTATACACCGGCTGAACTCAAGGATTCACTCAGTCGTGACCAGTTCAGACTTTACCAGCTGATCTGGAAGCGTTTCACAGCCAGCAGAATGAGTAATGCCAGATATGAAACGACCTCAGTGAAGATTGATGCCGGAAATCATCGTTTTACAGTTGCAGCATCGAAGCTTGCTTATGATGGATTCATGAGTGTATATCGCGATGATGAGGATGAGAAACAGGAATCCAACACACTGGTAAAGGACATTACGAAGGATACACAGCTGAAGCTGTCTGAGTTTGAACCCAAGCAGCATTTCACACAGCCACCTGCACATTATACAGAGGCTTCTCTGGTACGTGCACTTGAAGAACTTGGAATTGGACGTCCAAGTACTTATGCACCTACAATTACAACAATTCTGGCAAGACGTTATGTTGTGAAGGAAGATAAGAACCTCTATGTATCTGAGCTTGGCGAAGTAGTGAACAATATGATGAAGGATGCTTTCCCTTCTATTGTAGATGTGAATTTCACTGCGAATCTGGAGACTTTACTGGATAAGGTTGAAGAAGGTGTTATTGACTGGAAGACAGTAGTGTCCAACTTCTATCCTGATCTGGATGAGGCAGTAAATAAGGCTGAGAAAGAACTGGCAGAGATTAAGATTGCAGATGAAGAATCAGATGAAATCTGTGATGTATGCGGTAGACGTATGGTAATCAAATACGGACCGCATGGTAAGTTTCTGGCGTGTCCGGGATTCCCGGAATGCCGTAATACCAAACCATATTTTGAAAAGATCGGTGTGGCATGCCCCAAGTGTGGTAAGGACATTGTTGTCCGTAAGACGAAAAAAGGCAGAAAATACTATGGATGTGAGAACAATCCTGATTGTGATTTTATGGTATGGCAGAGACCGTCAAATGAAAAATGTGAACGGTGTGGCAGTATCATGCTGATTAAAGGTAATAAGCTGGTATGTGCCAATGAATCCTGCGGTTTTGTAAAAAATCGCGTAGAACAGGAATCAAAATAGGAAAGAATTTATGCAATTTCCAAAATAACTCAAAAAAAATATGCAATTCTGTTAAAATATGGAGTAAACTTGAAATATCTTTGGTGACTATTGAAAAATTAGTAATCATATGCTAAAATGCCCAATAGAAGTAATTGCAGAATTGACAGGCGGGTTATTTGGAAAACTTGGAGGTTTGCTATGAGTAGTGTACAGTTATTAGACAAAACAAGAAAGATTGGAAAACTTTTACACAATAATAATTCCAGCAAAGTTGTATTTAATGATATTTGTAAAGTAATGAGAGATATCGTAAACTCAAACGTATTGGTAATCAGCAAAAAGGGTAAGGTTCTTGGCGTAGGCACCTGTGAAGGTGTTGAGGAATTAAAGGAACTTGTAGAAGATAATGTTGGTGGATTTATTGATCCTATGCTGAATGAAAGACTTCTGGGCGTGCTTTCCACAAAAGAAAACGTAAATCTTGCTACACTGGGATTTGAGAGTACAGATGTACGTAAGTTCCAGGCAATTATTACTCCGATTGAGATCGCAGGAGAGCGTTTGGGAACATTATTTATTTATAAATGCAATGAGCAGTATGATATTGATGATATTATTCTGTGTGAATACGGCACTACAGTTGTAGGACTGGAGATGCTTCGTGCAGTCAGCGAAGAGAATGCAGAAGAGAATAGAAAGGTAGCTGTTGTAAAGTCTGCTATTTCTACATTGTCTTTCTCAGAGATGGAAGCTATTACACATATTTTCGACGAATTAAACGGTACAGAAGGTATTTTGGTAGCCAGCAAGATTGCAGACAGAGTTGGTATTACAAGAAGCGTTATTGTAAATGCTCTTCGTAAATTTGAAAGCGCAGGCGTTATTGAATCACGTTCTTCAGGTATGAAGGGAACATACATTAAGGTATTAAATGATGTTGTTTTTGAAGAAGTAGAAGCTTTGAAACGTCAGTTAAATAAATAATAAACGGATTTATTTTAAGCAAACAAAAGTCCAATCACTTTGATGACAGAGTGGTTGGTTTTTTTGTGTACATAAATATATGGAAGAAATTATAAAATGTATGAAATGTTGGTTTCATATGTGACATTCGGAAAATAATGGCAATTTACATAACACAGAGAAATAGTTTCCATAATATTGCAAAATAATGAAAAATTATCTTGAAATTATCTGAAAATAATATATAATGAAATAAGAAACAGGATAATTATGTAAATTTAATAATTATTCAAAGCTTTGAATAATGTATTAGGAGGAGTGCAGATGTTTAGTTCCAATGTATTTGATTACATCAATGTACTGGGGTCAACAGCAGACGCTGCGGCAACGAGACATGATATTATCTCGAATAACATAGCGAATGTAAATACTCCAGGTTACAAAAGAAAAGACATCCGTTTCGAAACTGAATTAAAGCATGCTTTTGCACATTCAGATAAGGATTCAGTGGATGCCAGAGTGAAGAACCTTGATCTTGAAGCTCTGACACCGGAGACTTATACAGATTATGCTGAGCTTTCTTACCGCTATGATGGCAATAATGTAGATATTGATACAGAGAATGCCATACTTGCCAAGAACGAGATCAAGTATAACGGTATCATCGACAGCATTAACAAGGATTTCTCTAATCTGAAGCTTGTAATGAAGTAATGCGGTATGCCTGATTCACAAATTGTATGAATTGTATGAGGTCATACAGGAAAGGAGTAATATGGGAGTATTTGATACTTTTGATATCAATGCATCGGGAATGTCAGCGGAACGGTATCGTATGGATATTATTTCACAGAACGTAGCCAATGCAGAGACTACCAGAACAGAAGATGGTACGCCCTATGTGAGAAAAGTAGTTACTTTTCAGGAGAAACAGGACACGACCAACAGAAAGTTCTCACACATGCTGGATACAGCATTCAGCAATTTAAGCGGCAGACCATTGGGATGTACGAATTCGGCAGAGCTTACAACTGCTGGAAAAGGCGTAAAAGTAGGTGGCGTCTATGAAGATACATGGACAGAATCTAATATGGTATACGACCCATCACATCCGGATGCAGATGAAAATGGATATGTTACATATCCAAATGTAAATACCATTACGGAAATGACGAACCTGATTGATGCAAGCAGAGGCTATGAAGCAAATGAGACAGCATTTGAAGCCAGCAAAGCAATTGCACTGAAAGGATTGGCAGGTTTATCACAGTAACGGGGGAATGAGACATGACAGTAACAGCAGCAAATGATATCGGAAGTCTCTACAATGTAAGCTCAGATGCAGTGAAGAATATTCTGGCTGGTTCATCTGATACAACACAGGGAGACAACGAGAACATGTTCGGCTCCATTCTGAATGCGGCAATCAGTAATATCAATGATACGAATAACTGCATTTCAGATTGGGAAAATGAGGAAATGAAATGGGCGATGGGCATTTCAGAGAATACCCACGACCTGACAATTGCAATCGGTAAGGCAGAGACAGCATTACAGTATACAGTGGCAGTAAGAGATAAACTTTTATCAGCCTATAATGAAATTATGCAGATACAGATTTAGCCTCAAAATGATGTAAAAGGGATTATGAGGATCGGGAAAAGGAGACACTTGAGATGGTTGACAAGGTGATGGAGATTGCAAAAAAAATCTTAGAAAGGGTTAAAGAATGGTGGAATAAATTCAAGCCAAAGCAAAAGACTTTGATCATTTGCGTGGCAGCCGGAGTTTTGATCGCAATATCCATTCTGGTAGGTGTGCTTACCAGAAAACAGTATAAAGAACTGGTGGTATGCGAATCAACAAAGGAAGCTTCACAGATTAGGGATTTGCTGGATGGACAATCGTTAGACTATAAAGTGTCAGAAGATGGATTGTCATTTCAGATTCTGAACACTCAGGTTTCAGATGCAAATCTTTTGCTGGGAGCAAATAATATTCCAACTTCTTCCTATACACTGGATGATGTATTGGACGGCAGCTTTTCTACAACAGAAGCAGATAAGCAGAAACGTTATCGACTGTATCTGGAAAGCCAGATGGAAGATGACCTGGAGAGCTATGCTGCAGTAGAGACAGCAACTGTTCAGCTTACAATTCCGGAAGATAATGGAACCTTAATTGCACAGACACAGGAAACCTATGCAAGTGTGCTCCTCCAACTTGCCTCAGATGCAAGCTTCGATGAAGAGAATGCAGCGGCTATGGCAAGATTTGTTGCAACAGGATTGGGAAATGCAACAACTGATAATGTAACAATTACGGATATTAACGGAAAGATATGGTTTCCGATTGAAGATACATATTCCTCTGTTGATAAGGCAGATACCATGATGATGGTAAAGCAGGAAGCAGAGAGCCTGATCAAGAAAGAGGTCAGACAGGTTTTATTAGGAACGAATGAGTTCACACAGATTGAAGTAGCAACTAATCTCTCCATGGATTTCTCCAAGAAAGAAGTAGTAGAACACAATTACACACCTGCGGATGGACAGGAACAGGGTGTCCTGTCACATGAAGAAGTATATCAGTCCAATGCAACAGATGCATCCGGCGGTGTACCTGGAACAGACTCCAACTCTGAGACAGACTACATGATAGATAACTCTGATTCAACTAACTCCAGTACCTATGAGAGAAAAAGTGATTATCTTCCGAATGAGAAAATCACAACAACAACAGAGCCTACGGGAACTATTGTATACACAAACAGCTCAGTATCAGCGGCTATGGTAAGATATAAGATTCTGAAAGAAGAAGATGCACAGCTGCAGGGATTCCTGGATGGCGTTACCTGGGATGAATACAAGCTTGCCAATGCAGGCAGAACCAAACTGGATGTGGATGCTGATTTGGTAAGTCTCGTTGCAAATGCAACAGGCATTCCAAGCAAAAACATTACTATTGTGGCATATGAAGAGATGCAGTTTATTGATGCACCTGCAAGCAAGGTTTCTTATAAAGATATCATTCAGATCGTATTGATCATTATTATCCTTGGATTACTTGGATTCGTAGTATTTATGAGCCTGAGAACCAAGAGAGAAGTAGAGGAAGAGGAAGAACTCTCCGTAGAAGATCTGCTGCAGTCTACACAGCAGGAAGAGCTCGAAAGCATAGAATCAGAACAGAAGTCTGAAGCAAGAAAGCTGATCGAGAATTTTGTAGACGAGAATCCAGAAGCAGTAGCAACCTTGTTACGTAACTGGCTGGAGGAAGATTGGGGGTAATTGGGAATGGCAGAAAAAGAAAAAGAACAGCTTACCGGAATCCAGAAAGCAGCAATTCTGTTAATTGCATTAGGACCGGAAAAATCCTCTCTCATATTTAAACATTTAAAAGAAGAAGAAATAGAAGACCTTACACTGGAGATCGCTAATACAAAGAGCGTATCTCCAGCAGTAAAAGAACAGATTATTAATGAATTTTACGAAGTATGCCTCGCACAGCAGTATATTGCAGAAGGTGGTATTGGATACGCCAAGGAACTTTTGGAAAAGGCACTTGGTCAGGAAAAGGCGATGGATGTTATTGGCAAGCTGACAGCATCCTTACAGGTTAAGCCTTTTGAATTTGTTAAGAAAACGGATGCTTCCCAGTTATTGAACTTCATTCAGGACGAGCATCCACAGACAATTGCTTTGATTTTATCGTATCTGTCTTCAAGTCAGGCTGCGACAATCCTCGCAGCCCTGACTCCCGAAAAACAGGCAGATGTTGCTAAAAGAATCGCTACAATGGACAGAACCAGCCCGGATGTAATCAAGGAAGTAGAGCGAGTATTGGAATCCAAGCTCTCATCTTTAGTAAACCAGGATTACACAATTATCGGTGGTGTCGATGCAGTAGTCGATATCTTGAATACAGTAGACAGAGGAACAGAGAAACATATCATGGAGACTCTCGAAATCGAAGAGCCGGAACTTGCAGACGAAATCAGAAAGAAGATGTTCGTATTCGAGGATATCTTGCTGCTTGATGACAGAGCAATTCAGAGAGTACTTAGAGATGTTGATAACAATGATCTGGCAGTCGCGCTCAAGAGCTCTAATGAAGAAGTACAGGCAGCTATCTTTAACAATATGTCCAAACGTCTGGCAGAGATGATTAAGGAAGACATGGAATTCATGGGACCTGTTCGTATGAAGGATGTTGAAGAAGCACAGCAGAAGATCGTTAATATTATCAGAAAACTGGAAGACTCTGCAGAGATTGTAATCTCCAGAGGTGGAGGTGACGAGATCGTTGTCTAAAAGTGGTTTATTAAAATCAAACTGGGTCTATGTCAATCCTACAGAGACCAGAGTTATTGATACCAATGCCATGGTGGAAAGCAAGCTGAAAGAATTATCTGAGAAACTGTCAGCACAGACCAGAACAGATGACGAATTCGCAGATGGCTTTACACAGGGAATTGATGCCAAACAGGTCGCAGAGCTTGTAGGAGAAGATAATCAGATCATAGGTGAAAACGCTCCTGTAGACCCCCAGGGACCTACGCAGGAGGAATTAATGCAACAGGCTGCTGCTGAAATAGAGAATATGAAGCAGCAGGCGATTGCTGAAATTCAGAATGCCAGACAGCAGGCGGTAGAAGAGGGCAGAAAGCAGGGGTATCAGGAAGGACTCGAACAGGGACATCAGGATGGCTATGCCCAGGGACATCAGGAAGGGCTTGACAGTGTAGCACAGCAGCAGACTGCATTAAATTCAGAATATGAAGCGAAAGCTGCTCAGCTGGAAGAGGAATACAGCAGTAAGGTAAAAGAGCTGGAACCCAAATTCATAGACACTCTTACAGATATATATGAACATATCTTCCAGATTAGTTTGAAGAATTCCAGAGAACTGGTCGTACATTTACTTGCAAATACCATGAGAAACCTGGAAGGCGGTAATGGTTATCTTATTCATGTATCCAAGGATGATTATCCATTCGTCAGCATGCAGAAGAAAGAACTGGTGAAAGGAACCAGCATTGATCCTGAAGATATGGATATTATTGAAGATGCTACACTGGATCGAAGCGAATGTATGATAGAGACAGGGAATGGTGTCTTTGACTGTAGTCTTGGTACACAATTGGAAGCTCTTAATGAAGAATTGCGCCTGCTGGCATATGAACCGTCAACAACAGATAGAGGATAGAAATAAGTATGGACACAGCAATTAACTTTGACAAATATCAGTCAGTTCTGAATAAAACGTATTTTAAGAAGCTTGGTAAGGTAGAGAACGTAGTAGGTCTTACGATTGAATCGGCGGGACCGGATGCCAAACTGGGTGACTTATGCCGTATTTATACAGATTCGGAAAAACAGAATTTCATATTGGCTGAAGTAGTTGGATTTAAAGAGAAAAAGACATTGCTGATGCCATATGAAGTAACAGAAGGCATTGGACTTGGATGTATCGTGGAAAACATGAATTATCCATTGAGTGTTCAGGTCGGTGATTTCCTGTTAGGTAAAACACTCGATGGCTTGGGAAGATGCATAGATGAATATCAGACGGATGTGCGTTCAATACAGAGATATCCGTTGGAAGCACCTCCTCCTGATCCTATGAGCAGAGAGATTATAGATGAAGTCCTGCCGCTTGGAGTGAAGGCTGTAGATGGTCTGATCACAGTAGGTAAAGGACAAAGAATCGGTATCTTTGCCGGTTCCGGTGTAGGTAAGTCTACGCTGATGGGTATGTTTGCAAGAAACACCAAGGCTGATATCAATGTAATCGCATTGATAGGAGAGCGTGGACGAGAAGTCCGTGAATTCATCGAACGTGACCTTGGTGAAGAAGGTATGAAGCGTTCTGTAGTCGTTGTAGCAACTTCTGATAAACCGGCTTTGGAGCGAAACAAGGCTGCCAAAACAGCAACGGCAATCGCAGAGTATTTCAGGGATCAGGGCAAGGATGTATTGCTTATGATGGATTCCCTGACCCGATTCTCTATGGCACAAAGAGAAATAGGACTTGCCAGTGGTGAACCGCCTGTTACCAGAGGGTATCCGCCAAGTGTATATTCAGAGATGCCAAAGCTTTTGGAACGTGCAGGAAGAGCCAGAGTGGGATCTATTACAGGATTGTATACAGTCCTGGTAGATGGTGAAGATTTTAACGAGCCAATTACAGATACTGCGAGAAGTATTCTGGATGGACATATCATGTTGACCAGAAAGCTGGCGAATAAGAACCATTATCCTGCAATTGATGTCTTACAGAGTATTTCCAGATGTATGTCCATGGTAACGGATAAGGCACACAGGGCAGCAGCCGGCAAATTAAAAAATATTATGGCGACATATAATGAAGCAGAGGATCTGATCAATATCGGAGCGTATAAGAAAGGCAGCAATCCCAATATTGATAATGCAATCAGCAAGATAGGAGCTGTGAATGATTTCCTTTTGCAGACTACAGATGAAAAATATGATTTCAATCAGACAGTGGAAATGCTGGAGGGACTGTTTGAAGGATAAAGAGAGTGATGGACGATGGCGAAATTCCGATATAAAATGCAGAGCATTCTGGATGTAAAAGAGAAACTGGAAAATAAGGCAAAACAGGATTTCGCACAGGCAAATGCCAGACTGGATGCAGAGAAAGTGAAACTTGTGGAGCTGCAGAAAAGACGAAGCTATTATATGGAAGAAGGACTCAGACTTCGTCTGGAGAAAATTGATATCCGCAAGATCAGAGAAAACAAAATGGCTGTGCTGAAAATGGATGAATATATTAAAAATCAGATGGTACAGATTAATCTGGCATCCAGAGAAGTGGAAAAAGCCAGAAGTGCATTGCAGACTCTGATGCAGGAGAGAAAGGCACATGAGAAGCTAAAAGAAAATGCTTTTGAAGAGTTCATGAAAGAAGAACAGGCTCAGGAAAGCAAGGAAATAGATCAGTTAACTACTTATACACATGGACAGAAAATAGCGGGAGAACAGAACAATGGCTAGTAAAAATTCAAATATGAGTACAGATGCGCCAGAAATGCAGATGCAACAGCTTAAAGAAAGCAAGAAGCAGTTCAAACAGGAGCAGAAGAATCAGAGAAAAGAAGCAAAGAAAAAAGCAAAGGAACTGGAGAGTCAAGAGCGTGAACTGGATGAACAGATAGACGGCAGCAGCGCCTCTGTTGTAATCGTCACGCTTTTTATCATTCTGATCTGGTTAGGTATTCTTGTATTGCTGGTGAAGATGGATGTAGGCGGTTTTGGCTCTAATGTACTGACTCCTATTCTGAAAGATGTTCCGGTGATCAACAAGATATTACCTTCAGAAAGTACAACAGAAACAACGAAAAATGAAGAAGCCTATGGTGGATATAATAGCCTGAAAGATGCTGTAGAACAGATTAAGACACTGGAGAAGCAGCTTGATCAGGCACAAAGTACCAATGCTACCTATGCAGAACAGATTGATACGCTGAAGACGGAAGTACAGAGACTGAAGACTTTTGAAGACAATCAGGTAGAATTCCAGAAGATAAAAGAACAGTTTTATGAGGAAGTTGTATATGCGGAGAATGGACCGGGAGCAGACGAGTATCGTCAGTATTATGAAGAGATGGACCCGACTACCGCAGAAGCATTATATAAACAGGTGATTCAGACAGAAGCAGCAGATAAGCAGATGCAGGAATATGCCAATACATTCAGCAACATGCAGGCATCAGAGGCAGCAGCTATTCTGGGTAATATGACAGATAATCTGGATCTGGCAGCTTCTATTCTTAAAAATCTGGATGTAAGTACCAGAGGAGCAATACTGGGGGCTATGGATTCTGCAATTGCAGCGAGAATTGTCAAAATAATGGATCCTAACTCTTAAAGAAACTTTCTATTTATCCGATATATATTATGTAACTATTCAGAAAGGAGGACACAAATGACAAGCGCATCTGTAAACAACGCGGGTTTGGACGCAAGTATTATTCCGGCAGCTGTTAAAACCGTGAGCAGCCAGAACATGCAAAAAGGTCAGGATTTTGGGAAAATCATGGATCAGGCAGCAGGTAAAACTAAGAAAGACAATACTTTTGAAGTGAAGCAGGAAGTAAAGGCGGATACATCCAAACCAAAGAAAACAGATATGGATCAAAAGCCTGTTGCAGATAATAACACAGTGCAGGAAAAACCGGAGCAGAAACCGATTCAGGAAGAGACAACTGTGGATGAAGATGTAAAAGACGCAGTAAATCAGGCAACTGATGAGCTCTTGGATGAGATCAGTGACGAACTGGATATTTCACAGGAGGAACTGATTGCAGTTCTGGAACAGCTAGGTTTACAGCCCATTGATCTATTGCAGGATAATAATCTTGCACAGGTTGTTGCAACCGTACAGGGAGCAGATTCATTAATTGAAATCGCAGCCGATTCCCAGATGTATCAACAGCTTCAGAATCTGGCTCAGACAGTGGATACCACAATTGAAGATATCCTTGCACAGACTGGACTGAGTGAAGAAGAACTGATGGCAGCTCTGGAACAGATCAAGGCAGAGCAGGGGCAGACAGCAATTACAGAACCTGTTAAGGACAATATTCTTCCATTTGAACAGAATGTTGAGCCAGAAGACCTGGAAATGAAACAGCCACAACAGGAAGATGATTCCATACCTGTTATAAAAACACAGACAGACACACAACGGTCTGCACAGACTACTGAAAATGTGACAGAGGTGTCACAAATGACGGAGGAAACCCACAGGCAGGCAGGCAATCAGGAAGAGGAAAATCCCTCATATCAGGAAGGCCAGGAGAATCTGAACAAGTTCCAGAATTCTCTGGATGAGAATCTGCAGGTGGCTGAGCAGGAGAGCATTCCTACCAGAACAGTGGACACAGAAAGCATTATGAAGCAGTTAGCTGATTATGTGAAGATTCAAAAGGGCACTGAACTGACAGAAATGGAGATGCAGCTGCATCCTGCAAGCCTTGGCAATGTGCACATTCAGCTGGCAACTAAAGGCGGTGTGGTAACAGCACAGATTACAACACAGAATGAAGCCGTAAAGAATGCAATTGAGACACAGGTCGTTCAGTTAAAGGATAATCTGGAGGAGCAGGGTGTCAAGGTTGAAGCAGTTGAAGTATCGGTGGCAAGCCATCAGATGGAGAAGAATCTTGACCAGAACGGACAAGATCATCAAAGTCAGGAGCAGGACAAGACAACTGGAAGTATTCGCAGAATACGTAGAAGTAACATAAACCTGAATCTCTACAACAGTGATGAAGAAGCATTAGAAGAAGCCGGTGGACTGGATGATGCAGCAAGAATTGCTATGGAGATGATGACAGCGAACGGAAATACCATGGATTTATTGGCATAGGGCTGATATGGAATGTTTTAGAAAGGAAGATAATATATGAGTTTAGTAGCACCATATGTAGACGGTAAATTACAGACATCTACAACTTCCTCTGATTCTTTGGGCAGAAAGAGCAGTAATTCAGTAGTAGACAGTGATACATTCCTTACACTTCTGGTAGCAGAAATGCAGAATCAGGACCCCCTGGAGCCTACCAGCAATACAGAGTGGGTATCACAATATGCAACATTTACACAGGTTCAGCAGATTAGTGAAATGGCGGATTCCATGGATCTGGTAAGAGCGAATAACCTGATTGGTAAAGAAGTAGTCATGAAAGTTACCAGCAGCAGTACAGGAGAAACAAGCTACAAACGTGGCGTTGTGGATTATGTGGTTGTGGAAGAGGGTAAACCTTTACTGGTAATTGATGAGGCAAAATACTCCCTGAGTGATCTGGATACTGTAGCAAGCAAAGAATACTTCAATGCTTATGACAAGTATACAGAATTCGCCAAGAAGGTAGCAGCACTTCCATCCCTGAAAGTGGTCGACAAGTCTTATCAGAACGCAGTCCAGAATATCATGGATCTTTATAATGGAATGTCTGACTATGAGAAGAATTACCTCAAGACATACGCAGCAGGTGATATTGCTTCTTATGAAGCATATGTAAAGAAGCTTAAGAGTCTGGGAGTTACTTTTAATGAAGGTACGCAGACAAAGGAAACTACTCTGGATGACCTGATCAGTGCTTTTGATAAAAAGATGACAGCACTGATGGAACAGATAGCAGCTTTAAAAGGAAGTAACAGCAGCAGTGGAAGTTCATCATCCGGAAATACTGATCAGAAGACAGATGGCATAACACCCGGAGGCAATGACCAGAAGACTGATGGAACAACATCTGGGGATAAGAATCAGAAAACAGATGGCTCAGAATCGGGAGATAACACACAGGTATCTGACAAGACACCATCCACCGATGACAGCCAGAAGACAGAGAATCCTGATTCCGGTGATAACAATTCAGACAAAAATCAGGAATCTGGCAGTACGGATGCAACCGGCAGTGCAGCGGACGCAGATAATGCACAGACAGACAACAGCAGCAATAATACGGCTTCGGGCGATGAGAATATTGCAGATCTGTTGACGCAGGACAATACGACCGTGTAAAAAGTAACATGCAGGCATGGCTGCAAGGGTAAGGAGGCAGTAAGCAATGAATATCAGCAATAACCAATTCCTTTCCATTGAACAGCTACAGGAACAGTATCTGAAGCAGCAGAAGAAAATCCAGCCGGTAAAGACCAGCGGGGGGTTCAGCTTTGAAGAGATTCTACAGAAGCAACAGACTGGCGAAATCAAATTTTCAAAACATGCTGCGAACAGATTAAATGACAGAAACATTGAATTAACTTCTGAACAACTGGAAAGGTTAAGCGATGGAACGCGAAAAGCAGGAGAAAAAGGTATCAGGGAATCACTGGTGCTGGTAGATGAGCTTGCATTTATCGTGAATACCGGAAGCAACACAGTAATAACAGCAATGGATCAGGCAGAAACAAAAGAGAATATATTTACAAACATTGATGGAGCCGTAATTATATAACAGCCGGACCTTACAAGGAGGCTTGTGTTTTCCGAATGATAGAAGAAAACAGATACGGCATCAAACAGGAGGTCATTTCACTATGATGAGATCACTTTACTCTGGTGTATCAGGCTTGAAGACACACCAGACCAAGATGGACGTTATTGGTAACAATATCGCCAACGTTAATACAACTTCATACAAGACCATGTCAATCAACTTCTCTGATCTGATGTATCAGACCACACAGGCAGCGACAGGACCTAATGCCACAACAGGGGCAGCAGGAACCAACCCAAGACAGATTGGTCTTGGTGTACAGACAGCAGCGATTTCCACTAACATTACACAGGAGGGCGCTACACAGTCTACGGGTAATCCGTTCGACTTAAAGATTTCCGGTGATGAGTTCTTTATCGTAAGCGATGGAAGTAATACATATTTCACAAGAGACGGTTCTTTCTATGTAGATGCAGCCGGTAATCTTGCAATGTCCAGTACAGGATATAATGTAATGGGCTGGGGCGTTGATGAAGAGACAGGTAATATCAAGAAAGATACAGTTAAGCCGCTGGTAATCATGGGCAGTGATTATCTTACCTATGGCGCTGAGAATACAACTGCTGCAACGGCATCCGGTATCATCGACTGGAATGATGATGATCAGGGCGAGAAAGCAGGTAAGACATTAAGCTTACAGATTTATGATAATCTGGGTTACAGCTATACAGTTAAGTATGGACTTCATAACGCAGTAGAAGGAAAAGAAGGAAAAGATTACAGCTTCTATGTAACACTGGATTCCATTACAGATTCAACAGGCAAAAAACTTGATATCAAAGATGTTACATTTGGTACAGGAAAAACAGCAACGAGTATTGAATTGGATGGAATGAATTATGGTGTATCTGGTGCAACTGTAAAGCAGGCAAAGTTAGCAACACCTGCAGGAAATCCAGCAACTATTACACAAATCGCATATGCAGAAATAAAAGATACAACTACCAATACGACAACTACAGTTCTTTTATATCCGAGTTCTGCAGAACTGGCAAATGTTAATAGCCTTGATTTGGGGAATGGTAAAACAATTAACCCACAAGGTCAGAATATTAAAGTATTATTTGACGGCAATGGTAAACCGGCGGATAATGCATTATTCACAACGCTATATGGTGACAAAATATCGCCGGCGGATATAGTTAAAGGGAAAGTCAATGCAGATGGAACATTAACGGTAACTGAGAGAACTGTGACCAACTCAGCAATCCTTAGTTATTCCGGTAAAGATGGTAAATTCCAGACCAACGGAAGCACCGGCGGTGAAAACGGTGTAACCATGGATCTTACCAGTCTGGGTAAGGCATTTACCAATGTTACCGTAGATTTCTCCAAGGCAGTTGTTACTGACAACAAAGGTAAATCTACAATCAGCCTTGAGAAAGGTGATAAAAATGATAAGAATGCCGGACGTGAGAGTGGTGATCTTCAGGGTGTATCCATTCAGACTAACGGTATGATTTATGCATTATACTCAAACGGACAGAAGAGACTTCTTGGACAGATTGCCGTAACAGAATTTGCCAATGCATCCGGTCTTCAGAAGGAAGGAGATAACCTTTATTCATCCACTAAGAACTCCGGTGATTTCAATGGTATCGGTATTGACATTACAGAGAATGGTGATGCCATGAATACAGGTGTTCTGGAAATGAGTAATGTTGATCTTTCTTCCGAATTTACAGATATGATCACGACACAGAGAGGTTTCCAGGCAAACAGCCGTATCATTACAGTATCAGATACACTTCTTGAAGAGTTGGTTAATCTGAAGCGATAACATTAACTACATAAATCATTGACAACACAGGAATGACATCATAGAGAATAAACAGATTACAAAGGGGTTATGCGAGTCATGACCCCTTTTCTGATAAACTGCACTACAACATTCATCCTGCATTATGGAGAAAGAAAGGAAGCTGCAATATGATAGAGATAACAAAGCTGAACGGAGCCAAAATGCTGGTAAATACCAGCTTGATCGAAACAGTAGAAGAGACACCGGATACTGTGATTACGTTAACTTCCGGTAAAAAAATCATTGTAAAAGAAAGTAGACAAGATGTGAAAAACTTAGTAAAATTAGCAAGAAAAGAAATTTTTGCGTCAGATAAAGAAGATAATTGATATTTTTATGTAAAATATTCAGAAAATTGTTGCAATTTATGTAACCTTACAGTATTATAGTAATAGAGATTAGCAAAGGGACAAGAACTTTGCAGATAAAAGGGGTGTGTAGAAGTGGATATAGCGTCTTTAATTGGTATCGTTGCGTGTCTGGGACTGGTTATGTTCGGTATTGTATCGGGTGATGACGGTATGGCAGCGATAGGATTCTTCGTTGACCCGCCATCCATGCTGATTACTTTCGGTGGTTCATTCATGGCTACTATGGCATCAGTAACGTTGCCGGATTTCATTGGCGGACTGAAAAGCTTTACTTTGATTTTTAAGACAGAGTCAGCCAATATACCTGAAATGATAACCAAGATTATTGATCTGTCCAACGTAGCAAGAAAGGAAGGACTTCTTTCTTTGGAAGAAGCAGCCAGTGATCTGGATGATGCTTTTATGAAAAAAGGTATTCTTCTGATCGTCGATGGTACAGATCCGGAACTGGTCAGAGGTATTCTGGAGACAGAGCTGGTAAGTATTGAAGGAAGACATAAGGATAAAATAGGATTCTGGGAGACTTTGGGTTCTATGGGTCCTGCATGGGGTATGATCGGTACTCTGGTAGGTCTGGTTATTATGTTACAGCATATGACAGATCCTTCTTCCCTTGGACCATCCATGGCAACAGCGTTAATCACAACATTCTATGGTTCCCTGCTTGCAAACTGGATCTGCGGGCCTGTCGGCAATAAATTAAAATCCAAGAATGCGGCTGAAATACAAGCAAAAGAAATTATGATCGAGGGACTTTTGTCTATTCAGGCAGGAGAGAACCCAAGAGTTATTGAAGAAAAATTAAAATCATTTATGTCACCTAAGGACAGACCTACTGCAACGGAAGAAGGAGCTGGAGGTGAAGCTTAATGGCGAAGAAGAAACCTGAAGAAGTAAAGAAGGGCCTTGACGAATGGATGGGTACTTTCTCGGATATGATGACTTTGCTGATGTGCTTCTTCGTTATGCTGTTCGCAATGTCTAATGTAGATGAGGCAAAATTTGATGAAGTGTCACAGTCCTTCCAACAGAACTTCAGCATTTTTAAAGGTGGAGCCAAAGCAATCGGCGACGGAGTTCTGGTCAGCAACGGTGTCAGTCAGTTGAACATGCTGGATGAGTATATTAACAGTACCGGTAAAGTGGCAGACAGTGACACACAGAATACTGAATTCAAAGAAAATGCCCAGGGTGAGATGGATTCCAAGATGCAGGAGCTTGCAGAAGAACTGGGAGCATCCAAGGAAGAAATCAAGGAATTACAGGAATCTATCCAGAATCTCGAAAATGAGAAATTAAAGCTTTCCGAGGAATTGGCAGAAAGAATAGAAGAATCGCTGGCAGAGAATTTTCTGTCAGATCAGGTTGATGTAACATTTGATGCAAATTGTGTTGTCCTGACATTCAACGGAGCCTTCCTATTTGATTCAGGCAAGGCAGATCTCAAGACAGAAGCATTGCCAATGTTAAATAAGATCGGAAAGATATTGAGCAAATATGCGGATGACAACATAGAAATAGAAGGTCATACCGATTCTGTTCCACTGAATGGTGGCAGATATGAAAATAATGATGTATTGAGCAGCTATAGAGCGTTAGCGGTATTTGATTACCTGAAGGATAACGCTTCCATAGATCCAAGTATTATGAAGCATTCGGGACGAGGGGAATATGAACCGATTGCGGATAATTCAACGCCGGAAGGCAGAGCAAAGAACAGAAGAGTTGAAATCAAAATCTATAACGCATTGAGTGCCTATTAAAAGGGGGAGTGCATGAAATGAAAAAAAATCTATTATCTATTATTATTCTTGCATTGTTAGTGGTGAACATCGTATTATCAGCAATTATGATGATCAGCGTAACAAGCGCATCTAAGAAGACTGCAGCACTGGTATCTGACATTTCTACCATTATTGGCCTGGAGATTAACGGATTACCCAAATCAGAGACAGCAGGTTCCGTATCCATGGCAAACACAGAAGTATATAACATATCTGATGAACTCACGATACCACTTAAAAATAACGAAGATGGTACAGAACATTTCGCAGTAGGTAAGGTTTCTTTATCAATGGATAAGACGAACAAGGATTACGAGACATATTCTGCAACTCTTGAATCCAAAGAGGGATTGATCACAGATATTATATTCAGTGTATTTGGTAGTCATACAATTGACGAAGCCAAGAGTAATCCAGAAGTTCTTAAATCTGAAATCTTACAGAAGATTCAGGAATTATTTGGTTCAGACTTTATTTATGGAGTGTCCTTTAATTTCTTGTATCAGTAATATATCTCTTAAATCAGGCTACAGGGGGTGATTGGCGAAATGGGAGACGTATTATCTCAAAATGAGATTGACAGTTTGCTTGCGGCGTTGAGCAGTGGCGAACTGGACGTAGAGGACATGCAGGAAAAAGATGAAAAACAAGTCAAGAATTATGACTTTTCCAGACCTGCCAAGTTCTCTAAAGAACATCTTAGAACGTTGGGCATGATTTTTGAACATTATGGAAGATTACTATCTACTAATTTACCGGTATATCTACGGAAGAACGTGCAGGTAAGTGTAGCGAGTTCGGAAACAGTAACCTTTGCAGAATTTTCAAATGCATTATCGAACCCGGTATTACTTACAATTGTCAACTTTTCACCGATGCAGGGCAGTATTATTATGGAACTGACCAGCGGACTCGGTTATGCGATCATTGACAGAATGCTGGGTGGCAAAGGAGAAACACTGGAAAAGACCAGAGAATTCTCCGAAATAGAAATGAGCATTATTGAACGAATCATGGTTATCTGTATGCAGCTGCTCAGGGAACCATGGAAGAATGTGGCGGAGATTAATCCATTTCTGGAAAGAATTGAGACAAATCCGCAGTTCGCTCAGATTATTTCACCCAGTGACATGGTAGCGTTAGTTACCATGAATGTTAAGATCGGTGATGTGGAAGGGTTGATGAATGTATGTCTTCCGTTTTTCACATTAGAGTCCGTTATGGATAGATTGAATACAAAATTCTGGTATTCCAATCTACAGAAAATGGATGAAGAAGATTATGAACAGTTTCTTGAAGTTATGGTACGTAAGGTGGATGTGCCTGTTAAGGCTGTACTGGGTAAGAGCGTGATCACAGTAAATGATTTCGTAAATATTCAGGTCGGTGACATCATCAGACTGGATTCCAAGGTGGATGACGAGATGGATGTTTATGTAGGCAATATCAAGAAATTCACCGCAGTGCCGGGAGCTAATAAAGAGAATTATGCTGTGAGAGTAACATCAGTGATACGGGAGGAGGAGTAAAGGCAATGGATGGTATGTTATCTCAGGATGAAATAAATGCGCTGCTTAATGGCGTTGACTTGTCAGCTGATGACAAAGGCAGTGCGGCTGCCACCACTGCAACAGTGGATAGTAGTGAAGAAGGGTTAACAGATGTAGAGAAAGATGCGATTGGGGAAGTAGCCAATATCAGTATGGGGACTTCTGCAACTACACTGTATTCTTTAGTAAACCGTAAGGTCAATATTACAACTCCGGTAGTTGAAATGACTACCTGGGAAGAAGTAATGACCAACTATGAAAAACCATGTGTTTTTATTCAAATCAAATATACGGTAGGTTTGAATGGCACGAACATTCTGGTACTGAAAGAACATGATGTAAAAGTCATTACCGACTTGATGATGGGAGGAGATGGCACCAATGTAGATGGAGAGATCAGCGAATTGCATCTGAGTGCAATTTCCGAGGCTATGAACCAGATGATGGGATCATCGGCAACCTCCCTTTCATCCATGCTTGGCAAGACAATTGATATCAGCCCGCCAGAAGCTAGTCTTGTAGATCTTCAGACAAAAGAACCAGCAGAATTATCTCCTTTCCTGGAGGATAAATTCGTTAAGATTTCTTTCAAAATGCAGATAGAAGATCTGGTTGATTCTACATTGATGCAGTTGTATCCATTGGATTTTGCAAAATCCATTTACAAGACATTTATAGAACAGCAGATGGGTGGAACAGTGGAAGAAACACCAACACCGCCACCTGCACCACAGGCAGCAGCACCAACACCGGCACCCGCACCCGCACCTGCACCTGCACCACAACCTGTTCCAACACCGCAGCCTGCACCACAGATGCAGATGGGTATGCCTCAGGGAATGCCAATGAATCAGATGGGTGGACAGATGGGGATGCCTCCTACAGGAATGCCGATGAACAATGGAATGCCTATGAATGGTGGAATGCCTCAGTATGGAGCACCATATGGAATGCCGAATGTAAATATTCAGCCGGCACAATTCCAGAGCTTTGCTCCTGCCAATACAGAAATGGTGAGTGCAGAAAGCATTGGATTAATTAAGGATGTACCATTAGAGGTAACTGTAGAACTTGGCAGAACTACAAAATCTATTTCTGATATCCTGGAATTTGCTCCGGGAACAATTATTGAACTGGACAAGATAGCCGGAGAACCTATTGATGTTCTTGTAAACGGTAAGTTCGTAGCTAAGGGCGAAGTTGTAGTTATTGAAGAAAGCTTCGGCGTCAGAATCATGGAGATTATTAAATAGACGTCACAGTCAGGCACAAATAATTTGGAGGAGAATTTAAATGGCAAAAAGAATTCTAATCGTAGATGATGCTGCATTTATGAGAATGATGATCAAAGATATTTTGACTAAGAATGGTTATGAAATCGCAGCAGAAGCAGAAAATGGCAAAGTAGCTGTAGATAAATACAAGGAAGCAGCACCGGATCTTACACTGATGGATATTACCATGCCGGAGATGGATGGTATTCAGGCACTGAAAGGAATCAAGGCAATTGATCCTTCTGCAAATGTAATCATGTGTTCTGCAATGGGACAGCAGGCAATGGTAATTGAAGCAATTCAGTCCGGCGCTAAGGACTTTATTGTAAAGCCTTTCCAGGCAGAAAGAGTATTAGAGGCAGTAAAGAAAGTAGTAGGTTAATATGCTGTTATCAATGACATCTAACAGGTTAGACTCCATAGTTCAACTGATTACCGCAGTATGTATCTTTATATTTGTATTAGCTTTAGCTTATTTTACGACGAAATTCACAGCGGGCTTCCAGAAAAGTAAACTGGCAAGCCCAAATGTGGAAGTTATTGAAACTTTTCGGCTTACGCAGAATAAATATATTCAGATTGTAAGAGTCGGCACCAGATATTATTCCATGGCTGTCTGCAAGGACACGATTACGATGCTGGGAGAATTAAACGGTGAAGATCTTACGATACCGGAGACGGGAACTGGAACGACAGTGAGTTTTAAAGAGATTTTGGACAAGGCAAAAGGAATTAAGCATAAGAAGTAGGTGGGTTCATGAAAGATTTAAAACTTCGGGATAAGGTCAGAACCTTATTGTATATGATAGGAATGGTTGCAGTGCTGTTTATGGCAGAGACTACAATCGCATATGCAACAAGTGATGATGACGATTTATCTAATTCCATTCTCTCGGAGCAGCCGGTAGATGAGAACAGAACGAACATCAGGGAGCCGGGTTCGTCAGAGAATGCAGATGACTTAAAGCAATTAAATATAGCGAACAGCCTTACAGTTTCTTATGACGGAGGCAATGGAGAACTGGCTGGAACATTAAGAATTTTATTAATTCTGACAGCAATTTCTCTGGCACCGATTTTGCTGGTGACGATTACTTCTTTTACAAGAATTCTGATCGTACTTCACTTTACAAGACAGGCACTTAATACTACATCAGCGCCACCAAATCAGGTGCTGATTGCAATTTCACTGTTTCTGACATTCTTTATTATGCAGCCTACTTTCAGTCAGATTTACACAGATGCTGTAGTGCCTTTTGAAAATGGGGATATACAGTTGGAAGAGGCGATGGATCTTGCGATTGCTCCGATGAGAGAATTCATGGCAGGTCAGACGCAGGTCAAGGATGCAGATGCATTCATGCAGATAGCAGATATTCCCTGGGATGGTACGGACTGGAAAGAAGTACCGACATCGGTATTGATTCCAAGCTTTATCATCAGCGAGTTCAGATCGGCATTCATAATAGGATTTATTATCTACATACCGTTTATCGTTATAGATATGGTAGTTGCTTCGGTACTGATGAGTATGGGTATGATGATGCTTCCGCCAACGACAATTTCAATGCCATTCAAGATCCTTTTATTTGTACTGGCAGATGGATGGAATTTGGTCATAGTAAATCTTGTCAGAACATTCTATTAGGAGGTGCGGCATGAGTACAGAAATGGTAACAGATATGATGCAGGAAGCGTTGTTTCTGATATTGAAGACGTCAGCACCGCTTTTGATCATATCACTGGTAATAGGTCTGGTGGTCAGTATTTTTCAGACAGTTACATCAATTCAGGAACAGACCCTTACCTTTGTACCTAAAATGGTAGGAATGTTCGTCGGATTGATGATTCTGGGACATTGGATGTTAAATGAAATGTCCGGTTATATGGAAGATTTGTGGCGAAATTTCACAATCTATATTCGATAAAAGACAATAATCGGAAGGGAGCTCTTAGACAGCATGGTTGACTTATCTTTTCCGGTGCGGGAGTTGGAATATTTCCTGCTGGTGTTTGCTAGAGTTGCAACCTTTGTATTTGCAGCGCCGTTTTTTAGTCAGAAGGGTGTACCCAATCAAGTAAAAATTGGATTAAGTGTGTTCGTTGCCTATATTATGTATGCTTTCGTTCAGCCGCACACATATCCGGAATACAGTACCGTATTTGGTTATAGTGTCATTATAGCGAAGGAAGTGGCAGTAGGTCTGTTCTTGGGAGCAGGAGCACAACTGTGTACTTCCATTGTTTTATTTGCGGGAAGAATCATAGACATGGAGATTGGACTATCCATGGCGAATGTATTTGATCCAACTACCAATCAACAATCATCTATTTCGGGATTGTTTTTACAGTATGGTGTCATGCTCATTCTGTTTGCGACAGGGCTTCACAGATATCTTCTGGCTGCTCTGAAAGAGACATTTACACTGATTCCCATAGGCGGGGCAGTATTCCATATGGATAATCTGCTGGTATGTGTAGTAGGATTCCTGAGTGATTATATTGTTATAGGTTTCCGTATATGCTTACCGGTATTTGCGAGCATTATGCTGATGAATATCGTGTTGGGACTTCTTGCCAAGCTGGCACCGCAGATGAATATGTTCTCTGTTGGTATTCAGTTGAAGCTGTTAGCAGGTCTTGGTGTACTGGTATTAACGATAAGTATGCTGCCCAGTGTATGTAATTTTATTACAACGAAAATGCAGCAGATGGTTGTAGCCGTAGTGAAAGGACTGATGTGATGTTAGAATTAAATCTGCAGTTCTTCGCAGCGGAAGGACCTGGCGGTGAGAAGACAGAAGAACCTACTGCCAAAAAGAAACAGGATACAAGAAAAGACGGTAAAGTAGCAAAAAGTAAGGAATTATCCAGCGGCGTAGAGCTGATAGCACTTTTCCTGATATTGAAGTTCTGGATTGGCAATATGGGAGAAGGATTTCTGGAATTATTCCAGAACATATATGAGAAGTTTCCACAGTATACCACATATTGGGGAGGCAATATCGCTAAAAGAGATTACAGCATTCTTTTTCGGGATGTATACATAGATATATTGAAGCTGTTGCTTCCGTTCTTCGCAGTAGGCGTTGCAATAGCATTCATAGTCAATATGGTTCAGTTCAAGTTTCAGATATCCACGAAGCCTTTACAGCCCAAGTTCAGTAAGCTGAATCCGGTATCCGGCATGAAGCGGCTGTTCTCGGCAGAGAAACTGATGGAGCTGTTTAAATCCATCTTAAAGGTTATCCTGATTTGCTATATTGTATATAGCACAATAAAAGATGAATGGAAATATTTGTTTCAGTTATATGATATGCCTTTGAATCAGGCGATTGAGCTCATAGGCAGTATTGCTGTTAATCTGGGGCTGAAAATATCTCTTTTCTTTCTGGTCATTGCATTTGCTGATTTTGCATATCAGAAGTACAAGTTCAACAAAGACATTAAGATGACAAAACAGGAAGTAAAAGATGAATATAAAAATGCAGAAGGTGATCCGCAGATCAAAGGTAAGATCAGGCAGAAGATGAGAGAAGTCTCTCAGAGAAGAATGATGCAGGATCTAACCCAGGCGGATGTGGTTATTACAAACCCGACACACTTTGCAGTAGCAATTAAGTATACGCCAGAGGCGCATTCAGCACCTGTGGTAGTAGCAAAAGGAGCAGATTATCTGGCGCAGAAAATAAAGGGGATAGCCAGAGAAAATGGCATAGAGATTGTAGAGAACAAGCCTCTTGCCAGAATGCTGTATGCGAATGTAGATGTAGGCCAGGAAGTACCGCCTGAACTGTATCAGGCAGTGGCAGAAGTATTGGCGATGGTCTACAAAATGCAGGGAAAGCTATAAGACATCAAAGGGGAGATTTAAAGGATGAAGAAGCAGGACTTAGGAGTAGCATTATATATACTTGCAGCATTCGTCATGTTGATTGTTCCAATACCGAACACATTATTGGATATACTGCTGGCATTTAATATGGCACTGGCGTTTACTATATTGTTCACGACCATGTTTGCCAAGGAAGTACTGGATATGTCCTATTATCCAACTATCCTGTTGTTTACAACAATATTCAGAATTGCATTGAACGTATCTTCAACACGTTTGATCCTTTCTACAGGTAATCCTGGTAACGTGGTTGCTACCTTCGGACAGTTCGTAGGCGGCGGCGACATGGTAATCGGTATTGTAGTATTTATCATTCTGATTCTGGTGCAGTTCATTGTTATCAATAAAGGTTCTGAACGAGTAGCAGAAGTAACAGCCAGATTTACACTGGATGCGATGCCTGGTAAACAGATGGCGATAGACGCGGACTTAAATACAGGAGCCATTACAGATGCACAGGCAAAAGAGAGACGACAGAAATTACAGGATGAAGCAAGCTTCTTCGGTTCCATGGATGGTGCTGTTAAGTATGTAAAGGGAGACGCAACGGCAGGTCTTATTATTACAGGTGTCAATATCATCGGTGGTATCCTCATGGGTATGTTAAGACAGGGCATGGACATCAACTCAGCTCTTGATAAATATGTCATCCTGACAATCGGTGATGGACTTGTCAGCCAGATTCCTTCTTTGTTGATTTCTTTATCAACAGGTATTCTGGTAACGAAAGGCTCCAAGGAAGCAGACTTTGGTACAGTGCTTGTAAAACAGCTCTTTGGTCTGCCCAAAGTACTCTACATGGTAGGTGCGGTTTTGGTTTTCCTTGGTATCGTAACACCTTTGAACAATCTGATTTTCCTGCCCTTAGGTGGAATCTTCATTATCTGCGGCAGAATGATAGCCAACACGATAGAGACTGCGCAGATAGAGACACAGGCAGATACGGAAGAGGAATCGGCAGAAGAAATCAGGCGGCCTGAGAATGTGAATTCACTGTTACAGGTGGATCCGATTGAACTGGAATTTGGATATGGTATCATTCCACTGGCTGATGTGAATCAGGGTGGAGACCTTCTGGATCGTGTTGTTATGATCAGACGTCAGATCGCACTGGAACTTGGTACAGTTGTTCCTATTATTCGATTAAGAGATAATATCCAGTTAAATCCAAATCAATATATTATTAAGATAAAAGGCATTCAGGTCAGTGAAGGAGAGATCCTGTTTGACCATTATATGGCAATGAACCCCGGATTTGTCGAGGAAGAGATTTCCGGTATACCAACCTTTGAACCATCTTTCCATTTGCCGGCAATCTGGATTACAGAGAGTCAGAGAGAGAGAGCAGAGAGTGCAGGATATACAGTAGTAGATCCGCCTTCTATCATAGCAACACATTTGACAGAAATCATCAGACAGTATCTTGCAGAGCTTCTTACCAGACAGGATGTACAGAATCTGGTCAACAATGTCAAGGAATCCAATCCATCACTTGTGGAAGAGCTTGTGCCTAAGCTTCTGGGACTGGGTGACATTCAGAAGGTATTGCAGAATCTGTTAAAAGAAGGAATCTCTGTCAGAGACCTGGTTACTATTTTTGAAACACTTGCTGATCATGCAGCAACTACCAGAGATACGGATATACTGACTGAATATGTTCGACAGAGCCTGAAGAGGGCAATAACCAATAAATATTTCCCATCTAATGAAACCACCAGCGTGGTTACGCTGGATCCGAAGCTGGAGCAGGAGATCATGAGCAGTGTCAAACAGACAGAACAGGGTGCTTACCTTACTCTTGATCCGGACAAGACAAAGGCAATTATGGCTTCTGTTGAAACGGAAGTTGGCAAGCTGGAGAAGCTTGGCAAGAACCCTATCGTAATAACTTCTCCTATCGTCAGAATGTATTTCAAACGACTGACAGAAGATTATTACAAAGACCTCATAGTTGTTTCGTATAACGAAATAGATGCAAATGTAGAATTACAATCGGTAGGAATGGTGACGGCATAATGATTATTAAGAAATTTCAGGGGAAAACAAAGGAAGAAGCACTGGAGTGCGCTAAGAAGGAACTGGGCGAAGGCATTGTAGAAATGAATGTCAAAACAGTAAAAGCAAAAGGATTGCTGGGCGTCTTCAAAGGCACCAAGATTGAAGTAACTGTGGCAAAAGAGGAAGAAAACGAGAAGTATGGAATTGCATCAGCCAAAGCTCATAGCGAGAAGGAGGTTAAGGATGGCGTGGCGCTGTCTTTAAGTCAAGGCAAGATCATCCCGATGAAGCAGCCGGTTAAGGTGGCTGTAGGACAGGACATGGAAGCCACTTCTATGGAAGAAGCAAGAGCGATGGGACAGACTGTTGCAGATGTACTGTCATCTTTCCCACAGACTATGAAGAATCAGCAGGCAGAAACAAGAGAAAATCATAATCAGCAGGCAGCACAGGAAGCCAAGATGGATGCAGGCAAGGGAACTGTATTAGAGGAGAAACTTGATACATTACAGAATCTGCTGGAGAAACAGTTGTCTGCACAGGAAGAGAAAAATACACAGAGTGAGAAAGCAAAGCAGGAAGAAAGTCAGCAGGAACAGGAAGAGAACCGTGCAAGAGTATCCTTCTTACGTCTGCTTTATAACAAACTGATTGATAATGAAGTCAATGAGAAATATGCAAATGAGATCATTGACGAGATAGATAAAAACTGCAAGCAGGACGTTACCATGGATTATATGCTGTCCGAGATATATCAGAGAATGATATTAAAGCTCGGCAAACCATATATGATGGAAGAAGGAACAGGACCCAAGGTTGTATTTTTTGTTGGACCTACAGGTGTAGGTAAGACGACTACCATTGCGAAGATAGCTTCTTCTTTCAGAGTTGAACAGAATAAGAAAGTAGCACTTCTTACAGCGGATACGTACCGTATTGCAGCAGCTGAGCAGTTACGGACTTATGCTAATATACTTGAAGTACCGTTCAGGGTGGTATATACAGCACAGGAAATTTCACAGGCTATTGAAGATTTTAAGGACTATGATTATGTATTGGTAGATACTACAGGACATTCTCCCAATAATGAAGCGCAGAGAGAAGGAATGGCAGAACTGGTCAGCTCCGTTGAGACAACTGCACGTAAGGAAATATTCCTTGTCCTTTCGGCTTCTACCAAATATAGAGATTTGATGAAAATTGCCGATACCTATAAGGAAATCGCAGACTATAAACTTATTTTCACTAAACTAGATGAAACTTCTACCTTAGGCAATATTTACAACCTGAAGATGTATACAGGAGCACAGTTGTCCTATGTCACATACGGACAGAATGTACCTGACGACATCGAGTATTTTAATCCACAGTCTACTGTAAAGCTGTTACTTGGTGGTAAGCGTTAAAAGGAAGGAGTTAAAAGATATGGATCAGGCTGAACAGTTAAGAAATGTAATAAAATTAAATCCTGCTCCAAGACCTCTTGCCAGGGTGATTACCGTAACAAGTGGTAAAGGTGGCGTTGGTAAATCAAATACAGCCATTAATCTTGCATGTCAATTCAGAAAGCTGGGTCAGAGAGTCATTATTCTTGACGCTGATTTTGGACTTGCTAATATTGAGATTATGTTTGGTACAGTTCCTAAACACAATTTATGTGATTTAATATATCAGGGCAAGAGTATTACCGATATTATAACCTGGGGACCTATGGATATCGGATTCATTTCAGGGGGATCCGGAATTGCAGGTTTATCCAACCTGAGTCGGGATTATCTGAATTATATTATACAGAATCTTGCCAGGCTGGATGCTATCGCTGATGTGATTATCATTGATACCGGAGCTGGAATTTCAGATGCAGTACTGGATTTTCTGGTAGCAAGCGGTGAAATCCTTGTAGTTGCCACACCGGAACCCACATCGATCACGGATTCCTATTCGCTGTTAAAAGCGTTGAACAGTCATTCGAGGTATTCGCGTGAAGAGTCAGGAATCAAGGTAGTAGCCAATAAGGTGTCTTCTGTAGAAGAAGGCGAGATTATGTTCAATAAATTGAATTCTGTAGTAAACAGATATTTAAAACTTCCGATTACATATCTGGGTGCTATTCCACAGGATTCCCACCTGGAAGCAGCAGTTATGCAGCAGATGCCGGTCAGCATGCAGAGTCCGAGTTCAAAGTCTGCCAAGGCATATGAAAAGATGGCATATACACTGATGGATAAGGAATATGATAGAACATTGACCAAGAGAGGTATGGCTGCGTTCTTTTCCCATATTGTAGCCGGTAATAAGAAAATGGGGTAACAGAAAGGCTGGGGGATATGTATAGTTTTGGAGAAGCAAGAAAACTGGATCAGGAGGATTCTATGATAGAGAAATTCATTTCTCCGGGAGATAAACTGGAGATGAAATCCACAACAGATGTAAAACTGCCGGATGGATCACAAGGAGTCCGACTCTATAAGTCTACAGTTTATGATGTGTTGGATGATGGAAGAATAGAAATCGTAATGCCTATGGAGCAGAGCAAGCTTGTTCTGCTCCCGGTTGATGGAGAATACGAGGTCTGCTTCTTCTCACATGGAGGCATGTATCGTGCAAATGTACGTATTCTCGACAGAGATAAAATTAATAATACATATGTATTGATCGCTGAAATGATCACCAATCTGCATAAGTTCCAGCGAAGAGAATATTATCGCTTTAACTGTGTGATTGAGATGAAGATGAGAGAACTGAATAAAGCTGAGGTGGAGGCATTCAGTAAGAATCTTGGATATCTGATATCCGAGGCAGATATGTTAAGAGGTGTTATTGTAGATATAAGCGGAGGGGGGCTCCGCTTTGTGTCGCGTACACCATATCGTCAGGGCACTGTATTGTATCTGAAGTATAAACTGGAGATTGCAGATAAGGAAAAAGAATTCAACATGGCAGCAATGGTATTATCTTCAGAGCAGATACCAAATCGCGCGGATGAATATCAGAACCGTGTGAAATTTTTAAATATGAATACCACAACACGGGAAGATATCATCAAGTACATTTTTAATGAAGAACGTAAAAACAGAAAAAATGGAAAAGGTTGATAAAAAGTATGACAATATCATTAAATGCACCAAAAAATAAGAAAAAAATATTGGTAGTTGATGACTCTGCACTCATGAGAAGAGTCATGTGTGATATAATCAACTCAGATGAACGATTTCAAGTGATTGAACAGGCAATAGATGGAGAAAAAGCATATGAGCTTCTGAAGAAAAACACCTATGATGGTGTGGTTCTTGATGTGAATATGCCAAAGATGGATGGTATTCAGCTCCTTCAGATGCTGCAGAAAGATAAGATAAGAGCCCGAATCATGATGGCCAGCACAGATACCAAAGAGGGTGCATCGGTCACTATGGAGGCGCTGGAATTAGGTGCAATTGATTTCATTGAGAAACCAGCAAATATTCTCTATTTAAGAGGAAATGATTTTAAAACAAGATTTTTGGATATTCTCAAAGCGGTTGTATCGAGTCCACAGACCAATATTCCAAGGGAATCGGCAGTATCTATCAAGAAAAGTGAAGAAAGTACCCGTAAACTGGTTGATATTGTAAGAAAGACCACACCGGTAGTCCATGGACAGAAGCTTGTAGCAATTGCATGTTCTACAGGCGGTCCCAAAGCTTTGCAGAGCGTAATCCCAAGACTTCCGGCGGAGCTTGCAGCACCTGTACTGATCGTACAGCATATGCCGCAGGGATTTACGCAATCATTAGCGGAAAGACTGAATTCACTGAGTAAAATTAAAGTAAAAGAAGCAGCAGAAGGGGATGTACTGGAGAATGGAGTTGTATACATCGCACGTGGGGGTAAACATATGAATGTAGATACCCGCGGAGGGAAATGTACAATCCGTTATTCAGATGAACCACCCAGAGAGGGCGTTAAGCCTTGTGCCAATTATATGTATGAATCACTGAAGACGAGTCCTTATTCCCAGATTGTATGTGTTGTACTTACAGGAATGGGAGCAGATGGAACCAAAGGAATCGTGAATTTGGAAACTGCAAAAAAGATACACGTCATTGCGCAGGATGAAGCAACATCCACAGTATATGGAATGCCGAAAAGTATAGCAGCAGCAGGTTTAGTCAATCAGGTAGTCGGTTTGGATGACGTGGCCCAGGAAATAATAATGAATGTGGGGGTCAAGTAGAATGGACACAAGTCAATATCTTGAGATTTTCCTTGATGAAACAAAGGAACATTTACAGAACCTGAATACACAGATTCTGGAACTGGAACAGGAACCGGAGAACATGGATACTATCAATGAAATATTCCGTGCGGCACATTCCCTGAAAGGAATGGCTGGAACCATGGGATATAAGCGTATGCAGAATCTTACGCATGATATGGAGAATGTGTTCTCGGAAGTCAGAAATGGCACAATTAAAGTACAGCCGGAAATGATAGATATCCTTTTCAACTGTCTGGACGCTCTGGAAGAGTATCTGGATAATATCCAGCAGACAACAGAAGAAGGAACAAATGATAATGCAGAATTGATCAAATCCTTAAATGATATGCTCAATAAGGAAGAAAAAGAAGCCAAAGCAGAGAAAGAGGCTCCCGTTGCTGCAACAGCACCTGCTGCAGAGAGTACTTCCGGTAATGAGAAAGAAAAGTGGAGAGAGATTAAACTGAATGATACAGAACGTATGCTGGTTGATAAAGCACACGGTGAGAAGCTTAATGTGTTTGGCATTACAGTATATGTAGATGAGTCCTGCGTTCTGAAGGCAGCAAGAGCTTTCCTTGTATTCAAGGCATTGGAGAAATTAGGAGAAGTCATCGTATCTGTTCCTACAGCTCAGGATATTGAAGATGAGAAATTTGATCTTACATTCAGTCTGATCTTTATTTCAGGCAATACCAAAGATGAAGTAATTGCTGCAATTAAGAGCGTATCCGAAATCGCAGAAGTATATTGCGAAGAATATCAGATGACAGCAGCTCCTGAAGAAAAAGCAAAAGAAGAAGCTGCACAGGAACCAGCACCTGCTCAGCCGGAAGAAAAACAGGAACAGCCTGCAGCAACTACAACAGCACCGGCAACTACAACACAGGCTAAGCCCGCAACAGCACAACCTGCAGCTCCTGCAAAACAGGAAGCTAAAAAGGCAATATCCAAGCCTGTAGTGAACAGAACTGTCAGAGTTGATATTGAGAAGCTGGATAATCTGATGAACCTGGTATCAGAGCTGATTATTGCAAAGAACTCTCTGGTAGCCGCTACTATGGCACAGGGCAGTGACAATAACAGCAATGTAAATGAACAGATCGAATATCTGGAGAGCGTTACTACCAATATTCATGAATCTGTTATGAAGGTACGAATGGTGCCTATCGAAAGCATTGTCAGCAAGTTCCCGAGAATGATCCGTGATTTATCCAAGAAGCTGGATAAGAAAATGGAACTGTATATGACTGGTGAAGATACAGAACTTGACAGAACTGTAGTAGATGAAATCGGAGATCCTCTGATGCATATGCTGCGAAATTCAGCAGACCATGGACTTGAAGCAAATGATGTCAGAGTTGCAAAAGGCAAACCGGAAGTCGGATCTATTTTCCTGGATGCATATCAGGATGGCAACAACGTAGTAATTGAAGTCAGAGATGATGGCGCCGGTATTGATACAGAGGCAGTTAAGGCAAAAGCTATCGAACGTGGTACGATTACAGCAGAGCAGGCAGAGTCCATGACAGAGAAGGAGATCATTGATCTGTTATTCCTTCCAAGTTTCTCTACCTCTAAGAAAGTTACAGATATATCCGGACGTGGAGTTGGTCTTGATGTTGTAAAATCTAAGATTGAATCTTTAAGTGGTGAAGTAGAAGTTAAGACCAAGCTTGGCGAAGGAAGTACTTTCATTGTCAGACTTCCATTGACACTTGCTATTATACAGGCATTAATGGTAGTAATTGGAAATGAGAAATATGCAATTTCTCTTGGCTCCATTCAGACAATAGAAGATATTTCTCCAGAAGATATTAAACTGGTACAAGCAAAAGAAGTAATCCATATCAGAGGAACTGTAATTCCTATTATCCGTATGAACAAGATCCTTGATATCGAATCCAGCAATACCGATAATAACAAGAACCTTACAGTCATCATTGTCAAGAAGGGTGATAAACAGGCAGGACTAGTTGTAGATGAATTGATTGGACAGCAGGAAATTGTTATCAAATCTATGGGCAAGTACATCAAAGTGCCGAAGATGATAAGTGGTGCAACAATTCTTGGAAACGGTGAAGTAGCACTGATTCTGGATGCTAACGCACTGATTTAGAAGCAGATCATGGTTTGAGGAAAGGTATGGTTAGAGTATGGATGAATTAAAGACTATGGATGAACAGCAGCGCCTTGAGAGCCTGAATCGTCCTGTTGAATATGATACGACCCAGTACATTGTAACTCAGCTGGGAGATGAACAGTATGGCATTGATATCAAATATATATCAACAATTGTCAGAATGCAGATGATTACAAGAGTACCAAAAGTAGCAGATTATATTAAAGGTGTAATCAATTTGAGAGGTGTTGTAATCCCTATTATCAGCCTGAGACTGAAGATGGGACTTCCTGAAGATGAGATTACAAAGAAGACCAGAATTATTATTCTGAATATTGACCAGCACGAATCTATAGGTGTTCTTGTTGATGAAGTGAAAGAAGTAGTCACTCTTGATGAAGAGCATGTAGAACGTGTTTCCTATGACAAGGATGAGAAGGCTAAATTCCTGATGGGAGTAGGTAAATACGATGATAAGCTGATTTCCTTACTGAACATTGACACAGTCCTTGCAGAAAACGAAGGATAATAAGTCTTTTCCAAAAGACAGGAGCTTGGTATATGACAGATAATATGAGTTTTGAAAAAGTCTCACAGGAATATTATGATGTATTAAAGGAACTTGGAAACATCGGGGCAGGCAACGCAACAACGGCGCTTGCCCAGATGCTTCAGTGCAAAGTAGATATGAAGGTTCCACAGGTCAGACTTCTGAACTTCAATGAAGTCGGAGAAGTCATGGGCGGTGAAGAACAGATAGTTGCAGGTATTTATCTGGCGGTAGAGGGAGATATCACCGGCAGTATGATGTTTATTCTGGAGCAGGAAGCAGCCAAAAGTCTTGTTGAGAAACTGATGGGTATGCCTTTACAGGATGGATTGGATGAAATGGGAATTTCAGCTTTAAAAGAGATAGGAAATATCATTACAGGTGCATATCTTAACTCTTTGTCACAGCTGACCAATCTTAAAATGGTGCCTTCTGTACCAGACCTGAGTATTGACATGTTAAATGCTATTCTCAGTGTTCCTGCGATTGAATTTGGTATTATGGGAGACAAGATTCTGCTGATCCAGACACAGTTTACAGATGAAGTGGATTTGAACGGATACTTTATCCTGCTTCCGGATCTTGATTCTTATGCAAAGATTCTAAAGGCACTTGGATTATAAGGAATTGCACATAGAAAAGAGGCAAAAACCATGAGTGAAATCATAAAAGTTGGAATGGCCGATTTAAATGTGTGCAAGAGTCCTGATGGCATTACAACTTTGGGGTTAGGTTCCTGTGTGGGGGTAGCAATCAGAGATCCGATAACCAAAGTAGGTGGGCTGGCACATGTTATGTTGCCGGACAGTACGCAGATCGAGAACAATTCCAATAGATATAAATTTGCCGACACAGGCATTGAAGATCTGGTGAAGAAGATTATTGCACTTGGTGGTAATAAGTCCCGTCTGGAAGCAAAGATCGCGGGAGGAGCACAGATGTTTGCTTTCCAGAATAAATCTGATATGGTGCGTGTTGGAGAACGTAACGTGGAAGCAAGTAAAAAGAAATTAAAACAGCTTGGCATTCCACTCAAGGCAGAAGATACCGGATTGAATTATGGTCGTACGGTAATTTTTTATCCAGAGACCGGTAAATTCATAATAAGGTCAGCCGGCAAGCCGGAGAAAACGATATAAAAGGGGAATGTAGTAATGGAGAATAAGGTAAAACTTATTACGCCGTTTCTGATGCTTCTTGCAGGTGCTATAGCGTCTATTATTATGTATATCAGGCATTTTGACCTGTTCACCATGTTATGGGTATTACTTCTTGTACTTGTAATTTTTTACGTTATAGGAGACATTGTAAGATACATCTATGAATCAATCAGACCCAGAATCATTCCTGATATGGATGAAGATTTTGACAGTGAGTCTGATTTTGACAGTGTTATAACAAAAGAAAACGAAACAGAAGATACAGACAGCTCAGAGCAACAGGAACAACCAACTGCCCAGGAAACAGATGAAGAGGAAGGACAATCTGAAATGGCAGATGCTTCCGAAGAGGAAGGTTATACAGACGAGAATCTTGACTAGAAGTAAAGTGGGGTAAAGCGATGAACGAGGCAGCACGTAAGAGACTTTGGGAGGATTATACCAGACAAAGAACAGCAGAAATAAGAGAGAAGATCATCCTTGAATATGCACCATTGGTAAAAGTCGTGGCTGGTCGATTGAGCATGTATCTTGGATACAGCGTAGAATATGACGATATGGTCAGTTATGGAGTTTTCGGACTGATTGATGCCATAGACAAATTCGATACAACCAAAGAAGTCAAGTTTGAAACATATGCGAGTCTGAGAATCCGGGGGGCTATTTTAGACCAGATACGTAAAATGGACTGGATTCCCAGAACAATCAGACAGAGACAGAAGCAGATGGATACTGTCATGAAGGAGATTGAGCAGAGAACAGGACGGGAAGCTACAGATGAAGAAGTAGCAGCCGGTCTTGGAATTTCTCCTGATGAATTTCTTGAGTGGCAGACACAGCTCAAAGCCAACAATATAATCTCGCTGAATGAATATGTTGAACAGGGAAGTGATATATCTTCCGAGAAAAGTCCTGCAGGCAGTTATGAGATGCCGGAGGCTGTTGTGGAGAAGAGCGAATTAAAAGAAATGCTGGAAGAGGCACTGGAGCTTTTGACGGAAAAGGAGAAAAAAGTAGTTTTATTATATTATTATGAAGACCTTACCCTGAAAGAAATCAGCCGTGTGCTTGAAGTATCAGAATCCAGAATTTCTCAATTACATACAAAAGCACTGCAAAAAATGAAAACAAAAATGGGCAATTATATTGGCATATTAAATATGTGAAAGGGAAGGTGTATATGAACGGATATTTTCAGATCGCAGTGAATGAACAGGGAACGAGTGTCCGCCTGATACCACCAACAGATGGTGGTGAGAAGATACAGGTCAACGAATTGAAATCGTATCTTGAGCGGATTGGCGTTCCCTATAATGTTATGGCAATCAACTCTGCCCTATATCAGTTAAAGGAAGAGGAGGTTGTCCTTTTTTTAAATTCAGTAAAAATACCCGCAGTAGATGAGAAATGTGAAATATATGTCATGGGTGATAAAATGTCGGCAGTACTTAGACTCTATCCGGCAAGTACCGGTGGAGCAGGCATTACCGAAGAACAGATCATGGAACAGCTCAAGCAGGACAAAATCCAATATGGAATTGATAAGGATGCGATTCATGATGCACTTTCTCACAAAAAGTACTGTACAAATATTATAATTGCAAAAGGTAAGTTGCCAACTGCCGGTAAGGATGCTACAATTAATTATTATTTTGATACAAGTGTGGACGCAAGACCTGAATTAAAAGAGGACGGAAGCGTTGACTTTTTTAAGCTGAATCTGCTGCACCACTGTACAAAAGGACAGGTGCTTGCTGAGATTATCCCTGAAGAAAAAGGCGAAGACGGAGTAGATATCTTTGGAGCTGTTACTGCAGCAAGGGAAGTGAAAAAGGCATCTTTTAATCATGGAAGAAATCTGGAGATTTCAGAAGACGGACATAAACTGCTCAGCATGGTGGATGGACATGTCTCAATGGTAGAAGGTGCGGTATTTGTTTCAGATGTATACAGTGTTGATGATGTCAGTACGTCTACCGGCAACATTGAGTATCATGGTAATATAGAAGTAAAAGGCAATGTATGTGAGAATTTCAGCGTCAAGACAGATGGTAATGTATTTGTAAATGGCGTTGTAGAAGGTGCTGTGATTGAAGCCGGCGGAGATATTGTCATTGCCAGAGGCATGCACGGACAGAATAAAGGCAAGCTGGTCGCAGGAGGAAATATTATTGCAAAATTCCTGTCCGCAGCAGAAGTAACTGCCCATGGCTTTGTAGAGGCAGAACAGATATTGAATTCCAAAGTTGTAGCGGGAACAGAAGTACATGCAGAAGCCGGCAAAGGACTCATCAGCGGTGGCAGAGTTATAGCAAGTAAAGCAGTGAATGTCAAGAATGCAGGTTCTCCTATGGGAACAGCGACAATCATTGAAGTGGGCAGTGATCCGGAGACTAAGAAGAGACAGGCTATACTGAATAAGAGTGTAGGTGAAAGATCCAAATCTATCAGCCAGATGCGCCAGGTACTTGAAAATACTGCGATGAAAATCAAATCAGGAGCAAAAATGACTCCAGACCAGATCAAGAACATGAAACTTCTTCAGCAGCAGTATGCAGAATCCCAGGAGAAACTGCAGAAAGAACTGGCTGAACTTGCACAGCTGGATGAAAGTCTGAAGTATGATGATAATGCACATATTGACATAGGTGGTACAATGTATCAGGGAGTAGCAGTTGCAATATCAGGAGCTACATTGACTGTCAAAAATGAATATACATATTGTAGATTAGTCAAGAAAGGGGCAGATATTACATCTACGAATCTGTAGATTATTGTATATGAGGGGAGGAACAATATGGCAATCAGTCCGATTATTCTGAATGGGACGATTCAGCAGACACAGGATGTTTTGCAGAATCAGACGAAGGAGACACATAAGGCAATGCTCGATCAGGGTAATATATTTGCCCAGGAAGTGAAACAGGAGCATCAGAAAGCAAAACAAGTCGTTCATTCTGAAAATTCACAATTTAAAGAAGAACGTTTTGATGCCAAGGAGAAAAGTAAGGGAAGCTACCAGGGAAATGGTGGCAGACGCAGAAATTCCAAACAGGCAGATGGACGTGTAGTTGTGAAACCAGAGGGCGGTTTTGATATTAAGATTTAATTATTTACAAATGGGAGTTAAGTGAAATGAATTGGATGGAAGCAGCATTACTTGTATTAGGAATTGGGGCATTCGTGGCAAGCTTCTGCCTGCCGGAGAAGAATAAAAAGGAAGAGAATTTTGCCGGCAGTATTGATCCTGAAGTGATCCGAAATCTTATTAACAAAGAGATGGAGGATGCAAAAACAAAAGTAACTGAGGTTGTGGATGAGACACTTGAGTATGCCGTAGAGAAGACAGAACGTGCATCAGAGAGAATTTCTAATGAGAAGATTATGGCAATCAATGAATACTCAGAGACTGTTCTTGCAGATATGAATAAAACACATCAGGAGATCATGTTCCTTTATGATATGCTCAATGACAAGCATAAGAATCTGAAGGAAACAGTGCAACAGGTCGATAAGACGGCAAAAGAAGCAGAGGAAAAGGCGAATGCTGCAGCTACAGCACTGGCAGCTACATCTGCGGAAGAACCAAAAGCTGAGAAGAAGACACAGGAACCGGTCAAAACACCGGCTAAGAAAAGTAAGACCAGTAAACCGGCTCAGGAGAAGCGTAAAGATAAAGATCAGCATATCACCCTGGATATGCTGGAGTCTGTATTGCCTAAGGAACAGCTGGCTCAGCTTGAAATAAAAGAAGATAAAAAGAAAAATGAACCGGAGCAGTTCCAGGCATTACAGCCGGATAAACTTCCAGAAATAAAAGAATTTTCTTTTGCAGAGCAGGCACCTCATATAGAAAGACCACAGAATCAGGAAAGTCAGGCTGCTAATCTGGAAAATACGGTATCTGCAAAAAAAGATACCCCCGTTGAGGAAAAAGAAGAATCCCTACCGGAGAATAATAATGACAAAATACTTCGATTACATAAGCAGGGAATGTCCAGTGTGGATATTGCAAAGGAATTGGGACTTGGTGTAGGTGAAGTAAAACTGGTAATTAATCTGTTCAAAGGCGCTTGATCAGGGAAACGGGGATATATAAGATGAAATTAAAATATTATTTAAGAGGGCTGGGCATAGGTATTGTTGTAACAGCTTTGTTAATGGGATACAGTAATAAGAATCGTGCAGCAGAACCGAAAGCGGAGGTCGCAACAGAAGAAACAGCAGGAGATCTGCTGGTGGATCGAAACGGAGAGGCAACAACAGAAGAGGTTATTGAACAGAGCACTGTAGAGAACGTAACAGTAGAGGCTGCAGAAACTGTTTCCTCAACAGAGGAGACAGAGACTGATTCAGCAGAAACTTCAGAAGAAGAAACCTCACAGGAGGAGACCGCATCTGAATTGGAAAGTTCAACACAGGAAGCAGAAACAATAACGGAGACAGAAAGCGTTACAGAGACTGAGACAGAATCCGTTCAGGCAGAAGAAACAACAGATAAGAAAGAGCAGACGCAGAGCAGTACGGAAGCTGACGCAGGGAATGCTCTGCCACAGACTACGATAGAGATTAATATCGTAAGAGGAGACGACTCCGGTACAGTAGCCCGTAAATTGCAGAATGCAGGAATGGTCGAAAGCGCAACAGAATATGATGCATATCTTATGCAGCATGGATATGACAAGAAAATCCGTGTAGGTAAAGTAGAGATACCTGTAGATGCCACCTGGCAGGAAATCGCAGAGTACATATCCGGCAGACGATAAAAAGAATAAGAATTTACAAAACCTCTTGCAAAAGAGGTTTTTGTATGCTAGAATGCAAATGTTGTGACTGTGTAAAGACATAGCACATAAGAAAATAAACTATTCACGTGTGCTGATTCATGGCCCATTGCCCCGCTCAGGGTGGCACATGAAGGTGAGGCAGACGGAAGGTGCGGTATACCGCAGAAAATGGAGGTAAAGACATGAGCGTTATTTCAATGAAACAGTTATTAGAGGCAGGTGTTCATTTTGGACATCAGACAAGAAGATGGAACCCTAAGATGGCTCCTTACATCTTCACAGAGAGAAATGGTATCTATATCATCGACTTACAGAAGTCTGTAGTTAAGGTTGATGAAGCTTACAAGGCAGTAGCTGATATCGCTGCACAGGGTGGTACAATCCTTTTTGTAGGTACTAAGAAGCAGGCTCAGGATGCAGTTCAGACAGAAGCAGAGCGTTGCGGTATGTTCTATGTTAATGAAAGATGGCTTGGCGGTATGCTTACTAACTTCAAGACAATCAGAAGCAGAATCGCAAGATTAAAGGCTATCGAGACAATGGCAGAAGATGGTACATTTGATGTTCTTCCTAAGAAGGAAGTTATCCAGATCAAGAAGGAATGGGAGAAGCTTGAGAAGAACCTTGGCGGTATCAAGAACATGACTAAGATTCCTGATGCTATCTTTGTTGTAGATCCTAAGAAGGAAAGAATCTGTGTACAGGAAGCACATGCACTTGGTATTCCTCTTATCGGTATTGCAGATACTAACTGTGATCCTGAAGAATTAGATTACGTTATTCCTGGTAACGATGATGCAATCAGAGCTGTTAAGTTAATCGTTGCAGCTATGGCTGATGCAGTAATCGAAGCTAAGCAGGGCGAAGTTATGGCTGACGTAGCAGAAGGCGAAACAGAAGAAACAGCAGCAGATGCTGAGTAATAGATAACAGGCAACAATCTTATATTATACAGGAGAAGCATCAGTCTTTCTCCTGTATATTGGAGTTTAGGAGGAAACAAGAATGGCTATCACAGCAGCAATGGTAAAAGAGTTAAGAGAAATGACCGGTGCAGGTATGATGGACTGCAAGAAGGCTCTGAACGAGACTAACGGTAATATGGACGAAGCAGTAGAATATTTAAGAAAAAATGGACAGGCTAAGGCAGAGAAGAAGGCTGGAAGAATTGCAGCAGAAGGTCTTTGCAAGGTTGTTACAGATGGCGATAAGACAGCAGCAGTTGTTGAAGTTAACTCTGAGACAGACTTCGTAGCTAAGAACGCAGAATTCCAGAACTATGTTACAGCAGTAGCTGAACAGGCTCTTGCCACTACAGCAACTGATATTGATGCATTCCTTGCAGAAGCATGGAAAGCAGATGCATCTAAGACTGTTAAGGATGCTTTAGTTGAGAAGATTGCAGTAATTGGCGAGAACTTATCAATCAGAAGATTTGAGAAGGTTGTTGAAGAGAATGGTTGTGTTGTAACATATACACATGGCGGTGGAAGAATCGGCGTTATCGTTGATGCAGAAACAGCAGTTGTTAACGATGCAGTTAAGGAAGCTCTTACTAATGTTGCAATGCAGATTGCTGCATTATCTCCTAAGTACATTTCTACAGAGGATGTATCTGAAGAGTATAAGGCTCATGAGAAGGAAATCCTTTCCGAGCAGATCAAGAACGATCCTAAGATGGCTGGTAAGCCTGAGAAGGTTATCGAAGGTGCAGTTAGTGGTCGTTTAAATAAGGAATTAAAGGAAGTTTGCTTACTTGAGCAGGTATATGTTAAGGCCGAAGATGGCAAGCAGTCCGTTAAGCAGTATATTGACACTGTAGCTAAGGCTAATGGAACAGATATCAAGATTAAGAACTTTGTTCGTTTTGAAACAGGTGAAGGTCTTGAGAAGAAGCATGAAGATTTCGCAGCTGAAGTTGCAGCTCAGATGAATAAATAAATATCTGCAATGATTTGAAACATAAAGAATTGAAACATAAAGAATCTTATGTACAGGTTTTATCCTTGTGCATAGGATTTTTTGCGTTATAGCATCTTTTCTATGCGTAAAAACAGATAAATTGGATAAAAAATGGAATACTTATTGACTGATAATACATGGTAGCGTATAATAGTTGTAACTAATATTCAAAAAAATAAACAAAGATTACATAAAATATATAAAACATATACAAAACGCAAAAGAAAGGATAAGGAGTAACTTATGCAAAAATCGGCAGAAAACAGAGAAAATAAGAATAGTCAGGCATACAGATTGAAAAACATTGTGATGAAATCAAAAGGTATGGTGATTGTTGGAGGAATATTTCTGCTTCTTCTTTTTTCGATTATGATTATTACAAACAGAATATCATCAGAACAATTAGAGGATACCATGTATTTGAATCAGTATAGACTCGGTTCAAAAGCATTAACGGCTGCTGTGCAGGCATATTCAGTAACCGGAGATCAGCAGTACTATGATGCGTACATGAAAGAATTGAATGAAGATAAAAATCGAGATATAGCATGGGCTGGACTGGAAGAGAATGATATTAAAGCAGAGGAATGGGATAAGTTAAACCAAATTGCAGGATTATCCAATGGTCTGGTTCCACTGGAAGAAGCTGCGATGAGTTCTGTTGCTGATGGTGATATGCAAAGTGCTATTGATTATGTGTTTGGCGACCAGTATGGAGAAACAATACAGCAGATTAATGCAATAACAGATGATGCTATATCAACGATTCAGACAAGAATGGAACGCAAAAAGAATATATTAGCATTCATAGAAATAGTAGCAGCTTTGTGTTTCCTTGTTTCTTTTCTGGTGCTTGTAAATCAGATATTATATACAACCAAGTTTGCATCCAAAGAGCTTTTACAGCCAATTATAAATGTGTCCGACCAAATGACACAGTTGGCAGCCGGAGATCTTCATAGTGAGTTTCATATGCAGAAAGATGATAGTGAGGTTGGAAGAATGGTAGAAGCAATTTGCTACATGAAGTCCAGCCTGACTAATATAATAGGTGAAATCACATCGATTTTAGACCAGATGGGACAGGGTAATTACCAGGTTACTATAAGACAGGAGTATGTAGGCGATTATCAGTTAATTCGGGATGCCTTCAACAGGATTACAGATGAAATGAAGCAGACAGTTACTACTATTCAGGAAGCTTCAGGAGAGATTAACTGTGGTGCAGGACAATTGGCAGATGCGGCAGATAACCTGGCAACAGCATGTACGAGCCAGGCTGGACAGGTATCGGTTGTAGCAGAGCATATAAATGAGTTAAATACAATTATTGCTTCCAATAAGAAGGATGCCGAGGAAGCGGTTAAAATTTCAAATCTCTCAGCTTCTACCCTAACCGCAGGAAATGCTAAAATGGAAGAATTGAAGGATGCAATACAGGAAATCAGCAGTTGCTCAGAAAAAATAAGTTCTATCATAGGAGCAATAGAGGATATTGCAACAGAAACGAATTTATTAGCTTTAAATGCAGCAATAGAAGCAGCAAGAGCTGGAGAGGCAGGAAAAGGATTCGCTGTCGTTGCTGAACAGGTTAAGAAGCTGGCAGAAGAGTCTTCACAGGCTGCTGGAAAGACAACACAGTTAATTGAAACAACGATAGCAGCTGTACAGAATGGTACAACAATAGCAGATGAAGCAGCAGCTAACATGGAAGATGTTGTAATGAGTTCTACAGAAGTAGGAGAAAGAATCCAGAAAATTGTAGAACAGTTCGCACGTGAGGAGAATAGCATAGGACGCATTAATGACAATATAGCAGAGATTGCTGGAATTGTTGATAATAACTCGGCAACATCAGAAGAAACAGCAGCAATCAGTGAGGAACAGAAGAGCCAGGCTGAAGCCATGGTAGAACTGATTGGAAGATTTAAAATCTAGTTTGCTTGCATTTTTACAGGGTGTCTGTTATTCTGAATAGAAGAATGACAGCATGGGAGTAAATATGTATATAGGCAGACACTGGAAGAAGTATCTTCTGATATTTTCATTGATTATAGTTTTGATAAGTATAGATTGCAGAACAAGACTTGAGCAGAACACTCAGGTCTTGTTTTGTTTTCACAAAGCAGAGAATGTCAGAATGATAAATGATGACTGCGTTAATCAGATTTCAAAAATTGAACATGACAATGCTTTTTTGGTGACAGAACAATTGATACAGCAGGAACATTTTTTCAGGCTGATCAGAAACAGTTATAGAAGTGTGGCGTCAGGTAAAAGCAGTCTTTGCTTTTGTATATATATTATTGCTTTGTTAGCAGCAATATCACAGCAAAAATGCAGGCAAATACATATACATGATATATGGTATATCAGGCACAGGTATGATCATATCATTTATATTCAGGATACGGATGGACCCAAAGGAATAGCCATGCAGAATTAATCATATAATCTATGAAGAAAGGCATGGCTATATATAAATGAATATGTTTAAAAATATAATAAAAGGTATGATGATCGGGATTGCTAATATTATGCCCGGAGTCAGTGGCGGCACATTAGCGGTTTCAATGGGGATTTATGACAAGCTTATACATTGTATTACACATATTTTGTCAGAATTCAAAGAAAGCATGAAATTTCTTTTGCCGATATTTGCAGGAGCAGGGATTGCACTGGTGGCACTTACTTTCGTGATAGAGGCATTATTTCAATATTATCCGATACCTACGAATTTATTGTTTATTGGATTAATTGTAGGAGGATTACCACCTGTTGTTACAAAAGTAAAATCACATAAATTATCTTTTGGACATATACTTGCAGGATTACTGTTTTTTGCACTGGTAGTAGGAATGGCTATGATGGGAGACAATGGAAACAGACAGGTGACATTGAATCTTGGAATCGTGCCAATGATCAAGCTGGTTCTGGTAGGAATTATTGCAGCAGCGACAATGATCATTCCTGGGGTCAGCGGTTCAATGGTTTTATTAATATTGGGCTATTATGAACCGATTATTCAACAGATCACAGCTTTTTGTACAGCAGTAATTACGTTGGATATGGCAGGGATACTTCATGGAATTGCTATTTTACTTCCTTTTGGGATTGGTGTTCTGATTGGAATATTGGGAATTGCCAAAATCATAGAGATAATTTTTGAAAAATATCCGGTCTATGCATATTGTGCAATTATCGGATTGATTGCGGCTTCTCCGATTGCCATACTTGTATGCAGTAATTTTGCGGGATTCAGTGTCAGCGTACTTTTGATAAGTATTGTCACGTTTGCAGCAGGATTTGGAATTGCAATAAAAATTGGTGATAAGTAAGAGACTTCCTCATAAAATGATGTTGGGTTCAAGGTCTTTTAAACACCTATGAGCAAGCTCATATGATTTTAGATCTTGAACCCATGGCATCATAAAATATAATCAGGGATATGAATATTTTATAATTGTCACATAAATCATAAAATGCAATTTATAATAATAAACTATGGATATGTAAACTACATAAATTGATGTTCAATTGATACAATTTACTTATGAAGACTAAAATGTATAATGCGATGCAATAGAATTTATGCTGTTTTTGGGGAAAGTTAGAAATAAATGAAAAAAGATACAATTTAATGTTGACATATGAAGATGGTAGTGCTATTATAGCAAATGTCGCTGGTGAACACAGCGCAAACACATAACAGATTTTAAGAATAATTTAAAATTATGTTAAGAAGTGCTTGACAAAAA